>Ga0194118_10000008_pt1 | contig 482769 bp, 411 predicted proteins | sample TA2MahsurfametaG_2_FD_148662 | JGI IMG/M metagenome (GOLD analysis project Ga0194118, IMG submission 148662) | Freshwater microbial communities from Lake Tanganyika, Tanzania - TA2015013 Mahale N5 surface | ecosystem: Environmental > Aquatic > Freshwater > Lake | place: Tanzania: Lake... | reverse complement strand
CTTTGGCTGTGCTGATAGCGGCGGGGAAATACCGGATCCCATTCCGAACTCCGAAGTCAAGCCCGCCTGCGGCAATGGTACTGCAGTTTTAACTGTGGGAGAGTAGCTCGGTGCAGCCTTTTTATTCCGAATCCCCGAGGGAGAAATCCTTCGGGGATTTTTTTTGTTTCAAAGAAGTTCCCATGAATTGAGGTCACTCTGGGCTGAACCGGAAAGGGTGGCTGACGCGCACTTCTTTGCCGCCGCGCGGAGTTGGAAATTTATAGCGTTTGATAGCGGAGATAAGACAGGTTTCGAAGCTGTAATCACCCAAATCGCTTTGAAGAACAGAGACAGCTGTAACTTTACCGCTGTTGTTGATGTCGATTTTAGTCAACACAATGCCCTGAGATTCGGGATTATTTGCCAGTTCTTTATTATAGCAGGTTAGAATCTTTTCACGATTTGAAAGCAGAATTCGCCCAACCGTTTTCTTGGACAACCCCCCTTCAACCACAGTGTCAGTCAGCGATTCAGAGACAGTGCCATTGAGAGGTGAATTGCTTTTCCTCTGTTGCTTTTCAGCATCTGCGTTTGCACCTGCACTCATCTTTGCTGCGTCGGGTTTTTGTGGCTGTGACGCAGATCCCTCAACTGCTTTCGCGGTACTTTGCGCTTGTCCTAGGGGATTTGTCGTTTCTTTTCCTGCAGCTGAAGGTTGCGATGCACTCGGCTGCGCCGAAGGTCTGCCGACACGCGGAGCAACACAGCTGAGGCAGGTCATGCTCAGCGCTCCTGAAATTAAAAAACCGACTTTGTTCATTTTCAGGGACGACATCCATCACTCCGAACTGCTCAGTAGAAACGTTTCTTGATCCTTTATCGCGGATCAACTTTACAACCGTTGTGTGAGCTATTCGGTAGTCGTCTACATATCATTGAGCAGGGTGCGTCAAATAGACTTGGCTTGTTGTTGATATCGTGGCGGCAGGTTTTTTGTTTTTTTAATTATTATCTCTTTGGGGTGAGATTTTGAATGGTTCGATCTTTTGGTGCGAACGCTCGAGTTGTTCAACTTTGGGATAATACACAAGATTAAGTTTTAGCGCAGATGCGGTTGGGAAGAGCTTAATGCAGATGTAGCTGGGAAGAGGAATCGGAGAGACCGCATGAAAGAGAAAGGTCACAGCTCTATGTGAGCTGTGACCTTTTGTTGAGCCGAATGCGTCAATTATTGTTTGACGTTCTCAGCGCCCCAGAGACATGAGCGGTTGGGATTCGTACCCGCACGGGCTGCGCACTCGGTGCGGCAGTTGAAGCGTGTTGTGCTTTGTTGATAATGCAGCCTTCCTGCTGCACCACGGATAACACACTGGTTTACGGGATGTGCTCTGAGGACTTCTGCGCCCCATTCGCAACGGCGACCCGGGTTAGTTGCTTCCCGATTCGCACACTCTGTGACGCACTCTGCACGAGTCTTACTCTCCGCAAAAATAACCTTTTGGTCAGCCTGAATGACTTTGCACGAATCAACTGTGGAGTTAAACTTCGATACAGCAGGTTGCGCGGTCAGTGCAAACTGGCAGCTGCGCACCAAAATCTCTACGCCATTGGGCTGGTTGGTTTTCATGAGATCATCGAATGCTGCAACGCAGTAGTTCAAGCATCCGCGGCCAAAGCCTGTTCGTGGTGTGTTGTCGGTCGCGCTCGACTGCCCAACAACGCTGTAATTACCCTTAGCGTCCTTCTTAACGAGTGAGTAATCGAGTCGGCAAATACGGTCGCCTTGGCCTGTCAAACCGAGGGACGCAGCCTCGTCTGCAAACTCTCTCTCGCCGGCAGCTGGCTTACTTTCGGTTGAAGCTGCCTGATTCATGTTACCTGTTGGTCCACATGAAACCAGCGCAATGACGCCAAGACACAGTGCTGAAAAATTCTTAAACCTAATCATAACACCTCCTATGAACCTATCTCGGAGATTCTGACAGCTCGCTTAAGAGGTATTATTTATAGCTCAGATAATATTGCATTTTATTTCGATTTCTGTTCTTGCTCTTTGTTATTCGTCAGGCTCCGGATGGGCGTCAAGCTGATGTTCTTCCTGGCGTGAAGCTGTGATGAGTTGTGATTTGGGCTTTACTTTGTGTTCATAATACCCTGCAAGAGCGAAAAGAGAGCCACCAATAACAAGCAAATGAAGAATCCATGCGGATATCGAGGTCGCAAAGATAAATTGAAAATACGTTGTGTAGGCGTTGATGAAAAGAAAAGTCATTCCGTACGAGCGCAACAGACTCAAACCCGTTTGGCTCGACGCAAAGAAACACCCCAAAGACACCGCGAACCAGAGTAGCGTGAAGGCTAATCGCTCGACAGTTGAATTAGAGCTGATGATAGCCGTCTCGAAATAGCCAAAAATGGCAAGAAACCAAAGTGACAAATGCATTGTGAGCAGGCCAAAATGAGCATACGCACGGCTGAAGGATTGTTGGCGGGTCTCTAACCAGCGATAGTGAACGTATGCGATGAGTAGCACGACTGCACTCAATGCGAGAAACCGAATAGGGTAGGTCATTCCCAACCAATATGCGCCCCAACCGCTGCTGTAGCCCGTGCTTCCGCCAAACCAGAAGAAAAAGTTAATAAGCCCATACACTAGGAGCAACCGGCTTGAAATTAGATAAGCAACCAAACCGAATATTGCGCAATTCATTCCTACAAGCGCTGGCCAATTTCCTGATCCGGTTGAGTACTGCTTTGCCAATGCAAAAGTGAAAGCCTGAAAGGCCATGGCGGAAACCAGGAGCAGAGCTGCTCCTGCACGCGGAAGGTTTTTCTTGCGATCCAGTGTCCATCCGATGATGGCAGTTGCAATGCAGGTTAAGAGCAGCGTCAATTGAACAAGGGTCTGCGTGTTGGCAAATTTTTTTGCCATCAGAAAAAGTCCCGAGCCGATCGATACTGCACCGAGGATAGAAAACCAGCGTGTGAGGACAACGAGATCCCAGCGGCCAACGGGATAGCGTTCAGCAATTGCAATCATTTGTGAATAAGTAATCAAGTTTGCTTCGACGAGCCGATGCAACTCGGCATGGATCTGACGGTTGTATTTCTCTGGAGTCATCGCTTCACCTGCTCTGCAAGCGTGGTTTGAAAAATTCAATCGAAGCTGCGCTCAAGAGCATGAGTGAACCCCCAATGAGAAAAAATAGACTGCCCTCCGTCTTTTCCCATGCAAATTCATGATAGCGCGTGAACATATTAAGCGAGGTGATTGCTACACCAAAGCCCAGGATGAGGTCGTTTTTGAGGCGGGAGCCGATAAAAATCTGGAGAATGCCTGCGAGAGTAAGGATAGCCGTATTTAAAGTTGCGGTAGATTCAGGATAAATACTTAAAATCAGCAGTGACATGTTGAAGTAGATAAGCCCCACAGTCTCGTAGGCAAGGTAGAGACGCTGCGTGGTTCTTTGGAGATTTCGTTCGTGGTAAACTCCAATACATATCGATAACAGAGCCGCCACTGCCATCGTCTGCGGATCCTGAATCTGAAAAACGTAGTTAGATTTTCCCATCATCATGTGCCAGGAACCAATCCAGTGAAAGAGAGCGAGCAGAGCGAGCACGGTAATAAAAGAGTTTTTATACTTGTATGCGAAAAAGAGCAGGATAGGGATATTGGTGACTCCCATCAGAGTTATTGTGTCTTTCTCGCTGACGTCGATGATATGAGCGAATGTCGCTGTCATGCCCAGCAGCGACAGTACTCCGAGAAGAAGCGCCGTTTTTGAGGAGTAGGCGTAGCGTCCGTAGACGTCAGAACTCAGTTTTATTCCCAATGACAATAGAATGAAGCTCAAACATCCTGAAATAAGGAATGCAATCTCAACTCCCAAGGTCGCAAACATTCCGAGTATCGCAAGGCCAAGAACAATTGCCCCCGAGTAGCCGAGGTGCTTTATAAATGAAGCTAATTTTGAATGAGCTGGTGCATAGCGTTCGCGGAGGATTTCGCTCGTTTTATCTGAAATGAGACCCTCTGCCTGCCACAGAGCCACATCCTGGTAGATTCTCTCTCTTGCTGAAGTGGACTTACCTACACCCTTTTTCCGCTACATGTGGAGCGCCATTGTTTCTGCTGTCTCGGCCATGCGAGAGGCTTCCGCAACTATAGGATTGTACTCTTTTTACCGTTCCGTTTCGGAGGGAAGAAATTACCCGTCTCCTGTTTTGCTTTGCAGTGCAATCAACAGCGATTAAGCAATCTTGCGTGGGAGACCCTGAAGTACAGACGTGAACCCGTTTGTGCAGCTGTTTCGTCTAGGTTCTCGTAACAGCAATGAAAAGTTCAAATGATTCAATCTTATACGGCGAGTTACCGATAGTATACCATCACTCAGCGGGGAGATTGCTGAAATGAAGGTGCGCAGTTTGAAGAATCTTGTCCTTGGTGTTGTGTTTTTTGCCGTGCTTGCTGCCTTTTTTTGGCTGGGCTTGCGCGAGAGCGAAACTCTGAACGCGCGCTCGACCGGGGGTTTTTCTGTGAGGGAGCCTTCGGTAACCATTTCTGGTCAAGGCAGGAGCGGTATAGCCAACCGAATTGAAGCTCCAAACACGGCGCAAATTGTTACCGACGAGGCGACCCTGGGCGAGTTACCCGCTCGTGCGCCGAGTGATGGCAATGCTCCCAAAACAGTCTCTCTCCAGAGCACCACCTTCATTCCTGAGAAAAGTACGTGGCGCGATGGGGTTCAATACCAATGGCGTGGTGGAAATAGAATTCGACCTTTAATTCGATACAGCATTGGTGGAGGAGGTACAGATCCGACGCCCGAGTGGTTCGCCGATAGCATTGTGGCCTCGACGGCCAGCCCAGAGACCGTCGATCGCCTGCAGAAGGGACTTGCTCCTCTGGGTGTGAGCAAGGTCGAATCCCTGGGAACATTCAACACGGTTTGGCAGATTTTAATTTCACCGGAGAACGCTGAGGAGTATCTCGAGCTGAAAGAGAAGATCCGTAACTCAGGATATTTTAGTTCGGTGGATCATGACCTACTTCTTAGAACGGGTAATTTCAGCAACGATGCACTCGTTGCCCTGCAGTATTCGTTGGGTCATGCCTCGACAGGAGCGATTGTTCAGGCGAGTGGCGGTGGTTACACAACTGCTCTCCAACTGCCCGAAGCGAACATCAAAGCGAATACAGCCTGGGCAACGAAGCGTGACTGCACACCTGTTCGTATTGGTGTGCTTGACTCTGGGATTGCGTCCGATCATCCCGACCTTGCAGCGAACATCAACACGAGCCTCTCGCGTAACTTTGTATCGGAACAACTCCTGGCGATGAATTGCGAAAATAGCACAATCCCTGCTGATATTCCGAACAGTATTAATCCGGCGAAATATGGAGATGATAACGGCCATGGCACACACGTTGCAGGAACCATAGGCGCTGTTGGCAATAACAGCATGGGAGTCGCGGGTGTCTGTTGGAAAGCTGAAATTGTTTCGCTGCGAGCCATGAACCCCTGTGGGAGCGGTGCGACTTCACATATTCTTGCTGCGGTGCAATACGCAGCTGCAAACAAAATTAAAGTGTTAAATATGTCGGTCGGTGGAAGCGCCACAGCAGCAGATGTGAACCCTGGCAGTGCTTTCTACAATGCTATCAACTTAGTTACCCAAGCTGGGGGGCTTGTTATTGCTGCTGCCGGCAACAGTGCTCAAAATATTTCGACCAACTTGACTGTACCAGCTTCAATCAACAATCCAGGTGTGATCACTGTGGGTGCTCACAACGCGATTAACGCGTATTCAGTCTTTTCAAACTTCAGCAACACTGCGGTGCACATCGCAGCTCCTGGGGAAGCAATTTTATCGACCTTTCCGATGAATAAAACACCCACGCTTGCGCTGAACGTCAAACAGATCGCTCCCGCTTCCACTCTCCCCAATATCTTTAAATCTGCGGCAGCTCTTATTCCCAACAATGGATACAACTTTCTCGATGGTACAAGCATGGCTGCACCGCACGTTGCTGGAATCGTGGCGTTAGTTTGGAGCTTGGATCCAACTCGAAATGCTGCATCAATCAAAAGCATCGTTCTAGGAGCAGCTGACCAGGTGCCGACATTCTTGGGGCAGGTGATTGGCGGGCGCAGGGTCAATTTGCAGCGTGCTGTCGCAGCCATTGGTGGTTATGCAATTGGCGTCGACCAAGCTTCCGGCTTGAGTCAGTTCGAGGGTAGTATTGGCAGAGCAGAGCCAATATTGGTGAGGTTTGCACCCACGATGAACGTGTCACTGCAGGGAGCCAAACTCAGATTAGACTCTGTCGAAATTGGAATGTGCTCGGATATAGACAAAACCTGTGTCGGGCGAATCCCTGATTCTTTTCCCTCATTAAACGAAAACACGTCGATGCCGTTGTCGGTCGTTGCAACCTCGAGCACGATTCCTGCAGGCTCACTGCGTGTGCTTAATTTATCAAATAACAATGGGCTTTTTGCAGCAAACACGATGTCATCCTCATGCCGTGTGTTGGTCGATGGGAAGGTGATTTCGTCGTTCAGAATTGCCAACATGACGGCCTGTAGAAACGTATGCCGAGCGCTAATTGCGGGAACAAAGCGACCCGGAGGTGAGTGCCGCTTCGCCGATCAGTCTGAAAATCTTTTGGTGGGGATGTGCAATGCCAACTAAATTACATAGGAGCGTTGAGAACGCTTTTAAATTCATTTCTTTGGGTTTGTGCGCAGGCTTTTTCATTTTGTCCTGCTCCGATCCAAACGCAATCGCTATTCCTGTCGGCGCAAAAAGCTCAGCACCAAAGTCGCCCGATCTGGATGTAAGAATCAATCAAAGCGGTACGGGTGAGGCAGATGCAGAATCCTCTTCCGGAGTGCCGTCGGGCTCGCCAACGGGAGAAAGTGTTGGCGTTGTTCCGCCTGCGCAAACTGATCCGTTCGCTTCGGGGGAAGTCAATTCCGAGACTCTACTGGCACTCGCGTCGCTCAGCTCTGCGAATGTCGCTCAACTCTCGAGCGAAGATGTTTCAACAAGCATACAAAGCTCTCGATGCGGTTTCATCGCGAGTGATGCTGATATCATACACCGATTGATCGGTAAGGTGGAGGGTGCAGGTTGGTCCGTCCCTCAGCAGGGAAATCTTTTTACCCGTGCATCTCCGAGTGAGGTCATTACGTTTCAAAACTGCAGGTGCTTGGTGCGTCAGCTGGCAGACCAACGGGGCGTTCTGCTGGTGCCCGTGAATTCACAGTGATTCTGTTCGCTATGCCCTGGTAACCCATTCCAAAAGTATCATGGAGTAGTCGTCTTCAATTGGTGCATTTCGCCATGTGGTCTTGAACAGGCTAAGGATTGCGTCCTGTGTTTCAAAAACGGGTTTGTCACGTTGGCTCAGAGTACGCCTCAGTTTTGAGAAAGAGATAGATTTGCCTGCAGTGCGGCCATTTTCCAAAATGCCATCAGTATAAATGAAGATCCGGTCACCTGGCGGCATGCGGTAGCGTTTGACGTCGAACTCCGGGGTATCATGAAACCCCAGGAGTGAGCCTGCACCGAGTAGAACTTTCATTTTTGCATTTTTGATGAGGTACACCTGTGGGTGGCCACAATTGAGAAGGTGAATCTCGCCTGTTTCGGAGTTCAGGGTCAAACAGACCATCGACATAGCGCGCACAGAGCGAGAAGCGCATGTACAACCGTGTTCACAGCCAGAGCGATGCGCATCAACATTTCTCCGGGATTATGTTGATTGTCGTTCTGGAAAAGTTTGAATACCGACGTCACGGCACCATGCGCGAGTCCGGTAACAAGTATTGGATGATTTTTCTATTGGTGTCGTAATGCCGGTAGACCAACAGACCACCGAGTCCAGATAGCAGCAGAAAAACGCCGGATATGATGAAAAGATGAAAAATTGGCGCAGTGACTGCTCCGCCGCCTGCGGAAAAGATCACTCCTGCGAATGAAGCAACGGTGAACGCAATCAAACCACCGCCCACGAAATAAGACTCAACGCTGCGCGAAAGCATCGAACGAACCGTGAAGTAAGGAACGGTTAAAAAGATGATTGCGGTGAAGAGTTGCCAAGGTCTCAGCCAATGAAACAAGGGTAGCCACTGTGTGATTTCACCGAGTGCGGCGCAGAGCGCGAAAACGGCACAGAACTTCCATGCTTTGTTTAAAATTCTGAATTTATCGATTTGAGCAAAGATCGTATCGAGATAAAACGAGAAGGTCATACCACTCAGGTAGAGCGACATGAGTTCTATACTGTAGCGGAGTTTTGCCGATTCGGGCGAGAGGCGCAGCGTGTAGGAGTGGCTGCCAACAAACGTACCAATTGATATTGCAAACAGGCTATACGGAAGCAGTGTCTTGTATTTACGGGTCACGAGAAATGCAGAAAACGCAAGGCATGAGAGTCGCAATGCAAGAACGAACAAAGCTAGGTCAGGAAGCCCGAGCCAAAAGTAGTTCTCAACTGCCGCGCCGCGCTCAGCAACGTAGGCGGCATCAATGATACCGATGTTCGCGCCCCCACGAATAGACCTCTCTACCCTCGCTATAGACGCTCAAGGCTTGGATGACGAAGGGGAGAATCAAAACAGGAACTGTGTATTCAATGAGATTCACCTCTACGAAATTGAACCGATACCATAACTCATAACGACCTTTCCAGCGTGCATTTTTCCGGAATTCACTGGGTGTGTGCCACTGCGTAGCAACGGTTCCGAGTTCTTCGAGGGTTGCCGTTGGCGTGTTTGAGCTGGGCATTGGCGCGACTACAATTCGATCTGAGAGGTCGATTCTAAGGGGCGCTGATCGGGCGTCTGCCTGTGGTGAACGGACGAACAATATGACCATGATGCTTGCAAGAAACGCGAAAATTTTCCTGGTAGTTGTCCAGAATTGAAGGGCGGGAGCATTGTTGCAACTTCTCAACCCGAGAACATTTTTTGTTCGTTTGACTCTTAACGTATCACTTGGGCGAAATCTCGGCAAACAAGCTGAGATAATTTCCTCAACTTGCTGCTGAGTTCCGCAGAACGTGGCACAACAAATTATACACCTGCTTGTGTCTACTCGTGAAATAAGAGACATATAAGGAATGCGAGGGCAGACTTCATGGTTTCCAAACGGCTTGAACAAGTAAGAGGGATTGACCCCAACAGCACGGTCACTTTGCGTGCCATCGATGAAATGTTCGGTGACGATGGAGCGCCGTTGACAATCATATTCCTTTGTCTTCCTTTTCTTTTTCCAATGCCTATTCCCGGCATCTCTACAGCGTTCGGACTAGCAATCATACTTCTTACTTTCAGAATCGTTTCACCCATTGCTTTGCCGCTGCCTCGCATAGCAGATCGCATCGTACTGAATGGAAAAACGGTCTCAATCATTGCCGATAAAAGCTTCTCCTATGTGGTCAAGATCGAGAATTACGTGAAACCTCGTGCGCAATTCATGACCTCGGGATTGTCACGTTGGCTTTCAGCCCTTGGTATGATTCTTTCAGCAGTTGCACTTGCTCTCCCTATTCCTCCGGTCATTCCACTCACCAATACCCTACCAGCACTTGCGATTACGTTTTTTTCATTGGGTCTGCTGATGCGCGATGGGCTGATGATCGTACTTGGACATCTTATGCACCTCACCAGTTGGGCTTATTTCATTTCCGTCGCTGGCGTAGCATTTTCGTTTGCGCTTAAGTTTTTTGACTACATTCGCCCGTATATTCAGGGGTGAAAGCGTGACGCGTTATAATACGTGCGCGTTAAAATCCTGAGTTTTTTCTGACATGATTTACATTATTTTTCGAAATGGTTTAACCAGGCTTTCCACACGGAAATCGACCTTATCCGAATTTTTTTCTTTTTCAAAAACGACAAAAATATGGTGATTGAGAAGGTTTTTGGGTGAGATGTTGATGAGTAGTTGCTCCCTATAAACCTGTTTTTTGTAGTCTACTGGAAGTTCTGTGTGCTTCTTGATGTTACGTGCGTAACGAAAAAGCGAGCTTGCAAGGATGAGTGGATAAAGCAGCGGGAAAAGTAGAAGTGAACCCTTGCTGAGACGAATATATCGGATGTTGCGCATCTTGAAACCAGACAGACGTCCGAGAATGCGAAGTTTCTGCAGGCCAATCAGAAAAATATGTCCGTGATAAATTGCTGGTGTGATGCTTTTGTCTGACATCCAAATGTCATCAATTTCGTTCGGGGGCATTTGTCTGGATGTCTCACTTTCAAACAGAAGATAGCTGAGTTTGGAGGACAGATTTGAGTATGATGGTGTCGTTAGAACAAGACGACCACCGTTTTTCAAAACGCGGTTGAATTCCTTGAATGCCTTCAATTGGTCGCTGAAGTGTTCAATACCTTCCTGACAGACAACCATGTCAGCATGCTGATTCTCGACGGGTATGCCCTCGCTGATGTCGGCGCGTGTGCAGACCGAGTCTTTGACCAGAAAGTACTCTGGAAATAGGTCGAACGATTCAACCCGAGCTCCATGTTCTCTGAGCATATGTGAAGTGACGCCATTTCCGCTGGGAAATCGATCACAGTGCTTTCGCTGAGTTCATGTTTGATGCTGTTCAGTTAATTTTTTACATGAAATTTTGGACTCTTAGGGTTTTCTACGTGCCTGTCTAACATGTTTCTGCTTCCGATTAATTTTTATACTCTTGTAATATCCGGGCAATAGTACAACTTCGGGGGGGGGGATCAACCGCATGGGCGGCCGCTGAATGTAAGCCATTCATAGTTTTCTTTTTCTCAAGACATTCCCGAATAACTCCGACACCCTCCTTGGCGCCAAAGATTGGGGAGAGAGCCATGAAATTGCTCCTGCCACTGTTTTTGTTTGTTTTCATTTTGTTGTCCTGCAAGCCTCAAAGAACAACTGAAGCGGTTGAGAGATCGATTACGTTGAAGGATGAGCCCGCAGGAAAATGGCTCGCAACAATATCTATTGGTGGCGCTATTGCTCCGAGGGAGACGCTCTTTCTTGCGAATGTTTTGAAACAGACTTTCGGAAGCGTTGAGGGAGGCAACTACCAACGGGGATTCCATGTGGATGACAAAAGTGGTGTGACTCCAACGAAGTCACAAGTGCTTGAGCAGTTTGTCCGCCTTAAAGAGAATATTCGAACCTACAAAGAAAGGAATCCGAGTGCTCCCACTATGCTTGTGTTGGGGCTCACGGGGCATGGTTTTGGTCGTGCTGCACTGAGCCAGTACAGCAGCGAAGAGTATATTATGGTCGTGAACAATGCAGCGGAGGATTACACAAATCCGAACGACTTTTTCACCGGTAGAGAACTAGCACAGCAGATTGCGAGTCTTGGAGTCGACGAGTCTTTGGTTTTTGTTCAAAGCTGTTTGAGTGGAGACTTTGCGAAAGTCAGTTTGCTGAGTCAATATGGTAAGCATTTGTCGCAGGAGGCCAATCGCCTCAAAACAAACATCGCAGTGATCACACCCGTGCATGAACTGCTGTTCAGTCCCATCAATGGGATCGAGAAGATTATTGAGGCGAGCTTTAAGGAGCTGCAAGCTGGTTCAGGGGATGTGGCCACCTACGCCATGTTCAAGGATACGCTGATGCGACGGGTTTGTGAGAGTGACATGTTCATGCCGCGTTCAGCCTTTAAAGACGCATCCGCAGTTGCTCCGAGCGCAATGGCAGGACGTTCTGATCTCGCGTCCGGGGTCGAGCCGCAGTTTTTTGAAAACATCAGCCCCAATCTGCCTCTCCTGCTCACATTCACGGGTGTGAAAAAATACCAGAACAAGTCCCTGATTTTGCCCCCTCAGGCTGCCAAGAGCCAGAATGTATCACTTTCACAGGCAACTCTTCAGGTTTGCGAGCGCAGCAAGCAGAGGTCTCAAATTAAATTCAACGCCCTTGAAAGTGAGCGCGTGCGTTATAAAAATATTTATTTCAAGTGCCAATCGGAGAAGTATCCATATCAGTGTCTTGAAGGAAGTCGCTGAGAGCAGTCATTCGTTTTGAGAAAAGCAAACCCACTCGAGTCAACACTTAGCGTGGGCGAAATCCTGCACAGCCCTGTTGGCCAACGTAGGACGAAGAACCGTCGGCTCTGTAAAGCATCCCATTGACGCATGCGGCATCGAACATGAGAACAGCCTGTGCGCATCCGCTACCCGCGCTCTGACTCCAACCTGTCCAGTGATACAAAACAGTATTGACGCACACGAACGATGGGCTCACCTTGGCTTGTGCGCATGCACCTTGTCCGACGTAAGCGATTTGGCCGCTTGCGAGGTAAACAGTGCCAGCCACACATGCGACTCGTCCAAAGATCTTGGCGTCGTCGCAGCCGGACATGCCAACGTATGTTTCCTGAGCGTTTGGCCCGTAGAGAGTTCCCGCAACACACACGTAGCTCTCTGATTGCCCCAGAGCATTGATGCTGATGCAGCTCAACGAAACGACTCCAGCCAATAAGAATTGGGAAATATTCATTGTCGTTCAATCTCCCAGTCAGAGTTGTAAGACTCATTTGTCACGCGCGACCATTTGGATTTGGGACGCCGAGAGCACTTTATTTGCTTTTTTTTGATTGCGAGACAAGGAAATTTTTTGGATCTCTTGAATTTCTTTTTGGGGTGTCGAGAACTTCGACAGTGTCTACAGAATCACTCACAGTTCGGTGAAGTGTGTTTAAAAGCATCAGTAATTATTGTGTTAAATTTAAACTAGCGAGCAGTTTGTGGATATCTCTGGGCTGGATCGAGTCTTGCTGCTGGACTGTGGAATCGTCCGGACACGAAAGTGTCTTCGATGGGGTACACTCCAGTTGGCGAGGTTTTCCATGAAAGCTTTGTTTCTTTCGGCACTGCGTCTTTCTGTTATTTTGTCGGCAATGACTGGCTGTGGAGCTCAGTTAAGTCAGGCTCCGGAGAGCGCTACTGAGACGCTCGGTGCAGCGGGTGTTCCCGTCGAGATGGCTCCTGTCGGGAATGATCCTTCTGAGATGCTTCAGAAAAATCGATTTCATCTGATCACCCCGACGGGCGAAAAAATCTTTGCTGCAATGAAAACCTGGGAAACAGGTCAAGTGGCTGAAGCTAAGTATTATGCGCAGCCTGCAATGTGTGCGACCAACGCATCGAGAGTCTTGGAGATGGCTGGCATTAAATCCTACAGCTCACCACTCCTGATGACTATGGTAAACGCGGTACGCAAGCGCGGCGGTTTAGTGATGGAGCTGCCCAGGAACCGCGCAGAAATTGCCCAAAAAATTAAGACTGTCTTTAATGGAAGAATTCCCGTCGGTTCATTTGTGAGTGGTTGTTTACGTCCTGATTGTTCCGGTCAGGCAGGCGATGGTCATATTGCTCTTGTGGGCGATATCGACGACTCTGGCTACATAAAAATTTATCACAACAACTGGTATCGGCCAGACAACAATCCTCAGCGGCAATGGTTTCAGCACATGATTCCGATGGATTGGTACAATAAGGGTTTTCGTCGTAAGTGGATGCACACGCCCTGGATTTACCTAAACCGAGACACATCCGGTGCGCCTCAAGATATTCAAGTGCGTCTCCCAGAGATCGACGATCTCGACCCAACAAACTACTATGTGACTTTGACCATTCCTGCGGAGATCCTCAACGAGGTCAAAGCAAACAAGGGTGTTATTACGGATGGAAAGGGTAACGTGCAAAGCTTTAACTCGGGAGTGGTTGCTCCTCCGAAGTCAGCATGTACGAGCGTGAAAATCAGCGACCCGTCGGATCCCAATGGTGTGAATCTGCGCGCGGCGCCTCAAGGAAATGTTTTGTGTATGCTGCCCAATGGAACGCGAGCAGAGCTGCTCGGCAAAGAAGGCTATTGGGCGCGGGTGAAGGCGCAATGTGGTGGAAAGCAGGTTGAGGGGTTTGTATTCTCAGGTTTTTCGCAAACATTTTGCACCCAGTAATCTGCTCGCTCCAGCCCTTTGAGGCGTATCGGTTTATAAAAAAAGCGCGAGAATCTCTGATTCCGCGCTTTTCTATTGGAATGCTTTAACTGCTTCAGAAGTCGCCGCATTGGGTTGGATCAGTGTTCTTCAGGTCTGCGACGCGCACACCTGCTTGGGTGAGACGCAAGCGAATGCCCGCCAAGACATCTTCCGGGAGCTCCTTTTCCCGCGCAAGAATCCAGATGGGTGAATTGCCTGGGCTGACAATCACGGCGTACTCGTACTCTTCTCCAAGTTCTGTAACCACGTAGTTAACTCTTCCGAACGATATGGGTCCGAAGGCGACAGCGAGTCGACTTGGTTTGCTCGGATCTTTGATGGTGGCTTTTCCGACCACGGTAGAAACTCTATCTCGTTCATCGAGACAGGTGTTCACTACTTTGATGGTTTTTGCATCCAGCTGTTCATATTCAGCCTTTGCGCATTTGCAGCCCCGTTGGAAGAACGGATTCGTGCTTTGGATTTGGTACCAGGCTCCGACGAATCGGCTGGGTTCGAGGTTGTGAACACCGTCGAGATTCACGGCATAGGCAGAATTCGCAGAAATCAGAGCAGATGCGAGCATGGCAGTCTTTTTCATATGTGAGCCTCCCCATGGGTCATAAGGTATATTTGCTTTGACGTATAGCGTCCAGGTTTAATTCTTCGAGGGGCCAAGTTTGCAATTTGACAAACTTTTGGTGTCCCAGATATCCAGGCACCCATGAACCGAACTCATTCTTTTGTCATGCGTCCAGAATCCTTGCATCCGAGTTGGCAGCCTTTGCTGGCTGCTGAGTTTTCGGAGCCCTATATTGAACAGTTATGTGAATTTCTCTCAAATGAGCTCGTGTCGGGAAAGACAGTGTTTCCGCCGCAGGACGTTCTATTTAGAGCGCTACAGTTAATATCATTCCTCGATGTGCGGGTTGTCGTTCTGGGACAAGACCCCTACCACGGCGCGGGTCAAGCCAATGGGCTCGCCTTCGCTGTTCAGTCTGGGTTGAAAATTCCGCCATCACTGCGCAACATTTTTAAGGAGATAAGCAGTGATCTGGGATGTCCTCTGCCGCAGGATAGCTCTCTGCTGGGATGGGCTCGTCAAGGCGTATTGTTGCTGAATACTGTCCTCAGTGTTCGGGAGGATGAGGCTTTCTCACATCGGAACCGCGGTTGGGAGCGTTTTACCGAAAAAGTTATCTCAGTTCTCAACCTTCACCCGCAGCCGCTCGTTTTCATGTTGTGGGGGGCACCGGCACAGGAAAAGGCGGCTCTGGTCGATGATTCTCGGCATTTGGTGTTGCGCGCGCCGCATCCTTCTCCATTGTCGGCTCACCGCGGTTTTCTGGGTTGCGGCCACTTTTCAAAAGCTAACGAATTCCTCAAGTCTGCGGGGCGAGGTCAGATTGACTGGCAGTCTGTCACTTGAACGGCAATGTTCAAACCTTGAACACTTGGATTCCGAAAAAAGTTAGTGATTCTGGGAGTCTGTGTTGGCATGGCGGTTGCTCTCGTCTTTGTACATTCCAATCAGGAGGATTTGCCATGAAGACCACAAAACTGTTCAAGACACTTTCGCTCGCCGCACTCCTTTTCGCAGGCGCTGCTGCCTGTGGTGTCGATAATCAAGCGAGCTCTTCGGCTCAATCGCTTCACGGCGATCATGAAATGGCACGACGTTTGGTTGTGAAGTGTAGTGGCAAGATCTCCCCAGAGGCGCAACTTGCACTCGAGCTGTCCAAGACCTGCCGCGAGCAGAATGCTGAACTGAAGGCTAAGGGTTACGCTGCCTGTCAGGAAGATTTCTGTTCAGAGGCATTGAAAGTCAGTACCGAGAAAAAAGGAATCCTAGAGGTTCAGTACGACGGCAAGGGCGTTGGTTTGGCTGTCACAATTTCATCTGACTTTTCATTCGCAGCAACAGAAAAAAGCGCTTTGATTTGCTACGCCCCAGTTCTGAAGGCGCGTGAGCTGCTCAGTTCTTCCAATTCGCGCTGCGACTAAGCAAATACAAGCAAACGATCGTCTTTTCATTCCCCCTTGAGTTTTTATGAATACACGCAATTGCGTGTCTTCTTTTTTTTCAGAGGATTGAGGTTTTACAAGATTCATTTATCCTTTGAGGGGAGAATCGACTGATGACCACCATCCCTTTCCTCGGAGACCTCGTCCTCGTTGCAACCATTGCTGCTGGTGTAGCTTTGGTGCTGCGTCGTCTTAAGATTCCCACCATCGCAGGATTTCTTTGTGCAGGCGCACTTTTAGGTCCGCATGGGTTTGCTCTTGTCAAAAGCAACGACTTCATTGAACGGCTTGCGGATGTTGGAGTTGTTCTACTTCTCTTTACAATTGGCCTTGAGTTCTCGCTGGCGCGGTTGCGCGATGTATTCAAGCAAGCTGCCATTGGTGGCTCCGCACAGATGATTCTCACGATTGTAGTCGCCTATGTGATCTCGCGCGAATTGGGTGTGTCATCGCCTCAGGCTATTTTTTACGGATTTGTGTTTGCACTTTCGAGCACTGCTGTGGTTTTGCGCTTGCTCTCTGAACGTGGCGAGAGTGATGCGCCGCACGGACGATTTATTTTGGGAACCTTGATATTCCAAGATCTTTGTGTTGTTCCTATGGTTCTGATAATCCCGTTGCTGGCTTCCACACAGTCCTTTCTCTCAAGCTCATTTGAAATTCTCATGGCTCTCGGCAAAGCCTCGGCTGTCATCGTTGGTACTTTTTTTCTCTCGCGCACTGTCGTGCCAATCCTTTTCAAATGGGTTGATGCAACTCAAAGCCGCGAAATCTTTCTTCTTGCGGTTATTAGCCTTTGCCTGGGCACAGCTTGGCTCACAGCTCAAGTGGGGTTGTCTCTCGCATTGGGGGCATTCCTCGCAGGTGTGATTGTTGCCGATACTGAATATGGTCATCGCGCAATGGGGGATATTCTCCCGCTGCGTGATGTTTTTCTCAGTTTGTTTTTTGTCTCGCTTGGAATGTTTTTTAATAGTGCGTTGCTTCTTGAAAAGCCGCTGAGCGTGGCTCTGCTCCTTTGTGGATTTTTGTTTCTGAAGGGATTTCTCGCAACGCTCTCAGCATTGCTGCTGCGTTTTCCTGCACGTGTGGCTTGGCTCTCTGGCGTGGGTTTGGCGCAGTTCGGCGAATTCGGATTCGTGTTGACGCAAGTGGCTTTGGCTGAAGGTGTTGTGACCTCACCTGAGGTCGAACCGGTGCTGACCGCGGGCGTGCTGAGCGTTTGTCTCACGCCTTTATTGTTGATGGCTGCCCCGCACATGACGGCAGGTGAACGGATCCTTGCACCGCTTGAAAGGCTCCTCGGAGTGAAGGGCATTGATTCCATGCGGGCGCCCAAGGAAACACTGAAAGAACATGTCGTCATGATAGGCTTTGGAGTGGCGGGGCAGCAGTGCGCGCGTGAACTCTCCGAGAGAAAGCTGCCCTTTTTGGGGATCGAGCTCAATGCCAACAATGTCCGCGTCGGGCGGGCAATGAATTTGCCCATTTATTATGGCGACGCGTCGAGTGTTGAGGCACTCAGGCATGCACACCTCAATAGCGCCCGGCTAGTTCTATTGATGATCAACGACCCACAGGCCGTTTTGCGCATCATTGATGCGGTGCGGCGAGAGAACAGCAAAGTCCCGATTTTGGTACGTACCCACTATGTGTCCGATCGCGAGCGCCTTTTGAAGCTGGGTGCCACTGAGGTGATCGTTGAAGAGATTGAGGCTGCTCACGCCATGGTGGGACGGATGGTCAGTCTGATGACCAGAGCCTGATTCGGAGTTATCACGGTTATCGACCGGCTCCCGTTATCGATTCTGGGTTCTTGTGGAGGTTATGAGCTGTGTTTTTTGTTCCGTTCCAGCAGGTGTCACAGTTTCAGGGGAAATTGGGCGGAAAGGGGGCAGTGTTGGGTCTGCTTGCAGGGCAGGGCTTCCCTGTTCCGAGTGGTGGCATTCTGACGCGCACTCCCCGCTCTGAAGATGAATGGCAACAGATCACCTCCTGGTGGGGCAGTGCTGGCCATCCGCCGCTCGCAGTGCGCAGTTCAGCCTTGGGTGAAGATTCCCATGAGTTGAGCTACGCCGGGTAAAATCAATCTTTCTTGAATGTGCGCGATGAAACGCAATTGCGGGAGTGTATTCGGCGCTGTTTTGAGTCCATTCATGGAGAGTCGAGTAAGACCTACCGACATTTCTTTTCGCAGAGCCAGGTGCACGATGACGACATGAATGTTGTGCTGCAGGAAATGGTTGATCCTAAGTTCTCGGGTGTCTACTTCTCAAAAGACCCTCGCGGCAAAGAAAAAACATGGATTATAGAGTTAATTGAGGGTCTCGGTGAAGACCTCGTTTCTGGTCGTAAAACCCCAGTGTTCATCACGGCAGAAAATCGTGCGGGAATCACCGTACCAGGTCTCGACACATTCAATTTTGAGAAGGTGCTGGCTTTGGGAGCACGAGTGCGTGAGATTCTCGGCTATGAAGTCGACATGGAATGGGCGCTCGATCAAAACCTCGACGTTCGTCTGCTCCAAGCGCGTCCCGTAACAGCGTTGCGCAGCCTTTCCACGCAGGCGAAATTGGTAGAGGGCGAGCTCTGCGCCTCAAGAAGATGTATCCTGACAATCCCGTTTGGGATGGTCAGACTTTTTCGGAGTGGACTGGATTTCCAAGTTATTTCACATTCAGTCTCTGGCGTAACGCGTTCTCGCCCCGCAATGCTTTCGGCAACGCATTGCGCACTCTTGGCTACCGTAGTTTTGCCGATGTATCCTCTGATTCTCGCAAAGATTCTCTGCTTGAACGTGTGTTTGGTCGCGCCTATGTGAACCTTGAAAAGCTCTCAACGCTGTACTTTGGTCCAATTCCCTTCACCATGGTTGCAAAGCCGAGACCGCATCCGAAGTTCTCATTGCGCAAAATGAGCCTGAGGGTATTTCTGAACGCCCCCTTTGCTATTCTCAATATGCTGATGGTCGGCTGGAGTTTGAGCACCCGCCGATCGGCGTGGCTGACCCGTTGCCGTCTTGAACTCAATGATTTTCGCAATTCGAACTCTTCTGCAGTTGAAGCGGGGAGCCTCCGTAATTGGGAGACACCAAAGCTCGCAGAGACTCTGTTTGCAGAGTGTGAAAAGTTCTTCCGCAGCACTTTGCACTGGCCACTGCTTCTCATCGTTCTGAGTGAATCATCCATGCAAACTCTAACCTCCATTCTTACAACTCTGGTGGGGAAGAATGATGCTGAGAAGATGCTCAGACGCTGGATGGGGCTCGGACTGCAGACAGTCACAGCAGAGATGACCAGAAAGTATCAAGAATCGTGTGGTGACCCGTTAAAGCACCCATTCTTTTTGGCGCAGTATGGTCATCGCGGACCGGGTGAGTTGGATTTGGCGAACCCTCGTTGGATGGAAATGGGCGACACTGCTTTTCTTGGTTCTGGTGCGCGTATTGGGGGAGGCAGAAAGCAAAATTCCTCTGCACCGCATCAGACCGTTGAGGAAGAAATCGCAAGTCTCAGTACCTTCAAACGTGACATTCTCTTGCATGAGTGGAAGCTCCTCAAAGCGATGCTCGAGTTACGTGAGCACTGGAAAATGGAGCTGCTCAAGCCCTATGCGCAAATCCGCTTTATGGTGGAAGAGTTTGGCGAGCGGCTTGGTCTGAAACGCGATGTGCATTGGTTGCGTTTAAGCGAACTGCAGGAGTTGGCGCGTGATTCCTCGGCTGAAAAACTTTCCCTACTGCGTGCCAGAATTGAAGAGCGGAAAGTGAGATTTGAGGCCTTTCGGCAATTCTCTTTTCCTCAGTTTGTAACCATCAGTGAAGTAGAATCCATTATTCATGGCGAACTCGAGGTCGGTCAGGGGCATTTGGATGGGCAGGCGCTGAGCCCTGGAATTGTCTTTGGTGAAGTCGTCGTTGTTGAGGATCCTCATGCTGTAAATCCTGCAGCCTGGCCTGAAAATGCAATTCTGGTTGCAGAAGCAACCGATTCTGGTTGGACGCCTCTTTTTTCGCATGCACGAGGCGTGATTGTCGACAAAGGAGGAGTGCTTTCGCACTGTGCGATCGTCGCTCGTGAAATGAGTATTCCAGCAGTGAGTGGTATCCGGCAATGCCACCGCGTGTTGAAGACCGGAGCAAAAATTTGGTTGGATGGTAACAATGGACGTGTCTCACTTGAATCCTGAAACACTTGTCAATTATCAGAGTTTAATCATTCCAACCGTGATGATTCCGCTGACGGCAGTCATGGTTGCCCTCTCTATGCTTGCTTCATTTATCGCAGGACTTTTCGGCATCCGCCTGAAGAGCGAGGGACCTCGGCGTCTGCTTGAAGTGCTGCTTAAACCCAAGGTGCTTTTGTCTGCGCTTGTGCTCAACATTTTAGTTCTTGGAGGAATACAGCTCTACACCCACATTAAGAATCGACCCACGATGCTGTGGCGTATTGAGAAAGAGGCTCGTGACAAGGCCAAACCTTCCGATAGATCTTATGAGAATTATCACTCCGTGCCGGGCGAACATTCTGTGGGAGCAGGTGTTGCTGGACAACCTCGACAACAAGAGTTCAAAGCTGGCTGGAGTCAGAAATTACCCAAAGGTTCCTTCCGCTCGCCTATTTTTTCCGGTGGCAGTGTCTTTGTCGGTAGTTTTGATGGGTTCGTTTACGAACTCGATGCTGAATCGGGTGCGATTCTGCGCAGCTTTTTCGTTGGTACTCCTGTCACCCCTGAACTGATGATCGATGATGGCGTTCTGTATGTGGGTGAAGGTGTACACGATACGCATTCGGCACGAATTTATGCGTTTGATTTACGCACAGGGCGCCTCAAGGGGGCATACTCGACTAAAGGTCACACCGAGGGACAGCCCGTGATGGCAGAGCATCAGTGGCAAAAATTGATGTTCGTGGTGGCTGGCTCGGATGGCATTCATGCGGTCGATCCCCAGACGTTCAAGGCGAAGTGGACGGCCAACGATGGTTACATTGACTCCTCTGTGCGTGTTATGAATGGTCGGGTATTTGCAGGTACCGGGCGAGAAAAGGGAGACACGGAGAAAAACCGATCTTATGCCGTTGCATATGATTTTTAGAGCGGTGAAAAAATCTGGAAAATGGAGTTGCCGGCATCGAGTTGGATGAATCCAGTGGTCTGGCGGGAACATGTTTGTTTTGTTTATGGCGAAATCTATTTTGAATCAGGGCTTGGAGGAGTGCAGTGTTTTAGGCAAGACACCGGTCTGCCTACGCTGACCTTCAATCTAGCGTCACCACAAACAACCTTACCGCTCGTTATCGGCGATGAGCTTTTCACCACTGACACCAAGGGTACAGTCTGTGCACTCAATTTGGTTGCGCGCGAAGTACGCTGGTGCAAAAAGGTGGAGAAATCAAAAGGCGTAAATTTTGCTTCACCGGTGTACTTCCAGGAGCGCGATGCGTTGGTTTACGCGTCGATGATGGATGGTATTTATCTGCTCGATCGCGCTTCGGGAAATGTTCTTTTCAGGAGTCAATTGCCAGACCACAAAATCATCTATGCTCCAATCACAATATCAGGGCGTGAGTTTGTCGTGGTCGACGGAAAAGGAACTGCTGCACTGTTCCGGTGAATGCGGCAGAGCGGGTTTGCAAAGTCTAGGCGCTTTTGATTTTTGAGCGAAGAAGAAGATTTCCACAGAGCCAGCCGCTGAACAACGCAGGAGCATGACTGAGCAACAATGCGAGATGTGTTGCGTGCAGCAGGAACACGACGGTGAGCAGAGCAGCCCAGCTCCAAAATTTGAAGCGATAGAAAAGCCAGGTAAACAGTAAAGCAAAAACTCCACCGCTCATACCCAGAGCCAGCGGAGGTGCCGAAGTAAGGTGATGCGCGGCAACTGCTCCGAGAAGTGCTGTGCTGTGACCCACCAACAGCACGGCTATAATCCAGCCGATCGAACAGTATTTTTGCAGCGCTATCCCTGCGATAATGAGCCAAGGGAGATTTGAAAAAAGATGGCTGGGGTTCTCGTGCACAAAGAACGAGGTCAGCACCGGGATTGCGAATCCCTTCAGGGGTGCACTGGTATCGAAAGCAAGTTGGGATTTGAGGCTGGAGCCTCCGAGTTCAAATGCAAAAACAGCCTGAGTCGAGTCGGCCTCGGTTAAAATGAGCATCCCAAGAGCAATGAGGGAAAGGGCAACAGGCAGCCAGGGCAGATTTTTAAGGGTCTGCCGCGCCAAGTTGGAATCAGAAATCTTTGCGGTGTTCATGAATTATCTGTTTTGTCAGGTGGCATGTTTGCCGGTTTAAATGCGTATTGTGCCAGATTGGGGTGGACTCCGATAGCCTCGGGTTCGACAGAGTGCTAAAGAAATGGCCAAGGTTGGTGAATTGATTCGGACTCAGACGGTGGGGGTGAGGGCATATGGCTAAAGAACCAGATCTGAAAGATCTCTTTTTGGACGAAAATCTCCTCATTGAGCTTGCCCGCCGTGAGTTGAAAGGACGCCTGCCACCTGACCAGCTCCCTGCGCAGCCCTCGACACTCGTTGCCTCGGGAAAGAGATCGAAGTTGGCACGCGAAACGGAAGGGCGCGGTTGGACCGCTCGAGATTTGGCCGAGCAGATTGGCGTGCCGGCCGCAGAGGCTCACGCCCTCATACGCGGTGGACAAAAGATCACCCCCGAACTTGCCCGCCGTCTGGGGAACGTCTTTGCGACTTCGAGTGAATATTGGCTAAGCGACGAAGAGTAAAATTTTAGTTTTCTTTCTCCACAGAAAACCTTCTTATCAGCACATCAGCTTCTTTCCTTGAAGCTTGAGAAAATTTTCACGCACTTTTAATTCCATCCTACGTCCCGTCCAGACTGATTGTTCCTGGTTCTTTGGCCACAGGAATTATTTAATTTTTGAAGGAGATTTTTATGAAGTATTATTATGGTATATTTGCGACGATAGCAGCGGGATTTAGTTTTTTGAATGCGGCTCAAGCAGCCGATATTAACTTTAATTTTCTTGTGAACAGCTCTGGCTCAGACCTCTATGCCTGTGATGCAGGTATTTATGATCCTCTCTTTTTGCTCCCCATTGGGGTGCGCGGATCGGCTGCACAAAGCAATATCCAGGCGCGTGTTGGCGCATACAACAACGGTAATCCGATTTCTATTTGGAACGATCTCATGATTCAAAGCAATACGATTCTTCCACCCCCGCCTGGATTCCACACGGTGGCCTATCCCTCAGGCTATCCAGGGTTCACAACACCTGTCATTGACCGCCTTAACACGGTCATTGCTAACTCTAATGCCGGGACTTCTGCAGGCCAGCTGACGTTCAATCTGGCTTCGGATTACTATGGTGCGCGGTACTTTGTTGATTTCTGCTTCCGCGGTTCTCAACTTCCTTATCCCCCGGGCGAGTATGAATACCATGTTCGCGATGTGGTTTCCGCAACCGACCTCGGCGCAGGAACTTACCTAACAGATGCGGACTTGGAAGTGCAGGGCAAGTTGGTGTGTGAGGAAAGAAGCTCCTCAGGCAGCGAAAACTGGTCGACAACGACCATTAACGATCTCTTTGCCATAGGTCTTTTGGGGCTCGATGGGGTGCCTCTTTCGCAAACACACCTGACAACCGCAAACGATTTCAACGGAACCGCGCAGAACGTGTTTGGCTCAATTGCGAGCCCACACGAGGTTCCTCTCGAAGCTCCGGCTAAATTTTGCGTGCTCCGTTACATCTTCCGCGAGCAGGCAATTGCTAAGCGCAAGTGGGATCTGAACAGTGCCAACTTCACAATCGACTTGCACGTAAACAACGTCTCCTACACTCCAGTTCTGCCATAAGAAGAAAAGGAACTGAGCGCATATGAAAACACTGAACCTGAGTCTCTTAAGTGTTGTTTGTCTGGGAGTCGCGTCTGTTTCTGCCCAGGGTGATCTCTTGCGCTCGGTTCCAGAGGCGGTGCACCTGCACATTGCACCGCAGAGCGGCTGGGCCGGGAGTGTCGGCACAATCCTGCCCGTCGCTTCGTTTTCTGGCTTTCCAGCTGACGATTTTAACCGTTGGTTGACGTTGGCTACGGGACCCGAGTTTGTGAATCTTCTCGGTGGCCACTCTGCGGCCTTCACAGGAAAATTGAACCCCGACAAATGTAGTGTCCAAGATGTTCCATTTCCTATGGCACTGAGAACATGGGACAGCAAACAGAGTTTGTATCAATTGCAAACACGGCAATTGAATGCCTGTGTTCAATTTAGAATACGAGACGCTGCAGGAATTTCGCCCGCGGGTGAGCATCCTGCCTGTGAGGTTTTCCCGGTGGACAATTATGAAGTGATTGCCCGGGGCGGTCTCTGTTACTTTAGGATAAATCCGAACTCGGCATTTACTGTTCGTTATGAAATTAATCCTGAATGCACCAATAAGGATAACTTTGCCCGACTCGAGCTTGAGCCCTCGGATATATTTGCATATTCGGGATTTTATATTTCAGGAGATGCGTCTGGGCGGAGTACGTTGCTCAGGCCTCTTGGTTCGGGTGCTCTGCGATTTTCGATTGAATCTTCCGCAGATGAAACTCCACTTTCAATCGACATGGGCGAAGGTGCACCGCGCTGGCCGATTCAAGCCTTCCCTGAAGTTCACATGGCAAAGGCGTCCTTGGTCAAAAATGAAGAAGTTCATTGTTGTTGCCGAGGGGAGATTGCCCGCATTTTCATGGCAATCCAAAAAGACGGTCATTTTTTTGCTGTTTACAGCATCGGGTGAGTCATCCTTCATGACGATTACGAGATCCTGACATGCGCCGGGAGTGTTTACCGTGCCTGTGTTTTGCTGTGCAAAGGCTGTTACTGATGCAGTTCCTTGAAAAGCGCAAATGCCAAGTAAACCAAGGCTAAAGTAACGATTCATCATACGTCATTCTCCCCTTTAAAAATAGAACTCCAAGAACGGTTCGGAGGATAAAATTCCGAAATCTCTCTGTCGAACCCTGGCCATTCAATCTTCCTGAAACGTGAAAATCCGAAATAGACGCAGCTCAACAAAGAGGAGCTATATGAAGATCCAACGAGACAGGAGGCGTGACTCATGCAGATGAGAAAAGAATGGATCCCACGAGTTTTGATACTGACTCTCTTGAGTTGCTCAACACAAGTTTTTGCCGGTGAGGGTGGATATTGGACTCCGGGAAGCTGCGCGGCTGATGGCTTCTGCTCATTGATCCGCGTTGAACATGAGGTTGCGCAGAAGAGCCCTTCGGGCTCCGGTGGAGTGATGGTGGGCACGATTGATTCCGATGGTTTTAAGCCCATGCCTATGAGCACATTGAGCGCGAAGAAAACATGTCGAAAGGAGGTGCGAGTTCCGAGAGTTGTCTTTGATGCAGTCACTCAAATGTTTCGATCTGTTTTAGCACGAGGCGATCAGAACGCACTACCTGCGAGTCTGACCCCAGCCGAACAGACGATGTTGCTCTACTACAACACGATCATGCAACAGACGATGAATTTTCAATGTTCCAATTGAGATAAACCGCAAGAAAGGAGATGCTTATGTTAAAAAAGATTGCTCCCTTTGTGCTCGCCTTGAGTTTGAGTTCTATGGCGAGTGCAAATCTGAAACAGCCTGAAAAGGGTGGGCAGCAATGTCATCCGGATGGGCAGTGTGTGATTTTTGAAGTGAGTATCCAGATGGACAGTGCCGTTGACAGGCCAGTTGTTGTAAACTCTCCTGTGATTTATTTGGATGATTCCAACTCATACCAGACCACTGTCTTGCGCAAAGGCGATGTCTGCACAAAGCAGGTAAAAGTGCCTTGGTCTGTGTACCAATCGATTGCTTCTATAATGTCGACGCTCGATGGAAGTCAGGGAGAGCCTCCGCCAGCGTTCACACCGGCTCAACAAACCATGTTGCTGTTCTACACGACACTGATGCAGCAGACGCTGTCTTTCAATTGTGCAGCGGGTGACATCAACCGTTGAAGCTGGCGTTTTCTGATTCCTGGATCTTGAGGCAGATCTGCATCAGACAGCGGTAGAGATTCTCGAGGTCAGAGTCAGGTAGGCGAGGCTCACTGCATCTGTTTTCCTGGATAATTTTCTCGAGAATTGTGCTTTCGCGGGCTGTATCCCTCAGTGGTGCACCCGCGTCTTTTTTAATCACTCCCATCTGTCGTGCAAGAGTAGCGCGCTTCTTGATGCTCTCAAGAAGTTGCAGGTCGATAATATCGACCTGCGTGCGCAGTTCTGCAATTGACAGTGCTGCTTTCGCATCGACTTTGTTCACAGCAGTGTCCTGTCGAAATTCGCTCCATGAGTGTCGCTGACTGCCTCTCTTGCAACGATTGCACGGAGCACATCTTTGAAACGATTTTCATCGTAGGCGCGGGTCAGGAAGTCTGCTCGGAAGTGGGTGAGCCCAATTTCCTCGAGTTGATGGCGTTTGTGGGTAATTGAATAGGAGCGTTTGTCGAAGACAATTGATTTACAGGTTTCATGTGCGACAAAGAATTGCTCACCGGCATCGTTTTGGATTTCCAGCGTGCGATAGCCGCATACAGCGTTGGTTGGGCAACCATTGTGGAGAGCTGTAAGGCTGCAGCTTTCGGCGATGAATAAGGGTGTATCTTTGAAGAGAATAGCTTGGGGGGTGATTTCTTCAGGCCAATGCTTGCAGCTGTCCTTGATGTTGTTGAAGTCATCTTCAACCGACAAAGCAACTGAGTCTATTCCCCGTTCACCCCAATGCGCAGCTGCCGCTGTATTGAGCGTATAGAGCGTGAAGTCGGAACGGATCGATGTGACGTGTTGACGCATCCCCCAGCGTTCAATCATCGACAGCACTCCCAGGTTTCCAATTTCGATATCTGTGATTCCATTGTCTAAGAACAGTTGAGTCCAACGCTTCATGAGGGGCTCATCCCAAGCTCTCAGAACTGTGGGGAAGGCAAGGCGAAGGCGAAGACCTGTGCGCTGTTTGAGATGGAGGAGGGACTGGATGACTTCACCGAAATTATTTTGAGGAAGAAACGTGCGTTTTGGCTCGAAAACAACCTCTTCGATTGTGAGGTTTGCCGCTGAAATCTCAGCGGTGTGAAACTCCTCAATCCAGGGGAGATATTCGAGCCGATCGATTTTAATAGCCAAGCTCGACTGACCCGTGCGCCTCGGTGTCAGGGAGCGTCCGGCGGATCGTGTTTTCTCGCTCGCCACGGTCAAACGCTCATTGACGAACGCAGAATAGGCTCCGGGAAGCTTCTCCTCGATTTCTCGCTTGAGTTCCTTCAGCACGCTCCGGGCAACAAACCAGTGCTCGTCGCCTTCCACGGACAGCGGCTCTGCTTTGAAGCCAATATTCCCAAACAGCGTGAAAAGGTCTTTGATGCTCTTTTCCAGCCCTGAGCCTTCAGCCTGGGGACGCACGGCAGCAACGCGATGTGTAACACTCAACACTGGGACAGAAAGTTTACTGACCTCAGCACAGAGCCGAAGCTCGTCTCCATCCTGACTCAGTTTGAAGGTGATTTCTACTTTTCTGAAAGGGCGCAAACGTGTGTCAGCAGGCGGGCGCACGCGCTTTTCGATTTCTTGACGTAGAGCATCTGAGCGTGTGCGTACAACGCGGTCGCCGACCTGGGGCAAGGGTACCTCTTGAGGAAGATCGATACTCACTCTGCTGCCTGCCGCCGCTGCAGTGACGGATTTTCCCTCGACCCAGAAGGATCTCAGCGAGAAATGGCACACCTCGTTTTGATACTTTTTGCTGACGTCTCCGAGAGCACTGCGTTGACTCTCTCCATGTTGTGGCTTTGCATGGTAGAGTTCTTCTGCGGGGTCGATACGTAGCCCGTCGAATTTTTCGAGCGAACACTGGGCGAGTATCTCAATTTTACGACCACGTACCGTAAGCACTTCTCCCACGGCCTGACCTTTGTGGGTTGGATTGTTCAAATCAATCACATTCTCGTGATAGCGGCCCTTTAGGAAAAAAGAGGTGCTGCCGCGTTGGAAGGTCAGGCTGAGATCTTCCCGGAGACGCTCCTTGCTTGCAGCCTGAGCCTGATTAAGTTCATGCGCCAAAGCGGGCGCATTGCGACGCAGGGTTGTGCGCCCAAAGATTTCATCGAGTCGCTGCCGGTAGGCGCGGACGACCGTTGATACGTATTGCGCATCCTTCTTTCGACCTTCGATTTTCAGGGTGTCGACACCAGCATCGACAAGCAAATTCAGCGTCTCAACTGTGTTGAAGTCTTTCATGCTGAAAAGAAAGCCATGTCCTGGCTCATTGAGGATTTTGTATGGCTTGCGGCACGTATAGGCGCATTCGCCGCGGTTGCCGCTGCGGGCATCTTCCGCGCCTGAGAAAAAACACAGCCCGCTGTATGAGTAGCACAAGCTGCCATGGCAAAAGGCCTCGAGTTCAACTTGCTCACGCGGCACGGCAGCTCGAATTTTTTTGATTTCCAGTGCAGTGAGCTCGCGCGCCAAGACAACTCGCTTAAAGCCGCAGCGCATGGCTTCAAGCACTCCATCGAGATTGTGCACTGCCATCTGTGTCGAAGCGTGCAAACGCAGCTGCGGGAAATATTCACGGCACAGGCGTGCAAGCCCAAGGTCTTGCACAATGATGGCGTCTACTTCGATTTCTTCGAGAGCTGAAAGCACCTCAAGGAGAGGTTGGAGCTCAACGTTCTTGATAAGGATATTCATGGTAACGAGAACCCGCATGCCATGGCTGTGGGCAACCGGTATGAGCTCACGCAAGTCGTCGAGACTGAAGTTCTCAGCCCGCGCTCGAGCATTAAAATTCTTCAATCCGAGAAAAACAGCATCCGCACCGGAGTTGAGAGCGGCAAAAAATTGTTCACGCCCACCGACAGGCGCAAGCACCTCAGGCAGGGTTGCGCTGTTGTTGACTGCGTTGGTCTGTGTTTCTTGCATTGGACAGCCCTCTCGTTGTGCGGCCGCAAAGGAACGGATCTGTGTCCTCCCTCACGGGCAATGCACAGCGGCGGTTGTCCTGAAAACTACAGGCAAACACAAGTTGAATTTTGTTCATTGATTTCAGAGTTTTAAACTGTTCGACAGCTCTCTGTCGAAAGCCCACGCACTTCAGGGGCTCTGAATGTTCTCAATCCAGGCCGAGGGGGCAATACCGGTATGGGCACTCTTCAGCACAATTTGCACCGGAGCCTTGAACTGAAAGCGCTGCTCATAGCCTGCACGCCTTGGGCCTGCGAAGATCATTTTGGCACCATCGGCACCGGAAATTTCAAGCTGGGAGTCGATTCCGTTGTGAGCCGAAAACGACACAGTCTCGGAATCTGGAAATGCATTCAGGGTAGCGACTTTCATTGAAATTTTTTCATAGAGGCCGGTCGAGAAAACTTCGCTCGAAAATCCACCGATGCGGATTTGTGTGCGCCGCACATCTTTGCTGTTTATGATGCGCAGGATGTCGAGTTCGGAGATGGTTTTTGCAAAATTAATGGATTTCAGCGCTGCAGTTTCATCGGATGTGGAGTCGAACGCAGGCAAAAGACTTGTTCCCTGATGCAGAGCTAGGAGTGTCTTTGTGTTGATATCAATGAGCGGAGAACCATCTGCAAAATCGCCATAGGTACATGTGTGTACTGCAGTGTCTTGCGCTTTTGGCTGTCCAAAAATGTTGGTGATCCGACCTGTGACAAGCTGACAGGTTTCGCTGTAGCTCGCTTCGACTTTTCCGGAGCGCAGCTGCGCACGCAATAGACGCACGTTCTCGCGAGATAACGTGTCTGAAAAGGGACGCTCTGAAGTGACCAAAAACTTTTGCGCTGGTGCCACATCGACCTCAAAAACACTGAGGTCGTTCGAGAATTCATTGCCCCGTGCGAATGATTCACTCGCATTGCTGTAAAGCATCTTTTGGCATTTAGAAGTAACGTTGCTGTTGTGCCAACGTACGAGAGCTCCGTTGCAGTCCTGAGCACCGAGGAAACAGTGTCCTGCAGTCGCAACATACCCATCACCAAGGTGAAACGCGGTGCAGCGCAAGGCGCGGTGCTTTTCCTCGAAAGGGTAGACATCGACAATCCCCAGAGCCGTTAGCGCTTCGCCGTGCGAATTGAAATCCCTCTTTTGTTTTTCCTTCGAGAAAAATGCTTCGGCGTTTTGTGATGTGAAAATGCCGAGCAGGGTCGCTGCGATGATGATATATTTGCCTGACGTGTTCATTGTGCACCCACGCTATGACAAACTGCTTTGTTGATCATGCCTGCCATCTGACGAGCTCCAAACACTGAGGGGTGCATGATTTCAGGTTTGATAAAAATCGGGAAGTGTTCGAAAAATTTATCGACGTTGACGATATGTGTGTTGTTGGTCTGCAGGGAGGTGAATGCACGTGTTCCACGATTTTGATATTGCATTGCTTTCTCGAGCGATGTCATAAGCAGAGGAAGATCTTTAATTGCCTTCATCACGAGCCAATTTGCAAGCCCACTGACCAGTGCATTCAGCTTTTTGGCACGCATGGTCGCATCTTCCTGAGACTTACTGGTTGAGGGCGAGCGCGAAAGCAGCCCTTGCTCGTTTAGAGCGGTGTTTAGGGAACGTTCAAACTCTTCGTATGATGCGCGAGCTTCTTCAACTTCTGCGGTGCTATAGTAGGTCTCGGTTTCTTCGTCGTAGTACCCACCGGTGCGTTCTACACGTTGCGATGCGAATGTTCCAAGAGAGTGATTTGGATTCCATCCAGGCTCGATTGCTGTGAGCTGAACGTTTGCGTTGTCTGCGTATGAAATGCGTCGGAGCCATATGGCGAGCTGTTGTGCGAAATTGAGACCAGTGAGCGTCTCGAAGTATTGTCCGAATACGGCACCTAACACAGGCTCGTAGTTGTTCTTGGCAAAAACCTCGAGTGGATTGTTGACCAATCTTGCAAACAACACGGGGATGGCCGGTCCATGCTCGTTCTCTTGTGAAATGCCTTCGAGAACTTTGAAAAAGTCCTCCGAAACGTTGAAGCGACGGGTTTCGTCAAAGGTCATTCCGTTTTTGTCGGTTAGTGCCAGGAAGTTCAGCACCGTGCGGACAATAAAGCTTTTCGGTTTGCTTTGGCGCATGTAGGCCATGGCCTGAGAAACCGAATCCCAGAACATCATGTCGATGCCCATGATAATACTTGGATTGATTGTTTTTACATATTTTACAGCCTCTGTGATAGCGCGGCGCCGCAGCACAGGATCCGTCCATTTCGAACGCTGTAAGGGTTCAATGATGGAGGGACTCACGTATGCGGCAAAGAAATCGTGCATACGACCGCCGTCTATAGCAAGGTCGATCACACGAGGCGCATTCGGATCTTGAGGAAGATTGCTCTGTAGGGTTTGAAACAGGATACCTTTGCGCGCTGTATTGCGAGGTTTGCTGAGGTCACGCACATTTTCGATGCCGCCCACCAGCGCAATCGATTCGCCATAGTGTGTGTTCTTTTTCATCCACTCGGAGAACTCAGGATCGGTGAGGTTTGCTACGTCACGCTTCGGGTCGTAGAGCCATTCGCCGGTATAGCCATCGCGCTTGAGAGACCAAGCCGGAATCAACCCCTTTGGTCGGTTCTTAGGGTCATTTTCGAGGATAGCAATCTTGTCGGCCTTGCCGTAATCGGGTTTCTTCCACTGCACTTCGGAAAGAAAGTGGAGCAGATAGTTTCTGCGGAACCAGAGGTTGTCCCCCGTTAGGTCTGTGTATGCTCGGAGGTTGTCGTTCTGATCGCAACCCATGCAGCCATGTGTGTAACTCGCACCGATATTCATAATGCGTGAATAGTACTTTACCTGATCATCGGCGCTGAGTTTGGGGAAACAGAATTGAGATGCATCTTTCGTATACCGCTGCGGCAAGGGTTCGCTCGCATCAGCGGTACCAATGAGTGCAGTTGCCAAGAGCAAGCTCGTTTTCAAGCGAGACAACATCTTCCATCCCATCTGTGGGGTCTGTTCCACCCACAATTATTTATTCGATGGCGTTTCGGCAGAAGATGGAATTATTCAGCGCTGACAAAAAGAAGTGACGTGTTTTTGTCGACCTGGACACTGCAGGAGGCAAAGAAGGAGTGATTCTCGGCGAAGTTTGCCGAGGTGTAATACAAAATGCCCACTAACGGTTTGTCGCTCCCTGCAAACAGTGTCGCCCCAGACAAATCACTGACAAGCAGCGCCGGCTGGGTGGCAAGGATGTGTTTGATCCACTTCAGGTACTGGCGCATTTGCTGAAGGTGTTCGGGATCGAACCGGCCTGTCTTGAAGTCGATAACCAGATGGAGGTGGGGATCAAATTTCAGTGGATCTTCCAAAACTTTCTGCAGACTCAAAGAGGCCTGCTGTTCCGGCTGAAGGCAGGGAATCTGCCACAATTCTTTTGGCCACTTTGAGGCTGGTAGAACACAGAATAAATCAAGAATACGCCGCTGTGTGCGGTAGAGTCCGTGCGCAACTCGTGGCTCGCTTTCATTTGTGTCGAACGCTCCCCAGAGTTCGAGTTCATGTTCCCGCACAATCATGCGTGAAAAAAGTTTGGAGAGAAAGTTCCGCTCCGAGGGAAGAGCAGTGCCACCATGTTCCATCAGTGCATGGAACCGGAGCCCGGCTTCGTTCGGTGCGATATTATCCGCCCCTCTTTCCACGCTCGATTCGCCCGTTTTTTCATAATCTTGATTGCTTTTGAGTGTTCTAACTGCTGGGTTTTGTAATTCGGCCGGAGGCTGCTCCGCTGAGTTGGTCTGCCTCTGCCACGGAGTTGAGCGCGCACGAGTGAAGCGGCTTTCGGCCCAATTCTCGCGCCAATTTTGATCGAGATGGTAAGGGTTTGTGGTCTCCTGCAATTCCAGTGGGCCAGCATCCAACGGTACGTCGGAAAGCCAGTCAGGCCCATAGTCACGCAGAGCAAGGATACCCTGCCAATCCTGGTGACGGACTGTCGCATCCTGTGCCCGCCCCAGCCAGGGTGTTTTGGGACGGCTGCCGCGTTTTTCTTCTTTTCGCAGGTCAAAAAACGTGTCTGCGAAAAGAGCCATGATGGTGGATTCGAGAGAATTGAGTTTAAGCTTGAGTGGGTCGAACTCGTCACCCACTTTTAAAGTAGAGAGTTTATCTCGAAGATTCTTTTGTGCACGACCACTCGTTGCGGGTGAGACCAAGATCAACATTTCCCGTGCACGTGTGTAGGCTGTATAAAACACACGCTGCCGTTCGAAGTCCTGCTCGAGTCTATCTTGCAAGTCTGCACTCCAGCGCACGGCCTGCTCGCCCGAACTTCCCTGCACGGCAATCGACACAATGTCTTTTGGCGGGTTCGGGTTGGCAATCCAATGTAAAAGAGAAGCTGATTGGGTATCCTCTGCCAGCCATTTGATTTGGGTTGCATCCGCGCCGCTTTTCATTACAAAATTTTCGGGAGCACGTTCTCTCTTGCTGCTCGGCCAAAAAACCACAACAGGCCATTCCAAGCCTTTTGCACCGTGAATTGTACACACCGAAATAGCATCTGCATTTGGATCGCCTTGTACTGATTTAAGGCGCAATTGGCGCATCCGGTTTTGGAGAAGTTCCTGTGGCCAAACTCCGATTGAAAGCTCGGATGTTGCACTGATGTTGATTTGTGAGCCCTGGTTGCACCGAGTTTGCAGCACAGATGCGGCCTGCTCCAGATCTTTGCGCACCGACCAGATTTCCAAAGTATGGTGCAGCGCGATGGCGACGTTCTCCATCTCAACGTTCATGTCTTTGCGCACTGCCGTGCCGTGCCCGTCCAAGCCCCAGCGCAGCACTTGCCAGGCAGAGAAAAAATGTTTCTGAGCGAGTGCACGGCAAGATGACAGATGTGTTTGAAGAGCAGACCAAGCGTTCGGCAAAACAGGAGGAGGCTCTCCAGGGGCGGCGTGAGCATCGGGTGTGATCGATGTTCGGACAAATTCTCTTCCCAATTTTCCCCGGCTTGCCGCAGATAAAAGATTTGATGCTTCAGAGAGGGTGAGTTCAATCCAGCCTGCCCAGATGAGTTGAGCAAACTCAAGAATATCGAGCGGCTCACAGATCCACTTTGCAAGCAGAAGGCCTAAGTTTTCGCAGCGCATCCGAAAGGCAGCTTCGCTCTCGGCAAAACGCGTGGTTTTGGCGACCGAAGGGAGTCCTAGTTTCTGAAATTGTTGGTGGGTTTTGAGCGCCGAATCGTTGGTTTCGCAAAGCACCACAATGTCCTTCCATGTAAAGTGCTTTTGCTCGATGAGGATGCGTAGTTCGCGAGCCAATGCCCAGCATGTGAAACTGTGCTGATCGTGCCCAGGCTCTATTGCTCCAGATGTGCATCTATCTTTGGAGAGGGACGCTCCCAGCAGCAGAACTCGCGGATACTGTGTGTTGTCGTGCGACACGTCTGCTGGACGTCCTGCATCGAGAGCCCGAGAAGCAACGAATGTTTGCTGCGCTGCCAATGAAAAGGTTGTTCCAAGGAATTGTTCCGGAATTTTATTGTTTTTATATGAAAAACTAAGGTCAGAAAGATAGTTGATCCACGGAAGCAGATCTGGATGTGATCGAAAGTTCTGAGTGAGTTCAATCAATCTCCAATTCGGATCGATCTTTAGGCGTTGAAAAACGCCGACATGAGCACTGCGGAAGCCATAAATACTTTGCTTAGGATCGCCCACAACAACCATCCGGCCTTCTGCCGGGTGCAGCAAAGAGGTAAGGATATTGTGTTGGATTTCGTTGGTGTCTTGGTATTCGTCGACGATCAATTCTTTGCACTGAACCGGCAAGTATGGTTTTGTTTGGACTTTAAAAAATGAATCAGAATTCAGTGTGTCCTGTGCAACGAGCAGATGGTGCAGGAAAAGCATGCGGTCATTGTGGGTCATACGTCCTTGCATCAGGCGCCGCTGAAAATGAGCCCGAGCCAATTTCTTTAATGACTCCAGTGCAGTAAGTGATGACGGATGAATTTTTTCCAAAGCGAACTGCAACGGTGGTGCATCTTCCCGTAATAAATTCTCATGCAGCATGGCTGAGAGAATGCGCGTGAGGCTCTGGTGGCGATTGCCAGACTGCGAAGTTGATGCAAAAAATTGCCCTTCGAAGGCTCCAGCGAGGATAAAATCGAGCAGTGCAATTTCCTTTTCCGGATCCTGAGCAGCTGTATTCAGAGCGCGTATGAGGCTCTCTGCAAGTTCAGCATGTAATTCGTCTTCAGAGACCAAAGTGACTGGGGGAGGGAAGAGTTGTTGCGTGAGTCCCCAGTCCTCAATGAGATGCGCGGGTAAAGAGCTGCGCTTGTCCTCCCACCATGTGGGGAAAAGGTTGTTCGATAGCTGCATAAATAAACTATCGATGGTTGAAATATGCAGACGTCCGAGGATGCGTTCGCTTGTTTCCTGTGGCAACCCCGATTTGGTAATGCGTTTCTCAACGCGCGAACGCAGTTCCTCGTCGGCTGCACGTGAAAAAGTGACAAGAATGAGATCCTGAGGTTCAATTCTAAATCCACGTGGAGCGGCATTCAGCCGCCAATGGACGCGCTCAGTGAGAAGCGTCGTTTTACCTGCACCCGCACCGGCCTCGATGACAAGATGACGGAAAGGGACCGGACGATTCTCGCCTGTTGCTGGCACAAGTGGAAAAAACACAGCCTCTTGTTGGCTTTCGGTCAGTCGTGGTGCACTCACGCTTGACCTCCCAAATTGAGCTCCGCAGTAGGACAAAACGAGTTCAATGCGCAGCTCTTGCAGGTATCTTTGAGCAGGGGTTGAGCGGGAAAAACACCCTTGGAAAGCTGGTCGGCGAAGCGCAGGTACTCTGATTGAAGCTGCTCGAAACCTTCAGATGACTTCTGCAGTGGCTCGGAAAAATCGAAGCTGAGTTCTGGATTGCGCGTGAGATCGAGGGTTTTGAGACGCATCAGGCTGAATCGTCGTACTCCGCGAGTTCGGCCGAAATCGTTTTCTCCCTGCTGGAGCGCCCACGCGAGGCTGTAGACTGCCCCCTGAACGCTCAATTTGTTGGTTGAGTTCATCTGTGATGGGAGGATGACAAGATCTGTGTCGTTTTTTGGAACTTTGGACGTCTTGTAGTCGATTATGAAATCACCGTCGGGGTGCGAATCCACACGGTCGATTCGCCCTGAAAGTGTGATGGTGTTGTTGAGTGGTAGAAGCACAGGCTGTTCCAGGAAAGCGGCACGGATGCGCAACTGAATTGACTCGCTGCCGGTGTCGTTCTGCTCGGCTGCCATCTGCCGTTCGCACTGCACCAGCTTTTTCATCGCTCGCCGCACACTTTCGCGTGTGAGTTGGTTTTTGAGATTGGCATCAGCTGATGAAGATTTCAAGTGATGCTGCGTTTCGCTCGTCGAGCCGAACATAAATGACTTCAGTTCGTGAGCCATCCTTTCCATATGTATCATTTGAGTTTGATTCAAATGACAAGACGTCATGGCTTTTAAAAAAGCCTTCGTCCAGTGCTCGGGATGGGTGAAGAGAAACGCGTCTGAGTTCAAAAAGTGTTCGTCGACGGCAGAGAAAATATTTAGCCAGAGATCATTTTGCTGCTTAGGATCGGATTCGAGCAATGAAACATGTCGAACCGTGCGCAAAAAATTTTCCGCCAAAGCATGAACGCGGTGGCCGAGCGCGAGGCGATCAGGGCGAAGCGGCGTGAGCTCTGTTGCCTCAATGGGGTGGAGTTTTGTCCAGTAATGCCTCAGCGGGCATTCGATGTAGTCAGCGAAGGCGGTTACAGCCATCCGTATGCTTCCGTTGACAGAATTGCCCTCAAGCAGGCGCGACCAATGTTTGTCTTCAATTGCACAGGGGGCGTTGAGCCAGCTTCGAAATGCGGGTACCTCGTGCTTGGGGCGAGATAAATTTTGCCAAAGCACAGGTGTTTTGCACCAGTCTTTGGAGTAGGCTGGAAAGTTTTCGAACTCCTGAAGGTCGCGTAAAACAAACGTTATTTTTTGTGTTCTGCGCAAAAATGCCTGCCAGTAACCGCGGTACGATTGCTCAGATGCAATCGGCTCGATGGCTATTTGTTTGCTTCGTAGCGCATGGAAGACGGCATTAAGAATGCGCAGGTGGAAGCTTGGAGTGGTTGGCGAGTGTGGCGCACCGACAACGACAAATTTATCGGCTGTTTTGAGGCCAGGAAGCAGTGATAGTGCTGGAGGCAGCAATGCTGGCTTTCCTGGCTGTCCGATGTTGAACACGTCTGAATCGAAAAAACGATGCAGCAGAAGGTCCTGGGAAATACCCTGCTTTCTGATCGCTGGACTCAGTTCGTAGCGAACGAGAGCTTCCTGCACCAGTGGAATAAAATCTTCCAGCCGATTCCAGTCTTTTTTGAACTCTTGGTGCAGATCAGCGACGCGCTGCGCTGCGGGGTTGCTCCACTGGGATTCATCCTCGCGGGCAGATTCAGAACTTGCTTGCTGAGAGTCGGACTGTGGATGGTTTTTGGCTGCAGCAAGGCGTTCGAGGTGTACGGCGAAATCATGTGGAGTCAGTGAATGTGTTCCTGCACCGTCTGAGTTGTTGACATTCCACGCTTTGGAGTCGGTGTCACCCAAGAGAAATTGAACATGCCCTTGCGAGCTCTGCTCAAGACTATCGATCTGGGATTCAAGCGCTGCGTGCGTGCCGAGAATTTGAACTTCAGCACTCCGGGCTGCTGGCGTTAGAACTTCAGTTGGAATGATTGTGCGTGCCCACCAAGTCTGTGCCGCGCGGTGATTCTTTGCATTTTGCATAAGCTCACGCGCGTTAAAGAGATTCTCGCGGAGGGCGTCTACCCAATGTGCCTGGAAGTTACCCGGACGGTAGGTGTTTAGACTGCTCCCCTGTTGCTCTTCGCGCGTGTATTCAGGTGCTGCGACCCACAAGAGTGATTCGGAAAGAAACCTGCGTGGTAAAACAAAATTTTCAAAACCCGAGTCGCTCTCCAGAATAGCACGGAGCTGGCCAGGAAAATGCGGTAGCCAATATTCGCGAACAAAAGATTGAAGTCGACAGAAGTGAGAATTTATTTTCTGGAGAAGCTGATATGCAACACAGATTGTGCGCAGGGAAATATCAGGGATCTCGGCAAGCGTTTTTATTGTGCTAGCTGACTGCTGCACCTCGAGCAGAATGGAAAGAAAATTTTCATCGCGGGGCAATTCAGTATCCGCAAGTGTCAGAATTTGTTTTGCCAAAGGAGCGACGTCACTCCCGCTGTAGCCAAGCTGAAGCAATAGAATTCGTGTGAGTCGTTCTTGTTCAACGATATCGAGGAAAGGTGAATTGAGCAGCCGGTGCGCTTCAGCACCGAGCTGTTGGATGCTGTTGTGAGATAGTGTGAGTGCGAAGTTACGCACCAAAGTGTCGGGAGTGTACAGGCTCACGCCCGCCCACGCCTCAATGCTTTGCATGCCAGAGGTTCGCTCACCTTGGATTTTTCTGAGTAGGCTAAATATTTGGGTGCGGATCGAAAGAAGATCTTCCTTGCGCTCGCAGACGATTGTCCAGCGCTGTGGGCGTTGCTGTTCAAGCCCATCGAGGAGTTCCCGCGCAAGGTTTTCGTATACTGCGTGTTCAGCGAGCAGAAAGCCTTGCGCATGGAACGACTTGAACATGATTAGACGTTTTTACCTTGTTGTTGAGCCAGGAATTCTGCGCGAAGATCCTTGCGCAGGATTTTGCCGATCGGCGTTTTGGGCAGTTCTTTGCGGAACTCGACAACACGTGGGACTTTGTAGGCCGTGAGCATTTCTTTGCAGTGCGCACGCAGAGCGTCTTGTGTGAGGTTCGGCGAGCGCGGAACAACGTATGCTTTCACTGCTTCTCCTGACTGACCATCGGGAATACCGATAACAGCCACTTCAACCACTTCTGGATGTTTTGCAATACAATCTTCGACTTCGTTCGGATAAACGTTGAAACCGGAAACGAGAATCATGTCTTTCTTGCGGTCAACGATCTTGAAGAAGCCATCTGCATCCATTACGGCAACGTCACCGGTGCAGAGCCAACCATCTTTGATGGTCTTCGCGGTTTCCTCGGCACGTTTCCAGTAGCCAGCCATAATCTGCGGACCACGCGCAATCAGTTCCCCTGGCTCGCCAATTCCAACCTCTTTGCCGTTGTCATCTACAAGACGAATTTCAGTTGAGGGCATTGGCACGCCGATACCGTCTTTTTTCACCTTGCCGCCAATCGGGTTGAATGTAAGCACAGGACTTGATTCGGTGAGTCCATAGCCTTCGACAACGGCCGTGCCGACTGTTTTTGCCCACTTTTCTGCCGTCGATGAGAGCAGCGCTGCACCACCCGCAATGGACATTTTCATTTTCTTGGGAGGATTTTGCACGAACCATGGCTCGTTGGTGAGTGCGTTGAACAATGTGTTCACACCTGTCATCCAAGTGATTTGGTGTTTTTCGAATGGCTTTTTGAGATTGCTCATTGGACGTGGACTTGGAATCAGAACGTTTGTTGCACCCTCTTCGAAGAAGGACAAGCAGTTCACTGAGAAAGCAAATATGTGGTATAGCGGCAGCGCTGTGATGATTGTTTCTTCACCGGTCGTGATTGTGGTTTTTGCGAATTCAAGGATCTGGTAGACGTTCGACAGCAGGTTGCGGTGCGTAAGCATCGCACCTTTACTGACTCCTGTGGTGCCGCCGGTGTATTGCAAGGCTGCCAGGTCGTCGAGCGTGACACTCGGGAGCGTGAGTGCTTTTTGGCCACCCTGTGCGCCTGCGCGTGCCCATGCAGTTTCGGTCTGCGCCATTCGGGTCTGGCCTGCGGCCAGAGCTGCCGGGAAGGGCAGGTGTGGAACAGTGCAGATAGGAACCTGTTTCTTTAGCTTTAAGAGGGTTTTGATAAGCAACTTGAGGTGAACCGGAAAAAAGTCGGCAAGGCTCACGGTGATGACGTGTTTGATTCCTGTTTTCGGAAGGACGCGCGGAAGTTTGTCGGCAAACATGTCAATGATGATGAGCACTGTTGCGCCGCTGTCGTTGAAGGCGTGCTCCATCTCGCGGTCGGTGTAGAGTGGGTTGACGTTCACCACGACGCATCCGGCCTTGAGGATTCCAAACAGAGCAATCGGGTAGGCAATGCAGTTAGGCATCTGGATGGCAACGCGGTCGCCCTTCTGCAGCTGAAGCTCTTTGATTAGAAATGCAGCAAACTGGTTGGAGTAGCTTTCAACTTCCGCAAAGCTGACGTGACCCTGCATGCCATTGGGGAGGCAGGTATAAAACGCTGTCCTTGCGGAAAAGCGTTGCGCGGAGCTCGAGATCATGGCGCCGATGTTTTCATACGGAATGTTCGGAATTTCGGGCTTTACACCCTTTGCATACGCGGAAAGCCAGGGCTTGTTCACATAAGGGGATGCAGCATTCGATTGCGTCATGGGGCGAGGCTCCTTCCATTGGGGCTTCAGTTTTCGGTGCCAACAGGTTATCAAAGCCTGAGCGTCCCGCAAAGCTGAGGAATTGTCATGTCTGTTGTTCGCAAATTGCCCGAGCACGTCATCAATCAGATCAAGGCAGGTGAGGTTGTAGAGCGTCCTGCAAGTGTGGTGAAAGAGTTGCTGGAAAATGCACTCGACGCACAGGCGCAGGAAATAGAAATAGAGCTTCTTGATGGTGGCCGACAGCTTGTTCGAATCGTTGATAATGGAACAGGAATGTCTCCCGATGATGCAGAGTTGGCACTCGAGAGACATGCAACCAGCAAGCTTGCCCACGTCGATGACCTCAACAATCTATCGACCTTCGGTTTTCGCGGTGAAGCACTGCCCAGTATCGCTGCCGTCTCGGATTTTACCCTGCGAACACGGCGGAGCTGCGATTCAACCGGGCTTGAAATTCAAGTGCGTGATGGTGTCAAAGCGCCCCCGCGGATGTGCGGCATGCCGGTTGGAACCGAGATTGTCGTGCGTGATCTGTTTATTAACGTTCCTGCCCGCAAAAAGTTTTTGAGGGCAACAGCCACTGAATTGGGACATATTCTTGAGACTGTGCAGGCGATGGCATTCGCCTATTTTCGAGTTGGTTTGCGTCTGAGTCACAATGGCCGAGAAATTTTGAATTTTGCTCCTGCAGAAAGTCTCGCAGAACGCTTTAAATCGATTCTCGGACCCGAGGCTGCCGAGTACGTTCCAGTGAACTTTGAGAAAGGTGCATTCAGGCTTGAGGGATTCGTTCAAAAGCCCGATCTTGCGCGACCGGTTCCGCGCTACTTTACAACCTTTGTCAATGGTCGACTGGTAAAAGATCGCATTGTTCGCAATGGCGTTCTGTCTGGATACACGGGGCTGACCATGAAAGGATTGGTACCTGCGTGTGTTCTTTTTGTTACAGTGGATCCGGCTTTGGTGGATGTCAATGCACATCCCAACAAGACAGAGATTCGCTTCAACGATGCACCGCTGGTGCAGGATTTAGTGACCATTGCATTGCAGTCTGACCTGCGTCGTACCACACAAAATCAAATGCTCAGTACGTTGCCCACGGCAGAAACCATTGTGCGGGTTCAGCCAGAGATGCGACGTGAAAACTGGCTCGACGACAAATTTGCTCAGAGCCGAACCCCGCTCCCCACTCAAAACCCGCTCCCAAGCGCGCCTCAATTTTCTGGCCAAAATGTTCCGCGCCTGCACTCTCAAATTCCGGCACAAGTGCGCAATACCCACACCATGCTCGCGGGGAACACTGGCGGGGGAGTTTCCACCGCACAGGAATCTGCTTCGCTCTTTTCGGGCGTAACTGAGCGAATGGCAGAGCCTGAAATTTTTTCCGGACAAGATGCCAATTCCGGACATCCGCTTTCGCGCGCAGATTACCTTGGACAATATAAGAATTGTTACCTGCTTTTTGAGGCTCAAGGTGATTTGTTGGTTGTCGATCAGCATGCTTTTCATGAGCGTGTGTTATTTGAAGAATTGAGTCTGCAACTCGAGGGCGGTCAAGGATTGGCTCGGCAATCGCTTCTGGCGCCGCTTATTGTTCCTGTGCCGCCAGTTCTCACTGAGATTCTCCAGGAGGAAGAAAGGAACCTTGCTCACCTTGGCTTTGAAATTGAGGTTCTCGCCAACCGCAGTATCGCGGTTCACTCCACCCCCACGCAGGTCGACTTTAATCGTGCAGCAGCACTTTTCGATGACGTAGTTGCACGGTTGTTGGCTATAAAAGGTTTTGCTTCTGCTGAGGCGCATCCATTGGTTCAGCGAGCGCGAAGGCAAGCCCAAGAGTGGCTCGAGGTTGGTGTGCGGCCGGCCAACCTCAGCCGCAAAGAACTTTTTCATTTGCATCTGGCAACAGTGGCTTGTCATAGCGCTGTGCGTAGCGGTGACCCTATGAACCCAGAACTCGTGCGCCGGCTTCTCTTGCGCGGCGCCGAAGTGGACTTCTTTGCTCATTGTCCTCACGGTCGACCTGTTTGGCGCCGCTGGTCTGCTCACGATGTTGCTCAGTGGTTTTCGCGAATCTGAGGACACTGTGATGCGTAAATTCGAAAAAGCCGTTTTCGTCGTGGGTGCAACGGCAACCGGAAAAACTGCACTTGCCCATCTGCTCGCAGAGCGTCTGGAGGCACAAGGGCAGACGTGCGAGCTCGTGAACATAGATGCATTTCAATTCTATCGGGGTGTCACAGCAGGAACAGCGAAGCCTTCACCTGCAGAGCGGGTGCGATTTCGCTATCATGGTATAGACATTCTTGATCCTCTCGAAACTATGGATGCCGTGCGTTATGCCGAATTTGTCTGGCAGAAGTGCAGAGAAATTGCTGCGCGCAGTCATCTCCCCGTGTGCGTTGGTGGAAGTGGCCTGTACCTGCGCTCTGTTCTGCATGGCCTCGATCCGCTTCCTCCTCGAAACGATGAGTTGCGAAAGATGTTCCGCTCTGCCGCAGAGGCGTGGGGCTGGCCCGAGCTGCACCGTTGGCTGACAGCGCTTGATTCGGAGCGTGCGGCACAACTTCACCCGAACGATAAAACACGTATTGAACGCGCTTTGGAAATTATTTTTCAGCTTCCCGAAGGCGTTTCTACCCAATCATTATTCACAAAATCAGAGAAACTCAGTGAGCAGCAGCGTCTTGGCGAGACCTTTGTAATCCACGTCGATTGCGAAGACTCCATTCTAAAAAGTCGCATCAGCGGACGAATTGAGGAAATGTTCAGCCACGGTTGGGTTGAAGAAGTCGTTGCGCTGCAAGCTCAATTCGCTGAATTAATCTTGAATAGTCAGGCTCTCAAGGCAATTGGTTATCGGGAAATTTGGGCGTGGCTCTCGGCTTTTGAGACTTCAGCCGCTCCTCTTCCGGACAGCCTCGGAGAATTGAGGCGCGCCAGTGCCCACGACCTCACAGAGCGGGTTGCAACGCTGACTTGGCAGTATGTCCGACGCCAGCGCACCTGGAATGCCAAGGAGAGATGTGATTGGGCGGTCGACACAGCCTGCTGGACTCCCGAGCATTTCTCCTTAGACAACAATTTTGTTGATTTTGTGTACAAATAAATGTCAATAAAGTTAATTTATTACCCATATCGATAAAAATTTGAGAAGAGGACTGGCCGTCAGTCCAAAATTGATCTAGTGTCACGCTGACATTTGGCTACCAGGGAAGCGTAGTGGGGGAGCTGGCTTTGTCGTTTACACGATTATCAAATATCGCCTCGACATTGCTTGGAAGTCTTGTTGCATGCGGGCTGCTTATGGGCTGCTCGCGTTTGGCTGTGCCTTCAGATGCGCAGCTTACAGAGCGCACCAGCATGGCGCGCGTGCGCGCGGTACCTTCTCATTCGGCCTACGTTCACCTGTTTGAATGGACTTGGAAAGACATCGCCCTTGAGTGCGAAAAGGTTCTCGGCCCGGCCGGAATCGATGCGGTTCAGATTTCACCCCCACAAGAGCATCGCATCATGCCAGGGAGTCCCTGGTTCCAAAGATACCAGCCTGTCAGTTACAAACTTGAGAGTCGCAGCGGCACTCGCGCTGAGTTCGTGGAAATGGTTGAGCGTTGTCATCGCGCTGGTGTGGATGTCATTTCCGACGCTGTCATCAACCACATGGCGCAAACTCTTCCCTTCAACCAGAGCGAAACTGGTTCCGCGGGAACAACCTACTCGCGCTATTTTTACCCAGGTTTGTTTACGTATCCCGACTTTCACCACTGCGGTCGCTACTCTGACAACGTGATTCGCAACTATCAAGATCGGTGGGAAGTTCAGAACTGTGAATTGCTTGGTCTGGCCGACTTGAACACAGGGTCGGAATCTGTTCGTAACAAAATCGCGGGTTTCCTAAACGAACAAGTCCGCATCGGCATCAACGGGTTCCGCATCGATGCTGCCAAACACATGCTCGCAAGCGACGTTTCGGCAATCGTCAACAAGCTCGATAAATCTGTTTATATCTTTCAGGAAGTCATCGATCAGGGTGGTGAGCCTATCTCCTCCTCGGAGTACCTCAGCGCCGGTTCGGTTACTGAGTTCCGCGTTGGGCTCGCTTTGGCCTCTTTGTTTCGCCGAGGCAACCTCTCCGTGCTTGAGTCCATGGGTGAATCTTGGGGCTTCTTGCCTTCAAGGCAGTCGGTTGTTTTCACTGACAACCATGACAATCAGCGGGGACATGGTGGTGGCGGTTGGGTGCTCACCTACCGCGATGGTGCACTGCACACACTGGCAAACATGTTCCTTCTGGCCTTCAATTACGGAACCGTTGGCCTCATGAGTAGCTACGACTTTGTGCGTGACTCAGATGGCCCACCTGCAACATCCACCGGTGAAACTCTGCCCGTGTACACAGAGATGGGAGGGTCTCGCTGCGGGAAAGGCTCGTGGATTTGTGAGCACCGTGCCCCGGGTCTTCTCGCAATGGTTGGTTTTCGCAAAGAGGTGGATGGAGCACCTTTGGGGCGCTGGTGGAGCAGCTCTTCTGGCGGACAAATCGCGTTTTCGCGGGGCGAAAAGGGATGGTTTGCGTTGAATATTGAATCCAAGCCAGTGGCGGTCACACTCCCCACATCCCTCGCTGACGGGAGCTATTGCAACATCCTTGATGGCGGCAAAAAGAACTCGGAACCAGGGTGCAAAGGTGCGCGTATCGAGGTGCGCGGTGGCGTGGCTCAGGTCACGCTGATGGGTTTGTCAGCCATTGCTCTGACTGCGAGCTCACGCATCGACTAAATAGAATTTCAGATTTCCCACTCGCCAATACGTTTGTCCTGACTCTCCGGAACCCATGTTCCGTTTGGGCCAATGATAGCAACGCAGGGAGATTCGCTCTTAAGCAGCTCATGCACTGCGGCAGAGACACTTTCCTGCGTCACAGCCTCCACACGTTCTTTGAATCCCAGGAAATTGTCGAACCCAAGGCCGTAAATATCACTCATGGCGAGCTGAGAAGACTGGTAGTGATGATGCTGACTGTCGAGACTCTGAGCACCCAACAAAGAGTTCTTAGCACGGTCGAGTTCGTCTTGTGCCGGGGGCTCGGTGGCAATTTTCTCGAGGTGCGATTTCAAGCCCAACAGCGCCTGTTGGGTTTTTGCAGCTGCTGTACCGATGTAAGTGTTCAGCGAGCCCCCAAACAAAGATGGCGTTTGTGAGCAGCCTACACTGTAGGCCAACGACTGAGCATCACGCAGATCCATGAATAGGCGTCCACCCTGGCCACCAAGTACGCTGCAGGCAACCTCGAGAGCTGTGCGGCGTTTGTCTGAGAGCGGATAGGCTCTGAGCGACAAACTGACGTGTGCTTGCTCGCGCTCAAGTGCATCAAAGCCAATGCGCGCTTGTGCCGGCATTTTCGGTGCGGCTTGCGGCGTTCTAAGCGCAGGCAGTGATTGACTGCGGAGCGCACGTTGAGCAGCAATGCTACTCAGCTCTGCGGCAACCGCCTCGAGAGTTTCGTCGCTCGAAAACTCACCAGCTCCGGACAGCACGAAAGAGTCGGTGAGCAGAAGGCGTTGCCATTGCGTCCGAATGTCCTCGAGAGTGATATTCTTCAGGGTTTCCAATGTTCCCAAGGGAGGGTGGGCGTAGACGTGTTCACCGTAAAGTAAAGACCCATTGAGGCGACCAAGGCGTGAACCTGGGCTGTCCTTTTGCGCCACAAGAACTTCCTCGGTTTCACGCATGACGCGTTCAAATTGTTCGCTTTCCATTGCGGGACGTGCCAGGCAGTCGAGCATCATTTTCAGGGCGCGTGGTTGCACTTCGGTGAGAGAATCTAGCCGTAGACCAAAAAGATCTCTTCCGGAGAAGGCGCTGATTGAGGCGCCCATATCTTCGAGCTCAGTGACGAATGCACGGTAGGATTGGCGTGTTGTGCCGCGAGTGAGCATTTGAGCGAGAAATGCATTCACACCGATCTTTTCTGTAGGCTCTTCATGTTGTCCCCATTTCCACACAAGAACGTGGCTTGCGACCGGTAAGCGTTTGGCCAAGCGTGTGTTGAAGTGCAGGCGCGCAGAGTGGCCAAGGTCAACCTCGGTGTGCAGTATGGCGGGATTTCGCTGCGAGGCGATGACGTTTGACTTCAATGAAACAGTGCTGCGGAGAGTTTTTTGTTCCTGGGCGTGAAGTTCCTTTTTGATGGACTCCGCGCAGGCAAGGACTGTGGTGCGGAGATTCGCGGAATCAATTACGTCTGCGTGTTCTTGATTGCTTGCAGCCAAACACACAACTTTTCCTGCAATTATGTTCTCACAAACAGCGCGCGCACACTCTTGCACCTGAGCCAGGCTCACCTGGGCAAGTTTCTGGAGGAAAAGGGTATCGAACTCAAGCCGTGCGGTTGTGAGTAGGTTGCTGCCGACATTGCGAACGAGGCCTTCGATACTTTCTCGGCCGTATATTTTTTCAGCCTTGGCAGCTGTGAGAACGCGTTGCAGCTCAGCAGGAGTGGGGCCTTCTTTTGCGAGGCGCGCGATTTCTGCGACGGCTGAATGAATCGCTGAATGTGCGTTTTCACTTCTGCCATAGAAGGCGAAACCCGAGAATCCATAGGGGAAACGCGGCGTGTAAAGTGAGGCATCGATGGCTGTAACGAGCTGAGCCTCGTCTTTGACGCTGTGCGAGAGTCTCGATGAATCACCATGGCCAAGAATGCTTGCAAACATTTCCCACGCAGGAGTTGTATCGTCCTCGAGGCTGGGTGCCGGTGTTGCGAATTGCAGTCGGGTTTCTTGGTATGGGCCATGAATGACTTCGCACTGCGGGCCATCGCCTTTCGGCCAGGTGTGTTGTCGCACCCAGGTGCGTTGTGGCAAACCGTGCGGTGGAAAATTGTTTGCCAAAGAATCAAGGCGAGCATTCATTTCGCCGATGTGAAAATCGCCTGCGGCAATGAAAAACATGTTGTTAGGAATATACCAGCGCTTATAAAACTCGCGTAGATTTTCTCGGTTGAAGGTCTTGACGACCTCTTCGAATCCTATGACCGGACGTCCCATGGGAAAGTCGGCAAACACTTTTCCAAACAGTGAGTGACTGAGGCGCGCCGACGGATTGTCGCGGCTGCGTCGGATTTCTTCGATCACGACTTCCAGTTCACGCTCGAGCTCTTGTTGATCGAGAAGGCTGGAGCACACCACATCAAACAGCAGTTCAGCGCCTTGGTAAGCAAATTCGCGTGGTGCATTGATGTAAAATACCGTGTGATCGAATGTTGTGTAGGCGTTGATTTCTCCACCAGCAGCTTCAACCAAACGAGCAACATCACCCGTGCGTGGAAAACGTTCGGTGCCTTTGAAGAGCATGTGCTCAAGTACATGTGCCATTCCGAATTCGGAGGGCGATTCGTCTATGCTTCCCGTTTTGACCCACAGCTGAAGAGTGACAAGCGGAGCGAAATCAACTTGTTCGAGGTAAATCTCGCAGCCATTTGCAAGGTAGCGCTGATGCACACCTTCTGTGCTCCGTGAACCAGATGCAGTGAATGAGGTGAGAGACATGTGAATGCGCTCCTTGCAGTTCGGGCTAATGCGGGTCTCAGACAAAAAATAAACTGTGCACGAATCGCAGGTTCAGGGTGAACTAGCGGCCAGTGCGTTTAGCGCTCCGATGGCGCAACGCACGCGGCGTCGCACCATCTCTTTTCCGATAACTTCAAGTGATTCGAACAGCGGTGGAGTTTCCTTTGCGCCAGTCGTGGCTACGCGCAGTGGCATATAGATATCTTTGGCCTTGAGATTCTTGGCGACAAGAAATTGTTCCATAGCATTGGTGATTTCAGCGACTGTCCAAGCTTCAATTGTCTCGAGCGCATCGAGTGCATCTGCAAGAGCCTGAGCTGTGTCAGCTGGCGAGCGGCCTTTTGGAAGCAGCAAAGCTGCATCGAATTTCAAATCACCTGAGAAAAAGAAGTGTGTTGCACCAATGAAGTCTTCAAACTTCTCGATACGGTCGCGGATGAGCGGAACAATTCTCTGAAGATGCTCTGTTGAGAAAAGCTCTCTTTGAAGAAAATGAACGTAATCGGATGTGCTCATTGCTCGCATGTAGTGGCCGTTGAGCCATGCGAGCTTCTCGAGGTCGAACACTGGTCCACCGAGCGTCATGCGCTGGAGCTCGAAATGTTCGACCATTTCAGAGGTTGAAAAAATTTCCTTGTCTTCACCATATGACCAACCCATCAACGCAAGGTAGTTGCGCAGTGCATCAGGAAGGATGCCCTTGCGGCGATAGTAATTGATACTGGTTGGTTGTTTACGCTTCGAGATTTTGCTTTTGTCTGCGTTGCGCAACAAGGGCAGATGAGTAAATTCTGGACGCTGCCAGCCAAACATATCGTACAGAACAACGTGCTTGGGGGTGGATGAGATCCACTCTTCGCCGCGAATGACGTGAGAGATTTGCATTTCGTGGTCATCAACCACATTGGCAAGGTGATAGGTTGGGAATCCATCAGACTTTAGAAGAACTTGATCGTCGATGCCATCATTTTCGAATTCGAGATCACCGCGCAGGCCATCGTTGAAAATGGTCTTGCCGGTCAGGGGCATTTTCATGCGAATAGTGAACGACTCCCCGTTCTTGGCTCGTAGCGCAGATTCTTCCGCAGATAAGTTGCGGCACTGGCGGTCGTATCCGCCCTGCAATTTCTGAGCCATGCGTTCCTTGCGCACTGATTCAAGACGCTCTCCTGAACAGAAACAGCGGTAGGCGTGCCCTTTGTCGAGTAAAACTTGAGCGTACTCGCGGTAGAGCTGCGTGCGCTCACTTTGACGGTAGGGTGCATGTGGACCGCCAACGTCGGGACCTTCGTCCCAGGGTAGGCCAACCCAGCGCAGACTTTCGAGAATCATGGCTTCGCTGTCTTTGCGAAAACGGGTTTGGTCGGTGTCCTCAATCCGGACGATGAATTTTCCGCCGTGTTTTTTGGCGAAAGCATAGTTGAATAAGGCAATGTAGGCGGTTCCAATATGAGGATCGCCCGTGGGACTGGGGGCAATGCGCACCCGAACAGGGCGTTGATTTGATGGAGTCATACTTTCCTCGTCTATTTAGCCCAAGAAATCTCAACTATTGCACGCTTTATCGGGGTTTGGCAACGCTCTTCGAGGGAGTCATAATTGCCACACCTATACGCACAAATGCATGCTCTTTGCGTACAATGAGTGGGAAGGGGATTCACATCGATGAATGACGCCAAATGGATGTTGAGATTGGGAAGCGCAGCGGTTGTTTTCACGGCTGTTGCCGCAGGTGCCGTAGTTGTGGCGCGCACCCCTTATCAGCTCCGCGTGCGCGTTGTGGATGCTCAGGGAGTTTTATCCGGGGCTTGGGTTGCGCTCGGTGAGCGTGACGTTGTGGTCACTGATGAAAAGGGAACGGTTGTCTTCACAGGGCGTCGCTATGCGCTTGATTCTGCTCTGCTCACCGTGACAGATCCCAGACTTGAGCCCGCTCATCTTTCAAAAACTCTGCGCGCAGAGGTGTCCTGGGTTCCTTGGGTGCGTGGCAATGAGATGAAGATTATGCTGCCGATCATCCCATCCCCAAATGCTGAACCAGTTGCTTCAGAGTCGGAAATTTCTGATTCAGCTACACGCCAGGATTTTTCCATCGACTTACCCACGGTCACTGCTCCTCTCTTGCCCGAAGTCACGGGGCTCAATGAGGAAGAGCTTCTGGATGTCTCTGCTGCTGCGACTTTCGGACTCAATCCGAATCAATGGGTTTCTTTGTCGAAGAGCCTCGAACAAGGGCGCACATCAGTCTGGACGTGCATCGTGGCAGGCTTCTCCGACAGTGTGTGCCAAGCTTCAGTGCTTCAGAATAGAGTTCCCTTGATTCGTCTTGCAGAGTCAGAAACGATTCAGTCCGACCAGCTCGAGCAAAAGCAAATATCCTTGGGGCAAATCCGCGAGACTGAATTGGAAGCCAAGCGTCCAGAGAGTGTGACTGTTGTTGAAACGCGCACATCGGTCGAGCCCTCAGGTGGATTGGCGGTGGACAAACCCCTGCGCATCGAGACCTTCTTTGAAGGGAAGCCCTTGCAGGGTGCAGTTGTCTACACGAGCCGTCTCAAGGATAACAGAGTTCGAGAGCTCGGTGAGACCCGCGCAGATGGCTCGCTGCAGGCGAAGATTCCTGCAGAGTTTTGGGGTGAAACCGTTACGGTCTTTCATGACTGCTGTGCGCCTCGCAGTTTTCCTGCGAAGCTCTCGCGAGTTGGTGGCGAACCAAGGCTGCGTCTCGACCTGCAAAGTGGCACGGGCGTGGGTGTTCTGGTTCAGCAGGAAGCTTATGGTTATTTGCGCAAAATTCCGCAGTTTGAGATTTCTTCGAATCTAGGCAAGTTGGCAGTCTCTGGGCAAGATGGATTTGCCATGTACAACACCACGAAAACCCCTGAACAGCAGCCTTCCAAGGTCGTTGTGCGTAAGGCAAGACCTGCGGAATTTTTTGTTCGCCCCGACGATATCCCGGGTCTCCAGAGCAGACCGATGAATTTTTTGGTGGCTGCGGAAGAACCTTATTTGCCTGCACTGGCTCTGTTGGAAAAGAACGAGGGGCGTTCCTTTCAGGGTGTATTGAAGTCCTCGAGTCTACGCCGTTGGCGGCGCGATTTTATGGCACGCTTGATGCAGCAGTCGAGCATTAAAACAGTGGTCTCAGGAGAGGTGCAAGCGCGGATTTCAGCTGCGGGTGAGAGTGCAACGGATTTGGTGGTGCGCGGTTGGCAGCAAACTCATCTTGCGGGCGAATGGGATTTTGCGCTCTCAATTGATTACAACGACAGTGAACAGAGCCTGAGATTGGCAGCCTCAAGTCCCGATGGTCGGATTTTTTTTGAAAAGGAGTCTCACTTCGGCAAAGACGGAACCGCGCTTCCGGAGCGAATTTCGCGTCAGTTTTTTCAAAACTTCCTCGATTCCTTTCCGTTCGAAGCGCATATCCTCAAGCAGGGTGGTGATTTTGTAGAAATTTCATTTCCGAGCATGGTGAGTTTTGGTTTGCGTGATTCAACTCCTCTTGCACTCTTTCAGCAGAGTGCAACGCCAGGTGACACTCGCCTTTCGGAACTCGCGGCTTTGGCCGTCGTGACTTCAGGGGAAGAGGGGCAGCCGGTGCGTGCGCGGATTACGCATTGGAATGGTCGCGTCCGCAAAACTCGTGTGCTGCCCGATGTTGTAAAAGCTGTGAAAGTGTCTCAAGAATTCTACAAGCGCGAAGCAGCTCGCAATGCAATGGCCAAATCAGCAACGTCTGGATCGGGTAAAGCGCTTTAATCGAGAGCCAAGAAGTCAGAAGATTTGGTCTCGGCTGCTGCGTGGCTCGAAATCGAACCAGCGCAGAAACACATCTTTGGCGCGCGCAGGGATTTCCCGCAGGTCATAAAAGATTGAAGAGTTCCCATTGTCACAAGAGACCCCCTGCGCTGCAATCCCGAAGCTGTGTGCAAGCCAAAGGGCACGCTTGAGGTGGAAATCCTGGGTCACAATAACACCTTTGCGGATTCCGAAGACTTCAATCGCTCGGCGCAAAGAGTCGTAAGTTGAATATCCCAGCGGATCGCTCAGAAGATTGTCCTGTGTGAGTCCATTTTGGAGCGCATAGCTCTTCATGGCTTTCGTCTCATTGTAATGGGGATCGGTGCCATCCCCCGAGAGTAGGATTTTTTTGCCGCGTTCACGCGCAAACAGGTCGATAGCTTTGTGCATGCGGCATTTCAGCATTCCCGAAAGTTCCTGGCGGTGCACCCCTGCACCCAACACGATGAGTGTCGTTTCTTCGGCGCCGTTTGGCGAGGCTGAAGCGGGGAGAGGTGGGGGCGAGCTGTGGAGTGGCACACCGGCAAGAACCAGAGCATTTGTGAGTGCCAAGCTAAAAACGGGAAAAACCACAGCAAAAAGTGTCAGTGTTGTGATGCCCCATTTTGCTTTCAAGCGGATGCCCTCGTGCCTGGGGGTTATCCTGCCAATTTTGCGTCGGCTCGTCAAAAATAGCGGTCTTGCCCGAGGTGATGGTATTTTTGAAGTGTTGATAAACCGGAGGCTCATTCCATGAGACGCAGTAAATTGCACGCGGGGCGCGCCACAACCAGGGGCGTTCCACAGAAAGCTCTTTTGTCTCTGACAGCGGTGGCAGTTTTGAGCGCATTGTGTGGAATGGGAGTGCCTGCACAAGCTGAGGCTTCGACCCTTTGGTCTGGCTCTGCGCGCGCGGACAAACGCTCAGCTATGGTGCCTCTGCGCAGACTCGGAGTTTTGCCCGTTGCGCACAATATTCCAGATGCAAGAAAATCTCTGAGCGATCAGACAACCCTCCGCGGTTTGCTTGCACAGCCTCTGAGTCCCGAGGAATTTGCGCTGCGTCTCAATACTCAGCTGAAGGCGGTTGCCGACGCATCCGGACGCTTCTGGACGATGGATGCAATTGCGGGTGAAATGGTTGCTGGACGCGGTGCTGCACAGAGTGAACTCTCAAATTTTCAGAAAGCGCAGCTTGTCTCGGAATACGATCTGGACGCTTGGCTGAAAACGGAAATATACTTCACCGCTGACCATACGGCCGTTCGTTTGGCTATCGTCGGTACAAGTGGCAACAACGTCATTGCGCGCGAAGATATTCTTCTGCCCTTCGGAGCCGACTGGGACACATTGACCAACGCTTTTGCGCAGACAATTGGTCGCATGAGTGACACGGTTGGTCATGATGGTCGGGTTGTTTTTGAGAACAACGGACTCATTGGAGTTGACTTTGGTACCGAGCGCGGAGTTGCCAACGGACAGAAGCTCCAGGTTGGGCTTGTTTTGCAGGCAGCAAATCATCCGCAGACGGGCGAAGTCATGCGTTATCAGAGGGTCACGCTGATGACTCTTGAGGTCGTTGATGCCAAGCAGGGAGCTTCTCTTTGCCGTAAGGTGCAGTTCAATCCGGATCTCATGAAGCAAGCAGAAGCCCAATTTGGAACCGGTGCCGAGAGAAAGTTACCACTGCTTGTTTGGCGCCAAGATGGCTTTAAGCCGGATCCGTCGTGGCAAGCTGCGCGCAATGAGGGACGTGTCGATGCCGCGGGTATGGGCTTTGCAGCGCGGGAAAATTTAGCTGCTTCTTCTCCTGTTCGGACACCTGCAGCATCGTCGGCTGCAACTTCCGCAGAACGTTTGCCTGAGGCGTCTTCTCAGCCGGCACAAGTTGCTATGACGAGTGGTATCTCTCCTTTCGGAGGAGCATCGTTGGCGCAACGCGACGCTTCGGCACCAGGAGCCTCAATTAAGATTGGTGCAGCGACTGCCAAAGGAACTCTTGAACTCAGCAAGGGGCCTGTGAGTTCTGGATTCCCATCGACAATCATTAACCAAATTTCTGTGCGCGATGGATTCCGCTATTCGCCTGAATGGGATGTTAACTACGGTGCTGAGTACGTGTCTTTTACAGGTGATGCTGAGGGAAGCCGTATCACTGGTCGGATTGGGATGATGGCCTCGGGCGCTGTTCTTGCCATGCCGGAACTTCCTTTGCGTTGGGGAGTTGAAGGTCAGGCGAGTTCGGGAACTGTGACAAGCTCAAAAAGCAAAAAAACACTTGATGCTTTGGAGCTGTTTGGGGTTGCATCAACGAATCGTAGTTTTGATGGCGGATGGACGCTTGAAGGTGAATTCAAACCTTCAATGACTGGTCTGCTGGCGGGAGCTTTTGGTTATGAATTTGGACTGGATGTTCATCCGGGAATGGCTCCAAAAGGTCTGGGTGTACAATGGCGCATTCTCGACGACGGCGATCGCTGGTCGGAGTGGATGTTGGGAGTGACCTGGAAATTGGGTGTGGTTGAGTGAAAAGAATTAAGCGGCCTGTGGCGCGTGCCCGGCTCCATTGGTTGGGTCTTTTTTATGCATTTGTTCGCATCGTAATTGCCTTTAGCGTGTCTTTTTTTATTGCTCCGCATGCGCTCGCATCTGATGCAGGTCAGATCATTCGCGAAGCACGCTGCAAAACTCTCATCCGGGGTCCACTCGACGCCTCCGTGGGAGATGTGCTCACGGCAACCCGCCGTCCTCAGGGGCAGGGTGCAGTTGTCGGAGAAGTTCGGATTGTGCGCATCACCGACACTCGGCTCTTTGGAGCCGTCGTGGGGGCTCAAGGTGATTGCCGCAAATTTTTTCAGGCCTATGTCTCGAAAGCGGGAGCTCCAACTGCGCGCAGCAATCGGACATCTTCGCGCGGCAAAAAAGCTGGTCCGCCTCCACTTACAAAAATGTCCGTGGCCGTTGGTCCTGCCCTGTCGAACACCACGCTCAAAGGTGTGGCGCGTGAGTCGGTCTTAGAGGACTACCCACTGGTTTTAACGGCACTCAATATAGAGGCAGAACTTTATCCTTTCGCGTTCACTTCCGGAAACAAAAGTCCGCTGCAGTCGATTGGGGTCGAAGGGCTGTATCGGAGAGTTTCATCGAGTTCAGACGTTGAAGTGACCACACCTGCAAATCTGTCGGGTGGAGAGAACAAACTCGCAGTTGCTGTTAAGCGTTCTGAACTGCGTGCAGGTGCTGCGCTCCGAATTCCTCTGTGGGCAGGACGCTTGTTTGGGGATTTACGCTCAGGTTATTACAGCACCGCTTTCACAAGTGTTGTCAATAAATTCGAAGCGCCGGCAGGCTCAACAGAGACACCGCTCGAACTCTCGCCGCTGCGTGACCTCCGTTTATCGGGTGTTTACGTGCTGGGAGGGGCACAGTTTCAACCCGTGAATTCCTTCAGAACGCGAATGAACGGCGGCATGCTGCTTAGTCCTAAATACATTATCGATAACCGCATCAAGGATGCTGCAAAATCAAGTTCACCGATCGATGCAAAGGTCACCAATCCAAGTGCTCTCTTTTTTGAAATGAACCTAGCTTATATCTTCAAGAGCCTCCAGGTTGGTCTGGATTTGTCACTTGAGACATTCCGCGGGGCGGCCTTTTTCCCAGATGGAAGTACAGAAGGCTCGATAGCCGAATCGCATTTTCTCTATGGCTTCAACGTCGGTTACTTGCTCTGAACCATCCCGCTCGCGTACAGTGAACGGCCAGCGGAGGTTGCTGTTCCATGGAAAGTCTTATGCCTATTATGAACACTCTTCTCGGTTGGCTTCAGAATCCTGAAACTTTGATTGCAAGCGTCGGTTTAATTGGTCTGACAATTATTATTTTTGCTGAAACAGGCTTACTCATCGGCTTTTTTCTTCCCGGTGACTCTCTGTTGTTTTCAGCTGATCTTTTCGCTGCAGGTGGTCATTTGGACATTTGGTCTATGGCGTGGCTTCTGACAGCTGCTGCGATTTTGGGTGATGCAACGGGGTATTGGATTGGGCGCAAATTGGGGCATGCGCTCTACGACAGACCCGATTCCATGCTCTTCAAACGCAAACATCTCGATCAAACACGCGATTTCTATGAGAAACATGGCGGGAAAACGATCATTCTTGCACGTTATATCCCGATTGTGCGTACATTTGCCCCCACGGTGGCGGGTGTGGCGGGGATGTCCTACAAGAGCTTCGCTGCTTACAACGTGATTGGCGGATTCGTTTGGATTTGGTCGTTGCTGTTTGCCGGTTTTTTGCTCGGTCGTTCTGTTCCTGGAATCAAAGATTATATTCATGTGATTGTTGTTGGTATTGTAATTCTTTCAGTTTTACCGATTGCGGTGAAATGGTGGAAGTCCAGAAGCTCGGAAACCAATTCAGCGCTAGAAGAAACGAATTGAATTCAATTTTCAATCGCCAGGAGAGATAATGTTTCTGGACTCTGCGGCCGTGCCCTTTCTGACCTTCATTGGTCTTGGAATTATTGCACTATTCGTTTCCGCACTCCTTCGGAGAATCGTGGAGCACCGCATTGAGCATGCACGGCAGAGTATGGTTGCTGCAGAATTGCATGCGCAAGAGGGTCAGCATACACCAGAGCCATTTTGGCTCCGTTACGGTGAGGCCATCAAACGTTCCATACAGACACTCGCTTGGACGTTGGTTGGTCTAGGTGTGTTGAATTTAATCTCTTATGCATTTCAGCAATTGGCGCAGAATCTTAGCCGCGATCGCCAGGATTCTGTGCGGCTTCAGTTTGCATCCGATGTTGAAAAATTCTCGTTTTTCATCAAGCAGGGCGCTGACGTCATGCTCAAGATCATGATCATCGTGGTCATTGGAGTCTGGATTGCACGTTTTTTTCAAGGGGCTGTGCGCAGTCTTTTGCGAGGTGGTCTCAACGAGCGTCTTTTGAACTCACACCCGCGGCTCGAAGCGCGTCGCGCAACCCTGATGACCACAGCGGGTTACGTTGTTAACGTGGTCGTCTTTGTGTTGTGTGCCTTGATGGCATTGCAGCAGATTGGTGTAAGTGTTGCTCCACTTCTTGCGACAGCAGGTGTTGCGTCTGTTGCCATCGGCTTTGGTGCTCAATCGCTTGTGCGTGATCTCTTCGCAGGATTTTTTATTCTTTTTGAAGATCAATTTGCTGTCGGTGATGTTGTTACCATTGAAGGCCGTACAGGAACCGTAGAGTACATGACTCTGCGCCTCACCAAGATTCGATTGGGCGATGGAAGTCTGCTTATGATTCCTAATGGTGAAATCAAAAAGATTGAGAATGCTACAAGTGGTTTCTCGCAAATCGATTTCAAAATTGTCGTCGTTGTAGGCGCTCAGGTTGATTTGGTTTTATCGTTGTTAGCAGGTGAATTGTCTCGGCTCGCGGCCGACTTCAAGGACGATATTGTCGCCAACCCTGAGTTGTTGGGTGTGGATACCATCAAAAACTCCACAATCACTGTACGTGCGCGCGTGCGTACCCGCCCAGGAAGGCATTTCCCGCTCGAAAGAGAATTGAATCAAAGGGTGGTGGCAAGGTTTCTGCAGGCCAATATCCAGCTGCCGCCAAATGACTGAAGAATTTGGTGTGCTTTTGCGCTGATTATGCGACCCTGCGGTGCGATGCACTGGGTATGGGGAAGCGCATGTTGAGCTGACCGAGTCTGACTGCCAGCGTGCCTTGATCGCGCTCCATGTGGAGCTCGCCATCGGGCAAGACCATTGAGAATTCCGCACCCTCGGGCACAGCATCAAAAGGCAAGTCGAAGCACATGCCTGAGGGGAGCTCGATAGCCAGTTGATCTCCCACGAACTTGATTGCGAGCCGCCCACTGACTGCGGGCTGTGGTTCAGCGCTCTGCCACCGCGGCTGCTCCCTTTCACTCCGCGACTCGACATTTGATGAGACCTTTGAGTTGATACGCTTTTGTTTTACAGGTGGCTGGTGCTCAAAAGTGGCCGCTTCTTGGGTATCGATTTTTTCCGATGCAAAGCCATGATTGGTGTCGGTGCTGTCGCTCCAATCATTCTCCTCAGGAAGTAGGCTCGATACGTCGGTATTCAAATCGTCCATCGTGTCGCTTGAATCAGCTTTGAGGGTGTCCTGATCTGAGAAGGAGTCATGAGCAATGAATGCTGAGCCTTCGTTTTCCTGCTCAATCTCGTCGAGCAAGTCAGTGTGCGTATGTGCCTCTTTGAGCTCTTCGGAAGGGCTCATGGAGAGTTCTGTGCGAATCGCATCGCGCACACGTTCAACATCCTCAAGAGTGCCGTCCTCAAACTCAGCTTCCTCGAGCAGGCCTGAGTCCATTTGAGAATTGTCATCATCTTTATTGGCGTTGAGCTCGAGCGCGTCGACGCTCTCGCTCTCAGCAGCAATGTCAACAACAGGCTCGTTGTCTTCGAGGAGTGCTGGATCGAGCTGTGTGTCGGAGCTGACCAGTCCAGTTTCACCGTCAAGCTGTGGAAACTCAGCTGAGGAGCTGTCGATGAGTTCATCGATCAGCGAATCAGTTGTCATATCGGCGGCCAAGCTGAGCTCGCGTTGTGAAGCTCCTTGGAGAGTCTCATTTTCTATTGTGCTCAGTTCCGCAACTTGCTCATGGAGCTCGACAGGTTCGCTGGTTGTGACGCTCAAGTGTTCTGGCAGGGCATTAATGAAGGGTGTGAGTCCGACCCGCTCAATGACGTCATGAATCCGTTCGCCTTCAATGCTCTCCTGGTAGAAAACGGCAAGTATCTTTTCGACGACAACTGGAAGGTCAGTGCGTGTGACGTTTTCGACGAGCAGATGTGCCTGCTGTGGCAGATCGGAGATCTTGCCTCCGATTGAAATTTTGTATCCACTTTCTTCAGCTACGATGTGCACATCTTCAGTCGATGAACCGAGACACGCTCGACCGCAGCCATTGACTCCGATACTCGAATAGCGCTTGGGAGCCGGAAAAGATTTCAAAAGATGAGTTGTAAGTTCGAGTGCATCACTCAATGAGGGTTGGTGCGAGAAGGTGCAGAGTTCGCCCAGGCAGGCGCGCGGCGAAGGCACACCTGGTGCTTTGTAGGACTTCAGCAGCAGGCCAATCTTGCGCACTTGTGCCTGAATGTCAGGAAGCTTTCCAGGGTCGATCATGAACCCAATGCGCTGGTCTTCGGTTATTTTCAAAAATGCCGATTCGTTGTCGGCAACTTCGCAAAGAGTCCGGAGCTGATCACTGTTGTACACGCCACCAGCTGCCTCGGCGAGAACGAAGATCTGATTGTTCTTCAGCGTAAAATGCTCACCCACGGTCGACTCCTTGCGGAATATTCGTCCCTCTGCGTATCGCCAGAGTTGCGCGGTGATTGAGGAACGCATGTCAGAATCCTGACAACAAGTCTCAAGTGAGTCTATTCTGGGTCGTTTTTGTTTCGGTTAAAATTCTGAAATTAAGCCCAAGTTTTGTTGCTCTCTTTTGTGCAACCACCTAGTGTGAGGGTCGGGGTTGACAGTCCGGCTCCCGATGAACCAGTTCCCGTGGAATTCTTCCTGTGAAAGGTGGCACTGAATGGACTTTAGTTCGGGCAGTATGAAAGAATTGATTGATTATATTGCAAAATCACTTGTCGACAATTGCGACCGTGTTGAAATCAATGAGATCGCAGGAACGCAGACCAACGTCATTGAGCTCAAAGTTGCGAAAGAAGATGTGGGTAAAGTGATTGGCCGCAATGGCCGCACGGCCGATGCTATCCGCACAATTCTTAATTGCGGTGCAGCCAAGCTCAACAAACGATACATCTTACACATCATAGACCAATGAGATGAAGCCTCGAACGGCTGTGTTCATTGAAAGCCGCTGCAAGTGCAGCGGCTTTTTTATTGCTCAGAGCTCTCGGTGGAAGGCGTCGACGCAGCGCGCTGCTGCCTGCCAGCGCTGATTTATCGTGCGTGCGTCGGCGGGTGGCATAACCGGACGGAAATTGCGTTCCAGAGTTGGTTTTGGCAGGCGTGCGGTTGGTTTCCATCCGAGAACTGCAGCGGCAGCAGCACCGCGCGCAGTGGTTTCAAAATTACTTGGGCGCAGAAGTGTGGTTTGAAGTGAATCGGCTTGGAACTGCATCAGTGAGTTGTTCTGAGCTGCACCTCCGTCGACTCCAACTTGAGAAATGCGCTGTCCGGAATCCTGCTGCATGAGTTCGAGCAGTTGCGCATTTTGAAGTGCGATGCTCTCGAGCAGGGCTCGCGCAATTTGAGATTGTGATGTTCCCCGAGATAAGCCAAACAAAGCCCCTTTTGCATGCGGATTCCAGAACGGTGCACCGAGCCCTGCGAGAGCTGGCACAAAGAGGACGTTCGGATCGCGCTCTTCACGCAAAGCTAAGGACTCGATTTCCGCCGCGCTTGCGATCCAACGGAATTGGTCGCGGAGGAATTGAACTGCAGCACCAGCAATGAATGCTGCACCCTCGAGTGCATAGCTCAGCTTTCCATCGGCATGGCCGAAGGCCACCGTTGTGAGCAGACCGGAACGGCTGGGAACAGCTTTGGAGCCTGTGTTCATGAGCAAAAACGCACCCGTTCCATAAGTAATCTTTGCTTCGCCTGGTTGCGTGCAGCCTTGACCAAAAAGAGCAGCCTGTTGGTCACCGAGAATGCCTGTGATGGGAATCCCATCGGGCAGGAATCCGAGTCCCTGGGTCATTCCGAAGTTGCCGCTGCTCGGCATAACATTCGGAAGAGCTGTTTCAGGAATGCCAAAAAGATTGAGCAATTCTTTATCCCAGGTTGCGGTGTGAAGATTAAAAAGCAGCGTTCGCGACGCATTAGATGGATCAGTTGCAAAGGCTTTTCTGTTGGTGAGACGGTAGACGAGAAAGGAGTCAATTGTGCCCAGGCACAGTTGGTTTGTTTTCGCCCAGGTTGCGACTTTGCTCTGATTCTGCAGGAGCCACTCCATTTTTGTGGCACTGAAATAAGGGTCACACACCAGCCCCGTTTTCTGCCGGACGACCTCTTGCCACGCCGTGTTGCGCAATTCGAGGCATCGCTCTGCCGTGCGCCTGTCTTGCCAAACGATCGCATTGCCCGCGGTTTCACCACTGTTGCGTTCCCATGCCAGGCAAGTCTCGCGCTGGTTTGTGATTCCGAGCGCAACAATGTTTTTCTTTTGCGTTCCGGGTAAGCGGCTTTCGACCGTCTTCCAGCTTTTTTCAACCGCCTCTACGACGCTTAGCCAAATGTCCTCAGGGTTGTGTTCGACCCAACCTGGACTTGGGAAAATCTGTGGAAATTCGACTTTCTGATGCGCAATCATCTCCAGTGTGTCGGCATGGAAAAAAGCAGCGCTTGAGCCGGTTGTTCCTTGGTCGATAGCCAGAATCAAATCTGCCATGTTACCCTCTGGTCTTGATGTTTGAGGATACAGAATAAGGTGAGGTCTATGACTCTGCAACACGGCCGGGTGGGCTCAGCTCCTCTGGCAAAATTTTCGCGCGAGCAGCGTGCAGGATTGTTCGTCTGGCCTTCATTGTCGGGTCCGGAGTTGACCGACAGGGAGCGGGAGCTGCTTGAACTTTACAAGCCAAGTGGAGTTGTTTTGTTCCGACGCAGCATGCAGTCATTGGTGCAGACCCGAAAATTATGTTCGGAAATTCATCAGCTGACCGCGGCGGATCACCAGAGGCAGGGAGCGGTGATTGCCATCGATGAAGAGGGCGGGCGTGTGTATCGTCTTCCCGCTCCCTTTCCGCGCAATGAACCAGCGGCTGCATTTGCAACACCCGAACGTGAAGCAGCGCTGCGTTCGCAAGTCATTCTTCAAGCGGCCACAGCCCGAACCATAGGCGTGGATTGCTTGTTGGCCCCAGTTCTTGATGTGCTTACCCGAGCAGACAATCCAGCCATAGGTGATCGTTCCTTTTCTTCGGAGCCCGCAACTGTTGCACGCTGTGCGCGCGCGGTGGTCGAAGAAATTCATGCGGCGGGTCTATTCAGCTGTGCCAAGCACTTTCCCGGACATGGGCACACGTCCGCAGATTCTCATAAAGGCTTTGCGACAACCGATGTTCCATTAGAAACGCTGCGGACGCGTGAGTGGCTGCCTTTCGTTGACCTGATGACCAACCCTGGTCTCGACTTCATTATGACTGCACATGTGGTCTGCACAGCTCTCGACAGCGGTCGACCAGCGACCCTAAGCGCTAAGATCCTCAAGCATCATTTGCGTGATGAGCTTGGCTTCAAGGGGCTGATTCTCTCCGACGACCTGCGCATGAATGCGATTTCAGATTACTACGGCGTGCAGAAGGCTGTGACGGCGGCTATCGTCGATGAGGGTCAGACCTCGCATGATGTCTCCGATGATTCTTTCCTGCGCCAAGCATCGTGCGATGCTCTCGACGCAGGGTGCGATGTTCTTTTGAGTTGCCAGTCTATTGAACGTGAGGTCACTGTTCTTGAGGCTGTTGCTCAATTCCTCGAAACGCGGCTCGACAATATTGAGTGGAGTGAGAAAGCCGAACGGGTTGTTGCGCACACAAAAAAGCGGACGCAGTACTCTTGAAAAAGAGCTGCGTCCGCTGAACCGTCTCGAACTTCGTTATCTGTTGGTTGTTGTCGTGGGTTTGTTTCCCGGATGTTGCACTTTGAGGGGTTGGGTGCTGGTGATGGTGACGTCGCCGTCGGCAACGCGCAAAGTCACTTCCTTGCTTGTGTTGTTGTTGTAGGTTGTCGGCACCCCAGCAACGATTTTCAAAGTCCGAGCCTTCTTTTCGCTCGGTGCAGAGATCTGCACGATGGCTGCCTGATTGTTGCGGTTAACGATGTTTAGAGTCAGGCTGTTGTCGAGTCCGGTGAGCTGCACTGTGCTCTTGCGTCTGACCATGATGGGGTATTCGCCCGGGATGGTCACATCGCCATCGCGTGGCAGGTCGTTGATGTCGAGACCATAGTAAGCCCACGCCGAGACCACCGAAGCTGCTCCCAGGCACACTGCGAGGACTCGCGCGAAAAAGAGGCTTTTGAGTGGATTCATACGGACTAGTCTCCCGCAATCGGTATACCCTTCGTTACGAAAAGTTTAGCGGCTGCCGTGAGGTTTGTAGACCCCCAATGAGCCGTGCTTTTGACGTCCGAAAAAACTTCTGGAACTTCGCTCGAATGGGTTGAGGATTGTGCTGCTGCGTGTCAGATTAAGGGCCAACTTCGGCGAATGGGGGAGGGCATGCAGTTTTCCGCTCGGTTCGGAAAAAAGGCATTCGAGTGGTCGGTGCTGCTCAGCATGGTGGGTCATGCCGCGCTGCTGACCATTGCCGTGCGTGTTTTACCTGAAGTGCAATCCAGGCCCGAGCCGAAGTCTATTCGCGTGAAAATTGCCGAGGCTCCTCCGCGTGCGGCTGTGCCTGCGTCGCCGCCCGCGGTGAAGACTCCTCCGCCTGCAGCAACGCCTCAGCCTAAAATTCGTGTCGACAAGCGCGTGACTCCCCCACCAGCCCCGCAGCAACAACCTCCGGAGGAGCGTGCAGGTCTCTCGGATTCGCTGGCTCTTCCTGGTACCGCCCGAACGAATGCTCCTGCGGTGGCTGTGGGAAATTCGAGTCTCGCAGAGGTGAATCCCGAAGACGCAAACAAACCACCGCCCTCTGCATTGCCTGCAGGAGAGCCGGAACCTGTGGCAGAGACGCTCGCTGATGCTCCGGCTCGATGTCCCCTGCCGCCCAGTTTGGAGTTGACCACCGACGCCTTGAACGCGGGTGTGACCAATGCCGAGGTTGTCATCGAAGTGGCCATTGCCTCGAATGGGCTCATTCAGGACGCAAAAATCAGAACCGGAACGGGATTTGAAATTGATAAAGTTGCCGTCAAGGTAGCTCTGAAGTTGAGATGTTCGCCGGCTATCATCGCTGGACGCCCGGTTGCGGTGGTCGGCAAAAAATTGGTTTGGAAGGTGATGTATGACTGAATCGTGTGCGCGCCCGCGCAGGAACCTTTTGCGTTCCTCACGTCGCAGGCAATTAGCTGCGTCGTTGTCGTTGGCTTTTCTTCCGCAACTCGGATTTGCTCAAAAATCTGAGCCTGGCGTGCCCACGCCTGTACCAGCACCAGCACCAACCTCAGCTCCTGCGCCAAGCGCGACCGCTGCTGCGCTCCGCAAAATCAGAGGGCGCGTCGGCGTACGTGGCAGCAAAGAGCTCCTGAAGAATGTGGATATTGTCGCTTTGCCAGATCGCAAAGCCGCCACAGAAACAGCTGCGGATGGTGCCTTTGAACTCGAGGTGACCTCTGAAACAGACATCATCCTCATCAAGAAAGAAGGTTATCTTCCTCTTGAAGTGAAGCTTGAAGCAAACGTTGACGATCTCGGACGACTCCAGCTTGACCCTTCGGCAGAGGTGCTCGGCGTGGGTGTCATTCGAGCGCGGCGCAAGGTTGAGGTGAGTCAGCAGAGCTTGACCCGTTCAGAGTTGGAGCGCGTTCCCGGCACGCGTGGCGATGCTGTTTCAGCTTTGCAAACTCTTCCCAGCGTTCTCCCTGTTTTCCCGGGAGCTGCCAATGTTGTGGTGCGGGGCAGTGCGCCTGAAGACACCAAAAGCTTCTATGACCGTCTCGAATTGCCGTTCGTTTTTCACCTGGGTGGACTCGGCACGGTTATTCCGACACGCGCGCTGGAAGGAATTGATTTCTATCCCGGAGGCTTCTCTTCTCCTTTAAACGATGCGATTGGTGCAACAATTCAATTGCGTTCCGAGAACAAGGTTCCGCAGCGGACATCCGGTGAGGCAGAATTGGGATTGTTGCAGTCGGCTGTTTACCTAGAAACCCCCACGCACGTTTTCGGTGATGATTCCCCTGTAGGTGTGCGCGCTGGTTTCCGCCGCAGCTATATAGAGTTGCTGGTGCCACTCATCAAAAAATTTGGTGGCAAGAACCTTCAACTTTTTACAGTTCCGCAAATCACCGACTATCAGCTTATTCTCAACGGCAATCACGCGCGCGGCACTTGGCAAGGTTATCTCGTAGGAGCTGCTGATCGTCTTAATTTAGTGGTTCCCTCGGGGCAATCCACCAACACCGACGGCACCGCTCAGTTTTCACTTTTTAATTATTTCGCAGTTACGGGTGCTCGTTATAGTTTGAATCTGGGCAATGGGTGGGGTCTTTCACTTTCGCCGCAGCATCGGCTCGTGATCATCGAGCAGGAGATTTTCGAGAACACAGTCAATGTGCGTGGTCACAGGATGGTGCTCGACGCTCAGCTCGACAAAAAATTCAATGACCAGTGGTCTGCATCAGTGGGCATGCGTCCTGAGCACGACCGAACCACTTCCAAAGTGAATGCCATTCAGCTTCCTCCTTCGGGCTTTACACCGTTCTTCGACACCGATACTGCAACCAAATCAACTTCGGATGTGGTTCGCAATACGACCTCTGTTCAAGCTCATCTCGATGTCATCTGGAAGCCCTTGGAAACTTTGGTCGTGAATCCCGGAGTCGCTTTTCTGCAGGGCAACCGCTCGGTGCAGCGTGCTGCAGACCCGCGCTTCTCGACACGCTGGCAGCTTTTGCCTGAAACCGCGCTGAAGGGTGCTGTGGGATTGTACAGCCAACGTCCGCAGCCGCAATTCGACTCTCCCGAGTACGGCAATCCAAATCTCACACTTGAAAAAGCACGGCATGTTGTTCTTGGAGTCGAGCAAAATTTGTTTGCCGACGTAGATGCGGATTTGCAGGTCTATCAGAAGAGCATGTGGGATTTGGTTGGTACATCTGTCACCAGTCCGCGTGAACTGAAGTATGAAAATAATATTCAAGGCCGTGTTGTGGGTGCAGAGATCTTGATACGCAAAACACGTAAAGGACGCTGGAATGGATGGGTGAGCTACGGCTGGAGTCAGTCCGAGCGTAAAGATCCTGCTCTTCTTGTTTGGCGCCCTTTCAACTTTGATCGTCCGCATTCCATAAATGTGGTGGGAAGCTATCGCCTCACGGGACAGTGGGAGCTCAGCGGCCGATGGCAGTATTTAAGCGGGTCGCCCTATAATGTCTTCGATGGTGGCGTGTACAACCAGAACACTGGCCGTTATCGTCCGGTGGCGCCTGTGCCTCCGCCTTTGCTCAACGTAAACAACGGCCGTAATCCTGCGTTTTCTCAGTTGGATGTGCGCACTGATTATGACTTTCGGATGAGCGATTGGACCCTCTCGGCATATCTCGAACTTCAAAATGCATTGAACCAGAAGAATGTGCAGGGCTTCAGATATTCACCCGACTACACCAGCCGTGAAGAGATTATCGGTACGCCGATCATTCCGTCGTTTGGTGTCAAAGCAATTTTCTGAGGTGCAGATATGAGAAGAAATTTAACTAAATCAATGCGCGAATCTTCCTTTATGCTCCTTTTGGGAAGCACTGCAACAACTTTGCTTCTCTCGTGCCAGCCTGGTCGAAAATTCTATGTGCTCGAAGAAATTCGTGTTCCAGCAATGCAAATCCTGCAGAAATTTGATTCTGTTCAGGCGGGTCGGCATTGCTTTGAACTCTCAGGTGAGACTGTGTGTCAGCAGTACCCGCTGCGTCCGGAAGGTAAATATTATTTCCGCATGCTGGGTCTTGCACCAGCGGGAAGTCAGCCGCTGGCCATCAAGTTCACGCGCCTGCAGCGTGCACAGCTTGTCCAGAAATCACCCACAGAGGACATCCGTGCTGCCTTCACTCGTATTCAATCTGATCCCAATCTCACCGAGACTCAGTGTCTTGAGGAGCTAGAGAAAGCGATTTCAGTTCAATTTGTAGATACACCTTTTGAGCTTTTTGGCTTTCCAACAGATGCATTGGCCGCAAGCGTGAAGCAGGAAAACCCAATGCGGATTGAGGAGCACGTTGTTTCTTTTACGACTCCCCCACGTACGACACTCGATGGCGATGTTCTCTCTACTGGCAAGTTGCCGCTGTTCAAAGTCGACTACACGGCGACTTCAGGTAATCTCCGTGCCGACAATGGTGCTCTGACTTTTGCTGTTGTCGCAGAAGCGCAGCAAGGCGGGGGTGGTTCGAATGGCGCATCATTCTCCAAATGCCTGTCGGGATTCTTTCTTGGGAATGCCTCGTCGGCAACAAATACAGCACCCTACGTCACTACAATCACGCCAACCCGCGGCAGCGAGGTGGGTGGATCTCCCCAGGAATTGCGGCTTGAGCTGGCGGGTCTTGAAACGGCAGCGGGCTCCAAGCAGAGAGTGCAGTGGTATTTGAGCCGCGGAGAGCTCAGCAATCAGCGCGCAGCGAGTAGCGAGCTCACCTTTTCGGGCAGTGAGGCGTTGACAGCAGTGGGGATAGTGCGCGATTTGCAGGGCGGAGTCGATTTCGCCTGGACAACCTTTACAGCCAAACCATGATTGGGGATCTCATGACCAACTCGTTTCTCAGCAAAGAACAGCAGGCACGTTCCATCGATGTGACCTCAATCGAAAATGCGTTGGTTGACCTTTTGGTGCGCGCAGAAGAAAGCGACCTGCGCGAATTGGGCATGCACAAAGGACGCATGCAACTCGTTGATGGCGGTGAACAGGCGCGCATTCTGGGCAACTTGGGTCGGCTAACCGCAGAGGTTGAGTTGGGCGGAAGTGCAGCCAATGCTCTGCGTGCAATGGCTTTGGTGGGTGCTGAGGTGAGTTACAGTTCTTGCGTCGGACGTGATTCATATGGTGATTCTTTCTCGGCACGACTCGAGCAGTTGAGCATCCGCAACCGTCTTGCCGTTGTGCCTGAAACCACGGGTACTTGCCTGGTTGTGGTGACTCCTGATGGTGAACGTACGCTGAACACACATTTGGGTGCGTGCCGTTCCTATCATCGTGGCTTTGTTCCGGAGCAAGATATTAAGAACAGCAAGGTGTTCTTCACCACTGGCTATGTCTGGGATACACCAGAGCAAGTCGAAGCTATTGAACATGCACTCAGCGTTGCTCATGCCAGCAAGGTGAAAATCGCACTCGATGTGGCTGACCCGTTCGTTGTATCGCGCAGCAAGGAGCGTTTTGGAGAATTGTTTCGCAGCTGTGTGTCGTTGGTTTTCGCCAACGCACAAGAAGCTGAAATGCTCGTGGGCTGCACCGCTGAAAAGGCGGCGCTAAAATTGGGAGAGCAGGTTGAGCTTGCGGTAGTCAAAGATGGTGCCCACGGCGCTTGGATTTGTCATCATGGCAAGACCCTACATATTCCAACGCGCAAGGTGAACGTTGTCGACACGACAGGTGCGGGCGACCTTTTTGCCGGAGGCTTTCTCCTTGGACTCGTGCGCGGAAAATCGCTGGATGTCTGTGGTCAGCTGGGAACACTTTTGGCGAGTGACACTGTGACCCACATGGGCGTTCGTCTGACCTCGGGCATCGAACTTCAGGCTCGTGCGCTTCTCTCATGAGAATCTGATTTGTCACTGACGGTCGGTTGTGTTGCCTCGCTCGGCGGTCAGTAGGCTTTGCTCTCGATGATTTCTTTTTGCAGTTCAGGAAACATGAACTTTATATCGCTGCCACTCTTTAAAGCGGTGCGGATCAAGCTGCTCGAGAGCGCAGCCACTTGGTTTTGTGCGACACCGGTCATCCAGGAAATATCCCCCGCTTCAGGTGCATCGAGCGCAGGTAACATCACGACTCCCCCACCATGTGGTGCGGGGTGCTTGATGGGCTCCGGAAGCTCGGAACTCGCACGTGGGCTAACGTAACAGCGGGTGGTCGCTAAAAGTTCTGCACCATTCATCGTCCCTGTGGTCGGATCGCGCCATTGTGGAATTCCAACAAATGAATCCCAGCCGAGTATAAGAGCAAAGCTGCAGCCCTTATTTTGGCGCCGCATTTCCTCGAGCAGCCAGTGTGTGCCGCGGTAGGTGGGCAACTTCAATTCAACGTCGGAGACACGCAGGTGCTTGCGCAGTTCATCCGGACACAGGGCTGCAGCTCGAGTCAGCCATGCGAGGCGGTGAGCATGGCTGGCCACGGGCTTTTTATCCCACCGTTCCGGCGAGGGGATGAGCCAAATCTCATCGAGTTCTTGTGTGTTGAGCGCAAGTTGCGCCAAAAGCAGATGACCATAATGCGGCGGGTCGAAGGCAGCACCAAGAATTCCTACACGTTTCTTTGCGGGCGTTGCGCTCATCAGGTCTTTCCCCCGGTATTATTAGCCATGGTTTCGGTCGAATGCAGGCGAGAACTGAGCTGTCTAAGGTTTAGGCACTGGTCAGGATTCACTCAGCTTTGGACTCATTCCTCTTTTTTGCTTGGATAAATAACTATACGAAAGAACTACAAAAATAAATGTCAAGTTATTTTTGGCATGACTCGTGCTGCATCTCCCGCAAACGCACAGCATGAGGTGATTTATGAAAGCGTTGAGTTACATAAAGTGGGTAGTTCTGGCGATTTCTCTTTGGGCCGTTGCTCCGGCGTACGGGTATCAACCGACGCATGACTACTACAATCGGTTTCGTTCCCCCTATAGGAACAACGTCTACCTGTCTCAGCAGGTCAACATGGCTCGCAGTGACGTAAATACCGGTGAGGGGGCGGCACAGCGGTTCGATGGATATGGCTTACAGCTGAGTGCTGGATTGGAGCACTTTCGTTTTATTCAAACGGGTGCGTTTTTTAGCACCTCGCAGCTTAACAATAACGACAATGCGGCTAACGAAATGCGCATGATCGATTCCGGCATAGAGACCAAAATGGTGATGAGCACCCCCGTTAGCAACATTATTGTTGGCGCTGCGGGTGTGATTTCACGTGCGAATTTGAATATCGACGGCGAGCGTCTTGCTGCTTCGGGGACTGGCATTAGAGGATCATTCGAAGTGAGCTATTTCGCTTCGAGCCAGGTCTCACTTGTGGTTGGTGCTTCACACACGATGTCTAAGTACAGCGGAAAGAATGGCAAAGGCGTCGAAGTGAAGCCAGAATCCCGGACAACTCGATTGGGTGCGGGTTTGACAGTTTGGCTGTGAAACGGCACCCTTTCAAGGCACGTTGGTTTCGTGCGGAGCTTTGAAGGGTGCAGACTCTATGAATTTATGTCGCAAGTCGGTCTTGTGGGGAGCTCTCGGTGGACTCGTTTCGACGGTTCTGCTTGGGGGCTTCTGGCTTTTTGTTGAGCGCCAGACAACTCCAGAGATTCAACTGAGTGTTGATGCCCTCGCGGTCAAAACTGATCAACCGCTGTTCACATTTCGGGGGCAGGGTGTTTCTGCGGGGCAGCTTCCAACTCCCTTGAAAAACCAGATTGAGAAGGCGCTGAACCTCCGAACTCAAATTCAACGCGATGCTGACATTCAACTGTATAAGGAAGTCGACAAGCTCGCACGGCTTTACGTTCTGGAGAAAACAATTGCTGCGCAAACTGCAGCAACTCAAAAATCACAATCGGAAATTGAAGAAGAATTGCTTACGCGTGAGGAAGCCGAAGCCGACGATGCACGCTTACTGTATGAAGCCAGCGATCCTTCCGCCCCGCGTGAAGGTTTTTTATCCGTGCGCGATCAGCTGGTCAGTTATCTAAACGAAGTACGTCGGCGAGAGGCTCTTGAGACCTGGAGCAATGGTCTTCGTGAGAAAGGCGAGTGGGGTGTTGCTCTCAAGCGTCCACCGGGCACGCTCAAAGTCTTAGGGTTGAATCTTGATGGTCTGCCGCGCGACGCACGCGGCACTCCTAACGCCGTTGTCTTTGTGGATTACCTCTGTGAAGGCTGCGTTCCTTTTTTTGTCGAATTTGCGCAGCGCATCGAGACTCATAGGGGTGCATTGCGCCCCGTTTACGTGCCCTTCCCATACACCAAACCAGAGATCGCAATAGCTTTTTCGCGTGGAGCATTGTGCGCAAATCAGTTAGGTGAATTCGCCTCATTCCACATGGCAGCACTGACCAAAGGGGAACTTCTGAGTGATGTGTCGGTCTTTGATCTTGCTCGTGATACGGGAATGAAGATGTCTGACTTTAGAGCTTGCTGGCGTTCGGGAGAAGGTCTTGCTGAGCTGCTCGGCAAAGCGCAGAAGCTGGCGCGCCAGACGGGTCTGATGCAGACCCCGGCCGTGGTTTTTGGAGGACAAATTTTCGAGGGCACACGGATGCTCGATGCACTCGACAAGGCTGTAATATCACAGAGCCAGTCTGAGAAGTTGACAAAACGCGAACCGGACAATAAACCACGCTGACTCGTTGCAGCCGTAGCTCAGTTGGTTAGAGCACTGCCTTCACACGGCAGGGGTCCGGGGTTCGAGTCCCTGCGGCTGCACCATTTTCCTCTCCCCGCGGCGCGTACGGGTTTCTTTTTACCGAACTAAAATTATTTTTAAAGCGCGTCCGCGGCTCATTGCGTTCAATTGTAAATTTTTGCCGCGAGTGATGCATACACCCCACTCATAAAGGGCAACGAGATCACTTGTTCCGGAGAGAAGACACTCATCTGTGGTGCAGTGTCACAGAATTGCGTCCAGTCTGAATATAACAAGCGGAGTTGAGCTCTGTGGTTTTCTTCATACCATCTTTGTTTGAAGTGAGTCCTGAGTGTTTCGGGTTGACCTGCACAGAGCTTTTCCAATGCAATCCACTCCGCGCGCAAAGCAGAGTCCTCACTGTTCCAAAGTGTGTCAGCCTCTGCCGAGGGGGTTCCTCCTGCTCGGAAGAGATCTGCGTTCTTCCGCAAGTGAGATGATTCGTGGAGCACCAGGGTCGCTTGCACAATGGGATGTGGTGCTTGCATTGAGTCAGGCTTCGGCCAGCAGAGCCAAAGACTTCCATCAGCGAGCATTAAAGATGCGGGCCGATTCACATGTGTGGGCAACGGAATGATGTGGAAGTTTTTCTGAGCAAGAAGAGGCGCAGCCTTGGCTTCACCTTCGAGCACCGCGCTCACGGCATCGGGAGCGAGCCAATTGTAGGACTCAACCGCCATCAGGGGAGGGGTTAAGGGAAGGTGTAGTCGTGCCTCTGGTGAGGTGAGCCACTGCACGAGAAGTGAGGCTTCAGTCTCCGGCATTCCTGAGATGGAAGTGAGATATCGTAAGAGTTGTGTCTCGGGTGAATGTGCTTCAGGAAATATTTTTGTAAGTAAAAGGCGAAGTTTATGCGCGGGATGAAATGCCGGCGCAGGCTCCAATCTTGAGGCTTCAGGGTAGCCTATCTGTTGCATCCAGGCGTGGCGAATTCGGTCACTCGCTGCACTGCACGGGATATCAGCAGCAACAAAGTTTTTGAGGCATGTCGCCAGTGGCTGCGAAACCACATGCGTATCTCGATAAAGCCAAGCAAGCTGCCACAACAACCAGGTATTGTCGTGCAAATCCCGAGTTGCGGTGGACGAGTTTGAAAAGAGCGGTAACATGACCGCCGCAACGTGCTGAGAAAAGGAGTCGAGAGAGGTGAAATTCATCCGCAGCGTCCTTCATATCCCCGAGGGCATCGGGAGTTTTCGGGGCGTATGGCAACGGCTCATGTTCTCTGATGTTAACCCACTTCTTCGAACTCTCAAAACAGAAGCGGGTGAAGAGCATCACTTGCGCAAGATGATTTGGGTAGAGCGGATTTTCACGGACAAGCACAACTACGAACAGGGTGTATTTGCTGTTCTTCCGCAGCTGCGCCATTCAGTCATGCGCACTATTGCGCGGGCCGAGAGACTCTCTCTCTTAAAAATGTTTTCCATTCATATTGTTGACGTTGTTTGTTCCATCATTGCGGCGCTCTTGGCTGTTCGTATTCTTGAGTTATTCGAAAATGGGGGGCTTCCAGGCTCCGCCGGTGTGTGGGAGATAGCGCAGCAGAGCGTATTGATTGCCCTGGCCGTATTCGGGCTCAACGTTTTGGCTGCAAGTCTGCACGCTCAGAAAATTGAACGCGAAACGCTGGTGGTATTTCGTGTGCAGACGACTCTCGCCCGCTGGCTGAATACTTTTGTTTTGAACATGTCGCGTCAAGCCAAAGCACGCTTCCCGACCGGAGATATCGTCAATGTGGCGCAAACTGACGCGCGTCATGTGGCCGAATTTTTCGCGCATGCAGCGGTTGATTTTCCCGTGTTGTTTGTGAGTGTCACACTGATTGTCGCGGTGATGTGGACAATTGTGGGTTCTGCAGCATTCGTTGCTCTCGGGATTTTGCTCCTGCAGATTCCTGTTTCTTTGTTCTTTTCATGGCTCGGACAGAAGCTTCACGGCGAGCTTATGCGCCGCAGTGACCGGCGGCTTTCACTGGTCACCGAATGGGTTCAGGCTGCTCGTCTGATGCGCTACTTCGGTTGGACGCAGCACATGGCGCGGGATATCCGCATTGCTGCCCAAAGGGAGTTTCGTCAGGATCTTAAAATGAAGGCTCATTACAGCACTTCATTCGGGCTTTCGACCTCCTGGTGGATGTTGGTTGCACTTGGGGTTTTTGCTGGTTTTCTTTGGTTTCATCTCGACAAATCGGCAAGCCAAGTCTTCGCGGCGATTTGGCTCTCATCCATTCTTGGTCAGCAGCTCAATCCGCTTCCTTGGTTTGTGCGTATATTTTCCGAGGCACAGGTGGGTTCGCGTCGGCTCGAGGCAATCTTTATTGCTCCAATTCAGGCGGAGGAGTTCGCATCTCGCGGATTTTCTGTGCCAGATGATGTTGCTGCACAACTCAATGCAGCTCATGAAATTAGGAACATTTCGTTCGATCTCCGTGATGTTTGGGTGGAATGGCCAGGAGTGGCGACTCCTGCTTTGCAGGGTGTGAGTTGTCGCTTCCCTGCAGCGCATCTCTCGGCGATTGTTGGTCCTGTTGGTGCAGGAAAATCATTACTGCTGCAGACTCTTATGGGCGAAATCACTCCCACACGAGGCGAGGTACTGCTTGAGTGTGATGCTGTCGATGCTGATGGCCATTCAACAAGGCTCATTTTCCCGATCCACTGTGAGCGAGGGCTCGCCGCACTGCGTCGCGTGCAAACTTTTGTGCCGCAGGAAGCCTTTGTTGCCGCGGCGAGCGTGCGCGAGAACGTACCACTCACTTATCTTAACGATGGAGAGTTTCCTCCAGATTTTGATGCACAGATCGTGCGCGCGCTGGAGCGCGCACAGTTGAGCACGGATGTTCAAACACTGCCTGATGGTTTGAAGACTGAGCTGGGTGAACGAGGGGTGAATTTGTCGGGCGGTCAAAAACAGCGTCTCAGTTTGGCAAGGGCAATTTATGCCAAACGACCGCTGGTTGTTCTTGATGATCCTCTCAGTGCTGTTGATACAGAAACCGAAGATAAACTTGTCGGCGAGTTATTTGGTGGGTGCTGGCGCTCCTCAACCACAATCATTTGGGCGACACACAGGCTTGCGCACTTGAGCCTGGCACGTCACATCGTTGTTCTCGATGGTGGTCAGCTCGTCGAGCAGGGGGATTGGCAGAGTTTATCGCAGCCTGGCACACGGTTGAGCAGTATTCTTTCTTCGCTCAAACAAAACGCCCATCAGAAAAACAGTTCACCTGGAGATGAGAGCGCATGACAGGATTTGTTGCCCGAGAGTCCAAGGCAACGGGTCGCCTGGGCATGAGTTTTTACTCACGTTACTTGCTTTCGATGCGATCCATCGCCTGGATGGGACCGGTTCTGCTTTTTCTGATTGTTGCGGAAAACTTTTTTGCCAATGGGTTTCGCTGGCTCGTGTCGCTGTGGGTCGAGGCCTGTGGCAACCACGCCTGCACGAAAGGGCCATGGATTGAAGTTCCGGTGCGTGAGTTTTTTGCCGAGGTTTCACCGCAACGCAGCCTTTTTGCATTGCTCTGGTTTGTGCTTTTTGCGGTTGTGTTCCGTGCCTTCACATGGACTGTTGTCACAGCTTTCCTTGCGCGTGGTGGTCGCTCGTTGCACGACGAGGTTGTTCATAATCTTTCGCACGTGCCGGTCACCTTCTACGACGAAAATCCGACGGGACGTATCGTACGTCGCTTCAGTGGTGATTATGCAAATTTGCTTGTTGAGATACCCAACTATGTGAATGACATTTTCGGCTGCATCGCTGAGATCGTGTGGATTTTTCTTCTTGTGGCTTTTCAGGCACCGCTGGCGTGTGCCTCTTGCTTGCCGTGTGCTCTGGTGTATCTGCGCATCCAATCTGATTTTAGGCCTGCGAGCCGCGAGGTGCAGCGTCTTGCGAAAATTCTTGAAACTCCCATTTGGGCTGTGTTCACCGAAAGTGTTGCAGGTCAGCAGACCATTCGTGCCTACGGTCGCTCGGATGAATTCCAGAAACGACTCCAATATCTCCAGAACCGCTATGCCTATGCATTCCTGACCCAGAACAGAATGACGCGCTGGCTCAATGTGCGTCTCAAAATGACCTCTGAAATGTTCGGGCTGATAGTCACTCTCTTCGTTATTTGGTCACTGGCAACGGGGCGCTTGGGTGCAGGGGTCGCAGGGTTTCTGATGAGTCTTTCCATTGGTCTCGATGGCACAATGCAATGGCTGACCCGCAGTTTCTCGATGATTGACTCAACCATGGTCTCGCTCGAACGCATTCTTGAATATCGCAATCTGCCACGCGAGGGTTTGCGCCAGGGAGGTTCACTGCAGCAGTCCACGCACCTTCCAGAGAGCCCTGAAACCGCGCAGCCCGCAATTTCAGGAGCTGAAATTAGGTTTCACGACCTCAGTGCCCGTTACCGTGAAGGGCTACCAGTGGTGCTAAACAATGTACAGTTGACAATTCCTGCGCGCTCGCGTGTGGGTATCATTGGTCGCACTGGGGCAGGTAAATCGACTTTATTTCAGGCTCTTTATCGGATGCTTGAAGTCGAGTCCGGCAACATTTCTGTGAACGGCTCGTCTTTGTTGCTCAAGGAACTCTCGGAGGCGCGCAGTCTCTTCAGCATCGTTCCTCAGGAACCTCACCTCTTTGCCGGAACACTTCGTCACAATCTCGATAGACTCGGCAAACACTCGGAAAAGCGTCTTTGGGAAGCTCTTGAGGCCGTGCGTTTGGCGGAGCACTTCAGGGCCCAGGGAGAGGCAGGACTCGATTTTGAGATCATCGAAAGGGGAGGGAATCTTTCGGTGGGTCAAAGGCAGCTGATTTGTTTTGCTCGTGCATTGCTTATGGATGCGCCGATTGTTCTCATGGATGAGCCGACAGCGAGTGTTGATTTGGAGACAGATGCGGCAATTCAAATGGCTGTTAAACATCTCTTTCAAGGCAAAACCGTCATCGTGATTGCTCATCGACTGGAAACGGTACAAGATTGTGACCTAGTTCTTGTCATGAGCCAGGGTCGACTTGTGGCACAGGGTGCGCCTGACTCCATACTTCCGGCCTGGATGTCTGGGGTTGAGTCGGGTTCGATGTTGGCCTGAAATCTGTTTTTGGGAGGTTTCCATGTTGCGACAATCTACTGGAGCGCAATCGCCGCAGAAGATTAAAATCCTCATCACGGGCAAACTCCACGATGTGGCGCTCGATCTGTTCAAGAATCCTCCTTCGGAACTCGCACCCAATTTGCCCGTTGAGCTCTGTTATTTGCCCGACTGTAGTCGCGATGTTTTGCTGAAAGAAGTTGCGGATGCACATGTTTTGGTTTCACGCTCTGAAACCGACGTAGACAAAGAAGTTCTCTCTGCGGGCAAACAGTTGAGTGTTGTGGCGCGTGCAGCGGTTGGCTACGGCAATATCGACGTAGAGGCAGCCACGGAGTCGGGGGTTCTGGTTTTGAATACGCCCGGTAGAAACACCAACTCTGCGGCGGAATTGACTCTCGGACTTTTGCTCTCGGTCATCCGCAATATCCCGCGCGCTCATTCAAGCACAGCTTCGGGTGGATGGAATCGACACGAATTCACTGGAACCGAATTGCTTGAGAAAACCATCGGTATTGTCGGGCTTGGCAACGTGGGTCATCGCGTGGCGAAGTTTTGCCGTTCTTTCGATATGCGTGTGCTTGCCTACGACCCCTACATTTCCGAGGAAGTGTTCCGCAAGCATGGTGCCGAGCGCCGTGCAACGCTTGAGGAGCTCCTTGCTGAATGCGATGTGTTAACTGTTCACACTCCCTTAAATAAAGAAACGAAGGGAATGGTCGGTGAAATCGAGCTGCGCAAATTGAAGAAGGGCGCTGTGGTTCTCAACGCAGCCCGGGGCGGAATTATTAACGAGAAAGCCCTGCTCAAGCTTCTCAATGAAGGTTATATTTCTGGTGCAGGGATCGACACTTTTGACAACGAGCCGAAGCCTCTGCTGGAGCTTGTGTCTCACAAAAATGTGGTTGTTACACCGCATATCGGAGCGAGCACACATGAGGCTCAATACCGCATTGGTCACACTGTCGCAGTGCAGACTTTGAAAGCTCTGCGGGGCGAGATTGTGGATACACCGGTCAACCTGCCGCACGTTTCTGTGCTCGGTACCGAAGCCTCTCGCCGTTTTGCAGTTCTTGCCGAAAAGCTCGGCCGTGTTGCAGCACAGATCTGCGACTTCAATCCGCGTGAACTGCGTTTGCTCGTGGCCGCTGATATTAAGGCAGAGGAGCTGCAGTTATTGCGTATCTCCGCAATCAAGGGATTTGTTTCTCCGAGCAGCGATGAATACGTGAGTTATGTGAATGCTGAACGACTTCTGGCAAAGCGCGGCTTGAACCTGACCATTGATTCGATCTCTGCTGAAACCAGCTCCGTGCGCCGTAATGGGCTGGAGCTCCGGGTTGAGGGCGCTGCCGCGCACGAGCAGACCTCTGTAGGGGCAGTCCTGTTAGGCAATGAACATCCCCGCCTGTGCTCTATCAATGACTTCCTTTTTGAAATCGAGCCTGAAGGTGAGATGCTTGTGTTGCAGAACCACGACCGGCCGGGTGTGATTGGCGATGTGGGTTCTTTCCTTGCACGCAATCAAATCAATATTGCCCAATTCGAGCTTTCTCGAAATCGGCGTGGTGGTATGGCGATGTCGCTTATTCGCATCGATGGCACGCTCGAGCCCGAGCTGCTCATTGGTATGCGAAAATTGCCCAACGTCATTGGCGTCAAGATGGTGAGCGGCCTCTGAAAGGGGGCGTTCCTTTTTGGGCTCTTCCCCTGTTATCATCGGGTATGTGCAAAACTGCCGAAAAGAGTGGAGCTCATGTCACAAGACAGGCAAAACGATGACAAAACCATAGTGGCGTCGTCCACGCAGTCGTTAACTGGCGGGCAGACGCGAAACAATTCGCCTGTGCTGGTTCAATACGATGGTGGCGCTGCGGGAAAACGTTTCAACCTGTCGAGTGCCGGTGTTCTGCTGGGGCGCCGCGCTGACCGTGTCCAAGTCTGGATCGATGACCCGAGCGTATCTCGCGAGCACTGTCGAATTGACTTCCAGGGAACAACTGCCGTTGTTACCGATCTTGGAAGTCTCAATCATACCTTCATCAATGACGTCCGTGTCATGCAAAGTGCTGAGCTGATGCATGGTGACATGTTGCGCGCGGGTAACGTGCGTTTGCGTTACTTTAGCACTGGAACGGCAGAGCAGCTGCTTTTCGACCGAATTTACCGGATGGCGGTTCAAGACAGGATGCTCGATGTTTTTCGGCGCGAATATGCGATGGAGCGCCTCGAGGAGGAGTTTCGGCTGGCCAAGGCGGGTGCGGTGGAACTGAGTTTCATCATGATCGACCTCGACCGCTTCAAGTCCATCAATGATACCCACGGCCACGATGCTGGGGATATCGTTCTCAAGGAAGTATGTGCGGTTATTAAGCCTTTGATTGGCACCAATGAGACCTTTGCCCGATTTGGCGGTGAAGAATTTTGTGTTTTGGCATCGTGCGCTCTGCAAGACGCAGTGGCGCTGGCTGAGCGGATTCGTCGTACTGTTGAGCTCAGCTCGGTGGACTACGAAGGCAAGCACATCCCTGTGACGATCAGTCTGGGTGTGGCATCGGCTCAGGAGGTCATTGAGAAGACGTTAGATTCAGAAAATCAGCCGAACGTGCAGGAGCTCATTCGTCTTGCGGATGCGCGGATGTACCAATCGAAGCAGGGAGGTCGAAACCGTGTCACTGCGTCGTGAAAGGTTTGCTTTTCAGCCACGTGCTCTTTTCATGGCCGTGTGCTTTGCAGTGCTGGCCGGAGTATCGGGGTGTGTGTCGAGTTCGGTTGAGAGTTCTGCTCCACCGCTTCCTGCCCAGGATGCGCAATATGAGCCGGTTCTTGCGAGATGGTTGCGGAAGGTTACAGTTTTTTCGCAATTTCAAAACAGAGTCGAGATGAGCGCCGTGTTGTTGACCGACGATATGCGTAAGGCCGTGACTCAAAGACTCTCGCGCCTGCGTGGTTCAGCGGACAGCCTCTCGGTTCTGTCGGACTCTTCGGGAGGTGTGCGTCTCGGGGTTCTGGTCAGCGTTTTCACACCTGAGTCAGCCTATGCGAGCTTGGATGACCGCACTCTGTGGTCGCTCTCGATGCGCGTAGGTCCAAGTCAGCTCACGCCACTGTATGTTCGCCGCATTGCCGACAAAACTCTGCTGCAGACGTTCTTTCCGAATATCCATCAGTGGTCGCAGGATTATTTGATGATTTTTGATTTTCCTGAAACCATTCTGCAGCGCGACAATGAAAACCAAAAAGAAACTCTTGCCGCTGAATTTCTTGCCCAGTCTGCCCTCGCAAAAGTTCAACTGCGCTGGCCTTGAATTTTTGACACATCAATCTTGAACAACCTGCTCCGATACCTTCGCTGAGCTGATGCGCGTTTCCATAGGGAGCGTCGCGTTTGGCGAAGGAGTGAAGGGCAGCATGGCACAAAGCCAACCCAAATATATTCTCACAGAGCGCATTGCGCAGGGTGGTATGGCCGAAATCCACCTTGGCAAGAGCGTGGGAAGTGATGGTTTTGCACGCGTCTGTGCCTTCAAGCGGATTCTCCCTCACTACGCCCAAGACAATGAGTTCGTGGAAATGTTCCGCAACGAAGCCAATGTTGCTAAGCAGCTCCAGAACAAAAATATCGTTCAGGTCTTCGATTTTGTGTCCGACGGCACCAGCTACATGTTGGTCATGGACTTCGTGGATGGGCAAGATCTGCGTGGGGTTCTCTCCGCGGCTGAGCAGCAGAAAAAGCGTATACCTATCGATCTGGCGTGTTACATAGCCATGGAGACTCTCTCTGGTTTGGCCTACGCGCATGCTGCTGTCGACGTGACCGGAAAGTCGATGGGCATCATACACCGCGATGTCAGCCCCCAAAACATCCTCGTGAGTTACGAGGGTGACGTCAAGATTACCGACTTCGGCATAGCCAAAGCCGAGAACCAGATCTCAACCACACGCGTGGGAGTGCTCAAGGGTAAATTCCGTTACATGAGCCCGGAACAGGCCAGTGGGTACAATATTGATGCACGTTCGGATATCTTTGCTGTGGGCATTATTCTTTATGAAATGCTCACTATGGCGCGTCTCTTCAGGGGCGAAGATCTTGCTGTACTCGAGGCAGTGCGAGCTTGTCAGGTTCGGCCTCCGAGCCAGGTGAACAACAGCGGTGTTCCACCCGAGCTCGACGCAATTGTGATGAAACTTCTCGCCAAGGATCCTTTGCAGCGCTACCAGAGCGGTCGCGAGGCAGTGCGTGATTTGAGTCGCTTCCTGTATCAGTACCGACCGGACTTCTTCATCGGCGAACTTGCAGATTTCATGCAGAGTGTTTTTTCTGAAAAACTCGAAGCAGCACGCGAGCGTTTGCGCTCGACCTTGGCTCTTCCGGTCGGAAACTTCGATGCGGTGATGCGTTCAAATAATGTTTTTGGCGATCGTATCGATTCGGGTATGCACTCACAGGTTCTCGATGTCAGTGCGTCTATGACCAATTCGCGCAATCCGGTGCGCACGGGTGGTGGAACATCTATTCGTGTCGGCAATGCCGTGGCTCTCGGGCAAACGGCGCGTAAACGCGAGCTGGATGGCACTGCCGCGAAGGCGCTGTCGGTAAAACGAGGTTCACTGAGTTTGGAGCAGAGCAGGCGCGAGGGCACCCAGACCCAACACAAAGCCAGAAACATCGCGATCCCTGCTGCCCAGACCCCCTTGTCGTCTGTTTATTTCGAAGCGCCGCGGTCGGGTCGAAAGCAGAGCAGCAGTCTCTTAGGACCGCTGATTGTGCTCGTGCTTTTGGTTGGTGTTCTCTTTGGTGCGATCTACATGATTCGAAACCGCGGTGCGGGTTTGGCCAGTACGGTCACTTTGTCTGTGTCGCCCGGAAATGTGCGCATGTTGATGGAGGTCAACGGGCGTCCCTTTGGTGGCGGAAAGCCGGTGGGTTTTCCCGTGCAAGTGACTCTGCCGCCGGGGCAACATTCCATTGTGTTGTCTCGTCCTGGTATCCGCACAAAGCAGATCGACGTCAAAACCACACTTGCTGGCGGAAAAATCAATGAGCAAGTGATTCTCGAGCGCGACTCGAGTGTGCCGACAGCACAGTTGCAGATTTTCACACAGCCGCCGGGCGCACGGGTCACGAATCAAGAAGGATGGGATGCCGGCGGAACCACCCCTCATGTGTTTGACCTCATGCCTATCAATCAGAAGTTGCGCTTCCGCATTCAGCACCCCAAGTGCAAGTCTGGTTCATTCGAGGAAACGTTGACTCGAAACGACATTAACCGAACCGTTTGGCGCAAACTTGAACTGCGCGATTGCACGCGCTGAGCAGGAATCACGCTGGACACTGCCGTTGCCCTGCTTTATGCCCTAAAATGAATGATTCAACTGAAACCGGATACAGGGTGGATGCCGGCGCGTAGGTCGGTCTGGCCTGAAGGTCGAAGCAGAAGATGCACACGAGCGCAGAGCAAGATTCAAATATGCTTTGGAAAATTGCCGACCAGTTTCGTGCCTGGGTGGTGCGGGATCTTGTTGCTCTGGGAGAAGAGGAGCGCGCCCAGTTTCGCGGCGACTTCCTTTTTTACATTGACTCTCAACCCAGTTTTCTTGTGGTTGTCACCCCTCAAACCGTGTCGAGTGGACGTCTCACGGTGAGTGGCGGGCATGCGGAGGTCACATTCGACCTAGGATCTCCGCTGCGAATGGACGAGGCAACTCTTTTAGGTTTGCTTAATGAGGGGGCAGTTCGGGTCAAGGTGAGCACCGATGCCAATACTCTGAGGCGCCTCCTTGGGGGCACTCTCAAGGCAAAAATTGCCTATCTCAATGGGCTTGTGAAAATCGCAGGTGATCTGCCCTGTTTCATGCGGCTCGTTGCGGTTCTCAAGGGGCGGGGCGTGGGGCCACTGCAGGCGACTGAGCCCGCCGCATCAACACTTCTCGCTCCTCGACCGTCACACTGATTCTTTTGCGAGGCAATTTCAGGTCAATTTCTGTGGTCTGTTGTGGAGCCAGGCTTGGCAGCGCATCGGCTCGGGATTGTTTATTCAATTGACCGAAATCGTAAATCTCGGAGGCTGCGCGAGTTGTGGGCACCTTTGTCGGCTCTTCGTCCCAACGCACGCTGCGTGACGTCTGTCGTCCGGAATTGCGAGACGATTCGTTCGAGTCTCCTGTAGCCACTCCCGTTCCAGCGACTTGGGCGCGCAAATTCAATGTCATTTCGAAGAGGTCAACAACGCGTTCGCAAATGGCGTCGAGATCTGAATCGGTGAGTGTACGTCCGAACCGATTTTCCTGGCTGTGGTCGGAGATGATTTCACGGATGGCTTGGCCTGTTGCAGTTCTAAAGATATTGATGGACATTCGAACCTCCGGACGTGCGGCATTTGAGACTTGCTGTTGCATTATCGCACCCGGAAAATGCGTTTGTGCCGGATGAAGTTGAATTTGTCATGGGAAATAAAATCACAGGGAGGCTGCAATGAATAAGCGTTTGCTCACTGTAGAGGTGCGGGGCGCGCATGCTGAGCCCGATTGGAGCAAGGCGGTTGCGCAGGGCGACGGGCAGCCACCCGTTTTACCCTTGGTTTGCCAGAGTTTTCGCACTGGCCAGGTCTTGATGCTGGGGTACGTATCGGCCGAGGCGTGGCAGCAAACACTGCAGTCGGGCGAAGTGGTGTTCTGGTCGCGTTCACGCGCGAAGCTCTGGAAAAAAGGTGAAACTTCCGGGCATTTCTTGAAGGTCAAAAGCCTGTTCGTTGACTGTGATGCCGATACCATCTTGGCTTTGGTCGACCCGCAGGGGCCAACCTGTCACCGGAATTCCGAGACTTGCTTCGATGAAGAGCGCGAACAGGGTGGCTTTGAAGGTGTTGCACCAGCTTGGGGGGTTTTGGCTCAGGTGCATGCAACTCTTGTGCAACGCGCTCACGGCAGCGATCCCGAAAGCTACACTTACAAACTGATGCAGGCCGGAGCCGACCGTGTGCTGCGCAAACTGGGCGAGGAGTGCACGGAGGCCATCTTGGCAGCTAAGAATCTCACCATAACCGGAGATGCGGACGAATTTGTTTCGGAGTCGGCCGATCTGCTCTACCACTGGTTGGTGAGCCTAGTGGCTTTGAAAGTTGAGCCGGAGCAAGTTTTGCAGAAATTGCGCAGCCGTATCGGCGCATCTAGGCGCGTGGCTGGGGAAAAAATCTAAAGGGATTCAGCTCGGCCAAATCCGGGCAAGCTCAAGGGCTGTGAGTGTAGGCGAGAGATCCATCCAAATTAGGTTTCCGTAAAATTCCCCGCCAGCAGCGTCGTTGTAGCGAATCTTCACGTGCCAATCGTTTTGTTTTGTTTCGATGATCGTTGCCAGGCGTTCGCGGTGCAGCAGTCGATCGCCTGCCTCCAATTCGGGGCAGGCAAGTGTTTGTTTCGCTTGTTTTTTGGAGATTCGGACTTCCCCATCACTCGGCTCATCGGTGTCATCATCAGCAAAAGTCGCTGCGAAGGGAGCTAAAAGAATAGCCTCGGCCTCGAGCTCTTGCACAATCACGAGTTTCATCGCTTCGGGTCGTGTTACTGAGAGCGAGCGACCCACCAAGACATCACCGACAGCGACTTTTTCAAGAGCAATTGACTTGAGCTGCATCCGTCAAATTTCCTCGATAAAGCAAGGGCAGTCTTTACCGATACCTCTGCAGTGAGGATAGCACATGGCAAAAGACGAAGAAGTTATTCCAAGAGAATATCTGACGCCGGAAAGAGGAGCAGTGCTTCTCGAAAATTTGCCGATTTTCGTTGGTTTTTCGAAGAGTGATTTGATCAAAATATACTCATTGGGTGAGCTCAGGCTGTACAAGCCAGGCAGCAATATTGTTATTGAAGGAGAAAACTCGGTGGGGATGTACGTGGTGCTTGAAGGGCAGGTGGGCATCTTCAAGGCTGGCCGCGGACCGCGCGACGAAGGGCATCTCCTGGCTCACTTGGGATCGGGGATGTGCTTTGGTGAGATGAGCTTCATTGATCACAAACCGCGGAGCGCAACGGTTGCCGCGCAGAATAAGGTTCTCACCTATTTTCTCGATGGTGGGGTCTGGCAGCGGGCGATGGAAAACGACCCGGGCTTGGCACTGCGTTTTTACCGCAATTTCGCAGAGGTACTCAGCGTCCGCCTGCGCTCCCTCGACGAGCAGTTCATCCTGAGCCAGAAGCAGCTCTGGAAATATTCACTGACACGCCGCGAGGCATGAGGCTTGCGCACAACTCAGATTTTTGGGACACCTCAATCGATTTCGGAGGTGCGATGACCCATGCCAGAGTTGCCAGAGGTTGAATCATTTGTGCGTGCCCTTGGGCGCGAGTATGCCGGAAAGAAACTCGCCCGCATCGAGTTTCACCGCCCTGATCTGCGCTTTCCATTTGATACACAAAAATTGAAACAGATTTTTGCGTCAGGCAGCACTTTTCTTGCGCCACAAAGAGTGGCCAAGCAAATGGTTTTGGGAACAGAAAAAGGCTGGGTGGCTGTGAGTCTGGGAATGAGTGGAGCTTTTATTCCCTCGCGTCATCCGCAGCGTGAGACTCACGAACACCTGACTCTGCTTTTTTCCGATGGCGCTGCGCTCGGATTTGTTGATCCGCGTCGGTTTGGCTTTTGGAAACCCGTGTCGGCTTTCAATGAGATTTCGGAAGCGGTTGATCCCCTCCAAACGCAAGAGCTTCAGAAGCTTTTCAAGTCAAAGAAATTCTCTGAATCCTCGCGTTGCATCAAGGTCGCATTGATGGATCAAAATATCATTGGTGGTATTGGAAATATTTACGCTGTTGAGGCGCTTTACCGCGCTGGGGTTTCACCTTTACGCACGTGCTCTGAAGTTTCGCCGGCAAAGTACAAGCAGCTTTCCCAAATTATCCCTGAAATCCTTACTGCAGCCATCGATGTCGGTGGTTCAACAGTTTCAACCTACCGCAGATTGCATGGCGAATCTGGTGGCTTTCAGGAATTGCATCTTGTTTATGATCGGGCTGGCGAAAGCTGTGTGAACAAAAAATGCCGTGGTAAAATTGAGCGCATCGTGCACGCCGGACGCAGCAGCTGGTGGTGTCCGCGGTGCCAGAAATGAATCTTTTGCTTTTGCTGTGAAGAGGACGCTTCGTGAGTCAAAGTGCGTGGACAGTGTCTCTGCCTGAAGTTTGGGGAATACCCTCCTTGCCACGGGTTCACTGTGAGACCGATGTGGTTCATGGCCGCCGCATTGCGCGCTGCACAGCCGTGGCAAATTCCACCAACCCGGCAACCTGGTTTGATGTTGCTGATCCAGTCAAATTGATTCAACACCGCGAAGCCAAACCCTGGGGAGCGGAGCTTTGGTACACAGGCATCGAGAAACGAGGAGTTTCTGGTGTTGAAACCACCGGAGGCGAAAAGCTTTCTCTGGCTGCTTACCTCGCTGCTTTGGCGGGTGAGGAAAATTGCCGCAGTAAAACCTTTGCGCATGTGCCTCTTCTCAAAATTCTAGATCCTTTTCCTGAGCCTGAAAAAGGTTGTCTTTACATCGAAGTGCACACTGAAAAATGGGAAACCTACATCATTACGTCAGTCGACCGGAGTGTTTGGCCAGACGGACGTGGACGTGTTCTTTTTGGTTTCTCACAAGAGAAAATCGATGCCTTCGCGGGCAACGAAGAGAACTTTAAAGCTGCACTTTTACAGGACGCAAAGGCTTACGAAAGTGTTCGTCGGGCTCTCGATGGGGGGCAAGCGGTTTCAGAAGAGTTGCGCTCACAGGAGCAGGCGGCATGGCAACGCTTGCGCACGTATTTTGGCTTTCTCGAGGTTGAACCCGGAAGTATCGTGCGTGTGCCGCCTTTCATTCCGCACAGCTTGCAGAACGGTGTAAGGGTTGTTGAGTTCCAGACGCCGACCTATGAGCGTCTGATTCTTGCTTTCAATCAGAGGGTGCTCACACAAAATCACTGGGATTCCGAAGATGCTTTGCAGCGCTCTGTGTTCAAATCTACTCAGCAGCTCGTCGCAGATGCCAGCACCTTTTCCACTGAGGCAACATCTGCTTGGAAAGCGGTCGTTGCGTTTCCTGAGTTTACGGTGCAGCGTGCTCAAGTCGGCGCGCACAGTGCTCTGCCTTGGGGTTCACGCAGCTCTGCTCATTCGTTGCTTTTTGTGGTTGAGGGAGATGTGGTGTTGAGTGACTCTGAAGGGCGTGGGCGCAAAATGAATGCCACCGCTGGCGATGCATTGCTTCTACCTGCGGGTGGTGCATCATGGACTGTGAAAAGCGAAAAGGCATCACCAGCCATTCTTTTGAGTGTTTGATCCGTTTTTCCGTCTTTTTGCAAAATCGAACACCTACTACCTCCGGAGTTCATCGTGCTGCTTCCTCTTTTAGCTCTTATTGCGGTGCAGCTGCTGTTTTCCGGTTTGCCGGTTGCATCCAAGTTTGTTTTGAAAGAGGCCAGCCCTGAGTTTGTGGTGGTGCTACGTAGCGCATTTGCTGCGCTGTTTTTTGGTCTGCTTTGCATTCTACGTTCTGCGAATTCACGCTTTGTTTTTTTTCCGCGCGGACTGCGTCGCCATCTGAGCCTGCTGGGGCTGGCCTTCTTTGGCGTAACCCTGAATCAGATGACTTTGTTTATGGCTCTTCCGTATACGAGCGCCTCAATTGCTTCAATCATCTCGCCAACAATCGCTGTTTTCACTTTTGCTTTCTCGGTTGCCCTCGGAAAAGAGCGCTTTGACCGCATTACATTTTTCGGCATCGTGCTGGGCTCGATGGGTGTGCTGGTTGTTCTTTGGCCTTCGTTTTTCAGCTTGATGGGGGTAACGACGGTTTCCCCTGATGGTGGTCGCTGGTGGGCGAATGGGTTGAATGTCTTAAGTGCTGCGAGCTACGCATTTTACCTGGCGCGCATTGGTGAATTACCCTCGCAGATGGGAACTTTGATTTTCACTTTTTGGTTCTTTCTTTACGGCTTTCTGCTCAATCTTTTGGTGTGGTTTTTCGCTGCATTTGCCGGGCTGATGCGTTTCTCCGGACTGCTCAACGGAGAAAGTTGGGCGGCGGTTTTTCCTCAGTTACCTCAGTCCTTTTGGATAGGCCTGGTGTTTCTGTTGGTTGGGGCAACTGCTCTGACTTATCTTCTCAACACCTGGGCTGGTCAAAGAGTTAAGCCGAGCCTTGTGGGCGGATTTGTATGCCTGCAGACCCTTTTTGGGCTGCTCGGTGCAAGCTGGATTCTCAAAGAAACACTCACACCGGTCTTGATTTTCGGCTCACTGTTTATTCTTTCAGGTGTTGTGTTGTTGGCTTTCAGCGCCAAGGAACAACACACAAGCCCAACAATGCAGCAGTGAGCAGGCCGCAAGTTATTCGTTTTAAAGATTTTTGAGACTAGAAAGAAAAGCCTGTAGCCGCGGTGTCTGCGGTTGGTTGAGCATCTCGGCGGTTTTACCGGATTCAACAATGCGGCCTGCATCGAAGAAATGGCAGGTTCTCGAGACCTCGCGGGCAAAGCGCATTTCGTGCGTAACAATAATCATTGTCATTCCGCTTGCGGCAATCGACTTGAGCAATTCTAGAACTTCGTCCACCAATTCCGGATCCAGCGCGCTTGTGGGTTCATCGCAAAGAAGTATTTTAGGTTCAACCGCAAGTGCCCGGGCGATAGAAACACGTTGCTGTTGTCCGCCGGAAAGCATGCGTGGATATTTCATTCGATGTGCTTTGAGACCCACACGATCCAACAAAGCCTCGGCGCGATCGAGGGCTTCGCGGCGTGACATGTTCAGCCGCAGATGGGGCGCCAAAGCCACATTTTCAAGTGCATTCATGTGCGGGAAAAGTTCAAACTTTTGGAAAATCATGGCCGTTTCGCGGCGTAGGATGTGGGCATCAGCGGCTTTGCCGTAGCTCTTGCCAAAGATGCGGATGCTGCCTGCGGTGATTGTTTCCAGTCCGTTGATGGTGCGTAGGCAAGTACTTTTGCCGGAGCCCGAGGGACCTATGAGAGTGACAACGTCGCCTGCCTGAACCTGCAGATGAACTGAGTCCAGCGCAAGGGTGGTCGAGCTTTTGCTTACGAAGGATTTGCGCACATCCTGCAATTCCACTGCAACTGTCATGTTGTCTTTCTCTTTTCTGAAAATCCAGCTTTCGTTGTTTCAAGCAGCATGGAGGTCTCCCGACATCCGTCGCTCAATGCGTTGGCCGATGCGCGACAGCATGAAATTCAACATGAAATACACAACGGCCACAAGGAACCAGACCTCAAAGCTTTTAAAACTTATGGCCACCATGTTGCTTGCTGATTTTGTGAGTTCAACAATCGAGATAACGCTCACCAAACTGCTGTCCTTCACGAGACTCACATATTGGCCGACAAGTGAGGGCATGAGCCGACGCAAGGCCAACGGAGCCACAACATGGCGCGCGGTTTGCCAGCGTGTCAGCCCCAGAGATAGCGCAGCGTCTTGTGGACCACGTTCGAGATTCAGAAGAGTGCCGCGCACAAGTTCGCTAATATAGGCACCACAAAAAAGGCTGAGGGTTGCTACGCCCGCCTGCTCTGCACTCATGTGAAAAGCTGAGGCAACCACAAAGTACATCACATAGAGCTGAACCAGTACGGGCGTATTGCGGAAGATTTCCACAAAGACCTGGATTGTGCTTCGGGCAAAAGCGTTGCCGCTATGGAGGATGAGTCCTCCGCACAGCCCAATCACACTGCCAAGGCAAATGGACAGTGCACTGACCCACAAGGTGCCCCATAAACCCGTGATGAGTAACCCGGGAAGCTGTTCTTCTTTTAGCCAGATGTATTCACTCAGACTCGCAAAGTCCCAATCGTATTCGAGCGCGGCAAAGCCTCGCCAGAGCGAAACAAAGATGAGAAGCAGCGCTGCACCAGTCAGTACTGTCCACAATCTGCTGCGTTGTTGTTCAAGCATTCGGCTCTCCGGACAGGCCTTATTTTATTGAATCTCTGATGTTTGCAGATTTTTGCAGAAAATTGAACTTTTTGCCACACTGCCCGCTGTTGCTTTGGAGGACGTTCAAATGACTTTGCGGATCTTTTCTGCGCGCCTGTCGAAATTGCTAGGTTCCTTGTACCTGTCTGCTGCGGTTTTCATGCTTCCAGTTGCGGCAAAGGCCGATGCCCTTGCAGACGTGAAGTCGCGTAAGGAGCTCCGGGTGGGGCTTGATCCTGGCTTCATTCCCTTTGAGATGAAAACCCCAAAGGGTGAGATGATCGGATTTGATATTGACATGATTTCAGCTTTCGCAGCTTCTTTGGGAGCCAAGGCAAGCTTCGTGGACACCCGTTGGGAGGGGATAATCCCCGCTCTTATGGCGAAGAAATTCGACCTTATTGTTTCAGGAATGACAATCACCGAGGAGCGCAAACGCACCGTGTTGTTCTCTGATCCGTATTACACTGCAGGTCTGCAGGCACTTGTGTCCAGCAAGAAAAAAGATGTTGTCAAAACGGTTGCAGACCTAAACCGCGTTGGTTTGAACATCGCTGTTAAGGTTGGAACCACGGGCGATCATCACGTCGGCAAAAGTTTTCCCAAAGCAACTTTGCGCAAACTCGACTCAGAATCTGATTGTGCCAATGCGGTTGCGCTCGGCAAAGTGGACGTGTTTATTTACGACAAACCCTATCTCGAACTTTTTGCTTCGCGTAATTCTAACAAGGTGTACTTGCTGAAAGAGAATCTGACCGTGGAAGACTTTGGAGTTGCCGCGCGCAAATCCGAAACTGCGCTGATTTCCAGTTTCAACGCTTTCCTCAAATCGTGGAAGGCCAGTGGGGCATATGAACGCAGCATTAAAACCCACTTCGTCGATATGCCGTGGGCATCATCTTTGCCTTTGTTTAAATGATTTGGCGTGGCAAGCTTCTCTCTGAGTGCAGGCTTCTCAAAGACGGAAGCCGAATCCTGCAGAGGCGTAGGTCACGCGCTCGTTGATCTTGTAGTCGGCACCGATGTGGAAAAGCACGGTGCTGCCAGAATACAGCAGTCCACCGCCTGCAAACGGGCTCCCTGCTGCGAATCCGCGCTTGCCGCCCACAACTCCCAATGAATAAGTCAAGCCACCTTCGAGAAAAGGGCGCCACAAGCCGACGCTAGGATAATATTTGAGGTCGAGTTCACCCCAGAGGTCGATGCTTGTTTCGCTTTCTGACCAGCTAGCTCCACTCGTGGTGGTTGTTGTCGTTGTGCGACCAAGCCCTCCTATACCGAGTTCGAAGCCAAACGGAGCGCCCTGATAGAGAAAATTAAGTCCAAGCTTACTCCCCGCAGGGTTGTTGTAACCAAGCAGCATACCCCATGAGCCCGCCCATGCGGCTGCGGATGTGCAGCTGATTGCAAGTGCAGCGAGAGTTCCCAAGATGCGACGGGTTGGGGGAGTGTTAAGTGCAGAAGTTTGCATGAGTGGTTTCTCCGAGGTTAGGCCGCGTGAGCCGATTGGAATTCGCGAAAATGAGCCATGATGTTGAGAAACTTCTCGGGCAAGCGTTTGAGAACTTCTTTTTTCAGGGGGTCGGGTACGCCATAGAAGGCTTCACCCAATGCACCCGCCATGCAGCCCAGGGCGTCTGAATTCCATCCGAGTGATACCGCACTGCGGATAGCATCCTCCGTTGTGCGGGCTTCGAGAACAGCCAACAGTGCAAGCGGGACGCTCACCGGAGCGGTCGCATCGCTCAGATTTTGGTAGCGCAGTTCATCAATTGAACCGTCGAGATTGTAACCGTAATGCTCTGCAATGGTCTTCTTCATTTCAAGCAGATGTCCACCGGTGCGCCCGAGATAAATTGCATGTGCCATGGCCACTGCACCTTTGATGGCCTCGGGGTGATCGTGAGTTGCACGCGCTGATTTTTCTGCTTCCCGTAACGTGGTGGCAAGATCTTCAAAAGCCCATCCCACGGCAGCAACCCGTGTTGCTGGACCTTGACCCATGCTGTGATAGGGCTCGCTCCCACCTGTGAAAACCCAAAACTTGAAGTTGGTGCTAAAGCCGCCGGGGACATCGGCGTTGTCTTTGGCGAACTGTCGTAAATGGAATTGGTAACCCTCTACGCGAATGACGGCGTGTGCAATTGCCAGCGTGAGAACTGTTTCATCGCTGTAATGTGCGTTCTGAGGGAAGAGTTCGAACTCAGTGGTTCTGACAGGTTCCGATTTGTAAGCAGAACCGACGATATCGCCCAACAATGACCCCAGCATGTGTCCACTCCCTGAGCATGAATGAGCATCTCAGCTGCCTCTGCTTTCAGCGTAGTGGAAAAGTGGGGTTCGCGTATCGGCAGAGTTTGCCGGACGCCTTCAGAGGCGAGGATAATCGATGAGAGCGGTGAATTTTTCGAGTTTGCTGCCTTTTTGTTTACGCACCACGGCAGGGGTTGTGAGGCTCAAGGGACGCCAGCCGTCGCTGCTTTTCTGAAAGGTCATGCGCACGGGCTTGACGAGCTTTTGGAGGAAAAAATTACTCATTGAAAGGTCGACGCAAAAATCCTGCGCGTTTGCAGTGCAGCCCTGCTTTTGTGGGACGAGCTTGAACCCGAAGACCGTTGTGCGCTCGGGCACTGCAAGACGGATATCCAGCGTATGACCGCGGGTAAGGTGTTCTATGTGCGGGCTCATGTAAGCCATAAGCGACCCCGAGGCCACTGTGTTGTCGCTTGCCGCGTCGGTCGCGGTTTTTGTTTTGCCATCTTCCGTCCAATTGAGAATCACTTTGCCCGAGACAATTTCAACGGATGCGCGAATATTCTCTTGGAGTTGCTCGAGAGCGTATTTCTTGAGTTTGCCTTGCTCGTCGTAGCGGGTGTCTTCACTGACCAGCAGCTTTCCTGAGAGATCGGTTTGGCGGATGAGGGTCGACACAGCGATCCCGTTTCTCTCCGTGTGTTCGTACTCGATTTGGAAAAGCGCACCCTCCTGGGGCGACTCAGCGTCGCGAATTGTTCCTTTGGCCTTTAATATTTTCTCGGCCGTGGGGGGATGTTGCGCAGTTCTACGAGGCGGCGTGGCGGCAGGCTGCACTGAGCCTCGCCCCTGGTTCCAGGCATACAAAGACGCCGCTATCGCCGAACAGATCACAACGCGGGCTGTGAAAAATGGCTTTTGCATAGGTCTCTCCTTGCTCCAAGCACGCTACTCAAGCGTGGCGATACACGGAATTGAGCACAGTTGTCAGGCTTAAGCAACCGATTTTCAAGGGTTCATCGGAAACAGCTTCCGTTTTCCGATGTCCTGGGCTAACCCAGCTTCGTTTTGGCTTACTGTCCAAAGTAGGCCTGGGCGCTGTCTCACTCTTCAGGGAGTTCTCATGCGTTTGTCAAAACTCTTCCTCGTTGCTGCTGGGTCCGTTTATGCGTTGACGTGTGGTGTGGCGTGCAGTGTGCTTGAGAGTGTGAACAAGGTTGAGAAGTCCACGACCGAAGTTGGCCTCAAAATGGACGAGACAAATAATGAAATCGAAGAAACCAACCGCAAGATGGAAGAGATGAAGCGCGAGATGGGCGAGATGAACGGCAAGCTCATCGAAACCAATCAGCGCATGGAAGGTATGAACAAAGCCCTCGACCGGATGTACCAAGATCTGCGTCAGGGTGATGCGCTCGCAGCGCGCTTGCAGACCATCGAAAAAATGAGCGAAGCCGGCACACTCAAGGGCAAAACGGTATACGCTGCGCAATACTTTATGTCTTTTGAATATCAGTTGTGGAAGGGTGAGGGAATAGATGGCCACGCCTTGCGCGAGGTTCTCAAGCGTGATGCCGTGGATGAATTCATGCAGACCCTGCGCCGTTTCGCCAAGACCACCTTGCCACTCAGTCCGTTGAGTCAAGAGCGCGATCTTTTGTCCATTGAAGCGCTGGCTTTGACCTCGCACATGGTTAACTCAAATGCCGTCCACACCATGGGTCAAAAGAATCTATCGATTTCTTCAATGCACGCGTTGCTCAGAGACTCTCTCGACTACGGTCACAAGCTGGAGCAGGGAGCGCTTGCATTGAAAGAACTCCCCGAGTTCGCTCAATATGCCCTGCGTGAGCCGGAGCTCGTGCGCTATTTTTTCGAGATACGCGTCAACATGCTTCCCACACTGGTTTTGAGTGAAATCAGCGCGGTGGCCTCCGACGCAACAGTGAATCGCTGGAGCTCGCGGGTCTCCTCGTGGCTGCGGCCGTGGAATGCCGACTTGGGCAAGAAGAATGAACTTGAGTTGCGTGAGTATCTAGCCTGGATAAATTGGGCGAATGCTGACCTCAGTTTCCTAAAGTCGGTGGGAATTTCTCCGCGCCTCGACCGTTCTCTGTTCCGAATTCTAAAAAACGCTCGTCTGGTGAATCAGAGCCGCACCGGCAACACAGCTTCCGACTCTGCCCGCGCTTTGGCTGCGCACGAGCTCAAGGGCGCTCTGGAAAAATTCCTGTCCCAGGCTCCCTGAGCAACTTAACGAAAAAACACATGAACCCCGACGATTCGACCCTCAAATACCGGGAACAGCACAAGCAACGTTTGGCTTGGATGCCCTGGTTGTATGATTCGCTCAAGCCTCATCAACGCAAATGGGCAGAAGCCTGGCAGCAAGAACTTCAGCAGCAGTTTGAACAGCTCGAGACCATACGTTTTGCTCCTAACTGTTTCATCGCTCCCTCTGCAAAACTCTTTGCCGAGCCTGGGCGAGCGATTGAGGTTGGTGAGGGTTGTCGGATTGCCGCCGATGTTTTCTTGCACGGTCCGCTCACCCTCGGGCAACACGTGAGCCTCAACGCCCGTGTGACCATGGATGGTGGTGCCAAAGGCATTACGATAGGCGACAACACACGCATCGCCTCTGGAACCGCCATTTATGCCTTCAATCATGGGATGCATCCGGAGCGTCTTGTGCGCGAACAGCCCGTAACGTCAAAGGGAGTCGTGATTGGGGAGGACGTCTGGATTGGAGCCAATGTGAGTATTGTTGATGGAGTCCGGATTGGTGACCATGCTGTTGTGGGTATGGGAAGTGTGGTGACAAAAGATGTGCCACCTTGGAGCATTGTTGCGGGAGTTCCCGCGCGCGTTGTTGGTGACAGACGCACGAAAACCCGTTGAACTCAGGAGTCAAGTGCGAGCAGACAGTATTTTGAATCTTGTGAGTGGGTAAAGAATACAGGATACTGCTTGTCATTGAATGGAACACACAAGGAGTGTGTTTTTCAACCCAAGGAAGGCAGACTTATGCGCCCGTGGTTCTCTCTCTTGATTCTGTTGTCCGCAGCCCTGCTTTCCTCAACACCAGCTTGGGCTGAGACGCGCACTGATTCCCTTTCTGTGACTCAGATGCAAACTGCTCTCAAGCTGCAGCGCGCGAGCTGGCGAGCCGGTCGCACGTCTGTATCTGACCTTGCGCGCAGTGAGCGAGCGCTGCTGCTTGGTGCTCCTCTCGAAGATGTGCGCACCGATGGTCAGTATGGTCAGCGAAATTTGGAGCTTGAGAGCGATCTTCCAGAAGTTTTCGACTGGCGCGACCAAGACGGAAAAAACTATGTGACAGCCGTGAAGAATCAAGGCCGGTGTGGGAGTTGTGTTGCCTTCGCAGCTGCTTCCACCTTTGAAACACAACTGAATATCGTGACGCAATCTGTGCAGCAGGGCTGGAGTTTTTCACCGCAGCATCTCTTCTCGTGTGGCGGCGGTTCTTGTAATGCGGGTTGGTTTCCTGGGTCTGCTGTGGATTTTATTGCAAAAAATGGTGTTCCCGAGGAGGCCTGTTTTCCATACGTCAGCGGTGCCGTGGGAAGTGATACGTCCTGCAAGCTCACTTGTGCAGACTCGAAATCACGCAGCTATAAGGCAAGCGTGCGAGCGCGCAACAAACGCATGCGCGGAGCAAGTGTAGATGAAGTCAAGCAAGCCCTTCTTGGTGGACCTCTGGTCACATCCATGCGTGTTTACGATGACTTCTACCTCTACACGGGAGGAGTTTATCGGCATCAAAAAGGAGCTTTGCTCGGAGGCCATGCAGTGATGATTGTTGGCTGGAACAATACGGATCAAGCATGGATTGTGCGCAACAGCTGGGGCAGCGACTGGGGTGAACAGGGAGATTTTCGGATTGCCTGGGATGACGTGAGTGGTGTGGGAGGTTCGTATTACGGCCTCGATGTTACTCCGGGGTTTGATGCTGTTGTTTTAGAGGGCGTGCGAGATGCTCAGATTTTGCGGCAACCCACAACATTGCGCCTGCGGGCGCACAAATTGAGCGTTGGAACTGCAGTTCTTGAAGTCATGGGTAAAAACAAATCCCTTGTAACTCGAACCTTTGATGCCAACGGTGAACTTGTTCTGAATCCCTCTGAATTTGCCGACGGCACCTACACGGCACAGATTCGGGTTATGACTTCTTCCAGCCCATCGAGAGAAAAGATTTCTCAGGCGCGCCTTGTGCACATGCGCAATTCTAAACCCTCGGCCACCATCAAAATCGAGCGTATGAAGCAAAATATGAATGTCTGGTCGACCATCGTTCCTCATTTTGTGGTGACCAGTACGCCCGTTCCACTTGCCTTTATCCAATATCGAATCCTCGATGTGCGTGGAAATTTAGTGCGCTGGAGGCGTGCTGACCACACCGCCGACCGGGTCGCTATCAGCTTGAATCCGAAGGGGTTGGTTGAGGGTAAGCACACTTTGATTGCTGAGGCTGTCTCCGATGAAGGCAATGTCCTTGCGTCAGACCGCCTCGAGTTCAACGTCACAGGGGACTGACGGAGCTGGCTTGGGAAATGCAAGTGCGAGCGCACCGAGCAGCCCAGGTGTGTTCTCGAAGGGAAACATATGCCCGCCTTGGGGCACAACAAGCCAACGCATGCGCGGAAAAAACTGATGAAAATAGCGGATGGAGCGTGGACTGCAGATCCGGCTGTCGTCTCCGGCGAGCAGGTCTACTTTCAATTCCTTGCGTTTTTTTGGATTCATTTTCAAAAAAAGTGGGGTGTGCATGGCTGGCTGACTCTCGAACAAATCAGCCTCCCATTCTGGATCGTGACGTAATTTAAGTGTTGCATCTTCCAGTGTTTCAAAATTCGCATCGATGTAGTGGGCAATGTGATTCTCGTCCCACTTGCGGAAAAACGGATTGCGTTTGAATGCGATCAGAGCCTCGCGACGTGAGCGGAACATGCGCTTGCGTCGGCGAGCGGGGCGGCTGAGCGGATGGAATCCGCGCTGCCCAAACAAACAGGCTGTGGCCCAAAGGAACGCGCTTGAGGGTGGAAGGAGCGGCACATCAAGCAGTACCACGTGATCGACGTCCACTTCGTTCGCGGTATACAGCGCCAACCATCCTCCGAGGCTGTGCCCCGCAAGGCTCCACGAGCCCGTGAAGTGTTCCCTCAGTCCGTTGAAAATTTCCCTCAGGTCGTAACAAAGCGCATGGTTGATTGCTTTAAAGCCGTTGGCGTAAGCAGTCTTCGCATCGAGTTTACTTTCGCCGTGGCCGCGCGCGTCGTAGGCAAACACATTGACCTGCAGCACAGTTGCCCAACGCTGCAGAACATCTTTGTAGGTCAATGCGGCAATTCCCGTCGCGTGTGAAAAAAGCACATTGCGATGAGCCGACCCGGCTTCGGGCTCAAAGTGATAAACGCTCACATAGCCAACGTTCAGAGTTTTCATGCCATCCTCTGAGCTGGATATCGGCACTTTCAGGCCTGGCTAAAGATGTTGGGCGATGATTTTGTTTGAGTTATTCTGCTTTTTTCCAAGATTCAGGAATGAGATGACTTTTTCAGTTTCTTGCCCCCTGGCTGTAGAGGGCTGCGGCGCAAAGCTTGTAGAGGATACGGGCGCCTACGTTGCCGTCCCACTGGTCGTTCTTGCGACCGGAGGGAGCTACTTCGTTCAAATCGAAGCCAACAATAGTTTTGCCCGAGAGAGCTAGCTCTTTGAGGAGAAATGAAGACTGATGAAAGCTCAAACCACCGGGTACGGGGGTTCCGGTGGAAGGGCACAACCAAGTTTCAAGCCCATCGATATCGAAGCTAATATAAACCCTCTTGGGCAGGCGTGCGATGATCTCTTTGGTGATCTTTTGGAAGGATTCCCCCTTCAAGCTGCGATCACGCAAATGTGCATCAAAGTAACAAGAAATTTTGGGATGAGTTGTTGCGAGTTGGTATTCCTCATCACAGAAATCCCGGATTCCCACCTGAACGAGTTTGGCGACCCCTGGAATTTTGTGGATGACGTTGTTCATGATGCTTGCATGTGAATGCTCGAATCCTTCATATGCATCACGCAAATCTGCATGGGCATCAATGTGGAGTATGCCCAACCCAGGGTGCTTCTGTGCCACAGCTTGGATGGCACCGAACGAAACACTGTGGTCGCCACCCACGAGCCCGACCAGCTTGTTTTTTTGCAGATGTTTTTGGAAGCGTTCAAACACAAACGTGTTCAGTGCATGTGAGATTCGATTTGCTTTGAGAAGTTTGGCTTTGAGATTCTTATTTTTGCCGATGACACCGCCTTTGGCAATGACCGGTTTGGCGGCTTGGCATCCGTCTTTGTTCAGGGTGCGTGCGCGAGCTGACTCGGGCTCCATGTGGATTCCAAATTCCCACGGGCGTGGTAGACCCAACTCCGCGTATTCCACATCAAAGAGGTCGAGCTGTGGGCTGGCTTCGAGGATGGTTTTGGGACCTTTGGCTGTTCCGCGTCCGTAGCTCGTGGTCATCTCAAAGGGCACGGGCACGAGAATCAGATTCGATTCCTGCTCATTAAACGGCAATCCGAAGATGTTGCCATCAGTTATACCTGCGCCGTTGGGATTGAATTTGCGGACGTCTGCTTTTTTCATTGTGAGCCTCCCTGAAAGGCGCTTTTAGCGTCCACAGGGGGGCTGTCAAGGTGTTGGGAAGAGTGCAAAGGGTTTTCTTACCCTACGGTTTCGACAAACTCTTTGTGCAGAGCCTGGACAGCCTTGTTGAGTGTTGCACGATCGACAAGACACGCCACTTTGATTTCGGAGGTTGTCACGAGCCGAATTTCCACCCCTGCATTTGCCAGAGCGCGGAACATCCGCGCAGCCACACCTGCATGCACGCGCATGCCCACTCCAACAATACTAACCTTGGCCACCTCGGTGTTGAGGCGGACTTCCGCCCCTGGTGTGGCTTTGGCGAGAACATCCTTGGTCTGTGCAACATCGGTTCCACCCACGGTGAAGTGGATGAGGATGGCATTGCCACGGATCTCTTGGTTGACAATATCAACGTTGATGCCGTGCGCAGCCAAGGCGCTGAAAACATCTGCAAGCGCGGTGGGCGTGTACGGGACAGGTCCGACAGTGAACCATGCTTCATCGCTCGAATGTGCAACACCGGTGACCAGTTCGCCTTCAATGGCTTCGTTGTCGGAGATCATTTCGGTTCCTTCATCTGTGCTGAACGTGTTTTTGACAAAAAGACGGATTCCCCATTTTGCAGCGAGATGTACGCTGCGAATATGTAGAACTTTACTGCCCTGGCTTGCCATTTCCAGCATTTCTTCGTGGCGGATACGACGGATAATGCGAGCCTGTGAACAGACGCGCGGATCGGCTGTGAAGACGCCATCAACATCGGTGTAGATAACGCAATCTCGCGCGCCAATACCCGCTGCAATGGCTACAGCTGAGGTGTCGGAGCCACCGCGCCCCAGGGATGTAAAGCGACCTTCTTGCGTCACTCCTTGAAAGCCAGCGATGACCGGGAGTTCGCCTTTTTCGATATGACGCGAGATAGCTTCGCGGTTAACCGATTGAATTGTTGCGCGTGAATGAAGGTCGTCGGTGACAATGCCTGCATGCGCCGCCAGCATTGGCACAGGAGTGAGGCCGTGCTTGCGCAGAGCAAAACTCAGCAAAGCAACGGAGACTTGCTCACCGCTTGCAACCAAAAGATCGTACTCGGGTGAATCGGTGTGTTCGGTGAAGTGCCGTGCCATTGAGACCAAGCGGTTGGTTTCGCCGGCCATAGCGGACACCACGACCGCCGACGGGCGTTGCGCAGCACAGAGAGCAGCAACATGTTCAATGCGTTCGAGGGAGCCCATGCTTGTTCCGCCGAACTTAAAAACTGGACCGCAACCAGACGGAGATGAGTTGATTTTGCTCATGTGGGGAGGCTGACCTCACTTTCAGAGAGGCCTCCCTTCTAAAGCAGGAGGGTGTTCAAGACAAGTTCAGCGGGCGTCGATGTAGAACGGGCTGATGAGGTCTGACTGCATCGAGCTCATCCGATTTCGTCCCTGTTTTTTTGCTTCGTACATGGCTTTGTCGGCCATCTCAATTAATTTCTCGGGGGTACATTCGGCATCGTAGGTGTCATACGTGGCAACACCCACACTGACGGTGACCACCGGCGCGGCAGAATTGTACTCGTGACGAATACCCAGTTGCTGAACACATTTGATGATGCGCTCCGCAATGATTGAAGCGCCCTGGATGTCGGTCTCTGGCAGAATGATGGCGAACTCTTCGCCGCCATACCGCGCTAACATATCTCCGGGGCGCTTGATCGTGGCTTGAACTTGTTGTGCCAATCTGTGGAGGCACAAATCGCCCGCCTGATGGCCATAATGGTCGTTGTACATTTTGAAATGGTCAACGTCGAAAAGCAGCACCGAGAGGGCTTTTTTGTTGCGTTTAGCACGTTTGAATTCCTGCTCAGCGGTCTGCTCGAACGCGCGACGGTTGGCAACTTCCGTGAGCGGGTCAATGAGTGAAAGCTTCCTGAGCACCTGCGTCAGATCCCGGAGTTGATTGGCGATCTCTGTGATCTCATTCTCGCGTGCCTTGCGACGGTCGATCTCGTGGTTCAATCGAAGTGCAGCGTGGATTCTGGCTTTTGCTTCGTCTGTGCTGAATGGTTTGCGGATGAAATCCACAGCTCCAAACGCATACGCAGTCATCACATTCTGATTGAAGCCCAGTGCCGACGTGACCACGACCGGAATGTCCTTGTAACGGATGTCAGACTTCGCAGATTTGAGGAAATCGAGTGCGTCTTCGCCGCCGTCCACGTTGATGATAAGAAGTGTCACTTCGACAGCGATTCCGGATTTCACTTCAGACAAAATGGGTTGGCTCTCGAGCCCCATCATTTGAGAGATCTGGCTTACCCTGCTGCTCATATAATTGTCGAGATGGCCGATCTCCTCGAGAATTGCCTTCAGCGTCAGCAGCGATTCTTCATCGCGCTCATACACCACAATCGACATGCCACACCCCCGACGGGTGAATCGGGTGAGAATCTAAAAACTTGAGGGATTATCTGCTCGCAGCCTGGTCAACCCGTGGAAACTTAATGCCTCTCATGGCATAGACAGATGTGCGGTGTTGCGCAGCTCAATAGCCCTGGACGCATGACCGAATCACAGGAGGCTTTGACTTTGAACCCAGAGACCCGCCCCCATATCGCATGCCCCAGCCAGAACGGGACGACTTCCATACAGGAGCTGCACGTTGACGGGGTCACATTACGGGCACTCCGCTCGGCAGCTGATTTGCCCATGTTTGTCACGTCGCTCAGCGCGGTCAAACAACGCGCCGAGGTCTATGTTTCTGAGCTTTCGAATCACTTTCGCAATGCGAAAGTTTTCTATGCAATGAAGGCCAACGCGGCTGAGCCTGTGCTGCGTGAAGTTTACGCTGCCGGTTGTGGTATCGATATCGTTTCGATTGGGGAGTTCCGTGCCGCTCTTGCAGCCGGGGTGCCTGCGCGTGAGATTTGCTTTGCTGGTGTTGGGAAGTCGCGTGAGGAAATCATCGAGGCATTCGATAAGAATCTCGGTATTATTAACGTCGAACATGCCGATGAACTGAGCTTTGTGTTGCAAAGATTGCAGCAGCAGCGCGGCAATAACGCGATGGGAAGCGTAACTCACGAGCCACTCGTGGCGATGCGCCTTAACCCCTGTGTGGAGTCAGAAACTCACCCTCATCTGAAAACCGGAGCACTTGATTCCAAATTTGGTTTGTTGGCAGCGCAAATAGACGAATGGCTGGAGGTTACTCGCGCCGCGTTCACTCATAACGGCAAATTCGAGAGCGAGAAATTTCTTGCCTTCGTTGCACCGTTGCGCGGACTTCATGTTCACATTGGTTCGCAGCTGCAAAGTCACGATGTCTTTCCGCTCGTGCTCGAGCGTGTGCGTCAGGTGGTGGCTCGGCTCCATCACGCAGGTATCAGTATCACCCATCTTGATCTGGGCGGGGGCTTGGGAGTTGGGCTGCAAGGTGTTCCCGCAGACGCCTCCGATATTCGAAAGCATGTGGCCTTTCAGGCTGAATGTTTGAAGTCTCTCGTGCGCACCGACAGCCTGCTGCAATCACTTTGGGGCATGGAGTGCGAAAAACTTCATGTGTGTCTCGAGCCTGGTCGGAGCATGGTGGCAAGCAGTACCGTGTTTCTGAGCGAGGTTCTTTATGAAAAAGCAAACCTCGAAACGCACCGTTTTGCGTACGTCAACGCCGGCATGAACGCTTTTCCGCGGCCTTCGATTTATGGCGCAGAACATGCCACCGCCTGCGCCAACCGCACTTCCGACACTCTCGTCCCGTACAAGATCTTTGGTCCTGTGTGCGAAAGCGGTGATGTTCTGGCGCGTGAAGCACGACTCCCGCGTGTTGCTCCCGGAGATGTGGTCGTGTTCTTTGAGGCAGGTGCATATTGTCGATCCATGGCCAGCCACTATAACTTGCGCAATATTCCTGCCGAGATTTTTTGTCGCGAAGGTGCGATCGAACAGGTTGTGGCAGCATCCGATCCGACGGCTCATCTTGCACCTGGTGCGCACCCCGATTCATTTGTGCAGGTTGTAGAGAGTCGGCGGAGTGTTCGTCGATTCAAGCCAGGTGCAGCGGTACCGGAGCCGGCAATGCGTCAGGCTTTGAATCATGCCTTGTTGGCACCGAATTCGTCCAATCTACAGATGTGGGAGTTCTTTTGGGTGCGTTCGCCCGAGAAGAAGAAAAAGTTGGTTGAGGCCTGTTTAAGTCAGCCGGCGGCGAGCACTGCGGCAGAACTTGTGGTGTGTGTTGCGCGGACAGACACCTGGCGTGCAAACCGTCTTCGGATTCTTGATGTGTTGCAAAAAAATCCAAAGACACCAGCGCCGGCACTGAAATACTATCAGAAGATTGTACCCCTCTCACTCAATCAGGGGCCGCTTGGTTTGGGTGGTCTCAGCAAAAAGGTTCTCTTTTTTATCGCTGGACTTTTTCGACCGATGCCGCGCCAGCCGGCTTCGCGTGCAGACATGCGGGTGTGGTCTGTGAAATCAACTGCGCTTGCCTGTGAAAATCTGATGCTCTCGCTCAAGGCGCAGGGGTTTGATTCCTGCCCGATGGAAGGGTTTGATGCTGTTCGGGTGCGCAAGATCTTGGGGCTACCGCGCCGAGGTGCAGAAGTGGTGATGGTGCTAGGAACAGGTGTGGGCGTTCCCGAGGGAGTTTTTGGTCCAAGGTTGCGCTTCGATCAGCGATTCTACATCAAAGAGCTTTGACCCGACCTTATCGTCGGGAACAAGAGCTTTCGGCCGCGAATTTGAATGGTTTGTTAGCGTGGATTGCGCGGCAGTGAAGATAGGTTCTTTTGCGCGTCAGCCAGCGCGCGAGGAACTACGGCAAGAGTCGCAGCCCCAGGATTATTCGTCGCTTCAGGAATCTTCGCAATTCCCTCCAGGTAACTCAATTCCATGCGGTAGTAACCATCTGGAGATAAACCAACAGGCTTTCCAGCTTCGTTGAATTTTGCGCCCACGCCCCAACTGTTCTTGAACAGAAGGGCGTCGAGCTCGGTTGAAGGCTTGGCGAGTTCGTTTTTCAGAGCCTGGTCAGAGACGGCTCCCCGGATTCCGCCCTTGTTGATGAAGTCGGTGACGAGCACGAGGTGCCCACCATCTCGGCCAAAGTCAGCCCAGTTGTACTGTTTGGCGTCACCATCGGCTCGGAACGCATCACCGGAGATACGGTCGACGTTGATTGGAAATGCGAGCGGGACGCTGTGCCCGAGCGCGAGCGACTGCTTCACAGTTTGAATGAACTGCGGTACGTCCGCTGCTTTCCGGATGGCAACTGCATCCCAGGCATCGGGGTCGAATTTCAAGACTGTTTTTACATATTCGACCGAGGAGATCGTTTGCCCCTGCCACTCAAAGTAGGCTGGCGGGCGTGAGGGGAATGCTTTGCCGGACTCGCCCACAAGAACGAGATCTTTGATTTGGTCGATGCTCAGCTCCTGGATTTTGTATCCGTCGTTCCAAAGCTTGCGCGCGTTTTCGCGCACAGCGAGGGTCAGCTGGCGTTTTTGATCGTAATTGCTGACTTTGAACGACCATGCACTTTCTGGAACTGCTCCGCGCAGCTTGATAAGTGCGAGCGCATCATGCTGAACGTGTTTGGAATTAATGTACATCGCAGCAAGGTCAGAGGTTGTGCGGGTCGCCCATCCCTCAGGCAGTTCGCCACGCATAATGAAATCGAGTAGGTCAGAGGAGGTCGCGGTGGCAAATTGAGCCCGCAGCGCCTCTGCCATATGTTCAAACGCAAGAGCCTCTTCTGAAATGTCGACTTTGACACCGAAGTTCTTCAGCAGTTCGCTTTCAATAAGACCGGTTGTTCCGTAGGCTCAGCAGATTCCGAAACGGCCTTGGTCGCGCACGTCGGTTTGTGGAATGTTTACGGTTTGAATGGAGGACAGTGGCGCCTGGGGAACTTGACCACATGCAGAAACTCCGAGCCATGCAGCAGAAAGCAGGGCATAGGTTGCTCGGATTAGGGTCATTGGGTTTCTGCCACGTCGGTTCGTTTGGCCAGCTGTTCAACCTCAACAGTTTCCATAACCGTTTGTTGAGGTCAAGCGGCCAGGCTGCCTTTTTGCTCAATTGCAGCGCTCGAGCGATGAGTCCATTCCGAAGTGGACGTCGCTCCCATCCACGTTGGCCTGCAAACCGAGCTGTGGGAAAGGACGAATGCCCAACCCAATCAGCTGGAATTTGAATTGTGTTGTGTATGGGGCGAGCCGTGAGGCCTGGCACAGAGCTGAGATATAGGGCTCAACGAAAATCTGAGTGTTGTTCACATTCAACAAAACATTATTGAGGGCCTGATCGGGGCGAAAGGGAAGGTTGATTTGGTTGAGGGGAACGAGGGTCTGGAAAAGGTAGCCGTTGGATGAGATTCCACCGGTCACCAGCCTGTCTTTCATGACCCCAACAACCAAGCTTTGTGAGAGGGTTTTCAGATAATAGCCGCGCGGAACGGTCACGCTCGCTTCGAAGTTGCAAATAGAAGTTGTGCTGAGTTTGCCGCCACCAAAGCGGGCGAGCTTGGGAAGTGAAACTCCCCAGTGGGTCAAAATGATGGAAAGGTCTCCCCCTGCGGCGGTCCAAATCACATTGTTTCGGGCGGGAGTGTTGGGGGCGTAATGGCAGGGTGTGCCATCTCCGCTTCCTGTGGCTTTCACCGAGTTCCAGACGAGGTCTTCGGCGTGCGCGACCGAAGTCGCACCCAGCAGCAGAATCAGGGCAGACAGAAACGATGGGGCTGTTCGGGCGAGGATTGAGGTGAGAGTGTCTGTCCGCCGCATGAAGAAAACCTTTCTTTGTCACTGAGACTGTTTTGATTTTTAAAAGTTGTGGCGATTTGAGATGCCAACGAAAAGCTCTGCCGAGAATTTTTTAGCGACAGGCCTCTAATTCGACTGCAAGCTCCAATTGCTTGTCTTCAGCAAGTTTAATTTGAGCTTGGTCGTTGGGTTGAGTTCGCCCTGCAATGAAGGTGTAGTCGAACCCAATCATCTGCGGGCTGCCGCAGTCTTGCCGGCTGACGGCAGCTTCCTCGGGTGAGGGTTGGCCTGCCAGAACGACTTTGTCGTCTTGATTGCGGATGCTTCCGCTTTCATCGATTTCTTTGAGCGAATGCGCCACGATGTGCCCATCGAGCTTCAAAATGTATTGCATTTTGAGTGACGTTTTTTCATCTTTTGAGAAATTCACCGGAGTGCGCGCGGCTACACTTTTGATCCGATACTGCACCTGTGGCACCGCGACCACGCGGAGCGCACATTCCCGCGCAAATGTGAGGCTGGTTGCAGGATTTTCTGGCGGTGAACTTAACTGATACTTGGGTAGCTTGAATTTCATGACCATCAGTTTTGAAGCGGATGCCGGGGCAGAGCGCAATTCAGCGAACTCGACGTCACCTGATTTGTTCATGCGCGCCCGGCATCCCGAACCGGCAGCAGTCCAATCTTTGATATTGATAACGATCGATGAGCCCTCCTCATTTGTCTGGGCAGAAGCTTCGGTGCCGCATGCGGCCAAGGACAGCAGAACGGCCTGAGAGATCCACAACATCCACAGTTTTCTCTGGCGCTGTGTTTTACGGGTCGGGAGGCTGAGGATGTTGGACTTCATTGCTTCATCTCCGGTGGTGATCGTTTTTTATCAAAGAGTTCTTGCTGCCCAGCATCACTGAGCAGGGCAGAATGCGAGCGCGCCTGGGCGCACCTCAAACTTCACGTCGAGCCCGTCGATGGCCAGCTGTGCTTCGTCGTACATGTTGTTCTTTTCGATCCCGACAGCGAGGTTCGAGGTGTAAATCCCTCGTGGTTGGCGGCCGAAGCACCATGCCCTGAACCATCCTGCGGCCGAAGGAGTGTTGACGCGGAAGGTGTCGGTGCGGGTCGCTTGCTCGAGAGGCGAGTTGACGATTGGGCCCCAGCTGTAGCCGCGCGAGAGAACAGGCAGCGCATAGCCGAAGAACGATGAGTTCGCAGAGACACGCGCCGTTGCGCCCGAGCCTTTAACCACACCGAAAGTGATGGTTTGTGTCAGAGCACCCAAGTACTGGCCGCGAGCCACCTCGACAGGAACCACAATGCGGCAGTTCGCACGGCCGGTAAGCGCGTTGTCACCCGAGGGCAATGCAACGCCGAGATCTGTTAAAAGCACAGAAAGAGTGTTGCCGGCATCAATGAAAAACGTGTTGACGTCCTTCACACAGACAGGTTGCGAGTAGCCGCCGACTTGTTTGTTGCCTCCGGAGATGGCCCGGTTGGTGTCCCAGATAATCGATGCGCCGTTCGCCGAGGCGATCGATGAAATTGCGCTAGCCGCGAGTGCGAGTGAAACGACCTTATTCATTGTAACCCCCGAAGGATGTTTTGATTTCTGACGACCCAACTGTGTGCCGTCTGTTGGAAACTTAACCGCTCGGCCAAGTGAAGTCAACTTTTTTGGATATTAAATTTTATGGGTACACAATCTTTTATGCACGACTGTCCAAATTCCCGCCAAGCGCCTGAATTTTTGAAAAAAACGTCCGAACACTGGCTGAGTGCGAAATGAGGCCAGGATTACGATGAAACGGTTGCTGCGCTTGTCGAGTGACTTCAAAACGGAAAAAGAAACCCAGATCAGACGTTTTAGGCGTTTGACGCTGGTGTGGACCGGTGTGGTTTTACTCTTGGCCATGATCTGCGCTGCTGCGGTCGCAAAGTCTGAGAAAATGAGGACTCTTGAGCGGCAAATTTCGTGGCCATTGCAGTTTTATTTGCGCGACGAGTTGGGCAAAGGAACGAAACTTGACCCACGCATCTTGGTCTTGATGTTCGATGATTCCACGGTGCAGAGGTACAACAAGTCAACCTTATCGATGATAGAATGGGCTCAACTGTTGACTTATCTGGATAAGCATAATCCAGCATCGATTTACATCGATAAGATTTTTGGATTGGTTGATGACGACTTCAGCACGTTGAAAGATGCGTTGCCGCGCTTTCGCGACCTCCAGGCGCGGATTTCCGTGGGAGCTTTCACCACATCGGTGAAGATTCCCGGGCGCAATCCTTTAGATATCAATGTTCCTCAATTCAGTGCGCGCAATCTGCTCAATGATTCTGTCGCAGATGTTTCAGATGAAACAGTTGAAAAAATGCTCAACCGCTCCGGAATTAAAGATCGCACGTCAGCTTATGCCTACGGACCTGTTCCTGAATTGCGTGAGATTTTTAATCAGGGTCACATTGATTGGCACAGCGAAAATCATATCTTCCCTATTTATCGGCTGAGCGAGAAGCAAATTTTGCCAACGCTGGCTTTGTCAGGTCGCGTTAATTTGAAACTCGAAAGCAACGGAATTTCTGCGGGTGGTCAGCGGATCCCCCTTCTCACCAACGGCAGTTTGCTGGTCAATTGGTTGCGACCTGAGAAAGTTTACGCGCAAGCATCTTCAGTGGCTTTGGCTCTTGATGCGCAAAAAAGTGGCCGGGTTTGGGAGCGTATCCCGAAAAATGCACACATCATCATTCTGCCTTTGGCATTCACCGGCAACGCCGACTTTAAGGCATCACCGTATGGACCAGCCTTGGGTGGCACCATCCACGTAGCGGTTTTGAATTCTATTCTGACCCGAGCATGGATTTATGAGCTCAGCGCTTCTCTTCACATTCTACTCGCGCTGGTGTTGGCGATGGGAGCTCTGCAGTTTCTGCGTGGCATGAGGGCTTGGCTGAGTCTCCTGGGTGCGATTGTATCGGTCGTTGTTTTGTCACTTTATGGCTTTATTTACTTGGCAGTCGATGTGCCATGGGTCATGGCCAGCACGTTTATGGCAATTACCGGTGTCTGCACGCTTTCGATACGCAACCTTTGGGACAGCCGTCGCGATAGCCTTCTGCTTCTGTTGGAGGGAGAGTTCGAACGGCTAGAGAAAGAGGAAAAAAGGCTCGCAAAAGAGATGGCCGATGCTACTCGTATTGCTCTTGCGCTCAAGCCCGAAGATGCACCTGAATGGCCTCAATACTGGATCAGCTCCTTTCACAAGAGCCTCAATGAGGCGAGCGGTGACTGGTATTTTTTCGAGCGTTCAACTTCAGGAAGGTATGGTCACTTCGTTTTATGCGACATTACGGGACATGGTGTGCAGGCTGCTTTGGTGGTTTCCAGCTGTAAAACCATTCTTTCTTCGTTGCGCATGACTACGGATGATTCCTTTGAATCGGAAAAGTTTGTTGAGGAGTATGCGCGCCGCTTGAATTCTGTTCTTTACATGCATGGGCGCGGAACACACTCGACGACTTTGGTAGGCATTACTTTCGATTTTCAGACGCATACCATCACCTATATAAATTGTGGGCACCCATTCCCGATTTGGCATTCCTGCAATGACAGCAGAAAGTCGGTCGGTTTGCTGGGCAGTGTGGGTGACCCCTTGGGCTTCGGTGAGGAACTTCAAATCGTCTCAAGCTCCAAGACAGTCAGTGTGGGTGACCTTGTCATTGTTCATTCAGATGGCGTGCCACTGAGCCGCAGCCGAAGGATTTTGAAACGTTACTTTGAAGAGATTGACAGCGGGATCATGATTTCTGCTAAGCGTCTGCACGAGGCGAGTCTCAAGGAGTTTGTCAGGACAGGTCATGAACCTATTCAGGACGACGTTAGCCTGGTTGTTTTCCGGCGCCAAAGTTAACCCCTTGAAAGATGACTCCCGAACCTGGCCTCGTCTAAAAAATCAAGCTCATCAAGAACGAAATTGGAACTCTTGCATGAATCATAACTGACTATATTTGTTAATAGTAGTGCCGTGAATTCAATGCTTTCTGTTGTTCCCAAGCGACTATGTCAGGTAGGGTCAGGCGACCCCACGTGCCCGAATCCTCTGCTGTTTTCGGACGCGCTCCCACTTCAGTTCCGTTCCTGCAAACCAGATGCTCATTCGTCCGCTCAAGTCGAACTTGAGCTCCACGGTTTGATTCGCGAGTGAGATTTTCTCAGGATGTGCCACTCGGAAAGAATGAGTATCCAATGAGATCGTCTCGCCCGGATTCACCTTTCTATGCTTGAGGATTGAGAACACTTTGTCGAGAGCCAAGCCCTCAGGCACAGGCCTCCAATCAATAAATGGCTAACTGCGGATAAAAAATCAGCTGACGTGCCAATCGGTAATCTTGCTGACCCTCATCATTCATTATGCTATCGAGCCTATAATCTCGACCGTGAGCGTGACGCTCATTGTTTTAAATAGTCATCACCTTAAAAACCGCGCTCAGTCGCGCGTCAGGTTCACACGCACCGCGTGAATTTCTCCCACAGGGATGATGAGAAAGCGGATCTTGTTTGCCGTGGCATCGGTGAAACCGACACAGGCGGATGCCTGTTGCACAACAATAAATCGCACCCCGCGCATGCTGTTGCACTCTTTGTCTGTGAAATGCAAACTGGGCGCTTCACCAAAAACACCCAGGTTCTTGGGAAGTGTGGTTTGCCTTTGACCCAAGAAGTTGAACGACGGAGTTACTCCCAGCACGCTCGAGATGTTTCCATCCACAGCATTCGTGCAATCTATATCATTCTTGGTTTGCTCAATCAGTTTCGGCAAGCTCAGCAGCCCGACGATTGCGTTTATGATCTGAAAGGAATGGATTTTCTTTGGATCCGACTTGGCAGTCGCTGGGCCGGTGCACTTTACGACGCCCTTCATAAATCCTCGACCATCTGCATCGATGTCGATTTTCACCCGCCATAGGGCATCTTTCAGGTCTTCAGATTTTTTGAACATGGCCTTGCGCTGGCCGTTTTCTTCACGTGACGACCACACTTCCGTTGCCTGCCACGTGCCCGAAATATGCATAGGCTTTTGTGCTTTCTGGAGTCCACTCTGCGCATCGGAATCAAGCTCGCGCGGATGACAAGCTGCGATGAGTGCGAGTAAAAGAAACGTTTTCTTGAAGCGCATAGTCTTGGCTCCCCTCTGCGGCTTCTGCACGAAGTGCAAAGATCATGCCTTCGATAATCCTAACGATTTTCAATACTTTTTCTCTCGGGAACTGTTTAAGAATCAGACATTCGTCACACTGTGCAAGATCAATTAGTTCAACAACTCGAGCCAAATCGAGCCGACGACCATCGTGAGGCCCATGAAATTCGCAATCTGCGGCCTCTTTGTCGGGAATTATGTTGGGTCTGATTTTTCGCGAAAACAATTCAGTTTTTCAATCTTTCCGGGGATCTGTACCATTTTCCTAAGTTTACCGAATCTTTTTCCGACATTGGGGGATTTATGAAGTTGAGTCTCTTCTCTGTCATCGCTTTGATTTCGGCTGGTCTTATCGGTTGCTCGGTCGCTCAGCAAAACAAGACAGAGAGCATAGAGCTCGATTCTCAGCCGATGCAGACCGGCTACATGCTCATGGGCGAGGAACTGGTTGAGGTCGAATACTATGTTGATGGTGAATACGCGGTGCTTGATGCTCACTCGCGTGTTCCGAGGAGTCACATTCGCAGCGAGTATGAGGGTCTCGGGCTAACCTCATTCAAAGGAGTGAAGACTTGGCCGTTAGGCATCGTGCCCTATAAAGTGAGCATTATTTCTCCTGGCACGGATCCGAACTATGTGAACGATGCAGTTGCGAATGCGACTCAACAGTTCGCGCGCGCAGGTATCCAGCTCGTGCCTTTCAGTGGTCGATCTCATTTTTTGGATATACGCATTGTTGCAAGCACGAGCGCGGAATGTTCGAATCCTGGAATGGGAAATTGTAATTTTGATGGATTAAGCTTCCTTGGTTTACGGACTGATGGTGCTAATTTGCGCCCCTCTTTCATGCACATTGGTGGAGTGAACTGGATTATCGATCAACCTGACTGGCCTACTCTTCGAGGGAATCACAATAAAAATAAGCCCGGCTTCAAAAAGTATGGAATGCACGTTCTTCTTCATGAGATTGGTCATGCCGTGGGAGCATTGCACGAGCAGGCGCATCCCGCTGCGCGAGAGTTTTTGCGCAAAAACAAAGAGAGTCCAGCAGCTTTCGAGCAGGCAGAAGGTACCAAGGCTCTGAGTTCATTCGATTACAAATCAGTTATGCTTTACTGCAATTCATTTATTCTGAAAACGTTGGAGACGAACGATCCTATCTGTGAGCTCGATAAGTTTCCAACTGTGCTCAGTGCGAAGGATGTTGAAGGCCTAAGTAAGCTCTATGCCCCCGAGATTGCCAAGCGCGGTGGTACTCCCCCTGCAACTCCGAAGCCCGGTGTCGCGGTGAGTCCGCCCAAAAGAAAAGTGGGGGGAGATGAGCGAGCCGCCGCAGGAAAACGTTCAGAAGTGAAGAATAAGAGTGAAAGTGGTGAAAAAGGCAAGAACACAGGCAACAACACAGGCAGTAACAATCGCAAGCCCGATGCTAAGAATGATGACAAAAACAAGGGTGATGCTAAAAAGAAGTGAAGAAAGTTAAGTTCTGAAAAGATAAACGGGAGAGAGGTTTGATTTTCCTCTCTCCCGTTTGTTCATTTGTACTGTTCAGAAATCATAAGTGAGGGTTGTGTTCATCATGCGGATAGACTCACCGGTGTCAGATGTGAGCTTCTTTTTTGCCTCCGCGACTTTGTCCTCGGAACTCTCTTTATCAACATCAAAGAAGGTCACCGATTTCGACTTTCTCAGCCACGACAAACCAACCCACTCAATCCGAACGCCGAAACCACCTTTCTTAAAAGATTGGCCGAGGCCTCCGGTAAATGTGTAACCTTGGCGAACACCGGAAATTATTGTTTTGTATTGTTTGCTGTATTCGGTAACTGGTCCAAGCATCGAAGCAACGTAGTTCTCAGCGTCTAAGCGGAATTAAGCTCTTTGCGCATCGATTCCTTCCGAAAATTCCACCCCTGTCAGCCTTCACAACCCCACCTTTGCGTCAACCGTCGTCTGATCTTGTGCTCGATTTTGCATTTTGGAAGTGCAACCCGCCCAAATCTCCACTCATCCCGAGGTGCATAGGTCAAAATCGGCAAACACCCTTCGTCCTTGGCCAGTTTGGATAACTGAGCCAAGCGGGGAGTATTTTGATTTTTTTAGGATGCGGAAGTGGCCTTCGTTAGTCCGGCCAGCCGTAGTCGACATCTGCTCCCGTCCAATCGCTGCTGCAATCAAGCAATGGACTGGAGCGGGCTGGTGCGATGGGCGCTTGCTTATTCCATTGGCCTCAGATTCCCACTGCGCAAGCTGGCGCGCACATTGATTGCCTTGAATCTTGTGCGATTCGCTGATTTTTTTATCATCGATGTTAAAGTCACGTGATTTGCAACTTGCTCCGCACAGAAGAAACAGCGGAGGAACCAGAATTGATAAACGCATTCGATTCACTCAGCTGTAGCAAGTATGGAGTGGGTTTATTTTCGTCGTAGCCATTGCTGCGCAGCATGGTTTTGTAGCAAGCTGATAAAGTCTTGCGCCGCTCTGCGGTCATGATCCTATCTCCAAAGCCGCTGCGCCGGTATGCTTGTTCCGTTTTGTTGTCGGGCGCAGGTGTTAACACAACCATCTCCGACGCACGCCACTGCAGGGCGCACAGAGCAATGACAGCAAATGCCAAAAAAAGAATGGCAACGTAAAGAGTATTTTGTTTCATAACGATCATCGACCCTTTGTTTTCAGTAGAATTATCGACGACGCGGAAGAGTCAGACCATCGAATCTTATCGTTGTCCTTGCTTCAACAATGAATTCATCGGTGCCCAAATCCCAACTTTTTCTGTATCGGATCTGCGGACCGAAAGTAGCGTTTTGTGTGATTCCATATTCATAACCAATACCGACTTCAGAAAAATAGTTCTCAACGGCAGTCGCCCCAACTGTGATCTTGTTTCCGCTCTCCCCGTAACTGAGCCCTGATTTCACGACGTAATTTGCATCGGGATATTCAGCATTTCCAGACAAATATTGGCCCTCTGACCATGTCGTCCACTTGCCGGATTCATAAATAAAGCCAACACTCCCTCTCCACTCCCTGTCCGAACTGCCTTTTGCGGTCATTGAAGAGGCGGTCACAGAAAGGTCCTTCAACACTTCCTTCGAAACCCTAATCGCCGTTCCGTTGATGGAACCGAGAGTCAAATCACCCGCTCCGCTTTCGAAGCCCGACAATTCGACAAGATCAAAGACGCCAAGGTCTGACAACTGAACTGTCAAACCAATTATCTCTGTGAATTCTCTCGTATTCGCATCCAAGTCCGTATCGCCGTTGGGAAGAGTTGGGAGATCACCGCCGAAGGCGATGGGATGCTTGCCCACGATGAAGGCTACATTTTTTCCACCAACATTTTTTACTTCGATGTATGCCTCGGTGAGAAGTTCCTCCAACGCACCGGAAGAAAATTCTTTTTCATTGAAGGAGTAGCCCAACTCCATTTTCAGATTCAAGATAATCTGTTTCGTAATCTCAGCAGAAAGAACTATATCCAATCCTGCGTCGTTGCCGACTGTGCCCTTCTTGCTGAGATTGTAAATTATATCATTCTTGAGTTCGGATGAAAGAGTTATTGGGCCACCCAGATCCGCTGCCGTCGAAGATGTTTGCGCGGATGTTTGAATCGGAAGATTCAATGCCAAAAGCACACCAGAAATCAAGAGTACTTTTTTCAAATGAAAGCATTTTTCGATTCGCGAATGTGTGTTCATAGCCCGCTCCAACCCCAATGATGAAAAAGTGTCGAGTCAATGGATCCATATTTCCACCCAAAAACACAAATCAATTGCACCGTCAACGCAAACGCACCGTCAGCGATTTCCGGTCGACCATTTCAAGCGTTCGGCACTCCTTGCTTATTCAGGATGGCGACCACTCGGTAGGTCTGCCTCTCCGTGAGCTTGAGGACGGAGGCCAGTTCCAACAGAGATATTTCCCTTTGAAGATAGGACTGTACGCTTTCGTAGCGGATTTGATCGTCAGCTGACACGAGTAGACCCTTCGTGGCCATGCCCCCTCCCTTTTCCATGGAAAGGGGGAGTTTAAACCTCGAACCTGACATAATCGCTTGGGAGATAACCCCTGACATTTTCTATTGTTAATTACATGAATTCAATGCTTTCTTCGAAAACGCCGATAACTAATCATGGTCGTCTACAGGAGGTTTCGGAAAATGGTGTTTTCTAAGTCTATTGCATCAGCATTGCTCTGTGTTGCTTTGGTTTTTGTTGGTTGCGGAACCGTGAACAACCAGAATGCGGATGTCGCCAGCGAGCAAGAAATGAGCGTCGCTGAGGAAACTCTGGCAAACTATGCTTCTGATTCAGAATTCAAAGCTCTTGGACTGGGCAAGAAAAGCGATAAGAAGCCACTGGTTAAAAAAGCCGAGAAAAAGATTGAGCAGAACGCTCAGCAAGCAGCTGCAAGAGCAAAGCGTAAAGCAAACATTCAAAAGCCATTGGCTGATTTGCGCGCAGTGCGTGCATTGCCTGCCGCCAATTTGCAACAAGCCGGCGCTAAGTGCACTGCGATTAGCAATGCGGTCAACTTTCTCAAGTCCACGAATGCTCCAAAAAGACCATTCGATGGTTTGAGAAAGAGTTTCAGAAAGGCGCTGCGTGCTGAGAGAACCAAATCTCTCTCCGCAATCGGTGTTGTCAGTTGCGGAAAGGTGAAGAACCTCATCGCATCGTTGCCACCGGCCGCTCCAGTGCCAGTCACCCCAGCAGATGAAATGGTCGCCGAAGTGGATGCAGTTGATGAGGTTGTTCTCGCTGCGTACGAATGATAACCGCCGTAATAATGAACTCCCCATCAAGCACTGAGGCTGTGATGGGGAGTTTTTTTTGAGTCAATTTTTCGGATGCAGTGCTGATGGTTGGCTCGCGGTTGCAAGCTTATGAATTGCTTTTCGCTGCTGCACGAGCCCCGCGTTTTTCCTTCAATTCCATAATGGTGGTCGAGTGCAGTGGCTGTGCTTTCTCTTTCGGGTTGATGAAGGTTTTCGCGAAATTGACTGCAATAGCCGCCTCCGAGAACCCGGTTGCGATGAGCTTAAGTTTGCCGCGGTATTCGGCGATATCGCCCGCAGCATAGATCCCTGGAAGATTGGTTTCCATGCACTCGTTGACTTTGATGCCGTCGCCTGTGAGCTCAATTCCCCATTCACGAATTTTTCCGAGTGAACTATTGAACCCGAACATCACAAGGGCATCGTCCACGTCAATCGACGACTGTTCTTTGGTCTCGGTGTTTTCAATCACGATACGCTTGAGGACAGAGTCGCCTTCAAATGCGATAACCTCAGTGTTTGTAAGAATGCGGGCGGATGTGGCCTTAAGCTTGTTGACGCTATCATCGTGCGCGCGGAAGCGGTCGGAACGGTGAATCAGTGTGACCTCGGAAGCAAGCGGAACCATTTCGTTGGCCCAGTCGAGCGCCGAATCGCCCCCGCCAATCACAACCACCTTGCGATTGCGGTGTACTTCTTTGTTCAGCACGGCATAGCAAATGCCTTTGCCCTCAAACGCAGGAGCGCCGGGAGCCATGTGCTTCTTGGGACTGTAGGAACCAACGCCCGCAGCAACAATCAACGTGCGGGTGAGGTGCAGCTGTCCAGATTGGGTCGTGAGTTCCCAGACGCCGTCATCGCGGCGGTTGAGGGTCTGAGCGACTTCTTCCAGAGCCAAGACGGGTTTGTAGGCCATGGCTTGGGCAACCAGGTTGTCCACCAGGTCTTTGGCCAGCACTTTTGGAAATCCTGCGACGTCGTAAATGTATTTTTCAGGATAGACGGCCGTCAGGCGTCCCCCTAATGCAGGCATAGAGTCGAGAATCTTGCACGATGCGTTCCGCAGCCCACTGTAAAAGGCAGCGAAAAGGCCAGTAGGACCACCACCGAGAATAGTGATGTCGAAGATATTTTCTGTTTGGTTCATCGCAGCTCCGGAGTGTCTGTCGCGAGAGCACCAATTTAGGCGGCTCAGCGCGTCCAGTCAGCCTTTCCTCCAAGGAGTTCGATGCTGTCAACAAGAATACTTGCAGCCTCCCGCAACTGCTCATCATCAGAGCGAATAACGATGTTGGGATCATCGTTTTTGCCTTTGGAATGCGGATCTTGGGCGCCACGTCCTGGCTTTTTTACACCAGCTGCGGCGGCGGTTGTGGGTGAGGCACCAGCTGAGGCTAACTTTTGGCTGCCTGCGGCCGCTGCGTTCGCGGCAGTATCGGCCAATGGTTTTTCGGGTGCCTTCAGGCTCACCTCGGTGTTGTCCTTTTCCTTGCGAGCCTTTTCGATGGCAGCAAAAACTTCCTTGAAGTCTTCCGAGGATTTGACCCGTAGGTCGCTCTTTTGCTTCAGAACCGGAATAATCTTGGTGAGATCCTGGATGGGCTTGAGTCCTTGCGCGGGGTTGATGGTCGTGTGCGGAAGCGGAAAGTCATTTTCACCCTCTCCAACTTCGCTGACCTCAAAGACATCAGGAATCTGAATGTCACTCGGCACACCTTCAACCTGATTGCTGCCGCCGTTCGGACGGAAAAATTTTGAGATGGTAACTTTAAACGCGCCATCGGACTCACGGCCAGCAGAACCGGGCAAGTCGATCACGCTCTGTACCGTCGCTTTGCCGTAGGTACGCGAGTTTCCGAGAATCAAACCTCGGCCATAGTCTTGAACCGCACCGGCGAGAATTTCACTTGCTGATGCACTCTGCTTGCTGATGAGCACCGCCAAAGGACCGCGGTAGCGGACACCCTCTTCAGGGTCATCTTTACTCTCGACACTGCCGTCGCGGTTTTGCACTTGGACAACAGGGCCTTTATCGATGAAAAAGCCCGTGAGGCGCAGGCATTCATCGAGGTCGCCACCGCCGTTGCGGCGAAGATCAAGCACTATTCCATCGACCTTTGTGTTGTTGAGTTTCTTCAATTCACGATCGATGTGGTTACTGGAGCTGAGGAAGTCTGTGCGTCCCGACTTGCTGCCTTGGTAGTCGATATAAAAGCTAGGGAGATTGATAATTCCGATTTTTTTGTTGCCAACGGTCATAACATCAGAACGTGCTTCGCTGTCTGCGAGGTGAACAATGTCGCGCTCAAGCTCGATGAGTTCACGCTTTGTCTCGTTGGTGAGAGCATCTTTGCGCAGCAATTGGAGCTTAACGTTCGTTCCCTTTTGTCCGCGGATGAGCTGCACAACCTTGCTGAGATCCATATCGATGACATCAACAAATCCGTTGCCATCTCCGGAATCGACAGCAATGATTTTATCGCCTTTCTGCAGACGACCATCGCGCATGGCTGCACCACCTGGAATAAGAGCTTCCACTGTGGTGTATCCATCTTGCTGTGTGAGGCTAGCGCCGATACCAACGAGTTGTAGGCTAAAGGCAACTCGGAATTCATCCTGATCTTGGGGCGCCATAAACTGTGAGTGTGGATCAAGTGAGGAAGCAAATGCGTTCAGGAAAAGGGAATGAACCTCATCTGAGGATTTCTCTTGCATTGTCTTTTTAAAGAGCGCGTAGCGCTTGTTGATGCGATTGGCGATAACGTTCCAGTCTTTTTCAGTTTCTCGCATGTTGAGTGCGGTGAATTTTAGGAGTTTGCGCCAGCGCTCACGTCTGTCGGTGTCGTTGCTTGCCCAGCTGATCTTTTTTCGATCCGTTTCGAGCTTCTCGTCAATGGAGAAGTCCATTGGGGTTTTGAGTATGTCTTCAATGACGCGCACGCTTTCATCAGACCGTTGCAGATACAGCGCGTATATGTCGGCTATGAATTTGCAATCGGTTTTCTGAAGCAGGTTGGGAATTTCTTTTTCGATGGATTCGAACTTTTTGATGTCTTCTGCCAAGAAGAAGTTTTTTCCGGGATCGAGAATCTGGAAGTATCGCTGGAAGGTTCGCTTAGAAATCTCCTCATCGAACCTACGATAGGTATAGTGTGCTTTGAGAAAGTCGCGCACTCGAGACTGCATAGTCGTGCAGCTCAAAAAACCTGAACTTGCCGGACGTGCGCTGCGTTCTCTGCCTGCATTGGCCTGAAAATTTGGTGCCAAGCGAGGGTAAACAAACGCCTGAAAGCCCAGGGCTGCAGCCATAACGGCGCCTAGGGTGAGACCGAGTGCGAGTCCTTTTCTTTTCATCGGCGATCATTTCCTCGTGGGAATCCGAACCTGCCTGCGATCATTTCTGCCCAACGCAGAGCTGCGCTCAGGTTCATCGTCATGCGAATAAATAATAGTCTTGTTGAGCCGGTTACGAGAGCCTGTGGCCGTCAGAAAGCCTGGACGGGTAGGCATGAATTCCCCGCTCGCAGACTCAGACGCATCGTCTTCGGCTGCGAGATCATCGAAATCGGCGCCCGCCTCGGAGAATTTACCCTCAAACCATGCGAAAAACTGTTCGGTGTGGTCGAGAACGCGCGCTTGCCCGGCGGATTCCACCCGCTCGAGAACCTCCTCGAGCCGGTCGTGAAGGCGGGTGTAGTTGTCATCAAGCCATGCAACCCAAAGAGATGCTTCTTCATCTGTGCGAACTGTTATGCGGTGACCAAAAGTCTGTTTGAGGCGATCACGGACGGCGCGCAGGACTTTTTCGCGGTCTGCTGTGGAGACTTCCGGCTCGAGGTCCAAGGTGATATGCACGGTTGCCATATACATGTGGGACCGCCTTCTATGTTGGATTCGTCTAACAATCAATCTATCTGGAATCCGTCGTTTTTTGAACAGGGCGGTCTTTTTGATTTGTTTCGGCCCTGGTCAGACTGGATTTTGCGCCACAGTGAGGCTTTTCCCACACTCGATGAGCTCAATGTCCTCATGCGTCAGAGTCGGGTGGCTCCGGTTTTATCAGGGGGTGGCTTTCCACTCAAATGCGTCAAGCAGCAACGGATCGGTCGAGCGACACGCGAGCTTCTTGGATGGCGTGCAGACTACCAGCTTCGCATTTTCTTTTCGGGCGAAGTGCCAACCCGGCCGAACAACTGGCATGACTTTTTTAACGCCTGGAGTTGGATTCACTTCCCTAAGACCAAAGCAGCCATCAATCAACGACACTTCACTTCGGCTGAAGAGCAGCTGTCTTTTCCATGGCGACGCGCGGGCGGAAATCGCAATCGTGAACAGGATTTTCTCACACTTTTCGATGAGGGTGGGCTGCTTGTGGTGACCTCCGATGATGAACTCTGGGAGGCAATCAAAATGCGAAGTTGGAAAGAGCTTTTCTGCGAACAAAAAGAACGGTTGTGCACCCGTGCTGCGTTCTTGCCTGTGGGGCACGCACTTTATGAATGCGCTCTGGAAAAGCATCCGCGGCTTCATGCCAGTGCTGTTCGAGTTGAGCTTGATGTTTCAAAATTGAAAACGAGTTCCGGTGAGCTGAATTTGCGGGAGCTCGCAGGCATAGATGAGGCAGCTGCACTTGTGTTGAGCCAAAGAAGTGAGTTGCGCAGCCCGGATGATCTTCATGCATTTCCGATCTGGGGATTACCGGGTTGGCATCCTCGCGCTGGCCAAAATGAATTTGTCGCCGACCCTACCTATTTCAGGTGAATGGTCGGCGACAAAACTCGTTCGTTTTTGAGTTGAACTAGAGCAGCAGCGAAGTTGCGATTAATTCGCTTCAGCCTTCCAGCCTTTGGCCATGTCCTCGCTTTGGTGTGTCACACCAAAGAGGATTGTTCCAGGCTTACCAATCGAGTTGACGTCTGCCGCTTTGCTTCCCTTGCGCTTGAGAGGAATTGTTGCACCTTTGTTTTCGAGCGCTTCCTGGGTCAGCTGTGCAATCAGCTTGGCGTGGTCGAGATTGGTGTCGAAGTTTGGCAACAAAAATGAGCTGACTCCAGACTCCGCGAGCAGTTCCTTCACTTCAACATCCATGTCGTACTGAGTTGCACGGTGATGAGTTGTGAAGGAGAGGCGGCCATCGAGTGCCACATTCTTGCAACCGTCTTTCAGCATCTGTGGTGCAATCTCAATGGCCTTCGGAGAAACCCATTTCGCACCAGGGAAGAAGTCATCGTTCAAGAATCCATGGTAAACGCTGTACTCGGGCATAGCCTTGCGCAACTCAACGATGGATGCCTTCATTTGTGTCACAGCGCTGTCGCCCGCGTTGATGAGCCACATCGGCAAACCATGGCTTCCCGCAAGAATACAAACTTCCGATGCAGACTTGCCAGGGAAAGCCTTCGCAATGTCTTCGCGCAGGGATTTAGCCATCACTTCAGTGAAGCGCGGATCCTGACCATAGTGTGCAAGTGCAACAACTTCTGCGTCGTATGAGGGATTCTTCTTCAGCCACTTGAGCACGTCTTCCATGTTCTCGCCGCTTGAAGCGTAGGAGAACTGTGCGCCCTTGTTGATGACAACAATCTTTGTGATGCCATCTTTGCGCATTTGCTCGAGTGTGTCGTCGATGAACGGTGTTGTGAAGTTAAAGCCAACGTAAGCCTTCGCGCCCGGAATGAGAGCGTCGAGTTCTTTGGTGATGACCTCAGCCTGCGCAAGTGAATTCGAGTAGTAACGGGTCGGGCCGATTATGTCGTACTGCTTGCGTACGGTCCCTACGGACAACCGGTAGGCAGGATCTTCGACCAGCTTGCGAGTCCACATTGGCAGTGGAATACCGACGTTCTTCTGGAAGGACACTTTGATATAATTTTCGAGCTGGGTATCAGGGTCGTCGATATCACCGTGCGATGCAAACAGTAGACCGACCTTCTCTTTGATTTCAGTCGAGCGTGAAGACTGCACATCGGAAAGCGATGCGCGGCCGCAGGCCACCATGCTACCGACAGCCAACAGTGACAATCCGGATACCAGAGCACTCTTCAAAAATTTCATAACTGAGACCTCCTCTAATGTCGCTCGGGTGAACCGCCGAGAGGGCGACCCTAGCGCGAAGTGAGGTAACCACAAGAAGTTTATTTGTGCAAGATAAATTTATACAATCAAAAGTTCCCGACCTTATTAAGATAAATAGAAGCCTTAGAAGCATCTTTTAAGCTTAGAATAATGTAACTCAACGGATTTTTTGGATATTTTTTTTTTGGCTGAATTTCTTTTTTTTCCCAATTCTCATAGTTTTTTTTGAAAAATCCGAACTTCCTGCACGGGAGGCGGGGTTTTGCGGCGCACGGTATGCATACATAGTTTTGCGGCATTTTTTGTTCTGACTTCCTGTAAATTAAAGTCAGATGCGGACGTTCACATGACGCGGGGGACTGTGCTGTCGGGTGACGAATCCTTCAGATCCTCATTTGTGACTTTACGGCTCGTTCTCGAAAAGCAGGAGCTCGCATCGTGCAGTGGGGTGCGGGTCGGGCCACGACATGTGCTGACTGCAGCGCACTGCCTCGACAACGCAAAATCGGTTGAGGCCACAACCTTCGATGAAAAGATGCAGCGCACCGCGTGGAAGGTCGCAGCCTGGAAAGTTCACCCGCGTTGGTCTGAATTTAAGAATGAAACTGGTGTTGCCGGAATTGCATCCGATCTGGCGATTCTGGTGTTGAATCAGAGCACGCCATTCGCATTTGCCAAGATAGACAGTTCTCGCAGCCAACAGATGAATGGATTGAAATATGTGGGCACGGGTCGCATCGAAGGAGAGCGCCGCGACGGAAAGCCCCGCTATGCACGAGATATTTCTGCGGTACTGAAAACTCAACCGGGCACAGGCGGAGCGTGGTATTCGAAGGCTGAATCGCTGATGTGTGATGGTGATTCGGGCGGTCCACTGTTGACGCAACGAGGTGAGTTGCTAGGCATTGCAACAGGTGTAGGACTTTTTAAAAACGCGAAAGACTTTTGTGGTGCGGGTGATGTTGTTTATCATGCTGATGTGCGCTCAAACTTGAACTGGATCGCTTGCACCTACAGAGGATGGGGTGTGCCGCTTCCTGGTTACGAGAAACCAGACTGCCGATGAGGTTTACGAGTCTTCCTCATCGGCTAACCGAAGCTTCAACCGCGTGCAGCTTTTCGTGCCGCAATGAATTCGGTACGCATGAACGTTTGGCGCGATCTCAAAAGAAGTTTGAGATCGATGGCTGAGGAGTGGTCGAATTGTTTGAACCACTCCGATGCATTGAACTTCGAACTAAACTGCGGAAACACTTTTAATTTATCAGTGTCTGATGACCACCGGAAGCCGCCCCATGCAACCTCCTGACCCGAGGCTGGGTCGAATTTTAGAACAACGCAAGTGACGTCGCTGCAGGAGCAACTTGGATTTGTGCAGTAAAGGTCGTCGAGCACAAATCGCTCGCCCTCTACGAAGCGTTCGATAGGCTGTGCATTGGGAAAAAGCATTTGGAACGGGACAAGTTTGTCGGGCTGGATGCCAGACAATTTCATTTCTTTCCAGCTCTCCGACAACTCCGGTGCGAATGAAGCGAAAGGCTGGCGCAGTGCTTCAAGCACGGGCGAGGTCAAAGCTGAATTGAATGCTTTTTTGAGAATTTCTTTTTCATCGCCATCGAGCGGAAGAACTTCGGAAGATGCACTCATGAAGTCGGCGTGCTCTGCGCCTTTTTCTGATTTGGTACGACGCAGGTCATCGAATTCGACCACCCGACCGGTGCGGATATTCAAACGCATAACAACGCCGTAAACGTCGGTCGGGTTGTTCTGCGACGAGTCATTTGGCGCGAGTGCACTGAGCATTTTTGCACGCAGAGTACCACCGAATTCGGTGAGTTTAACGACCAGCAGTGCTGCCTCGATGACTTCATCGACGTCGATTTTTGATGTGAGTTTTCGTGGCAGAACAAGCGCAGCTTTGGCCTGATAGAGTTTTGATTTCCAGGTCAGGCGGAAGGTGTCGTCTTTGCCGATATTCAGCGGCAATACCAGGGGATTCATTCTGCACGGATCCTTTCTTTGAGAATTTGAACGGCCTTTTTGGGGCGGCTCATCAGTTGAGCCTGCACCGTGCGGTCGTCTGCCAGCGGCATCATGACACCGAAGAGTATCGCGATTCCTGCCCCCAGCCACTGCAACGGGGTAAGGAATTCTCCAAATGCCACAACTCCCAGAATGGCTGCAAATACCGGGCCGGAGTATTGTCCGAGTGCCACAAATCCCGCCTCTCCGGTCTGGAACGACCAGGTCATCAGGTACTGCGCGGCGATTGCCGGAAGGCTCGACAGGCAGAGTAACGCCAGTACGGCGGGTTGCTCGGGAATCCGCAGCGGCCGCACCAAAACCGCCATAAGGAGCGCGAGCAAAACTCCGGAGGCAGAGAGGCTCAAGATAATCGTATTGCTGGGAACCGTTTTCATTTTGCGGACGCTAAAATAGGCGAGCGCTGAGAGCAGTCCGGAGCAGAACGAAATAAGGTAGTCGAAGGCCGCAGATGAGTGAGTTGTGAACGACGGGAGAAGCCCCGTCCCCAAGACGAGTGCCACACCTGCGAGTCCGGCCAGGGCAAAGACAATGCGTGATGAAGTGAGACGCTCACCCAAAAAAATATGTGCAAGCAGCCCAATCAAAAAGACGCTCGAATTGGCAAATAGGGAGGACAAAGCCAGAGGTATTGTGAGCGTTCCATGAAAGAAACACGCCATGCTGATCGCACCCACCACTCCGCGGGTGAGTAGCCAGCGGGTGTCTTCGCTGGAGAGTGGGGGATGTTTGTGTCCACGTGCAGAGCGTTGCACAAGAATGAACAGACAGATGAGCGTCATGGGTAGGCACCGAAATAAAACACTCTCCCATGTGCCGAACAGTTCTGAATTGTTGATGGTGCTGCTGGAATGAAGTTGAATTTGCAGTTTTTGCGCGGCCTTGATGAGCAGTATCATGAGCGAAAAACAGAAGTGCGCACCAACCATAAGGAGGAGCGCAAGTGCTGGGCGATCTGTATTTTCAGATGGAGTGACAGAAGCTGTATTCATTTTAGGAGTTTGATGGAGCCAAGTTAGGTTGTCAAACCAAGAGAGTTTTTCTTCCCGGCAAGCGAGGTTCTGTTGGACGCAACGGCGCACTCAGGAAGCGGACAAAATTCATCGGCGAAGTCGTCATCGCTCATTCGAGCGAGGAACGCTGCATCGATGAGGCTCAGAAACACAGGGATGAGTGTCCAGAAAAACACCAAGTAGGCGATGGCTGACACCGTTTGGCCTGTGTAAAATCTGTGGCCGCCAAGCCAGCCTACCGTGAGGGCAAGTTTCAGTGCCTTATCACGGTTGAGTTCTGCTCTTTGAGTCGCATTCATGGTCTTGTTCTCCCCTGTGTGACATATATCGGGCATTTTTGTGACAACAGCAAGGAGCGGAGGGGTAAATGTGACGAGAATGTGACAATTGAATAAGTAGCTGTAATAATTGATATCTGTTTGAATTTGTAGGCATGAAGAGGCTGAGTGTGGACATGTGAGCGGCAGGCTCAGTTAAAGTGCGGGTTGCTCTGTGCGGGCGCTTGCACCAGAACGCGCGGCCACCTGTGCTTGATTCTTCTTGCGCAGATGTTCAGGTACATCGGAGAGGTCAACCGCCACGAGGCGCGAAACGCCGGGCTCAGCCATCGAAATCCCGTAGATGGTGTCGAGGATTTCCATCGTACGCCGGTTGTGCGTAATGACCACGAATTGGAATTCACCAGAGAGAGCTTCCAGAACAGAGTTGAAGCGGCCAACGTTGGCTTCGTCGAGAGGCGCATCGACTTCGTCAAGGTAACAGAAGGGTGCAGGAGTGGTTTTGAGCAGCGAGAAAATGAGTGAAATCGCCGTCAGAGCCTTCTCTCCACCGCTAAACAGACTCATGTTCTGCATGCGTTTACCTGGCAACTGAACCATGATTTCAACGCCCGTGGTGAGCATGTCTTCAGGTTTCAGAAGCTGCAGCTTCGCGTTACCGCCTGGGAAAAGCACAGGGAAGATATTCACAAACTCGGTGCTCACCTGTTCGTAGATGGCAGCAAAGCGAGTTTTGGTGGTTTCCTCGATTTCGGCGATCGCTTTGTAGAGCTCTTGCACCGACGATTCGATGTCTGCCTTTTGCTGGACGAGGAGTTGGCGGCGCCCCTCAGCCTCGCGGTATTCATCGACGGCGCGTTCGTTGACCGCGCCGAGCTCGGCAAGTTCGTTGTTGATTTGCCGCATGCGTTTTTCAAATTCAGAAACAAGCTGCGGGTTGTCTTCCGCTTCCTCGGGGAAGTCTTTGGGCGTCAGGTTGAAACGCTCCTGAGCTTCCTTCAAAGAGGTTTCCAGAACCATTTCGAAGCGTCCAAGTTCGACCTGGCGTTCTGACACAAATTTCTGGCGTGCGCTTTCGTGGTCGCGTTGGGTCTTGAGACGAGATTCAAGCACGCGCAGTTTCTCGGCCAGTTCTGCTTCGGTCGATTGCGCTTGCTCAAGGTTGCCCTCGAGGCGTTTGGTTTCTTGCTCAAGATGGATAACTTCACGCTCAGAGCCGGCCAGCTCCTCGCTCGCCTGTGCAATTTGCGCGTCGATTTCACTCAGCTGCGCGATGCCGCGATCTACTTTTTCGCGCAGCCGCTGCAGGTGGTGTTTTGCTTCCTCATAGTTGCGTCGGAAGTTGGATTGACGCTCCATGATGGTTGCACGTTGGGTGCGGCGTCGGTTGATTTCGTTGAAAATCTCGTCGCGGTGTTCTTTTTTGTCGGACAGTTCGCTTTCGTAGTCCTGAAGGTCGCGCATGAACTGAGCGCGCTCAGCTTCAAGCCTATCAATTTCGGCCTGGTTGCGCGCGTACTGCTGTCGGCTCTCTTCAATTTCCGCCAGAGTTTCAGAGCGGTTGCTTTCAACACGGGAGATGTTTTCATCGAGGTGGCGCAGCTGGATATCGAAGGTTTCGAGTTGGGAGGTCAGGCGCAGTGCCTCAACCTTTTCACGCGAAAGCTGGGAATCAATTTCCGTGATGCGTGCCAAAAGCTTTTTGCGGCGGTCGTCTTTTTCAAACAAACCACCTTCGAGAGTTGCAAGCGCAGCCTGCGCGGCATCGCGTTCAGACTCAAGCTCTGCAAGCTCGCGTTTGCGTTGCAGCAGCCCCTGACCCGCGCCGTCGGAGGATTCACCGAAGCCAATTTCGCGTGTTCCAGAAACGAGCGTGCCGCGATCGGTGAGAAACAAGAACTGACCGCGCAGCTCAGCTGGAATTTGCCGATATGCTTTAAACAGCAACCACTCATCGCGAGCAACAAACGTGCGTTCAAAGAGTGTGCGCAGCGCAGGAACATCGCAACGTGAGAGTCTGTCGCCCACACAGCGGATCCCTTGGTGCGCAAGGATTTTGTTTTTGGTGTCGATTTCTGTTGGTGACAGTGGTGCAAGTGTTTCGGTCAGCAGCAGGCCAACACGGCTTCCTCCCGCTTCCTCGACCTTATCGAGCACGTCCACGAGGACATCGCCACTTGCCACCAGGGCAGCTTCGAGGAGACCGGGTAAGGCACGTTCAAGCGCCTCTTCGTCGTCGCGGTGTACCGTGACCTTTTCAAAAACAAAGCCCTGAACAAGATGCGAAAGCTTCTCGCGGAGAAGCTTGGCGCCATCAGAAAGACCATCCGAGCCACCCACCATTTTTTGGAGGCCACTGGCACGGGTTGCGACTTCGAGTAGGCGCTCTTTGGCGCTGTCACGCTGTGCTTTGGCGTTCTCAACGCCCTCATTCAAAATTGTGAGCTCGGCATCGAGTGTCGCGCGTTCACTGGCCACCGACTCGAGTCCGCTTGAAAGTGTGCTCAGTTGAACTTCAACCGAACGTCTGTCTGCAGCGAGTTGACCACGTTGGTTTGCAAACTCACGCAGCTGTTCTTCGGCGCGCGAGAGTGCTTGATTGGCCTTCTCAATCGCTGCAAGTGCCACTTCATTGCGGGAGCGCAAAAGCTTGGTGCTGTCTTCGAGTGCACGGATTTCTGAGCGGAGTTCCTCGCCACGGATGCGCTCGACCTGCAGAGATTCGTCGGCCTCTTCGAGCTGGTATTGAAGGTGCTCGGTTTCGCCGTCGAGTTTGCGTAATTCAAGGTCAGCTTGCTCGAGGCTCGAGAGCATTTCTGTGTGCCGAGCCTCTTCGCGCTGAAGGTTTTCTCGCTCAAGAGTGATGTCTTGTGAGAGCTGGTTTTTGAATTGGGAGCGTTCGGTTTTACGATTTGCGATGTGGCCAAGACGCTCGCGGAATTTCGTGAGCGCCAGGCGTTTTTCATCGAAGGCATTTTCAAGATCTTTGATTTCGGTCGTGATCTCAATTTGCTCGGCCTTCAGTTCGTTGGCTTCGCCTTCCCATTGCGCAGCCTCGATGGTTTGCGCTTGGGTTTCCTTCGCTTTTGATTCAATTTCGTCGCGCAGTTTTTTGGCTTTGGCGCGGAAGAAGCCAATGCGGTTCGACAGAACCGTGATTTCTTTTTCACGCAGCTCAGCCTGAAGCTCGAGCTTGCGCTGTGCTTTCACCACCTGCTCGCTCAGGTTTTCGACCTGTTTGGTGATCTCAGTTTCAATTTCGCCGAGGTTACGCAGCTTTTCACCAGTCGATTCAAGGCGCTTTTCAGCTTCCTTGCGGCGTGTTTTGAAGATGCTTATGCCCGCAGTTTCCTCGAGAATTTCTCGCAGGTCATCAGGCGAGGCTTGGATGATACGGTCGCGCTTGTCCTGCTGAATGATTGCGTAGCTCTTCGAGCCAAGGCCAATGGCCATCAGGAAATCAACGATATCTTTGAGGCGACAGGGTTCTTTGTTGAGAAAATATTCACGCTCGCCACTTCTATAGATACGGCGACCAATGGAAACTTCTGGAAGATGCAGAAACTCAGGCGGACAACGCGAACCGTTGTTGCTGAAGGTCAGCGTGACCTCTGCCATGCTCAATGGTTTGCGGCTCTGCGATCCGGCAAAAATGATGTCGGTTGGGTCGTCGGCACGCAGACTTTTTGCGGTTTGCTCACCCATCACCCAGCGCACAGCATCGATGATGTTTGATTTGCCGGAACCGTTCGGGCCAATGACACCGGTGATGCCGTCGTGGTATTGAACCGTCACGCGGTCGGCAAAACTTTTGAAGCCATGCATCGTAATGGATTTGAGCTTCATGCGGGTGTGTCCTGGCCCTTCAATTCACTTTGGTTGTATGGCCGGCACACTAACCCAGGAGACACAAAATGGCGAGTCCTACTCCTGAAGTTCTCAGCGCAGCCTCGCCTTGGCCACTTCAAGGTGTCCGGATTGTCAAGGATTTTTCCTTTGACTTGGGTTTCGTAGTGCTTTTGGGTGTGGCTCTGGTTCTGCTTAAACGTGGATTGCGGGGAGCCTCCCTGGCTTGTCTCGTTCTTCCCTTCGCACTTCTGGTTTTTGCGGGAGCACGTGGCTTGCCTGAGCTTTGGGCGAAGCCCATCCTCTCCAAAACGGCTCAGCTTTCCCAGGAGGGGTGCCGCGCGGGGTTGGGTGCTCTGGTCGTTCTGGGTGGGGGGCTCGCAGGTGCGGATGACCTTGCGGTCTCCACCATGTCGCGGGTGCGTCATGCGGCACGCTGGATGGTGGCTTTATCACCTGATGAGCGTCGTACCATTAAAGTAGTCATGAGTGGTGGGCCGTCTCTCGCAGGTGTGCCTCGGCCAGAAAGTGAGCTCATGAAGGATGCCTTTCGTGCCTGGCGTGCCGATATTCCTGAAGAGAATATCGTGACCGAATCGCAGTCCCTCAACACCCGTGATAACGCCACGCGTGTTGCTTCATACCTGCAGAGCTTACGGTTGAAACCCGAGATTGCTCTTGTGACCAGTTCTTTGCACATGCCGCGAGCCGTGGGAGCTTTTCGAGCGGCAGGTCTGCGGCCATGTCCGGTGCCATCCCCGGGTGTTGAATATTCAAGTGAGGGATTCTTGAATTTTCGGAATGCGGAGCGCACGGTGCGGGTGCTGAATGAGTATGCTGGCTTCATCGGGTACCGAGCGATGGGTTGGATGAAATAATCATCGGAAAGGAACGTGAATCATGGCGAATTTGGGAGTGAACATCGACCACGTAGCAACCATACGTCAGGCGCGTGGAACTCAGTACCCCGACCCCGTGGAAGCTGCAGTGCTGGCTCAGCTCGGCGGTGCCGATCAAATTACCGTGCATTTGCGGGAAGACCGTCGCCATATCATCGACCGCGATGTCCGCCTCTTGCGGAGTATCTTGCAGGTGCCTTTGAATCTCGAAATGGCGTGCACTGCCGAGATGATTCGCATTGCACTCGAGGTGAAACCCGACATGGTGACTCTGGTGCCAGAAAAGCGTGAGGAACGCACCACTGAAGGCGGTCTCGACGTTGCAGGACAAATGGGTTCCCTCACAGATGCTGTGCGAGCTCTGCAGTCTGCTCAAATACCGTGCAGCTTGTTTATTGAGCCCGAGAGTTCAGCTGTAGATGCAACCCTCAGAACTGGTGCCTCGATGGTTGAATTCCATACCGGCCGTTACTCGGAGGTTGCGGGAGCTGAGCAGAACAAAGAGTTGCAGCGGATAAGCGCAGCGTGCGCATATGCCTTTTCTAAAGGCATCGCCCCGCATGCTGGGCATGGGCTGAATTACCGCAATGTTACACCCGTGGCTGTGATTCCCCACATGCAAGATCTCAACATTGGGCACAGCATTGTGGCGCGAGCGGTGCTTGTGGGTCTGGAGCGTGCTGTGCGCGAAATGAAAGAGCTCATTCGCCGCCCCTGAGAGCATTTGTCTAAATGTTCTGGAACAGCTAAGACAGCCTCCTTCGTAAGAATTTCTCATGGGACTTTCGACCCGGCATTCTTTGTGAATGCGACCGAGGCAAGGAGATTTCGCAGTGACTCTCATCCGCAGTCATGTCGACACGCGCTCAGATGAGTACAAAGCCAATTTTGAGTATCATCGGCAACTCAACAATGAATTGTCTGAAAAACTCGCTCAAATCCGCACCGGAGGAGGCGAAAAGGCGCGCGCACGTTTGAAGGAGCAGAACAAGCTCTTCGTGCGCGACCGCATTGCACTGCTGCTTGACCCAGGCACTCCTTTTTTGGAAGTCGCCCCTTATGCTGCAGACGGTGTCTACGAGGATTCAGTCCCTGCTGCAGGAGTCGTGGCGGGCATCGGCCGCGTGAGCGGCGTAACCTGTATGATTGTTGCCAATGATGCCACTGTCAAAGGTGGAACCTATTATCCGCTGACGGTGAAAAAACATCTGCGAGCGCAAGAAATAGCGCTCGAGAATCGGTTGCCGTGTCTTTATTTGGTGGACAGCGGCGGAGCATTTTTGCCGCTGCAGTCGGAAGTATTTCCGGATAAAGAGCATTTCGGGCGTATCTTTTTCAACCAGGCCAATATGAGTGCTCTGGGAATTCCTCAAATCGCATGCGTGATGGGAAGCTGCACCGCGGGCGGAGCATATGTACCGGCCATGTCGGATCAGACCATCATCGTCAATGGCACGGGAACCATTTTTCTCGGCGGGCCACCGCTTGTGAAGGCCGCCACAGGCGAGGATGTTTCTGCCGATGAACTCGGTGGAGCGCGTGTCCACACGGAGATGAGCGGTGTGGCAGATCACTACGCCCACAACGATGAACACGCCATTGCTATTCTTCGTGATGTTGTTTTGCACTTGGGTCAGCGTCCTGCAGCGCATGTGAAACTCCAGACACCCGAAGCGCCCCGTTTCGATCCGGAGGAGATCCTTGGGCTCTGGCCTCGGGATTTGCGCCGTCAGGTGGACATCCGCGAGGTGATTGCTCGCGTCGTCGATGGCAGCCGCCTTTTCGAATTCAAACAACGCTACGCCACAACCCTCGTGACGGGCTTTGCTCATATTGAAGGAATGCCCTGCGGAATTATTGCCAACAATGGTGTGCTCTTTGCTGAAAGTGCACTCAAGGCAGCTCATTTTATTGAGCTGTGCACAAAAGAATCGGTTCCGCTTCTGTTTCTGCAGAACATCACGGGCTTCATGGTGGGTGCCCAATATGAGCGCGGTGGAATTGCAAAAGACGGTGCTAAAATGGTGCACGCAGTCGCCACGGCCAAGGTTCCCAAAATCTCATTGCTCATGGGTGGCAGTTTCGGTGCAGGTAACTACGGCATGTGCGGCCGCGCCTACAGCCCCCGCTTCCTTTGGACTTGGCCATCTTCTCGCATCAGCGTGATGGGTGGGGAACAGGCTGCGCAGGTGATGGTCACGGTGAAGCGCGATCAACTTGCGCGTGAAGGTAAATTATTGAGCGCAGACCAGGCCGAGGAAATTGCTCAACCCATTCGTGCAAAATATGAGCGCGAAGGGCATCCCTACCATGCATCAGCGCGGCTCTGGGACGATGGCATCATCGACATGCGCCATACGCGCCAAATTCTCGCGGCGAGTCTGGCGACAACACTGCACTCAGCCATCGAGCCGACCCAAGTCGGCGTCTTCCGGATGTGAAAGGAATTTACTGCCATGACTGTTGGTGAAGTGAAAAACATGATTCGAATTGCAAATGCTGGCGGATACTGGGGCGATGACCCCTATGCGCTGCGTCGTCAGGTGTGTGGTCCTCTCAATTTGGATTACATTTCCATCGACTTTCTTGCCGAAATCACCATGAGTATTCTGCAGAAGCAGAGACAAAAAGACCCCAAGTTGGGCTACGCAGGTGACTTCGTCACACAGCTCGCTCCACTTCTCAAAACCTGCAAAGATCGTGGTATCAAAATTATCACTAATGCGGGTGGTGTGAATCCGCGTGCTTGTGCGGATGCCCTGTTTGAGCTTGCGCGCAAAGAAGGTGTTGATCTGCGCGTAGCTATTGTGGAAGGCGACGATATTGCGGAGCGCTTGCCACAGCTTGTGAAGCAGCCGGGCTGCGCCATGAAAAATATGGAAACCGGCGAAGACTTCGATGGGGTTTTGTCGCGTGTTCTCAGTGCAAACGTTTATTTTGGCGCCATGCCAGTAGTGGAGGCTCTCAGGAGCAAGCCCGACATTGTTATCTGCGGTCGTGTGACCGATACGGGTATCACTCTTGCGGCCATGATCCACGAGTTCGGCTGGAAGGCTGACGATTACGATAAGCTCTCGCATGGGATTGTGGCGGGTCACATTATTGAATGTGGTGCTCAAGCCACGGGCGGGAATTTCACCGACTGGAAAAAAGTGCAGAGCTTCGAAGACGTCGGTTTCCCCATTCTTGAATGTTCCCCGGATGGTTCATTCATCGTAACCAAGCACCCGGGCAGTGGTGGTCTGGTTTCGGTTCAAACTTTGCGCGAGCAGCTTCTTTATGAAATGGGACACCCACAGAGTTATATTACGCCCGATGTGATTGCTGATTTTACAACGATCGCATTGGCTCAGGCGGGTGATGATCGCGTGCGTGTGTCGGGCGTGAAGGGCAGGCCGCCCACTGATCTTTTAAAAGTCAGTGTGGCTTACGCTGATGGTTACAAAGCAAACGGAACATTGATTGTTTCAGGTCCCGATGCCCGAGCTAAAGCAGAAGTCTTTTCAAAAATCATGTGGCAAAAACTCAGCGCAGAGCTGACTCGTGCTGGTTTGCCGCCGTGCCGCAAAACCATGACCGAATATATTGGTGATGACTCCACGCACCGTGCTCTTGCTCCTGCTCATGCAGCCAAGGAAGTGCTGGTGCGGTTTGGTGCGCTTGCCGATGAAAAAGCATCTTTGCAGGTTTTTCGTAAAATTCTGCCAAGTCTGATTCTCAGTGGTCCTTCGGGTGTGGCTGTGACGGGTGGTGCGCCATCCATTAGTGATGTTGTGAGCTATTGGCCTGCATTGATTCCACAAGAAGTGGCTTTGGCTCGCGTTTGGGTCGGGGAGGTGAAAGTCAACCGTCCTGATCCTTGCTCGGTTGCTCAATCATCGGAACTGGCTTGGCCCAAAACGGGTGGCAGTGCAGAGATCACAGTTGCACCTTCCGATCCGCATAGGCTCAATCCCACGGCTACCGGAAAAACCAGGAAACTTCCTTTGTGGGCGATTGCTCATGCACGCAGTGGTGACAAAGGCGATACTGCGAACATTGGTCTGATTGGGCGCTCACCTGAGTGCTATGCCTGGTTGCGTGAGAATGTATCTGCGGAGCTCGTCAAAAACTGGTTTGCTAGCATCTGCCAAGGGCAGGTGACACGCCATGTTGTTCCGAATCTTTGGGCGCTTAATTTTCTGCTCGAGGAAACCCTCGATGGCGGCGGAACAATGAGCTTGTGTATCGATGCCCAAGGTAAGACCTTGAGCCAAGCACTGTTGCGCTGTGAGATGGAAATTCCGCTTGGGTTGTTTGCAAGTATTGATACTTTGCACGCGGCTTCCAACAGCGAAATCTTTGTGACTGCGTCGTTCCCGGGAGTTTGAACGCATGAGCCAAACACGCAAACTTGATTTGAGTTCGGACTATCAGGGCAGCACGTTGCAGGTGGTTCACGCAGGCTCTGGTGTTGTGAGACTTGTGCTCAATCGCCCGGACGTGCGCAATGCATTCAACGCCGACATGATCACAGAGCTCAATGATGTGCTTGCTGAACTTGCTGCGACGCGCGATGCGGAAAAAATGCGCGTGTTGTTGATCGAAGGCGAGGGGAGCACGTTTTGTGCCGGAGCAGACCTCAACTACATGCAAGAACAGGCGCGCGGCAACGAAGCGCAGAGTCTGCGTGACGCACGCATTCTCGGAACACTTTTTTTCAGACTGGCAAGTTTCCCAACAACGGTTGTCTCGGCTGTCCGCGGAGCGGCAATCGGTGGCGGGTTTGGCTTGGTTTGCTGCTCAGATGTTGTGGTCGCCGATTCAAAGGCTGTGTTTGCGACCAGCGAGGTACGCCTTGGTATCGTTCCAGGGGTGATTAGCCCATACATCGTGCGTAAATTGGGAACAGGGCGCGCAGCGCCTGTGATGCTCTCAGGCATGCGATTGAATGCAGAACAGGCTTTTCACCTGGGGCTTGTTCAACATGTGGTTGATGCCGCGTCGGGTGAAACGGGTTTTAAAGAGGCGCTTGCCGCAACAGTCAGCGAGCATCTTCTCGCAGCACCGAATGCAGTGCGTCGCACCAAAGATCTCCTCCGTAAAATTTCTCCGCTGCCCGATCCGGGTCTTTTCGAGCACACAGCGCAGGCGATCGCGGTAGCTCGCTGTTCGGAAGAGGGGCAGCACGGACTGGCAAAATTCTTCGACAAGAAGCAGCCGCAGTGGTGCGCTTCAATGGATGCAACAGTGCTCAGGAGCACCCCATGAAGCGTCTTGTGATTGCCAACCGCGGAGAAATTGCACGCCGAATTATGCGTTCCGGACGAGACTTTGGGTGGAAAGTTGCAGTCATCTCTACGCCTGAAGATTGTGACGCTCCAGTGCGCTTTGAAGCTGATGCCGTGCTTGAGGTGAGCAGTTTCCTCGATGCTCAAGCGATTGTGAATGCCGCACGCTCATGGCGCGCTGATTTGATTCATCCGGGCTATGGTTTTTTGTCCGAAAACGCGGATTTTGCGCAGCTCGTGGAAGATGCTGGAATTGCGTTTGTGGGACCAACACCGCTGAACATGCGCGCCATGGGCGGCAAAGAATCTGCGAAAAGTTTTGCGCGCCGCTGTGGAGTGCCAACTCTCGAAGCTCTGCTCAGCCAAGAGCTCAAACAACTTGCGGTGGAGAAGTGGTCTGAAGTTCTCACTCAGCGCGGGATAGTCGCGCCGTTTCTGGTGAAGGCGAGTGGCGGTGGTGGTGGTCGTGGCATGCGGATTGTGGAGAATATCAAAGATCTCCCGGATGCTATTGCGCGTGCATCGCAGGAAGCCCTGGCCAGTTTCAATGACCCAACTGTTTTTGTGGAGCGTTACCTTGTTGCTCCGCGCCATGTTGAGATTCAGGTTTTTGGAGATGGACAGGGCGGTGGTGTTTTTTGGGGCGAGCGCGAGTGTTCGCTGCAACGCCGACATCAAAAAGTCCTTGAAGAAGCCCCCAGTCCGGTTGTCGATACGCAGTTGCGCGAGAAAATGGGACGCGCCGCAATGGCACTGGTTGCAGAAACCAAATATCGCGGCGCGGGCACGGTTGAGTTTTTGTTAAGTGATTCGGGCGAATTCTTCTTTCTTGAAATGAACACGCGTCTTCAGGTGGAGCATCCTGTCACCGAATTGGTTTATGGTGTTGACCTAGTGCGTGCACAATTTGAACTCGCGCTTGGTGTGTGGCCAGAGGGCTTTCCACGCCCCGATGTTTTTGTGGTGCCCGTCCCACGTGGGGTCGCTATTGAAGCGCGTCTTTTAGCTGAGGATCCGCGTTCGGGCTTTTTGCCAACACCCGGCCCTTTGGTTGTCTACCGCGAAGCTAATTTACCGGGAGTGCGTGTTGATTCGGGAGTCGTTGAGGGAGGCCGAGTTAATGATCGCTTCGACTCCATGATTGCTAAGGTTATCGCACATGCCGCGACGCGAGCGGCTGCTTGTGAACTGTTGGCACGAGCCCTAGAAAAAACCACAGTTCATGGATGCACGACCAATCTTCCATTCCTGACCGCCGTTGCGCAGCACGCGGACTATATCGAAGGCAATGTCTCAACGGCTTGGATTGGCACCCATGTAGATGAACTGAACCGCTCTTTGATTCCTGAAAAATTGATCGCTTTTTTTGAGAGGCTTGACGTTCGGCGTGCACTGGCCGACGCTTTGTTGTTGCGCTCTGCACAATGGAGTCACTTTTACCCGCACAGGAGCGCGTCGCAGGTTTTGGGCGATCGTTTTGCAGCACTCCTCCCTCACAAGGTTGCGTTGGCTCAATCAGGGCTGAATGTTGGGTCAGTTGCCGAAAATGGAGGTATTGATGTGCAGCCTGGTCTTGCTCCGCATGAGTACAAATTGAGCGGACGAGGGTTGGTTGATCTTTTGAGAAGTCTCGATTCTGAATCTTTGGAGAGAAGCACATTTTCACTCAGTTCGATGGTTTTCCGAGCCTTGGCGGGCGGGCTGACAGCCTGCGAAGTAGGCTGCACAATGTCGCGCCCTCGTGCGCAACATATTCAAATTACAGTATTTGGTGAAACACTCACGCTCGAGTGGCCCGATGACTCGCGCGCGCAGCTCGAGTTTTCCGCACAGGGGCGAGACAGCGAAACCTTCCTCAAAGCCCCCATGGCCGGTAAGGTTCTTGAGGTTCGTGTTGCCGATGGCGATACGGTTTCTGAGGGGGATCTTCTCTTTGTCCTTGAGTCCATGAAGATGCAATTGGAACTCAGAGCCCCGCGCTCTGGGGTGGTTGCGGGAGTGAGGGTGAAACCCGGAGTTACACTTGCAGGACCGGAAGTTTTGGCAGAAATCAAAGATCAGGAATGAAGTGACCCGAAGAGGCACAGGAGTAGACCATGAAACACGACTTTTCCGCTGAGATGAAAGAACTGACGCAATCTGTGCGTGCCTTCGCTGCCAAGGAGCTCGCTCCACATGCTGACGAGCTCGATCGTGAAGAGCGCTTGGCACCGGGAATTTTCAAGAAGCTCGGTGACCTGGGCATTCTCGGAATCACCATTCCGGAAGAATTCGGCGGCGCTAATTTGGGCGCGAAGGCGATGGTCTCGGTCATGGAAGAGCTCAGTTACGCGGAGCCCGGGACTTGTCTTTCCTATCTCGCACATAGTCTTCTCTTTGTTCATAACCTGGCTCAGAATGGCTCAAAGGAACAGTGCGAGCGCTATTTACCTCGTTGTGTCACCGGTGAGTTGGTTTCGGGAATGGCTATGACCGAGCCCGGGGCGGGCTCTGATGCAGTGGGTATGGCCACCCGTGCGGTGCGCGAGGGCGACCATTACGTTATCAACGGAACAAAAATGTTCATCACCAACGGACCCATTGGTGATGTGTTTCTTGTATATGCGCGCACGGGCGAGGGACGTCAGGATCTGACAACGTTTATTGTCGAGAGCGGCTTTGCGGGATTCAGCGTGAGCAAAAAGCTTTCTAAGATGGGCATGCGCTCAAGCCCAACGGGCGAATTGGTGTTCCGCAACTGTCGCGTTCCGGTTCAAAATCGCGTGGGTGACGAAGGCTCGACGGTCAAGCACATGATGAAAAACCTTGATATCGAACGTGTTGGTCTGGCTGCAATGAGCCTCGGAATTGCGCGCGCATGTCTCGATCACTCTTTGAAATACGCGCAAGAGCGCAGCCAGTTTGGTGAGTCCATTGTTAACTTCCAAGCCGTGAGCGAGAAGATCTCGAATATGTACATCGGCTATCGTGCTGCACGTGCTCTTGTGTACGAAGCAGCACATGTCGTCGACGAAGGCCGTCGTGCGAATCAAGAGGCTGCGGCAGCCAAGGTCTTCGCTTCAGAGATGGCGACCAAGGTTGCCTTGGATGCGATTCAGGTGCTTGGTGGCTACGGCTATATCCGTGAGTTCCCGGTCGAGCGCCTCATGCGTGATGCCAAGCTGCTTGAAATTGGCGGTGGTACGAGCGAAATTCTCCGCAGCGTGATTATCAAGGAATTTGTGCGCAAAACCCGTTGAAGCACGCTCTGTTCGATTGAATATTGCTCACGGAAAAGACAATTGCCCCGGGGTGTAAAAACCCTAACCACTTTAAGAAACGCCCGGATTGCGACGTTTCTTGTTGTTTTTGTTCAATGTTTATCTGGTTTTTTGGGCTGGCCTGAAACCTGCTTCGGACTCCGCATACAACACGACCCGGTGCGGAGGACTCAACCATGATGAACATCAGGACGCTGAAATTGCTTGCGGGCGGTTTCTTGTTGCTGTGTGCTAGGCTTCTCTCATCTTGTGGGGCTGCTCCCGAGCTCAACGAGGAACAGGCACTTCCGTTTTTCGATAAAAGAGAGCCAATCGCCTATTCGAAATCGTCAGATGGCCGCGTCATCCCTGAACGTATTGCACGCTTTTTGGCCTCCGCGCAGTCATTTGGCGAGGGTGTGCGCCGGTATAGTTTGGGCAGCTACCAAAAGACGGTCACAGATTGCAGCGGCTTCATCGGGCAAGCGCACCGCTCTGTTGGATACGGAGTGCTCGTTTATCAGTTTGATTACGATATGTTGAATTTTACCTCTTGTTCTGGAGGTTTAAAGCCAGGTGACGTGGTCTTACTTGCCTATCCAGGGCGCAACCCAGATCACTGGATCATGATGGTCGATGTTAAGGAGCCTCAAGGTAAGTTTCATTCGCCTAACAACGTCATCATGGATGTTTCCTCCGACTACGTCGATGGTCGTCCCTACTTTAAGGGTGAGTTGCGCAGACGCAGCAATTTGCTTGCACGAAAAGTGTATGCCTGCCGCCGCCATCGTGCATTCGAAAAAGATTGGCGAGCACTTGCGGCTCAATTGAAGCAAGAGCAGCAACAACCAAAAGTCGAGGGCAAGGACAACGAGCCGGTGGAAGAAGATGAAAATGTCAAGCCGGAAGAGCAGGAGCCCAATTCCCTCTCGGGTCAAAGTGTAGCAAGCGCATCTCGCTGAGTCGGTCAACACGCACACGAGCCGCTTGCGTCAGCTTTGTTCTGACGCTGCGGCTTTTTGTACGTTGCCGAGCTCAGGCTCACCTGTTACCATTAACACAATTGGTGTTTTGAAGTTGGACAGGTGATTTGTGCAAGACACGGCTCGCAACATAGTCATCAAAGACTTGCCCGGTTCTGCGGAGCGTCGCCCCCTTTTTATTGTGGGAGACGTTCACGGGTGTGCGCGTGAATTGCGGGAACTGGTTAACAAAGCGCGTCAGCGCGTGTCTGATTTTCAGCTTGTTCTCGTGGGTGACCTCTTCACCAAGGGACCCGACCCTGTCGGTGTGTTCGATCTCATTCATGAATTCGATGCTATTTGTATAAAAGGAAATCACGACTGGGCTCTGTGGGCTGCTCTGGTTCAGGCGCAGCGTCGGGGAATGCAATCCCTGCCTGAGCACACTCAGCAAACCTTGCATCTTGTGCGGCATCACCGCCGTGCTTTGTTTGATTTCGTTAACGCGCTTCCGCACGCCATCAAGACGAGCGTGAAGCCCGCGCGTAAGCGTAAGGGTTGGGAAGCGGAATACCCCATGCTGATTGTGCATGCCGGTATCGACCCAGTCGCGGGTGTAGCTGCGACTCCTGAGCGCATGCTGTTGACTGCCCGCTATGTGCGCTGGGACAATCCCAGTACACGTGGAAAACTTCTTCTTGTGCCCTCGGGCTACCGCGCTGAGATGCTCGCGGAAGCAGAGCAAAAGCAGGCGCTCGGCCGGCCGACTCCTAAGGGATCCGCGCCGGAATTGCCTGCACCACACGTGGCCACTCGTGCGCGTCCGGATGTCAGTGACAAGTTTCGCTGGCACGAACTTCATACGGGGCCAGAACTGATTGTCTTTGGTCACGATGCGAAGCAGGGTTTGTTTCGCAAAACGTTGCCTTCAGGTCGGCCGATTTGTGTTGGTTTGGACACAGGATGCACATATGGCCGTCAGCTCACCGGTTATTTCCCTGAGCTCGATGACGCTGTCCAGGTCGATGCTAAGCGCAGTTACTTTGACCTCAACAAAAATGTGATAGTTCTTAGGGGGCCTTCGCCGCGTATCGCTGTTTGATTTCCCCCGAGAGTGGCCACATGAACAATCCGATTCATCTTGAAAAATTTCCCAGTGACGAAGAGCTTGTTCAACTCTTTAACGGCAATGAACAGTTTTTTCAGCTTCTTCTGCGCCAGTCTGTTCGCACGGAGCAAGTTATTGCACGCGCATATGCTGAAGGAACCTGGAATCAATATTCCGGTCGCGATTTTCTTGCTCATTTGGGTAAAGCCTGTCGCAACTGGCAGGATGCGCTTGGTGGGCTCGTTACGGCTCAGGGGCGCGCTTCAGCCAGAGGCCCAGCTGTACTCTTTTTGAGTCGCAATACTTACACCACATTCGCAGCTTCGTTTGCAGCGGTGCTTGCAGGCTTTGATGTGATGTTCATGCCTCTGCATGCGTCACATGCAGACATACGATGGTGTCTCGAATATTTTGGTTGTGTGGCTGTTGCGACAGACATCCAAGGTTTCGCGCAGCAACTTAAGGGTTTAAATATCGCAATTTTTGACCTCTCGGGTCAGCACTGGAGCGTGCGTGAAAAATCGCCCGAGCCAGCGCTTCTGGGTTTGTTTCGTTGGTACAAGACCGCGCCGGAGCTGCGTGAGGCAAAACGTCAAACCAATTCTTTGCCTGGATTTGAAGGAGATTTGCCTGATCGGGTGGGGCGCTTTAATTTTATCTCGTTTGGTCATGATGGCTTTCAAAAGCCGGAGTCTCTTTCGCTTGATGCTCTTGTTGTGACAGCAAACCATCTGCTCCTTCATCTTAACACACCAGCGGATCTGTTTTGGAAGACTCTTGAAGTCTTGCCACTTGGTAATCCGTTTTCACATCTCTCCCGTATTTGTGCGCTGCTCAAAAATGGTGTTGTCGGATTCCCTCAGCAGGGTGGTGAAGTGGAATCGCACCTGCGGATCCTTCGTCCGACTGTCATCTTTGCCAGCCCGGTTGAGCTCGAGAAATTGTCGGGGCACGTCAATGAGCATTTGCATGCTCCAGGTTTTAGCCCGCGCTTAGCGGTTGGCTCGCGCCTCGACAAAATGCGTAATTATTTGAAGACGGGAAGAGCGTTGAAGCTGCCTGAAACTGTCTTTGATGCAGCTTCTCGGACATTGCTCTGGGCGAGCCGGAATGCCATTGGCAAGGAATTCGTTCGCTACACTCTCGCAGATCTTCAATTGGTTGTGCACGGGTTGGCTCCGGCACGTGAAGTCCATGTCGAGATACTCGGGCAGATGGGTGTGCCTGTTGTGGAAACATATGGCGTTACGGCTGCTGCTGGGTTGCTCTCGGCCAATACATTTAATGCTGCGCATCTCAACTTGATTGGTAACCCTTTGTCGCACGTGTCATTCCGGTTGGGGCAGAATTCTTCGCTCGAGTACCGCCTCAACCATCCGGCCTTTGCCTCTTCTGGTCATTGGCAAGATACTGGGGATGTTGCGCAGATGACCCCGTTTGGTTTCAAAATTACGGGTCGCCGTCGGCATCTTTTCGTCACTGCGGGTGGTGTAACGATTTCGCCTCTCAGACTTGAGCAGTTGTTGCGTGAATCCTCGGAAATCCAGGACGTTTGTATCGTTGGCGATAAGATGCCGTTTTTGTCGGCTCTGGTTGTTCTTTCGCCGGACGCTCAGGCGGAGTTCAGGGTTAACCCGGAGAAGATGCGCGAGCTGGTTCAGCAACGTATTGGCAATGTAAATGAAACTCTTCCGCGTCATGCAACTATAAAGAAATTTTTGGTGCTCGAAAAACCTTTCCAGGAATCACTCGGTGAAAAGCTGCCTAGTGGTAGTCTAAACCGCTTGAAGATCAACGAAACTCGAAAGCCAGAAATTGAATCGCTCTACCAGACGGCGGTTCAGTAGTTTCTTCTCCGTGGTGTTTCTGTCGCTGTTTCCTTAACGGTTTGACCTCTTTGATTTTCATGGTTTACTCTTGAGTCAAGCGAACTCGATGTCACATGTGCCAAGGCGGTCGGTGCTGTGCTGGGGTGGTTTCGCGCTGCTGGAGGAGCCATGCAACAGACTCATAAAATCTACGACATCGTCCGCGATGCTTACAGCCCAACGAACTACAACGAGCTGAATTGGAGCGGGGGCTTTGCGGAATATCTCGAGTTAGTAGAGAAAAATCCGAAAATCTGCCGCACAGCATTCCAGCGCGTGCATGACATGATTATGCACTTTGGTACCTATGACTATGTTGAGCACAAAAAGAAGCTTGTGCATTACAAATTCTTTGATGATCCCCTGAACAACGGCAAAGATGCTGTGTTTGGTTTGGATGTTCATCTTGTGAAACTGGTGAATTTCTTCAAGGCGGCTAGTCTGCGTTATGGTCCAGAAAAGCGCGTACTCCTGCTGCACGGACCAGTGGGCTCAGCCAAGTCGACTATTGCACGTCTCCTGAAGAAGGGGCTTGAATGGTACTCTTACCAGGCCGATGGTGCGCTCTACACCTATGACTGGATCAACCTCAAAGATCGCCTCAACATGGAAGACACGATGGCGTGCCCCATGCATGAAGAGCCTCTGCGTTTGATTCCCGAGGAAGCGCGTGCAAAAGTGCTCAGCTACCTCAACAAGGGCAAATCTTTTGATCAGAAAATTTACGTTGAAGGCAATATCGATCCGGCTTGCCGTTTCATCTTCAACGAACTGATGAAGCAATACGGTGGCGATTGGGAGCGTGTGGTTAAGAACCACATCCGCGTGCGTCGCTTGCTGCTTTCGGAAAAAGACCGCGTTGGTATTGGAACATTTCAGCCCAAAGACGAAAAGAACCAGGACTCCACCGAGCTCACCGGTGACCTGAACTACCGCAAGATTGCAGAATACGGTTCCGATTCGGATCCGCGTGCGTTCAACTTCGATGGCGAGTTCAACATTGCCAACCGCGGTATGGTTGAGTTCGTGGAAATGCTCAAGCTCGACGTGGCTTTCCTCTACGATTTGCTCGGTGCGTCGCAAGAGCACCGCATTAAGCCAAAGAAGTTTGCGCAAACTGACATCGACGAAGTGATTGTAGGACACACCAACGAGCCCGAATATCGCAAACTTCAGAACAACGAGTTCATGGAAGCGTTGCGTGACCGTACGGTGAAAATCGACGTTCCCTATATCACCAAGTTGAAGGAAGAGACCAAAATCTATCGCAAGGACTTCAATCCTGAGAGCGTTCCGCACATTCACATTGCGCCACACACGATTGAAACAGCTGCAATGTGGGCTGTCATGACGCGCCTTGAGGAGCCTAAGAAGGCTAACCTCACCATGATGCAAAAACTCAAACTGTACGACGGCAAAACGCTGCCAGGTTACACTGAGGACAACATCAAGGAGTTGCGCAAGGAAGCAATGCGCGAAGGTTTGGATGGCATCTCACCTCGTTACATCCAAGATAAAATTTCCAACGCACTTGTGGATGACCGCGGCAATGGCTGTATCAACCCCTTTATTGTTCTCAATGAGCTCGAAGGTGGTTTGAAGAACCATTCGCTTATTCGTGATGAAGAGACCAAGAAGCGCTACAGAGAACTTCTTGCAAACGTCAAGCAGGAATACGAAGACATCGTGAAGAACGAGGTTCAGCGTGCGATTTCTGCTGATGAAGAGGCGATTGCGAAGCTGTGTGGTAACTACATCGACAACGTTAAGGCTTACACTCAAAAGGAACGTGTCCGGAATAAGTACACGGGCCAGAGCGAAGAGCCAGATGAGCGTTTGATGCGTAGCATTGAGGAAAAGATCGACATTCCGGAAAGCCGCAAAGACGACTTCCGGCGTGAGATTATGAACTACATCGGCGCACTCGCACTCGAGGGCAAGACCTTCGACTACAAGACCAACGAGCGCTTGCACAAAGCTCTGGAGTTGAAGCTTTTTGAAGATCAAAAAGACACCATCAAGCTCACAAGCTTGGTGTCGAATGTGGTCGACAAGGAAACCCAGGCTAAGATTGATGTCGTCAAGAACCGCCTGATCAAGAACTACGGCTACTGTGATATCTGCTCGAATGATGCGCTGCATTTTGTGGCCAGCATCTTTGCGCGTGGCGACGTGAAGCGCTCATCGAACTGATGCTTTTGCTAAGGGTTTGTTGAGCACCGAGTGGCGCGCCTGAGGAGAGAATGGCATGAAGATGGAAACCGACGTCAACCGCTTTCGAAGGATTGTGCGTGGACGTATCAAGGACAACCTCAAGCGCTTCATTTCCTCGGGCGAGCTGATTGGTCGTCAGGGGAACAAGCAGGTCACCATTCCCCTTCCGCGCATCGATTTGCCACGTTTCCAGTTTGGCGGAAACCAACAGAAGGGCGTGGGACAGGGTGATGGTCAGCCGGGCGATCCGCTCAATCAAGGCCAGCCCCAGCCAGGCGAGGGCGAGGCAGGACAAAATCCCGGTGAACACGGGCTCGAAGTTGATGTTTCGCTCGAGGAACTTGCCGACATTCTCGCGGAGGAGTTGCAACTTCCGCGCATCGAGGACAAAGGCAAGAAGAACGTCAAATCGCGCAAGTTCCGCTATCACGGAGTTCTCAAGACGGGTCCTGAGGGTCTGCGCAACTTCAAGCGTACTTACAAAGAAGCGCTCAAACGCCAGATTGCTTCGGGTGACTACTCTCCTCACGCACCCAAGGTCATTCCTATCAAGGAAGACAAACGTTTTCGTAGTTTCAAAATTGAAGAGAATCCCGAAGCAAGCGCAGTTATCATCTACATGATGGACGTGTCTGGTTCGATGGGTGACGAGCAAAAAGAGATTGTGCGGCTGACCTCCTTCTGGCTCGATACCTGGCTTAAGCGCAACTACGACAACATTGAAACACGCTTCATCATTCACGATGCTGTGGCGCGTGAGGTTGATGAGCAAACCTTCTACCACACCAAGGAGAGCGGCGGTACGCTTATTTCGAGTGCGTACAAGCTGTGCGAGAAGATCATCAAGGAAGAATATCCTCTCGATGAGTGGAACATTTACATGTTCCATTTTTCTGATGGTGACAATTGGAGTGGCAACGACACCAACGAATGTATGTTGTTGCTTGACAACGTGCTCCTCCCCACCTCAAATCTGTTCTGTTACGGTCAGGTCGAGAGCCGCTACGGCAGTGGCCAATTCCTGAAAGATCTTGAGAAGCACTTCGGCGAGAACCAAGAAAAAGTGGTGACCCACCAGATCAAAGACCGCGATGGCATCATGAATGCACTCAAGGTTTTTCTCGGCAAAGGAAAATGACCATGGTGATGGATCCGCGTCTGACCAGTGAGTTGACTCCCGAACTCCGAAACATTGTCATGGAGATTGAGTCTCAGAGCCGAAATCTGGGTCTCGATTTCTTTCCTGTTATTTTTGAAATGGTAAATTACCAGCAGATGAGCGAGATTGCCTCGTACGGTGGCTTTCCAACGCGCTATCCGCACTGGCGATTTGGAATGGAATATGAGCATCTGTCGAAGAGCTATGAATATGGCTTGAGTCTGATTTACGAGATGGTCATTAACAACGACCCTTGCTATGCCTATCTTTTGAAAAGCAATTCGCTCGTGGATCAAAAAACAGTGATTGCTCACGTCTATGGCCACTGCGATTTCTTCAAAAACAATTATTGCTTCTCGCACACCAACAGAAAGATGTTGGACGAGATGGCCAACCATGGCAGCCGAGTGCGTCGCTATATCGAAGAGGTTGGGCACGATGAGGTCGAATCCTTCATCGATACCTGTCTGACTCTCGAAAACCTTATCGATCAACACGCTCCGCATATTCGGCGTGAGCCAAAGGCAGGGCGCGATGCGGATGATTCCCTGCCGCCAGAGAAACGTCCTGTCCCAAAGTTACCAACTCAACGCAGTTATATGGATGGGTACATTAACCCAGAAGGATATCTGAAGGAGCAGCAGGAGCGCATCATCCGTGAGGCCGAGCGTGAAAAGCGTTTCCCCGAATCCCCTCGCCGTGATGTGCTGCAATTCTTGATTGAACATGCACCACTTTCTGCTTGGCAGCGTGATGTTCTTTCGATTGTGCGCGAGGAAGCTTACTATTTCGCGCCGCAGGGACAGACCAAAATCATGAACGAGGGCTGGGCTGTATACTGGCACTCCAAACTGATGACCCAATTTGTGCTGAACGACTCTGAAGTCATCGATTACTGCGACCACTATGCGGGTGTTACGGCGACCTCTGGTATGCGCCTCAATCCCTACAAAGTTGGTGTTGAGCTGATGCGACACATTGAAACCCGTTGGAACAAAGGCCGCTATGGCCTCGACTACATGCTGTGCGATGACCCTGCGCAGCGTCGTTCCTGGGATACACAAACCAACCGCGGGCGTGAGAAGCTCTTCGAAGTGCGTAAGTACCACAACGACATCACCTTCATCGATGAGTTCCTGGATGAGGACTTCTGCGAAGACGCGAAGCTTTTCACCTGGGCTGCCGATCGGCGCACGGGTCAGGCTGTCATCAGCGATCGGGATTTCCCTCAGATCAAACAAGAGCTCCTCGATGCACTAACCAACTTTGGTCAACCGATCATTGAGGTGGTTGACGGCAACTTCCGGAACCGGGGAGAGCTCTTGATGTCGCACGAGCATCAGGGCAAAGATCTGAAGATTGACTGGGCCATGGAAACTATGCGCAGCCTCTTCAAGATTTGGAACCGACCTGTGAATTTGAGTACAATTCTTGAGGGCGAGCCACGCTTGCTGATTTATGATGGTGGCGAGCCGCGCATCGAAAAACCGGTGACGACCGAAGAGGCCAGCTGAGTGCTGGCTTTTTTCTTTACTCGAAAGCGATATCCGAGCCAGGTGTGTGAATGAAAATCGCCTTGTAACCTTCGACCACTCCAATTCTTCCACGCACGAATTTCAGAGTTTTTCCTGCAGAGGACTGCAGAGTGCCGCGGAGCCAGCTTTTGTTGGCACCAAAGGCTCTGTCGGCAGTAATGACAACTTTTTCGCTCGGCTGTTCATTTTCTGTGGTGCCGTTGAGCTGCACATAAATGTGGTGCAGGCCTGTTTTTTGCATCTGCAGAGCGACTTCGCTCAACGTAACACACTCTCCCTGTTGCACATTGGCCAGGCTCTCAGGGGATTGTATTTTCTTGTCTTGTTGGCACGAGGCACCTTCGATTTCCACCTGTGGCAATTCCGAGATCTTCTGTGTCTCGATGCTTTCGGCAAAAAGTTGCGCTGTTGGGTTCGATTGCCCCTGAGATGCCCGATCAAAATGTGCCACGATGGGCAGGTGATCGGAGAATCCTACGTCGAAGTGCGTTGTGCGCATCTGACCTGCAGAGTCTTTGTATTTGCGGAGCTGCGAGCGCAGGGGCAGACCATCGCCATTGCTGAGCACCGCGGCAGTAGTGCCCGAACGTCCCACCACCTGAAGTGCAGCACCAAGGACAAGAGCACCATCCTGAAGCATTGAGCGGGTGATGATGATGTTGTCGAGCGCCTGAAAGTGAGAGTCGTGCGGATAGTCGCCTTGCTCACCAGCAGAGAGAGTTAACCACAACGGCACGAGTTTCTCGGGCTGCTTTGCCAAACGCGCTTCGGTCAGAGATTGTGCGAGTTGCAGTCCACCGTGCACAGGTTCTTCGCGGTAGTCAGCATTGAAATCTCCGACAATCATGGCCGCAGCAGCTTTGCCCTCGCTGGTGCGCAACGATTCAATGTGTTTGCGCATCAGTTCTGCCAAAGACCGTCTCATCACATCACCCCAGGGTGATTTGTCGCGTTTGCTTTTCCAGTGGCTGTTGAGCAGGGTGAACACAGAGCCTTCCGGGAGAATCACACTTACCCGTTGCGGATCGCGCGAGGCACCAATGAAATCTTTCTGTGCTTCGGCCTCCATTTCCTGGGGCTTAAACAGGAAGTCTATGCGCGTGTTTTCAGCGAGTGGGAGTTTACTTATAACGGCAGTAGTGACTGCAGTGGGATTGTCTTGTGCCTGTTGTCCCAAAGCATAGTGGTTGTAGCCGAGCTCACTCAAAACGGGCTTGAGTAATTCGAGTGAGCGGCTCTGGTTGGCCGCGCTTTCAATTTCCTGAAGTGCCACGACTTCGGGCAGCCCTGCAGCCACGAGTGCTGTGCGGATCCGTTCGGTTTTCTTTTCAGCGAAGCGGCCGCTGTGCCAATTCGAGAATGCTTCTGAATAGTCGTCGTAGGCGGAACTGTTGTTGGGTAGGTCGTCCCAGAAGTTCTCGACATTGTAGCTTGCAACACGCACCGTGCGCTGCGGTAGATGTTTAAAGACTCTGAGATTCGTGTCCGAGGGAGATGATGACTCAAGCACAAGCTCACCTGATGCGGTGAGCTGCAAAGTCTGTAGCTCAGAATTTTCAGTGCACGGTGCGCGGAGGCATTGCGCAGAGCCGTTAGTCAGTTTGATTGTGTCTTTCCCAGAAAGAAATTTTTCGCGCTCTGTTGCGCTGATTGGATATCGAATGGTCTGGCTTGCGGAGTCGAGAATGACTTTGTCTTGCAGCAGAGTGACTGCGATGTTGTCGAGATTGTTGCGCAGCAGAAGTGTGCTTTGCGCACTGATTGCCTGCCGGGTTTGCCAGGCACCGATCCGCTCTGCAGCAACAGGTTGACGATCGAGTGCAACCGTTACAGTCATTCCGTTGCAAGAGAAAGACAACGTGAGCGAGTTCTTTTCACTCGCTGAGCTCGCCTGTAGGAGATTTCGGCACTCTACCTGTTCGCCGGAGCGGGATGTTGCACTCGCGCGAAACGCTACCAACTCAGAGGCGCGGATCATTCCAATCAATTGCTCCGAGGTTTGAGTAAGGTTGATTTGATACGCGCTGGTGAGGCCTGGTTGGCGCGTGGAAGGCGCGTCGTGCAAAAGGAGTGAGTTCAGAAAAGGTGAGGTGAACTTTACCCGCGCTATGAGTTGTTGAAGCTCTTCGGCGCGTGGCTGAGTGGGCGCAGCTAGAAGCTGCGATTGCGTTGCTGATTGAGTTTTGTTGCAGGCCGTAGGTGAAGTTGCAGCGAGAATCGAGATAACAACCTGTGTCGCGTTTTTGCCAACGTTCAGAATCATGATTCAATTCCTTGCGCTTGGGGACATGCGACGGCGGCGTCAACGCTCGGCTGCCGTGACGTGTTCGGCTAGCACGGTTTTTTGTGTTGGTCGAGCGATAAATTTCACTAAAGTTTCAAATTATCAGTGATTATCAATAATAAGTGCAGTGTAAAATCCTTGGTCAGAGGCTCGAGCTGAAGTGGTTTGAAAGACCCAAGCAATTGTTCATTGTTCTTGGCAGCCAGATTGGCACAGGAGTTGCTCTCGGCTTTGGTTGCAGACCCGCTCGCTGGTCGGCACGCAGGGGAGACAAGCATATGGCAATGGACAACTTCAACAATGCATCTGGTAAAAGGAAGATCACTCAGGCTCTGTGTCTCGGAGTGGGCCTCTTGACCGGAGTGACACTGGTGAGTACGCCCACAGCCTGCAATCCGGGAAATGTGCGTATCAGCCGCGAGCCGCTGGCTCAGACGGGCGAGCAGGATATCGACAGCCGCAGTCCCTCAATCAATGAGGAGCGTCTTGAGGTTGAGCCAGAAATCGAGCAGGTCTCGGCAAACACAGAGCCAACCGTGAGCGGAGAAGATCCTCGACTCATCAAATCCGATGCGTCGCTTTTTGCGGTCAAGGCGGAACCCGAGTTTTGTTCGGGGTTGAAGCCGGGGGAGTGTCTCACACTCGTCATCCAAGTGCCCAGTACATTGCTTCAATCGAGTCTTGGTTTGGGTGTCCTTGGGCTGAGCTTGGCTTCAAAAGGCTACAACGATCTTCTCCATCGCACCTGTGGGGAGGGGCTCAAGGTTGGGCTCCCTGTGATTGAGGCAGGCCTGCCCTTGGTCAGACGGAATGGTGTGGCCAAGGGACTCTTTGGCGGATTCAAACGAGCGCGCTGTCTATACCAGGTTCTGACCGATGAGGGGCAGCTGCCACCACAGTTGAGCAGCAACGAGACTGGGTTGAAGGTGCGCTTGGTTGACTTCACCCTGAGCGGCTCTGCGATTTCAACCAATCCGGTGATCGGCAAATTTGAGTTTAAAGAGAGCAAGCTCAACACTCGTTTCCATGATGTGTCTCTGCGCATTCCTCAGGCGGGGCAGTCGACCACGTGGGAGCCTGTGCGTGGAGGCTGGAACATCTTTGATACGGCCACCTACAGCGGTATTTTCAAGACAAGCAACGTGAATGTGACTGTCAACCGGGGGCTGGTTTTCAAGGCCAACGGATTTGGAATCGCGAGTTACTTGAATACTGTGGTTGAGCCCTTTCTGGATGAATCAACCCGGACGCAGTCGCTTGTGAAGGCGCGCGCGCAGGTGGAAATGATGCGCATGGCCGTGCGTGCCTTACGCCAAGGAAAATCTATGGTGACCTCTTCACTCGTGCTTGTGGGCATGGGGCTGGATGCAATCAAGCAGCTCTGCAGTAGCCCCGGTTCGGATTGTAGAGTTCAGAATTCCGAGAGGGATCTCGTAACCCAATTGAATGCGTCCTTTGATAACGGTGAGCCCCTGGAAAGCAACAGCAAGGCTCTTCTCATCGATGCTCTTAAGTACGTTCCGCTAGGACTTGTTCGAGCTGTGTTTGAACACGCCGATGAAAAGGCGCTGGTTGCACAGATGCGCCCACCGTTGCCCGCACCGATTTCTGCAGCACCTGCTGCGGCTCCTGCACCAGCACGGTAAGTGAACTGATTTGCTTGTGGTCTGCGGCTCAGGAGGAGCTGCTCACCAACTCAGAGATAATCTCTTCGTGATCTGTGCGAGGCAAACTGCGCTGTGGGCGCATTTTTTTTTTGGTTTCTGCAGCGATCTGTGGATCTGCGATTTCAATCCAGTAGCATGTATGGTTTGCGTGGGCGCTGAAAAAGCCTTCTGCAACAGGCACACACTCTTGTTTGTGGGTGAATTCGGTCATGTGTTTTTTAAAGTGCTCCGCGGTTTTTGCGGCCTCGGGACCGAAAAAGTCCCAGTGATGCACGGTGCTGCTCATCGTCTCTCTTTCAAGCTTAAGTGTGAGGCAATTTGTGACGTAGTGCACTTCTACAGGAGGACGATGTTGGATGTCCATGGAGCAACTGCTGGTCCCTGATTATGCACGAAGTTTTTCGCCTGTATTGCGAGCAAGATTGTTGAATTTTTCGAAACTTGATACGAATGCGGAAAATTCCTGTCCAATCAGCCAATTAAAAAAACGGACCGCGAAAAGTCTTCCTACGCTATTGACAGTGTTTTTTGGGCTACTGTACCACTATATATGACAAGACAATCTTCTGACCCTGCACAAATGTAAGGTATAGGACATTTATACCACACACGGCGCACTCGGAAATTGCCTTCGTCATGGGAAGACCCAACCGCCTGCAAGGAGCAACATATGGCGAACTCTGCATTCCGGCTCTTTCACCCACGCGTCTCAAATCAAGGCCTCGACCTCTCAAACGTCAACCTGACTGGCTCGCTCGAGAACATCATCCTCGATCTGCGCCCGAAAATTGAAATGGGTAAAGAGTATTCATTCTTGGCAGCCGCCGTGCTCGCGGAAAAGTTGCGCGTTGAAACCCTGCAAACACTCGGTTTAAGCACAGACACTGCACCCGTGAGCAAGCCTGAGGGTGAAAAGCTGCGTCCTACGCTGCGCCAATATGTGCAGTTCGGTATTGACCAGGGGCACATGAGCCCACGGCTGGTTGAACTTAACCTTGAAGACCTGCAGAAGCACATCAAACCGGAGCGCACCTATCTGTTTGATTACCTCGGTGCGCATACCCTGTACGACCGTTACCTCCTTCACAAGGAAGGCAACCGCTATGAGGACATCCAGCATTTCTGGATGCGTGTTGCTATGGGGATGGCTCTTGCCGAGAAGGACAACAAAGAAGCATCAAAGCGCGCCGTTGAGTTCTACGACGTTATTTCGCAAATGCTTTACGTGCCGAGCACGCCAACTCTGTTTAACGCGGGAACGAATCGTTCACAGATGTCGAGCTGCTTCCTGACCACCACTCAGGACGACCTCGTCGACATCTACCGCCAGTACTCGGACAACGCGCTGCTCTCGAAGTTTGCCGGTGGCCTTGGCAACGACTGGACTTCGATCCGTGCAAGCGGTTCCTGGATCAAAGGAACCAACGGACGCTCCCAGGGCGTTATCCCGTTCATTAAGGTTCAAGACTCATCTACAATTGCGGTGAATCAAGGCGGCAAGCGCAAGGGAGCTGTGTGCGCGTATCTTGAAACGTGGCACCTCGACATCGAAGACTTCCTTGAGCTGCGCAAGAACACAGGCGATGAGCGTCGCCGTACTCATGATATGAACACGGCCAACTGGGTTCCGGATCTTTTCCTGGAGCGTGTTGAGAAAAACGCCGACTGGACTCTCTTCTGCCCGAGCGAGGCGCCAGAGTTGCATGATACTTTCGGCGCCGAGTTCAAGGCACGTTACGAAGCCTACGAAGCTGCAGCAGAGCGCGGCGAAGTGAAGAACTTTAAAAAGGTTTCTTCTGTGACTCTCTGGCGTAAGATGTTGACGATGCTGTTTGAAACCGGCCATCCCTGGATCACGTTTAAGGATCCTTGCAACATCCGCAGTTCTCAGCGCCACGTTGGAGTTGTGCATTCAAGCAACCTGTGTACCGAAATCACCCTGAACACCAGTTCAGAGGAAACAGCGGTCTGCAACATCGGCTCTGTGAACCTGAAGGCTATCTTCCAACAGCCTCAGCCTTACGAAGCTCTGCGCACGACTGTCCGCGCTGCAATGCGCATGCTCGACAACGTGATCACCGAGAACTTCTACCCCATCGAGTCGGCGCGTCGTGCCAATGAGCGCCACCGTCCGGTCGGGCTCGGCCTCATGGGCTTCCAAGATGTGCTCTACATGAAGCGCATTCCTTACAGCTCTCCGGGCGCAGTTATGCTTTCTGCTCAAATCATGGAACACATCAGCTATCATGCAGTTGAGTCCTCGGCAGATATCGCGCGTGAGCGCGGAAAGTACGAGTCGTTCGAAGGCTCCGCGTGGGCACAAGGCAAGTTGCCACAGGATACTGTGAAGGAACTCGGCTCTCATGTGCGTGTTCCAGAGGTTCCCGCATTCTTTACGAACAGCAAGAACGAGACGGTGTTTGCAGCCGATCTTCTCGGCGGCGACGGCTTCCCTGCGAAGCTCGGATGGGATTCTGTGCGTGAGAAGGTGAAGGGCGGCATGCGCAACAGTCTGTGCATGGCCATTGCACCCACGGCCACCATCTCGAATATCGCGGGATGTACACAATCGATTGAGCCGAGCTACAAGAACCTGTTCGTAAAAACCAACCTCGGTGGGGACTACACGGTCATCAACGAGTATCTGATTGAAGATCTCAAGAGCCGTAATCTCTGGAATGCTCAGCTCGCGCGCGAACTCAAACGTGCGGATGGTTCCATCCAGAATTTCGACCTGCCGCATGATCTCAAGGAACTCTACCAGACTGCATTTGATGTTGAGCCCGAGCAACTGATCCGCTGTGCCGCGGCGCGCCAGGTTTATATCGACCAGGCTCAGAGCTTGAACTTGTACTTGGGTGCACCATCGGGGCGGCGTTTGGATGAGATGTACCGCTATGCATGGCATTCTGGCCTCAAAACGACCTACTATCTGCGCACCAAGGCTGCGACAGGAGTTGAAAAATCGAGCATTAATGCAGGATCTTCAACTGGCATGACTACAACCTCAGGTGCCGCAATGGGTTCAACCCAAGAGGGTGCGAAAGCTTGCTCGATCGAAAATCCTGATTGCGAGAGCTGTCAGTAACCGGGTCTGCTGCAGCGCCCTGAATGCTGCAGCATTTTTTCATTTGTCACTCACAGGAGCAACACAGACATGTTGTTGAACGCCACACAAACCCAACTAATGCCATTTGAATATCCATGGGCATGGGATGAATTCAAGAACCTTTGCAAGAACCACTGGCTTCCTCAAGAAATCTCGATGGCGTCGGATATCCAGCAGTGGAAGAGCAACACCACTCTGACTGCCGATGAAAAACACCTCATCAAGAAGATTCTGAGCTTCTTTGCAAACACCGATGTGCTTGTGGGCGATAACATCGTGATGGCAATTTACCGCCATCTGACCAATCCCGAAGTGCGCCAGTACCTCTGCGGCCAGGCCTTTCAGGAAAGCATTCACTCTTGGTCATACGCACACATCGTAGAATCACTCTCGATGGATCAAAAGGAAGTGTTCTCCGAGTTCAAGCGCTTTGGCACCATCAAAGACAAACATGATTTTCAAGCTGCATTTTTAAACGGTGTTATGCATCCAAACTTCAGCACTGAAAGTCTGCAAGGCAAGAAAACTTTCCTCGAGAACCTTTGCGCGTACTACATTGGAATGGAAGGCATGCAATTTTACAGCGCATTCGTGTTGCTGCTGAACTTCAAGCGCCGCAATCTGATGGTGGGTGCTGCCGAGCAGCTCGAGTACATCGTGCGTGATGAATCGCTGCATTGCCGCTTTGGTACTAAACTCATCAACCAATACATTGCCGAGTATCCAGAGGCTTGGATCGCCGAGGTCAAGGAAGCTGTGCGCAACAACGTTTCGCGCGTGGTTGAGCTCGAGGATGCCTTCGTTGCTGACTGCTTGCCGCGCGATGTGTTGGGCATGAGCAAAGAGCAGTTCTCGCGCTACATTCGTTACATCGCGGATCGCCGCCTGGAATCCATTGGTCTTGAGCCGCTGTTCGGAATTGAAGACACTCCCTTTCCGTGGATGAACGAAATCATGGATCTGCCCAAAGAAAAGAATTTCTTTGAGAGCCGCGTAACGGAGTATCAGGCTTCGGTGTCGCTCGACTGGAACTGAGCCAAGCGCAGGATGGGGCTCGTTATAGGGTTCGAGCAGTCAACTGCTCTGAGACTTGGGCTTATCGAAGGTTCTGGAATTATTACTTATTAAGCCCCACCATCGCCTACGATGGTGGGGCTTAATTGTATCGCATCGTGGATGCGTTTTTCTGTTGTAAAATCAGATAATTATTTGCGTGTTTTTTGTTAGTTAATTTTAAGCTCAAAGTTCCGATACGTTTCAAGAAGAGGGGGATTTTGAGCTATGAAAAGACCATTCAGAGCCGAGTCTGTCAGTCGAGTCCGCAGAAAATCGTGCATGCTCTGTCTAGGCTCTGCTGCGCTGATATGCGTTGCTGCAGCGTGCACCAACGATAACAGCTACGACTCGGGCACGCCGGCGGCGAAGGCGGCAAAGAAGACTCTCGGAGCAGAAGCCCCAAAAAAGAGCCCAACGGGTGGCGTAAGAGCCAAAGGCGAAGCTGTGCCCCGCTCAGATTCCTCAGCAACGTTCAGCGGAGGGGTGCCGTTCCAGTCGGTGGCGTCCGACGCCGAGGCTTGGGTGGTGACAGACAACAAGGCGACCCGCATTGAGCTCAACAAACCAGGTTATCCCAAAACGGAATGGACGTTCTCTTCGAGTAGCCGTGGTAACCGAACATACGTGAGCGAATTGGGGCTCCTCATTGGACGCACCAACTTCGACCAAGCCTCTCGCGGGGTGTGGTTGGCCAAGCGCGATCAGCCGGGAACGGCAGTCAAAATCTACGACCCGCCGGATATGCGCACACAAAGCAGACTTTCAGTGACATCGTTCAAGATCGGAAATCAGCCGTATATCGGCATGGCTTATGGAACTTCCGGCGGAAACAAGAAATTCGTGCGGATTCCGATCGACCGCACGAAGCCAAATGGGATCGACGAGACTCGCAAACAGGAGCGGGAGTACGGTGCGCTCTCTCAAGGCGTTGGCGGATTCGGGGGTGTGGGCAACTTCGCCGCGTATGGCTCCTTCATGGATCAAACCAAAAAGGCTTTTTATCTCGGTGGCGGCTCGGGTTCGGGAGCTTGGGGTGTAAACGTTGAAACGATGAACGAGCTATCTCTGGGCGACGTGCCCAATGGTGCCATTGGAGCAGCCAACCGACGCGTCTGTGGATACACAATGGCAACCGCACGTGGGTTAAGCTACGCACTTGCCGGTGACTTGAAAGGTAACATTGTTTCTGCAGGTGGAGCCTATACCTTTGCTCATGACCCCCAAAACGACGTCATCTTTGGTAGCAGCAATTCTGCCGGAAGTTTTTCTGTGGCACGGCAAAGCTGTGTTGCAGCGGGTGGCACTGACTGCGCAACAGGTGGTGGCTCGTGCGAAGTGTTTCCCGCTGTCGTGGTTGGCCCCATGAGTGCCGTAGGCGATGGGCGTGTTGTGGGTATCAAACGCGGCAACCCGAGCGAGGTTTATCTCATTTCGCTAAAGGATAAAAATAATTTGAATTCTGGGATCGAGGTGACTTCGGTCACTCAAATCCAGGGTGATGCATACATGTACAATGACTTCACCGGTGTGACTCTCTATGCACCAGACCAAACCCGGCTCATCGAATTCAAGACACTGAAAGGTTTTCAGGCAGGCAAACCTGTCAAACAAGTTCTCGCGGGTTGGAGCGCGCAATCGAAGAACACTGAAGACCTGCGTGGATTAAAACTTGAGCTTGCGTGTTACAAAACCGGAAAACCCAAGCCCACCTATGTGGATTACTCTGCTCAGCTGAAGAATTCAGCGAGCTTATTTGCTCTCGACGTCAAGGATTGCTCTGGGGATATCGATGCCATTGAAGTGAAGCTTTCGTCCGATGGCACGACCAATAACTTCACACGTCTTTCGACTTTTGAGATCCGAGGTGCGCAATGAATTCCAACAAGCAAAAGAAGTTTGCCCTGGCAGGTGCGCTCGGAATTGCAATGTGGATGTCCAGCGTAATTATTCCAACATCGTGCGGAAGTCGTGTGCCTAACAAAAAGGTGTTTGTCGTTGGAGAAAAGACCATCGTCACACCGCTCCCAGCACAATACGCATTGTCTGCGTTGCCGGCGAATTTGCCGCAAAAGATTCTCTTAAGCTTTGATGGCGGTGGAAAACAGGTCGAACCTGATTCGGGAGCAGTGATTCAATTCTACGAAAGTCTTGAAGGCGGCGAACCGTTTTATACGATTGCTGCGAAGGACTTTAAATTTCTGCACCTGCGCACAGGCTGTGCCTCAGGGGATGTTGCGCTGCTAGAAAACAACATTGAATCCGATGTGTTGATTTGCGATGGCTCTTTGAACCTCAATCGCATTCGACGCATGGAGCTTGTCTACCCCAACGGTAAGAAGAAGGAGGCCACCAGTTTGGCTCCTGATTATCAAGAAGGCGACGTTTTGGCTGCAGGTGTGATGTTCCGCTGAAGAGTGCAAACAGACCGCCTATCGACACCCGGCTTTGGCCGGGATTTTTAGTCATCTTCCCGGCTTTGGCCGGGATTTTTTTTGAACACTGTTTAACTCTTGCACAGCCGTGCGTTGTGGATGCGCTGAAATGATTGATGTTTTTATTGGCTCGAATCATGCTTAGCTCGTCTCACCGAGTCATTCTTTGAGATTTTCTGATGCATGAGGAACAGCTATGACAAACCACAATCTCTCTCGCTTCACTTCTCTCACACGTCTCATCAGCGGCTTGTTGCTCTCGCTCTTTGCTGTGGGCTGCAGTGGTACACCGCTGAGTTCCTCAGTGCAGGATTTCTCGGGTTCCCAGCTCTATGGCACCGGGATGGCCGATGGTACGTTGAGCCTGACCTTCGATGATGGCCCAGGGCCACGCACCGCTGAATTGTCGCGCTATTTGAAGGAAGAAGGAGTCCAGGCAACGTTCTTCATTCAGGGCAGTGCCGCTGCCGCCTACCCCGAAGTGCTCAAGCAATTGCACGCAGATGGCCATCGCCTCGCAAATCACACCTACAGCCATCCGCGGATGACAACAGCCACGGATCCGGTGACCGAGGTACGTCGCACCGATGAGCTCATCAAGAAATATGTGACTGATGGTGTGTTTCTCTTTCGTGCTCCTTATGGTGACTGGAATGGCAAAGTCGCGACTGTTCTCAATAGCGCAGGTCTGACGAAGTACGTCGGTTCGATTTTCTGGGATATTGGCGGTGTCCGTACCGAGGGAACAGACAAGCGTTTGAATACAGCTGCCGATTGGGCATGCTGGGCGTTCAATGATTCTGTTGAGACATGTGCGGATGGCTACATGAATGAAATTCGTGACCTTGGTCGTGGAATTGTGTTGATGCATGACATGCACTCGCGCACTGTCGACATGGTCAAGAATATGGTTCCACGCTTGAAAAATGAGCGCTATCGGTTTGTGAGTCTCGAGAGCATTCCCACGGTTTCTGCTGCATTGGCACGCCGTACCAACACGGGCGATGCACCGCCACCTGCGCTGTCTTGTCCTGCAGGATTCTCTCCAACCGATGTGGGCACTCAAGGTGGAAAACTTTGTGTCTCTGAGACCGAAGCTTCCGGACCATTCACTCAAGGCATGATTGCAGCCTGTCGTGAAAAAGGCGGCGGTGATGCTTGCGGCAATGCGCGCTGGTCGCGTGGATTGGCGCTCTGGTTGCATGGTGCTGGTCGTTGTCCTGTGGGCGCATCGTTTGATTCAGCTTTGAATATCTGTGTGGAAGGCGAAAACGTTTTTGGCCCATTTGCTCAATCGCAGGTGAAAGCGTGCAGGGCGGCAAGCGCCAATCCCACGTCACCTGTCTGCGAGAGCAACCGCTGGTCGAGAGGATTCTTTGCCTCACTGGCGCGCTGAGGCGGCTGAAGTTAAGTCCACTTTTCATTGCTGACTGGTTTATTTTGGGAGGTGTGTGTGTTTCGTGTGAATTCTCGCCGGAAGTTCTTTTCGGCTGTGGAAATCAGAAACGCCAGAAGTCTTGTTGTCACAGTGTTTGCGGCGGCGGCACTTGTGAGCGCCTGCAAACCGCTCCTCCAGAATCCAGACTCGATTGAAATGTCCGTTACACCTGACAACGACGCAGATGTGCTCGAGAGACTCACAGCAAAGCAGAACACAGCTTTAACGACCTACATGCTGCAGTCGAGCTCACGCTCAAATGAGGTTTGCCTGATTCCGGAGGGAACCCAACTCGTTGCCGATGCAATAAAACCTGAGGGAATAGGTCACTGGCGAGTCTTTTCTCTGAGCGAAATACGTTTGCCCTCTGGTGAAGTGGGGCGGCTCACGCGCGTTTCCAATGAGACCGAAGCGGCTACTCCCAACCCTGTGCCAACTCCCACACCCTTGGTGACTCCGAACTCACCTCTGGTGGCTCCAAACTCTTTATTGAGTGAAGGGAAGGAAGAGGCTGTGGTCAGCAAAACACCCCAAGAGCTCCTTAATTGTGCGCTGTTGCAAAAAGAAAGTTTCTTGGTTTTTTCAGCCGACTTCTCGCGCGAGTTGTTTGCCGATCCGCAGAAGAAAACTCCCGGTCAGGGACAGGGCGGATTAACGAGCCCGGGGTCTTCCCCGCGCAATAGTAATAGCTCTTGGCAGTGGCCGACACGTGGGCGCACCATACGTAATGATTCCGGTGGAAGTGGTTACTTTAATGCTCCGCGTGCATCCGGACGCGGGCATCAGGGGATCGATATCGTTGCAGCAGTTGGTGAGGCCGTCTACGCTTCGCGGTCGGGAACAATCGTCGATCCTGCTTGGGAAGGTGCGTATGGCAAGGTGGTCGATGTGCGGCATGAGGGCGGATACTTGTCCCGCTATGCACATTTGAGTTCATTTACCTACAGCCATGGAACATACGTCGAAAAAGGTGCCCGCATTGCGACCGCTGGACGCACCGGCAATGCCTCAGGTGCGGGAATCACCCCACATCTTCACTTTGAAATCCGGCGTGGTGGAAGAGTCTTGAATCCGAGGTCGCTTTTGCCTTAATGCGCTGGGAAGGCTGATTTCGGCTGGCATTAAAACCAGCAGCTACAGGTGAGCGTGCTCAAGTCGTTGAAGAGGGTGTTGCAACTCATTTTTCCGGTTTGCGCTGCGCGCACTCTGCCATTTGCGTATTCCGCTCGCTCTATGTCCTGAGGCGACACCTCGGCAGGTCGGAATGGTTTCTCAGCCAGAGACATCGTTCTGGTTCCCGGTTTGCCTCCCTCCGCAAGAATTTTCTTCTCCCAAGTCTGAACGAAGTTTTTGGCCTCATCCCAGGTGATTTGCATTTTTTCTGGAAATGCGGGAGCGCCATAGCCATCAGGACTATTGATGGCAAAGGAATGGCCCACAACGCTGTAGAGGGGTGGTGTTTCAAAGTTCCAGCGGATGGACACCTGGTAGCCAACATCTTTGACTTGCCAAAACTGGTTCCAGTCGATGACGTGTGTGTTGGCCGCAGGCCAGCGCTGCTGTGCTTGGGTGAGTGTGAAGCCTTCAGCCCATTCTGTGGGTGAGAGGTTTGGATTGTTACGCGGATGATTCTTGCAGGCCGCATTAAACTTTAGATTCTGTGGCTCTGCAGCAGCAAGGGCACTCAAATCTGCACCCCAGTCTTGGGGTTTGAAAAAATCAGCACGGCTGAATTCTCCTGAGCCTGGCGCGTCTCCTTGTTCGATTCTTGCTCCACTTTGACTCTTACTTAGACCAGGAGTTGCGGCAGTGCTTTGCTGCGCATTTCCTTGCGCCGTTGTGGGATTGTTTCCTGAAAGTGCATCGGAGGGTGTCGCGTCTGCGAGCCCGGTGGGTGCGACCGGAGCATCTGGTTCGGGAAACGAGGAGCGCGAGTGCTGTGCCCCCCAGAGTCCTACGCCAACAGCTGCTGTAGCAGTTGTCAGAACGAGGGCAGCTGTTTTCTTTTTCTGCATGCGAGACATCCCCGGTGTGTAGGCATCTGAATATGATGAAAGGATAACTTGCTCCGCATAGAAATTCGAGCAGCTCTGTTCAAGAATCTTACGGAGAACATCAAGGTAGGCCTTTGCGCCGGGGCAAGGGTGGAACGAATGTGCAGGTTCGTGGTTCTCAAAAAGCGACGTTTTCCAGTTCCAAAGCAGAGGCAAGTTGCGACATATAGCTGTGATCGGAAATTTCGATCGCTCCGAGTGAGGCTAAGTGGGGGGTAAGAAACTGGCACTCGAGAAGCACAAAATTCATTTTTTTGAGATGTTCGACAAGATAAAACAAGGCAACCTTTGAAGCGTTGGAGGTTGCATGAAACATCGATTCTGCAAAGAACGCGCCACCTAAAGACACGCCGTACACGCCACCAACAAGCTCGTCATTGTGGAAGACCTCAAGTGAATGCGCAAAACCGAGCGCGTTTAGTAGTCCGTAAATGCGAATGAAGTCCTCGGTAATCCATGTATCCTCTCGAGCTGCACAGGCGCGCATAACCTTTTCAAAGCAGTTGTTAGTGCGAATAGTGAAGTTTTGCTTGCTGAGGACACGTTTTAATGTGCGACCGACGTGGAAGCCTTCGAGCGGTATGACGGCACGTGGGTCGGGACGATACCAGTTGATATTGCCGGTGCTTGGATCCGGCATCGGAAAGCAGCCTTGGCCGTAGGCAAACAAAACGATTTCGGGGGTCAGTTCTGAGGGCAGCATCGCATTTTCTTTCAGGTTGAACTCAGCAGGGCAGGGATACTGATTTTAACCGCACGGCGGGCAGCGAAAAATGATGCAATAGCTGCAATCGAGCAGAGAATGAAAAGCGAGTAAAGATACAGGCGTGGAACAAGGCCAATCACAAACGGAACGGGATCGGAGAGGAAGCCAGCATAGTAGATGAATTCGACACGGTTAAGAAAGAGTGATGCGACCACACTCAGTGCACCGCCCACGGCCGAGCCAAATAAACCAATCACAACTCCTTCGGTGGTGAAGATGGAAATGATGCGGCTTCCTCGAAATCCAAGGCTGCGCAGCGTTCCAATTTCACGTTGGCGTTCATTGACGCTTTTGACCATAGCATTAAGCACTGACATTCCTGAGATGGTGAGAATAACTGCACTCACTAGGTCACGAAAAATTAAAAATAGACTCATGGTACGTTTATAAACGCGAGCCAAAATATGTTCGCGCCAGTCGAATGCCCTCAATTCGAGTTGTGCAGAACTTGCTGCGGAGTTGAAACGTTCAACAAATGTTCCGAACATTTTTTTATCTTTGAGGCGCAGGCGGATGTGAGAAATGTCGCGCGTGTCGTGCAGAGCTTGAGCCTTGGGAAGTGACATCATTAGGTACCAGGAGTCGATACCACGGAGCCCAACTCCTCCGAGCGCACCAATCGTAACTGCCATAGCATTCACCTGCCCGGAGTCGGTTGTTACGGTCAGTTGTAGGTTGGGGCGTTCACAACGGAAGGGGCGCTCTACGGCCGTGTAGCCTCCGACTTTTGTGAGTAGGCGTTCGTTGCGTTCGGGCACACAACCGAAGGTGTCTCCAATGTCCTCGCCGAGCATGACTGCATCCTCAGACTGCAGGTCAAGAGGCTTGCCTGCCTTGCTGTTCCAAGGCCAGGTTGGATCGCGTAACTGTCGCCCTTTTTCGAGGTCATAGCCGAACCCCCAATAGATCGCACTCGATTTGCCATTGTTGGCAAACCCGCTGACAATCAGAAAACGAGCGTGTTGGTCGACTAAAGACCGGTTCTCAGTGATGAAGTTTTCGATAAATTGTTGTTCTTTTTCATTGATGCGCGAATCCTCGAAATCAATGGCTTTCCCATTGCGCGACTTCTCGATCATGACGTCGCCAAACATGCTGCGCTGGCGATAGTTGTCTTCGTACATGTCCTGCACAACGCTGATGTAGCCGTTGAACAAGGTGAGTGCTGCAAAGCCGATGGCCACAGAGAGCATCGAGCCGAGCGAGTGTCGCCAGTTGTTGAGAGTGTTTCGGACTCCCATCTTAAAAGATTTCATACGCTCCTCAATGCCCGAGACCTCATCTCGGCGAACATGGCACCGAACTCACGAAACATGAGATTGCAGCAGTTTGACAATTTGACGACGGCTGGTTCGAACGGAGGTTATCCAGCCGGAGATGCTTGTTACCGTAACGAGTAAAACACCGGCAACGGCGCAGTGGACAGGGTCAATTTCAAGCACAACCTCAAGGCGTGTCGAAATACCTGGAACCTCGAATAGGATTTTGGCTGCGTTGACGATCAAGGTCACTGTCCAGGCCACCAGCAGACCAACGGGCAGGCTCAAAAGACCAAGCAGTGTTCCCTCTTCAGAGAACATGCGGCTGATTTGTTGCTTTTTGAAACCGACTGCGCGCAGCGTGCCGATTTCTTTGGAACGCTCGAGCACGCTCATGGTCATGGTGTCGGAAACAGTGAGCGTCACCACACAAACGGCAAGGGTGAGGAAAAAGGCCGACATGACGTAAATCAGATTCATGAATCCTGCATAGAAGGGATTGACTGAAAATTCTTTGAAGTGATGCACTTCCAAATCGAGCCCTGCTTTTTTGAGTTCTGAATTCAGAAGCGCTGCATTCTCTTCAACAGGTGTATCCCACGGCAAGTAGATAGCCATTTTGGTGACCGCTTCGGTCTCGTAAAGTTTTTGCAGAGCCTCAAGTGGCAGCTGGGCTGCAGATTCCTCGAGGAGTTCCAGTCCGCTGGAATAAAATCCAACGATCTCCGCGTCGATAGCGGAAAAGTTGTTTTGGAAGGTTCGCCCTGCCAGCTGTACGTTCGGGTCATTCGAACTCTGTGCGCGGAAATCAGCAGCATTGCAATCCGGAACCGTGGTTGAGGCAGGTGCGCTCGATGGCAGAGAATGGTCTAGGTTCAGGTTGTCTTTGCCCAGGTTACGCGCGACCTTCTCTGTTACAAGGATGGGAATCATGTTCTTGAATTCCCAGAGCGCTTTTCCACGCCGAGAGTTTAGCAGCTCCGGGGCGTACTTTTCCACGGCCCAATGCTTGAGGAGCTTTTCTTCCAGTGCCGGTTCTAGCCCCGAGATACGCACCGGCCAGGTTTTGCAACCATTTCCGACAAGGGTAAATCCGTGCAGACTCGCACCGATTCCCTCATGTTGCGGAAAGATGCGCTCAAGAACCTGTCTGGCTTTCATTTGCTCGTCAGGTGAAAGGCTATATTTCCTAGGTTTGAGAAGGTGTTTTTCGACCCCCTCAGGCTTGTAAATCGAGAGACTGCCAATGTGGTTTACGTAGACCGAAGTTGCACGGAAAAATTTCTCAATGCGTGTGACAAACCCACCCAAAAGAATAAGGCCGGCATAGCCCAGAACGATTGCACTTGCCGTGGCAAGGTTTCTGCGGCGGTTCCGTCCCAGATTCTTGAACGCCAACGCCAGGCGTGTCGTCATGGGTGCAGTCTCCGGATCTCTGAAAAAGAGTAGCACTCCAAGGTAACAGCAGGGTGAAAAAAATGCATTGTCTTTGTCTCAGGTGACACATTTTCCCCCTAAGCGGGCAAAAAAAAATGGCTTCCCAGGCAAAGTTTCTGCCTCGAGCATCGGCTCAACCCGTTATGCTTAGCATCGATGCATGAGGAGGTTTTTGGGTGCTTCCGACAAAAATCAGAGTGTCTGTCTATTGTCTGCACGTTCTTCCTTTTGCGCTCATAAGCGCTGCTGCGAAAGGAAACGAGGCACCAACTGAGTATCCGATCGAAATTCCTTTTGAGAGCGAAAGCTCTGAATCCAGTCCGCAGAGATCATCACCGGAAAGCAGTGGGGCAAGCCAGAGCAACGAGCCCGAGAATTTCGATGGCATTGATCCCGTAAGCGAGAGCAGCGGGAGCACAGAATCAGATTTCTATCAGCCGCCCTCGGGATACTCTGCACCACGCAGCAAACCAGCTCCAGCCGCTCCGAGCTCTGCACCATCCAATCCCGATTCGGACGCCTTCGGTGCACCAGAAAACGGGGGGATGACACCTCCTGCGACCGAAGATTTCACGCCGCCCAATGCGACAACTGAGCCAACACAGAACCCCGAGAGCGCAGTTTCTCAGGAAAAGAGCGGGCAGCCGGAAGTGGGTGAACCGAAGTCGGGTACAATGACCGAACTCAAACCGGACGCAGAGGTGCCGCCGGAGAGCGTAAAACCAGATGAATCGAGCTCTCCTCAGGAGAGCGAGCCGACCGAGAAAAAGAAAACCAAAAAACAGAAAAACTCCTCTAAAAAGCAAAGCAAGTCTAAATCCAAGCCCAAGCCGGAGCCGAAAGAACCTCCCGTGCCTTCCTATTTTCAGGATAAATCCGACATCAAATTCTCAGCCGGTCTTGAAAATATTATCACCGCTGCGCTGGCCATGCCTGCGGTTGATTTCGGGTCATTTTCGAACGATGCGATTCTTGTGCCCTGGTTTGTTTTGCGGGATCAAATTTATCCGAGTGTGAAGCTATCCAACGGTCGAAGCTTCCAGTTGAATATTCGTAGCCGAATCCTTCTCGCTCATGAACGTGCAAGTAAACTCAGTGGTAAAGACCAACTCACGAGTCAGTTTACGGCCAACGTTGGCGAGATATTCGCTGTCCTTAAGCCATCAGCACAATTTTCACTCACAGCTGGAAAGCAGAACTTTCAGTGGGGGCCAGCAGAACTCAGGAGTCCGAGTAACTGGATTTTCAGGCCGACTCGTTTGGCAGATACACTGATTCGCAATCCTCAGAGTGAGGTTGAGACCCGCGACCTTGTGCGGATGAATTTTAGTTTAGGCCAACAGCTGAGTGTTGTTGCGATGGCTGAATATGAACCCGAACAGCAAGAAAGACCGCGAATATTTGCAGGGCGACGCGCTTTAATTAAACCTGAGTATTCCTGGAATAACGCAGCTAACTCTGTTGGTATTGTGCTCGGGGTTGCCGAGAAACAGGGTTTTCCTTTTGTCGGGCAGTATGCGACCTATTCCTTGTCCGATAATTTACAGATCTATGCAGATGCAGCTCAATTTCAGGGGGCAGACCTGGCTTTGCCAACGCGCATAAATGTTCCTGGGCGTGCGCAGACGAATTCTTTTATCGTTTACGACTTACCGGAATTGAAAAAAGAAGCGACCAACTTTGAACTCGTTGTTGGGGCGCGCTACTCACTTCCTGACAATATGGAAGTGCGCGCGGAAGGTTATGTCAACAGTGTTGGTCTCGATGACGCAACCCTCCAAGATGCGCAAACGCTCGAACGCGGGAATTCTCCTTTCCTGCCCTTGTTTTTTCAGCCCGGAGCTGAATCTCAGTCGAAGTATGGAGTTCTGTTCGCGGCGCGTCGCAATAATTTCGGTCCACAGAACAAATGGACCTCGCTCGTTCGTTATCTGAAGCCTTTTGAAGATTCATCCGGGTTATTTGTCGCGTACGGCGAATACCTGTTCTCAGACAACACAGTGTTTTTCGCGTCGCTCGGCGGTTATCACGGAGAGAATGTCTCTGCTGCTGCAGTCGCTCGCCGTTTTTCTCTTTCATTGGGGCATAAACATGTCTGGTAAATGTCTCATTGAGCTGAAAGATGTCCATAAAGGCTACCAGCTTGGAAAGACCACAACACCTGCACTGCGTGGGGTAAATTTCAGCTTAGCGCAGGGCGACTTCACCGCGGTTGTCGGTGCGTCTGGCTCGGGTAAGAGCACACTCCTCAACATGGTTGGTTGCATTGATGTTCCGGATTCTGGTGAGGTTCTACTTGAGGGGCGCTCGGTTCTGAACCTGAGCGATAATGAAAAAAGTGAACTCCGCAATCTAAAAATTGGGTTCATTTTCCAAACTTTCAATCTCATTCCGGTTCTCAATGTTTTCGACAACGTCGAGTTACCATTGACCATACAAGCACAGGTGGACAAGCACACTCGCACACAGCGCGTGCGTGAGGCGCTTGAAAAAGTAGGTCTCTCGGATTTTCAGAAGCATCTGCCTGACCAACTTTCGGGGGGTCAACGACAACGTGTTGCTATTGCCCGTGCCCTCGTGACCCAACCTGCGCTTGTTCTTGCAGATGAGCCCACCGCAAATCTGGACTCTGTTACAGCTCATAAAATTATTGATTTGATGCTGGATATTAATGCGCGCACGGGAGTGACTTTTCTATTTTCGACCCACGACGAGAAGCTTATGGGTCGCGTTCGCACCGTTGTTCGTCTGCAGGACGGACTGATTGTTGAATCGGATGCCGTTCTCAACCGTGCGTCGTGAACGCGAATGTATTTTGAAGGAGAGATTGTGATGAGTGAAGGCTGTATCGCGACACGAATGGTGCCTAAAACCGTTGGATGCATCGCTTTGTTCATCTATCCTATTGCAGCCTTTGCGTCACCCAACGTCGAAGAGCTGATGAAAGCCTCCGATCGCTTTCGTGGCGGTTTAGCTGTGGGTGTGACCTGGAACATTACGATTGATACCGTCGAGGATGATGAGACCTCAACCTCAAAGTATGAAGTCCGTGCCAAGGGGGTAAACGCCCTTGCGGAGTGCGTGAATCCGCCTCGTTGTAAAGGCGAAGTCGTTCTTTTCAACAATAGAAATCTCTGGTTTCTCAAGCCTGGAATAAAGAAGCCGGTTGCAATTTCGGCACGGCAGCGTCTCTCGGGTCAGGCTGCAAATGGCGATATTGCATCGACCAATTATGCTCGTGATTATAACGCCAGCTTTGATAAAGAGGTGGTTCTGGGCAGCACAGCTGCCTATCTGTTGAACCTCAAGGCACGCGACAAAAATGTTACGTACGACAAGATCCGTTACTGGATTTCAAAAGATAAAAAACTTGCGTTAAAGGCCGAATTTCTGACTTTGAGCGGTGAGCTCTTTAAGACTGCGACGTTCGAATACAACAACTCCCTGGTGAGCGGTGGAAAGAAGATTCCTTTCGTCAGTCAGATGGTGATTGTGGACGCCGCGTTTCCAAAGAATATAACCACCATAAAATACGAATCGCCGCGCGAGGAGTCGCACGACGATTCAATTTTCAACATCAACAATGTGGTGCGTTGAAATCAGAGCCCGATAGGCAGCTCTGGAGCCCACAGAAGTGCTTCGTCTTCGGCAGAGAGAACGCGCTCGTAGGGGGTTTCGAGATCCGCAATGTCTTTGTTGGCTTGGATGATGGCCTGAGCGACGCTCATTTTATTCGACAATTCAGCCGCGCGAACCGCGCGATCGCGGTTGACGATGCCTGAGCTCTTCACCTTGTCCGCCAGCCAGTCACGCGTATCGACTGTGCCCATCAGAATGCGCTTGAGGTCGTGGACGCTCAGATCGGTGTTGGCGTCTTTGATTGCAGCAGCGACCTGTGCAACGTAAGGCGCAGCCTGACTTGTTCCGCTCAGCACGAGTTCACCACCACCAGGCAGAGCAGAGGTGATGCCCACTCCGGGCGCAGCCACGTCCACCATCTGGCGGCCGTAGTTGGAGAATTGTGCCAAACGGGTGCGACCCAGAGTTGCTGCCACGGTGATTGTGTTGGGCGCCTTTGCATTTGCGGGTGCCGTGGGAAGAACGTCGTTGTCGGTTCCGTCGTTGCCTGCCGCAATCACAAACAGCGTGTCAGGTGCAAGAGCAACCCATTTCTGTGCATTCTCTGAGACGCGTGCAACGAAGAACGATGCATAGTTTTTGATTTCTTCTTCAGTTGGTTCGCGACCCAAAACAGCCTTCAGGACAGGCTTGACGATGTTCGATGCAGCCGCAGTGCTGACTCCCAAAGAGTAGTTCGCAACATCGGTACGCTTGTCTGCGAGATACAACGCCACCTTGGTGAACTGTGTGCTTTGCAGCTCTGCCAGTTTCGACAGACCTGCTTTCAAGCCAGCATCGCGCAGCACAGGCCAGACCGTGTTCCAGACGCGAGAAACAAAGCGTGAAGCAGCGCGTGCGTTATCGCGGATGCCGTAGGCGGAGTTTGGAGCAAGCGGATTCTCGGTGGGAATCATTTTGATACCGAGGAGGTCAGCTTGGGTATTCTTCCGCAATGCAATTCCAGCCACATGCGTTCCGTGCACAAAGTTTCCGAAAATGCCGAGCTTTTTGCGGAATTCAGGCTTATCCAAGTTTTCCTTCAGCCACGCTTTGTCTTCATCGGTCGCGGTGCCTTCGAGCAGACGTTTCTGAATTTCAAAGAAGCGCGGTGTCTCTGGTGGGAAGGTGTTTAGATACTTGCTGTCGAGCAGCATTGCGTTGTTCTCAACGAAGTTCCAGCCGTTGACGTCGTCAACGTATCCGTCTTGTTCGTCGTCGAGACCGTTGTTGGGAATTTCACCTGGATTGACCCATGTGTGCGGAGCGATGTCTGGGTGTTTGAAGTCAACGCCGGAGTCGACAACGCCGATCACTGCGGCTTGTGCTGTAAACTGAAATGTACCGACGACCAGAGCCAGAGTGAGTGGCAGAACTCTCATAAGGAACTCCCTGCAGACAATATTAAGGGCTTCAAGTGCTGCGTACAGTACCAACAAAGAGGTATTTGGCAAGGGCTGTTTCTGGACTTTCCGGCTGATTGTATGAATTTATTGAGGAATTCAGGAAGAGGTGTGGTTCCAGAGTATTTCAATACAGTTGATTCACTTTCGTGCTGTATGTCAATGTAATTGCAACGTAATTGTATTTTCTTTGTGTTTTTATTCAGTGGTGCCGAACCCAGGTGGTTCAAGGGGGAACCATGACACAAAGGCACCTGACTTCGGTCGGAACGAGCTCTGAAAATCATTCAGGAGAAAAGGGGAATGACCGCGGTGGTTACTTGCTCGTTTTTTTCACCGCACTCACCTTCCTTCTTGTAACCTCGTACCTCATGAATCATTCGGAGGTGACTTCCGAAAAGGTCGCTTTGCACTATCTAAAGGAGCCCGTGGGTCAGGAGTTGAGCGTCGAGCAGGCGTTTGGAGCTTTGCGTGCGGGTCAATTCAAACCAACCGGTGGCGAAACAGGGCAGCTGGATCTTGGGTATCTGCGCGAGGGGGTGTGGGTCTGGATGCAATTCGACAATCCTGCCGACGCTCGTGCCTCATCCTTTGTTTTGCAATTGCGTCACACTTATATCAACGGCTCGCTGACCGAAATTGTAAGTAATCAAGGCGAGCAAAGCTCTCGCTTGGGTCAGACCCAGGTCTTCACCGACAAACTTCTACCGCGTTCTCAGAATCTGAACGACGTGCGGCACGTCTCTTTTTCTCTCCAAGTACAACCTGGACAGCGCTACCAGGCACTCGTGCGGCTCAAAGCACACGTTATGAATGTTCCCTTTTTGTTGCTCGATGAAAGAGTATTTTTGAGCTCAGTGATTCGCGAGCTTGTACCTCTAGCAAGCCTGTTTGGTGGTCTTTTGTTGCTGTCTCTTTACAACATTATGGTGGGTGTGGCGCGCCGCGAGAATGAGTTTCTTTTTTATGGTGTGTATGTTGCGTCGATTGCGCTGATGGCTGCATCCATTAACGGCACGGGGCATATGTTCTTGTGGCCAGATACTCTTTGGTTGCATTATAACTCGGCCAATATTCTTATTAATCTGGTGAGTCTGAGTTACATCGCCTTCTCTTACAGCTTGTTTAAACAGACACCGATGACCCGCATTGAAAAAATGATTTGGATTTTCTTTGCATCGCTCTGTGGACTTGGGTTTGTTTTGCAGCTTTTTGAGGGCGGATTCTTCGCTTCCATCCAAGCGAATCTGTGTGCGCTCGCAGCGTTGACCTTGGGGTTGAGCCGAGCATGGCGCGCTCGACCAAATTACGGGCGTGTCGCTGATCTATTTATTGTTGCAGAGGCGGTTCTTTTTGCAGGCGCTGCAGCCTACTGCATTAAGATGTTTGGTTGGCTCCCGTCCACCACCTTCACGCTGAACATCGTGCTTCTCAGTGCCACGTTAGAGTCTATTCTGCTTTCATTTGTATTGTCTGAAAAGATGCGTCGCACCATGATAGAGAAGCAAGAAGCACTTGAAAGCCTCGAAGCCGCGCATTCTCACTTAGAGTCGAGCGTGAGGGATAAAACCTTGGCCATGGCGGCACGATATACGTCTCACGAAGTCCTCAATCCAGTGTTTGCCATTCGTCTAAAGGCAGAAAGAATTCGCGATGAAATCACGTTGCAGCAGCAATCACCGCAGCCATCATTCGCCAAAGTTTCGGAGCCTGTTCTTGTTAAAGTGAATGAAATTTTCAGATTGATTGACTCCGTAATACAAACCATTCGCGCAATAAAATCAATGTCTGCCGAGGGGCAAAATGAAGATATTGTCGATGTGGATCTCAAGGCTGCACTCGAAGATGCCCTCAAGATGCTCGAAGTGAAGACTCAAAACTTTCTCGGTTTTGTTGAGGTTGACTTTGAGAATGCGCGCACTGTGCGTGCTCGCCGTAGCGACGTGGTGCAAGTTTTTGCCAATTTGATTTCAAACTCTGTGGATGCCGTTGCAGGTCAGGAAAAGCCCTGGATCCGCGTGGTGAGTGTACCTTTTCAGTCTGTTTCGATTGATGCGTTGCAGCCTCCTGTTGAGATCAGTGTGCTTGATAGCGGCATAGGTCCCTCGCCGGAGGTTCTCAACAAGCTTTTTGATGTGCCCGTGACCACCAAAGGTTCAGTTCACGGTATGGGGGTTGGATTAGGCTTTTGTCAGCGACTTGTACAACGCAATAACGGTAAAATTGGTTTTGACCGTCAAAGCAAGATGACTCGTTTCTACTTTGTTTTGCCAGGCGCGCATGTGAAGGATGCAGGGATTGTGCAAGATATCGCTCAAGCGAGCTAAACTTTCTCTGTTAGAGTGCTTTGGCAGGCGCGTGGCAAAGAGCCAACAGACTCACATCATAGGGCAACTGATCCCACCCCGTAACGCTTGCAGAGACAACGCGGGTGGAGTCAGCCTTGGAGAGAGATTTCTCTGCCTCGATAATCAGTTGCGCTGCATTAGTGATGGTGCGCAGTCGGTCTAACAGTGTTGAGTGTGACAAATGAATTTCTGACATGCGCTTGGTCACTCCCTCACCGTAGAACAAAAGCCCTGTGCTCGTTGGGAGTGTCAGGCTGTGGTGGACTTGCCAATCATGCGGTTCGCCAGGGACGATAGGTTTGAGGGGAAGGGCTGCCGGCAAAGTAAGCGAATCGGCATGTTTTCCAAATATCAATGGTACAGGAAATCCTGCATTATGCCATTTGACCTGCCCTGACTTTTGTGAGAGCTCGATGAGAACAACAGAAAGAGTCTCCTGCATGCTGAGCAGATGCGCGATGCTGTTTACGCCATTCGAGAGGTGCGCGCAGAACTCTGAGAAGTTTGCTTGCGTGCCGTTGCTTTCGAAAAGACGCAGTTGAGCGGCCAGACTGGCAAAAAATGCAATCGTGCGCGAGGCGGCAGTTCTCTCGTGTTTCTTTTTGTTGTTCACGCGCAGCATGACAGCACGATAGATGTCTTGTGCGCTGTTGAAGTTGAGAAAGAAATGTTCGTTCCCATCCTCTGCGCTCGACAAACGGAAACCACGCAGGTGCTGAGCGAAAAGAAACGGCGACTGCACTTGGTGGATGGCATCGGCAAGACGGGAGCCCAGAATTTTCTCGACCTGGTTTTCCCACTCGACTTTCTTAATCAAGTGGTCTTCCCGAAGTGTGAGAGCCTGCATTATCGCGCGTGTTAAGCCCTGCAAAACGGGTGCAATGATGGCTTGGAAAGGTCGTGCATCGTCTTTGTGATAAATGACGATTTCAATGGCCTGCTTGTGCAGTTCGTAGGGAATCACACAGATTGTTTTGTGAAGTTCTTCCCGCGAAGTCTCGACAGGGCGCGTCTGACTGTTCATGAGAACGCGGTTCTGCATCCGAAAGAAAGTATCGAGCTTGAATGTTGAGTCGGGCAGCCACAGATGTGAGGTCGAGACGTCGATCCGAAAGTGAGCCGCGACTGGCTGCAGGGGTGCGAGACCATGACACAGCGCATCTGTCGCATGGCGGCAAAACGACTCAAAATTCATCGAGGGTGAAAGGTGAGAAATATGATGCAGGACTGATGCTAGAGCCTTGAACCAAACCTCGAGATGCACGGCTGCAGCAGGTTCAGATTTGCGTCCAAGAAAATCACTCAGAATACTAATCACGACAGTCCCCCCGTCATCCCCAATCAGCCGCAGCTCTGAAGCACCCGCCTATTGGCGTTGTGCTGATGGAGGTTCTGCAGGCACTGCGTCGGATGCGCGGATTTCTGCCCAAACGTTGTCCACGGCTTCAACCGCGTTGCCGAGATCTGTGAAGAGCTCGAGACGCGCCTCAACATCTTTGGGTGGATAGATGGCCGCGTTGTTGAGTTCAGAGGCAGGCAGCATTTCCCGCGCCTTCTCATTTGTGGTTCCATAATGGATACTGAGTGCAATTCTCTGATTGATTTCGGGTGCCATGACGAAGTTAATGAATTCTGCAGCCAGCTCAGGATTGCGCGCACTGACCGGGATGGCGAGATTGTCGACCCACAAGGTCGCACCATCTTCTGGAATGACGTAGCGGAGCTCTGGATTTTGGGCTTGCATCTTGACGATGTCACCACTGTACGCTTGCGCCATCCAAAGGTCATCCGAGGCAAGAAGGTCTTTGTAGCTCATGGTATCGAAACGGCTGACGAAGGGCTTGAAGGTCAGGAGAGTCATTTTCGCCTTTGAGAGCTCTTCTGTTTGTGTAGAGTTCAACGACAGTCCATTGGCCTTAAGTGCTGCACCAATGACCTCGCGCGGATCATCGAGCAAGCTAATGCGTTTTTCTGCAGTCTGCGCGCGTGTGGTCTCGAAAAATTCCTTCCAACTTTTCGGTGGATTCTCAACTTTCTTCGAGTTGTAAGCAATTCCAGTTGTACCCCACATATAGGGGACGACGTATTCACCACCAGCATCGTAGCTCACGTTTTTAAAACGCTCGGAGAGATGGGTCAGATTGGGGATCTTCTCGCGCGGGAGCTTAAGCAAGAGATTGTCCTGCTTCATGGTTGCGATCATATAATCGGAGGGCACGATCACATCAAAGCCAGCTCCACCCGCTTTTAGTTTCGAGATCATCACTTCATTGCTGGGAAAGGTTTCCTCGATGACCCGCACATTGTGCTTTCTTTCGAACTCAGCAAGCACTTGCTTGTCGATGTAATCTGTCCAAGTGTAAAGATGCAGTGTACGTTGGCCGGAAGATTTGTTTTTGAGAGCAAAAAGTCCAACACCGCCAACAACGGCAGCAGCAACAAATGCGCCAAGAATTTTAACGTTTCTCATGAATCGCTCCTCTTTGGATGCTTACCTTGGGGTTCACTCCGGCTCAGCAGCAGACCTGCTGCAAAAAAGAACATTGCAATGCACAACAGCAGGGATGATACCACGTTGATTTCTGGTGTCATCGCTCGCCGTCCCTGGAGTGACCAGATGAAGAGAGGCAAGGTCTGGAGCGAACTTCCCCCGGTCGAGAGAAAATAGCTGACGTAGAAGTCATCGAGCGAGACCGCGAACGCAAGACAGGATGCTGCAGCGAAGCCGGGCATCAATTGCGGTACCATGACTTGAAAGAAGACCTGCTTGCGTGTCGCCCCAAGGTCGATGGCCGCCAACTCTTGTTGCAGGTCATAACTGCGGAAGCGGTTGCGCAGAACCAGCGCTGCGTATCCCAGAGCCAAGGTGGTGTGCCCCAGGATAACTGCATTCATGGAATCGAGCTGCAGTCCGAACAGCTCTGCACCGGGTCGCAAAACTTGCGCCACCACCACGAGAAGGCCAATTGAGATGACAATTTCGGGCATGAACAGAGGTAGGGTCATGAGGGCATCGGTTGCTCCGGTGAGCTTAGTTTGGGAGTGGCGGTGCGACCATAACGCGTAAAAAAAGCCGAGGGTCACGGCCAAAACAGTGCTGATGCTGGCCACCAGAAGACTGTTGAAAAGAGCGCTGATCATCTCCGGATTCTCCAACGTGGAGGCGTACCAGCGCAGAGAAAAGCCCTCCCAGCGGAGTGCAAAAGAGCCTGAGTTAAATCCGAAGATAACTAAAAACACCACCGGTAAATACAGAGCAACCAGCAGCAGCAGGCTCCATGTTCCGAAGAAAAGCTTTTCGATTTTTAAAGGTCGAGTGACCATGATGCTTTTCGCTCCGATTTTTGCCACCTCAAAAGAGAAAAACCTACGAGAAGAACCAGCGCTGCGGCTGCAAGGAGGCACAGACTGAGTGCTGCCCCAAATGGCCAGTTGGGGCGCCCGCTGCCCAGGAATTGGCTTTCAATTTGCGTACCGAGCGTGGCCACCAGTCCACCGCCAATCATACGGGGGATCAGATATTCTCCAAGCATAGGAACAAAAACGAAGAGAAAGCAGGCCATCAATCCGAGCCTTGTTTCGGGCAGAATGATGTGCCACCAGCGTTGGAGCAGATTTGCCCCGAGATCTTGTGCTGCTTCTATCTGGCTCTGGTTGAGTTTGTCGAAAATACTGTAGAGCGGCAAAAACACCAAAGGCAGATAGCCATAGATAAGTCCGATGAACACTCCCAGCTGTGAACTCACCAGTGCAACATCGAACCCAAGATCCAAGAGCATTTTTGTGAGCAGGCCTTCCGGCCGGAACAGAACAAACCAAGCATAAACACGAACGACGAAATTGAGTCCGAGAGGGATGGTAAATAGAGCCAGCCAGAGATTTCTCTTTCTTTGAGGCATGCGCGATATGCGCCAGGTGAGAGGCAAAGCAATGAGCAGAACAAGCAGAGCAGCGAGGAGTGATGTGAGCACACTGTTGAAAATGATATTGCTGAATGGCGGCGAAAGTGCACGCGCGTACTGGTGTAGGTCGACCTGCCGGGGAGCGTTCACGGCGGGCGTCTGTTGGAGACTCAGCAGGGCGAGCCAGAGAAAGGGAAGAAGGATGAAGCAGCTCATCCAGATTTTTGCCGGCATCCCCCACCATCTCATCGCCGCGATTGCTCCTTGAAAAAACAGAGATTCGCAGTGGCGAGTTCCACGTAGGCAGATTCTCCCGGAGCAAAGGTGTCGTGTCCCACCGAGGAGTGATCGATGGTCAGGAGCCCAGGTTTGGAGCCAGGAATTTCCACGTGATAGCGGACTACAGCCCCAAGGAACTGGCGCATCTGGATGGTCACGGGAAGGCATGTGGCGGCCGATGCTGTTTTTCTAAGGCACAACTGTTCAGGGCGAAACAGCAGTTCGCCCTTGAGGGGAAAGTTGCCCGCAGAGTCGCGCTCATCAGAGGTGCAAATATCAAATTCAAGTCCCGAGCTGAGGTGCCGTGCCTTGTGTGCTGACATTTTGTCGACCGGAATGAAATTTGCTGTACCAATGAATTGTGCAACAAATCTGGTGCTGGGACGTGAATAAAGGATTTCAGGAGTGGACACCTGTTCGATGTTGCCGCCACTCAGAATGGCGATGCGATCGGACATGGCGAAGGCCTCTTCCTGATCGTGTGTTACGTAAAGAAACGTCATGCCCAGTTGGCGCTGGAGACTCTTGAGTTCCCACTGCATATCTTTGCGCAGTTGCAGGTCGAGAGCACCCAGGGGCTCATCGAGCAGAACCATCCGCGGCCGCGGCGCGATGGCTCGTGCGAGCGCAATACGTTGCTGTTGGCCTCCCGAGAGTTCAGTCACGCGACGCAGTGCATGACTTTCCATTCTTACTAATGCGAGAGCTTCGCGAACACGGGTCTGCACCACCGGTTCACTCTGCTTTTGCATCCTCAGCCCGAAGGCGACGTTTTCAAACACATTGAGATGCGGGAAAAGCGCATAATTTTGAAACACAAGGTTGAGATCGCGGTGCTGGGGAGAAAGTCGGGTGACGTCTTTCCCCTGCCACATCAATCTTCCAGAGGAGGGCTGCGAGAAGCCGGCGATGATTCGCAGCAGGGTGGTCTTGCCGCAGCCAGAGGGGCCGAGAAGCGAAAAAAATTCCCCTTCGCGCACCTCAAGCGACACTTCATTGAGTATGACGCGCTCGCCCATCCGGACGGAAATGCAATCTGCGGCCAGAAGAGCTGAATTCATGGGTTGGGAGCATCCGTGAGGCGTGCTGTTTGAATGGCAGACACTTCAAAACCTCCATGCGGCGCGAATACCCGCCTCTGTGGTGACCTGGTAAGAAAGGCCTTTCAAATAGACTTGCAGTGAATCGCGGATGGCATCAAGGTCGGATTCCGAAAAAGTTTGGTTGCTTTGCGTGTTAAGGTTTAAATACGAGACTTCTGCCGAACCCGCAGACCAGACCGGCCAGGTCAAGCCTCCATAGAAATCCAGAAAAAAATTGTCGCCAGAGAGGGGGTATCGGTAGCCAGCGCGCCCACCAGCACCGACAGCCAAGGACCAACCAGTGAAAAGCAGCGGGGAGTCATTGCTTGTGGTGTAGTTGGAAACACAGCGGGAGTAGCGTCCGAAAGTTGTCGCTGCAACATAAAAACTCGCCGGCAGAAGAATGGTCAACTCGGGGACAGCCAAATCAAGATCCCACAAGTAGGCATCAGCTTTGCTGATTTTACTGGCGTAAGATTCATTGCTGGCGGCGGCTTCCTGAAAGCTTTCAGACAGTGAGGTGTAGGATCCGGCCAGACGGATGGTCAGCTCGGTATGCCGGTTCAGTGCAGAGAAGGACAGCGACAAGTTTGGGCGTGTGAGTGGAATATAAATTCCGCTCCCAAAGCTGACTGCGCCGGTTTGTTTTTGAGTCCTGGGTGTTCGAGATTCGCCACCCGAACTCGAGCGAGCTGCAGGTGATTTGCGAGAGCGGATAGATTCCGGGGGGGAGTCGATGGTTTCATTTCCGGGAGGATTTGCTCCTTTTTGTTGCGCGAATGCCTGGCTGGCCACGATCAAGCCACCGGCCTGAGCGGCCGCCCAGAGGAAAAACCAGCGGGTGTGTGTGCTGAAAGGGAATTTCAGCGTTTTCGAAAATCCTGGCAACAGCGATCCTTTCTCGACTCAGTGCGGCGAGTGTAAACCATCTGTTTGTCTTGGAAAACAGCGTGTTGTTGAGTTTTTGGAGTTTGCTTTTTGGCGGCAGCGGTGATAACCCGGCAACCGAAGGAGATTCCATACATGACAATGTACGAAACCCGTGATTTCCGTCGTGGCCTCAAAATCGAGATGAACAATGACCCATGGGTGATTGTCGATTTCCAGCACGTCAACCCTGGCAAGGGCGCTGCGTTCACGCGCACCAAAATGCGGAATCTCCGCACGGGTCAGGTACTTGAGCAAAACATTAAGAGCGGCGACAAGGTTGCCAAGCCAGATACCGAAGAGCGCAATATGCAGTATCTTTATCGCGACTCGGAAGGCTTCCACTTCATGGATCAGGCCAACTACGAGCAGATTTCTCTGACGGAAGATTACGTCGGCGATACGAAGTACTACTTGCTCGAAAACTCCGTGCTGAAGGTGCTTTACTATCAAGGAAAGCCAATCGCTTGCGAAACCGAGACCTTCTGCGAATTGAAGGTTGTTGAAACTCCTCCGGGAGTGCGCGGCGACACCGCAACGGGTGGTTCAAAACAGGCAACACTCGAAACCGGTCTGGTTGTTTCTGTGCCCTTCCACATCAACGAAGGCGATATTCTGCGCATTGATACCCGAGATAACACTTACGCTGACCGCGTCAGTGTGAAAGGCAAGTGAACCTACTTAAACGCGGAACCGCTCACCCGGCCGCGCTTTTTTCTTCATTCTGATTGAGATTCTGACGGAGAAATGTCTCTATGATCGATCTTGGCAAAGTGGAAAAGTTGATGTCCCTCATGGCGCAGTATGGCGTCGACGTTGTACAGGCGGAAACCGGACCAGAGAAGATCGCTCTCGCCAAAAATGCGGGAGCCCTAACTGCTCTCACCTCGCTTTCTGGCGCGGTGCACTCTTCAGAAGCACAGGCCGCAGCACGAGGTGTTGCAGCAGCTGCTGCCGCGCCATCCCTGTCTGCATCTGCAAGCTCTAACGGTGCGCAGGCTTCTGCCCCGGTGGCTGCTGCACCCGCTGCACAAACAGGCGCTGCAGCACCCAAGGCCATTCCTGAGGGCACCACTGTGAGCAGTCCGTTTGTGGGCACATTCTACAGGTCTCCTTCACCGGATTCGCCTTCATTTGTCGAGATCGGCACACGTGTGAAAAAGGGGCAAGCCCTTTGCATTGTTGAGGCGATGAAACTCATGAACGAAATTGAAAGCGAAATCGACGGCGAAGTGGTTGGTATTCTCGTTGAGAACGCCAAGCCGGTGGAATTTGGCACACCTCTTTTCGTCATTCGCCCCTGATTCACTCGACGAGGCAAGCGCACCATGAAAAAAGTATTGATTGCCAACCGGGGTGAGATTGCGGTTCGGATTATCCGAGCTTGCCGTGAGCTGGGCATGAAAACTGTAGCGGTTTACTCGCAAGCCGACAAACACAGCCTCCATGCAAAGTTGGCCGATGAAGCAATTTGTATTGGTCCAGCGGAAAGCAAAAAAAGTTATTTGAATATTCCGGCGATCATGGCTGCTGCTGAAATCAGTGGTGCCGATGCCATTCATCCGGGCTATGGTTTCCTTTCCGAGAATGCAGCCTTCGCAGATGTAGTTCGCAAATGTGAAATTACTTTCATTGGCCCGACACCAGAACAGATGCGCGACCTCGGTGAAAAGGTTGCTGCGCGTGCGGTTGCTCGGCGTGCAGGGCTTCCGTTTTTGCCGGGCTCCAACGGTGCATTGCCTGACCAGGAAACCGCGCGTCGGACGGCGCGTGAAATCGGCTATCCCGTGATCCTCAAAGCGAGCGGCGGGGGCGGCGGTCGCGGCATGAAAATTGTCTACAACGATGCCGAGCTCGAAAAAGCATACTTGAATTGCCGTACCGAAGCTGCTGCGGCGTTTGGCAATTCAGAAGTTTATCTTGAAAAGTATCTTGAGAATCCGCGTCACGTGGAAATTCAGGTGCTGGCCGACAAACACGGTAACGTCCTTCACCTCGGCGAGCGCGATTGCAGTGTGCAGCGTCGCCATCAGAAGGTGATTGAGGAGGCACCCTGTCCGCACATCACTCCGGAGTTGCGTGAAAAGGTGGGTGGTTATGCACTCGCTTTGGCGCGTGAGGTCGGCTACCACGGGGCAGGCACGGTGGAATTTCTGATGGATGACGACAAAAACGTCTACTTCATGGAAATGAACACACGTATTCAGGTCGAACATCCCGTGACCGAACAAGTCACCGGCATAGACCTCTTGCAGTGGCAGATTCGAGTTGCCTTTGGCGAAAAGTTGCCGTTCCGCCAGGAAGACATCAAAATCAAAGGCCACTCGATTGAATGCCGTATCAACGCCGAAGATCCCAAAACCTTTGCTCCGTGGCCGGGGCTCATCAACAACTACAGCGTGCCTGGTGGTTTCGGTGTGCGCGTCGATGGCTTTGCCTACCATGGTTACACGGTTGTACCCCACTACGATTCACTCGTGGCTAAGTTGATTGTTTATGCTGACACACGCGAGCAAGCCTTGGCAAAAATGGAGTCGGCGCTGCGCGAGTATATTATCGATGGAATCCGCACCAATATTCCATTCCATCTCGATGTGCTTGCTCATCCCGAGTTCCGCAATAGCCGTCACTCGACTCGCTTTCTCGAGCGTGCGGGATTTGTCAAAAACAAAGCAACCTGAGCGATGGGTGCTCGGGCGCTGCTGTTTGAATCAAAGACCCTTTCGGGTCTTTTTTTTATGGAATGATTTGAAAGATAACCGTTGCAATGGCCATTTGAGCATCGTGGGCGAGCGACACGTCGGTGACAACGTTTGAGCCCAAAGTGCGCAAGAGGGCAGATGCCTCTGGCGAAATACAAAGTTTCGGGCGACCGTTCTCTGCGTTTTCGATCCAGACGTCTTGTGGTCCCATGCCCTGTGTGTACAGCCCCGTCCCCAAGGCTTTAAAAAAGGCTTCTTTGGCTGCAAAACGGGCGGCATACGAAGCGCTCGGGTGCGTTTTGGTGCTGCACTGTTCGATTTCGCGGGGATGAAAAACCTTTTTCAGAAAGCTTTCACGTGCAATGGCTTTTTCAATGCGCTGCACCGCAACAAGGTCGGTTCCTATCCGCACAGCAGGCAGAGAAACGGAGTTTTGTTGTTGGTTGGAATGCTGATTGTTCATGCCTGGTGCGCTCGCCTCACTTCTTAGCCGCTCGAATGGCACTCCTCAGGTTGACGCCAGTTTGCTGTTTTCGTCAAGGCGAGGCAGCAGCTTTCCGCGCTCAAGACCGGCGCGGCCGGAGAGATAATAATTCGCACACAGGCAGCCACCCGGTTGTGCCGCACAAAAAGGTCCGGTTCTGCGCTCTTTGAAATCGCGCAAGAGTGGGGTTGAGCTGTTGTGCAGAAGATCGCCTGCTGCGCGGATAATTTGCCGACCCAGGAAGCTGATAAAATCATCATCGCTATCGAAGTTCTTCACCCGTGAGAATGTTTTACAACCTCTCTTGTGAGCCATCTCTGCATACTCGAGGTCAATTTCTACCAGTGTTTCGATATGATCCGAAACAAACGCCACCGGCCAGACCAGCACATGTTCAACGCCCTCAGCGCAGATCTTTTCGATGCTTGCCTCGGTGGTGGGAGACATCCAACGCACGGGGCCTACGGCACTTTGCCAGCAGAGTGTCCAATCGAGTCCTTCATGCAGTCCAAGGCGACGCGTGACCTCTTGAGCCGTGCGGCGGATTTGCGAAGGATAGGGATCGCCCTCGGCGACGTAGCTGAGCGGAAGATTATGGGCACTGATGAGCAGATGTCTTTTGCCCTGAGGCAATTGAGCCCAACTCTGGCGCAGGCGTTCGCACCACATGGCGAGAAAATCTGGGTCGTCTCCGTAGCTCGCGAGTGAGCGGACTCTGATATTAGAGAACTTATTTTGTTTGCGTTGAACAAGCCCGAGCTCGCGTAGGCTGGTTCCCGTGGTTGCACGTGCACACTGCGGATACTGTGAAACAAGCCACATCTCATCAGCATTGTGTTTCAAGCAGAGATCCAAAATTGTTTCGGCGCGTGGTTCGCTGTAGCGAAACAGCGGTGTCACTGCCACGATTTCGTAAGGCGCTTTGTGTGCTTCAGGCGAGGTGCCTGGCGTTGCGATAGAGAGCGGAGCATCGCTGTGAGTTGCGTTGCGCAGAAATGCATTGAGTTTTTCGGCTACGCGCTCGGTGATGGGCAGTTGGGGCGAACCGCCTCCCATGAGACGATATCGCGCTTTAACCTCCTCGAGGCGTTTGCGGATGATTTTGTCGGCAACAAAATTCTGCAGCCAGCGACCAAAGGGGATGTCGAGGAGATCTGGGTCGGTGAACAGCGCCCTGAGGAAAGGTTCGACCTCGGTTTGCCCGGCAGGGCCACCCATATTGTAGAGTGCCAACAAAACACGTTTACTTGTATTCATGTTGCTGGAAGTCTTCACGTTCTCACTCCTTCGGTCAACGTTCGTGGGTCGTACAAAAGTGCCTACGGCAGTTCCTGACACAATGACAAGTCTTTGTTCGGGCGACACTGCACAAAGGGCGTTGCTGCTCAGGATGCGGGTGCGTATAGTGAGGGGTGCGGTTTGTTACTTTTGTCCATTTTGGTGCATCGGAGAATCCCATGCCAAAGATTGAAGAACTTTCAGAGTTGCTCGAGGGAAATACAACGAAGCATTTGTTCCAACAGCGGTTAATGGTGCTCAGTGAGCCTATCAATGCTGCTGTGGCGAAGAAAACCATTGAAACTCTCCTTGCACTCGAGGCTGCGGATCCTCAAAAGGATATCTGGATGTTCATCAATAGCCCAGGCGGTGAAGTGAACTCCGGATTTGCCATCTACGACACGATGCGTTTCATTCGTCCGAACGTGAAGTGCGTGGTTTCTGGTTTGTGTGCGTCCATTGCCACAGTTATTTTGCTGGGTGCCGACAAAGCTCATCGTTATTCCATGCCCAACAGCCGCATTCTTATTCACCAGCCATTGATTGGAGGCACGGTGCAGGGCCAGGCCACCGACATTGACATCACGGCGCGTGAAATCCTGAAGACACGTGAAAAACTTGTTGAGCTTTACAACAAAGAAACTGGCCAATCGCTTGAGCGTCTGCGCAAAGATGTTGAGCGCGACTACTGGATGAACGCGCAAGAGGCTATGGAATACGGGCTTATTTCGCGCGTGATTACGGGCTGGGGCGAAGTGCGCTAACCCAGTCATCAAACGCATCTTGAGCACTCTGCAAGGCGTCGGCAACCCCGACGCCTTTTTTGTAGATACCCGCAAAATATAGGCCAGGCATGTGAGCCTGAAGGCGCCAAAGTGCTGCCATTCTCTCGTCGTGACCAAGATCCGCAATTCCTATGGCACGATTCCAGCGCACCACTTCGACCGAGCATTGTTCAGGTGGTAAGTCGAGCAGACTGAGATGATTGAGTTGTTTGAAAGTATATTTGGTGAGCTCCGTGTCACTCCAGGAGATCATGTCAGGGTTGCGATCTCCTGCCAAAAGAACCCGGTACGAAAATCTATCAGCAGGAACGTGCTGAGGATAAATGGAATGCACAAACAAGATTCCCAGCAAGCCGTCTGATGCACGTGGAGCTAATGCACCGAAACCGTCGCGGGTCAGCTGAGATCGTGCGCCGCTGATGTTCACGACAACCAAACTGTGAGTGGGAGTATTCTGTAAAAAATCCCATTCTTTCCTCATTTCGGGGTGCGCAAAATCGAGCTCTGGAGAATTCCACGGCGCAGATGTCCAAAAAACAAAATCGAAGCACTCTGTGCCGTTGATGAGGTGTTTCCTTTCCGGTGTCAGTTGCAATGAGTGAATGGGTTGATTCATGCGCAAACTCTGCCACTGTCCCGAATTTTCAAGAGTGTCGCGCATTTTTTCGATGAAAGTTTGCATCCCATTGGGAAAGCTCAGCAGGCCTTTGGGCCAGCGCTGTGAAAGAGAGCTTTTGTTCTTTCGAGTTGCGAATATTCTTTTCAATGCAGCAATAAGTGCAAAGCGCACCAGGCTACCATGCTTCAATTCGAGTTCTTGCAGCTGCGGAAAGGTATGACGCAGAAGCAGTTTTTCTGCGGCTCCGCCCCAGATGCCTGTGGCGAAAGGTAGCACAAAGTTCTCTGCCCAAAAGCGCCCAAAGCGACGGCTAAAAAATTGATAGAGGCTTTCGTCAGGGTGAGGCGGTCGGATGGGGCGCCCCTTGAAAATCTCAATAAGCAGCCGAAAGAGATCGCCAGGCGCGGAGAGCCCTGAGCGCAACAGTGTCAGGGGTGAAAGGCGCGTCAGCGTGCCTGAGGGTTTGATTAAATAGCGTCCAGCTTGAGTCCCTGAACGGGGGGCTGCAATGACGTCGGCGGGTGTCAACCCAACCTCTTCAAGAGCCTGAAGGAACATCGTACGGGTCGACAGAACTCCCTGTGCACCTGATTCAACCAGAACGCCAGTTGGGCTCTTGTTGCTGCGCAAGAAACCGCCAGGCAGCGAGCGTGCCTCATAAACTACAACTTCCACTTTGTTTTCGGGTAACGTGTTCTCGTTCCATTTTTTGAAAAGCAGGCCAAGACGCAGCCCCGTGCAGCCAGCTCCAACGATTGCAACGCGTCGTGTGGTGTTGTGCTGGGTTTGGGCGACAACGGTGTCGGACGGGGAATTGTGTTCTGCGACCATTTGAGGCGGTTGCTCCTGCCCTGCACGGGGTTGGAATCATGAAACTGTTACAAACTCTAGCTCATTGTGTATCATGCACAGCACCCGGATTTCCATGTACTGAAGGCGAACTGAATGATGACACGTTCCAATGAAGCTTTACAGCGCACGCAGTCGACATTCGAAAAAAGACGTTCTCGTTTAGAAAAAGCTCAATCCCGCGTCGAGCAAAGGCTTGCTGTTTGGACACGGCGCGAAAAGAATTTCGCGCTTTTTCGTCTTCTTCTGGCCGTCTTACTCGTGATGATGCTGGTGGGATACTACCGCAGCTTCGATGCGTCTCAGGTTTTTTTGGGTTGGTTTGGGTTTTTTGTTGTGTTTTTTATTCTCTCGGCAGTTCACGACCGTCTCAAACGCGTTCGTGCGCGTTGTGAAGGTCTGGCTTCAGTATTTCATGCCGAAATTCTGCGACTGGAGCGTGATTGGGACGCTCTGAGGAAGCTGCGCGCACACGCTGCGCAGGAACGCTGGCAACAAGCTATGAGCACCGAGGCAGAGCATCCTTACCGAAGCGATCTTGATTTGGCCGGGCTTGTTCCACTGTGGATAGACACCTGCACCCTGGCCGAAGGGTCACAGCGTCTGGCGGCAGAGATGCTCTTGCGTGGCAAAGATGCGCTGCCTCGCGAGGCCTACGAACGGCGTCGTGAGGCAGTCGCTCAGCTTGCATCGCAAAGCAAAGCCTTGCGTCGTTGGGAATCATATCGCATGGGCAGTTGGTCTAAAGAGCTCGAGCGTCCTTTGCGTGAAGAGGAACCGCCAGAACAAAGCGATGCTGCTGCGCCGGCTTCTGCTGCGGAGGCGAAGACAAGCGAGTTGACCCCTGCACAACGCAGCCTTCATGAAGCACTTGTGTGGGGCATGGTTGCAGCCCAGGCAGCGTTCTGGGTTCTTTACCTTATTCCTGCTTTGCGCGTTTTCCTGGCTACGGCTGATGCAACACATCTTATGCAGCCTCTGACACTGTATTTTCCGGTGCTTGTAATAGGAGCTTTGTTCTGGGAAACCTGGCGTCGGCGGGTTCAGAATTCAACAGGGGCGTTGGGTTTGCGTGAACTCCGGGTTCTTGCTGCACTCGAGGATGTTGCTCGGCGGGTGCCAGGTGACAAAAGCCATAGAGCCATCGTGCCCGTCTCTGCTGGCCGGCGTTTCCGTTTTCTCCGCACAACATTTGAATTGGGCGAGGTGCGTCGCAATCCGATTGTCTGGTTGCTTCTCAATGCCATTATTCCCTACGACGCTTTGACTTTTGCAGTCACACTTGTTGCGCATCGTCTGATTGATGGTCGCTTTGAGCAGTGGTGGTCGGAGGTTGTTGAATTCGATTTTCAAGCAGCATTGGCGCGTGTTCGGCTAGAGAATCCTGACTACTGTTGGCCTGAGCTCAGTTCGGATGCATTCGAGACTCAATCATTAGCACATCCTCTGATCAATGCTTCGCATCGTGTGGGCAATGAGGTTCATTTGAATTCAAATGACCGCTGTTTGCTTCTAACGGGAAGCAACATGGCAGGTAAGAGCACCTTGCTGCGCGCCGTAGGTATTAATGTTCTTCTTGCACAAATGGGAACGGTGGTGTGTGCACGTACTTTCCGCGCAGCGCCACTCGAGATCCTTTGCGCCATTCAGGTTTCTGACTCTTTGGAATCAGGAGCGAGTTATTTTTACGCGGAGGTCAGGCGGCTCGCTGCAGTTCTGGCACGTCTTCAGGAGAAACCCTCTGCGTCTGGCCGTAAGCTTTTCCTCATCGATGAAATCTTCCGTGGTACCAACAACCGCGAACGTTTTCTTGGTTCGTGGCAAGTGATTTCGGCTTTGCTCGGTACGGGTGCTCTCGGCCTTCTGACAACGCATGATTTGGCTTTGACTTCGCTCGAAAAGCAGGTCGCCGGTGTGCGTAATTTTCATTTGCGCGAGACTGTTGGGGCAGACGGTAAGCTTGAATTTGATTATCTTCTCCGATCTGGACCTTGCCCCACTACAAATGCGCTTATTATCATGAAACAAGCGGGATTGCCTGTGGAATTGAATTTCAATCCTTCGGTTTAATGGGAGGTGAGCTGATGTTCAAAGCTGTTGTTTTTCTTGCTGGTCCCTCGTCTCGTTCTCCGGGCGAAAACGCCTCGCCCTGGACTCATTGGCAGCCGCATGCGCAATCATTTTTAGCGGCTAAGCCTGTGCATGTTTATATTGCTGATGCCGGGTTACAGGTTTTTTTGAATTGGTATGAAAAGCTTTCTGCGCAACAACACTCTCTCATTCAGAGTGTTTCTTGGTGCGGCGACGGCGATTCTTTGGGTAAGCACGGCAAGGAGATCAGAGCAAATACGGCGGCTCGGTTTGAGGGGCGCTGGAAAGAGCATCTCTACAACGAGAGCAAAGATTTTTCTGATTGTGCAGCGATCACCTCGCTGCTTGAGTACGACCTGCGCCATGCTGCAGATGATGGATTGCACGCTGCCTGGATCGAAGTCCATGGTGCACTGGGTGGTCGTCTTGATCATGAGATTGTCAATTTGCTCGAGTTCTGCGAATCGCTGACACGAATGGGATGTCCTGCAGCCTACGCGCTTGGACCTGATGCACTTCTGACCACACTCCCAGTTGATGGACACTTGGCTGTGGGAGAGCAGTTCTCTGTGACTTCCTTGCGGCTTCCGAGTCAATCTAAAGTAGAAATTCACGGGGCTGAGTTCAGCGGTTCTTTTTCTTTGCGTCAGGCCTCGCATGGGCTTAGCAATGTGGTGAAACAGCCTCCGCTCAAAATTATTCCTTTAAACGTGCACGAGCCAGTGCTCGTGATTCGTGTCTCCTCGACAGAAGAATAGAGGTTATTGCATTATGACTTCGTCAATTGAATTTGCGCCGGCTTCACAGCTCCAACATGTCGGTGCAGAACACCGTGTGGGGCGCGGACTCGTGGGCGCCCTCGAGCAGTCAGTGACTTTTTCGACCGAAAGAATTGATGAACTGCCCGTCTACGCTCGCCTCTCCAATACCCACAATCATGCTGAAGTCTGTTCTGTTATTGCCGCGCTGCACTGCGCCGATGAAGCTCTCGTCTTTTCCTCTGGAATAGCAGCAATTCACGCCGTAATGACCTCCTTGCTTCAACCAGGCGACCATATTCTTGTTCAGGAAAATTGTTACGGCGCCACTCAGGGTCTCTGTCAGAAGATTCTTGCGCGCTGGGGTATTGAATCAACGTTTGCACCCCTCGAGGAATGGCATAAGCATTTGCGCAGCAACACGCGCGTGCTTTTTTACGAAACCATCTCGAATCCCTACTGTATTGTGCAAGATGTTCGTTTGGCGCTGCAGGCTAAGCGCACTTCAGGTGCACTGCTTGTGTGTGACAACACTTTTGCCAGCCCCATCAACTGCACACCGCTCGTAGAAGGTGTCGATGTTGTGGTGGAAAGTGCAACCAAATATCTCAATGGTCATTCCGATTTGGTGTGCGGTGCAGTGGCCTGCCAGCGTTCACTTGCCGAACAGATAGCTGCTCAAGCGATGTACGTGGGCGGTTTCCTATCGACCACAGGTTGTATGCAGCTTCTTAAGGGGATGCGTACTTTGAACGTACGGATGCAGGCGCATAATGAAACCGGGCGAATTTTTGCTGCACGTGCAGCCGAGCTTGCAGGGGTTGAGCGTGTTTATCACGGTTCCTTGCAAGCAGAGTCATTTCCTTGGATGCGTGGCTACTCTGGAATGCTTGCTATTCGATTCGCAGCACAGGTCGATGTTCCACGCCTGATGCGTTGCCTTAAAATGGTCTCCGATGTTCCCAGTTTAGGTGGCACTGAAACAACGGCCTGCCTTCCGTGGTGGACCACCAACCGTTGGATGAGTGATGCAGAAAAGCATGCACTCGGGATCGATGAGCAGCTGGTTCGGCTGAGTCTTGGTCTTGAAAATGTGGATGACCTGCTTTCCGACCTGCGCGCCGCTCTGGCGCGCTCGGAATGCTGATTCAGTAGGGTCTGCGCAGCACCCGCAAAGGTGCCTGTCTCAAAATCAAGAGAGCGGAAATCCCGCCAATGAGCGCAGAGAGCAGCAGGATTGTAGCTCCGACCGATAGACTTGGAAGAAGTGAGGTGTTGAGCTGATCATCGGCTGTCAGTAACGAGGTTTCAACCACTGCACTCAAAGCCCAGCTTGCGCTGAGTCCAATCACACAACCGACCACGGCCATCAGAACGAATTCCGTGAGGCAGGAACCCATGACCAGTGCATTGTTTGCCCCGAGACAGCGGTACAAAGAAAAGTTCGTGGAGCGCATCGAAAAAGACGTCCAGGCAGTCAGACAGGTGTTGAGAAGTGCACCTGCAAACAGCATTAGGCTCAGTGTTCTGACGATATCAACTGCCGCAGTCACAAGCTGTTGAGCAAGAACACTGAACTCGTTTGCGTCGATGCTGGTGAGTCCGGGATGGTTTTGAAAAAGCGCACTCATGGTTTCGTTACGTGATTTGTTCTCCTGAATGGTTGCTGCAATTAATGCAGAAAAAGGCGCTTCGTGTAACACGCTGGGATGGAGTACAAACAAGAAATTTGGACGGAAACTTTGCCAGCGAACGCGGCGCAGGCTTGTGACTTTGACCTTGATGGAAACGCCCTGGATGTTGAAGGTGATTTGGTCTCCGAGCTGGATTTTGAGCAGTTCGGCGATGCCTTTTTCAACAGAGACTTCATTTTGAGGATTCTTAACTGAGCTGTCGCTCCAAAATTTACCTTCAACGATTTGTTCGTCTGCGCCCGTTGTGGTGCGCGAGGTTAGGTTTTGCTCGCGGTTGAGAAGGCGCTTTGCACGCTGCAGGGACTCCTGTGTGATGCTGAGGTTTTCCATCCATTGTTCGGGATCTTTGCCGTTGATGCTTTCGATGCGTCCACGCGTGAGCCTTTCACTCCAAATACCAGCAGCATTTCCTGACTTGAGGATCTCGCGCACGCTGTTTTCGCTTTCTGGGGGTGAGTCAAGAACGAAAATATTTGGTCGGGTGCCGGAGGCGAAGCTGCTGGTGAGCTGACCAACAATATTACTGCGCAAATCCCAGAGAAAGACCACAAGGCAGGCTGACAGGCAGAAAAGCAGCAGGCTCAGTGTGCTCTGTGTTGGGCGAGAGGCGATTTCGCTGCTGGCCAGGCGAAAAAACAGCGGCAAGCGAAAAGGCGAATTGAGACTGAATCGCGCAATTGCTCTGATGCTGAGGCGGACGAGAAGATAAACGGCCGTGAGAAATAGAACTAGCAATGTGTTCAGCAATGATTCACTCGAAATGAGGAATGACAATAGAAATGCCGCACCGAGCCAAACCAGATCGGGAAATTTTTCAAGATTCGAGAGTGCTCTGAAACCTGTGATCTTGAGGCGCTCGCTGAAAGTAGGCGCACGCGTGATGAGAAAGTCAGTTCGAGTTGATTTTCTTTTTAGAAATAGCATTGCGCCTGGAAGGATAAGTGCCAACGTCAGCACCAGCACGCCGATGAAGAACCGCATCCCCATGGCCGCAAGATCGATCTGTGCGAGCTCTGGACTCAGCCCTGGTGTGAGCTTGAACAAGCGCGGTAGAACCTGGGTCTGGAAGAGCATCAGTCCCGACCAGGTTCCCAGAGCCAGAGAGAATACGGCGATGACCAGAACGTTACCAACGTAGAGGAGAGCAGTGTGAATGCGCTGTGCTCCAAGCATGGTGAGGATTTGTGCATCAGTATGTTTGCGACTCAAATAGGAATGAATTCCCTGCGCACAACCGAGTCCGAGCAGAACCAACAATGAGAAACCAATGGCGTCGTAAAAGACAAAAAGACTGCGCGCGGGTTTAAATGCACCGCTCAGAGCGTCTTCTTTGCTGCGCAGGTTGGGTTGCGCAGCACCGAGTGTTGCAACTTCGGCACTGAGCCATTTCATGCCTTCGCTGAGGGTGATTCCTTGCGCGAATTGGACAATGAATTTGTCGCGCACACGTGATTGAGCTGAAATGAAACGTTGGCGCAGGGCTGTTTCGCGCGCCATGTAGATGCGAGCACCTATTGCAAAGCTGGCAAAGTCACGCATTTGATCTTTTTCCACGAGTCCGACCACAGGAAAAATCTTTTTTCCGATGCGTATGGCCTTTCGCTCGTTAAGAAGCTTTTGCAATGTTTTTTCGCCGAGCTCGCGTCCGAGAGGTTCCTTCACGGGTTGTATCTCAAGATTTGCCGCGAGAGCTCGTTCGATCCAAACCCCACCTTGCTGAAGGCGTTCGTAGGCAGGTGAGGGTTGTACTTTCATGCCGGGAACGAGAGGCCAGGATTCATCAATCGTGATGGCTTCCACCAAACGCGGCCTGCCGCCTGCACTCGCATTCATCATCGTGACGAAGGTCGTAATGCGGCTCTTGCGAGACACCTTGGCCGAGCTTTGGATTTTGTCGAGTAAAGAATCAGGAAGCAAACGTACATCGAAAACTTCAGCATCGCCGCCAAGCACGAGGTCGGCTTGTTTTTTGGTTTGTTGGGACAGGCGTGCATCGGTCAGAATGATTGACGTCATGGCGGCTGTCGCCAAGATCAGTGCGAGCGCCGAGAGTGACAACCGGCTCCAAGAGGAGCGCAATTCGCGACTCAGGGCGGGCCAGAACCACTGCCTCATGCCATGCTCCCAGACGAAAGTTGCAGCCGCGACAGCTGACCGCGTTCCAATTCGATGCGCCCTGTCAGTTGGTGCGCCAACGCGTAATCATGGGTGACAAAAAACAAAGTTGCCCCGAGCTCGAGCGAAAGGCTGCTGATGAGCCGGAAAATCTGGTCTGCACTTTGTGGATCGAGGTTGCCCGTGGGTTCGTCGCACAGCAGCAGTTTGGGTTTGTTGACAATCGCTCGCGCAATGGCAACCCGCTGCTGCTCTCCACCCGAAAGCTGGTCGGGGCGATGCTTAAGGCGTGTGCTCAGGCCAACCCACTCCAGCGCATCTTGCGCCGCTGTGCGGGCATTGGGATGACCGGCAATTTCTGCCGCCACCAAGACATTCTCGAGGGCACTCAGGTGCTTGAGCAGTTGAAAGGTCTGGTACACGAAGCCCACTTCTCGAGCCCGAAAACGTGAGAGTTCTGCTTCCCCGGCGCTTGAAACCGGAAAGCCATTGATTCGGATTGTTCCCAAGGACGGGCGTTCCAGGCCTGCGAGCATCGACAGAAGGGTGGTTTTGCCACTGCCAGATCTTCCGACAACCCCAAGTTGACTCCCCAATGGTATATTAGCATTGATGGAGTCGAGGATACGCAGTCGCAATCCTTCGGGAGAGGGGTACTCCTTTGTTACGTTTTCAATCTCTATCATTGGTCAATGTCCTTTCTGCAGGAAGGTACACATCCCTGTCGCAAGTGTGTGGTTTGGGAGTGCTGATGTCTCTTGCCCTCGCAATGTCCGCATGCACAAACTTGGTGGTGCAGCGTGCAATGCAGAAGGCTCCTGTGGCTGAGGTGCAGACGTCAACAAGTTCAGAGAGTCCACGGGTTGTAGCCTTCCTGGGAGACAGTCTCACTGCCGGCCCTGGTCTCAGTATGAAAGAAACGTTTCCTGCGGTCATCCAACAGAAAATTGGCGGACGGCAGTTACCGTGGATTGTACAGAATTCGGGAGTGAGTGGCGATACAACGACCCTGGCTTTGTCGCGGCTCAACTGGGCGCTTAAATCTAAGCCGCGGGTTCTGGTCGTGGCATTGGGTTCGAACGACGGACTGCGTGGGCTTGCGGTGGATGAAATGGAGCGCAATCTGCGCGCAATCATCACGCGAGCACAATCACTTTCAATTAAAGTTGTGCTTGTGGGTCAACAGTTACCTCACAACTTTCCTGATGACTATCGCGCCCGTTTTACAGCCGTCTTTCCGCGGGTTGCGCGAGAGCACCGCGTTCCGCTTGTGCCGTTCATGCTTGAAGGTGTTGCACTGGATGAACGTTTTGTTTTGGAAGATGGCATTCATCCCAACGCTGATGGTGCGCGAAAAATTGCTGACAACATCTGGCCAGTGCTGTCGAATGTCTTGCGGCAGAGCGGTAAATCCAACTCCGTGGCGCAGTGAGGTTTGCTCGTGAAGTTTGGAACCATGTTTGTGAAAATGAGAGCGCTGCTTGCTTTGAGCCTCACCGTCTGTGCCTGTCAGCCGCAAACCAAGCGCGATCGTGCTGGAGTTGGTCCTGAGGTGGCCATCACGCCCGCCGATGCCGGTGCATCGCCAGGTTCCGGAAATACTGCTCCCGATGCTGCCGATAACTCCACCGCGCAACAACCGAGTGGGGGAGTTGAGTGGGAAAGCTCACTTAAAAATCTGTGCGATCAGGGCAAGCCGTCAGCATGCAGTCAATTGGCTTATGAAGCCCAGCGTGGCAAGCGTACCGATGAGGCCATCGCTTATTTTGTCCGCGCTTGCCTCATGGATGGAACGTTGAGTCAGTGTCCTTCCCCACAGACGGCGGTCAAAGGTCTCTCGCGCGCCTGTTTGGAGCTTGCTGGCTTATACACGCAAAAAGGTCGCACCGAGGAGGCGCAGCAATTCAAGCGCTGTGCCTGTGATCGAGGATTCAAACTCGCCTGCAACTAAGCTCGAGTGGCTGACTCAGGTTTCTTGCTTTGGGGGTGCTTCTGCGGGGGCTGTGGGGGCTGCTGCATCTTTGTTGCTTCCCCCGTCCACCACGGCTGTGGGTGGTGCCGAGGAATCGAAAGAGGTATCTACGGCTGCAGCAAAAGTTTCGCCTCGGTATGTGATCATTGTTCCCTGAAGAAGTCTTTCGATGCGCGACGTACGTGCTTCTTCTCCACCCAGGAGTACAATTTTGGTTTTTTGGCCGTTTTCGCTTCCAACCTTGTTGGCTCGCAGTCCGCCGTAGAGCTGCAGTGTTGAACCAAGAATGGCGCCAGGGTTGGAGGTGCAGGTCATATCTCCACCGATGCGCAGTTCAGAAAGTTGAACAGAGTTTTCAACAACGAGATTTCCCAAGATACCGACCTGGCTGACCTGAATGTAGGTGGTCTGGCAATTGTGCCAGAAGCGCAGCGTGCCAATCATGTTGGTCTGTATGCCACCTTTGGCGATAACATCGCCGAAGACTTCAATGTCGGGTGCCTGCCAGTGTCCCTCAACTTCGAGCTTGCCAAACACACGCCATTTCATGCTGCCGATAAGATCGCTCATCACATGCACATCGGAGTGAAACTCGCAGACCGAGTACTCAGGTGCATGTGCTTTGTCGACGACAAAAACGGGCTCAAAACCAACGTTCTCACCTTCGACTTTGAGTTGTCCGGATGCACGCGCAACGATATCGCCATTGGCCTGGAGTTCGAGCTCGGGCGGTAGATTCAACACAACGGGCGGGGGCGTGGGTTCCTCTTTGGCAGGAATGGGTGCGCCGAGGAGGTCAACTCCGGGACGTGGAGGAGCTGGCGGAACGATACGCATAACGACTTCGCTCTTAACAGCGTGATCGGCGGGGCGTCGTAAAGATTCGACCCATTCCCAGCGCCCTGGTGCGGCACCCTGAGGTGCCTCGCCCTGGCACACTTCGAAATCGTCACCGCTGTGAGCACCCGTGCGCGCTGCTTCGCGAATAATATTGATGGTGTTTTTGTGAGGTGGTGCAGTGACCTTGAGCTGCGCAAGTGCGCTCGCCAGTTCGGAGTGCTTGGTGTTGGCTAGAGTTGAAGGCACCTTCGTGCTTTTGCGGATGACGAGCCTGAGCTTGTCTTCAGTAAAGCCGAGAATGCTGAGTAACGTGTTGCTGGCAGCCGACATCGCGTGCAGTCCTCGTCAATTCAGCAGAACCATTTTCCAGAGAGAGTCTCGCCCCAGAGTGCACACTGCAAAGATGCCATGAGTCTCCGCAAGATTCCAATTCATGGCCTGACAAAGATCCGATATATGAGAAGGGAGAACGAGAACCACTGTTCCGTCTAGCGGTGCGCCAGCATCACCTGTTTGAACCGGAACAGCCATATGTTTCATGTGTTTTGAGGTCTGTAATGCGACGAATGGGGCAAGCGGCGGAAGGTAGAGAAATGTGTGTGTATCCGGAATCGCTTGCACGAGACGCGAATAAGGTTTCCAAATGCAGTGAGAGCGAACCACGCTTCCTAAATGCAAAAAGACGACAGCCATAAGCACTGATATTGCAGGACGCGATTTCTGTGCAATCTTGGCTCTGAACAGGAGAGTCAAGACGGCCAATGAAACAGTCGCGTACATGCTCAGCTCTATTTTACTTGCAGCGAAGGCTTGTTGCAGAGTGGACAACCAGACCTGAATTTCTCGCAAGACGTTTGCAGAGGGCGAGATGAACAAGAAGATGCACAGCGAGGCCAAGACAACAGTGGTTGCAGGAAAGATTCCAAGGAGGAAAGTGTCAGCAGTGCGGAGCAGTCGGTCAAGCCGAGGTGAGGGCTTGAACTGAGGGCTGGCTGTGGGTGGAGAGGATTTGTGCCGGACATGTTTCGAAAAGTAAAAGAGAGCCAGATGGAGAAGAAAATCTTCAAAGGTCGGATTGATTTGTTGGAAGGCGAGGAAGATTCCTGCCGCAAACGAGAGGCAGATCATAAACTGTTCGGGTGTACCGTTGCCCTTCGTTTCCCGAAAGGTCGCGAGTCCGCGCCGCAGAGCTAAAATCATCAGGTAAAATGAAAGAAGACGGAAAACAACCGAGCTTCCTGGCCATCCCCACAGGCTCTGGCGCATGTTGTATTCATAAAGCCAGCGCACCGTGAAACTGTGTACCAACCCCTCATAGGAAGAGAGCGCAGGAAAAAGGAATGCAAAGATCACACCACAGCCGGCCACAAACCAAATAAAATGCTGCTTAAACCAGAGCAATGCATGCCTATTGAGGAAAAAGAAGATTAAAGATGCAGAACATATAGAGTAAATCCAGGTTTGGGAGTGAGACAGTGCAAGCAGCATAGCCGATACTAAGATTTGAATGCGCTTGTGCCAGGGTTTGGTAAAACCTGCAGTGAAGCGCGTTGGTTGCCACCAAAGCAAGCTCAGGGCGAGGATCACGAGCAGCTGTTCGACGCCCCCGATGCGCGCAAAAAAGAGCACAAGTGCGCACAGAGCGGTGGTTTCCAGTGGGCTGCGCGGCGCGAAAGTTTTTTGCGAGTTTGTTTCGGTGTCAGCCCCAAGCACAATGCCTTGCAAAAGTACGGGTGCAGCCAGCAGAGCTAAAAGCAGCGTAAACAGACGCAGCGCAAGAATTTTGGGGGTTTGAATAAATATTGCTGTGAGACTCGGCAGGGCAGAGAGAGCTGATGAAAGTGATCCAACAGTGCTAGTGAGCCAAGGTGCATAGTGGAGAGGCTTGGGGATTGTGATGGGAGCATTTGCCTCGGGAATCAACAAAGCTCCGGCTGGCATTGACGGAAACGTGCTGATGTCCTTCAATGAAGCGGTTAGAAAAATTTCATTCCACGTGACCGGAGCCGAGAACAGAGTGATGATAGCGCACACAAACAAGGCCAAAGTGCACAGTGCGCTGAGTCGGAAGTGCATTCGCCGCTGGTTCTGGATGTGCAGGTCGGCAAGACGAGTGTCTTCTGGTTTCACCACTATTTCCTTCATTGCACTCTGTGTCGGAGCCCTCGCTCAGTCTAGCGCGAAGGCCAACACTCAAGCGAGTCGGGGAGCTGAAAATTTTCAGAAAGGTGCGGCTGCGATCCGCGGGATTTTTGCCGAGCCGCAATTGCGCAGCCTCACGTGGCCAGAGGTGGCTGTGGATTCCTCTGCTCCGGGCATCCAGAACCTTTTCGACATCCGCAATTTGGCGCGTTACGCGCAGCCCGCACACCTCAGTGCACAAATGTCGGCCATCGACCTCGGTGGTTTTCTATATAATGTTGAATCCAGCCTGGGTGTCGATTCTCTATTGCTGCAATTAAAAAATCGAGAACATCTGCGTCTTCTTCCGGAAAAGCCGCTGCGTGCTTATTTTGGTTTGCTGCACGCACACACGTTTGCATCTGACGGTCTTGGGACAGCGCAGGCGGCCTTTAAAACGGCACGCGATATTGCAAAACTCGATTTCTTTGCGGTTACCGATCACTCCGAATACTGGTTTAATCGGCTTGATTCACATTGGCACGAGCAGCGCAATACCGCACTCCAGGAATCAACTCCACAATTCGTTGCGCTAGCAGGATTTGAATACAGCCATACGCTGTTTGGGCATGTTGTTGTGTTGAATTCAAATGACTGGATCAGTGCGTTGACAACTCCGACTTGGAAAGGGCTTTTTGAGTGGTTGGCACAGCCTGGACAGGAGCAAGCACTCGCCATTTTTGCGCATCCCGGTTTTCATCGCTACAGAAACTGGTTTGATCTCTCTCACTTCAAATTCGATGCGCGCGTGAAAGATAAATTTGTTGGAGTTGAGTTTATTCATAAAAATGTATGGCGACGGTCTTTGAAAGGATATTCCGGATCGAAGTCATACCTCGACGAAGCTTTGCAGCAGGGTTGGAAGGTCGGGCCGTTGGCTTCTCAGGACAACCACAGTGCGTTTTGGGGGCTTGCGGATGGGAATCGAATTGCATTGCTCATGGATGGTTTGAGCCGCGAGAATGTTTTAGAAGCTTTGCGTGCGCGTCGTTTTTATTCAACACAGAGCCCGCAGCTGCAGCTTGGCGTGGGAGTTTATACAAGCGACAAAACATTTTTGGGAACACTCGGCGATACCATCGATGCCCGATCACTTCATCGTGGCGGTGGATTTGTGCGTGTGCGGATGTACGATCCAAACCACTTCAAATACCGCCTATGCCGCTTCGATTTGCTTGTGGATGGTGAGAAATTGAGGCACCTCACATTTCTCAATAACCCTTCGGGTGGAATGTTTGTTGGCCATTCAAAACAAAGTGCGGTCGAAGAGAAAAATTGCGCACCGCAGAGCATAAAAGCCACCCGGTGGGACAAGCTGTTTAACAATGGCATGATCACTGGCAAACCATTCGCATGGATTTTCGATGAGCCTTTTGCACAGAACGATGAGGCTCTTGAAGTCATTGTGCCAATAACCCCCGGCATCTGTGCGGCGGATCGAAGGCACGGAAAAAAAACGTGGGATATGGTTATTCGTTTGCTGCATGGGCGTGAAGGCGAGAAGCTGACCCTGACCTCGCCTATGACCTTGAATTGCTCCGGGATTGCGGCCGAGCCATAAAGAGCTGCACAGCGAAAGCAAGTAGACCAAGCAAAACTAAAGGCCTTTCTCCCCATTCTGCGAAGAGAGTTTTGTGTTCGAGAACAGGGAGCTTTGCACTGGCAAAGCCGCGGCTCATAAGTCCAAGCGGTGCAATGAGAAGTTCACCCGCGGGGCTAAAGGCCACGCTTGGCCCTGTGTTGGCCGAGAGTATGAAACTGCGCCCGTTTTCGACTGCGCGGAAGCGGCCGAGTTGCACGAATTGGAATGCTGCAGTGCTGCGCCACATCCACAAGAAATTGGCCTGGTTCACGTAGATGGTTGCACTTCCGCGGGTAGATTGGGCGCGTGTGAGCTCCGATGATATGGCGTCGAAGCAGATGAGTGGTGCAACTGCGTCGTTCGGGCTGTAGGCCAGGCCATCGACGCTTGTTCCGCGTCCGAGTTTCGAAACATTGTTCACGTTGTTCCGCACGAGGTCGCCAATCCAGGGAAAAGTTTCTTCGAGTGGCACCGCTTCACCAAAAGGCATCGGTACCCACTTTTTGAAACTGGGGCTGCGCGAGCCATCTGGGCGCATCAAAAAGGAAATGGAGTAGAGAGTCGCTTTGCGGGGTCCTAGGTTTTCGAGTTCGGCCTTATCGAATTCCGAGCCTTGAACCAGCAGAGGGATGTCCCACTCTTTCACTTTTTTGCGCACTTCATCTTGGTCGGGCTCCGACCAGGCAAAATTATAGGGAGCGGCACTTTCTGGCCAAACCAGCAGGTCGAGCTTGCCTTTATCTTTGGTGCTTGCGATCAGTTCCTCGCTCAATTCCATCAAAGAAGGAAGTGTCTGAAGCACAGACTCTTTTGCATATTCGGGATTGCGCGGGAGACCAGGGAAGCGGAAATTCGGTTGCACAAAGCCGACATGTGAAGTGCGTGCGTTTTCCTGTTGGTGCCGCGTGTTTATGAGTCGCCGTTGTCCGACCGACCACATCACCACCCACACACTCAGTGTGGAGAGAACGACAATTCCAACTCGTCCTGGATTACGGCTCGGATCCGCGAAAGCTCGCGCCAGCAGAATGTTGCTCGCAAACACGATAGCTGACAACCCTGAGGATCCAATCCACGCAGCCCATTGCACCACGGGCAGTGAACCATGCATCAGGTTGCCGTAGGTCCAGTGAAAAAAGCGCGGCAGCACGATTTCCATGAGAGTGATTGAAAACACCAGTGCCCAAACTGGAAACGGTGCGGTGCTGCGTTTTGCACAGCGCGATGCATTCCAGATGAGCGGGAAAAAAAGCAGCGGAAAGTAGAGGCCTGCAAGAATGCAATAGATGACGAAAAGCACATGGGTGACAGGCGGTGGCACTTCGCCAAAGAGCACTGCCGGCACCGTGACCCAGTGAAAGGCTACGGCAATCAATGTGGCACCGTAAATCCAAAACAACACAAACGCCTCAAGCCCGCGTGTCCATGCAGTGACCTGGCGCAGCGTTGTGGAATGAGCCCGCGCAGGCGACTGGTAGGTGGTGGGCAAGCGTTTGACTGCGACGAGCAAGGGCACCAGTGCGACGGGAATCAGCCAAGCGAGAGGATTGTGAACAGTCAAGCCGCGGGGAAACCCGACAGACGTCAAAAGTCCGCTAACCACGGCCGCGACAATCGACCACAACACTCGAGAACGAAACATGGAATCCCTTCACCCTGAGGATTTGAGAAAATTTTCTCTCTATGTAACATGGTCTCATCGGAGGTCACAACATGGTTTGCCGTGGTTCTAAAGACGTTTGGTTGCGGGCGGCAGTGCTGCTTGCCGGTGTGCATGGACTTTATGCGCCTCCAGTAGCCTTGGCTCAGGCGAAAGTCACGAACGATGCCTCAACGAAAAGCAATGGGGTCGATCCGAACCAGGTTGCTGACAATCTCCAAGGGCAAATGCCTCGGGCAAAGTTCACACAGCTGCGACACGATTTCGGTGAAATTGTGCGCGGCCAAAAGGTCACCTTTGCATATGAATTTACCAATGCAGGAACGGGCGTTCTTCAAATTCGCTCCATTCACTCTTCCTGCGGATGTCTCAACACCAAGGTCGAGCCGAAGGATGTGTTTGCTCCCGGTGAAAAAGGCCGGTTGTCGTTTGAATTCGACTCTTCACACTTTGCAGGTTCACTTATCCGAACCATTACCGTTGACACCAATCAACCCCGCAATTCCGCCATTACGCTCACCTTCTCAGCACAAATCCGTGAAGAGATTCGTGCCTCTCCTGCGCTCCTGAGTGTCGGTGAGATTTTGCCCGAGTACAGCAAAGCCTGGCTTATCAATTTGCCCACCTCGTTGCGCGCCACGGCCACCGAAAAAGACACGCCACCCGTGTCTGCCGAGAAGGCGAGTTTGCCCAGCAACGTACTCAAGCAAATGGTGGATGCAGGTGAGGTCAGACCTCTTTACGCAACCAGTAGCCATGCTTCTATCGTTCCTGAAATCATCGCTCCTCAGAGCAAGGGTAAGGAATATCAGCTCAAAATCACCTTCAAGGGTGGCCTGCCGATTGGTCCGCTGCGCGAGAAGGTCACGCTTTGGAACTCATCGCGTCATTTGAAGGAACTCATCGTGCCGATCGTTGGTGAGGTGGTCGGCCACGTCAAGCAAAGCGCAAAGTATGTTGAATTTGGAACCGTGACCCGCAGTGAGGAAGTTCGTCGGACTCTGTCGTTCAGTTCTGACCGTAAGGATTTCAAAGTGGAGTCAGTGTCGGCCGAGTTGCGTCGCACCGATGCACTTGAGGGTGTCGCCATTGGCGAATTGTTGAAGTATTCAACCGTGCGCGGCGAAAATGGAACACAGGTAAATTTTGAATTGCGTTATCCTGATGCACTCGCGGCGGCGAATCAGCCCATCAATGCATCGGGAATGTTCCTCGTGCGCACCAACGACCCTGATTACAAAGAAGTGCGTGTGCCGTTCTTTGGGGTGTTGCGTCAGGGAGATAAGCGATGAGCGAAACCTCCCCTGCGCCCGTTTTCGCTCCGTACCTGCCACCGTCGACGGCGACCATCAAAGTTCACAACACAACACTTTTTGGTGAACCAGTCTTGTGGTTTGGTCATACAGTGTTCGCCGTACTTGCTATTGTAGCCCTCACCTTTATTGTTTTCGCACGCGGTCCTCGGCGCAAGGATGCCAACCTTTCGCTTGTTGAGGAGGATGCGTTACCTGTGGCAGTGACGACGTCCTCGGCCGCTGAAGCGAAGCAAAGTTGATTTTGCCCGGACTCTGGCCGTTGAATTCTCCGGGGATGAAAGGAACTGCACGTGGGATTGTTGGACACTTGGCGCGGATACCGTGCGCAGCAAAAGAATCGTTCTCTCGAAAAGCTGGGCGATACCCTCAAAAATCAGGTCACGACCAAAGAGCAGCGCTGGGAAGCGATTGAGGCCTTGGCCGATTCTGGCGATTTCAGACAGGCTGCGCCGCAATTGATGAAGCGCTTTGAGCTCGTGGTCGATCATGGCATCGTCGACAAACGCGAAAAAGATCGTGTCGTTGAAATTCTCGTCGAGAATGCCGACCTCTCTCGCCCACTTGTGTGCGAAGCCGTACGCAAGCAAAAACGCATCGCATGGCCTATTAAAATTGCCGAGAAATTACTGCCGCACGAGGGATATCTCGAATTGTTACTCGAGAGCCTCAATACCGAGCATGTTCTCTTTGATGAGAGCCTTCACGAGCGAAACATCGAGCTGCTTCTCGCTCTGCGTGAACTTTCGAACCCACGCATCATCGAGAAAGTGCGTGTCCTGCTGCGGAGCCGGGATGAACCTGTGCGCGTCGCAGCGCTGGAATGCCTCGAGGCTCAAGCGCGCGAACATGACGAGGCGCGGCAGTGTCTTAAGGAACTCTTGGCAGAGCCTCTGACCGATGATAATTCACGCTTTATCGGTCTGGTCAAAGCCATTGTGGAGCGCCACAATTGGAGCTCTGCCGGCCCGAAATAAGGATGCCGGCATGCAAAGAGCGCACAAAAGTCCGTTTTTGAAAGGTCTGGGGCATTTGGCCCTGGTGGTCGATGATATCCCCAAAGCGCAATGGTTTTTTGGAGAGGTCTTGGGTGCCGACGTCGAGGTCTGGCGTCAGACCCAGCTTCTCATTCATGTGGGCTCAGACCTTCTCGTGGCCAAGCTGTCGTCCGATGCAATCGACTCCCGCCGTCAGCAGGGTGAGCTCGGACGGCAAGTGCTTGATCATTACGGTTTCATGGCGGACTCGCCTTCTCAGGTAGACAGTCTTACCGCGCGTATCCGTGAAGCGGGGCTTGAAATTGTTAAAGGCCCCTACAATCGCTCCGACGGCCGGAGCGTTTATTTCCGAGATCCGTTTGGAAATCTCGTCGAATATCTTTATTACACTCCGCGCTGATACGCGGATGAAACAAGCGTATCTACACGCTTTGTCTTCAGAACACAGGCCTCAGGATGGAAACAATGGACTTCGGTGTGTTGAGTATTTTTATTGCGGTGACTGTCTTTGCAGTTGCTCTTGCGTTTATTTTTGGTCGGCGCCTGGGCAGTCGCAGTCAGGAAAAATCACTGACTCAGGACAAACCTACCGCGCCTGTAGCGAGGGTGGGAGGGCAGCAGGCAGCGGAGCAAAGAGCGCCAGATATCAAACCTCCCGCGTCTACTGGTGAGGAAAGCGTTGCTGGGGCAGCTGCCAAGCACATCCCGCGTTTTGAGCAGCGCAGCTGGTTTTCACGCTTGGCCTCGGGGTTGAGCAAAACCCAGGGTCAGCTGGTGCGCCAGCTTGAAGTGCTTCTTCTCACCAGCAAAGAGCAGCGCGCGTCACGCGAAGTCGTTCTCGACTCCATGCTTGAGATTTTGGTGCGCGCAGATGTGGGCATTCGTACATCGGAAATGCTCATCGAGAAAGTGCGCACAGCCCTGCCCACGAGTGAAATCGCGAGTTCAGAGGCGATTCTTTCGGTTCTCCGCAGTGAGGTGCTGCGCATTCTAAGCGCTCCAGCGGAAGGCTCACAGTCTTCCGGAGCTGTGCATTGGAGCCTCGTTCCTCAGGCTACGGAGGGGACACGCGTTGTATTAATGGTTGGCGTAAACGGTGTCGGCAAGACCACAACCACCGGAAAAATAGCTTTCACGCAGCGGCAGGCAGGGCGCTCTGTGATTGTTGGTGCTGCTGATACTTTCCGAGCCGCGGCTGTCGATCAGCTTGAAGAGTGGGCTCGCCGCGCGGGTGCAGAGTGTGTGCGTTTGGCCGAGGGCTCTGATCCCGCATCGGTTGCATTTGAATGCGTGAAAAAAGCTGTGTCGCAACAGATTGACCTCTGTCTGATCGACACCGCAGGTCGTCTTCACAACCGAAACGATCTCATGCAAGAGCTCAGCAAAATCCGACGTGTGACCAGCAAAGATGTGCCCGGTGCGCCTCATGAAGTCTTGCTTGTGCTCGATGCCACAACCGGCCAGAACGCATTGCAGCAAGCGCGTGCCTTCAAAGAAATTGCGGGAGTGACGGGTCTTGTGCTGACCAAACTCGATGGCACTGCCAAGGGTGGGGTAGCGATTGCACTGGCGGCTGAGATGAACCTTCCCATCCGTTATATTGGGGTGGGCGAATCGGTCGAAGATCTTCAGCCCTTCAGTGCCGAAGAATTTGTTGATGCTCTGTTTTCGCCGGCAGTGTCGCCCCTGCAACAGGCTCCCGCCCTGCAGCCAATGCAATCCTGAGGTTCGGGCACAGAGCAGGTGCACGCTTGCCGAATTGTATTGTGCTTTCGGAAGGATGAATTTTTTTCGGATTTCTTCCTAAATCCATTACTCGAGCGTTCCGATCCGGACTTTGGAGGTGGGAGAGCGCTAAAATGGCCGACTACAGAAAAAAAACTTACAGTTTTGATGGGATAGGCAGTAGGGTCTGCGCCTCCCTGCTTGCTGCCGCCGTGCTCTTGGGATGCTCAAAAGGGGCAGCGGTGAGCAACGTTGCGTGCTCCAGTACAAAATCGCTCCTGCGTTGGGATCCGGAAAAAGTTCCCGTCACTTCAGCAGCACTCACGCCTTTTCTCAGCAACGGCGGCTTTATCGAGGTTTTTACGCGCTCAGATATTCTCGGTAAAATCGACAAGACTCGACTCTGCAGTGCCTATGTTGAGTTCAATGAGAATCCGGCTGATGTTCCCGGAGACTTGGCAAACCAGCCTGTGCAAATGAACGTGTTCACTGCAACGCACTGCCTCGACCTTTCCAAGGATCATGACATCAAGGTTCACGTTTTCAATGGCAATATTTATCGCGATTTCTGGGTTGATTTCAAAGCGCTCGAAAGCGTTAAGAAACTCCGTAGCGCCATGCGTATCAAGGGTGTGCCCGCTGAAGCGCGCAGGAAAGTTCTCGAGACAATGAGGAGCCCCATTACAAATCTCGATGAGCTTTTTAACGCCAATTCGATCTCGAGCAGTTCGACAGGAACGGGTGGGTCACTGAAAGCAGCTGAGACTTGTCTGAAGAAAAACGATCCTGATTGGCAGCACGTGTGCGCGACTTATCAGGATTTAAGCGTGATTCAGGTTGCACCTTCAAAAGACACACCCGCAGTGGTTATTGATGAACTCAAACAGCTCCGCACGGTGGCCGTTGAGCGTGCCTCAAAGTGGATTGCTGAGAGCAAGATTTATGCTGAGCTCAGCAAAACGCCTCCGCTGCAGGTTTCCTTCCCAGATGAACCGGGTAAATATCTCGACGTCAAGACACTGCATGCCGAGCTGCGCAAAAGAATCAGAGCCTATTCGAAATTCAAAACTGTACAGTACCTCGCAGACGAGCTGGGCGCCGAAATCAAGCGCTGCGTGGCGGGTGAAGCTTTACCGGTGTGCAAGGTCAATTCCGAGATTGCAGCCGTGTTGAAATCTGTGCTGGAAGGAACTGGTTACGAGATTTTTGAAGATTCCAAACTGACGCGAACACTGGATGCCTTTAAGTCTGGATATGCCAATGCGCAGGCAAGAATGGACAGATCATTCGACGTTGTCATACCGTTCATCCAGGCTGGCGATGGAACGAGCAAGTTGAATTTGAAAGCGCGTGTACACTCCAATTTTAAGTTCACAAGCGCAGGGGAATCTCCCATCGACAATCCGGACCCCAAAGACTCGCTGAGCACAGGGAGGGTTTTTGCAAACATCAACGTAAACAACCTGACCGCAGACAATACGGGCGGCTCAGTGGCCTATGTGCGCTGGGCGAATTCATCGGGGCGCTTCAATTACTTCAAAATGCCGAAGAAAGTGACCGATGCCGTGAGGAATAATTTCGCGACAAGCGGAATGCCGTATCACTTTGGATTTATGCAGGCCGGCGACAGTGGTTCGGTGGTTGTTTTCGACCACATGCCGATGTTCGCCATCAGCAGTGTTGATGGCGAAGCGACTTCCGGAGGGAGCGCTTTGCGGCCACTGCCCGAGCCTATGGATGAAGATGATCTTGAAGAGCTGAAAGGCGGATCTGTGATGAAAAAATCATCTGCAGGTTGCCGCTAACCACGAAATTACAGCTCGCGTGCAGCCAGAAGCAGGCCGCGGTCGCTTTCAAACGGAAGCGAGATGCGCGCATTCCATTCGGTTTGGCTTCCTTCCCACAGGCTGTGCTGTGCAAGAAAGTCGAGTGAACGGAGTTGTGTCAGCACACGCCGCACACCCATGTGTGTGCCACGCAATCCTTCTTTTGCACTTAAATCGCAGAACTCTGAAACGTGTGATGGACTCGGCACCAAGCACTCATTTTGCACAAACAGGACAATTTCAGCGACTGCAGTGGCCGTGCTGACTGTGTTGCTCCAGGTCGAGAATCCGTTGCTGATGGTGATCCGAATGCGCTCTGGCGAGAGAGAGGATTCGTATTGAACAACGCTACAGGGGACAAGGACATCGCCCTCAAGCAGCGCTTGCAACTTCCACGCTTTGAGCGGCGTGCGGCTCAGCCCCAGCGGCTCAGCAGAGATTTCTTTCCATAGGCTTGCTGTTCTGGGTGAGCACAGGAGTCGGTACCAGAGCAAATCTACGGTGGATACGTAGGGCAATGTGCGCCACCAATTGTTTTGATTGTCTTCCTGGGGCGCACTCGCCTCTGCAATTGAGGCTGGGCGCAGTGCTTCGCCATCTTGATCGAGTATTTCACACATGGCAGCGGCAGCAGGAAGATTTGCCCAATGGCAGAGTTCCATGACCGCTTCAGTATGCCCAGTGCGTGCGAGCAAGCCGCCGTCCTGTGCACGAACCGGGAATACGTGCCCCGGACTCAGAAAATCATGTTGGTTTGCCTGCGGGTCAGCCAGCAAGGCAATCGTGTGTGCACGGTCGGACGCTGAAATTCCGCTGGTGATGTTGTTCCGCGCATCGATGGAGAGAGTGAAACCCGTGTGTGACATGCCGCCTGGCCACTTCGGTGACGTCGGGATTCCCAAACGATCTGCGAGCTCATTGGAGACCGAAACACACAGCAGCCCGCACGCTTTGCGGATAGCCAGATTGACCAGGGAAGGGGTGGCAAAAGCCGCGTGGAAAACGAGGTCAGCCTCGTTCTCGCGTCGGCCATCGTCGCCGACCAGAATTGCCTGTCCTCGGGCAAAAGCCTCAACGGCACGCATGACGCGATTGCGCAGTGCGCCCAGTTCCCGGGAATGAGTGTTTGTGGCTGCTCGCATCCTTTTCTCCTGCTCAGGATCCCTGAAATGACACGCTCTTTTCATCAGGTCAACGCAAAAGGGTAAAGACCCGGGGAAGAACTACCGAAGACCCCTGACGTGGCTCGAAAAGGCTTCGAAACCACTAAGACACTCAGGGAATATTATGAAGCGTCCAAAAGTGAAATGGCGTTTTCAAAAAATTATCGCGGTTGCGCTCGGGGGCTTTATCCTGGGGCAAACGGCCGCGGGGCACATACCCGAAGATTTCTCGTGGGGAACCTCAAACTCGGTCATTCCGCTCGGTTTGGAGGCCTCGGAGGTGGCGGAGACGGCAGTCAGAGCTACAGCTGTGCCGGCAACCGAAGCCGAAGTCCTCGAGGTGGTGTTGCCCAGTTCTCCGGGTACGCTGGCTCAGGAACCTCCTTCCGGAGATTTTGGTTTAGCTGCGCGTGCCCTGCCCAAAGCGCCCGGCAGTCCTCCCGCGTTGCCCAGCATCAAGGGAACTCTCAAAGACTTCAAACTGCCCAATGAAGACCGCTTCTGGGAGGTGCACGGGTTGAGCAACAACTCGGAGCTCAAAAAGGCTGTGCACCGCCTAAGACAGCATCTTGTGGGTACGGCGCGTGAAAAGAGCGAGGCATTTCGTTATTGCGATGCACGAAAGCGCGATGTTGCGCGTGACCCTCGCTTCATTTTAACCGACGAGGGTATCTCTTGCCTTTACTATCGTTGGCAGGTGTTGTTGCGGGAAAGTAAAGAGGCCGCGCAAAGACAGCAAGCCTCGTCGCCATTGCAAAAACCCAAGAAAGTATCTTCGAAAAAGAAGAAAGCCGGCCTGCCAACGACCGCCGTCGGTTCGCTGCGCGACTTCAAAGCGCTCGCATCTTTTTCATACGATGAAGTGCTCAAGAGGGTCGATTTCAAAAGTGAAAGTGCAGCCCTCAAGGCCGCAAGTTATGCACTGGATAACCCCAAAGACTGCTCACTGACAACCGCACGCGCTGCGGTTGTGCGTGATCTTGAGAATCATTTGCCGTCTGATGCAGTCTTCCGGATGATGAACCAAATCTATAACGGAATGGCACCGTGCCTAAGCCCAGAACATGAGGCGTTCGAAGTTGTTAATCTGCGCCTTGCATTGCTGCACCTTGACCGTAAAGAAATCAATCGTGCAGCATCGTTGTTGGAAGTTGTTCTGCAGGGCAAAAAACTCAAGGACGAACACTCAGCATTGTTTTGGCGTGGTTATTTGGAGCATCTACAAACACCTTTTGCTTGGCAAGCGCATAGCGCGCAGAAACGCGCCGATCAAACGGAAGTAAAGATAAACAACACATACTTGGTGCGGTTGGTTGAAAAATATCCTCTGACTTTGCATGCATTGGTGGTCGATCAGATGCATGGAATCGATACTTACGAGCGCTACGCGAGCAGACCTTCGCCACAAGTTTCAATGTATCAAGGGCAAGAGTGGAATCTCGAAAATGTTTCGCATCTGCTTGCCGGAATTTTCATGGTCAAACGTTCGTATCCGGAGTTGGAGCGGCTTGCCCGGCTCTTCGATGAAGCCTCAACTCCCTCTGCATCGTTCGAGACGGCCATGTTTCAAGTTAAGTTTTTTGAGGCTGCAAGCAATCAGCGAGCTGTCATTAAAACGATTTGGTCTTCGTTGAAGCTACACGGTCTACAGCATTTGAGCGAAGAGCTGTTGGAATGCCTCTACCCGGTGCGGTTCCACAACGAAATCGCACAGCAGGCCTCTTATATTGATCCGGCCTTGGTTTTTTCACTGATTCGCCAGGAAAGCAGCTTTAACCCGCGTGCCACGAGCCCTGTGGGCGCTCGTGGACTGATGCAGGTGATGCCTGCGACGGCGCGCAAAGTGGAACGTAAGCGCAACATCGAATTGTACGATCCCAACACGAATATCCGCATTGGCTCAAAGTATCTTTCCATTTTGCGCAAGCAGCACAAAGGGGATTACTCACGTCTCATTGCCTCGTACAACGCAGGTCCGAACAACACCAAGAAGTGGGATTTGCGCTACCGCGGCGAGGTTCCATTGCTGTTTGCAGATATCATTCCATTTCCAGAGACGCGCCACTACGTGAGTGGATTAATGCGTCACATGTATTGGTATAGAGCTCTTGTCTCTCATCTCAAAGAGGCGCCAGGCTCAGCCAAAATCAACTGGTCATGGTCGCTCAACGATGTCGTTCCGCAAGCGGAACTCTTTGGCCTGAAAAAAGGAGAGACCCTCCAGGTCAAACTCGAGCCCTTGCCCTGGATGCCGACCGGAATGGCACAGAAAGCAGCTGCAGATAATAAATAAGTTGCATTGACTCAAAAGACTTTGAGCAATTAATGAACTGAAGTTTGGATTAGCGATTGGGGTTGGGTGCGTTGATGTAACCCGCAGACAGACTTTGCGTTGGGATGATGAAAACCCATTCGTTCAACGCTTTACGCTCCTCGTTGAGAAGGCGCGCAAGGCACACGCTAGAGCTCAGTTCGAGCGGAAGACCTTCGTTCATGACATATCCAACGCTGCTGCGGCCGAGGCTGAAACCCTCGAAACTGACCTCAAATTCGCCCTCACGTTCAGCACAGTGCACCACCCCCTGATTTGCCGAAGGAATAAGTGCATCGCCGCTGGGAGTAGCGAGCAGAACGCGGATTTGTGGGCCGCGCACAAAGGCATCTTTTTGTCCTGGATTGAGAACAACCGAGCCCTTGGGTCGAATTTCAAGCCGACACAGGCCGCTTTGTGCGCTCCCTTTGACAACAAAAGGACGCGCCATATTCGACCAGCTGCCATCCACCCAAGTCACTCGACCGTCGCTTTGAGTTAGGCGACGTGGAGGGAGTGACTCACAGGGTAAAAGATCTTCTCGAGAGAGCAGTAAGGAAGATGCAAAAAGCTGAGCGTTGCCCGGATGGCTCGGGTCGGTCTGTTGGGCGGTCGAGATTTTTCCGAGCGAGTTTTCGCGCGCCGCGAGCGCTCGATAAGACTCTAACCGTCCGCGCTGATTGCCACTCTCACACCCCGAAACAAACGCGAGCAGCGCCATCGCCGGAGCGATGCCCACCGCGTTCGAATAAAAGAGCTGCTTGTGGCGAGTTCTGCTCAATCTTGCCTCCACCTCAGCGGTGTATCGGCCAGTTCCGGCAAGACTGAAGGGGGCTCACAAACTCAGTTGTAATTTCCAGAGACCAAAAAGACGTTCAGCTCGGGTGGCAAGTAGGTCTCTTTTCAGGCCTTTATCTAGTTTTTTGAGTTTGCGTGAGGATGAGAGCTCGGGAAAAAACTCAGCCTGCTCTGTCAGAAACTCGGGGCTCAATTCGCTGAAAAGCCCCCAGTGGATGTTCATCGGGCAGTAGCGGGCGGGGTCGGCGTCGCGCACGTGTGACACCAGGCAACCGAGAGCAGTGTCTGCCGGTGGAAGAGCAAATAGAGCCTGGCACTTCAGCTTGTGACCCACGATATGAGCTGTGAGCAAACCCATGGCAGCACTTTCCACATAGCCCTCAACGCCTGAGATTTGTCCGGCAAGCCACGTCTTGGGCGCACAATTTAGTGAAAGGTCATCTTTGTTTATGAGCCTCGGTGCAACCAAATACGTGTTGCGGTGCATGCTTCCCATACGATGGAACTCAGCTTGAGCGAGCCCGGGGATCATTCGAAAAATACGTTTTTGCTCGGGCCATTTCAATCGGGTTTGGAAACCGACCATGTTGTAGGCACCGTCACCTAATTTTTCACGACGCAGTTGCACGGCAGCATAAGGGCGACGACCGGTGCGTGGATCATCGAGCCCCATGGGTTTCATGGGGCCAAATGAAAGTGTCTGCGGCCCGCTCTCAGCAAGCACTTCAATCGGTTGACAGCCATTGAAAAAACGCGGCTCTTCAAAGTCGTGATAGGGAACTTTTTCTCCCGATTTGAGTGCATCAACGAATGCAAAATATTCGTCTTTGTTGAGTGGCAAATTCAAGTAGTGTCCACTCTCTTGCTCCGAATCACCACTGGCCTCTTGAAGCTTTTTCAGATCGTCATCTCTGCGTGCAGTGCGGGTTTTGCGGTTTGCAAAGAAGGCAATGTTGTGGTCGATGGTGTCGCCATCGATGATTGGCGCAATAGCATCATAGAAATAGAGGGCATCGGAACCTGTGCGCACACGCAGATCTTCAGCCAATGCATCTGCAGTGAGTGGTCCAGTGGCTACGATAGTTGCATCAACGCCGTAATCTGCGAGTTGGTTGAGATTTTGAATTTGCGCTTCAATCACCTGAACGCGCGGATGCGTGCGCAACGCTCGTGTGATGAAACCCGAAAACAGCTCACGATCGACAGCAAGAGCTTCTCCTGCAGGAACTTCACTACCGCGCGCGGCCTGGATCATGAGACTGCCGAGTGCTTCCATTTCGCTTTTCAGAAGCCCTGCGGGGTTCATTCGGCTTTTGCTTTTGAGACTGTTCGAGCACACCAGTTCTGCAAAGTGATGCGGTTCAGACTGGGCTGGAGTAGGAGTTGAGGCTTTCATTTCGAACAGCACAACGTCGATTTCATAAGTTTCAGCGAGTGTCCAGGCAGCCTCAGAGCCAGCCAAACCCGCACCAATCACCGCGACTTTCATGACGTTTACCCCCGCTGACGAACGAGGCCTTTTTACACACACCAAGACGTTTGTCATGCAAAACAAAAAACCACGGATGAACCGTGGTTTTGTTAACCTTCTCGGAGCCAGCCAGGTGAGGCTGGCACGCTTTACGGGCAATCGAGGTTGGAGGTTTCGACGTAGCAACTCAGCTCAGGTGACCAGCGCATCAGAGCAGGGCGGTGCATGAAGAACGGACCCCACGCGAGGCGGATTGTCTCTGGCTTCGAGTAGCAGGCAACCTGACCTGTGGTGACCAGAGTTAAGTCGTCATCCACAACGGGCATGCCGTTGTAAACTCGGTCTGGAACCTTCAGCCAGCAGTTCTGATTGCTCTTGTTCACTTTGCACGCAACTGTGTCTTTGTACTTGCTGCAGTCGCGCGAAAAGCCGGGACCCTTAGGGGTGGTGTTGCCCGCATTGGACCCGCTCCGTGCCACCAGGAACTGGCGCCCCATGTAGCCCACCTTACCTTTGTAGCGCACTTTCGCCCAATCTGGACCCGCATTGCCGAGCGTGCAAACTTCTTCGCCTTCATTCGCTCCATCAAGCACCGGAGCTGTGGTGTTGGGTTGTTCACGCAGCTTGAGTCCGGTGGTTGTGCCAGTCACGTACATCGGGACGCATTCACCATTTCCACCCGCCGCAGCCGTGTTCAACTCGTTGTAAAGTTCCATGGGCCATGCGGGCTGGAGGCAGACTGTTGGATCTGCGCTCGCAAACTTCGTTTTGCATGCATCCACAAGAGTCTGTGGGAAGCCACCCTGTGGTGCGCACTTGGTTTTGACTTCATCGCATTGCACAGCGGGCTGTGCGGCAGGGGGGCTCTGTACAGGTGCGGGCGCGAGTGGTGCCGGTTCTTCCTGCTGCTCAAGAGGTTGGCAGGCTTGCAGTGCAGAAATGCCAGCGACGGTGGCAAGCCCAAAGACTGTTGTGAAGAGCTTGAAAGAGTGACGCAACATGCCCGTGTCCTCCTGGACGTCTTTTTACGAACGGGGTATCGGCAGGCAGGAAAATGTCTTAAATTGATTTTGTGGAGTTGACGGAAATTTGACAAAAAAAAGTACCACCCCGTCGCGGGATGGTACGCAAGGAAGAACAGACCATGTCCGACAATGTAATCTTCTTCGCAGAGCGAATCCGACCACCTTGCCCTTTGGGCACTGCGACTTTCCCGAGGTGGACGTTTGGGGTCAAGTCCGGAGCTTCACTTGTAAAGTGAATTCACAATTGAATGTTTAAGAGCAATTGAACGAACCGCGCGGCCTGGCCTGCGCCCAGCGGAAAGGAATCAGGTGTGAACCCAGCCCCTTACATTGTTGTGACCGGTGCGCATGGATTCGTCGGCAACCATATCCTGGAAAAGCTGCTCATGAGCGACCTCGCTACACTGCGGAGCCCTGTTCCGGATCAGGGTGTTGAGGTGGGCAAGCCCGCCGGCTCGCAAGTGAGATTTTCACAGCAAGCTGCTTCTGCTTCGCAGGTCTTCGATCTTTGGGCGGTCGATCTTCCGGAAAGTGCTGCGCGTGCGACCGCGCACCGCTTTGCACAATCGAGTCGTGTCCGAATTGTTTTTCATAAAGAGCTCATCGACGCTCTGCGTGCGGCTCCGCAGCCACCGCTCGCAATCATCCACAACGGCGCGTGTTCATCGACCGTCGAGCGCGACCCCGCTGTCTTTGCTGAGCTCAACGTTGGCTCCTCGCAGGCTCTTTGGAAATATTGCTCGGAAAACGGCGTACCCTTTATTTATGCGTCGAGTGCTGCGGTGTATGGCGATGGCCTGAAGGGTTTTTCCGACCTTCCGGAAAATTGTGCCCAGTACCGTTCGCTCAACCTCTATGGGCAATCCAAACTTGATTTTGATCTCTGGGCGCTCGAGCAGCAGCAGACACCTCCATATTGGTTCGGACTGCGTTACTTTAACGTTTATGGTGCATTTGAGAGCCACAAAGGTGGACAGGCCAGCATGGTTTTCCACGGATACCAGCAGGCTACACGCACAGGAGTTATTCGCCTCTTCAAAAGTAACACCGCTGATTACAGCGATGGCAATCAGGTGCGTGATTTTGTTTACGTGAAAGACATTGTCAGAGTCACCCTGCATTTGCTTGCACTGGCACTCTGCGGCGAAAAACCGGTATTGCCACCACACACCCGCAATGGATGTTTTGTGAATGTGGGAACAGGGACAACACGCAGCTGGAATGATCTTGCCGAGTCTGTTTTTGATGCGCTTTCGCTGCCGCGGCGTATTGAGTATATTGTTATCCCACAGAATATTTCTGGTCAGTACCAGAATTACACATGTGCCGACCTCACAGTCTTGAGACAGTTGGGGTACCGACGTGCCTTCACACCTTTGCAGGAAGGTGTGCGAGAATATGTGCAACGTTACTTGATGCGTGGCCTATGAGGAGCTTGCAGGAATGAGTGATGTAACAGAGATGACCCGCAAAGTGTATTGGTCACCTTCGGGTGAACTCGCAAGCGTTTTGCAGCAAACAACCTATATTTGGTTGGCTATCGCACTTGGGGTTATGGCCTGGGGAGTTTGGCGGCGCATTCAAGTCTGGAGAATCGGTAAACCAGAGGCAGCTTTTGATCGTCCTGTGGAGCGCACTTTGCGTCTGTTAAAGGGGACACTTGGGCAGTCGAAGGTACTGCGGGCGCGCCGCATGCGCGATCCAAAACCTCGCTCCTATTTCGCGGCCTGGATGCACGGTCTGATTTTCTACGGTTTCATGGCTCTGGTTTTTGCCACAACCATTGTAGCGCTCAAAGAGTACGGCATCATCGATCTTTACTACGGTTCTTTTTATGCCTTCGTCGTCATCGTCTCCGAACTGGGTGGACTTGCACTGACCGTTGGGCTCGGCATGGGTGTTTTTCGTCGCAGCACCCGCAAAGATGAATTCAAACACGCTCTCGATTACACGGTTCTTTACGCACTTCTGTTTGTGCTTTGTGTTCAGGGTTTTTTGATTGAAGGCTTTCGTCTGGCGGTCGACAAAGGCGCGATCGATGCCAATTTGAGCTTTGTTGGAAAGGTTTTTGCTGCGCTTTTTCCGGCCGACATGAGTCCCGAAGCGACCAACAACACCTATGCAGGGCTGTGGTATTTTCATATGCTCACCACCATGGCCTTTATTGCGGTCATACCCTACACCCGCGCCATGCACATCGTGACTGCCTCCCTCAACCTGTACACACAGCGCCTTGAACCGAATGTGGTGTTGCCAAAAATTGATTTTGAAAACACAGAGTCTGAGTACTTTGGTACACGCTCGGTGATGGACTTCACCTGGAAGGACATGCTGAGTTTCGATAGCTGTACCGAATGTCGTCGCTGCACGGATATCTGCCCAGCGAATGCTGTGGGCAAGGCACTTGATCCGCGTCAGGTGATGCTCAAGCTGCGCGACAGCATGTTGGTTGAAGCGCAGCTGCCTGCCGACAAACGTAATTCAGAAGAAAACTACCTCTACGAATCTGGACAAATCACCAACGAGGAGATTTGGGCCTGCACCAATTGCGGCGGTTGCGTAAATGAATGTCCTGTAGGCATCGATCAACTGCGTGGCATTATGCAACTGCGCCGCTATCAAACCCTCACGCTGGGTGAGATTCCAGCCTCAGCGGGCAAGGCTATTGAAAACATCAAGCAGCATAAGAATCCTTGGGGGGTTTCGCATGCCGATCGATTCAAGTGGGCCGAAGGCTTGGATGTTCCGGTCATCACCGGCGATTCTCCTGAAGTGGAATATCTCTACTATGTTGGTTGCGCAGGCTCATATGATTCCGGCAACCAGAAGGTTGCTCGCAGTGTTGTAAAGATTCTTAAAGCTTGTGGCGCTGATTTTGCCGTTCTTGGTAAGGCCGAACAGTGCAATGGCGAACCGGTCAAACGCCTGGGTGACGAATACAGTTTCTCTGAAATTGCGCGCAGCAACGTGGAGCAACTCAACGCACTCAAGTTCAAGAAAATTGTGACCCACTGCCCGCACTGCTTCAACACCATCAAAAACGACTTCAAAGAGTACGGCGGTCATTACGAAGTTCTTCACCACAGTCAGCTGCTCTCGGCGTTACACCGCGATGGACGTCTGAAAATGCCTGGTGAAGTCCGCAAAGAAGTCACCTTCCACGATCCCTGTTTCCTCGGGCGCCACAATGGTGAATACGAAGCTCCTCGCCAATTGCTGGAAGGAATTGCTGGTCTGCGCATCCATGAAATGGAATACGCGCGCCAGCAGTCGAGCTGCTGCGGTATGGGTGGTGGTAACATGTGGTACGAATCAAAGGGTGGGGAAAAGAACATTGTTATGCAGCGTCTCGAGCACGTTGCTGCGACCGGAGCTAAAACTCTTGTGACCGGATGTTCCTTCTGCATGATTAACTTTAAGGGCGCCTTTAAAAACCTCGAGGCCACCAAGGATCTTGAAGTTATGGATCTGGCTGAAGCCGTTGCTCTCACTTTGCCGGCGGAACAAAACTCAGAAGCGCGCAGCTGAGTCGTTCTTTCGCAGCCCAGGTGCTGCTGCTCCTGCTTGTACGCCTAAACCCTGCAAAAAGTGCATTCTCCGAGTCAAAATGGCTCGGAGTTTTTTGTTTATCCGCTGACGTTCTTTGAGCGACTGCCAGAGAAAACCGATACAGCCTGTGAGGAGGTACGATAAAACTTTCGTGAAGAATACGTTGATAAAATTGTGCATGTTGGGATTCACTTGCGCTGCTGCAGCTCTGTGCTGTGTGCCGCGAGAGGGATTTGCTGCGCCACGTGGTGCGCGCACGATTTTTGGAGCGGGACGAGGTTTAACCTTCTATACATCGCCCGAACTCGCAGATGTGAATGCTCGCCTAGGGAACAGCCCACGCCTCACTGTGGAGCACGAGTTCGGTCGCGCCCTCACACATCAGGCGAGTTTTGAACAGACACGCGATAGAGATGTTTGGATGTGGGGAGCCGAGCTGCAGCACTGGAGTGAAACACACCGCGGTCTTGCGACATCGGGCGAGGCTTCACCCCGGAGTGAAGCCACCCTAGCTTTTACTCGGCTTTGGTTCGGAGCGGGTGTCCGGCTTTGGCCCTGGGTTGGGCCGATGATCGTGAAACAGAATACTAATTTTACAGGCTTGGCTGTGCGCATGGCGCGGGTCAGGCCTTTGGGATCTGGGCTGTTCTCGTGGCTGCGGCTGACAACGGGGCCGTTGCTTTGGAAGCACAACTACCTCTTGTCAGACGAAATCAACCAAACCCAAATCGACTACGCCTCGCGCACTCTTTCCTGGGAAGGAGGTGTGCGTTGGAGTTTGGGATGGCGCCTCGGTTCCTTTTGCGACCTGGGGGTAGACGTTTCGTCGAGTCTTTCGGTGCCTGTAAAAGGCGAAAGTTTGGTGGGGCAATTTTACTTGAGTGGGAGGAATGCACCCGACAGCGTGGAGTCTTTGAGTGTCGGGAACATCTCGCGCTCGCGCTGGCAGTCCACACAAGCATTGATGTTTGTTCGTTTTTTCTACCCATAACCGCTGTCAAAATTCAAGACGGCAAATTTTCTCAAGAAGTTTCGTGTGCTGCCGAAGCAATGAGTGAGCAAGGATGCTCTCAAGTGGGGAAGTGTCATGCAGAAGCACCCGACAGCCGTTTGTAACGGAACAAAAACTCTCTTCGTGTGGCTTGGACTGGCGGCCATGAGTGCAGCCTGTGGAGCGCTCGAAGTACGCGACCTCAAAGACACCTTCGGCGGAAAAAAGAAAGGAAGCAGTGAGAGCGATCAAGATTGGGTAACGGTACGGGTCGGCGTGACACCCTCCCAGCTTCTATCATCACGTCTCGTTGAGGACGGTTTTACTGCAGAGAATTTTTCTCTGTTTGCTTTTGATCTGGTAAATGCAGCGAGCTTCAAATTCAAAGTTACGGGCTGTGCCTCGGGCTATTCGATCAACACAACGAGCGTTGCAGCGACCTCGACCACCATGAAGCTCTACAAGACCGACAAGAACTGTGAAGTTGGGCTTGTGGAATTTGGATACGATAGCAAGACCTACTCTCCGCAGTCGGTTGCTGAACTTAAGGGTGCAGTGGGAACTGCTGCAACTTTTTCGGCAGGCTCAGGAGATGACCTGAAGGTCAAAGTGTACAAGCAATTGCTGACAGGTGGTGTGGTCGATGGGCAGGAAGCGGCTTTCACGTTCATCAAGAGTACCAAGGGCTCTGATGCGAACGTGGTCGACTACACTGCTGGATCGCCGTTGTCTGTGAATGGTATAGAAGCTCCCTCATTTAGTATTTTGGGTCCCAACGGGATCGAGTTGCAGGACATTGCAGCGGCCGATGGCAAAGGGAAGTTTAAGTTTACGCTGCAATGTGCCCAGACATTGGTTCAGTCGGGTAGCGACTGGGCGTGTCCGCGTGTGAATGGCGAAACGGATCCGCAGTTTATCAACAAGATGGCTGTAAAACTGATTCACGATGCAGCCGACAAGAGCACCTACACGTACGATGAAATCGAGACAATCATGTCCTCGGGAACAACACCAATAACCAACAGCATGAAGGTTTCTGGAAGCACGACAAACATTCAGATTCCGGACATGGTAGGGCCAGGAAAGCTTGTGGACTATAAACAGATGGTGCTGATTATTTCGTTTGCGGATCCGTCTTCGCCCTCACGAGGCACGAGCTATAAGTACTTCAACGTGGACATTGGGGCACCTGTCCCGTAAATTAGAAGTAGAGTCATCGTTTGTTCATTAAAGCCATGGGTGGGACGGGATGCTCATGGATTTTTATTTTTTTAAAAAACAAATTGGTTTTAACTGTGCCTTCAGACGAGTCCTGGGGGTGGTTTGGCTTTTAGTTGCGGCGGGAGCCTGCGGGCCGCGCTCTGCAAGCAAAACGTCGCTGACTCCGGATGAGGCTTTTGCACGGCTCAAGCCAAGCTCCGGTATCCCCATGCTCTGCAACCTCATCAACGGCTTCGGCTGTGGTCGATTAAGTCTGTCGTCCTCCACAGGCGAGCAATCCATAACCCATGAAGATTTTCTGGTGAGCTGTACCCAGAACAGTGCGGGCATCTCAATGTCTGCGCGAGATCAGGCGGGTTTCGGACCAGGACTGTCTTTTGGTTTTAATATTGCCGGTGTGAGTGCATTTACAGAAGAGAAATTTGTTTGCGGTGGTCTGCAGCTCACGAATGACCCCGCAGTTGCAAAATGGAAACCCAAAAGCTGTGGTGTTTTTGTGCGCTACGGAGAAACGGAAGTCTGGACGATTGCCGATGAACCCTGCACGGTGACTCTGCAGTTTGTCGAGGGTGCCTGGCGCGGAGTGGTCGATTGCCCACGCCTGAGCAACGGAACCACGGTCTGGAATTTCAATGAAGCGGGGGTGTTCACATGCCCCAAATGAGCCTCGTGAATCGAATGTGGTTGTGTCTTCGCCCGCTAAAGTTTGTGCTTTTTAGTGCGTGGTTCGCTCTGCTTTCCGGTTGTGGCAAGAAAGCCAATACTGAGGAGAGTGAATCTCTTGAAACACTGCATTTGAGCGTGACCGTACGCGCTTCAACCATGCTGTTGGGAGTCAGCGATGCAGCCATCTCTGAAATCACTCTGCAGCGCTTCAATTGCCCTTCCTCTTCCGAACCAATCGACTATGTTTTGAACTTGGTTGAAGCTGATAAAGCTTTTGTATTGAACGAAGAACGCTCTGTTCTTGAGGGATGTTCGCTCAAGGTCAGAAATGTCAAAATCAAATGGAAGGAGCTCACGGCCAGCTTTGATGCAGTGAAGGGTGCAACAACCGCAGCTGGAACAAGCGAAACGGTTCTTTCCAACTCCTCGAAAAGTGCATTCTTGAACGCTGTATTACCGGCAAAGGTCGGTGTTGCTGTCGAAAAGAATCTTTTTTGGTCCCTCAATGTTTCTTATGTAGACAATAAAAGTCGCCTGTTTCCTGTGGTCGCTGAGGCACGCGAGCCCGAAGTTGCTTCGCTTGGGCTGAGCGTTTCGCGTCTCGAGGATCGCGGAGTGGTCAATACTATCTGGCGTGAATTTGGTGTGTCTTTATCTTGCGGTGCTGCGCAGACGTTCGGCACCTGCAACGGCATCGACCTCATGGGAGTCAAGGCCCGCTTCGTGTTGCAGAGTGATGTGGATACCGGAGTCGCGGCACAAATTAGGTATCAGGGCGGATTGAACGACTTGCAGTTTACCTCGGCTCTGACCCACCTCGTGGGTTCAGGCTTGCGTTTTACTTTGAACATGCCGGTGGGTAACTTCGGTCAACCCGTGTATTTGATTCTCATGCGTGGTCAGAGCTACAGCGTTTTTGCCGTTGCGCCGGAGTCAGTCCCGACGGCCAATCAGTGACATAAATTCGGCACGGGTCGATGCATTTTCACGGAAAACTCCATGCAAGGAGCTGGTCAGCATCGTTGCTCCCTGCTTACGCACGCCCCGCACGCACATGCAGCTGTGCTGACCTTCAATAACAACCGCAACCCCATGGGGCTTGAGGTGTGTTTTGATGGCATCGGCAATCTGCTGAGTCATACGTTCCTGCACTTGCAGACGCTTTGAATACACATCAACGATGCGCGCGAGTTTCGAGAGTCCGACAATGCGTCCCTGCGAGGGCAAGTAGGCCACATGTGCTCGACCATTGAAGGTCAGCAAGTGATGCTCGCAGCAGGATGTAAATTCAATGTCTCTGAGCACGACCATCTCATCCGAGCTTCCCTCGAATGTTGTGGAAAGAACTTTCTCAGCATTGATCCGGTAGCCTTCGGTCATCTCAACCCACGCTCGACAGACTCGGTCGGGTGTTTCCAGCAAACCTTCACGCTCGGGATCTTCACCCATGTAGCGCAACAGAGTGCGCACCGCTTCGCGCGCATCTTCCGCGCTGATACCATTGTTGTCGGTCGCTTTCACCAAGAATGGGCTCATGTTCTGCTCTCCTGTGCGACGATAAAGGTGTTCTTGATATAACCCTGCGGTCATCGAAACGTCTTTACAGACTCTTCAATGGGCAAAGTGCTTCTTCTGGGTTCTTTTCGAGGTAGAGGATCACTGTGCGGCCGATGCGTCCGACCACAAAGCTGCGCTCGGGCAGCGATTCTTCGAGTTCTGCTAAAGCATCTTTCTTTTCGGAGGCATCTGTTTGCCCCGGCAGCTGCAGTTTGATGAGCTCGTGTGTTTGTAGCGCATTTTTGATTTCGATGAGGACGCTCTCGCTGAGGCCTTGCGCACCAACCTGAACCACGGGCTTTAGATGGTGAGCTTTTCCTTTCAGGGCTGAACGCTGTTGACTGGTCAACTGCTCGGCGTAACGGTGCGCTTTGGATGGACGTGGAGCTTCTTTCATTCTAATCCTCAGCTGACTGGAGAAGGGTGCGCAAGGCGGTGCCCTTGAGGGCTCGACCTGAAGTGAGCCTTAGCCTCTTTTGGACTGTAATGAAATAGAAAAAATGGAAATAAATTCATGAGAATCTTGGAGATTAGCTAGAGATGAGTTTTCTCCTTCCCTGCCAGGCAGACAGTAAAACACTAAGTTTCACCGACGATTTACGACTACTGGTTCACGGTGGCGCTTGGGATATCCCGGCTCAGTTACACGAGGCGCACGCCAGAGGTGTGCAGTCTGCCTACGAGGCCGCTGTGCATTGCTTTCGCAATGGGGGCAGCGGTCTCGATGTGGTCATAGCTGCTCTCGATGTGCTCGAAGACGACCCGACCTTCGATGCGGGGCGCGGCAGTTTTCTAAATGAATGTGGCGAGGTGGAATTGGATGCCGGGGTCATGGAGGGACAGACCTTGCGGGCAGGTGCGGTCGCGGGCATCCGCAATTTCTTGCATCCAGCACAGATTGCTCGCGATGTGATGGAAAAAACCAACCATGCCTTTCTCGTCGGAGCCGGTGCCGAAGATTTCGCCCAGCGCTGTGGTCACACTCCACTTCCGCCTGAGGATCTGGTTGATCCGCGCGAGCGCGAAGTGTTTGCGCGCTGGATTGCCGCGGGCAAACCGGATGCAAAGATTTTTTTCTCAAGCCCTGCAGCGGAATCGCTGCGCTCCGGCAAACATCCCGACAAGCGGGGTACGGTTGGGGTTGTGGCTGCGGTGCGCTCGTCACAATCGGCATCGGGTTGGACTCTCTTTGCGGGGACTAGCACTGGAGGAACACCTGGCAAAATGAAAGGCAGGGTGGGCGATGTGCCGGTGATTGGTGCCGGAGTTTACGCCGACGATGAGGGAGCCGCAGTCAGCTGCACGGGCTGGGGCGAGGGTTTACTCCGCATTTCCGCCGGTCAGCGCATCTCAGCGGCCGTCCGGGCAGGAGTTCCTGTGGGCGAGGCCGTTCAGCAGACCCTTCTCGACCTCAGGCGCCGGCTCGATGGGTTTGCGGGTATTATCGCGCTCGATGCCCGTGGTAACCTCGCAGCATCATTTACAACTCCCTTCATGGCCTTCGCGGGGCCGTCAGGTGTACTCGCTCCCTTGCAGCAGCCGGTCGGCTGTGTCACAGTGCGGCGCCAAGACTACTGAGATTTCGGAGAGTGAAACGCCATGTCATTGGGTGCTGGTGCTCTTGCGCTGCGGCGCGTACAGATTCTTGTTTCTCCCAAAGATGTCCAATTTGCGGATATCGTGAAGAAGCTCAAAAGCAAAAGCATTCGTCCCCTGGGGATGGATGACGAGCGCGAGCAAAGCCTTGGATGGTGCCATCCATTTACGGGAGAGCCCGACTTTGATTCCGCACATGAGCACACCTATGGGCAGGCCTTTGTGTTTGGATTGCGTGCCGATGTGAAGCGCATTCCAGGAACCTATTTCAGACTACAAATGAAAAACGCGCTTGAGGTGCTCCAGAACAAGGAAAAAGGCAAGACTCAGGGTGGACGTTTGCAGGGCAAAAAGCTCCGTGATGCGACCCGCGATCGCCTGAAGCTTGAACTGCTGCGGGGCACCTTGCCCTCAGTTCGCCTGACCGAAGTTGTTTGGCATCTCGACAACAACGAGCTCTGGATTTTAAGCGCATCACAATCGGTTTATGACGATTTCGAGAAGATGTTTTTCGAAACTTTCGGCTGGTCTCTGGCTTTGTACAACCCGGGCACCTTGGGAGTGGATTTTCCTCGCATGTTGCATGGTTTGAACGTCTCACTGGATGACAATCTCAACATCGTCCCGGCCGATTTTCGTGGGGATGCCCCAAAAAGGCCTGCTTTGCCAGGTCGAACCAGCGAATCAGCGCTTGCCGAAGCAGATTTGTTTTGATTTCTGAACAGAATTGATTTGAGGGCTTAAATATGGACACACCAGTGCAATTGAGTCGAATCGAAAAAGCTGGGGAAATTCTCTTTCGTCTGCGCGACTACACTCCCGTTCCAATTATCCTTTTGGCCATTTTGTTTGCTCAACCCACGCTGACTTCGCTCTTTGTGGGTGGTTTCGTGGCTTTGATAGGCGAATTTCTTCGCACCTATGGCGTGGCCTACATCGGCACCATTTCACGCACTCGCAGCTATTCGAATGGCCAGCTCGTGCAGGAAGGTCCTTTTGCACTTTTGCGCAATCCGCTTTACTTCGGAAATCTCGTCTTGAGTGTTGGGCTTGCGCTCATGTGCAACGTCAGTTGGTTGCCCATTCTTGTGATCGTGGTGTTTTATGCCCAGTACATTCCTGTTGTGGCTTGGGAAGAACGTAAGCTCACCCACATTTTCGGTGATGCCTATGCGCGCTACTGCGCAACTGTTCCAAACCGGTGGTTCCCGAGTTTGCAGCGTATCCGCGCGGTGAGCCTTTACGCTGCCCCACAATCTTGGGGACCTGCGTTGAAAAGCGAAAAACGCACCCTGACTTCGGTCGTTGCCTACTTCACGATCATGACGTGCCTGTTTTTTGTAGCCCAACAAGGTTCTGCTGTTCTTCCTCTCATCTCAAAGCTCACGGGCAATTGAGCCTGGGTCATTCACGACCCTGCGCGACAACTTCCCCCAGGACTGCAAAATTGTGTCATTCAGCGCTCCGCTCGGCCTCCGAAACATGGGTCAGCGGGCTCTGACGGCGGTTTCGCAACGCTCCAGGGACGGAGAAAAACAGCCTCTACGCGCAGGAAGCGCACTTGTGCCTTTGAGAAAGGTTCAAGAGAACCAGGAAGGTGGATTCTCAGGAGGAGAATCTGTTGTGGGGAGGTGAGTTGATCGACTGCCTATTCCAGGGCCCGCTTTGTTCTTCAAGTTGACTTGAAGGATGTTCGAAAGCGCCAGACCGATGCAATGTCGGGCTGGCGTTTTTTTTACAGCGTCAGGAGTGAATAAACACCCGCTGTTGGGGCTTGTTCCTGGAGTGCTTTGCGGCCTGGGAGAAAACTCAATTCAATAACAAATGAAAAACCTGCGATGGTTCCACCATTCGATTGAATGAGGCGCGCCACCGCACCCGCAGTTCCGCCCGTGGCGATCACATCGTCGACAACAAGGTAACGAGCTCCCGCAGCAAGGGCTGACTTCTGGATTTCAACGTGGTCAATGCCATACTCGAGCGTGTAGCTTTGTTTGAGCACTTCACCGGGCAGTTTTCCTGACTTGCGGGCAGGAATAAATGGCAAACCAAGTTCTGCTGCAAGCGGCATGGCGAACAGAAAACCGCGGCTTTCCAGACCGACAATGTGGGTTGCGGAACAGTCGGCGGCATGTTCAGCAAGATGCCGCAAAACACGCTTGAACAATGCAGGCTGAGCCAGCAGGGGGCAAATGTCTTTAAAAATAATCCCAGGCTTTGGGAAGTCGGGATAGTCTTTCAGGGTCGCAAGCAATTCCTGTTGAATGTTCATTTCGAAGATTCCTTTAAACGTCGTCATCCCCGCCCGAGGCGCCTTTGCCTTTGAAGTTACCCGCAGCCGATTGACGCAAGAACTCCAACGAGAATTCAGCGATGTCGCCGTCGAGAACCTTCTGAGGATCGGAGGATTGGCACAGGGTACGGGTGTCTTTCACCAACTTATAAGGGTGCAGAACATAGGAACGGATTTGTGATCCGAACGCATTGTCCATTTTAGCGTCTTCAATTGCACGGCTGTCAGCGGTGCGTTTGTTGATCTCAACTTCGTAAAGCTTGGCCTTGAGGAGCTTCATACACGTTTCGCGGTTTTGGATCTGGCTGCGCTGGCTTTGCGATTGCACAACAATGCCCGAGGGCATGTGGGTCATACGCACCGCGGAGTCCGTTCGGTTCACGTGCTGACCTCCGGCACCACCGGCGCGGTAGGTGTCGACGCGCAGGTCGCTTTCTTTGACTTCAATGTTGATGTCATCATCGACCACTGGGCTCACAAACACCGAGCAGAACGACGTGTGGCGGCGTGCGTTGGAATCATAGGGTGAAATACGCACCAAGCGGTGCACACCAATCTCGGATTTCAGCAGGCCATAAGCAAAATCGCCATCGACAGTGATCGTGGCATTCCGGATACCGGCACCTTCACCTTCGAGTTCATCGACCACCTGCGCCTTCCATTTACGAACGTCGCAGTGGCGCAGCATCATGCGCATAACCATCATGGCCCAGTCACAGGCCTCGGTTCCGCCCGCTCCGGCGTTGATTTGCACAATGGCTGAGTTCTTGTCGGTCTCACCAGAGAGCAAGCGCCGAGTCTCGAGCTCTGTGACCTTAGCGTCGAGTTCCGTGATGGCTTGTTCGGCCTCTTTATCAGAACCTTCATCTCCGGCTTCACCGAATTCAATGAGAACAAGCGCATCATCGGCCATGCGTTGGATCACGCCAACGCTCTCAAAGCCGTCTTCAAGGGCTTTCTTCTCTTTTAGGAGTTTTGATGATTTACGGCGATCGTTCCAAAAATTGGGGTCGCTTTGGCTTTCTGCATCAATTTCAAGCATACGCTTGCGCCGCAGAGGCGTGTCAAAGTGACCTCCGGATAGGTTCGTATTTTTCCAGTATTTCTTGCACTCGGCTGCGCTGAAGTTCACTCATGAAAGACCTCGATCAAAAGACGCCTGTGATTACTGTTTCTCTGTGTCTAAAGCAAGTTATTCGGCACCATAACCGTCAACATCGCTTTAAATTCTGCAGGTCGCAGACCCAACCCTAAGCGAAAACCTCTGCACCATTGCGCGTCCCGACACACGGCATCCGTAAAAGTAGAAAGTGGCAGCAGAAAAACTCCCAGATGACGCATCTTCTCGAACTGTTCCAAATCACCTTGCTGAACGCATGGAAAAAGGCAAGTCACAAGGCCACCCTGGGGCGGACAGCCTCTCCATTCGCTTTGTTGCTGCAGCCAATCCGCCAGGTATGTTCGGTTCTGCATCCAGTCCGAATGCAAGCGAGCAAAGAACGCGTTGCCGCCGAAAAAACTTTGCAGAAACCACAGTGCCAAATTTTGTGAAAGTGGATTCACCGTGTGGGTCAGGTAGTTTTTTTCACTCTGCATCTCCCTAAGTGTTGAGGGCTCACCCACGCACCATCCGATGCGCAAACCCGGCGTGCCTGCGCATTTGATGAAACTACCTGTGACAAACCCTCTGGAGGTAAAAGCTGTCGGTCCCAATAAGCCGTCGGGGCGAGCCAGGAAGCGGTAGTGTTCGTCCCCTACCACTGTGCAACCAACCTTTTGCGCTGCTGTTTGTAAGGCGTTGAGTTCATCCTCATTGAACACCAACCCCGAAGGGTTGTGCGGATGATTAATGAGCAGCACATCGGGTCGCTCTCGGATAATGGTTTTAGTCCACAGCTCTAAAGGTGCTCTGGGCTGACCATTTTCATCCCAACGGATTGGAAGTGGAATGAGATCAGCCCCCAGCGAAAGCGGAATTTCGAGGAGAAGTTGAAATGCGGGAACAATAAGTGCAAGTCGCTGCGGCCGCAGGCGCCGTAGCAGAAGCACCAGGGCTTCGCTCGTTCCGGTGGTTATAAGAACGTTATCGGCGGTGGTACCCGGATGCAAAGCTGCAACAGCCGAACGCAATTCTTCCATTCCGAGATTCGGTGCATCGCACAGCTGTGTTTGCAAAAGCGCATCGCGCAACGAGAATGTAAAATCAGGCTGCAGTGCGTTCAAAAGGGAGTCGAGCGTTTGTGGATAGTGCCCTGACTCACCCGCATTAAAACGGGCCGAGAAGCGGTGCTTCTCCAGCCAGTCTTCCATTAGAAACTCAGGGAGCGGTGATTTCACTGTGCGGGGAACTCAGGGTACTCGGCAATAATGTTGTAGTAGGTATCGCGTTGAACGGGTGTGAATCCCGAACGACGAATGAGCTCAATCATGTTCTTGCGGTCGAGTGTGTAAGAGGTTCCTGCCGCACTCACGACATTTTCCTCGATCATGATGGAGCCCATATCATTTGCACCGTAGTGCAATGAGATTTGGCCTATCTTTGGTCCCATGGTGACCCAGCTGCCTTGGATGTTTGGAATGTTGTCCATCATCAGCCTGCTCACGGCCAGCACGCGCAGATATTCCACTCCGCTCGTGGGCTGCATGTCTGGGTTCTTCTTTGCCAGCTCTGTGTTCTCGCCTTGGAAGGTCCACAAAATGAATGCGTAGAATCCCTGAGTTTCATCTTGTGCATCGCGGATGCGGAGAATGTGCTCAATGATGTGTTTGCGTTCTTCAAGAGCACCAAACATCATTGTTGCAGTTGTGGGCAGGTTAGCCTTATGCGCCTCCTGCATCACTTTAATCCAGCGGTGGCTGTGGCGCTTCACTGGGCTTTGCTCGAGACGGATTTCGTCGGAGAGAATTTCTGCGCCCGCTCCGGGAATGGAATCAAGCCCGGCCGCCTTGAGGCGCTGGAGAGTTTCCTCCACGGTTAGCCGCGAAACCTGCGCGATGCCTTCAATTTCGATTACGGACAACGCATGCAGGTGGATCTTGTAGCGTTGTTTGATGCTGCGGAAGAGATCTTCGTAATACTCGATTTTGAGGTGCGGATTTACGCCCCCTTGCATCAGTGTTCCGGTTCCACCAAGCTCAATGGTCTCTTCAATTTTCTTGAAGATTTCTTCTTTGGGCAGAACGTACGCATCGGTTTCCGGGCCGCGCCGATAAAAGGCACAAAAGTCACAGCCAATGCGGCAAATGTTTGTGTAGTTGATGTTGCGGTCGATGAGGAATGAAACTTTGCCGCCTGGATGAAAGCGCTCTTTGGCTCTCGTTGCCAACCAACCGAGAACATTAACGTCGCCCGCATCCAAAAGCTTCTGCCCCTGTTCACCCGAGAGGCGCTTGCCTTCAAAGGCTGTCAGGTAGGCTGCTTTGAGTGCCGTATCTTCGGTTTTTTCGAGCGCTGCGCGCATCAGCTCATCGTGCGCCTTCGCTGGCCGTTCGAACGCAGCAATCATGTTTTGGCGGGCAGCATCGCGCGCGTTGATTTCAGAAAGTGTCGGCGCTTCCTGAAAACCAGAGGCTGCAGGCAGCGTGCCAGGTGCGATGTCTTTTTCGCAATCGCGCCAAGTGTTTTTGCTCTCACAATTGAGGGCATTAGGATTGAGTGTGTTGGTTATGGACGCGTTGATCATTGCAGCATGTCCTCCGCGGGATTGTCGTAGCGGCGAATGGGTTCATAAACGGTAGAGCGTTCCACCGGGATGCGATCCGCATCGCGGATGACGCGCAGAAGTTTGCTCTTGGCCATCGCCATTCCGGCTCGGCTGCCCGCCATGTTTGCAATTTTTTCTTCGACGACAGTGCCATCAAGGTCGTTTGCACCATAGTGGAGTGCAGTTTGCGCCACACGGTCGCCCGTCATGACCCAATAGCTCTTAATGTGCTGGAAGTTGTCGAGCATGAGGCGCGCAATCGCGATGGTCTTGAGGTCATCAACCCCATAGGTGTGTCGATTGATACCGAGTTCGTTGTTCTCGGGTTGGTATGCAAGCGGAATAAACACGTTGAAGCCACGGGTTTCTTCTTGCAGGTCGCGCAAGTGCATCATGTGGTCGACGCGTGCCTCGACGTCTTCAATGTGGCCGTACAGCATGGTGCAGTTCGAACGGAGACCCATCTTGTGGGCTGTTCTATGGATATCGAGCCATCCCTCACCGGTGAGCTTTGTGTCGCAGATTTTCTCTCGGATGTACGGTGCAAAAATTTCCGCACCACCTCCGGGCAAACTTCCCAATCCCGCAGCGCGCAGTTCACCGAGCAGTTCTGCAACGGTCTTGCGTTCTTTGCGCGCGAGCCAGTCGAGCTCAACTGCAGTGAAGGCTTTCACATGAAGCTGCGGTGCGGTTTCTTTCACGGTGCGGATGATGTTTGTGTAGTTAGCCAATTTCCAACGCGGATGCAGGCCACCCACCATGTGCACTTCGGTGGCTCCGGAGTCAGCCGCGACTTTCGCACGGTGCGCGATTTCGTCTTCGGAGTATGCGTATGCACCTTCCTCGCCTGGTTTGCGCGAGAACGCGCAGAACTTGCAGGACAGGGCACAGATGTTGGTAGGGTTAATGTGGCGATTGACGTTGAAAAATACATCACGCCCATTCTTGCGCAGATTAAGTTCGTTGGCGACCGCAGCGAGTTCGAGGAGATCTGGTGAATGATACAAATTCACACCATCTTCGAAGCTCAGGCGTTCACCACGGAGTGCGCGCGTGAGCGCGCTTTGAATTTGAGTGTAGCTCACCTGGACGTCTGGCCGCGGACGTGCCCCAGCTATTGGGGAGGGGGGAACGTGTGATGTTCTGCAAGTCACCGATTCCATGGGAACCCTTTCCTATGAATTTGACAGCTAGACTGATACCATCGTTTTCGGTGCTCTCAAATGGGGTTGACGAGCGTCAATAATTTCGTGGCATTGACCTCATTCTTTGGCGCGAGTAAGCCGATACCCCGAACGTGTTTTGAGAGTGTCCCAGGCGAGGAGGGCGGGCATGCCAAATATTGGATTTACTGAGCTTTTAGTTATTCTTGCAATCGCGCTGCTGCTGTTCGGCAATCGCCTGCCCAACGTCGGAAAATCGCTGGGCGAGGGTATCCGCAACTTCAAGAAGGGTCTCGACGGCGGTGGCGATGATGCTGCCAAGAACGCCCAGACTCCTGCACAGCAAGCAGCTCCGCAGGCACCCTCCATTGGTGCCCAGTCCGTTCAACCCAACTCGCTTCACAGCGCCCAGTCCTCACAGCAGGCCAAGGTTGACTACGTCGACGTTGAACATCGCGACCCTAACAAATGACTGCGCACACCAATCTGGCTGAAACCATTTCTCAGCGATTGGTCTTTTTTCTGGGCAAAGGCGGGGTGGGACGTACCACTCTCGCCACCTCTTTCGCCCAGGCGTGCGCTTTGCGTGGTGAAAAAACTCTAATTGTTCAGTGGTCACTCAACGACGCCGTATCCTCGTTATTCTCTCGACCCTCGGCCGGCCACGATTCCTCACCACTGGCGCACAATCTTTGGGTCATGAATTTCTCGGCTGACGAAGCCATCCGCGAGTATTTCATCGATCACCTCAAGTTGCGTCTCGTCTACAACCTCGTGATTGAAAACAAACATGTTCAACGTCTGCTTCACGCTGCTCCTGGTGTGCGGGAGTTGTTCTTTCTCGGGCGTCTCTTTTGGCTGATTTGTTTGTCGGAAGAAATTCGCGGCACGCGTTTCGATCGTGTGGTTGTGGATGCTCAGGCAACGGGGCACGGTGTTTCTCTTTTTACCATCGCCCCCACCATCGCCAAGTTTGGGATGACGGGACCCTTGGCTGCCGAGTGCGAACGTGTGGCCAGTATGCTGGCCGACCCGAAGTTAGTGGGTACTGCCCTTGTGACTCTTCCCGAGGAATTGCCTGTGGAGGAGACACTCGAGTTCCTTCCCAAGTTGACTCACGATCTGGGGCGTTCACCGAATGCCCTCTTAATTAACCGTTCAATCGCTCCCTATGTAGAAAAAAATCCTCAGTCGATGGATTACGAGCATGTGGTTGGATTGTGGGAAAAGAAGTTAACAACCAACGCCGCAACCCGTGCATTGGCACTTTTGCACCGAGATTTGCGCAAGCGGCAGCATTTTGAAATGGTGCTGCGCGATGAGCTCAAGCAGCGTGGTTATAAAATCGCCATAACCAGTGTTCCTGATATCGGTCTTGCTCACCCAGAGTCATCTGCCTCGACGGTGTTGCATGGAGTTGCAGATTGGCTTGTCAATGCCAACGAAAAAATCCTCGAGAATGATGAAGTTTTGCAGTCTAACCGTCAGCAGGGGTTCGAATACGATATCAGCGAGGATCAGCGTTGATGAAAAAGAATCCTCCAAACGCACTGCGTAACGGCAAGCCACCGCGCCTACATCTCTTTTTAGGTGCGGGTGGGGTTGGTAAGACAACTCTCTCCGCGGGCTTCGCACTCGCCTTAGCTCAGCGTGGCCATCACGTCGGACTCATGTCTATCGATCCTGCCAAGCGTCTCCAGGGAGCTCTGGGGTTGTCGGAGTTGCCAGAAATTGGTGCTCGCCTCGACCTTCCAAATTGTCCTGGCTCGGTTCGTGCCAGTGTTCTCCATATTGGAGAGAGCCTGAAGCGTTGGGTCAACGAAGCCGGGTTGTCGCAGGCTGCACAGGAAAGACTCTACGAAAATGAACTTTTCAGGGCGTTGGCTGAAAGATTGGCGACAGCCACGGATACCTTTGCAGCGGTGCGGATGGCTGAGTGGCCCGAGCGTGAAGAGGGTCTGACTGATCTTGTCGTAGACACTGCTCCGGGGATTCACGCGATTGATTTCCTTTCGAAGCCAGAGAAGCTCTCTGCATTTCTCGATGGAAAGCTTATTGAATGGCTGAAGTGGTTTGCTCAGGAGAACAACACCCAGGCTGGATTATTGCAGCGGGTGGTGAAAGGCGGTGCGCGCCGGATTCTCGATGGACTCGCTGAATTGGGTGGTCAGAGGTTCATGCTTCACTTCGCCGAATTCCTGATTCTGCTAGATCAGGTCTTTGCGCGGATGATGACCCGCCTTGATTTCGCCGCACATTGGCTGCGTTCGGCGGAAACGCATTGTTACGTTGTTACATCTGTCCGATATGACGCAGTACAGGTGGCATGGGAGCTGAGCAAGACTCTCAAATCTCTCAAGATGAAACCCGGTCAGGTTGTCATCAACCGTGCTTTTCCAGAAGCATTGCGCACAGATCCCTCTTTCGAGGAAACTTTGCGCACCATGCGTCAACAAGAAGATGATTCCTTTTTTGCAAACTATCTAGATAATTTTATTATCGTTCAGAGGCGAGTGCAGGAACAGTTGAGTCATGCAGCACAGTCTGTGCTCACACTTCCTGTGGCTGAACACCTCGACGCACACTCTGCGTTGCGTCTTGAAGATTTGGCTTCACTAGGTCATCGCATCTTGGAGCACACAGGAGACCGCTGAGCATGATGGATGTTGCGCTGCGTGGCCTTGAAACCTTGGGTGGTGTGGTCCGCAAGCAGGTCATCGGCCTTGGGCGTTTCACACTTCTTCTGCAGGAAGTCTTTTTCTGGATGGTGCGCCCACCGTTGCGCATTCAGCTGATCTTCAAACAGTTCGAATTTGTCGGGAACAAGTCCCTCTCTATTGTGACACTCTCATCGCTCTTCACGGGCGCAGTGTTGGGTCTGCAGATTGGTAAGATCTTCGGGATTTTCAAAGCCGAGGGTCTCATGGGTGCTGCGACTGGAAAGGCACTGGCGCTTGAGCTTGCTCCGGTGATGTGTGGGTTCATCGTGACAGGCCGTGCCGGGGCGGCGATGGCTGCAGAAATTGCCACCATGCGCGTGAACGAGCAGCTAGACGCCATGGAAGCGATGGGCGTGTCACCGGTGAGTTATTTGATTGTACCGCGAGTGATTGCCAGCACATTGATGATGCCCTTGCTGGCTGCAATCTTTTTATTTCTTGGTCTCATCGGTTGCTACATACTTGGCATGATCATGTTCAAGGTCGATACCTCGGTCTTCGTTTCTCAGCTTCAGTGGCTGGTGTGGGTCTCTGACATTCAGAAAGGGTTGGTGAAAGCCTTGGTTTTTGGCTTCATCCTCTCCACAATCGCCTGCTACAAAGGATTCTATGCGCGCGGTGGTGCAAAAGGGGTTGGTGAAGCAACGACCCAGGCCGTTGTTGCAAGTCTTTTGACCATCCTTATCGTTGATTTCTTCATCTCTCTCGTTCAAATGCGAGGCTGATGTGATGTCATCGCGCAGCACCATACCGAGTGCAGCAGTTAATCATTCGCCCGTCGTTGTGTTCAACGATGTGCGCAAAACCTTCGCTCAGCAACAGGTTTTGCGTGGCTTAAGTTTTGAGCTGCAGCGCGGTGAAATCAGCTTCATCATCGGCCGCTCAGGCGAGGGCAAGTCGGTGACCATCAAGCACATCATTGGTGTTCTTCATCCTGATTCCGGTGAAATCTTCGTCAACGGAGAAAAGCTGACTCATGCCCCTGAAACAAAATGGATTGAGGCTCGCAGAAATATGGGGCTGCTTTTTCAAGACGGAGCCCTGTTCGACAGTATGAGCGTTGGAGAAAACGTAGCGTTTCCCATTCGTGAATTCGAAAAGTTGACACCCAAAGAGCTCACCCAGCGGGTAGATTCCTTGCTTGAGCTGGTTGGATTGCCTGGTTATGGGAATGCGAAAGTTCCAGATCTTTCCATCGGTCAGCGCAAACGCGTCGGGTTGGCTCGTGCACTCGCTCTCAATCCATCGATTTTGCTCTACGACGAACCCACCACGGGAATGGATCCGCTCATTTCAGAGCTCATCGATTCTTTGATTATCGAAATGCAGCAGAAAATTCCTGGTCTCTCGAGCGTGGTGATCAGCCACGACATTCAATCTGTGCTCCGCCTGGCGGATCGGATTTTCTTTCTTCACGAAGGCAAGATGTACGCGACGGGCCGTCCTGTGGATTTTACAACAAGCACAGATCCTGTCATTCGACAGTTTATTACGGGCTCCTTACATGGCCCACTCGGTAAACCGATCGCCTGAACTCCTGTAGATTCTCCAACGCGAGAATGAAATTGTTACCCAGCCGGATTCAAGCACAAAAATTCTAGTCCGATGGTATCATGAGATAGACCTTGGATCTTTGCCTATGGCATCGAAAGAGGAACCGTGTTTGAACGAACTGTAACAACTGAGCTGAAAGTTGGACTCTTCACTGTGGTCGCATTGACCGCAATGGGCGCGCTTGTTCTGACTTTAGAAGGTAACCCTTTTGCTTCGCGCGCGCAGAAGTTCAACACGGTCCTGCAAAACGTGGGTGGTGTAGGTCCGCGTACGCAGGTTCGTACGAGTGGTGTTCAAGTTGGTGAAGTCGAATCTATCGACATCCTCCCCAAGGGTGCCAAAGTCAATTTTCGCGTGAATGGGAGCATAAAAATTCCCAAAGGTTCGTATATAGAATTGCGTTCGCGCGGCATCCTCGGTGACGTATACCTTGAAATTGTGCGCAACGAAGAGAGCAAAGAAGAGCTTGAGTCTGGCGCGCAAATCCCTCAGATGAAAGAGTTCAACGACATGGGCACGCTCATGAGTTCGTTGGGCAGCATTGCGCAAGATCTTCAAACGGTGAGCCGTACTCTTGCCAAAGTCTTTGGTACGGGAGATGGCCAGTCCACACTGCAAAGTATCGTGAGCAACGTTGAGAAGATCACAGCCGACGCTCGTGACCTGGTTTCAAACCAGAAAGACAACATTGCACTCACTCTGGAAGCTCTGCGCGAGTCGATGAGCAAAGTGAATACTCTGCTCGGCAAACACGATGGCCGCATCGACGAAATCATGCTTGCTGTTGCTGATGCCAGCAAGGATATGAAGATCTTTAGCGCAGAGCTGCGCAACATCATGACCGGAGAAAACAAGAATCGAGTTGAGAACATCATTGCTGCACTCGATGACTCCATGCAGAGTGTGCGTCAGGCGACCAGCAAAGTGCAGCTCATCGTTGATAAAGTTGAAAAAGGCGAGGGCACGCTCGGCCAGCTGGTGTCTCGCGATGACACTGCAAATGAACTCAAAACCACTTTGAAGAGCGTTCAGGAGCTTCTCAAGCCTGCCGCGAAGTTGCGTGTTGAAGTCGACTATAAAGGCGAACTACGCCTCTCCGACAAAACACAGTACGTTGGCCAGACCGGGAATCACTTCAACTTGCGTCTCGCAACCCGACCCGACCGGTACTATCTGCTCGGTGTCTCGGACTCCCCGCAGGGTCGCAGCATCAGTGAAGTGCGCAAAACTGTGACCAAGGATTCTCTGGGTGCAGAGGTTACGCGTGAGGAGACAGTCTCCGCCGAAGATCGCGGACGCATCAAATACAACGTTCAGTTCGCGAAACGCTTCGACAACGTTGGCGTGCGCTTTGGATTGTTCGAGAGCTATGCGGGCGTTGCTGGTGACCTTTATCTGTTCTCCGATAGATTGAGCACCTCGGTCGAGGTCTTCCAGTTTGGAGATGATCCGTCGCAGGCCGAGAATCGCTCTAAAGGCAAAGCGCGCGTGAAGGGTTACGCAAATCTTTTTGTCACGCCAAACATCTATTTTACGGGCGGCGCCGACAATATCGGTCGCTCACCCAAGCCAATCCAGTTCATTGGTGCAGGATTGCGCTTCTCGGATGATGACCTCAAAGCGGTTATCGGCGCAGCAGCATTGGTAAAATAAGCTTGGCTTAAACATCCTCAAAAAAAACACATAAAGCTTTTGACATCAAGGTCGATAATTTCTGCAGGTCTACTTAGAGGTGACGACCATGTGGAAAGTAACACTGCTGCTGTCTTGTGCAGCCTGGAATCTGAATTGTTTGGCCGCCGAAGGCTCACAACGCCGGCTTGTCGCACTCAACCGAGTGGAAACCCCAGACGCTGTACCGACAGTGATTCAAAATCGATTTTTTACCAAACAGTATCGCCTCGAAGCAGGAGCCAGTTTTGGGAGTCTTCTCAACGAGAGCTATAGCAAAACCCAATCTGTGGGTGCACGGGCGGGCATGTTCTTCACAGAAAAAATTGGTGCAGAGTACAATTTCGTCAATTTTCGATCTGTGGATTCGGTCGACCTGGTGGCTCTGCGGACTCAGGAAATCTGCATCGAAAAAGAATGCAAGTCGCTTGAGCCAAGCTTTATTCGTTTGAACCGTATGCACCAGCTTCAAGCGGTGACGGCTCCTATCTATGGAAAAATTAATCTTCTCGACACGGTCATTCTCTATTCGGATTTGACCCTGAGTGCAGGTCTGGCGCAGGTACAGACCACTCAAGGCAACAAGTGGGCATTCACACCAGGCATTGGCCAGCGCTTTTACTTCTCGAAGTCTTTTAGTCTGCGGGTCGATGTGACGGATGTTTATTTGAAAGAGTCATACGTCTCTCAAGGAAAGACGCGTGACAACTGGCGTCATAACTGGATGGCTCAGGCCGGGCTCAGCGTCTTCCTGAATTCGGGAGGACAATGAGCCATGAGAACAGCACTGATGCTCAAGATTAGTCTTTGTGCATTGCTATTGATGCCCATGGGTCTTTTGGCAGCGACACAGCCTGTTCCAAAAAGCCAAGAGAGGAGCCAGAAAAAGCCGGCCCTCCTCGATTTAGCTTGGTCGCTTCAAAAGGAGTCGCTTGAAAAACGCATGGCCTTCACAGAAAAGATTCTCACTGATTTTGAAGCGCAGAAAGATGCGCCGCACCTGCGTGCTCGTATGCTGCTTGCTGCAGGTTTGATTTTTCTGAAGGAGAAAGACACACGACTCGCTGGAGTCGACTTTATCAGCCGAGCCGCAAAATCAGCACCACTGCAGCTTAGCCCAGTGGCTGCCCAGTTTCTGTGGAAGGAATTCCTCAAGAGTATCGATTGGAAGACTGCAACGGGTACGAGCGCACTCACGGATCTCGCTGTGGCGCTTGCAGACAGCCTTCCCTCGGGGAAAATTCCAAGTCACACATACTATCTTGCCTTGGCAAAGATGGCTGAACCAAGTGTAGCACTCACACTTTTCTCTCAGGTTGAAATCAGTTCAGAGTTTTACAGGCAAGCTAAACTCCATGAAGGACTCATTCAAGTGTCCCGGAACGACGTTCCTGCGGCAAAGAAAGCTTTGGAAGTAGTTATAAGTCTCGAACCCACTGAAGCTGAAAAGGATGCAGGAGTCAGCACCCAACATGTTGTTGATTTGAAGGAGCGTGCTGTTCTCAACCTGGCGCGTCTGCACTTTGAGAGTAAGGAATTTAAGGAGGCAATCACCCTCTACAGAAGTATCGACGCTGAAAGTCCTCTGTTCTATGAGAGCCTGAGTGAGCAGGGGTGGGCTTTCTTTATGGCAGGACATCCCAACCGTGCTCTCGGGGTTGGCTATGGTGCCACGAGTCCGCACTTCAACCGACAATTTCAGCCAGATCAGTACTATCTGAGTGCAGCCGTGAATTATTGGCTGTGTGATTTCTCTGCCGCCCGCGAAAACATTCAGGATTTCGTGTTGCACACCCGTGAGGAGGCGACACAGCTGCGCCGTTGGAGTGATTATCGCACAGCGAATGCCGAGACTCGTTCAAATCAAGAAATGAAAATTTACTCCGTTGTGGAGGCAATGTACCAGGGAGTGAATCACCGCAACAACCTGCTTGGTCCACGGAGTCTGCAATCACTGGGGCGCAAGAAAGCTATTCATCAAGCACTTGCCGATATTGCCGAGTTGCGTAGCTCACGCCTCCAGATTCAAAAGAACAACTTTCCGCCGCGGACAAAGCGCAACCTTCTGAGCGCATTCATGGCACGCGAACAGCGAGAGAAGCTCCGTATTGGCAGGTTAGCCATGTCGCATGTTGATGTCATGCGCAGTGAATATGAGCGTGCCCTGAATCAGGTGCGTCTCATTCATCTGGAAATTATGACCGCCGAAAAAGACAAGCTTATGAACAATAGCAGAAGTGCTCAAGGGCAGCAGTTTCTTGGAAGTGAGCGGGAGTTTCTCGACAGTGTGGGAACCTCGCCGCGCATTTGGAAAGACAAGAAACGTGAGTTTTGGAAAGACGAACTCGATAGCTTTGTGTTCAACAAACAGTCCCAATGCAAACAGTTGGAAGGAGAGGAGCGACAGCATGCAACGAAATAGATCCTTGATTTGTGCTGCAGGCCTGTTGGGTCTGCTGGGTGCGGCACTAGAGGAAGCGCACGCCAAGCAGACCGCAGCCGGAGGAACAAAATCTCTGGCTCAGGCTCAAAAAGGTCAAGCGGTGCAGGTTGCTAAAGATGCTTCAGCCGAGTTGCGCAGCTGGCAACCCAGTGTTGCCGAGCGCAATAAAAATTCGAAGACTTTGCCGGTTGAAAATAAGGGTCAATCGTCTCTCGATGCACTTAAGCAGCAAACCAAGCAATTGGCAGGCTCATTCCGCATGAAGAGCGATGTTGGCGAAGGTCGATTTGAACCTCCTGGGCTCTATGAGTTCTCAACATTTGTTAGCCAAAGTGAAAAAAACCAAGGCAGAGATGAGGAACTCGAGACGCTCAGAGTCTCAACGATCGCCAGCATCGAGAAAATTCTCAAGCAGCCCACAAACGCATCCCAGAGGGTTGACCTTCTTTTACGTCTCTCTGAACTTTATTCAGAAAGGCACAAATATTTCCTTCAAAAGGAAATGAGTGCATATGAGCTAGCGCATGACAAATGGATGAAGAACAATCGTTTGGGTGCAGAGCCACAGTTTGTGCAGGTGCAGTCTCTGCAATCAGTGAACATGGCAACTCAGATTCTGCGCTCTGTAGTGAACCAATATCCAAATCATCCGAGAACTCAGGATGCTCTTTATCATCTTGGTTTTCTTCTCACTGAGATGAAAAGTGAGAGCGCTTCGCTCTTCTTTCAGAGATTGATTGATCGTTTTCCCAAATCGCAATTTATTCCAGACGCCCACCTTGCGCTGGGTGAATTTCATTTCAGTAGAAATCGCTTCAACGAAGCACTCACAAACTACCAGAAGGTTCTTTCCCATCGGAACAGCAAAAGCTATCCCTATGCGGTTTATAAGCTGGGTTGGACATTTTTCAACTTGCGCGGAAGTGAAGAGGAGACCACAAAGAATCTTCAGAAATCTCTCACTGCTTTCAAACTTTTGGTGAAGTACGCGGATGATCTTTCCGGTAAAAATCGGATGAATGAGCTCAGAAAAGATGCACTACGAGACATGGTTCTTGTCTATGCAGACTTGGGCAATACATCCGATGCAGAAAACTACTTCAAGTCCGTTAAAGAGCCTGAGCTCTATGTGACTCTTCTCGAGCGCCTCGCCTGGCTTCACGCAGATGCCGGTCGAAACCGCGAGGCCTCTGAAATTTACGGTCGACTCGTGGCGGAGTACCCACGCAATCCGAAAAATATAAACTTCATGGTGCGTCTTGCTGCAATTCATGAGTTAGAGCAAAGACGCGAACAACTGATTGAGACCCTGGAGATGGCTGCACAGTTGGTGCAACCGAACTCTGAGTGGATGCAGGCTCAGAAAACACCTGAAACGCGCGAGAGCGCAAAGCGTATTTTTGCTAAAGAGGTTACCTATTGGAGCGTGTATCTGCACGCGGAATACCAGAAAACTAAAAACCGTAAGACAGCACAAGATAGTCTGCGTATTTACAATATGGCACTCGCGCAACAGGGAGAAGGGGCTGAGCTGTACACAGCGTTGTTCAATCAATCGCAGTTGTTTACTTCATTAGGCGAGCATGACAAGGCTATAGAGGGATATCATCGTGCGGCGCTCTTGGATAGAAAACTTTTACTCAAGCGGAGTGAAAGCAAGACCGGACTCGAAAATGCAATGGCAGAAAGCGAGCTCTTGCTTCAAGAGAAGGGTGCTCCTCAGAAGCGGAGTGCTGAGATTCAGGCTATCGAAGCACGTCTGATTAAAATCATTGACCTGCATTCAACTCTGTTTCCTCAGGATCCCGAGCGCACAGCGCACCTTCATCGCGCAGCATGGTTGGTCTATCAGTCAGGTCAGACACAGCAGGCTACCAAGCGCTGGATGTTGATGGCCAAGGAAAATCCGCGCAGTCAGCAGGTGTCTGAGGGATTGCGACTGGTTGTGAAACGCTCTTTCGACAAATCAGACTGGCTCAGCGCAGGGCAGGAGACGAGGCAGTTTCTGGCTATCCCTGGAGTGGCGCAGGCACCCGTTGGTGTGCAGCTCTCGAAACTGCATCGCGTTGCACACTTTCAACAGGCACTCGCTTTAGAGGCAAGCGGGAAATTTGTTGAAGGAGCAAAGCTCTTCTCTGACTTCCACAAGTCCTTTCCCACCGATCTTGATGCACCCAAGGCTTTGCTTAATGCCGCGGGTAATCAGCTCAAAGCGCGTTTGCCTGAAGATGCAATGGCGACCTTGGAGAAATTCACAGCGCAATATCCGCAGTCTGAATTCAAGACCAAAGCTCTCGAGATGACCGCAGCCACCGCTGAGGGGCTCGGACGCTTTGCGGATGCGGCGCGTTCATTGGAGCAATTGTCTGCGATGCAGTCTCAGAAAGATCTCGCAGCGCAAGGGCTGCATCGAGCAGCAGAGTTCCGGCTCGCTGCAGCACAGCCCAGTTTGGCCGTAAGCAACGCACAGGCATCCCTCGCTGGCTTCAAGCGGATGGATGAACTTTGTGAGGCCTACAAAACGCTTGTTGAGGCTCAGACCATGGTTCGTTCTGTTCAGGTCGCTTCGACTGCAAAAGATGCTGCGCAGCGCTGTCTTGCACAGGCTCCCGAGTGGGGAATTTACTTTGCAGGACTCGCGGCGAAGTTTCACTTCGAAGGCGGTAACCGCATCGAGGCATCGACTCTCGCAGCTCAGGCTCTCGCCAAAGCAAAAACAATGAAGGGCAAAATGGAAAATCCCTTCGCGCATGAAGGCACATTGATGGCGGGAACAGTTCAGCTCGATGTTCTCGAAGTGCAAGGTCGTACGCTGCGCGCAAGACGGGTGTCGAGTTCGGAAAGTCTTCAAGTTGAATTTGCGCGCATTAAGACCGACGCACAAACGTTGGCACAGCAATACGTTCAGCTTGCCCAACTTGGCCAGGCAGAAATTTCAGTCGCAGCATTGTATCGTTTGGCAGAGATACAAGAGACGCTTGCAAACATTCTGATTCAGGTTCCCAGTCCCAAGTCGGCAGCAGGAGCTGATTTGGAGAACTTCCGTTCACAGCTCGATAAAATCGCAATTCCACTGCAGGAACAGGCATCTCAGCTCTATGTGCAGGCTCTCGAGAAATCACACGATGCGGAAGTCATTTCTCCATACACGCGCATGCTGCAAGAGAAGCTCGCTGTGCTGCGTCCGGGTGAATACAGAAAAATGGTCGAGGAGATGCCCAAGCCCTCATATCTCTCGCATGAATTACCGATGACAAAGGAGCTTCGCGAGGTTGTTCAGGAGGAAGAGTAAGAAGCAATACGTTTTGGATCCCTTTCTCTTTTTAAATAACTCTGGCTTTATAGAGGAACAATGCCATGAGAAGTAGAAGTTTTAATCAGTTTTCAGCCTGTCTTATGCTGTTTTCCGTGGGCATTCTTGCGGTCGGTTGCCAGACAACCCGGCGACCGATGGCCATGAAGAGTGCCGATAGTTCATCGATGATTGTGCAGGTCTCTGACGACAAACGCAGCCTGATGTGGAGTGGCCAAAACACGGCAAAAGACAAAGCAACCAGAGACTCAGGCTTTGTGACCAAAAGTTCCGACAACAGCATAGCCTCTCTTCAGATGCACGCAGAGCTCGCTCTGGTCGGCCACTTACCCAAAGCAGCCAGCGAGAACGCACGCTCCATTCTACGCGCGGATTTTAAGAACGTTCGCGCACTGAAGACCCTCATCAAAGCTGCGCTCCTGGAGAAGAACCATTTCGAAGCGCAGACCTTTAGCGAAACAGCTCTCATTCTGGCACCTCAGGATGCTGAAATATATTCTCTACAAGGTCTCGTTCAGTTGCAGCTCAATCGACCGCTGTATGCAAGGGCACTTTGGAAAAAGTCTTTGAGCCTCGACCCCCTCCACATTCCCACACTTATGAACCTTGGTGTCTTGATGTTCCAACACGGACACTCGGCCACTGCAGGTGCTCATTTCGATAAAGTTCTGGCTGTTGTTCCTCAGCATCTCGATGCTCAGGTCGGTAGGGCACTTGTCCTCAGTGCACAGGGTAATGCCGATTCTGCAGTTGCATTACTGGATTCGATACTCAAAAAAACTGGCGAGAACGCACTCGTTCTTGAAAATCTAGCGCTGATTGCTCGTGATCGTCTCAAAGACTATCCGCGGGCAAATGCCTACGTCGAGCGCTCTCTCGCTTTGGGTAAATCCGACCGTCGTGTTTTCGAGACTGCAGTGGGCATGAAGCAGGAGCTGCGTCGCTTGATGTCAGCACAGAGCAAGCCACTCAACGATGAATCTCTTCGTGAGCTTGCGGCTTCGGGTGCGGAACAAAGTGGTTCCGTGACAGATGCCGCTGCACGAGACGCCTCTCAATCAGCTTCGTCTGAGCTTTCTGCAATGGAGGAATCACTGAAATGAAGCACACAGTATTATTGGAGGGTCGAATGACCTTTCTCGAACGGTCGGTACTGGTGGTGCGAGTCATTGCCTTTGCTCTGGCTGGACTCGTGTTGTTGCAATCAAAATTCGCACGGGGCGACAGCGCGGCGACAGGAGCGTCCGCTCGTGCCGAAGCGGGAGCACTTCAGAGCGCTTCTGGTTCACCTTCCGCGACAGTGAAAGTCACACGCGATGCCCGTGGGCGTAAGGTGCAGTATGTGGACTTTAGCGAGGCTGTCATAGAGGGAAAAGCCCGCGCCCCCGAGGGATTTGTTATTCAGAGCCGAGCCTCTGGACGTTTCAACTCGCTCATCGAGCTTCGCAATAATTTCCGGGAGAATATGGACATCCATGCCCTAGAGGGCGCCACACTCCCGCCTCTCTCCGAGTGAGCGCTTCTGCGCTCCAACTCGGCCTCCCCCCCCTGACTCGCTGATTTATCTCCGCTGCTGGGCTTTTGGCCTCGAGCCGGCACCTTCCCACCTCCCTAAAATCAGGCTAAAATGCCTGATATGGCTGAATTCTTGGTCAAGGGGCAGGGCGGTTTACAAAATCTTTAAGCTGGTGCATACATACGTCCCAAAGTGTCTAGAGCAAAACGATTTTGATTGAGTCAGTCAGGCTGGCTACTGATGCAGCAGGAGGTTGCTGAAATGGCATCAAAGGTCTCTAAGGAACTTCAAGAGCTCACACCCGATGAAGTTGTGAAGCTTAAGGACGTGTTGCTGAACATCCGTGAGACGCTACTCGAGAAATCACGCGAAAGAAAAGCGGAAGGCATGTACGAAATCAGCCGTGACGACCTCGCCGATGAGGCTGACCTCGCTTCGGTTGAAACCGCTCAGGACGTTGGCATGAAACTCGCCGAACATGATCGTCACAAACTGACAATGGTTGAGAAAGCTCTCAAGAAAATCGAGGCCAACGACGGTTCGTACGGTCTTTGTGAGGGAACTGGCGAGCCTATCGGCTACCGCCGTCTTGAGGTTCAGCCTTGGGTTCTCTACTCACTCCGCTATCAAGAAGAGCTTGAAAGAGGACGCCGCGGCTGAGTCGCTCACCGCGTGTCTTACAATCGCCCGTCCGCGGCGCTGCGTCGCTTTGAAGTTTGGGTTCTATCCAGTTTCAAAGAAATGTGGCTTCGAGGCGGGCGATTTTTTGTGCGGGACCCGAGAGAATGAGTTCGTTGTCCAACTCCGAGATGGCGATCACGCCTCCGGGCATTCTGAGTTTCAGAAGCTCTGGAACCGACCCGTTTGATTCTTCTTTCAACGCCACCCGCATGGCGCAACCGCCTGAGCCACAGCATTGAGTCAAACCCGCGCCGCGTTCGTAAACAATTGCATTCAGAACATTCGTGTTTTGCGCTTGAGGGTCTGCCTCAATGAAGCCAATGTTTGAGAGGGGAATGCCAAGTTCTTCGCACATCTTCTCGGATTGGAAGTAGCGCCCCATTTCGCAAAAGAGTTCATTATTGAAGTTCGTAAAACTCCCCGGCTTGAGCCGCACGACAAGATGCGGATTTGCGAGTTGAACGAACGAGAGAGCTGAGATCTGTTGCATCCACGCAGGAGCATGTTGAGCATTCAGCCGCTGCGTTTGTGCAGTCAAAAGACCTGCGCGGAGTGCGATTGCTGTCCCCATTCCAACAGCAGCAGTGAATTCAGAGCTCTCTGTTTGGATTGCCGAACGAAGGCATGCAAAAGTGCGCACCCCCGCACTGAACTTGGTGCTGCTTTCATCGAGCTCGTGCACTTCGAGAGGGCTCGTGCCATTCCAGAGTTTATTTTCAAGAAGCACAGCGGCCAGACAGCGCAGAGCATTTCCGCAGGTCTGTGCGCGCGAACCATCGCTGTTCCAAATGGCAGCTGCTGTTTTTTTTGTGATGGCGTCATGCGTCCATACGACCACACCATCGGCGCCGAGCCCGGTGTTGCGTTGGCACAGCGCAGCGGCCGCCTCCGGCCACGACTGCAAGTGGCTCGAGTTTTCAACCGCGAACTCTAAATCCGGCGCGTTCACGAACAGAAAATCATTTTCCGCACCGTGCCATTTTTCGATTTTCAGCGCGCTTGTGAAAAACGATTCGAGGGGCTTCATTACTCGGAAACTTCAACCACAACGTCGCCGAGCACGCGGCATTGACAAGCGAGTCGCTCATCTTCACGTGCTGCCATGGTTTCGAGAAAGTCCCGCTCGTGCTCTTCCATCTTACTGAGGTTTTCGGGGTGCTCGACAACACGAATCATACATGCGCCGCAGGCACCGTCGCGGCAACCGAAGAGAATGCTGGTGTCGTGGTGTTCGCACACGTCAATGATTGACGCATTTTTTTCAACTTCAATAGATTTTTTGTCGGTTTTGATCGTGAGAATTGGCATGAGTGAGCCCCCAGAATGACAGTGCGCAGGCAGGAATAACTCCAGCGACTCCGCATAGATGTCTCCTTTGGCATAAACCCCGATTCGATTCAACCGATAAATCTGAGAACCGCAGAGGTTCCGGGGGAGATCAATATGGCCAAGGACTTGCGTGGGTTATTGGAACCTGCTGCCGCTTCTGCGCATGCCAAAGGGGGGGCTGCTTCTGGGTCTTTGGCACAGAGGCGCAGTCTTTCCAGTCCGGGCGAGCCCCGTGTGTATCGGGTGCGCAGCGGCTTTGTCTGTGGCTTGTGCGGCAAGTTGCACGGAGTTTTGGACAAGGCATTTGATTGCCTCGGCCGCTGCACCATCGAGCTCAGGTTGCGTAGCCCTGCCGGAGCCACCCTCCAAGGCAATGCTGCACACTACGCCTGCACGGCGTGCGGGCGAGGGTTTGTAAACTGTGACGACGCAGAACAATGCTTTGAGCGCTGCCTCTCCAAAATGAAGCCAACCCCTCAGTTTGAAGTAGCACTCAGGCGGGTTCAGGTCCGTTACATGCAACGCCTTGCCGCGCATGGGGTGCGGTCTCTTGAGCGCATCGATCCTTTAACCGAGCACACCAAAATGCTCAGCACGCTGACCAAGGAACAACAAGCACTCGGGCACAAAGCGCCTTTATCAGCCGTGCCACAATCTCAAACCGCAACGACTCGTGAGACCACACAGCGAGTGGCCGCTGCTTCACCCAATCCTGCTGCCCCTGGCACAACGCCGACTGCACATGTTGTTCAGCCCGTGCAACACGTCGCAGCTGTCTCGGTCGATGTGCCTGCTTCTGTGCAGGATTCTCTCGCGGCGCTCTCAGAAGAGCCGCTGGCTGCTGTTGAATCCGAACAGCAAAGTGCTACGCCTCAAGCGTCTCAAACAATAACGGCAGCGGTCGAGAGCACATCTCAGGCGGTCACAATACACGACGAAACCTTGGGAAGCACGCAAAAAGGTGCGTCGGAGTTGTCAGCTCAGCTTGAAGAGAGCCACACTGAACTTGCGGAAAGTCTCACCGAATCTGAGACTGTGACGTCTGATGCGTTGACACCCATTGCGTCCGAGGACGTGTTAAGTGGCGCGGAACAAGCATTGCAGGACGAAGGCGCATCCCTGAGCGATGACCTCGATGCGCAGCTGGCTCTTACCGAAGAACCACCCAGCGTGAAGCCGGTTGCAGAAACCAATATGCGAGCAATTGTTGAAGGTGCTGCGGCGCAACTCGATCTTAGTCCGCAGGAAGAGAACGACGCGCACAAACTCTTCTCAGGTCAGGATAACGTGGGATCACGCGTCGCAGAAGAAGGTGCATCGGCCTTGAGCGCTTTGGCATTTGCGACGCCTGAATCATTTAATGAAGTGGATCCCGATGCGAAAGAGAGCGCGCAGGCTCGGCCTGCTGCCGAGAAGCTCAGTGGCGATATTTCTGATTCCCTCAATGCTCTTGGAGCAGATGATTTCGGCGTCGAGTCGCTTGGTGGAGCCTTCGAAGAGGCCAGCGAATTTGCTGCGATAGCAGAACAACCCTCGCTCACAGATAGTATGGGTGCAGACGTTCTTGCCATTCTCCAGGCTCCCCCCGAGGGAGAAAACCTCGAACTAAATGTCAAACAGGAGAGGATTTTAAAGGACAAGACAATCAGGATCGATACTTCACTTTTGGAGAGCATCACTTCTGATACAGGAGTTGCTCCTGAGGTGACCGAGGTTTTCGTGCGCAAGCGAGAAATGAAGCCTTACCGCCGTAACAATGCCTGCTATACATGCAGTGCGTGTGCCCGTGATTTCTTTACGAAGGAACAGGTGGAGGCCTGTTTCTACTCACACCCGGAAGAGGGCTCAGACGAAGAGCGTGTTTTGCGCGAGAAGGCTGAAAAAATTAAAGGAAAGTCAGTTGCTTGAGTTTGATGTAAATTTCGATTTGAAATCCCTGCATATATTCGTTACATGCGATGCCCGGGGCAACATTGCTCAGACATCGGAGGGATTTCATTATGTTCCAACGTAAAGCAGCTCTCGCACTGTTCGTATCGCTCTTTTCCGTCGCTGCATATGCGGACGACTCCAAGCTTGGCACCCGCAAGCATCCGCTCAAGCTCGTGATGGTTCCCTCAACCGACTCCACCAAGATCATCTCCAGCATGAAACCCGTGGCACAGTGCCTCGAGAAGGAAACAAGTCTGACGTTCGATATCTCAGTTCCAAACAGCTACATCGTGGCTATTGAGGGAATGGGCTCCAAGAAAGTCGATATCGCCTTCCTGCCGACTTTTGGCTACCTTCTCGCTCATGAGCGCTACGGAGCAGAAGCATTGCTCAAAGCATCGCGCAATGGAGAAACAACATACCGCGCTGCAATTCTGGCGCGTACCGACCGAAACATTAAGAGCATTAGCGACCTCAACGGTAAGAAGATCGCCTACGTCGACCCAGCGTCTACCTCTGGCTACATTCTGCCCAAGAAGATGTTTATGGATGCGAAGGTGAAGCCCGGTCAGGAAGTCTTCCAGGGCAAGCACGATGCGGTTGTAACTGCAGTTTATCAAGGTCAGGTTGATGCTGGCGCGGTTTTCTACAACAAGCCAGTTGATGGAAAAATCAAAGACGCGCGCGAGAAAGTGAAAACCCAATTTCCAGACATTGAAGAGAAGGTGAAGATCGTTACGTTGACTGATGACATTCCCAACGATCCTATTGTGATTCGCAAGGAAGTGACCACAGCTAACAAGGAAAAAATCGCCAAGGCATTCCAGAGCTGTGTTGCAAAAATGCCCGATGCATTCCGCGGCATCAACAACTCTGATGCCTTCGCTACGGTCAAAGATTCCGATTATGATGGTGTGCGTAAAACTGTAAAGTTGCTCGGCATTAACATCGGCAGTGAACTCGACAAGAAAAAGTAATCACACTTCTCCGAGCAAAGTCTGATGAAAACAAAGCAGGACACCTTGGCGCAGCAGATCATCGCTTGCCAAAGGTGTCCTCGGCTTTTGACTCATTGTGAAAAGGTCGCACGTGAAAAGCGGCGTATGTTTCAAGACGAAGAATACTGGGGACGCCCGGTACCCAATTTTGGCGACATCAATGCTCAGCTTCTGATTGTCGGTTTAGCTCCTGCAGCGCACGGTGCAAATCGAACGGGGCGTATGTTCACAGGCGATCAAAGTGGTTTGTGGCTTTATCGCGCGTTATACCGCGCAGGTTTCAGCAACCAAGCAATGTCCGAGAACCGCACAGATGGACTTGTCTTGAAAAACGCTATGATCACTGCAGTGGTTCACTGTGCTCCACCAGACAACAAGCCTTCAACCGAGGAAATTCACAACTGTCGTGATTTTCTGAAAGCCACACTCGCACAGGCTCGAGCCGCGCGGGTCATGCTGGCCTTAGGGAATATTGCTTGGGAAGCCCTTTGGAGAGAGTTGGAGGCTGAGGGTGAAGTTGCCCGACCACGCGCGAAATTTGCTCATGGAGTTCAGGTTCAATTGAAATCCGGACGCTGGCTTGTGGGCAGTTATCACCCGAGTCAGCAGAATACTTTTACGGGGCGATTGAGTGAAGGTGCGTTTGACCGCGTGTTCGCGGCTTGTCGTGAGCTTTTGAAGTCACTTGCGCCTGGTTAGTTGGGACTGCAGCCCATTTCTGGGAAACCTTCAACAGTGAATTGCACCTGGTCGCTCTCAACGGTGAATTCAAAGTCATTCCATTCGACTGCTGCCTCTTTGTCTGGGATCATGCCAAGAACTTGTGCGCAGGTTTTTTCTACCTTTTCAATTTCGTCAAAAACCTTTGTCGTGTTTAAATCCTTCTTCTGCTCTGCTGCTTCCTTGCAAGGGTTATATGTCTTGCTGATATATGCATCGGTCGTATCTTCGAAGGAAATTCTCACACCTTTGCTAATGCTGTTTTGAGAATTGCTTTGAGTCACTTTGAAAAAGAATTTGTGATTGGAATTGGCTGTCTCGCGGTAATATTCTTCAATTGTTACTCCTTGCTTGTTGGCCAGCAAAACATACGGGCGCAACTGTAGAATGTTGCAGTAGCCTTTCTTTGTGTCCACTTTGATGAATGTTTCTTTACCTTCCTTGCACCCAAACTTTACCCACTCTGTGTTCTTCAATCCTGCAACCTTCAGAGCGAATTCTGTGGTTCTTTCTGCAGAGCACTTAATGCCACTGATTCGAATCACTGTTTGTGTGTCGGCAAGGCCGTCGCCAATACCTCTTCGGGGAGGCTCCGCAGAAGGCGTGGGAGTTGTCACCGTGGTTATCTTGTCAGAGACGACAGTCTTCTTACAGGCCGCCAGGAAAAGAGCACTCACAAGGAGTGAAAAGCAACAGCGCAAGAGCGGTTGCGAGCAAGTGCGGTCTGACTTCAACATGTGGTGCCTCCCCTGAAACCCTTTTGTTTTCGGAATCATGAAGAAAAAACTTTAGTTTCGGGAAATTCAGTTTGTTAAGTTCTTTTTTCGAGTTGCTTGGGGGAGGGCTACAGCATGAGATTGCACCAGAAATTGCGGCAGAGACTTTGTATTAGAGACTTTTTCCGCGCGGTTTGGGTTGTTATGGCTAGCCTCGCAGTGGCACGAGGTCAGGCGGCACAGAAGGGCCCGGCTGCGGAGGCCAAAACGTCTGCCCCGGGGTTAGCATTTTTGGTGAAAGAGTGGTTCGCATTCGGCTCTGGCTGCAAGGCCTCGTCGAAATCTGGCAGCAGAAATCTCACGATTCAAAACCACCCCGGAGATAGCCTCAAGGCGGAGCTGGCACTTGCGGACCTCGTTTTAAAAATTGCTGCGGGAGGTTCGGGTGTGCGTGAATGTGCTGTCCGACTGACAGTCGAAACACAGCCAGGCTACAGAATCAAAGACATTGGAGTGAAGGCTCACATTCAAGCTAAGAAGGTCGACACGGTTCAATTTCGTTCGCGCGTCTTGTTGCTTGTTGGAGATCGCCTGATTGCTCGACGTGAGTGGGATATCGCGCCTCTGGAATTTGCTCGCTATCGCAATCAGGGTTTGTTCCTCGCGCCAGGGGTACAATCCGAATTGAGCTTACCCCAATTGCCCTGTGGCAAAGCGCAGATTGTAGGCCTGGATTTCACGTTTGAGGGACTGACGCATGTTGGCAAAGAGCAATCACAAACTGTGAACGAAGAGTCTCTCTTGCGCATGGTTCCTGGACTTCCAACGGAGTTGGAAATCTTTTTTGAAAAATGTCGCTGAAAAAAAAACAGGCCTGATTTCGGCCTGTCTTCGACTTTCAAGCAGAAAGCTTCAGAATCCGCCATCACTGGCGGAGCCGCCGCCGCCACCGCTTGATGTGCTGTCTTCTTCGGCTCGAGTTAACTTGACCTGCTGTGCATAGAGTTTGATCTTCTCAGCTGTTTCCTGATCAGGCATTCCTGAAGAGGCTAATGCCTCTTCTGCTTGACCTGCGTAACTTCGAGCTTCAGCTTTGAGCTTGTCTTTGTTCCAGGCAATGAGAGATTTCAATTCAGACACAGCCATCTCATCAAGATACTTCGACGGCTCAACGAGGGCGAGCATCTTGCTCAAGTCGCCTGCGAGCTTCGAGGTCTCATAGAAGCCGAGCGCGCACCAGTCGACTCCGGGTATTTCGCAAGGTGAGAGTAAATCTGTTTTAACCTTCTCGTAGTCATTGAAGATTGCCTGGAGTGCTCCTTTGAGATCTTTTTGGTTCATGACGTTACGCGTGCGCAGAGAGTTTATCTCATAACGAGCGGCGGTAAACTTCGCTTTCGCCTGAAGCTTGAAGCTTTCTGGTGTGGTGGGTTTTGAGGCTAGAATTGTGGCGATGGATTTCTTGGTGGCATCATCGCGACCTGCCTTTTGATAAACTGTCATCAGGCTAAAGTGCACGGCAATCACGTCATCCGGACTTTTCACGAGTTTTGAAAGACGCTCGAGAGCACTCAATGCTGCGTTCTGGTTGTTTGCCTTGACCGCAATCTCTGAAATTGTGCGCAGCGCTCGTACTTGATCGGCAGGGTTTTTCAGGTTTTTGAGGTGTCTCTCATACTCTGCCAAAGATTCGTTAATCTTATTGGCGAGCCTGTAGTTCTCTGCGGCCTTCAACGCAGCCATTCTCTGAGTTCCCTCAAGCGGAAACAAAGTGTTGTAAACCTGGTAGTGTTCTGCGGCTTTGAGGTGCTGCTTGCTGGTGCTCGACATCTCAGCGGTAGTCCAGCGGATTTCTTTCGCTGTGGCGAGTTTTGGATATTGCTTTAAGAAAAGCTCGAATGCTGCCAAGGCAAGTTCAGGCTTATTTGCCTGATAGTAACTTGCCCCTGCGCGTTCGAGTGCAATGGGAGCCTGTGGCGAAACAGGAAATTCCTTCTGAAACGCCATGTATCGTGCGGCGCTCGCCTCATGCTGCTTGGCCTCGGACTGCATTTTAGCGATATCGAATACAGTTCGCTCGAGCAGGCGCGGCAAATCCTTGTAGGGGTCACGTGAGGGAATGAGCGACATTCTCATGAACATACGCGTGAACTTCTCTACGTCTGCAAGCTCTTTTCTCTGAACGAGCGTATCGAGCAGGAAAGCTGCAGAATCGGAAGACAATGATCCACGCGGGTGTTTCGTGAACGCCTCTTCGTAACGCGTTAATGCTGGTTTCTGTTGCCCCGAGAGAAGCTGAACATACGCCGTGAGGTACAGGTACTGCTCTGCTTCGTGTGGAGGAAGAAGTGGGCGCAGTTTGTCTGCATTGCTGATGTATCCAGCAGCGATTGCAGCGTCACCCGAAAGCTTCGCTCCCGGTGCAACCTTGATATCTGTACCCAAGCCCATTTGTTGTGCACGCGACTTCAGATTAAAAACGTGTGCGTTAATTTTGTTCTGCTTGTCGCGGAATCGCGGCAAGAGCGGCTCACTGCGTTTGATGACCTCGGGATACTGCTTTGTTTGGAACAATGCATCTACGATGCGCAACGCATAATCCTCGCGAGCAGCATAATAGCCGAACCCACGCACAAAAAGATCGTGCAAGGCGACCAACTGATCGGCGTTGTTCTTGTCGGGTGTCATTTTGAAACGTGTGCTAACGAGGTTGATGGTGTGGACGAGCTGTGAATCGAGCGGAGTTTGCCGTTGCACACCTCGCGAAACAGCGCGCTCCCAGGCGAATTGCATCATACGCAAGTCATTCGATGCGATGTTGAGGTCTAACATCCGAGCTTCGGCTTTGATTTTGACATCTTCGGAAATATTCCCAATCGCAAGTGCATCGCCATATGCCTTCAACGCTGCGGGTAAGCTTTTGCTGAAGTTTGCTAGAGCATACTGTTCAAGATAGCTGCGCGCGTATTCCAGCAGATCGTTGTTCACGAGTGTTTGTGTAATTTCGGGGTTGATTGTCGGTGAGCTTTTCAGTCCGGCGCTAATCAACATGCTTGCAGCAGCTTGAAGAATTGCACCAGGTGTCTGCTCTTTATCTCCACGGCGTATGCCGCGGCAGGTGGCAATCACTTCTTGCAGAATGGCAACGGCCTGAGCATTCTTGTTGGTGACAATCTGTTGTTCTGCAATGAGGATCTTGAATGCAGCCGCTTCATATTGGTCTGTCGAGTTTTGGGCAATCGTCTCAAGGCTTCCAAACGGGCTAGGGTTGCGACCTGCGCCCGCATCGATAGCTGCACCTACAGTAGCCAATTCTCGGGTGTCATCTGGATTTGATGCCTTCAAAGCTGCAATTGCTTCATCACGCACACTTGGGTCACCCAAGCGTAAGCGCGCAATCAGTTGTTTGTGTTTCCACTGCTTAACATTCGGGTGTTTGGGGTTGTTGAGCAGCAGGTCGTAGTAACGTTGCGCCTGCTGGCGTCGTATGTTCTTCAATGTTCCGGTTAAATCAGGATATGCGGGATCGCTTGCACCGACGACGCGCATCCACTCGAAGACCAACGCTTGTTCTTCATAAAAGCGCAGCATGTTCAGCGTTGCCGTGATGGCGGCTTCGGATTTAGGTGAAAGTCTTTTGAGATCTGTCGCGAGCTTTCTGATTTGCTCAAGGCGCATTTTTGTTGCGGTAGGTTTGTAGTCGAGGGCTTCGAGCAGTTGTCGATCACGTCCTGTGAGGTCGGCAGGGGTTTGAAACCGTTTCACGGTTGGGCCTTTGAAAATAGGCTCGCTTGTGAACACCCAGGGTTTGATCATGGCAGGTGTCTTTGTGGTGTCTACGAGATTGCGGTTTGGTTTTGCCGCAGGGCTTGTTTCTTGTGCCTCGGTGGCCGCCGCCTCGGGTTGTTCAGGAGCCGTATTGCGCGGTGCTTTGGCAGGTTCGCGACGCTTTGGTGCGGGTTGTTCCGGTTCTGCTTCGGCACTTTGTTCCATTGCCGCGTCATCGGTGAATTCATCGTCTTGAGCTTGAGCCGCAACCACAGTTAGGAGGCTGATTCCAACGACAGCGGAGCAAAACAAAGAGCGTACAAATTGAGAAGACAACAATCTTTGGGCATTGTTCTTCACGATTCACCTCACATAAACGATCCCTGAAACTTGCCTGATGAAGCAACTTTCAGGGTATCGGCCTGTGAGTCCAGGAGTTTAGTCAAATTCTTAGCCTGCGGGACAGCTCAGCCAGCCCATGGTGGCATAGAACTTGATGTCATACTGGTCGGCGCTCAGGAGTAGGTTTTGGCTGTCACTGGTTTTGCTTCCCTGTACCACGAGCCGGGAGGTGAACAGGCCAACCGGGTTAAACGAGGGGAGACACCACATTGCTGAGCCAGGTGCCGAGACCAGAAATGCGTTCGTTGTTTGCCGATACGCTGCGGGCTGGTTGAAGGTCGTGCCATAGGGCAAATTAACAACAAGTGGATTCACCGGAAGTCCGAAGAAAGTTCCCTGTGTCGCAATGCTTGCCAATGCACCGCTACTCTTGATTCCACCATAATAGAGGGTTTGTTGCAGATTTGCAGCGTAGAAACCGCGTGCGATTTGTGCGGGAACCGCAAGAGTACAGGCTTTTCGGGAGGCGTAAGGCAAGCCCGAGTTTGCGGGCAGGTCGACGCCCAGGTTCGAGAAAATGAACTGATTTTGGTCGCCGGCGGCAATCGCAATTGTGTCGGCACCCATGATGCAGCCTGTGCCGTGAGCAACCGCTTGTTCGACCTTCCAGTGAGCGGTCTGTGCCCATCCTGAGGACGACCATCCGAGCAGTGCCAGCATTGAGGCAAACCCCAAAGTTTTAAAAATCATGAGTCTCTCCTTTCTGTTATTTGTACCGAAGCTGCGATTTGCAGCCCCGGTGAAAGTATTCAATGGCCTACGAAAAGGCTCAGTTGAATTTTTCCAATCTGAAAAGAGTAAAAATAGAGCAGATAGTGGTTGGGTTGCTGAGCGTGCGGTTCGGTTTCCGGTGCTTCCAACATCTGTTTTTTTTTAGAAGTCGTGAATTCCCGCGCGTGGTGGGATTTTTTTATTGCCGATTTTGCGTTTGCTCTGTTTTAGGTTGGTTTCCTGTTTTTTTTAAGGATGATGCGAGTTTAGCAAATTAACAAAACTAAAGTTAAGATAAAGTGAGTAAATACAATCAAATGAAAATAACTAAATGAACTCATATCAGGTACGATAGATTTCAGTTTTGATAACTCACATTATGTTGCAAAGGTGTTCGAAATCCCCGGAAGAACAAATAGCCCGAAAAAAACCTTAAAAAATCGTCGTTAAATTCCAACATAGGCCACAAAAGGCGTCGACAAAAAAAGACCAGCAGATGCGCTTTTTAAGAGCATCTGCTGATTGTCTTCATTCAAGGCTGCGGCGCATTCGCCTGCTCAGCGGCATGAGGGAGCTGCTTGCAATCCTGCCTTTAGCATCTCCCCCAGGACACGCGTGTGCGGGGCGACAATTGTTCTAATGGTTGGAGCTCCGGCACAGGGCTGTGGGCCGCAGGACTCTACAGCATAGACTGCCGTGGAATCGGCATCGCCAAGGAAAGAGGGTCCACCGGAATCGCCTTTGCAAGTGCCTTCCTTGGGGAACTCCTTACGTGGAACGAAGATGACCAAAGCTTTTTCGGGCGAGGAGTAAGCAACGCGCATACGGACACTGCGCAGCTGACTGCCCACGTTGGCAATCCCTGTCCGTCCGCGCACCAAACAGCCCAGTGGACTCCAATCGAGTTCAAACTCCTGGCAATCCTTCTCGGAGATTTCAACCCGCGAAATCCGGAGACCCGTCCCGTTGTTCACCATGCCACCACCAATCAGCTCGGCAATGGGTGCTTTGTCGAAGGCACTGAGCGGGAAGCTCGTGACAAAGTGAGTCAGGGCATCGCTTTTTCCGGTGATAGGAGCAACGTCGGAAAGCAGTTTTTCAAATACCGTAGCTTCAGGAGTGAGCCGTGGAACATTCTTTTCAATTGAAGCGAACTCGCTTACACGCGACAATTCTTCCGGTGCGATATTTACAACGGCAATGTCGTCATGCATGCGAGATGAAGTCAGCGCTCCACTTGTACCGCGATAACTTGGATGGTTAACGGGGCGCCCTAGCCGAATAAGTTTTTTTGAAGCTTGTGAGTAAAAATACAGGCCATAGCTGCGCAGCGACGCTGCTGGAAGTTTTTTTTGTCTGCAGAAAACTTTGTCGTAATATTCGAGATCGTCGGCAAAGCAATGCGCTGCCGAAAGTACAAAGGGTGTTGCAGCAACAGTGCTATCACGTACGATTGATGCGCTGCAGATCGGTATGCCTCGGCACCCCGGCACCTCAATGGTTGCAGAGGTGAGTGGCACTTTGCAGCCTGGTCCGTCGAGAGCAACTAAATGCCCTGTCACTTGTGCGCGCTTGCTGCCGAGGGGCTTGAGTGGGCCGTTGGACATCACCTCAGCCTCTGCGGGACTCTCTTGCGATGCATTGCGGCACCCTGCTAATGCGAGAACAGAAATCGCAAGGAATAAGGAAGTTGCGGCAAAAAGCACGTAAAGCGTTTCAAAAGTGGGTTTTAAATGGGGCAGAAAATCTTTCGCAGACCGAGACGAAACGCAATATTACAAAGGATTTTGGAGACTACCTTCGTATTGTAACGAATTATAAAGGCAAAAATCAGGATGCGCAGATTGAATCGGTGGATGTTGTTGGTCAATTTGTTCGGAGTAATCTCGGCAACACCAGCTTGGATGGAGTCTTTATTTTTGATTATGATCCCGCAGTGGCTCATTTTTCCTTCGCCAAGGGTGACAGCGGAAGCCTCCTCAATATTTTTGGTGGCTACCCGGTTGCCGCACTCTCCACAGTCGATGGTGAGCCGACCTCAGGCGGAACTGCAATTTTGCCATTGCCTGAGCTTGATGAGGAATTGGATACGACTACGATTTCAAATTCAGTTCAGAAATGTCGGCGTTGATTATTTATCTGAGGATATTTAGTCTGTGAATATGATTTTTATTGTCAAAAGCCTTGGAGCCATTCTCTCATGTCTCTTCCTCTCTCTCTCATGTCAGCCTAAGAAGCCTCCCGAATCGGAATTTATGGGGCTTCCCAAAGAGTATTATCGTTACAAATACGCGACAACACCGACCCGATATTTAGATGGTCTGGTGTTGGGTCAGTGCCTTGGGCAAGAACTCAAGCGCCGAAATTTTACTTGGGGCGTCGATCGGAAAAAGTACTCACCGTGGAATTTCGATTCATACCTCACCGGCAGCGAATATACTTATTACACAACACCCAGCGAGATGTACCTAAAGAAGTGGGTTCTGGCACAACCCGATAATTCAATTACGCCTGTGAGTCTGTTCAAACAGGGCTTGGTTCTCAATGGCAACAACGTGTTCGATACGCTTGTGAACATTCACACTGTGCTCAGGAACAATGCCCGTTGGCAGGCACCCTACGTCAGGAAGCAAAAGGCTCCATCCACCCCTGCAGATGTTGCGCAGGTGAACCTGTTTTTTAACAAGTTTGTTGATATTCGCGGCGATCTGACCGAACGCGGCGGCAACTTTCGCGGCGATCATCCGGGTTCGTGGTATCGCATCTGGGGCATGATGCTAAAATTTATGATGAGCTCACCGATCGGTGAACAAAATCTGACTTGGCAGAACCCTTGGTTCAACTTCAATCGGGATTATCTGCGCGTCTTGGTTGCGGGCTTTGCCGAGAACATAAAGTTTATTCTTCCTGGTTTTGCCGATGATCCGGATAAAGCAAGAAAAGGAGATCTCAATGCACGTGCGGCGAACGCCGCATATTGGCTGACCATGACTGCACTGAATCATCCCAGCACAAAAGCTGCGCGCCCTTGTAACCCCTCAGACTATTTGGTTCGCCAACAAACGACAGACTTGAGCCAGTAACTGGGTACATTAAAACTTTATAGAGTTTCTTAAACCGCCCCTTTTGCGTCCAAAGAATCAATACGATTGACTAAATTTATTTTTCTTTGTTCGCCCCCATTTCTGACTCAAATCACCTGAGCACATGGCCGATCCAGCCTGATGGTGTCAAGCAGGTGCGGAGGCCCCATGGCAACACGTTGGTTTTGGCGAAACCTACCCCTTTTGAGCATCTCCGTACTGATGACCTCTTGCGGTCTACTGAATGCTCGTGAAAACGTCCTGAGTGACGAAACGATTGAAGTCTCAAAGTTAAAAGCCAGATCGGACAACCTCGTTTCGAAGTCCGTAGCGACATCGTGCGACGGCAAGCCTGCGGGGAGCACCGAGCAGCGTTTGCGTTTTGAAAAGGAGAGCGTTTTTTTCGGGGAAAGTTGCCGCCCAGAGACTCAGATGCGGATCTGTAATGCTGGCAAGTGGAGCGATTGGAGCGGTGGATTTTCTTCCGAGAATTGTGTGGTGCAAAAGTCCCTCGACTGTGTGGGTGGCACCAACGGGTCTCAGGAAACAAGAACACGTTTCAAGAGCACGTCGGTTACGTTTGGCTCCACCTGCCAACAGGAGCTTCAAACACGTTCTTGCAACGCGGGCGTTTGGACACCCTGGAGTGGGAGCTTTCGCGAAGGTGTTTGCTTTGTGGGTGAGCCCAAAGACTGTGATTCGGGCAAACACGGTGCATCGGAATCTCGTATCCGCTACAAGTCTTCAAGTGTGGCATTTGGTGGAGTGTGCCAAGGAGAATTGCAGGTACGATTCTGTGACAATGGCTCCTCCACCTCTTGGAATGGAAGTTTTGAAAACGAGAATTGTGAAGTTCGGGCTCCTGCAAGTTGCATAAGCCCGAGCATGTCACATGCGGGAATAGCGACCCGAATTCGGTTTAAGGAAAATTCGCCGGTTTATGGCAGCGCATGTGAATCAGAATTGCAGGTTGCGAGCTGTTTCGATGGTAAATCCTCTGGATTCTCGGGTTCCTTTGAGTTCGATTCATGCAAAGTTCAATTGCCCAAGTCATGTGAGTACCGCGCAGCTTCGGGTACGTTGTTGAAAATTCTTCAGCATGGAGAATCGGTCTCAAAGATTGTCTACGAGAAGCCTGAGGTTGAATTTGGAAGCGAGTGCAGTTTTGAGAATTTGGTAGCGGTCTGCACCAATGGCCGCCTGGATTTTGCAGCATCGAAGTTTTCTTCACCCAATGCGACTTGTGTTGTGAAAAAAGCTTCACCCTGTCTCGACCAGAAGGGCACTTCCGTTGCGAGCGGCACAACTGAATCTAAAACGATGTATGTTGCCTCAACCGCGAAATTTGGCGAATCATGCCAACCTGAGCTCCGCACGCGCACATGCAACAACGGCGCGTGGAGCAGTTGGACTGGAAAAGCGGACTTTGAGTCCTGTGTGGTTGAGAAACCTTTGAGCTGCGGAAAAGTGGCTCATGGCGGTACTGAGAGTCAGGTGCGCTACGAGAAATCTGCGGTGGCATTTGGGACACTGTGTGCCGCAGAAGTTCAACAGAGAAGCTGCAGCAACGGAGTTTTTTCTAACTGGAGCGGTTCATATTCCGAGGTGAACTGTTCGGTGCTCCCTGCACTTTCGTGTCAAAACACACCCCACGATGGGGTAGAAACACGCGTTCGCTACGGAGCTGAATCAGTTCCTTACGGCTCTTCCTGTTCCTCGGAAATTCAAGCGCGCTCCTGCTTTAACGGGCAGTTTGGTTCTTGGTCGGGTGCTTTAACGTTTGCATCATGCAACGTTCAGGCGGCCTCTCCCTGTGAGGGAGGAATTGCGAGCGGAACGACTCAGTCCCGGAAGCAGTTCTTGCAAAAAGAAGCGGCTTTTGGACAGACCTGCCAGGAGGAAATTCAAACAAGAACTTGCAACAATGGGCGGTTTTCGGATTGGTCTGGTTCCTTCGCTGAGCCGGCCTGTGCTGTGGCGCCTCCGCTTTCTTGCGGAGCAGTTCCACACGCCGGATTTGAGACCCGCACCCGTTATGTTGCAGCTCTCGGAAATACTGCTGGTCAGTGCATCAGCGAAGTCCAATCGCGTTCCTGTTCAAACGGTGCGCTGAGTCCTTGGTCGGGAAGTTACCAGTTTGAGAAATGTGAAACTCTCGTGCCTCAGCAAGCGGCGTTTGCCTACACCGGAGCAATTGAGACTTTCAAAGTACCCAAGGGTGTTTACTCGCTCGAGATTAAGGCTTGGGGCGGCGGTGGTTGTGTCTTTGATGAAACTCCAAATTACGCTGCGTCTCACAACGCAGATTTTGGGGGCGCGGGTGGATTTTCTTCTGCGGTGATCTCTGTTCAGCCGGATGAAATTTTATCCATCCAAGTGGCGCAAGGCGGTCAAAAGACAAGTTCCAGAGCAGGCGGCTACCCCAATGGTGGCGCAGGCTACAACGGAGGCTGCGATGGCGGAGGTTCTTCGAATGTTTTCATTGGTGGCACCAGTGCGCAGAATTTGATTTTGGTTGCGGGCGGTGGCGGTGGTGCAGGTTGGTACACCCCCCGTGGCGCGCAACCTCAAGGTAACGGTGCTCCTGGAGGGGGCTTGATTGCCCAAAGCGGAAAAGCAAATCCTGGTGCTGGTGGCACGCAGAGCGAAGGCGGCCAAACCGGCAACGTGAAAGGCACACTCTTAAAGGGAGCAGCTGCATCCGGGAATGGAGGCTCTGGTGGACCAGGTGCGGGCGGTGGAGGCTACTACGGTGGTGCTTCCGGTGTCGGTGGGAACGGTGGAACAAATGGTGGTGGTGGGGGCGGAAGCTGTTTTGTGGGCTTCGCCACTGGTGGTGGTGTTTTGGTTCCAAATTCCGGCTCAAACTCGAGTCAAGCCTATATCGATTCTGCTGGTGGCTACCGCTTGTCGAGTGGGCGAACTTACTCAATGGCAGAATGCCTGAGTGGTTCGGAAAAGAACCCACCGAAGCTCAATGACGTGGATTATGTTGCAGGCGTGGGGCGTGGTGGCGAAAAAGCCAATGCGGTCCAGATACCAGGGTATTCGGCGAACTGGAAGGCGGCTGTGGGTGGCAACGGCCGTGTTGTGATCCGCTATGGATTGCCCGCGAGTCTTGTGGCTACCGCGAACAGCAGCCCTACTCCTGCCGCGTCGAGTGTCTGTGCTGCAGATGAGGCAAATGTTCCTGGCTTGGGTTGTTTGTACAAAGAGGGTTCTCGTTACCTTATTGGGGTCATCAAGCAAAATGTCATTAACCCATCCCAAGTCACAGGAGCGGTGCGACCCGATGACACCTCAAAGGTGATCGATGATGCACGCTGGCAAAAAATTTGGAACGCAGCAGATGCCACTTCTGCAGGGAACTGGCGCCTTGCCGCGCAAATGGAGACCTCTGCAAATGCGTGGGAAAACGTGAGTGAGCCTGCAGCCAACAATATCCATTTAATGAAGAATGCTAATCGTTTGCCTTTACTCAAGACTCTCGCTGCTCCGGTCTTAACAGCATATGTGTATAGCTTGTTTCACCATGAAACTTCAGGCGACACTTGGACAGGGATGGATTACTCGGGAATTATTTACGGAGGACCGAACGGATACAGCACATTTGGTTGGTACAATCAGGCGGGAAATCCGAGCTTTTTTTCGACCGCCTACAGCTATTCTTCGAATCGAATGAGGCTTTGGTTATATCCTTCCTCAGTTGACCTTGTCGGGACAGTCACAGCACCACCGCCGCGGAAGTCCGCTTATTCATTTTCTGGCTCGGTGCAAACATGGAAGGCTCAACGCGCAGCAACTCCCACGAATCCTATCGTGATTAAAGTTTGGGGAGCCGGAGGCGCAACTGTGAAAGACGGCGCCGCAGGCGGCGGTGGCGGCTACTCAGAGATTTCGGTCACATCTGGGATCAATGCGGGAGATGCGTTGTCTGTTTACGTTGCCGGTGCCGGCCAGCCCGGAGCAGCGAGTCGTTCAGCCGGTGGTGGCGGTGGTGCCTCTGCGGTACTGAAGGGCGATGTGCTTTTTGCGGTGGGCGCTGGCGGAGGTGGCTCGCATGCTGTTGCCGGCTCGGGCTATGGAGGCGCAGGTGGAGGCAATGTGGGCGTCCAGGGAGGAGGCGATGGTTGCGGCGGCGGGCTGGGCGGTGGCGGAGCCAGTGGCTCAACTCAAGGTGTAGGTGGGCCCTCGAATCGCAATTACGCAGCAGGCCAGCCCGGACGCGATGGCCGCGGAGGTGACGGGGGCTCCGGCAATGGTGGGAGCACGCAAACCGGCACAGGTGGTTGGGGCTGGCGCAATGGGGGAGATGGTGGTGCCGTGCCAGGAGATGGCGGCGGCGGTGGTGGCGGTGCCGGATACTCTGGTGGCGGCGGCGGTGGTGGCGGATGTTGGGGTATGGGGGGTGGAGGTGGTTCCTCTCACTTCAATTCATCATTCGGCACTGGAACGCTCACACCGGGTTCTGGAGCCAGTGCGGGACAAGCAAGCGATGCAGACAATGCGGGTCAGGGGGCTGCATCTCAGCACGGGCGTGTGGTGATTATCGACTGATTTAGGTTCAAATCACAAGATGATTCTGTTCAATAATGCGCTGGAAGTTTGCGTCCAATTCGCTCCAAACAACGATATCTACGCGAAAAGGCAAGTTTGAATCTTCAAAGTCCAATTTCAAATTCGAGATTTGGAGAGCAGATGGATTTGGGGGAGAAACGATTGCTAAATCCAGATCCGAGTGAGGTTTAGCACACCCCTGTGCGCGTGAGCCGAAAATCCAAACAACACTTTCTGAGAGGTTGCGCTCGAGGATGTCCCTCACCAACTGAAGGTGGGATTCATCAAGTTGCAAGCTTTCAGTTTTTGTTTTTTTCTTTGAGCTTTTCATAAAGTGCTCGCGCAACTGAGTTAAGATTTTCGGCAGATTTGAAAACGACTCGGGCTTTTTCTGCGTTATAGGTATGTGAAACAGTGTTTCGATGTTCGCGAAAGACAAACCACTCTTCGGGTTTGGCTATATATCCGCGTTCAAAGCCCTCGCGCATGAGTTCCCGAAAAGACATGGCATCGACCGAAGATGGAGTTGCCACGTCTAGTTCGAGTTGACGCTTGAGCATCTTCCAGCTCAGTTCAAAACAATATTCAAAACGCTGAATGACAGCATCTCGAAGTTCTTCATCCTCAGGAGCACTGTGTGCGCGCTCGAGGGCTCGATTCAGGCTTGTCAGGGCTTTATCAAATGAAGAAAGATCCAACACAATTTAATTCTTTCATGGATATGGTTTTCTTCAAGCAACACTATCACGCACGCGCTTCAATCGAAAGCGTCAGCACATGCACAAACATCTCAAGTCCCGCCCTGTCCGCTTCGGTAAAGCGGTTCAGAATGGGGCTATCAATATCCAAAACGCCCCAGAGTTCACCGCGGCTGATGAGGGGAATCACGATCTCTGAGCGACTCGCGCTGTCGCAGGCAATGTGTCCTGGAAAGGCCTCAACATCGGCTACAACCAGTGTCTCACGTGTGCTGGCTGAGGTTCCGCACACACCGCGCCCGAGCTTGATGCGCGTGCACGCAAGTTTGCCCTGGAACGGCCCGAGTACGAGTTCATTTCCCTTGAGGAGATAGAACCCCGCCCAGTTGATGTTCGGAAGATGGGAGAACAGCAGCGCAGAGGCATTGGCCAAGTTGGCAATGAAATCGGATTCAGCTGCAAGCAGAGCTTTTAATGTGGATGCGAGCGAGTCGTAGAAAGCAGCTGGATTGGATGTGTCGAGTTCAACCTGCATAGACATGTGATGTTCCTCACTGCGAGACGTGAAGCACGCACCGCGGCAAATATCCACAGTGCGCGCTTGTTCACGCTTCAAGGAAGAATCAGTAAATAAAACCGTGGGCAGTATCAAGGTTTGCGCAGCAAGAGGATATAGCCGGCCTTAAGGAATCCCTGCAGCTCGCAGCTGTTTCTATACGTGAGTGTGGCTCCAGTCTCAGGATGGCGCACGTATCCGAATGCCTGTGCGCACATCATAGGCTTTTCTGGAAGGTAACCCTGCTCTAGCAGGTCTTCGTATTCGCACAAGTCGCGTGCGACGACCTCTGCCCCAGTTTCAGGATGGTAAACTGATGCCAGCATGTCGGCACAGAAACGAGGCTCAGGTTCGGAAACCGCACCCATGAGAGCCCAAGCAGGCTGTGCGAAGGCTGAACTGACTGAAAGAGCGCAAATCGAAAGACCAAGACAAGCAGAAAAACGAACCATAACGAGCACCTCCAAGCATTCGTGACCAACATGGACACGAGCTGTTGGACGAAGAACTACCCGGATTGAGTTATAACTTAAACGGATATTAAAGTATCTCTAATATGCATAAAATGCATACCAGAAGTGATTGTACTGGTCGTGCTAGGATAACTTGGGTTACGCGGGCACTTGGAGGTTTTATGGACACACCGCATCTGCCACGTTTGACGGCCTGTGTGCTGCTTGCAAGTGCGCTGAGCTGCATACCCCGCGCTTACAATTCCCCCGAGCCTTCCAGCACCGTGCAGCAGACCACTGTAAAATTCGCGTTGCAGATTCATCCCGATGCTGTGGGGCAATTTAATGAGTTTCGCCTGCGGCAAACCATCGCAAAAGCCTTTGAGAGTTTCGAAAGGTCGTTCGGCGCTGCAGCTGAAGTTCTAGATATTGCTGTCGGTGGTCAAGGTTGTTTGCGCACGGGTTATCAGTTTGAAAGCAAAAAGGTGGTCTTTTGTAACAACACAAATACTCGGGCTTATGGCACCGATTCAGAGGATGTCATCCATCACGAGGTTTTTCACGCCCTGCTCTGCCGTTCTAGTCCTGAACTGTGCACGCCTGAATTTTTGAAGTCGGAGGAAAAGACTGCGATACACGAGGCTTTTGCTGATGTCTTTGCTCATGCGCTCAATCCCGATGAGAGCTTCGGTGAAAACTTCTACAAAGACCTTCCCTTTGTGCGAAAATATCGAACGCGGTTGTGTTACAGCATGCTGGAAGGTGAACATGCGAAAGGCAATGCTTTGGTCTCAGCTTTGCTCGAAAGCAAAGTTGCTCTCTCGAGCGTCGCTGACTGGCTCAAAAAGGATTTCTTTACGGTTGATAAAATTGCCAGCGCGATCGCCAGCACTGACTCTTGCCTGCGCCCGAGCGGTCCGCGGGTAGAGGTTGTTCCGCTGAACGCTGCAGCGTCGAAACTGAACCGCTATCGTGTTGGTCAGCTCAAGCCGTTGCAGCTCTCCTTCAGAACGAACCCCGAGCTTCTCAAAAGATTTCCGAGTTTCGAGGTGCGTTGGCCCGCTTCAATGCAGCTTTTTCGCGCCGACAGCAAAGGTACAGATCGCATGAATCCGGTGTTCGAAATCAGTACTCAGGCCAGCAAGGGCTGGGAAAAGGTTACGGTCGAATTTTGGTCAGAGACGCTGCTGGCCAGCCGTGCGCTGTATTTGGCAGTCGATTCTGAGGATGCTCGTTCTCCTACCCCATAAGGGATTATCTGGCTGTGCGCCGCAGACGTGGCGCAAATGAACGTCCCGTCATTTGAGTTGTTACTTTTGCACCAACAAGCTCGAGGATGGTTGGAGCCACATCATCGGCGCGGGCTGTGTCTTTGATTTCAAAACCCGGGCGGACATTCCACCCTGAAAAGACAATCGGAATACGGGTGTCGTCGTCGAACGCCGTGCCGTGGCTCGCTGCATTGCGGCTGTCGAGCAACCAGCCTTTTTCAAGGAGGATAACAGCCTCACCCGAGCGCTCGGGGTCGTGCCCGCGTTTGTAGTGTTCAATTTCAGCGCTGGTAGCCTGCATAATGTCTTCCCGCGTGAGTAGCCCGCGCACACCCTTAAAAGATTTGAGAGTGTCCTTGAGTAGAGCAAGAGCTTCCGCACTGGATTTTTTGTTTTTAACAAAAGTCTCTTTGCTGAAGTGAATTTCTCCGGTCACCAGATCGGCAATCCAGGGACCTTCACCCCATTTGTCGGCGAGCACTTTTTCAAGGCTGGCTTTGATGTCTTTGCTCACCATGCGCCCTGCGACTGCTCCGCGTGACTGGATGACCTCGGGCATGGGCTGCACGCCATGATCAGAGGAATAAACAAACAAAATGTTCTGTTCGCCAAGGCGCTTGTGCAGTTTGTTTTTAAGTCGTTCTACACTGCGGTTGAGATTCAAATAGATGTCCATGAGCTCGGGGCTCTCAGGTCCAAACGCATGCCCGACAAGGTCAGGCGTTGAAAAACTTATCGTCAACAGGTCTGGAAATTCCGGCGACTGACAAGGAGTGTTCGCTTTGCGCGAGGCGCACCCTAATCGTTCCTGCCCTACAGCCTCGAGTGCGAAGTCGACCAAGCCGTTGCTTGCTGCAGGGGTGTATTGAAAGCGCTGGCGCGCAACCAGAGTTTTGCCATCTTCGTTTTTGAATGCGTAGGGAAACCCCTGTCCAAACCACTGCGAAAGTGCTGAGCGCACCGCGAATGCCTTGCGTTTTTCATCGCTCGGAAGAAGTTCTTTCATCTGGTCTGTGGGCAGAAGAGGCTCCCAGGATGTTTGAAACTGGGTTCGCCTTTGGGCATTGAATGTGTTGACCCACTGCGGCAAGGCGGAAGTGAATGCTGTGCTGCTCATCATGCTTCCGCTTTTGTAGTCGTACCAGTAGACCCCCGCTGCATTCTTGCCTCCGCAGTACACCGAGCCCCTATCTTTCAATGAAATTGCAACGGTCTTGCTGGCTCCCCCACTCCACTCAAAGAGTGCGTCGGCGAGAGTTGGTGTCTTCAACCTGCGCGCGCTGCTGCTGCTCTCTTTCACGCGCGAGAGCGGATCATCGGGCAATAAACCCGGGGTCAGGAGGTCAGACACTGTGTCGTCGGCTGTTGAGTGAACACCGCGTTGAGTTTTTGAATCGAAGACCTCATTGCCCACCACACCGTGCTTTGCAGGATTTGCTCCGGTGCACAGAGAGGCGTGGCCAGCAGCAGTCACGGTCGGAGTACCCGCCGTGTAGCCCAGTGTAAACAACGTGCCATTTTCTTTGAGGGACAACAGCCCCTCACTTTTACCCCCGGAAGTTTTCTTTAATGCGGGAGTATAGCGTTCAAGAGTATCGGCACGCATTTGGTCGATGGTTATGAGGAGCACCAGACGCGGACGTTTCTCTTTCTTTTGAGGTGTCTTCTTGGAAGGTGATTTGGGCGAAGCTGCGCTGGCAGGTGTTGCTGCAGGTGCGCTTGCAAGAACTTTGCCCGGCAGAGGGATGGTTAAAAAAAACGCAGCAGCAGGAAGACAAGAAATGCGGATTGATAAATTCATGGATGTTCTATCGGAAAAGTTCATGCGGGCGCGTGCTCATGAAATTTTTGAGCAGCTGTTAAATAGGTTTGTGCATGCGCGCGAGCCACGGCGGAGTGATCTTTCTGATATCCGCCTCCCAAAGTAATGACACAGGGAATTTTGCGCGCCAGCAAGTTTTCAAAGACAAATGAATCGCGTTGTTGCAGTCCGTACAAACTCAAGCCGAGTCGGCCAAACCTGTCGGCTGCCAAGACATCGACCCCGCTTTGGAAGAACACCAGCTCGGGTTGGAAGTAGTCGAGAATCATGGGCAGGTGCTCTTTTAAAAGGCGCAAGTAGTGTTTGTCTTCAACACCGCTCGGAAGGCCAATGTCGAGCGTGGAGCGTTCCTTCTGCCGGGGATAATTCTCTTCGGCATGCATACTGAACGTGAACACCCGCGGCTCATGGGCAAAGATTGCAGCGGTGCCGTTGCCTTGGTGAGCATCGAGATCAACAACCATGACGCGGTTCACCGAATGATTCAGAGCATAGCGAGCGCAAACAGCGACATCATTAAAAGTGCAATACCCTTCCCCATGATCAGCAAACGCATGATGTGTGCCTCCAGCAAGTACTCCTGAAAGTCTGGAACCGTTGAAGAGGATTTCCTTGGTGGCGCAAAGTGTGCCCTCAACCGAAGCAAGAGCGCGGTTGAGATAGCTTTGCCCCACAGGAAAACCAACTCTGCGTGTTTCCTCGGGCGAAAGTGAAAAAGACAAAACGCTTTCTATGTATGCGCGTGTGTGTGCATGCTCGAGCAAATGCGGGTCAATCGTGCCGCAGCGGCGAATATGTTCCGAGAAACCTGATTCCTTGAGGAGGTTTTCGAGCAGCGGATATTTTCGGTTGGGAAATGGGTGCCCTTCGGGGAGCTCGAGCGGATAATTTTCACAGCTCCACACCGGAAAAAAACGCAGAGCATGCGGCGCTTGAAAGGTTGAAGTGTGTTCCAAACCGCTCCTCCGCAAGATGTCACCTTCCATTAAGGCTCTGCAATACTGCCCAAACAATCAAGATTGCGCAAAGAGTGCAACGTATTGCTGCATCAGAGAAGGACTTATCCGTGAATTAAGCTTTTTTGAATTTAGTCTCGCTTGTGACCCTCTCGGAAATGGGGGACAAAACCCAACTTTTAGCGCTGGCACTGATCGCGCGTTTCAGGGCTCCGGTGCAAATCATGCTCGGGATTTTGGTTGCAACCATTGCAAACCATTTTCTCGCTGCAGCGCTCGGTTCTGGAGCAGCTCAACTTGTCTCGGCAACTGTTTTGCGTTGGACGCTGGTGGCTCTATACTTAGGTTTTGCAGCCTGGGTGCTTGTGCCCGACAAAGACTCTGATGAAGAAACCAAAAACAAAGGCAATGCTTTTCTCACCACCACAATCACTTTCTTCATTGCTGAGATGGGCGATAAAACCCAGCTTGCGACGGTCAGTTTGGGTGCAGCGCACAAAGATTAGCTGTTGCTCGTCACTGCCGGGACAACGTTGGGAATGATGATTGCCGATGGTTTGGCCGTGGCACTGGGTGCAACGCTTTTGAAGCGGGTGCCCATGCAGGCGTTCCGAGTTTTGGCGGCGCTGCTGTTCCTGTTTTTTGCCGTTCAGCTTGCTCTGGGCAAAGGCATTTAAGATAATCAGCTCAGAGTCGGCTCAGAGCCGGCTGAGGGGGAACTTGAATTGAGAACGCTGCCCGGCTCATCGCTCAACGCCTATACGCAGGCTCTCAGCGCCAACATCGATGCCGTATCCGTTTGGGCAGGCGAGCCACTGAGCGACGATATTCTCAACGTCCTGACTCATTTTCTCCTCACCAAGTCGTCGAACCACACCCGTATGGCATATGCGCGTGACCTGCTCGAGTTTCTCAAATTTGCCGAGAACTCTGGTTGGCTTTGCCGGCAGATCACTCAGGTGAGCGAGAAGCAAGTGCTTTTGTGGAAAGAGCATTTGAGCCATAAGCACACTCGCTTTGATGATAGCCGACGCAGGGTGGTGAACTCCTCTGTGGCACGGAAGCTCTGCACGTTGGCTTCGTTTTTTGATTTTGCTTTGAAACGCAAACTTATTCATGAATCTCCGATGCAGCATATCGTGAGACCTAAGGTGCGGCGTATGAGTCATGCCACCGTCTTGAGTGACGACGAGCTGCGCCAGGTTTTGCAGTGTTCGCGCGAGCGTTTAGAGTTGGTTGCGCAGTCTGGCGGGCAGTCACAAAAAGACCATGCGAAGGCTCTTCAGCGCGCCCGACTCGAGTGGTGCATGTTGGCTTTGTTGTTTACGGTGGGAATACGCGTCAGCGAATTGTGCCAGTTGAAGCTGTGTGATTTGAGCTTCGAAGGGGATTTGCTCCGCCTTCATCTGCTGGCCAAAGGCGGAGTTCCTCATAGCCCGTTGGTTCATCCCGAAACAGCGCGCATTCTCATGGAATACGTGCGCTCCGAACGCTCTGGTGTGCAGCCTGATGCACCCCTCTTTCCGGCGTCGCGAGTAACTTCTGGTACCTTAGCTGAGCTCCATATTCATCGCAGCACTGTCTTTCGGATTGTAAAGGAAGCGGCCAAGCGAGCGGGCATCACGCGTCCGTTTTCGCCTCATGGTTGCAGAGCAACTCTTGCCACTCAACTTCATTTAAATGCTGTGCCCGTGGTTGAAATCCAACGCCTCCTCAACCACTCCCAGGTCACAACCACGCAGTTGTATCTCCACCGCGTCGACGAAACTCTGGAAGCTGCAGCGCTGCAATTGCCCTGGGTTCAGAACAACAGGCTGAGCCCGAAGAGTCGTGCTTGAATGCGGGTTTTGCTGCGCTCACCGCCGGATTTGCCTTCTGCCTCGGCTGCAGTAGAGCTTTTTTCATAAGACATGCGGATTGAGGAGTTAATGGAAACATTCGGGAAGGCCAAATAGCGCGCTCCCACAATGAGATTGGTCATTAGGCTTTTATTGTTTGATGTTGAGGTCGAGGCCAGGCGGCCATCGTTCAAAGAGTTCTCACTCATCACAAGCAATCCACCAAAAGGAACCCAGCGCGCAAAGTGCATGCGGACAGGTTTATCATCGGGAACAATCGGCAAATTGAACAACAACCCTGCTCCCCAGGAAAAACTACGGCTCGTGCCATCGAATTCACCGAGTTTGTTTTTTTGTTGCGAATAGGCCACTTCAATCACCGGCTCTACGAATTCAGCAATGAAGTATCCATAAATAAGCTCAGCGCGATAATCGAGACTCTGTTCGCTGAGACCGGTTTCATCGGGTCTGCTCTTGGTCGCGCCTTTAACGAAGTCCACATCGCCTGTGAACAAAAACTCATGCCGGTAGCCGCGTTCGAGGTAGCGCGGAGTTTCGGTTTCTGCCTTTTTCTCTGTTTCGCCGCTAGCAGTGCTTGTAGCAGGGCTGCTTCCAACAGCAGCGGTTGATTTTGAGGCTGTGGCCAGGGACGCAGGTGCGCCAGGAGTGGATGTGCTGTTGCGGCTCTCGTCGTTGTTTTGAACAACCGGTGGCACGTCCAAATATCTTGGTCCCGAATAAGCTTGACCTGTAGAAAACAGCGAAGCACCAAGACCGGCACACGACAGAGCAGTCGAACAACGAGTTAAAAGTTCTCTCTTTGCAATGCTCATCCAATACCTCGTCTTTTGTCTGAAAATCCAGGAGGCTTTGCACACCCCATCTTAACCTCTGTGGAAAGCTTCGCAGTGCACAATTTTGCAGTCCGTGGGAATGACTCAAAAACTGTCAAAATCGGCTTAGAAAACCCGAGGCTGACCTGTTAGTGTTTCAGTGTGAGAGACACACAGAATCAAAAACACTCGCTTCACAAAAAGAGATTGCGCTGCCCGGCAAGCGTGTTGGGTGTGCTTGCGTTTTTTTCTCTGATACCCAGCTGGGCGCAGGCAGATTTGTTCCACTACAACAATCTTCTGATTGGGCCGCGCGCTATTGGATTGGGCGGGGCATTTACCGCTCTGTCGGATGATACTTCTGGGCTTTACTACAACCCCGGCGGCCTGGCCTTGCAGAGCTCAACTGAACTCAGCAGCTCCATCAATACTTTCTATTTGAAGAGCAACACATTCGATCGCGTCTTTGGTGAAAAAGCATTTGAAGAAACAGCGCGCGGGAGTTTGTCCACTTTTTTCGGTTTTTCGAAAAAAATGACCCCTCCTCTCCTTGGCACAGTTCAGGTTGGGATTGCATTCGTGAATCCAGATTCAGCCCTGAGCGACGAGAACGCGTTGGTTGAAAACGAGCCTGCGACATCGGTGCGCCGCTACCATCGGTCTGCAAATATTCGCTCTGGCGCGTCGCAAGTGATTGTGGGTGCAGCGAAGCGGATTGGGAAAGATTTTGGCCTCGGTTGTGCCGCCTCATATCTCGATGTGGATGAGCTTGAACAAATTTACCAGGACGCTGTTCAAGGTCCATTTACTTTTCAGGAACTGCCGGGAAAAGCTGTGTACTCAACCCTGGGGCAGAACGTGCGAGTGCATTTGGTGTTGCGTGGTGGTGCCCTCAGGTGCGGGATCAGGACGTCGTTTGAAAGTGGAGTGCGGTTGGGGATTTCCTATCAGCGTTCCGAAATGGTCTACCAGAAATTGGACTACGACTCCGAAATCAACAAAGTCTTTACCGATGAAAATAATCAGGTCATCGAAGTTGAAAATACTTCCAATGCGAGCCTGAAAGGGCAATTGCTGCGCAACATCATTCGCACCACAACGCGTAGCTTCGTCGAGCGTTGGCCCGACGAGCTGCGTCTTGGGGTGGCTTATCAGCTCTGGCGTCCACTTTTGCTGAGCGCCGATGTGGTGCGTATGGGGCCAGGGCAAGGTACAATTGCGAATGTAAAGCGCGCTGAAACAATCAACGTTTCAGCAGGGGCTGAACTCGTTCTGGGTGGCACTCTGTTTGTGCGCAGTGGTTTTTTCACTAACAATGATGCCACTGCATCGCGCGACCTCTCTTCACCCGATCAAAGACGCGAATACATGGATTACCGCGGCGTTGCCCTGTCCACAGGGCTCAGGCTGCGCTCGGGTGAATATGGAATTCACTATGTTGAGCAGCGTGGCAAAGGCATGGCCGAGAAGGTCGCAGGGAAGCAAGAGTCGAGCTCTGGGCGACTTCAGGTGATCTCTATTTCAGCGAGTCAATCATTCCCCTGACAGTTAGAGTTGCATTTTCGCGATTAAATTTGAATTATTCCAAAAAGACGTTTCCCGACTTATCAAGACATGGGGTTTTGCCTTGAATAAGAGCAAAGTGATTCAAACCGTCGCCGTTTGCCTAGCCATTCTTCCTTGTGTGAGTTTGGCTGAAGGCTTGAACGCGAATGTCTTCTCACCTGAGTCAGAGAGAGCCTCTTCAGGTGTCTCTGCTTCCAAATTCAATGCATTCTTTAGCAATGAGGCCAACTACAACCGTGTCTATTGGAATGTGATGTCCTGGTACGGTTCGACCAAGAATGGTTGTGTTGCGTTTGCTTCGACTGCGTTGCGTTTTTTGGGTGCGAGTATTGGAATTGAGACTGTCTACAACGGTGAAAGGGTTTCTCTCCTAACAAAACCCTTTTCAGCATACCTCCAGAATCGACTCGGCTGGACACGCATCAATTCTTCGACCGGTCTAAAACTGGGCGACCTGGTGTTCACCGTGGATGAGCCCACTGCACCCGGATACCCGGCGCACGTTTTCATGCACAATGGCTATGTGGATGCCGCGCGCACCATCTCTTGGGCTGTGGACAACCAAGATTTTACCCATGAGCGTGCTCTAGCCGGTGACGTTAAAAAAGATTATTCTGCATTTGCCTATGCACTTCGCTCACCTCTTGAGTGACGTGCCCGGCGGACTCTTGGTATCGCTCGGGAGAGAAGCCCATGACTGAAACATCGCTGCCAGAAACCTCGCTTGCACAAGTTAATGAAGGTTATCTGCTGGATGTGAACGAGGTTGCGCAGTTGCTGGGAGTCACGCGAACTCGCGTGTCTCAGTTGACGTCTACAGGTCAGCTTTCGTTTGAACGCAGGCGCGTTGGTGCGCGCAACCGCTTGTATTACCGCCGTAGCGAAGTGCTGGCACACCAGCAAACTTTTTATGGCAGGCATATTTCCAGCACTTCTGCTGGTGCTGACCGCACGGCTCACGACCGGGAAGAGCTCAGTGAGAATCTGAGTGATGCACAAGGCGCTCATTCTGTGCGTGCGGGCGCAATGGCTCAACCTGCGCAACGCTCCGCATCTTTGTGGCCTGAAAATCTGTTGGTTGAAATGTCGCGGCTGCTTGCGCGCGAACAAAGCAACACCGATCTCCTCCTCAAAATCCGCGAGCTGAGCCTACAAATTCAAGCTCACATCTCTGCGCCCGAGAGAAAAACCCTGCCCTCGGCGGCGGATGTTCAAGCTCGCGCAGACCACCTCGAACAATTTAGATCCCTTGCCGAGACTCTTGGTCTGCTGCGTGCACAAGTTCAGCATCAAGATCATCAGGTGAGCCTGCTCTTTCTTGAATTCGCGGAGCTCAAGAAAGTTCTTCTGCAACTTAGGCAAGATTCGCTCAAATTCTCTGCTGCGCGTTCTTTTTCTTCTGCTGCAGCAAACAACCAGAGCCTTTTGGGACAAGAAGAGCTGCCAAAAGCCTCAGAACTAGTTTCTCGCAATGCAGCGTCCCGTAAGCGCTCTTATCCGCGTGTTGCCCGAATGAACATGCGCAAAACTTTTTTTTCGCGCTGAGAAAGGTTTACGGCAAGATGCTAAAAAGCTGGAAGCACACATCTTGGCTTGGGTCGAGCAGCTGTCTGCGGTTCGCAACGTTATTTGCAATTTGTCCTGCTCTATTTCTGAATTCCTGTAAGCCGAAAGCATCCGAAGAGTCTTTGACCTCGGCTGCAGCTCTGGAAAAAGCCAACGTCGAAATGTCTCAGCGCATGAATCAGGCTCTCGACCAACTGAGTGTCGAGCTCGAGAGTCTCGATTCAGCGCAGTCGTCTGTAGCCCCGGCTCCAGAAAATTTTTCGCTCTCGGGTGCACTCCCACGGGCTGGATTCAAGTCTCTCGTTTCCCGTGTGAATGGTCTTTGGAAGAATGTTCAGGGGAACCCTTGTCGTGTGTGGTCACCCATTGTGAAATCGGTTGGACGTGAGCTTGCCCGGCCGTATTTTTTTGTGGGTGCGAGCGCCGAAGCGGGTGCGGGTGTGCACGGCATGATAGGCCGCGACTACGTCTGGGATTTGTACAATCTTCAGGTTGCCGTATTCAATTATAAAGCCATTGAATTGGTTTTTGGTGCCGGAACTGTAGGTGCAGGTATCAATCTTTACGGTGGTCTTGGTTTTGGAAACAAGCGCGACGTCAATGATGCCTGGTCGGGGAAATTCGTAACTTCCGGCGTGTCCGGTTCGTTGCCCATTCTCTCGGAGTACCTCTCCGGGCATGTGGCCTATTTCGCTGCTCAAACACCCCAGGGACAAACCGATTTACGCTTCAAGGGAGGCACTGTAGGTCTGAGTGCCGGTGTGGGCGTTCCAACCGCCCTGCCTGGTGCCGTGCAAATTGCTTCGGGCAACTGGACAATCGATAAAGTGGAAAATCAGAAGGTGAGCCGCCGCCTCACACAATTGGGAATTAAAAATTCAATGCAGGGGAATGATACGTGTCAAGGTCAATGCGTACGCATCGACAACATCAAGGCCGGCATGGGTTATACCGGCCGCGCGGTGAATCTTGCTCGTTCTATTCCGCTGGTTTCAACCTCAGGCTCTGGAGTGGGATTTTTTCCCGGGATTGAAAAGGTTATGTTGCTAGCCCTCGCCGCGGGTGCATACCGCGATACTCTCAATACCCATGAAGCATGCCGTTGAGAGCGACCTGTTGGTTGTTCATTCTGTGAGTTTGAATTTCTCGAAAAAATCCCAGCTAGCCAATGTCGCATCGAGATGTTGAGTCGTGGGGCCAACCAGCCACGCGGGTTGGTCTTTGCCAGAGGGCCATGTGTGTCCACCACCCTCTACAATAAACTGCAACACAAGCGTGTTGTTCTGGCAGTTGCTGAATTCTTTAAGTTTAACATTGGTTTGGTCTTGTGGAATCTTTTTGGGAAATGATTTTCCCTTTTCTAATTTACAGCCGTTGTGATTTGTCCAGAAGGCAACTGAATCGGCCACAGAAAGCATTTTCCCGCCCTTGCCTCGTTTCATTTCCCCACCCTGCCAAAGCACAAACTTGTCCTCGGGGCTATTGATGAACATGATGGGCATTGGCCGCTTGGGCTTGCACACGGCATTGAGTTCAGCGCTCATGGAGCCCGCGACCACAGAGACTGCAGCGAACCGATCGGATAGTTCGCAGGCGAGGCGTTGGGTCATGAAAGAGCCATTAGAAATTCCGGTGGCATAGATTCTAGCGGTATCGAGGCTTCGCGTTCTTTTGACCTCATCAAGGATGAGCCTTACAAAACCGACGTCGTCGATTTTCGGGTTCGATGATGCGCGACCATCATTCCAATGCCCGTCCACACCATTTGGATAGGCCACAAGAAACCCATGATCATCTGCGAGCTTGTGAAAGAGTGTGGTTCTCGCAATGCGTTCGTGAGAAGTTGAGCCGCCGTGGAAAGCAAGCACAAGAGGTGCTGGGCTCTTTGGGTTGTATGAAGGTGGCGTATAGAGAAGGTACTCGCGTGCTCTGTTCTGATGTGTGATTTTTCGAGTTTCAAAATCCGGCTGCTGTGCATGATTCGTGCGGGTATGACGGCAGGCAGAGGAAACCAACAGTGTCAAAAAAATCGAGAAATTGATGTAAGTCTGCGTCCTCATGCCTCTGCTCCCGTGCACTGTTGGAAAGAAGAAGTTTTTTCAAACAGTGTATTGGCTCAAAGCAGATTTTCAAAATGTAACGTGTGGTGTAAATTTGCAGCTCAAAAGAAAAAGCTGAACCTCCCATTTTCAGAGAGGTTCAGGAACGTGCAAAATTTCGGTCTATTTGCACGAGTCAGCAGAGTGCCAGTTCGGTGCTTACTTACAATCTGACGCAGGAGCGGTCATGTTCGCAGCAACATCGCTTGGTGGCAGGAGAACTGCGTCAATCTCGTGAATCACACCGTTGCTGGCGAAGATGTCTGTCTTGACGATGTTCGATGCATTGATCCTGGCATTGTCGGCATCAACGGAAACAGATTTACCCTGAGCTGTTGCGATGCTCTCCTTTGCCAAAACATCAGCTGCCTTCAGGCTTCCTGCGGCAACATGATAGAGCAGGATGCTCTTGAGCGTTTCTTTATTTTCTGGCTTGAGCAGCGACTCGAGTGTGCCGGGAGGAAGAGCTTCAAAGGCTTTGTTTGAGGGAGCGAAGACAGTAAACTTAGCACTTCCCGAGAGCACCTCAACGAGTCCTGCGGCCTTGACTGCTGCAACAAGGATGGAAAAGCGGCTGTCTGCTTGAAGCAGTTGCACAAGATTCTGCTTGCTCATGGTGTCGCCCGACATGGCCACTTTTGGATCTCTAGAAATGGTGTTTGTCGAAGTACCGCATGCGGTGAGCAGAGGCTGAACGAGAGCGATAGAGAGGGGGAGAAGGGCAATCATTCGAAGTCTCATGGTTGGTAGCTTTCTGTGGGTGGGCAACTACTGCCACCATTCTCTTCGTCATTTTTGTAACAAACTTCAGCCTTTTTTCATTAAATTTTAGTAATATAAGTTATTTTCAAAGCCGAGATTGTGTAATTTCTGGTTGAATTCGGCAAAAATTACTCCTTTTTTCCATAAAGACTTTTTTGTATCTTCTTAAATATCCGTTTTTAGGCAGATAATTTAGATAAAGAATTACAGGGAAATTTCGATAAGCTCTGTGTGAGGGCTGAAATGGATATTGATCTTCCAAGAATCAGAAAAAAGGTCGGACTGTTCGAATACTCGGACGTCGGTCGCTATTGCAAGGCCGTCTACGAAGAAATTCGTCTGGTTCAGAAATCATTTTCTATTGCAGACTTCTCCGAGCTCCTCGGCTTTGGCAACAACAATACAATGGCCCAGGTTCATTCAGGACATCGTAAAATTTCGGATAAGGCCGGCGAAAGAATCGCTGATTCTTTTAAACTCTCACGCGTTGAAAGAACCTATTTTTTGTCTCTCGTAAAAGTGAAGCATGCCGACACAGCCGAAGAACGCGATCGCTTGTTTGCCCTTATACTTGAGCTGCGTGCGCGGCACAGTGAATCAAGCAACGACAACAGAGCGCTCGAATTCTTCAATTCTTGGGTTCACTCGGTTGTATTTGAAGTGCTCTCTATGCAGGATTCCCAGCCGCTCGAGGAAATATGCCGCAAAATCATGCCCGATGTGAAAGAGTCGGCCGTTGAGAAGAGTCTGATTTTTCTCGAAAGCCTAGGCATGGTTGAAATTCGCAAAGAAGAAGGCTCTGAGGAGAGAAAGTACATCAAACTCAAAAAAGATTTCAGTCTGGGAAGTGCGGTGCCAGGTCTTGCAATTGTGCGCTATCATCAGGAGATGCTCAATCTTGCCAAGGATTCACTCATCACGAGCCCACCTGCAGAACGGGATGTGTCGTCTGTGACTATATCAGTGAACCCAGACCAGATTGAATCAATCAAAAGAGAAATTGAACAACTCCGAAAACATCTGCTCTCTTTGTCATCGCAATCGCAAGGAGACGGTAAAGTCATGCAAGTCAACATCCAACTTTTTCCGTTGAGCAAATGAGGCTTGTGATGAAGAAGAGCTTGACTTGGAAAAATACCCTTCGCCAACTGACTCTTGCTGCTTGTTTTGTGCTCGCAGGAGGCTGTGGAGTTGAGGCAGGAAACCCGGATTCAAAGGGCGGTAAGCTGTTTCGTATTTATATTTCGCCGACGTCCTACTCCGATGTGGGCGCTGTTTCGGCTGCAATTGATTCAGTCAGCGTTTTGCAAGGCAGCAGAACGGTTTCGAAGTCTTATCCGGCGCAAAAAGTGGACTTGCTGAGTCAAAATAAATCACCGAGCGATGATACAGCAGTGGCATTTTCTCTGGAAAATGTCGTTGATGAAAATTCCGAATTGCAGAAAGTTGAGATATCGCTCCCGAAAGAGGCTTCATACTTGGAACTGTCGATGAGCTCCCAAAGCCAACCAGTAAAGGCTGTTGTTTTAGATGAAAATGGTGAACTGACTCGCTCGCTGGTTTTCGAGGGATTAACTAAATCGGGTGTTACGAAAGATATCGTTGTAGATATCGAACTGAGAAAAACTCTTAAACCTATAACCATCCAGCAGCGCTCCGCACTCAATTTGCCACAGGATGTTTTGTACGTGATTCAGCAAAAGCACTCGTTCCTCCCGGTTGAGGATGCCGGAACGGTTGCGTTTGACAACTTCGAATCGGGATCACTTGTTTGTGTGTTCACGGGAGTCGCCCGCCCAACAGCGACAGCGGATGCCTGCACGGGACAAGGGTACAAATCACAGATTGTGTCAGCGCAAGGCTCGGCCACTATTGGTGCCCTGCGTGCAGGTGAGTATCAAGTTGTGAATATCACCCGCGACAATAAAGTCGTTGATCTGAGAAACGTGTCCGTGGAAGCGGGGAAGAAATCGGTTTTGAGCGGGCAATGACGCTTTGAATCATCACCCGTGCATCAGATGACCCGAAACCCAGCTTTTCTTATCCCTAACGCTTCTGATCACTCCGCAGCTGCAAAGCCTTCTCCGCGTGGATCGGGAACTCCAACCACTCTTCCATCCGAAGTCCGCTCGAGGGCATGAATCACTGCGAGGCCGTTGCTGGCCTCGAGAGTGTAACCCAATGCTTTTAGTTGCTCCAACGTTTCGGCAGGCAGGCCGTTGCGTTCAAATCGCACTGTTTGTGGCTTCCATTGATGATGAATCCGCGCAGCACTCACCGCATCCACAAGCGGCATTTCAAACTGAAGACGATTGAGAACTGTTTGAAATACAGATGTGATGATTCTTGGCCCGCCAGCCGCACCCAATACGACTTTCACAACTCCATTTTTGCTGCGGACAATGGTTGGGCTCATTGAGCTTAGAGGCCGTTTGTTGGGTGCAATGGCATTGGCTTCACCCCCCACCAAACCAAAGAGATTTGGAACTCCTGGCTGCGTGCTGAAGTCGTCCATTTGGTTGTTCATAACCACACCGGTTCCGGGCGGAACAAAAGCGGAGCCAAAATTGCCGTTCACCGTTACGGTTACGGCCACAGCATTGCCCTCTGCATCAATCACAGAGAAGTGGGTTGTTTGAAGTTTCTCAGGCGATTGGAAGCCCGAGCCCTCCGGCAAGTTGGCTTTGCCAGGCTGAAAAGTCTTCCAGCGCTCATCGAGGTACTGTGCAGACAAAAGTATATCGAGTGGGACAGGCCAGAAATCGCTGTCGCCCATGTGTTCGGCGCGTTCAGCAAAAGCAAGCGACATGGCATGAATCTGGGCACGCAAAGCATCTACAGAGGCAAAACCTTTATTCAGGAGCTTCTGTTCACCTGCACGTTTCATGTACTCGAGCATTTGCACGAGCACTGCACCACCCGAAGATGGGGGCGGCATGGTGATGATTTCGTGGTTTTGAAATTCTCCCCGCACAGGGATTCGCTCTGCCGGAGCGTACTGAGCCAGATCTTTGAGGGACATGATTCCCCCTGAGGCACGCAGTCCCTGAACTAACTTTTGCGCAACGACGCCCTCGTAAAAGCCTCTTTTTCCTCGTTTGGTAATAGCTTCAAGCACACGCGCAAGATCCTCTTGGCGCAGTGTATCTCCCACTTTACAGTGCTCTTGATTTTCCCGTGCACAACTGAAAACGAGCTTCGCCTCTGGATTCATAGAGGCTCAGCGGCTACGCAGCGCTTGTTCTGTATTTGTGCTGAAGCGAATTCCCTTGCGGGCAAGGCGAATAGGCTCGGCCAGAATTTCTTTGCGCGGGTGTGTTCCGTATTTTTCAAGCGCTAAAAGAAGTCCTGCGGTGACTCCAGGAACTCCGGAGGCCAAAGCCCCATTTTGTGAGACTTGAGTGTCCGCTTTACCGTTGCGCAAATACATGTCGCGGTGAGCTAATGCCGGCGCTTTCTCGCGAAAATCAATCACCTGACATTGCTTTGGTTGACCGTTGCGGGGTGCAGGGCAAAAGACCAAAAAGCCGCCTCCGCCCAGAGCTGCATAGTGTGGTCTCGTCACTGCTAGAGCAAAGCCTGTGGCAACCGCTGCGTCGATGGCGTTGCCGCCTTTGCGCAGGAGAGTTGCCCCCCACTCCGCTGCCTGCTGGTCGTCGGCAACCACCATTCCCCGCGTGCCTTCCCGGGCGAACCGAACACTTTCCTGTGGTCCGATTTGCACCGAGGCCTGCACCTGAGGCATCAAAATGAGAATAAAAATTGCATAACTGGAGCAAGAAAGTGGGAACAAGCTGAGCGCAAATTTGTGGCGCAGGAGGGTCAACGACATAGGCTATAACTTCCATTTCGTTCTTTTAATTTTTAGTTTAATCTCATGATAAGTACTCTATTTGCTCTTCATGTTTACACAAGAGCATAATAAGTTTCTCGGGTATGAGTTTTCGATGTGGGTGAATCATGAAATTAAATGAAAGACTCGTTGCCCTGGGTAAAGCATTGCGGACTTTTGAAGAATTTTCTCGAGAGAATCTTGAAGAGAATATGCCCAAAGCAGCTTTCGTAAAGGCATTCGAGTACACCTACGAACTTTCTTTGAAGTCTATGAAGAGTTACACCGAGTCACGTGGATTAGAGTCTGTGTCTCCACGCGATGCAATCCGCAACGCCCTCAAGGTGGGTCTTATTGTTGACGAGCCCTTGTGGCTCTCTCTGCAGAAAGATCGCAACACCACCGCGCACACGTACTCGACAGATTATCTGCCAGAAATGATTGCGCGCATGAAAAACCTCTACGTCAAAGAGTTTCAGAGACTTTTGGATAAATTAAAAGAAGAGTTACAAACAGAGGCTCCATGAATAAACATCACGGTTCCCTGAAGCTCAGCTCTCATGTGACTTTGAAAGATTTGAAGACTATTCCGGTGGGTCAAAGGTTTGATTTTTTGCCCCTTTTTTTGAAGGAAATAGTTTTCCAAGCAAGAGCGAGCATTGCGCTCGAAGAACTCATTGTTTTTGGTTCCCGCGCTCGTGGTGATGAGCGTCCGTTATCTGATTGGGATTTGTGCTTTAAGTTTCCGACGGGAAAAAGAACAGAGTGGCTTAGATTTTCTCTCGACCTTCCAGAGAAGGCAAACACGCTTTTGGATATCGATGCCGTTGATTGGAACGAGGCGCCAGAGGCACTGAAAGCAGCTATTTTGAGAGAGGGGCTGACAATCTGGAAAAAATCAGACCAGCCACAAGACACAGAGTCATAGCGCCTAGACCGCCATTAAAACCAAAAGTCTCCAACGCAAGAACAGCACCGGTGAACGGCATGTTCATAATGGCGCTGAACATCACGGCGTAACCCGATGCCGCTGCAAATGGAGCCGCAACCCCAAATAGTGCCCCGATGGGCACAGCCATCAGCACACCAATTGACAGCAATGGTGTGACCGCACCGCCTCGGAAGCCCAATCCAAGACAAAGGGTTGTGAAGAGGGATTTGAGCAGCCAGTCCCAATTTTGAATTGTTTTTGGAGACGCGTGTGAGGCAAGAGAACCCTGAATGAAATCCGTTCCAAGGTTTTTGTATGGAGCAAAAGTATTTAAGGAGAGCAGCACGGAGAGCGCACAGGCTGCAAAGAAAAGAACCCAGAGCCTAGAAAACAACTGCGACGCAAAAATTTGCTGGAAAAATTCAGAGAGGTTTTTGTAAACAAGCCAAGTCACGCCGGTGGCGATAAAGAGTGTCGCATGAAAGAGGATAAAAACTCCGTTGAACTGAAATGTGCCAATCGGAAACTCCGGATGCTGAACAGCGAGTATTTGAGTTGCAGATAGATGCGCAATCCAAGCAGGTACAAGGCACAGCAAAAGGTGCATTAAATTATTTTTGAATTTCCATCCCGTCTGTTCATCATCCTGATTCAATGTATTTGAAAACTCGCTTGCAGAACGCACACTGTGCAACGATTCCAGTGCGAATATTGCACCGGCAAACGGAGAACCGAAAACCGTAGCAAACCCGCAGGCCACACCAATACGTGCAGCGAGGAGGTCATCAATCCGGCTGAAAGGGAGCCAAGGAAAAAGCTTGAGTTCGAATGCTATGGAGCGACCCAAGCGCGCAGCCACACTTTCGCGCCCAACCGATGCTCCACCCAGGTGAGACATCCAGGTGAGTGGAACCAACAGAAAACCAAACCATCGGCTGTGCAGTGTTTCGGTGTTGACTGGGCGCTGGTCACTCTGTTCTTCTGTTTGAGATGTGTAAGCTGCAAGACGATTTTCAAGAAAAAGAGTGAGCATCAATACGATGGGAAGTAGCCACACGCACCAAGGATGCGCACGGTGAAAACCTATAACAGCATCGAGGCCATGATTGAAAATTGCACCCAGCAGAGCGCACAGCAGAGCAACAGATAGGGCAAATGAGAGGCGCGATGAAAGCGCTTCTCGCATCATTGATTCTTAAAATTCATTGATGAAGGTGAGGACTCTGCACTTTTCTGCTTCAACGGCGGAACAACCAGAACACCTACAAGAGCGAGGTAACAGGTTGTGAGAGCTGAATCGAAAAAAGTGTTCTGGGTCAGGCCGTGCAACAAATTCGCAAGGAATGCAAAGACCAGTGAACCCAGTATGAATCGTCGCTGGGGGGAACGCCCCGCCAGAACCTTCATGTTCAATCCAAGCAACACACAGACAACCAAATAAGAGAGCAGTCCCAAGACTCCGGTTAATCCGAGAATTTCGAGGAAGATGTTGTGGGCGTTGAATTTATCGCGCAGCGAGGCAAGACCTTCACGCAGGTAGTATTCTGTGCGGAGCCCATGCTCGACAGCAAAGTAGCCTTGCCCCACCAGCGGTGAATCGCGCCACATCGCGAGATAAACTTGCCAGAAGAGTTCGCGGTCGCCGAGAGGGCCTTGCCCCAAGGTTCCGCCACCCAAACCACGCGAGAAAATTTTCTCGGCCCAGTTTTGAATGATGCCGGAAGAGAGAGCCCAAGCCAGTGCGGCAATGGTCGAAAGTGCAGAGGCACCAAGCAAAGTTTGCACCAAATGCTTTGTTTTTTTGCTGGTTGCAAAACGTGGAATAAGTACCCCGACAGCAACAGCCAAAGCAAAAAAGAGCCAAAGCACCGCCAGCACGGCAAGAGCCATGCGACCACCGCTCATGTAGACCAGTGCAGATTGAAGCAGAGCCACAATAGCCCAGCCCTGGAGGCTCAAGCCTGATGCTTGCGCGCCACGGCTGCGGACTTCGGTACACAAACCAAAGAGAGCCATTGAGCTCCAGATGAGGCATGCACCGGCCAACGACAGTGGATGTCCGTAAAATCCAAACACACGCCACGTGCCATTGGGCATGCGGTGTTCATCGGCGAGGATTTTGGTTTTGAGCAGAGCACTGAACCCAGTCAGGTGCTGATAAAGACAGTAGGCAAAGAAAATGAGCGTTGCGTACAAAAGTCCGCGCGAAAAGCCACGCACTCTTTGGACATCGTCACTGAGCACATTCAAGCCGGCAACGGCCTGTGCCTGAGTGGGGCGAGCAGATTTTTTGTGCGTGAGAACGAAAAGAGTCCAGCCGAAAGCCAAGCCGATGAAAAGTGAGCTTACTGGGCTTTTCAACCAGGTTTTCAAAGTGACTTTGCAATCGAGAACCCGAGGCGGATCAACAAAGCAGTACTGCAGCGGGTTTATACTCGTTGCCAAAATCGATTGAAAAACAATGGGGATAAGGTAGGCCACCGCCAGCAGCGAGGCTGTGCTTAGAATGGCTCTGTGAGATGCAAAGCCGACACTCTGTCCGCGGACAAACACCCACAAAACAAGGCACAGGTAAACACCGGCGGTCTGCAGAGCAACACCGGACATCATGAAGAACGGCAACAGGAAAAAAGGGAGTGCGGGATTTTGCATGGTCACCCTACCTCCAGAGCATCAGCATCGGGTGGAAAGAAACTGGGGAGTTCCGAGTTGCCGAATGAGCTCAAGGCTTTGATCGTAGCTCTGGAGTCTTTCGTCTTCCGCCAGGGCGATTTTTTCGAGGAGAACACGTGTCGCGACGTCGAGCCGGGTCATTTCATGAAGTCGCTGGCAGAGCTGGACACTTTCAAGTGCCAAGCCACGTTCGCTTGCCAGGATATCTTCAACGGTCTGGCCGATGCGAAGGCGCCCTACATTCTGCAGGTCGACGTGCGCATCCATGACCAACAGCCGCGTGAGCAGCGCGTCCTGAAAATCGGAGATTTTCGAAGACTGAGCCGTGAGCAGTTCGTGCAAACGTTGGTAGCCCCAAACTCGAGTTTTTGCCCTGTGAACGCGCAACTGCTGCAGGGCTGTTGTCAGCACCTGCAGCAGTTGATTCATTCCCTCGACAAGTTCCGAAGAAACAAGCGTCATTGTTACTTGTTCTCGGCAGCGCGCTTCGCTTTGTACTTCTCGATCATTTCGTCCTGAACGTTCTTGGGTACTGGGGCGTACTTGTGGAATTCCATCGAGAATTCGCCCTTGCCCTGCGTACCGGAGCGGAGGTCGGTCGAGAAGCCGAACATTTCGCTCAGCGGGACTTCAGCTTCAATTTGCGCGTAGCCGCCGTTGCTCGAAGAGCCGGTCAGCATACCGCGGCGCTGGCTGATGAGACCCATCATAGTTCCCTGGAACTCTTCTGGTCCTTCGATACCAACCTTCATGATAGGCTCGAGGATCGTGGGTTTCGCATTCAAATACGATTCGCGGAAAGCGGCCATCGCACAGATCTTGAACGCCATTTCCGAAGAGTCGACAGGGTGGTGCAGACCGTCGTTGACAACAATCTTCACGCCGGTGACTTGAGCGCCGACCAACTGACCGGTTCGCATTTGCTCAATAAAGCCCTTGTCACACGCAGGAATGTACTGACGTGGAATAGAACCACCAACGGTTTCGTCGGCAAATTCGTATGGCTTAATAACACCAGCTTCATCGGGGGCGATGGGCTCCAAGAAGCCAATGATACGCGCAAACTGACCCGAACCACCGGACTGCTTTTTGTGGGTGTAGTTGATTTCAGCGCGACCACCGATTGTTTCACGGAAGTTCACCTGAGGCTTACCAACAATACATTCGCAGTTGAATTCGCGCTTCATACGCTCGACGTAGATTTCGAGGTGAAGCTCGCCCATACCGGAAATGATAGTTTCGCCCGATTCTTCGTCGCGGTGAACGCGGAAGGTTGGGTCTTCCTTGGTGAAGCGGTTGAGCGCCTTCGAGAAGTTTGCCTGGGCAGACTTATCCTTAGGAGCAACTGCGAGAGAGATAACCGCGTTGGGAACGAAGATCGACGACATGGTGTAGCGCACGATGCCATCGGTGAAGCTTTCACCCGAGGCACACTCAACACCAAACATGGCCACGATATCGCCAGCCACCGCTTCTTCGCACTCGACCATTTCGTTTGCGTTCATGCGCACCAAACGTGGAACCTTGACCTTTTTGTCACTGTTAACGTTCAGAATGGTGTCACCCTTGCGGATAGTACCTGAGTAGATGCGCATGTAAGTCAGCTGACCGAAACGTCCGTCTTCAAGCTTGAATGCAAGCATTGCAAGTGGGCCGTTTGGATCGTTCTTGATAACGAATTTCTCTTCGTTTTTATCCTGATTGAATGCGGTGTTCTCAACTTCAGTTGGGTTGGGCAGGTAGAAGCCCACTGCGTCGAGAAGGTTCTGCACACCCTTGTTCTTGAATGCAGAGCCGCACATGACGGGAGTGAAATCCAGAGAAAGTGTAGCCTTGCGCAGAACTGTGCGGATTTCTTGCTCAGAAATAGCTTCTTCTGCGAGGTATTTCTCGGCCAGGTTGTCGTCGAAGTCGGCCAGAGCGCCGAGCAGGTCGTTGCGCTTGGTGTGAGCGATGTCGACCATTTCTGCAGGGATGTCTTCAACGCGGATTTTCTCGCCGTTGGACCCGTCGTAGAAGTTGGCCTTCATAGTGATGAGGTCAACTACGCCTTTGAATTGGTCTTCAGCGCCAATTGGGATGTTGATCATCCATGCGTTGTGGTTGAGCTTCTCGCGCAGCTGTTCGCAAACGCGGTATGGGTTCGCGCCGGCGCGGTCCATTTTGTTGATGAACGCGATGCGTGGAACGTTGTAACGGCGCATCTGGCGGTCGACCGTGATGGACTGCGATTGCACGCCGGCCACCGAGCAGAGAACCAGAACGGCGCCGTCGAGAACGCGGAGTGCGCGCTCAACTTCAATGGTGAAGTCCACGTGTCCGGGGGTGTCAATGAGGTTGATTTCGAATTGGTTCCACTGGCAGAAGGTTGCAGCAGACTGAATCGTGATGCCCTTCTCGCGCTCGAGTTCCATGAAGTCCATGGTGGCACCCACGCCGGACTTGCCCTTCACTTCCTCAATTTTGTGAATCTTGCCCGTATAGAACAGGATACGCTCAGAAAGAGTAGTCTTTCCGGAGTCAATGTGAGCTGAGATACCAATATTGCGAACAATGGAGAGGTCTTTGCCTGTGGTCGCCATAATTGTCTAACTTCCATACAAGAATGATGGGAGAGATCGCTGAGCCTCCCGAAGGAGCCCAAAACACCCGCCCTCGATAACTGATCTCAATTTACTTTTCAATGTTTAGTGGTTCAGGATTTGGCAGTGATTCCAAACTGCCTCGTGAGCATCTGGGTGCGCCGTTCCTTCGCGCCCTCGACGAGCTCGGAAATCCACTGTGGTCCAAGGACTCCCTCGTACTCCCACAGCTTAGGGAACATACTAATAGAGGTCAGGCCAGGCAAAGTGTTCACTTCGTTGAATACAAAACGCCCCGTTTTGGTGCAATTCCAAAAATCAAGACGCGAGAGACCAGCCAGGGAGAATGCTCGCGCGAGTTTGCCTGCGAGCCCCCGCAGCTCTTCCATGCGCCTTGGGTCGAGGCGCGCTGGGATGAATTGTTCAGCACCATCGGCGGCCTGGTACTTGGCCTCGTAGGAATAGAAATCCTTCGGAGCAATCTCGCCCGCGACGGTGATGCGCGGGTGCACCCCGGTTCCTAAGAAGGCACACTCCACCTCGGTACCGGTCATGGGTTCTTCAATGAGCGCCTTGTCGTCGAAAGCCAGAGCTTCGTTAACATAGCGTGAGAGCTCACCCTCATCTTTGGCTCGGTTCACGCCCACAGCCGAGCCGAGTGAATTGGGCTTAACAAAACAGGGGAAGCCAATATTGTTCCGCACCCGCTCAATGACCCGCGATGCATGACTCTGCCAATCTTCCAATTCAACGAGTTCGTATTTTGCAACATGAATGCCGTTCTGCTTAGCCAGAACCTTTTGCAGGTGTTTGTCGATTCCAATAACGCTCGAGCGAATGTCACACCCGACATATGCGACCTCTGCCATTTCGAAGACCCCTTGGAGTCTGCCATCTTCGCCATTTGGCCCATGAAGCACTGGGAAGAAAACCCCAGCTTCCAAGTTCAGAAGGCGCACCTGGTATTCAGGAAGGGTTGAGAGTGTTTCTGTTCTGAAGGGTAGAATCAGGCTTTCAACCAAGTTTGCTTTGGGAAGTGTTCGCAAACGCCGACCTGCAATCATATCCGCAAGATCGGCTGGCTCAACGTCTTTGAAGTCATCGCTCGAAAAGGTTCCCTCGAGGCTGACGCAGGAGCCATCGCGGCGCAGGCCGATGGGAATGATACGATACTGCTTGGGCATCTGTTTAAGAATGAAGACAGCTGAGCGGAGTGAGATTTCATGTTCTGAAGAGCGGCCACCAAATAGCACTCCCACTGTGTTCTCTGCGTCGCGATGTCCCAGCATAGCCCCCCCCCTGGCCTGATTGAGTCTTTTGTCCGAAAGATTATCATGATGAACTGCCAAGAAAAACAATTTGGAGCGATTGGGAGACTTCATGCGTCAACTCTATGGGAAAAATGCTTACGAGCGACTCAAGAAATTGCATTGGGAGAAGGCTACAGAGCCAAAAGGTCTCTTTTGTTATTTTCTGTCTTTTACTGAAACATCTTCGATTCGATTTAAAACAACAGAATCGGTTATGGAACTCAAAAGAAGGCATCGTCTTGAAACCAAACAGGGCGTTATCTGTGATGCTCAATTTTATTCATCCTCAACCTCCCATGAAATCCTCGCAAATCTGCGCAAAGGAGTTGGGTTAATTATTGGTGACGCCGATTCCCTCGTCACACGTGACCTTACGATTTTTATTGATATCGCCCCTGAAACGCTGAACATCGTTGGCCTAGATGTTCTCTTAAGAACATTCTCTGAGACACTCGAGCTGAGCTGTTACACGCCGCGTGAACCTGAGCAGAACTGCGACTTGGTGGTGAATCTTGTTCTTCCAACCACGGCAGTCAGCTCGGTCGAGCAAAACTCTATTGAGAGCTATCTCGACGACGGCATTCACCGTGGCCAATCTCTCAATTATGCACGCTGGCTTGGTGATCTTCCGCCTAATGCGCTTTATCCGCAGAGTCTTGCCGCCATGATTGAGGAAAGACTCTCTCAAGTCGGCCAGGTCACAACGCTCAACGAACGCGAATTGGAAGCGCAAGGTTTTGGAGGGATCATCGCCGTCGGACAGGGCAGCAAAAATAGACCTCGTCTTGTGATTTTTGAAGCAGGACCGGAAAAACCTGAAAAGACAGTTGTGATTGTGGGCAAAGGAATCACCTTCGACACCGGTGGTTATTCCATCAAGGGTAAACAACACCACAATGAAATGAAGTACGACATGTGCGGTGCCGCGAATGCCGTTTCAGCTCTGGAAATCCTTGTGCCCATGTTGCCGGCTGTGCGCTTCGTGGGAATCATGCCACTGGCTGAGAACATGGTCAGCGCCGATGCTCAACGCCCAGGTGACGTTTATCAAGCTCACAATGGCAAGTGGGTTGAGGTATACAATACCGACGCAGAAGGGCGTTTGATTCTGGGAGATGCTTTGAGTTTTGCGGCGCAGTTCAGACCCGATGCGATTATCGATATTGCGACGCTCACAGGCGGAACAACTCACATTGCCGGCAACATGGCGGGAATTCTCTGCACGAACGATGAAAGTCTGTTGCCGTCGCTCAAAAGTGCGTGCCGTGAGGCTGGTGAAAAATTCGTTCACCTTGAGGTTCTCGACGAGGCCTTGGAGGATCTGAAGAGCGACGTGGCTGACCTGACCAACATGCACAATCGTTGGAGCTCGGGTGCCCCCACAATGTATGCTGCAGCATTCCTCAAGCAGTTTGTTCCAGCTGATACTCTCTGGGTTCATTTGGACATCGCGAACGTGGCCTGGAGTGGTCGCCCTTCAGCCTATCTGCGTAATCGAGGTGCAACCTCATACGGTGCCCGTTCCATGGTCAATATCGTTAAAGCGATCTGTGGCTGAGAGATCGAAAACGAGGCGTCGGCAGCTGAGTCTCGATGCCCACTTGATCTCTGCGAATCGCGCGGCGGAGATGTGTTGAAAAAGTTTTTTTCTGACCCCCTTGCCGAAAATTCACAAGGCAGGTACAAAATCACCATACACTACAAATGTATGGTTCCTCGTTCCTCAGTGCTGCGGTATCAAGCAGTTTCAGGCTGCCCACCGCCTTTCAACATAAGGAAACACGCAATGAGTGATCTCTCCAGCACCCAGGCCAATAAGTTCAAAGCCATAGAAGCTGCTTTCTCAGCCATTGAGAAGCAATTCGGAAAAGGCAGCATCATGCGCATGAACGGTGACTCCGTGGAAGGCGGTGAAATCGTCACCACGCCCACCGGTTCACTCAGCCTCGATGTGGCTCTTGGTGCAGGCGGCTTGCCACGCGGACGCATTGTTGAAATTTACGGAACTGAATCTAGCGGTAAAACCACCCTGACCCTTCACTCAATCGCAGAATGCCAAAAGGCAGGAGGCGTTGCTGCCTTTATCGATGCCGAGCACGCGCTCGACGTGAGCTATGCACGCCGCATCGGTGTCAATACAGCGGATCTCCTTGTCTCGCAGCCCGACTACGGCGAACAGGCTCTGGAAATCGTCGATATGCTGGTGCGCAGCGGTGCCGTTGACCTCATTGTGGTCGACTCCGTGGCAGCTCTGGTTCCCAAAGCAGAAATCGAAGGCGAAATGGGCGACAGCCACATGGGTCTGCACGCACGTCTCATGAGCCAGGCGCTGCGCAAGCTCACAGGCTCCATCTCGAAAAGCAACACCACAGTCATCTTCATTAACCAGATCCGTATGAAGATTGGTGTGATGTTCGGTAACCCAGAAACCACCACTGGTGGTCAGGCGCTCAAGTTCTACTCTTCGCTGCGTATGGAAGTGCGCCGTGCTTCAGCCATCAAAAATGGCGACGAAGTTGTTGGCAACCGCACCCGCGTGAAAATCGTGAAGAACAAGGTCGCAGCTCCCTTCCGCGAAGCTGAGTTCGACGTCATGTTCGGTACAGGTATCAGCCGCGAAGGCGACGTACTTGATCTCTCTGCAGAGCATGAAATTGTGCAGAAATCGGGAACATGGTTCACCTACGGACAAGAACGCCTGGGTCAAGGACGCGAGAACGCCAAGAACTATCTGCGTGAGCACCCCGAAACCATGGCGAAAATTGAAACTGAGGTGCGCAAGAAGCTTCTCGGCAAGACTCCCCACACTCCCGAAAAGGCAAGCGAGAAGAAAGGTGCGGAAGCACTTCCTGCAGCAACCAAAGCTCTTCCTGCACAGGCAGCAACTTCTGCTAAGCCGGCCGCAGCAGCAGCCGGTTCAGGGAAGCGCACAGGTGCTACGGCCACGGCTGACTGACACCTCACTGTACATTGACACTGCCATAAGAGGCGCGGGTGAAGACCTGCGCCTCTTGCTTTATATTTTTGGGGTTGCCTCTTCGCGCGGAGTTCACGCACCATGGCTCATCAGTCCGGCACCCCAACTCGACACCTCGCCCCCGAACATCTCCTGCAGCTATCTGCTCAAATCCATTCCAGCTCCGAGCAGGAGTCGCGTTTGGCTCTCGACCAGCTCGCACACAACAGCAGCAACGATTCGGCACGTGCACTCATCGATGCTTACCGCAACTGCCACTGGCGAGACACGCGTATCAGCCTGATTCGTGCTTTGGGAAAGAATGCGAGCGAGCGCGCCATCGACTTTCTTTTTCGCTGCGCACAAGAAGAAGACCTCGGGCTTGTGCAGGAGGCTCTTCTTGCACTCGGCGAAACAAGTGACCCTGTTGCTGCTACGTTCCTTCTCAACCGTTTAACGGATGCACCCATCTACTTGAAGGCCTATATCGTCAGTGCCCTCGCTAAGGTTCCCGACCTGCGCGCTGCCGAAGCACTGCGTGCCCTGCTCAAGACCAAGGAGGCCGCAGAACATCCACAACTCTTGCGCAACTGTGTTGTTGCTCTTTCCGAAATGAAGGACACACTCGTTCTCAATGATCTGATTTCAATGCTGCGCCAGCGCGCACAAACCAACGGGCATCAGCCCGATGCCACCGCGCTGACCCTCCTTTCTGGCATTGCAAAACTCTCTCGAAACCCTGCAGACCTGAACGAATTCGAACGCGCATTTGAAGGTGAAATGCTGCATCATCAGTATTTTCAACAATGCTCGACTCAGGTGACCTTTCGCCAACAATGGACTCTGGAGGATTATCTCGGGAAAATATTTTTCTCAGAGAATATCCAGAGATCCTTGCCTCTTGAGCTCAACTCCTTCCCGGTCAACGATATCGGAGAGGCTCTCTCCATGTTTGCAACCGAGGACAAGCACTTCAGCCGCTTGTGCCTCGCTCTTGCTTCGCTCATCGACACCGAGCAACACTATCGGCAATTTGTGCACTTTGACCGACTCAATGCAGAACAAACAATTCTTCTTATGGGAAGCTTGGCGATGCACCGTGCGCCCTTTGCGCGTGAGCTGTGTCATCAAATCTTTGAAACACAACTTAAGAATGTTTTGGGCAACGCACAGGCTTCCGAACTCTTTTCTGCTTGGCTGCGTGCGATTATTTGTGTTGAGAAAGACCCCACAGCCCTGCTCAGTGAGCTTCTCAACGCTCCAGATTTCCTTTCAGCCTGGCACGAACGCAACAAAGTCGAACTCATCAATGCATTTGTGAGCTGCTCATTGGCACTCAAAGTAGAGCGCAGTTGGCCCAAGAAGACACTGCAGCAACTTTCTGAACTCATCCACAAAGAGAGTAGCGCACTTGTTCTTGGGCGCTGGATTAGGGCACAGGGTGAACTCGGACTCATTGATTTGAAGTGGAGCGAGGAACTCTTAAATAGGGTTCTGCAATCGCCCGCCCTGTGTGCGAGTGCGTTGCTGATGCTTGAACGCGAGAATGAGCATCAGAATACGGGACTCCTGCGCGCATTACAGAAATCTAACGCAAAGAACGCTGATACTCTTGCTCCCTTTCTGAGAGCCTGCGCACGGCTAAAAAACACTGAAAAAGATCTCCCCGCAGATGAAATCATTCAAACAGCTCTGGCCTCTGCGCGCAGCGACGACCAACTTGCGGCTCTTGCCTGCCTCACGGCTCATCCACGTCTTGCTTTTCTGGATAAGGTCACCACTCTGTGCTCCCCGGATGCAGAAAATAAGCAAGTTGTAGTCGCTGCAATTGTAGCTGCACGGAGCTACAGGAATGAGAAGAGTGTTGATAGTCTTGTACGCTGCCTCATGTCTACTCACCGCGTCCTTGCGGGTCGCGCGCTCGATACACTCCTTGCCATCGAACACTCAACTGCAAGACATGCGGTTGTCGCCTACTTTGTGCAACACCTCTCCGACAGTTCAATCACAGACAAAGTGCTGCGCAGCCTTAAAGCACCATTGCAAGGCGATGCGCAAGTCGCAGCTTTGCTTGAAGCAGCGACCGAGCATACTGGAAATGCGAGCCTGAAAGACGACATTTTTGAACTGGCACAACGCTTGCGCTCTGGCTCCCAAGACACAACCGCTGCGCTCCCGAACAGCGATGTTATCCGCGGCCTCGATAAGCGCCTGGAAGAAAAAATCGCGGACTACAATAAACTTACAGACCCCATCAAAGCCTCGCTGCGTAGCGCAGAGCTGCCTCTTCTGCAGCCCGAACTCTTTGAAGGCAGCGTCGACAAATCTGCCTCGGTTGTTCAGTACTGCAAGGCCATCGACCTCGCGCTCGAGAGGGATTTCGGCCAAAAACTGCTTTTTCCGAAGATGGAACAGCAGTTGCACCTGTTCCAAAACATCTTGCACAAAGCTGAACTGGATCAGGAATCTCCGAACATCAATCTCGTGATTCACTACTTCGGTGCCCAACATGTTTTCGATCTCAATACATTTCCTTCAACCAAGATGATGATGATTTGCCGCAGTATTTTGAGCGGACGCATTCTACGCGAAAGAACACAAGTCATTGATGGTCTTAAAGCTTGGGCTGTGATTCTCATGCTTTTCTCTGGTCATGAAAAACTTTGGGGAGCCTCCCAAATGAAAAAAGACCCTTTGCTTTACAATCAACTGGCGCACAAACTCGTTCTTCTGCAAGATTTGCGCAATCCGGCTGCACACAGACAAACCATGCTTGCCCTCGCACCGCTCAGCGAAATCCGTAAAGAGGTTTTCAACGTTTTTGCACAGATGAAGAAGGCATTTGAATCACACTAATTGCCGGGGAAGAAGCGAGACAAACCTCGCTTCAAAAAGCGGCGCAGGTTTTCTGGTCCCCAAAACCACAACAGTACAGCGGCCACTGTTCCCCAAATTCCACCCAGCACAACCAGCCAAAGAAGTGCGTGCGTGAAACGGCCAGTGCCCAAAATTCCCCAAAGCTGAGCCTCTGGAAGCCAGGCATTCTTTGCCAGAAACACACCAACAATGCCAATAACAAAAGCGCTGGTGCCAAGACACAAGAGCTGTGTGCGGAGACGGCGGCCAGCGCTGCCGTGCAACGCATCAAGAGCAAGGTCACGATGCGAGGCAACGCGATTTAGGAAATACCAATTGAACACAAAATCGATTGCAGCAGAAATACTGTTAGACAAGCCCAAGCCGATGATTCCTAAACGCGGCGCAAGCAATGCACTGAGAGTGGCATTGAGGCTCAAGTAGATGAACGCGTTGATCACGGAGCGGCGCACATCGTTCAGTGCGAAAAACCCTTGCATCAGAACCTTACTGCCGGAGTTAAAGACCATGCCAATGGCATAAGCACACACGGCAACAGCGTTTTGAACCGAATCCAGTGCTGTGACCTTTCCATGTTCAAGAAGTCCCACACAGAAGGGCACAGCCAAGGTTGCAAACGCCAACAATGACAACCACGAGAGCCAAACAGCACCGGCCAAGCTATCTGAGAGAAGCACACCCAGACGCTTCGAATCGCGTTCCTGCACTGCCTGAGCCAACATCGGCAAACTAGCGAAACTCGCAGCCACCCCAAAAAGGCCAACAGGCACAAGAATAATCACCTGGGCATTGGTGATATAGGTGATTGCACCCTCGCCCGCCGCGGTTGCAAAATGAGTGTTGACGAAAAGAGCCAGCGACAGTGCTCCCTGGCTTACTGCGCGCGGAGCCATCATGAGCAGCATGGAGCGCAATTCAGGCCGAGCCCACCACTCTTTTGGCGAGAAACAAGGCCAAGGAAAAAGACCGTCGCGCACGAGCGGTGTGAGCTGATAAAAAAATTGCAAAAGGCCGCCAGCCAAAGTCCCATAGGCCAACCCCAGAACGGGATCCAACGCAAAGACCTGTGCAAGCGTTCCTCCCGAAAGCGCTCCCGCAATGGTACCCACATTAAAAAAAGCTGACGCGATAGTCGCTCTGAAGGTTTGACCGCGATTGCCCAGCAGACTCATGGCCAAAGCAGAAAGCATCGCGATTGGAAGATAAAAAACGAGAATGCGAAAACAATCGACCGCAAGCACGAAACCGCCCCGGGCGTGGAACGATTCCGAAGTCACGGCGGCTACGATGGGTTGCGCGAAAACAGCACCCAGAAGTGAAATGAGCAACGTCACACAAAGAAAAAAGCCACTGACAACGGCTACAAGGGAACGTACGGTGTTGTGTCCGCGGCCTTGTGCCTCAACAAGTTCTTTGGTGAAGGCCGAAGAAAGAGCTCCTTCGGCAAAAAGATCGCGCAGCACAGAGGGAAAACGAAGTGCAACATTGAAGGCATCGAGGCGCGTGCTCGCACCAAACACCGCATTCACAACCTGCGAACGAAAAACCCCCGAAAAACGTGATAACAAAACTCCCAATGAGGCATAGGCCGAGCGTTTTGCCAGATTCGTTCTCTCGCTTGAATTGGGCTTCTCAATGTCACTCATCGGAACAATCTCGTAGGTCGGAAAAATACACTCATCCGAGCTTACATGATTGGTACAAAATCACGAAACTAGAATTTGAGATGGAAGAGGCGTTTGACCGCAAAAAAGCGCAAATAGATTCTCAAGAACGCGCGCACCCATGGCCGTGCGCGTCTCAACTGTGGCTGAACCCAAATGCGGAAGCACAAGCAACCGTGGGACTCCTCGCAATGCCTCGGAAAGCTTTGGCTCACCACAAAAGACATCCAAACCCGCACCAAACAAATGCCTCGATCGCAGCGCAGCCGCCAAGGCCGCTTCATCAACAACTTCACCGCGTGCTGTGTTGATAACCATTGAGCCCTGTTTTAGGGCACCGAGACGATCTGCATTCAACCAACCACGCGTTGCCGGTGTAAGTGGACAGTGCAACGAGAGAACATCGGTTCGTGCAAGAAACTCTGCTTCTGGATATCTCTCGATCGGCATCTCTGTTGGCGCTGCTTGGGCTGCCAGCTCAGAGAACGACGTCAGCGCAATAACATGCATGCCCAGAGCCCTAGCTCGCAAAGCCACCCGTCGGCCAATATCTCCGAAGCCAACAATTCCGAGCGTGCGACCGGCTAAATCCACCCCCAGTCCGTAGCGCGGCGACCAACCAGGAAAACAACTCTGTGTGTGCATTTCGACTGCTCGTGGGAAAACGTCTCGAGCAACCATGAGCATTAAAAGCAGGGTCAAGTCAGCGGTCGCATCGCCAAGGACATGGGGGGTATTGGTGACTGCGATATCCAAAGTCCGTGCTGCAGAGACATCAATATTGTTGAAACCAACAGCGTAATTGGCGACCAAATCTAAATGCGGCATCTTAAGCTTCATTGCAGACAACGTGCTGTGGTCAAGCTTATCCGTCAGCACAGAAACAACTGCCCGAGCAGCGCTCAATTGTTCCTCAGGCATCACACTCAGACGTTCAAGAATCGAATTTCCTGATGGTAAAAGAACCGTTCTGAATGAATTCCCTCTTATTTCAACAACACCCACAGGAATACCTGGAAAATCACTTGAAAGAAAAACGACGGGCAACATTATGCGCCTCATTGCAGAAAGAACTTAAACTTCGGAGTCACCGAGAAGGTCTTTGACCGTCTCAAGAACTTCAATCACTGGGTTAGGAATCTTTCGCTCGGCTGTGCACAACCACACTTCCTCCATGACACCGTGCAAGGTTCCGAGAGCGATCAACTGATTGTCTGCCAACAGATCGTTCACAGCCACCAGAGGCACAGCAATCAAACCTACACCCGAAGCAGCCAATGATTTCTGCACTGCGGTGTCTTGTGCTTCGACCACGATTTGAGGCGTGACGCGCTGTTCGCTCAGCCAGCGCTCAACCTCATGGCGCGTGCGGCTGTGGCTTGTGGGCATGACTATGGGTTGCCCCGAGAGCGAGTGAGGAAAATTCTTTTTGAGCGAAGAAAATTTGGGCGCACCGAAAAATGCAATGGGCAACGAAGCAATGCGTCGCGAACGTAGGCCTTTAAGGTCTTCAGCAAATGGCATTTGGTTGGCAATCACCAAGTCCAAATTGTGATGAGCGAGCTCGGTCAGCAGGGAGGAGGCATGCCCCTCTGAAATCCTAATTTTGCATGGAAAAAGCTCGCTCATGCGGTGAACAATAGCAACAACAATTTTCTTCGGAAGACAATCCTGAAGCCCAACGTTAACCATCACCCGCCTGGAGAGTGAACCGTCGGCCAAGACCTGCAAAAGTTCATTGCCCAAATCCGAAATCTGGTTTGCGTAAGCCAAAACGACTCGCCCAGCCTCGGTGAGAACCAATTTTCGCCCCGTGCGTTCGAAGAGCTCGTGCCCCAAAGTTGATTCGAACGTCTTGAGCTGCGCACTGAGCGCTGGCTGGCCGACGTTGAGTTTCTCGGAAGCACGCGCGATCCCGCCTTCATTGGCAATTGTGCGAAAATAGAGAAGATGATGGTAGTTCAGCCAGCTCATTGAGACCTCTTCGATAAAATCGAATCGAATATATCTATTTATGTTATATAATCAAATCACTAACGAGCGATACTTCACAACGCGGGACTTGAAGCGTAGGAAATTCGCGAACCTCCATTTCCAGGTTCATATCCCTCAACTTTTTGCAGACAGAGGTCGCAGTGGGCGAAGTTCAACTATCATTTTGGGTTCTTTTCCACGTTTTCGTGCTGGCCATGCTCGCACTCGACTTGGGAGTGTTTCACAGGCAGTCGCATATCGTTTCAATCAAAGAAGCGCTGAGCTGGTCGGCCGTCTGGGTTGCCCTCGCTCTCATTTTCAATGTTTGGATTTACAATGAGTTCGGCAAGCAGGCCGGCATTGAATTCTTTACGGGTTACCTTGTTGAAAAATCCCTGAGTGTCGACAACATTTTTGTCTTCACGATGATCTTTGCAGCAATGCAAATCCCACGTATCCACCAACACCGTGTGCTCTTTTGGGGTGTTCTCACTGCGTTGGTGCTGCGCGCAATTATGATTATCGCAGGCGTAAAGCTCATTCAGACTTTTCACTGGACCATCTACCTGTTTGGTGCACTGTTGATTGTAACTGCAATCAAAATGCTCAAAGACTCTGAAACTAAAGAACTCGACCTCGAAAAAAGCTTGCCCTTGCGTATTTTGAGAAAATTCATTCCGGTCACAACCAAGCTCGACGGCGAGAAGTTTCTCACCAAAGGAGACAACGGAAAGTGGGTTGCTACGCCTTTGATGGCAGCACTCATTTTGGTTGAAGCAAGCGATATCGTTTTCGCCGTTGACTCGATTCCAGCCATTCTGGCGATTTCAAAAGAACCCTTCATCGTTTACACGTCCAACGTGTTTGCAATCCTTGGTCTGCGGTCGCTTTATTTTGTGCTCGCTGACCTGGCCAACCGCTTTGCTCACCTGAAGTTCGGTTTGTCGGCCGTGCTTCTGTTTGTGGGTACAAAGATGTGCTTGGTCGACTTCATCAAAATTCCACCGTTCGTTTCACTTGCTATCATTGCGACTTTGCTTGGGCTTTCCATCATCACCTCGCTCATTAAATCGTCCCACCAAGACAAAACCCAACCCTGAACTCTATCCCGCCGGAAACACTTCAATAAACTCCAAGCAAGCGAATACCTTGTGAGGCCTCTCAAGCTTCACAGGGTTTTTACCGATCGAACCCGAACACAATGTGGGAGATGGCTATGAGAGTTTCGCTCCTTGGGCGTGGAGCCTTTTTGCTCATGTTGGCGGCATGCAGCGGCACACAGTACAATGGTTCTCAAAATGCGCTTTCAACGACAAATAGTAGTGGTTCTCCTTCCGCTCCGCCTGGGAGCCCTCAATCGGGCAATCAAGGAGGGTACGGAGTTATTCCACCGGTACCGGTTATGGGATCGTATTTAACAGGTATCCTGACTGACCATGAAGGGGCTCCCGTTGCCGATGCTGGCTTTAAAATTTTGCAGACAGGGCACGCAGGTAAAACAAGCAGCGACGGCCAATTTCAAATTCCTGTGCAGTCTGTGCCCTCGGGCCAGGTCACGTTTGAGATTGCACGACCAGCTAAAAGTAAAATTGAGCTTGAAACCTCTCTCCCACCTGAACTGAGAGCGCTCGTGGAGAGCGCCAAGAACGCTCCTACGCAGAGGCTACAGCTCGATCGGAGGCTTGCGCTTGCAATTCCTGCTGTGAGTTTCCCCCCACAGACTGGTTCAGGCGATGGCACCTCTCCAGGCGGCGCAACATATGTGCCGCGAATTCAGGTCTCAGCGAATGCACTTCCGATGGCAACAGGCGGAAAGGCCTACTCGAGCTTTCTGAGTGTTTACGACGAGAGCAGTTTGAATTCAGCCCGGTACGGATGGGTTCAGAAGAATGCACCCTTGGGCGTGGTGCGCATCGCTTTCGCAAATTCGGGCGACACGCTCGCAAAGTGGAATGGAAGCATAGATGAGGGTTTTAGAGCTGCCGGTGGACAATTCATCACCAACTTCGCTGCCTGCACCGACAAGCAATACACAGAGGCCAGTGGTGAATTCGGAGCGGCAGCTGCTGGCCAATGCGGCATGACGATGCTTGAGCCACCACTTTCAAGAACAGAACCGAACTATTTCCGAATCAGCGTTGAGACGCCCACAGAAATTAAGCTCTCAATTATTTTCCAAGCCAAATTCATGTATCAATAAAAAAAGGTGGGGACACGCCCCACCCTTAAGGCAAGATATACCCTCCGGGGATCAACGTGCGTTGCTCCATGCTGCACGCGCTTGGCTTATCAAATGATTCCACTGACCAGAAATTAAGCCCTTTGCACTGCTCGATGGCGAAACTGACTCGAGAGCAAGGGTCGTATTGTTCAGGTTTCCGGTAAGCGTTTCACCTGCACCAGTCAACGAATAGCTCGGAGCAGTATCAGCACCGGTGTAAGTGAGTGTACCTGTGAAGTTGTTGATGCTGACTTTATAAGCACCACCTGCAAACCATGTTGCCGTAGAGCTCGCGCCATTCAACAGATTTGAGGATTCAAATACCGTGAGATTCTTTTTAATCATTCCACCAAAATTAACAGCAGAATAATTCATCGTCAGGCACCCGTTTGACTGGTAACCGGCAGCAACCTTCGTCTGCGTGCACGCATCACCTTCTTTGGTGAACTGAGCCATCTTCATGTTCACCTCGAAAGCCTTATCGCCTGTCTCAGGTGATTTGAGAATAAAAGATGCGTTTACGAAAGTCTTGATCGATTCGAGCGCCCTACACTTCGATTCAATCGGAGACGGGAGCGAGTCATCTACACCCAGACCAATTTCATCAATTTTCTTACCTTGAAACTCAGAGAAATCAGCTCCAGGACAAGTGATATTGAACACAAAGCGCATCGCAAATTGACCGCCATCGACAGACTGGCTGCCGCCACCTGCCTGTCCACTACTTGCTGCCTGCTCTTTGAGGCACTGCAAAATATCGATATTGGCATCAACGTTTATGGTTGAGCCATCAACGATTTTGATAGTTGGCTGGTTCTTCTTCTCACAGGCTTCAAAGGGGTCATTGTCATCAGAATCACCATCGCCCGTTGGTGTTGAGGCAGTGTCAGGCTTATTGTCGTAAATCGCACTCGACTCTTTCAATCCCTTAAGAGCGTCTGTTCCAGAAAGTTGGTCAAACGTGAGATTGGAGAAATCAGCCGGCTTAAGAAATGCTCCCGTGGTCGAAGCACCACCGGACTCCTTCTTACTACAAGCAACCGCAAGAAGAGCCAAAGAAAAAACAGAAACCATTTGAATATAACGAACAAACCTCCCTGAAAGTTCAGCCAGTAGCATATCAGGTAGATTGAAAAGGCAAAAATTCAGACTGCTCAGAAATTTGAACGCAAACAAATTCAGCGCGCTGACGCACTGCAATCACGCGCGCAACGCCATTTGGTATAGCACGCGTTGCCACCGCCATTGTCGAGGCAAATGCGCAGTGCAGATGCATTGCATGCTTGAGAAAAATCCACACAACCGAGACTTGGATAACAATCTTTACGGCCTGATTGAATGCAAGCATCGAGTTCGGGCACACGGCACCCACCACACGCCGCAGGATTCGAAACCGGAGATGATTCTGCTGCCGGTGATACAACCGTGCTGGCTGGAGTCGCACCCATCACAGAGCGTGAGCCCATGCCCGCAAGCCCCGCCACCACCGGAGGCTGCGCTCTAAGTTCACGAGCAGTATCAGCAATCCACTTGGCCATCTCAGGAGAAGAGAGATCAGTATAAATAACGCGCCCAGAGGCGTTGCCACGCGATACTAAGCCTGCAGCAAACCACAGACCTTGGCGGCTCACGTACGCTGGCCCCCCGGAATCACCGTAGTAGGGAGAGGCACCGTCTTTAGGACGTCGGATGGTGAACTCCGATTGTGAATCCATGCTTTGGATTTCTGCCCAGCCCGCAAGCAGCTTGCCGCCACTTTCGTTGGTCTCAGTTGCTCCGTATCCAGCAACAAGAAGACGCGAAAGCACACTCAGCGCGTTGGCCGGCGCGAGCGCAACAGGTTTGCCAAAGGGCTCGAGTGATTCCTTCACCCGGAGCAGCGCAATGTCGGGTGAGCCGAGCCGAGTGAAGCTTGGGTGTTTCTTCCATTGCACGACATCCACGGACTTATTCTTGGCTAGCCCGGGGCGCCCGAGCGCCTGCGCTAGCACTTTAACAAGTGCTGGCTCGCGTAGTCCTTTATCGGGGTCTGCAATGCAATGTGCAGCGGTCAAAACCAAATCATCGGAAACAACAACGCCCGTGCATCGCGATGAAGTCGAACTTTCGCTGGGTGCCACGAATACAGCAACGTCAACCGTTGCAGGAGGAATATCGAGCTCGTAAGTCACGGCTTCGGTCTGACCCAACATGTTGGGCAGCGACTCGGCGCGCTTGAACTTGCATCCCACAAGCAGCAAAAGCAGGGGCAAAACTAACTTCACTTTTACTCCTCATGCCCACCGCGCGAGTCACGAATACTTGGCTTCGGAGTGCGCAAGGTGGATGTATCGAGCTGCTTGATTTGCCGAGAGAGTTGCACTGAATTGTGAACTAACTCTTTAACCGATCTCTTAATGTACCGCGATCGCTTGAAGAGTTCGACGTTATTTTCCATATCTTCCTGAATCCAACCGCGGCTCCAAGCTACAAAATTGAACGGCGGAAACACAAAACCAATATCTGTGAAGAACGTATTCAGTTGCCCAACCACACTCTGGATGTTGTCCTGGCCTCCTGTCACAATGAAGGAGGCGACTTTGTTCTTGATGAGCACTTTGTCGTGCAAGGTGATTTGGTTCTGCACCGTGTTGAGCCGCTCTACCATCTTGTAATACAAAGACGAGGCGTTGCCCCAGCGGATAGGAGTCGCAAGGAAAACAACGTCAGCCCACAACACCAAGTCCCTGTAAACTTGCGTCATGCCATCTGAGGCATCCATGTCCGTAATAGAGCACGGCCAGGTGCAGGCCTGCTCGTGCCGGCTGTAATAGCCTTCGCAATGTCTGAATTTGAGATCACGCAGTTTGAGCATTTTGGTGTTCGCGCCATGTTCGGTTTTTGCAATCTGCAGTGCTTGTTCAAGGGCGTACTCAGACGTCGATGGACGTGGTAGTTCAGGGTTAAGGTTGGTTGTTGAAATTCCAAGGACGTTGAGCGACGCGGGCGTCGTTTGATAGCGCAAGTGGCGCAAGTCTTCGACCGGGTCATGATCGTGCTCAGCGCGAAAAGCGGGAGTGGCTGGCTTCTCGGATACGAGAATTTCGCCGTTTTCAACCTTTACCTCGTAGGTCGACTGACAATCCTTAAAACCAGCAGGCGCCTTGCCTGTGACAATGTTGTACTGCCAACCGTGCCACGGGCAGGCGATATAGGGTTCGCCCTCAATCTCTTGAATAAAGCCATCACCTAGGCTACCGCCACGGTGCAAGCAGGCATTCCCCAAAGCAGTGATCTTTCCTCTGTAGTGAAACAGCGCAATTCTCTTACCTTTGAAATCAACTGGGCGATGAGAATTTTCGGGGAGTTCCGAGAGATCAAGAACTTTGGAAAACGTCATGGCAACACCTCGAGGAATAAAAACAGCAGCCAAACAAAAAAACAAAAATACTTGGCTAGAATTAAAACACTCGATGCTGCCCTTGTGAACGTCAAAAAAACTTCAATCACAATCCATGAACTACTCCAAGTCTTACGGGAAGGTTCACCCGTTCGCCTTTGACAGCTTGGCACAGTTCGTGATGAACTTTTGAGCGCGGATATTTGACTTCAGCGTATCGCTCGTCCCTATTGCTTCAAACAACAGAGAGAGACTCATGAACATCAAAGCAGGCTTCTGCGGGACTGTCGGGAACACACCTCTCATTGAAATTCCGAGTCTCTCCAAACTCACCGGCTGCAGAATTCTTGGCAAAGCCGAATTCCTCAACCCGGGTGGTTCGGTCAAAGACCGCGCAGCACTCGGGATTGTTCTCGACGCCATTGCCTCCGGGAGATTAAAACCCGGTGGAACGATTATTGAGGGCACCGCTGGCAACACAGGCATCGGCTTGACCCATGTTGCAAATGCTTTGGGATACAAAACTGTGATTGTGATTCCCAACACCCAATCGCAGGAAAAAATCGATTACCTGCTTGCCATTGGTGCTGATGTCCGCCCTGTACCTGCCGTGCCCTACTCCAACCCAGAGAACTTTAATCATGTGGCCTGCCGTCTCGCAGAGGAGCTCCCCAACGCCGTATGGGCCAACCAATTCGACAACGTCGCCAACCGCATCTACCACGAGCAGACCACAGGACCAGAGATCTGGCAGCAAACACAAGGCACAATTGACGCTTTTGTTACGGCTGTAGGCTCGGGCGGAACCCTCGCAGGAGTATCGCGCTACCTCAAATCGCAGCGCTCAAGTGTTCACACTGTGTGTGTCGATCCGTATGGCGCAGCGATGTACAGCTGGTTTAAAAAAGGACACCTCGAAGATGTGGTCGGAGGTTCCATCACCGAGGGAATCGGGCAGATGCGTGTGACGGCCAACCTGGAAAATGCACCCATCGATGATGCCATCCGCATTCCCGATGCGCCGGTTTTGGAGATGGTTCACTACCTCGCATATCACGAGGGTCTCTTCCTGGGCTCATCGGCCGCGTTGAATGTTCTGGGAGCCGTGCAGATGGCTCGCAAACTGGGACCGGGCAAAACAGTGGTCACTATTCTTTGCGATGGCGCTGGGCGATATCTGAGTCGGCTCTTCAATGAGCAATGGCTCAACGAAAAAGGCCTCAAGCCGAAAGCTCGAGGCCTTGAGTTCATAGAGTCAGAAAGCAGCATTGCCAGCTGCTGAAACTCATTTTTCTTTAATAATGTGCCAAACGTCTTTGAACTTATCGCCGGTCATGTCCCCGGCTTTTTTGTCGTTGACCCAAAGGTAAAGGGGTTTGCCTTTGTGTGCCCACTGCTTGCTGCCGTCATCGCGGGTGATGACCTTAAAGTCGCCCATATCTTTGGAATCACTTGAAGCGACAAGTGCCGGCCATGCCTGAATGCAGCCATCGTTGCACACACTTTTTCCTGAATCAGCGACATCCTTATCAAAAGTATAGAGGGTCATGCCATTGTGATCCACAAGCATTCCCTTCACAAACTTGGCAGGAGCGGAGTTGGCCTTGGCTGCACCCTTCTTGGCCTTGGCAGCGAGAGCGGGAACAGAAATGAGCGACGCAATTGAAGCAAAAACAACCAATGAACGCATAATAACCTCCATTTTACTCAGCTACGGGGATCTTTTTGTTACGTTGTTTGTCTTGGTACATGGCAGTGTCTGCCAGCTTCATGAGTTTCGCAAGGTCATTCGAATGGTCAGGAAATGCAGCGTGTCCAATACTCGTGCCCACCTGAAGAATGACACCTCCGTAAGTGATCGGAATGCGCACAGCGTCACGAATCTTAGACATCACGGCATCGATATCGATCGTGTTTGAGCCCACCATGAGGATGCAAAACTCGTCTCCACCCAGGCGTGCCACAAGGTCGGAATTGCGGGTTGAATCGCGTAGCCTGCGCCCCACTTCTTGGAGCACGGCATCTCCTGCCTCATGACCATGAGTGTCATTGACAGCTTTGAAACCATTGAGGTCTAAGTAGAGAAGGTGCGCGCGCTGGCCTGTTTGCGAGCAGACCTCAAGAGCAAAACTTCCTTCGTCTAAAAATCCAGTTCTGTTCAGAAGTCCGGTCATGGTATCGATCTTGGCTCTCTGCTCGGCCAATTTCTCTCGGTTGAAGGTTGCAATCGAGATACCACCCACAAGGAAAAGTCCCAGGAATGAAATTGCAATCGCTTTGTTTAAGGAAGAACGGCTGTTCTGACTTGCAATCGATTCCACGCGTCCCAGTGGAACGTAAGCTTCAATGGCTCCCATGAGCTCACCCAGTTTAAAGCTCTTACCCGGCTCGATGCCGATTTCTACGCGCCGTGTCATGACATCTGCACGCTGTTCGAATGCATTGTGACACGAGACACACCCGCTTGAAACAGCAGGGTCTGCCGTTAGAAAACGCAGCACTCGCTCGCCATTGATATCGTCGATGCGCCACACAGGAACGAACTTGCTGTTCATCCCAGTCAACGACAATTGCTGCTTTTCTAGCTCGGCAAAGGCCCAACGCTGAAAATCATCCGAAAGGCCACTGCTCGGGTTGATATTCCACTTGGAAATTGAACGATACTTGTAGAGACCCCAATTCTTCTCGTTCACCTCATGCGCCATCAGCCGCAGGAACTGTGCCGGAATAGGTGCTGCTCCAAGGGTGCTCTCGTAACTGTGGGTGACCGGCACGCCCTCGCGGCTGAGTTTGTCGACCACATTCCGCGCATACACTGCACGAGCTGCAATGGCCTGCTCGGTCACAACTTTTGCCACACGAACGGCCTCTGCTTCTATGATTGACTGCTGTGCAGAAACGACACCGAGGTAGCTCGAAAAGACAAGAACAGAGACAACCCCAACGAAGGTCAAGCACAAAAACACCATCTGTTTTCGCTTGCGCTCAAACTTCGCCAACAAAATTTGCCGCGACATACACCACAACCTCTCCGCTTGCGATGCGGGAGATTCGGGATAAAACCAGGAAAGCTTGAGGTAGATGCTAAAAAAAAGATAACCTACGAAAAGAACTCGCTAAAACAAAGGAAGAAGTCTATTTTTATCGCTTCTTAGCTTTAAGCTGAAGCGCAGCCATTGTCAGGCCACCCTCTGAACCATCGACAAAATGAAAATGCTTTTTCTCACTCGAAGAATCCAGATGACACACGACCAGCGCTGATTCTGCGCGCTGAACCCCAAAAAAAAGCGAACCCTGCGTCTCTTGATGCTCCAGTTCTGCAACAAATCGCTGGTACTCAGCCAGTTTAAGGTCAACGATCAGATAGAGGGATCCATTAAATTTTAACCAATCCGATTGCACCAACATATCCTGCATGTATGAGCTCGGTCGTCCGGTCATGGCATTTTGAACATCGAATCGAAAGACAAAGGTCGTTAGAATATTCTCTTTTATTGATTCCCAAAATTTAGAGAACCTCTCCCGCCAACTGTTGCCGGTCATTTTCAAACCAGCTTCAATCCTCCAGGTTTTTGGAAGCCACGAGCGGCGCGCATTTTCTCTTTGGAGCGGCCGAAACTCTTCCAAGTGACCATCTTGAGCCAGCACAGAAAACAAATGGTTGAACAGCCCTCTGCTTTCACTCAGAGGCAAGCGTGGTTCAATAATAAAACTGTAAATGCTCCCCCTCAGCGCATTGAAGGGAAGCAGCCGACAGGAAAGCCCAGCAACATTCACTTTTGAAAAGTTCAGAAAAGAGGACATCTCATCAAAGTGGCTGTCGCGCTCCTTTATCAATTTATCTGCCAGAGAAACTCCATCACCCTGCAGAAAATAAATTTTCTCTTCTGCCCCGCAGTCCTGCGTGCGCACAAACACATCCGTATTCTGCGCGCGCAGCTCGGACACACGCACTTCACCCACCCGAACACTCAGCTTAAATTGGACTCGGGCCATTGTTTGAACTGCTTCCAAAACGTCTTTGAGCTTGGCAAGATGTTCATCCGGAACGAGAAACGTTGCACCATCACCACCAAAAACATAAGGAATGACGCCTGCTGGGAAATTATTCCGAACCGCCGCAATGCACGCAGCACCAACCATATTCACTAAGCGCTGCTCGCCCCGTTGAATTGCTGCCGTAGAGCCGCGCACATCGGCGATAACAACAGAAGAGCTATCGGGCGCTGCAGTGGAGAGGGCCGATTCCGTAATTTTGTCAGCAAACATAACTTTTGTCCCCGACGAATGGTTGGCTTTGGGGCTCCTCTATTCATAACCGTTGTGGGGTATTCGGCGAAAGGGCTGCTCAACTTAAAAAATATCTGCCAAACGCAATAATGGAAGTGGGATCGCAGCCATTCATTTTCCCTGATCGCAAAAACATATTTAAGTTCATCCCTCAAAAATCGGGAGCGATAAATTTCCTTAATCAGATGGGTTGTGTTAACTTTCAACCCGTAAACAAATTTAAATTTTTCTCAAGAGACAAGACTATGAAGTCTGCCCATGGGTTCGTGATTTTTTGCGTCTTTATTTTTTCCGCGTGTACGACCACCCGGGTTGTCAGTGTCAGCCCACGCAGGGGTGGAGTTATTGCTATACGTCAGGGGATTTTTGGTGGAGATGCCCGTGATCAAGCTGAATCAGTGATGAGATCCAACTGCAGAGGTCCGTTCAAGATTGTAAAAGAGTCAGAAGCTGTCGTAGGTTCGGTCAGTAACACGCAAGGGCAGTCAACCGGGCAAATTAATTCTAATTTTGACACAAATTTTAATAGCAATTCTTCGTCCACCACGACAAGCAGCAACGTAACCGAATGGCGACTCACGTACGTTTGTAGAAAGTAAGTCAACAGCCATTTTTTCGCAGAATTTTCAGGTTAAAAACCCTAGGCAGGGGAAACCATCATTATTGACTCTCAAAGGCCTTGATTTCTAACTTGGCCCGATCAAGGGCTCCGGGAATCGCGTTCTTCAAGTTTTTGATGAACGGACGAAAGTCTTTGGCGTGAATAATCAACTCACGCTCCAAATTAAAGAGCCTCCAGCACTCATCGGGATGATCTCCCACAATGCCCTCAGCAATTGGAATTTCATTGACCCGTCCCCATGGATCTGCGGAGGTTTGAACCTTGGGCAGTGCGCTATCAATTGCAGACCTGCACTTCTTTAATGAATCCAGACTATCGGCGGCCGAACTCGACCTCAATCGTCTTGCCCGAGTATTGAGTAATGACCGAGGTTCAAAACCAGCGCGTACACAGTACTCCAAGCCCACCTCATCAGCCTCCCGTTCTGCCCAAGTGATGAAGACTTCCCGAGGAACTGAATCTGAAATAAATTTATATATTGCATATTCTTGTGCCGGTATTTGAGCTCTGTGGAGTTCGAATCTCTCGCCCTCCAGACTGGTCTTTTTTTGTTCTAATTCTTTCAGCCGAAGGCAGTCCACTGTGCTGCAACGCTGATACCATTCCAATGCTTTTCTTGCCCCTTCAGGACTTGCCTTTGCCTGATTTATTATTTCAGCTGGAACCGCTCTTTTAATTACACCTTGATATTCGGAGTTCAGTTTCTCGTTCTCCAGACCAAGAGCAGCGTATCGTTGATTCATTTGGTCGAGTTTATTTTTCAACTCGCGGTATCCGGCCTTTTGATCGAGCTGTCGAAAATAATGCTCCGGCCCTTTTCCGTTAGAGAAATTGAGAGATTCTCCCTTGGGGCCACTTTGCGTAATACGCAAGTGTCGCATGGCAACGTGCGCCATTTCGTGACAGACTATGAAAGCCAATTCAGCATCATTTGCCGATTGAGAGACTGTCATGCGTTCAATTTCTATTCTCCCACTGTCACCAAATGCACCGCCGCCAGTTCCTTTATTGAACGCGCTTAGAACGATACACATATTCTGTGGGACAAGCATTCCGGAAAAGGTCTGAGGATTTGCTCTTGCGATGTGATCTTTTAACGATGCGAGATAACCATACGTCTGTGTCAACTGCGGATGGGGATCAACTTTTTCACACTTTTGAAAGTGTTCTGACCTAACAACCGTGTTGCCAAATTGGTGCTGTGGATCTGAAGATTTATGGGACGTAGGCTTGCAGGCTGAGCACAAACCCACGATTCCAAAAATCACAGAGGAAAAATAGTGAATCGACAGCTTGTTCATAAAAACATCCACTTCAGAATGATAGGGCGTGTATCGGACGCTTCTTCAACAGAATTGAGAGTGTGTTGGCGCCTGTCTTGAGGACTGGGCAAATGAACAAAAAGTGCGGACATCGGTTGACACAAATGTGGGGTTATGAAGGCTGACAGGGGTGAATTTTTAGGCAGGACTCAAGCCGCAATTGGCTTCATTGCGCCTCAAAGTGCGTTTGATGTTCAGGTACGCCACGTTGCAAGTTCCCTGGTGCGGGAACAAGATGATAAGATTGCCCATTCTTAAAAATACTGAGTCCTGTGAACTTTTTTCAGGTGGTGCGGGTCTTTATCTGCAGAGGTTGTAATTTCTTTGGAGGGGTCATGAGCAACGACGAGAGAATCCAGACTTGGGTTGAAGCAGCTCGTCGTGGTGATGAGCAGGGATTCCTGAGCATCTACCGCTTCTACTCAGGAAAGGTTCGCGGCGTTCTCAGACAAATGCTTGGAGCAGAGGGTCTCGATGACTCGGTTCAAGAAGTTTTTTTGCGCGTTTGGAAAGGTCTGAGTTCATTGCGCGAGCCGAGTGCGTTCTCGAGTTGGATCTATCGGACAACCTGGAACGTTGCGATGGACTCACGCAAGAGCGCCGCCCTGCGGCGCACCCAGGCGGATGAATTCATTCAACAAGCACAACTAGGACGGCGAGAACATTCTCCAGAGAAGGCAATGGATGCATAAATTTTGGTGGAGAAGGCATTGAAGGCTCTCGATTTTGACCACAGAGGGGTTGTTGTTCTCGTTGATCTTGAGGATTTTTTGCTCGAGACAGCAGCGCAGATTACGAACATTCCAATTGGTACGGTCAAATCACGACTTTTCAATGCTCGTGAGCGACTCAGAACCCATTTATTGGCAGAGGGAGTGGACCTATGAAAAAGGAGAACGGTGATGAGAAATTGATTTCGTTTTTGCGCGCACACAAGCCCGATGTTCCGAGGGAATCTCTTAATTTTGAGCAAAAAACTCTTGGATTCAACGGTGCGGCGCCATTGGCGCACGCAATTTGCTCGGTTGTTTCGAGCAAAACGTATCTACGCATGGGCTACAGTCTGCATAGGGATTATTTTGGTCATCTCTTTTCATCCATCACGGCAAGAAGGAATGCAAGTCGCAACACCTGGGGTGAATGTGACCCACACGCCAACGGTGGCGTATGTGCCTATAGAATTAGCTGAGGTGAGCGATGAAGAAGCACTCTTATTTCTGGCAGATTCATTGGAAACGGCGAGTTCAGAGTCAGTAGGCGATCTTTTTTCAGCATTCGATACGCTCTAATGGATGATTATATTCATGAAGAACTTTTTCTCGATCTTTTTTGTAACAACCGCAATTTTGCTGCCAACCTCATTTAACAACGCGCATGCAGTAGAACCTGCGAGCCAGGTTGAAGTCAAGAGCAACGTCTCTTCGTCTTCATCACCCACTGCTGCGGCAGCCTCCAACGCTGCCGGCGGAAACGTCGAGTTTGATCATCCTGGAATGATCGATCGTATGATGTACAAATTGAGTCTAACAAAGGATCAGAAACAAAAAATTCATGCCATTCGCGATGCAAAGCGGCAGAAGGCAGGACCGATTCACGCTGAGCAGAAGCAAAAATTGGGAGCGCTACAAACTGCGCTTAAGAGTGAGAGTGATGACGAGGTGCGTAAAGCGTTCAATGATCTCCAACTCACAAATCAGAAACTTTCCGAGTTTCACCTTGAGGGAGTTCTCGAAACACGTTTGCTCCTGACACCGGAACAGCGAGAAACCTTCTCCGGAATGACAATGCATGTGCTCGGTGGTCATAAGCGTGGACGCCACGGTCACAAATAAACATTTTTAAGATCGTGTTGTTTTTTAGAGCTCAGTGCATTTTGCCTGAGCTCTTCTTTTTGTCTTCAGGGGATTTATCGGGCTAATGCAAATCAACTCAGCCGATGTGTGATTTTGCCCAGATGAGAACATCTTCGGCAATTTTAATGGCTGCCTCGAGATCGGTATGGTCGAGAATCATATCACTGTCTTCGTAGCGTCGGGTTGTTGCAAATTCTGTGTAAGAAGTGAGGTCTGCGTGAATTTCAATCGGTAGAACCTGATTAACTCTTTCAGTTATGATACCCAAATCATGGGTTATCGGCACGGCCTTTTCGAAATGCACAAGGATCGCTTTTAAAGATTTCTCGACACACTGTTCGGCATGATAACAGACGTTTTCAGGACGCCCGCGATTTGCCTCGGCAAGAGCTTTTGCTGATTCGAGATCTCCCTCAGCGATGCCCACAAGCTCGCGCGCATAACTCTTTTTGAAAATGCGTTCACGCTTTGGAGTCATACAAACAAATCCCTTCGTCTTTGATAATTTCACAAACGCCGCCCACATTGGCTCTGTGAAGAAAGTGTTGATGGGTCATAAGAAGTAGATCAACCGGCCAATGGATGGACTGAGAAAGTGAAAAAATTTTGGCTACGCGGGCTTTCTTGAGTTCTTCTTCGGAATCAAAAATAACCGCGATGTCGAGATCAGAAAATTCGGTCATCTCGTAGCGTGAAGCAGACCCAAACAGCCAAATGGCGCGCGGATGGTGTCTGGATAGAAGCCAGTCGACAGCTTTCGTAACCAGTTCATCGGTTGAATCTCGAGACCGGTATTCTGCAGTCATTCGCGCAAGAACCATGGCAGTCTCCGAGGCGTCGTTGATTGTTTAGACTCAAAATAACTCCAAATACTACCAACGAAACTCATGCTGCTCAACTACTTGCGTGCTAATGAAGCACTCAGAGACAACAATGACGCAATAATTCGAGAACATCGAACCCAATTGTGCGTATTTTCAGGCCCTAGACCCTCCCTTTCCCTGAAAAGGTGGGTGATTAGATCTCGAACCTGACAGAGTCGAATGGAAGCTAAACGCCCGCATTTTCAAGTGGAAAGTACACCCGAGTCAAATAAATCTCAAAAAAACCGACTATGTTCTTGTGGTACATTTTGGAGAATTAAAATGAATTCCTTTTCATCCGGTGCGGTTCTAACGGCCGCCCTGACGCTGCTCAGTGTTGCTTGTTCCGCAGCACAGTCGAGTTTTTCGGCCGGACAGAATGTGTCTGCATCCGGAGAGAAGAAAAGTGCACAGGCTGAGGGAGCAAAAAAGGCAGAGCCGGCACCATCGCCCTCACAACCCAAGCCAACTGCAACAGCAACTTTACCAAGCGCAATAAAATCGCAGGAATGCTGGTTCGCTGTGAGTGGAACCTATGTGGGGCTTGGTGATTACTCAGATACGTTTCCAAAACCCACCTCAGGCAAGCCCATCGCTACAGGTGAAAAGTTCGATACTGTAGGAGGCGTTTTTCTCGCTGCACGTGCTGAGCCGTACGTGTACAAAGAAGGGGGTGGCGAAATCGACGGAGCTGTCGATTCCACCTTCGACGGAATCGTTGTTCCGCCTGGCATGTCGGTGGAAATCAGAGCATCAGCGGCAGACGCACCCATTTACAAAGGTCAGGGGCCGCTCATTGCCATTGCGGGAAGTAGTTCGGGCAGTAGCTACGGTTCACCGTTCACCTACAAATCGAAATACGACGCAGGAGAGCTAAAGCACTGGCCACAATGGATGCAGGACTACCTCAGCACAAATGCAGGAAGGGTCGAAATCATCCCCACCCACCCGGCACGCTGGGTTAAGGTTTCGGTTGTAGAAGGCGGACGCTGCGCGAATTGAAAGAGCGCAGAAGTCTCGGTGCCATCAGCGTGCGAGCTGTGCACCCCAAACCACTCGGGTCGATGTTGAAAGTAAATTGAACAAAGTAACTCTGCGCTGCGCGGCACCGTCGCGCAGCAATGCAAGAATCTGAGCTTGAGCCTGATTGGTTCGCTGCAGCTCAATGATATACGCCTCGGGGATGGATTCAAAAGTTCCATCGAGCGTGAAAGCATGAAATTCATTGATGAGCAGCTCAGGATTATTCACATCATAGTTCGACGCGAGCAAACTCTTCGCGGCAAGTTGCACAACTGGAGAAACACTGTTCCAGAATGCATAGGCAGCGTTGCGATAGCCGAGCTCCTGAAAGAACTGCCCATGTGAAATCTCGTGACTCAATGCCCTTTTGATATTGGAAAGATCGGAAACATCCACACTCACAACAGAATATGCGCCGCCGGCTTTCTGCATGAAAGCCGGCATGACCTTCTCGGCAAAAACTTTCTCGCCGTCGTTCAGACAAGACAAATCAGGGCAAAGCCGCTTTGCTGCGACAAAAAACTCCTCCAGATGAGCCTGGGTCAGGTCATGCCCCGAGCTTTGTTGATAGCCGCTTTCAGAAACAGCACTCGAGACGATCTGGCGGCTCGACTGAACACCCAAAACCGGGCGACCTTCAATGTATATAGCTGGTCGGTTGAGCGGTATATGTTGCGCCAGTTTATTGCTACCGATGCAAAGAAAAAGGCCGTTGATTTCCTCCGTCTGCATGCACACCAGGGTGCTCTTGGGGGGTGGTGTGCGTGCGAGCTTTTCTACAAACTGGTTGAGCTGATCAGCAAGTCGAACCCGCCCCTGCGGGAGCAGGTAGGTCACGATTTGTGAATCGAAAAGCAATTGTGCTGTGCTGGTATCTTCGCTTGAGCGACGCGATGCAGTAGAGGAATCGCGTCCGGAACTGCAACCGAGCAAAGAAACGAAACAGAGAGAGACAACTACAGCGAACAGGTGCTTCATGTAAACTCCAAATCTGTTTCGAAGGGAATGCAGAACATTCAAACCAATGCCGCATGTACACAAAAAATCACTGGAGTACTGACTCAATGGTTATGCTGCCTGTTTGTCCATCTTTTGAAAACGTTGTCCTTGAAACGTATTTTTTAGAAGTGAACATAAGGCTTGAATTTAAGAACTTGACGCCATCCTCTTCCTTAACCGTTGAGAATATGCCGGTCACGTCCACCGCTTCCCCAGAATTGCTGATTTTCAGTTTTCCTTTTGACAAGCCAAGAACTGGAGTAGAACGAATCCCATCTTCGGTCTTTATCGTCAATTCGCAATTGCAGTCCGCCTCTGTTTCTCGCCAGCCGCTCTCATCGGCATCGCCCACAATCGCGCTGCACTCGCCCTTCGACACAGTTCCGATCGCAGTGCGACCATTAAATTCAACCACCATGGTTTTTACGACATATTTCCCAGAGAATTGACTCGAATTCTTCGTCAGACTTTTCGTGGAGGAGTCAGTTATCGAAATCGGACCACAAGCAATCAGGAGGGAACAGATAGAAAAACTCAAAAGAAAATTCCGCATCGTTCATCCTCCATCAAAATTGCATCTGAGCACGAAAAAGCCCCGTGGGAAGGATTTTTGTTATCCCATCCCAAAACCTAATCCGATTGATGTTCAAAGTAACAACTCGTATCGGCAGAGTCTGAGGTGTTCATGACTTTTTGAAATTACCGATTGAAAATGTGCGGGGTTAGCTCCCAAACGTTAGAATTGAACGATTACGACCTTGTTACTCAGAATAAAAAAAGGCACCCCGACTGGGATGCCCATTTTAGAGGTCACATTTAGATACGCTGTGCATCAGCCCGCGAAATTCTTGGACACGAAGTCCCAGTTCACGAGATTCCAGAACGCAGCCACGTAATCCGGGCGGCGGTTGCGGAAATCAATGTAGTAGGCGTGTTCCCAAACGTCGCAGGTTAACAAAGGCTTGAGTCCCTGCTTCATGGGGTTACCCGCTGCACCTTCCTGGGTAATAACGAGCTTGCCGGATTTGTCTTTCGCCAGGAACGACCACCCGGAGCCAAACACGCCAATGGTTTTTGCTGTGAATTCTTCCTTGAACTTGTCGAACGAACCCCAGGAGGATTCAATTGCCTTGAGAAGCTCGCCTGTCGGCTGGCCGCCGCCATTGGGCTTCAAGCAGTTCCAATAGAAGGTGTGGTTCCAAATCTGGGCAGCCTGGTTGTAGATGGCGCCGTCGGCTGAAAGCACGATTTCCTCGAGGGTGGCATGCTCGAATTTTGTACCTGGAACAAGCTCATTGAGTTTTGTGACATAGGCGTTGTGGTGCTTGCCATGATGAAACTCAAGAGTTTCCTTGGAAATGTGGGGAGCAAGAGCGTCGGTCGCGTAGGGGAGCGGTGGAAGTGTGAAAGCCACGGAGAATCTCCTTTGAATATTTGTAGGCGGCCTGAAAGCCTGCTGTTGCAAGCACCAAAAGGTAACTGGAATGAAATCGCTGTGCAAGCAACCCTCCTGGCGTTGACCAGGATGCTGTCAGTTTGCCATACTCCCGCTTCAAACTGCGTGAGAACGCCCATGCTGCGCGCACTAGATGCTTAATTGGAGAGCAAATGAAAAGCCGCGAGGTCCGCCAGAAATTCATCGAGTTTTTCAAACAGAAGAACCATACCTTTGTTCCCAGTAGCTCCACCATTCCCGTGGGCGACAAAACCATTCTGTTCACCATCGCAGGCATGGCGCAGTTCAAGGATGCCCTCACGGGTGTCGAGAAGCGGCCGTACGTGCGTGCCACGAACTCTCAAAAATGCATCCGTATTGGCGACCTCGATGATGTGGGCAAGGACGGACGCCACTGCACGATGTTTGAAATGCTCGGAAGCTGGTCGTTCGGCGATTACTACAAAAACAACGCCATCTCCTGGGCGTATGAGCTTGTGAAAGATGTCTACAAGCTTCCCATGGATAAGCTCTGGGTGAGCGTACACGACTCCGACAACGAAGCTGCAGAAATCTGGAACAAGACCGGTATGCCCAAAGAGCGCATCGTGCGCCTCGGGGACAAAGACAACTTCTGGACCATGGGTCCAACAGGGCCATGTGGTCCGTGCACGGAGCTGTACCTTGACCAAGGACCTGAGCTCGGCAAGTGCGATGTGAAAAGCTTTGACTGCAAGGCTGGCCCCGGGTGCGATTGCGATCGTTACCTTGAGTTCTGGAACCTTGTGTTCATGCAATACGATAAGAAAGAAGATGGAACACTTGAAGAACTGCCCTTCAAGAGTGTCGACACCGGCTCGGGTCTCGAGCGCGTCACAGCACTTCTGCAAGGCAAACCCTCTGCATTTGAAATTGATTCCTTCGAGGGCATCCGTGCTGCAATTCTAAAACGCGCACAAATTCCTGAAGCCCGCACAGCTCATGAGAAAGAAAGCCTCAACGTGGTGTGCGACCACATCCGCACGCTGAGCTTCACTTTGGCCGATGGAGCGAACTTCAGCGCCGAGGGCAGAGGATATGTTCTGCGCCGTGTGTTGCGCCGCGCCGTGCGTCATGCGCACCGCTTGAACCCTTCACTTCCCAAGAGCCAATCCTTTCTCTCAGACATCGTGCCTGCAGTTGTCGAGGAATTCGGAGAGTTCTTCCCAGAAGTGCAACAACAACAAAAACGCGTTCAGGAGCTTATCCGGAACGAGGAAGCACGTTTTGTTGCCACGCTCGAAAGCGGGCTTTCGAAGTTTCAATCATTCGTGAATGAAGCGCGTGCACAAGGGCGCAACATGCTTATGGGCGAAGATGTCTTTGTTCTGCATGACACCTTTGGCTTCCCCTCTGACCTCACCCGCGTTCTGTGTGAGGAATCAGGAATGAAGGCTGACCTCGAAGGCTTTGTGCGTTGCATGCAAGCGCAAAAAGAAAAGAGCCGTGCCGAGGCAAAGTTCTATAAGTTTGACCAGGACGACTCTCCATGGGTCGAACTCAATGACCTCGCTCAAACAGCTCTCAAGACCTTTGCCGGATACAACTTCAACGCAGCGAACGCGCGCGTGGGTGAACGAGCTGCATACGAAACCCAAATCCCGCAAAAAAACATTGCGCGTGTGCGCCAGCTGAAAAACAAATATTTTGAACTTTGGCTTGCGCAAACCCCTTTCTATCCCGAAGGCGGCGGCCAGGTTTCGGATACAGGATGGGTGCGCGCAAAACTTCCCGACGGCAGCGAAGCAGAATTTGAAGTTCTGGACGTGCGCAAATCGGCCGCAGCTATTGTCCACCTTCTGCGCCATTCAGAATGGAGCTCCGAAGACGCAGAGCTACTCCCTCAGGCAACACTCAAACAGCTTTTCAATGCACCAATTACAGCTTTGGTCGACATGAAGAGCCGCGCAGCAACGATGCGCAATCACACCGCAACTCACTTGCTCCACAAAGCACTTCAAGTTGTTCTCGGTGAAGGCGTGCGTCAGGCAGGTTCCTACGTGGGACCTGATGGTCTGCGTTTCGACTTCTCACACCCCAGCGGAATGACCCGCGAACAAATCGCTCGGGTAGAAGAGCTGGTGAATGAAGAAATCCTGAAGAACACAGCAGTCAAAACCCACGAAAACGTGAAACTCGATGACGCAAAGAAAATGGGTGCAATGGCTATCTTCGACGAAAAGTACGAAGATGCCGTGCGGGTTCTCGAGGTTCCTGGATTTTCCATGGAACTTTGCGGTGGTACTCACGTACCCGCAACTGGTTCAATTGGCTTGTTCAGAATTACCTCGGAAGGATCAGTGACCAGTGGAGTGCGGCGCGTGGAGGCCGTGACCGGTGCAGGTGTCCTCGAGATTCTCTCCGGTCTCAAGCAGAACCTGGGCACAGCGGCAGAACTGCTCAAATGCTCCGAGGCCGATGTCCTCGATAAGGTACGCACTCTGCGTGATGGTCTGAAGGAAACTGAGCGTCAGCTCGCTACAGTGCAATCACGACTCGCCAACAGTGTCGTGGAACAACTCGTAAGCCAAGCCGTTCCGCTTGCAGCGAACGTGCGCATGGTGGCTGCGCAGGTGGATATTTCCAATGCACAAGAGCTTGAACTCTATGCCGACCGCATTAAGGAAAAGGGAATCGAAGTGGTTGTGGTCGGTGCAGCTCTCGAAGGCAAAGCCATGCTTCTCTCTGCAGTGAAGCCCGACGTGACCAAAACCCACAAAAACCTCACGGCCGGCAACATTATTAAGCAGCTCTCGGAAAAAGTGGATGGCAAAGGCGGAGGTCGCCCAGATTTCGCACGTGGGGGCGGAAGCTCACCCGAGAAACTTCCTGCAGCATTGAATGCCGCGGGAGAGCTTGTGCGGGCAATGGTTTAAGCGTTGCTGCTTGCGAGTGTATCGAAAGGTACAAAACCATACGATGCAGCATCGTAGGCCAGCAGCTCACCGCGTTTAATATCGAAGTACTAACCGTGCAGGTGAAGGGTTCCCTCCTTCACCTTTTTTTCAATTTGAGGAAACGTGAAAAGGTTTCCGAGCGAATTAATGATACCAATTTTCTCATAAAACTCATCGCGCAATTCCGGCTCGAGTTCTTCGGCCTGACTTTCCAGGATCGCGAGTTTTTCGCTCAGGTGTCGCAGCCAAAAACTCAAATCCTCGAGATGCTGTCCCTGCGGCCCAATCACTTGATTGCGGCGCGCTCCCTGAATGCCACCGCACCCAGAGTGTCCGCACACGATAAAATGTTCGACTTCAAGAACCTCAATGGCGAACTGCAACGCAGCACGCACACCCCAAGCGGTTTCGCTGGTGCGTTCAGGAATCAGGTTTGCGACGTTGCGCAGATCAAACATGTCGCCTGGGTTGGTATCGGTAATCACAGCTGGATCAACGCGCGAATCCGAACAGGAGATGATAGCTACGCGAGGTTTTTGTCCATTCACGGCAAGCTTTCGGTAAAAATCGCCCGACTCGGCCAGAAATTCGGCACGAAAGCGCAAGTAACCCTGTGCAATGCGTTGAATAGTTTTATCCACGCAGTGAGCCCTCCAATAGAATATTCCAGCGTCTCATGGGAGCACCACCCGACTCAATCCCGGCGCAATTTGCTTCACCTGAATTTGCACACCAATGCGCTCAGCCATGTCGCCGACGTGCGAAATCACTCCCACCTTGCGCCCTTGTGACTGGAGCGCATCGAGGGCATCCAATGCGACCTTGAGAGTATCGGCGTCCAAGCTTCCAAATCCCTCATCAATGAAGAGCGACTCTACGTGAATGCGTTCAGAGGAGAGCGATGCAAGACCCATAGCGAGCGCGAGCGAGAGCAAAAAGGATTCCCCCCCCGAAAGCGAATAAACAGATCGCAGTTCACCCCCGAAATGTAAATCCTCTACAAGAATCCCCTGCCCTTGTGCAGGAATGCGGAACTGGTAACGCCGTGCGATCGACAACAAATGATGATTAGCATGGGCGAAAAGAACCTCGAGAGTCAAACGCTGTGCCTCTCTGCGAAATTTATCGCCGCTTTCAGAACCAATCATTTTTGAGAGCTTTTCCCAATGGAGCAGCTCAGCGTCGATACGTGAAAGGTCTTGCGTTAGCTCGTTGCGTTTCTCGCGTGCTCGCGTATCTGAGCTGAGCTCTGCGCGTGCCTGGACTTCGCGTTGACTCAATGTCGCAAGTTCTCTCTTTAAAAAGTCTGCATAGTCCACGTCGCTGCGCTCACCAAAAGGCACTTCGAGGCGCTGCGCCTCAGCAACAATCCGATTTTTTTCCTGCTCATAAGCCTTTTGCATTTCTGTCAAACTTTGCTTGGCTAGGCTCACGCCTCCCTGTAACCCAGCAATGGCAACCTGCTGCTGCTGAAAATCCCTTTCGGCGGCTGCGCAGACCGCCTCACTTTGGGTGAGTTTTTGGTTATGCTGCTCCTGAAACCGCGCGAGAGGCACACCACCCAACAACTGGTTTAATTCATTGCCGATGGCATTGATCTCAGCGTGCAATGCATCGCGCTGCGTGACGCGCGAAAGAAGCGTCTGCTCAGCCTCTTTGAGCAAGAGCGATTGCGCATGAAGCTGCGGAGTGAGAGCCTGCAGCGAAGAGTCAATGCTCGTCAGCTCTTGAGTTTTGCCTCGCCACTCTAAAACCTCACGGTTGAGCCGCTCGCGGAATGCACCTGGGTTATTTTCCCATCCCACGAGAGAGCCAAATTCGGCCAACCCTGCCAAACATTCCTTACGTTGGCGCTCAGCCTCATCGAGTCGCACAGACAAACTTCTCATTCGCTCCTCGAGCACTGCCTTCTGTGCTGCGAGCTCAGCGCGGCGAGTGAGTTGAGAGGAGCGGCCTTTTTCAACTTCCGCACTCTCATGCTGCAAAACCTGCAAGGACTGAGTCTGCTGTTGAGCGCGAGCGAGCGCGGTACGTGCCTCAGCAAGCTGGGTTTCCAGGTGCGTTTTGCTCTCGCTGCTTGCTCGAACATCAGATGCGTTCCAAGGCCAAGATAATCCGTCATTCTCGGCCTCAATTTTAAACTCGGCTTCGGCTCGCCGGAGCTCAGTGAGGCGCAGTTCAGAGTTTTTAAGCTCAGTTTGTGATCTTGTGAGCTCAACTTCAGTTTTTTGCGCCGAGCGCACCTTATTCTCAAGCTGCGCTTCAAGCTCCAAACACCGCTGGCGCACGTCCTCGACCGCAGCATCCAGCACCTCAGCTGCATGCAATGCAAGTGGGTGCTCGGTTGCACCACACAACGGGCAAGCTTCCCCCTCCACGAGCTGTGCCCGCAAAAGGCCGAGATTGCCAGCGACCTTCTTCTCCTGCTGCTGCTTCTGCTGTTGTGCCAGTTTCAGCTGCTCACGCAGAATTTCCTGCTGAGCCCTAAGTGCAACCAAAGACTCACGCGCCGCCGTTGCACGCAGCTCTTGGTTTGACCTTTGCTCTTCCGCGGCAGTTTGCTGCTCAGCATTGCCACGCACAGACTCCGCCAACTTCAGAAACCGCACAAGTCGTTGTCTATTCGTTTCAAGAGATTCAACTTGAGTCATCAACGCAGAAAGAGACTCTCCGCTCTTCAGAGCCTCAGAGAGAATATCGATTTCTGCTTTTCGACGTGCTTGCGCAGATACGATGGCCTCAATATCCTGCGTCAGAGAATTCATCTGCGCGGAATTTCGCGAAAGCTTTTGCTCTTCACTGCGGAGTTCCGCAGCAGCCTCAAGCACAGTTGCGTGATACTGCTCGGCTGCAATCAGAACTGTTTCGTGAACACCCCAGTTCTCCGCCCAGCGTCGCAGTGACTCTCGTTCGCGCAGCCAACCCTCAATTGCAGACTTCTTGCTTTGCAATGCGCTTTCCTGATGATCGAGCGCAGTGAGCCGTGTCTGCACTTCGTTGACCATACTTTCAGCTGCGCGCAAACTCTCGTGGCTAGCTGCACTCTGGGGTGTAAGCGCAGCAATTTTGCCCTCTAATACTTGCGCCTGTGCAAGTGTATCCTGTGAGGCTATGTAGGCCTTCCGAGTCAGCTCTAAGGCATGACGTTTTTCCTCAACCACACCCTGCAGGCTAGCAAGACGCAGTGTTGCCGCATCGAGCTGCCTCTGTTGAACCACGAGATTCTGCTGCGTGTCATGCATATGAACGCTCATTGCGAGCAGACTCTGAACTTCCTGAACAACATCCGTGAGCGATGCTCCGAGAGCAGTGTCTTGATTCACCTGCTGCATGAGTGTTTCACGCGCTGCATCGTCCAAAACTTTTTCATTCTGAATTTGCCCACGCTTCTGATCACGCTCGGCCTTTTTGGTTGCGCAGATCCGAAAAACCCTGCTACCAATTTTTGAAAAAATTTCATTGCCCGTGAGCTTTTCAAGAATTTCGGCGCGTTCGTTGTCGCTTGCTTTGAGAAAGCTTGTGAATTCATTCTGTGCGAGGAGAACCGAACGAGTGAACTCGTTAAAGGTCAAACCCACCAAGCGCACAATCTGCTCGCGCACTTCTTTACGTACTGCAGTCAGCAGGCGGTCTTCATTCACATGATGCAGCGATGCTCCTGGCTCCTGAAGCGCTCCATCGGGCGATTTGCGCGCACGATTTATGCTCCAGCGTGCTCGGTAGTGCTGCCGATCTACCCCAACGAATTCAACCTCCACAAAACCTGCTCCGGCACCGCGACGCAGCAGATTGCGAACATCGTTTGCAAGCAGACTCTCCTTTTGACCATCGGGTATCCGCACTTGAGTCGATGGAGCTGATGCCAGCCTGGGAGTCTGATGATAGAGGGCAAGACAAACAGCATCGAGGATTGTGCTTTTGCCAGCCCCCGTTGGTCCGCTGATGGCAAACAAACCAACACTGGCAAGCGGTTCGCGGGTAAAGTCGATTTCGAAGTGGTCTTGCAATGACGCAATATTTTGGCCACGAATGGCAAGAATCTTCATTGCTCATCTCCTCCGCTCACTTCGAGGGTGACCTCAGCAAAAAGCCGAGTCAATTCCGCTGCAGGTTCAGTGCCATAGTCACGCTCGTGAATTTTCTTGAAAACGACAACGGGATCAATACTACGGAGATTTTCGAGCCCAACGAGCTGTGGTTCTGCTGCATCCGCCACAGAACCAGCGAGGCGCGAGGGTACAATTCGCGCGAGCCGTACCGGAACATCCTTAAGCGCTTCATCGATACGTGCTCGCATATCTGGTGTCGGGCCTTCAATTTGCACATGCACCTCGAGAAACGGGCGCTCTTCCAAAGTACACTCAGGGAGTTGCAACGAACGCAGCGCTTTCACAACATCATCGAGAGGCGCTGCCTTCATTGGGATGCGCAACATTTCCACGCTGCGTGGCACCAACAGAGATTGAATTTTCGCTTCACCTGATTCTTCAAGATCAACCAAGAGAACTTGATGGCGATAGTTAATCTCAGAGAAGGACATGGGGAGCGGACTGCCACTGTAGCGGACAAAATTTAGACCACCAACCTCCTGCGCCAAATGCAAATGCCCCAGGGCAATATAGATAAATTCAGGGGCGACTCCTCCGAGCGCAACAGCCTCTTCCCCACCAATCACGAGCTTACGCTCCGATTCCTCAGATACCTGCCCACCACTGGCATGCATGTGCCCCAGGGCGATCAGTGGAACATGCGCACCATAAATCTTTCGCGCCTGAGCAATTCCCTGCATGTAGGCACGGGTCACCGCCTCGGGATAGGAAATGGCCTCTCCTGGCCAATAGATATCTGCTGCGCGCAAGTAAGGCAGAGCCAAACAAACCGCAGCAGGCTTAGAGCTGCCCGGGCGATGCAACGGGATCAAAAAATTCTCGGTCGCAGATAAACCTTCTGCTGTGCTTGTAACACGTCCGACAACGTGCGCATTGAACGACTCAAAGAGCTCTGCAGGAATCTCAAAGCGAGCAGGTGAATCGTGGTTCCCCGCCGCTGCAACAATCACTAGGTCTTTGGCAACCTCTTTAACCTCCCGCACAAAATTGTAGAATAGTCGCTGCGCGCTCGCCGGCGGGTTGGAAGTGTCATAAAGATCGCCAGATATGAGTAAAACATCGACTTTCTGCTCCAGAATTGTTGCTTTGAGCCAACTCAGGAACCGGGCATGCTCAAACGCACGATCGTGCCGATAAAACTCCTGACCCAAATGCCAGTCTGAAGTGTGCAGCAACCGCATGTTAACCTCCCGAAGGTGTCAAAAATCACATTTTTTTGGTTTGCCCAGACTACACAGTGTGGCCTTTCTGGTAAATTCAAGCGGCCATGGGTGAGTCATGGAATGACGCCCACACACTGCTTCAGAGGAAGGCTTGCTGAACATGAATGCAAATCAAACACCCTCAGAACAATTAAAAGGACGCATTTGTCTAGTGACAGGTGCAAACTCTGGAATTGGAAAGGAAACAGCGCTTGGGTTGGCACGCCGTGGCGCATCAGTTTTAGCTGTCTGTCGCGACCGTTCTAAGGGAGAAGTTGCGGTTTCTGAAATCAAAAAAGCCTCCGGCAGCAAATCTGTGAGTTTATTCACAGCCGACCTCACCCAGATGAGCGAAATGCACACCCTGCAGGCAGATATTCGTGAAAAATATGGTCAACTTCATGTGTTGGTGAACAATGCCGGTGCGATTTTCGGCGAAAGAAAGACATCAGAAGATGGTGTGGAACTCACGTTCGCTACGAATCATCTCAACTATTTCATCATGAGTCATCTCTTCCTTGATCTGCTAAAAAAAGGCGCCCACGAGTGCAAGCAGCCCTCAAGAATTGTCAATGTCGCATCAGAGGCTCACAGACAAATCCGCAGCGAGACGATTGATTGGCAATTTGAGAACTCGGACTACAAACCCATGTTCGTTTATGGACTCAGCAAACTCGCAAATATCCTTTTTACCCGAGAATTAGCGTTGCGCCTCAACCCCGCCGAAATAGCAACCAACTGCCTTCATCCGGGTGTTGTGCGCACGGGCTTCGGAACTCAAAACGATTGGGGCTTCCTGGGTGTTCTGTTCAACGCAGCGCGTCCACTTTTTCTGACTCCTGAAAAAGGCGCACGCACTTCGCTCTATCTCGCAGCGGAGTTGGAGGGAGCAAAAACACACGGCGCCTATTTCAAGAACTGCCGCGAGGCAAAACCGTCGCAGCTCGCTTTCAACGAAAAAATGGCGAAGAATCTCTGGGAAACAAGCGTGCGTCTGACTGGCCTCGGTGGCTAGTGCGTGCGCGCGCCGAGAGAAGATCTTTAGGGCAGATACTCTGGTAAAACACTTTTTAGAAAACCTGCGTGCACGCGCCAGTTTTCTGGTCCGTAGCCACCCGCCATGACGTAAGCTTGAGGAACTTTCTTGAGTCGCAACCAGTCGTGGACGATTTTTGTGCGCTCAATACATTGCTCGAGGCTCAGCTGCAGAGGCTGAGCACTTTTGAGTACATCTTTCTCGTACGGGTCGCTACCATCGACCACAAGTGCAAGGTCAGGCAGATGCCCACACGAGAGAATTTCGAGCTGACGCAAACCCTGCCTCAACATTTCGAGATAAGCAGACTCAGCTCCCTCTGGCACGGGAATATCAACGGAACTTGGCCACCACGGGCGTTTCAAATGCCCTTGCGCGTCGAGCGGTGAGTCTTCATCCAGTGGCCAGCCTTTGGCCATATGAATGCTCAAGGTGAGAATGTTCGGGTCGCCTTGGGTTATTTCAGCAGTGCCATCGCCTTTGTGAGCATCGAGATCGATTATCCAGACGCGCCCAATTTTCTTACGAAACTGAAGCTCACGCACAGCAATGAGCAAATCGTTCACAAGGCAAAAACCACGTCCACCGCTGCGCATTGCGTGATGCGCTCCACCGCCCAAAAAGTAACAAAAACTTCGTTGCAATGCAGCTTCGCAGGCCAAAAGAGTTCCGGCTGCGTGCGCGAGCCGCTTTTCAACCAACTCCTGCATCGGACGATTGTTTGGGCTGGCAACGTACCTATCATTGAATTTTCCATCGGCATCAATGAACTCAAAAACCTGTCCCATCACCTGCACAGGGTCAGATGACAACAACGCATCTACATACTGTTCATCGTGCACACGGAGAAGCTGCTCACGCGAGAAGGGCTTGGGATCGGCCGTCAGCAGCCAAGCCTTTTTATGAGATGCAAGTTCAGGGTGCTGCGACACAGACTCAAGTGTTCGGGTGTAGCGGTCAGCCAGAAGAGGAATCTGGATACCGTAGTCTTGTAGAGGAGCGTTTGAGTTTTCGATAGAGAGTATCACTGTCTGCGTCCTTTCGAAGCGGGCTGAGACACTCCTTTTTCTGCTCTATTCCTCGTCGTCTGTCCACTGCACGCAGTCGCGCACCTGCAGAGCTTTGTCCAATCCATCGAGAAGTATCTGTGAAGCCTCCCGATGCACTGAAAGATCTGTCCAGTACTTGAGGTTTGGATTTTCATAATCTGCTGAATCGACGAAATATCCCAGCCAATCCTGCCCCATCCCCAGCCAGACAGGCGTTCTTCCGGCAAGGCTCGCTTCCGGAACACGTTTGATAAGCTTTGGAAACAGCTCACCTGGCAGCGAAGCGAAAACAACACCGCCTACACTCAAAGTGGAAACGCGCGATTGAATGCGCCCAGAACGAATGCGGGTTTCAACGACGCGCAGATTGCTTGCCAGTTTGAAAAGCTTATTATCTACAGGAAAACTCACACCCACATGGCACATTGCGAAAGATTCGCTCGCGTTGGGAGAAAGATGCACCGCTGGTGCATTCCAAACCGCATTGGCTAGTCGCCAGCCCACCGTCGAAACTCGTTTATAATTATCCTTCACATCGAGGTCGCGGTCGCCTTGAGGAAAAAGGTCGTCGATGAGTCCGGAGTCATTGGCAGCGGGAACGAGCGGATAAACTTTCCCGATAGCTCCATTGAAATAGAGATGTGGAACGGAAGCAAAGCGCTCCATCTGCTTGCGGAAAGCTCCAATATAATCTGAGGAGAGGGCATTGTTATCCATTCCGAGAACGGTTGGATGGGCTGCCCATTGCGTTAAAGTCCCCAACAATCGCCCATCGTCGGCAGCATAGAATGCGACATTCACAAAACCATCGTGGATATTCTCAGGTGAATCCGATGAAGTCGAATCATTTGCATGCCGACCCGTGCGTTGTGAAAGTTTGGCCTCTGTGCGCAGCGCAAAGGCATCGCGAACAGACTGTACAACTCCGGTTTCGAGTTGCTCCGAGTAGCGCGAATCACGCCCGGAGCGCGGCAGCGAACCCCACAGTCCGAGTGTGTCGGGTGAGTGATGCGTATGACTTGCTGCTACGATGAGATGAATATTGGGGTCGACCGTATCGCGCAGCCTTGCCTCAATGCGGCTAATTTGTCTGCTCGAAAGACCCACAGCATCGACACTCACCAAAGCGGCAACTTCGCCCTGTGCCGACTCCAGCACAACAGCCGATGCGTAAAGCGGGTCGTGTATCCCTTCCCCATTTTTACGAGGCGAAGAAAGAAAAAAAGTTCCGTACCCACCCATCGCGAGTGGCAATCGGGTCGAGATATCCACTTGCGCCAAACCCACTCTGAGTGACGCTGCTTGTGCGCATGTGGGCGAAACCAACCCCAGGGAAGCAAAACCAAAAAGCAGTCCGGCACGCCCAGCCATTCTGGAAAGTTGCGCGCAATCAGGTATGCTCTGTGTCACCTTCAATTTCAGGGAGAACACCATATGTTTGGCTCCAGCGTGAAACGGCCTGTTTGGCAAATGCTGCAAGGTCTGTTGAAAAGCAACATCACCCGCGCTGCACTCCTGCCAATCTTAATGGCAAGCGTCTTTGAAGTGCAAAAAGCGTATGCCAACGCCACAACATTCTCTGCCGGATTTGCCAAAGAAAATATCAATCCGACTATCGACGATCCCAAGCGCCCGATTTGGATTGCTGGCTTTGGTCAAAAGCGCCAGGCAAAATCCATTCACGACCCCCTCTGGGCACGCGCGATTGCACTGAGCAATGGTTCAAAGAAAGGCGTGATTGTTTCTCTCGATGCGATTGGCTTCATGCACAACGACATTATCGATGTGCGCAATGCAGTTCAAAAGCAGCTTCAGCTCGACTTTGTCATTATTTCCTCAACTCACAATCATGAAGCTCCCGACCTCATCGGTATTTGGGGTCCGAGCCTTCTCAAGACAGGGGTCGATTCACGTTACCTCGCATTGGTTAAGGAACGCTCCGTGCAGGCAATCCGCGACGCCGTTGCAGCGCTCGAGCCCGTTCAGATTCATCGCATGGAATTACCCAATGTTTGCGCAGATGTTTTGGTCGACACCCGTCTGCCACAGGTGTTTGACTCCAACGTGCGTGCCCTGCGGTTTGTTGCCCGCGCAAACCGGCAGACTCTGGGTACGCTCGTGACTTGGGCGAATCACCCCGAAGTGCTTTGGAATGCAAATACGGCAATCACCTCTGACTTTGTGCATTATCTTCGGGAAGGAATCGAAACCGGAATCCGCTACGGCGACAACACCCTCAAAGCAGGCTTGGGGGGAACGGCAGTCTTTATCAACGGCGCTGTGGGCGGACTCATGACGACCCTCGATACAACTCCTGTGCTCGATACGGTTCTCAACGAAACCCTCCTGACCCCGAGTTTCGAAAAGGCGCGTGCGGTGGGATATCGGGTTGCCGAGGCCGTGATCGACGGCGTAAATGCAGGGAGCGAAACCGAAATCACCGACCCAACCTTCAACTGGTCATTCAAGTCTTTGTTGCTGCCTGTAGACAATCTAAAATTTCGCGCAGCGGCCATGTTGCGAGTCATCCGGCGACAGTTTGAAGTCGGATTCAGGACACGCAGTGAAGTAGGTCTATTGCAGCTTGGCGACACATGGATTGGAACGATTCCAGGTGAGCTCTATCCAGAAATCGCCAACGGCGGCATTGAGGCGCCAGCTGGAAACGATTTCAAATTGACTGCTCCCGTGGAAGTTCCACATTTGCGCTCGGTCATGCGAGGGCAAATGAACATGCTACTCGGTTTGACCAACGATCAAATCGGCTACATCATCCCGCGCAGCCAATGGGATGAAAAGGAGCCCTATACATACAACGACAAGCCCTATGGCGAGGAAAACTCACTCGGGCCTAAAACCGCCCCCCTCATTCATCGAGCTCTCATCGACCTCTTCAGTGAGGCTCAGTAACAAACAACTCATTGCTCTTAGGAGATTTCTCATGAACAAACTTCTTCGTACACACGTCAACCTGCTCGCTGCTGCAGCCTTGGCAGGTTGCGTAACAACCCAGCCACCGACCCCGTCCACAAACCAAGCCGTGGATGCCAAGGCTTCGCAAACCAAGCCCTCTCACAACGTGCCACAGTCGCCTGTGGCACAGGCCGTTGCCACAGTAAAAGCACCCAAAGTTCAGGTACACCGCTTCAAGAATCTTCAATCAATCGGCACTGCTTATTTTCCAAAGCAGTTCAGCTATGCGCAGGGCGGATGGAGTGGCGCAAGTCGCGTTCAACCTCGCCCCGGAGCGCTTGTTCCTGACGAAATTTGGACTGTCAACGATCGCGGCTTGAACCTCTACCTTGAAGCCAAAGACTCACGCGATGGCCTGAAATTTTCTGATGGTGATCGCTATTTTCCAACCCCACAATTCAACCAAACCCTGTTTCGCATCCAGCTGTCGCCCTCCGGAGAGGGAGCCGTGCTCGAACAAATTGCTTTGAAAGCACAAGGCGCGCCCACCAACGGCCTGCCCTCCTCCCAGCCCGACATGGCAACCGGTGAAAAACCTTTTGAAATGAAAACCCCGAAAGGTCCATTTGCAAAGCTCGCCACATCGCCGCACGGTTTCGACTTCGAAGGTGTTGCACAGACTTTCGATAAAAGTGGTCAGCGTGAATTCTGGCTGGTGGAGGAGTACGGACCTTCACTGCTCAGGGCAGATGCTCAAGGCAACATCACGCAGCGCTGGAGCCCATCGAGGAAACACACTGCGATTCCGGTCTCGTTGCCTTGGGTGATTCGTCAGCGCTCGGATAATCGAGGTTTCGAGGGTGTCACTGTTTCGGGTGACTTCGTTCTCGCTGCAATGCAATCCCCACTCGATGCCAAAGGGGGGGCCACTGGAGAAGCCGGACACGGCAATAAAAACACTCCACTTCATCGTCTCATCCGCCTTCAAAGAAGCACTGGACTTGTCGAGCAATTTGCTTACCTGCACAGTGAAAATGCGATCAAGGCCGGAGGCTCACACAAAGACGTCAAGATTGGCGACCTGGCTGCGCTCGACGATACCGGAGGCCGATTCCTGGTGCTCGAACACTCCAACGCCCGCAAGCACATTGCGGTCTACGAAGCGCGCATTACCGCGCAAACAACTCGACTTCTCGACAGCAATGCGCATGAAGCTGGAAAGGCTCCCTACACGGCGGTCGAGACGCGTCTTGTCGCTGACCTTGCGCCGCTCCTGGCGGGCTTGGAATTGCCTGAAAAAGCCGAAGGGGTGACCTTCCTCGATGAGAAAACTCTGGCCATTGTGTTCGACAATGACCACTGCATCGAGCAACTCCTCGCAGATAAAACTGCTCCAAAAGAGTGCGCAAATCTCATTGTGACTGTGGGATTTGCTGAACCCTTGTTCCGCTGAACAGGCCGAGCCGCATGCGCGCGGGAGCAGTGACAAAAAGCAAAACCTCTGTTAAGCAGCGGTGTTCGCTAAGAGGTCATCCATGAAAAAGGTTACTGTGTATTCAACGCGCGCATGCCCCTACTGCGTCGCTGCCAAAACCCTGTTGACCAACCTGCAGGTCGGGTTTGAGGAAGTGTTCCTCGATCAGCAGCCCGAACTGTGGAGTCGGCTGAGCGCCGAAAACAACGGCTGGCGCACCGTTCCTATGATTTTTGTGGGAAGCGAGTTTTTGGGCGGCTACACCGACATCAGGTCTCTCCACGAGGCCGGACAACTTCTCCCCAAAATCTATTCACCCGTCTGAATCGAGGGAGTCGCACATGCTTTGCACTGGCCTGCCGACTCGCCTGTATCAGTTCGTCGCCGCCACCATTGTCCTGCTTATGCTCGAAGGCTGCGTTTATCGTTTCGGCAACAGTGAAAGAACCTATTCTACCCAGCCGCGTACACTTTATATCGCACCTGTCGCCGACAACACCTCACGTGCCGGACAATCCGCGCGCCTTATGGCCGCGCTCAAACGCTTGCTGGCACAAGACCGTGTCTTTATTTTAACTGACAAAAGCACCGCACGCTGGGGAGTTGAAGTACAAATCATCGCGTCTGGACGCGCCATCACACGCGTTGAAAAATGCGACCAAGGCAATGAAATTCTCGCGAGCGGTGCGGTGACTTGCGCCCGAATAAAAGAAAACGGCCAGCTTCCTGACATTTCAGCCGAGGAAGAAATCGCACAAATCTCTGTGCGTGCACGCGCTATGGATCTCGAAAACGGTGCTTTGCTGTTCCAAGCTAACTTCCCAAACCTAACTACGGGTCCCTATCCGGTTGTGGGAGATGGCTCGGTGCGCTCATCCCTCAGTAACAAACAGGGACTACATCCGCTGCGCTACAACGAAAACAGCGAGAACGCGTTCGAGTCCCTCGCTCAAATCGCAGCACAACGAATCTACGAACAACTTGTTGCACTTCCTCCACCAGCACCCAACTACTGAATCATCAGGAGCATCCATGTTTGTTGAACGCGTAAAAAGCAAAGAAGCTGAGCTGAAAACCGTAGCGCGCGCAGTGCGCTCTTTAGGCATGGATGCTGTTCTCAAGGCCAAATCCGGACACGTTGGACTTCCCCTGGGTGGAGCTGAAATCGGCACGTTTCTTTATTTTGCTGCAATGAATCATTCACCTCAAAACCCGACTTGGCTCAACCGCGATCGTTTCGTCCTCTCGGCAGGCCATGGCTCAATGCTGCAGTATGCTCTGCTGCATCTGTCGGGTTATGATGTGAGCCTCGAAGACATCAAAAACTTCCGCCAATGGGGCAGCAAGACTCCAGGACATCCAGAGTTCGGTCATACCGAGGGAATCGAAGTCACAACCGGCCCCCTTGGTCAAGGCATTGCCAACGCCGTGGGAATGGCTCTTGCAGAACGCATGTTGGCGGCGCGGGTCAACCACGCCGCGCATGCACCCGTCGATCACACCACCTATGTGCTCCTCGGTGACGGCTGCCTTATGGAAGGTATTTCCAGTGAAGCTTGCAGTCTCGCTGGCCATCTCAAGCTTGATAAGCTGGTTGCCTTCTATGATGCCAATAACATCACTATCGACGGCACCATTGATATTACCTTCACGGAAGATGTCTCGAAACGCTTCGAAGGTTTTGGCTGGCGTGTTCTGAAGGCCGACTCCCACAACTTCATTTCACTTGCGCAAGCACTCGACAGTGCGCAAGCAGACAACACAACTTCGCCCAAGCCCACGCTGGTTGTTTGCACAGGTGTGGCTGGGAAGGGTTCACCCAAATGGGAAGGTAAACCAAAAATTCACGGCAATCCGATGACCCCCGAAGATGTCATTGAAGCCAAAAAACACTTGAGGCTGGATAATCTTGAGCCCTTCGCTGTTGAGGCAGAGGCCTATAAAGCTGCCAGCTCCTGTCTCGCTGCATTTGCCTTGGCGAACTTTGAAAACTGGAACAAGAAAACTGAGAGCATGCTGAAAGACTGGCGCACAACCAACTCGGCTGCACTTGAACGCTGGAATGCACACGTCTCGCCCGTCTACAATGTCGATGCAGCAGATGAACTCTGGGATGCGCTCGGCACAAAAATGGCAACACGGGTCGCCAGCGGAAAAGCACTCACACGACTTGCCGAGTTCAATCCCACCCTTGTGGGCGGCAGTGCAGACCTTGCAGGGAGCAACAACACAACTCTTCCTGGCACCTCTTTTGTGCAACCCGGAGAATACGGCGGACGTAACATTCACTTCGGCGTGCGCGAACACGCCATGGCGGCCATCGCCAATGGCCTTGCGCTGCACGGTGGGTTCCGGCCTTACTGTGCGACCTTTGCTGTATTCTCCGACTACATGCGTCCAAGCATTCGTCTCGCGGCTCTCATGAAAATCCCAACGGTATTTGTGCTTACACACGACAGCTATGCTGTCGGCGAAGATGGACCAACCCACCAACCGGTAGAACACGCAGCGAGCCTGCGTTGCATCCCAAATCTTGAAGTCTTGCGTCCGGCCGATGCACGCGAAACCCTCATGGCTTGGGAGCTCACGCTGAGCCACCGCAGCACGCCCACAGCGCTGCTGCTCACGCGCCAAGACCTCCCCTGTCTCGACGATCTCCTCAAGGCACCTCGCTCACCAAAAACTGTTGCTGAAGGTCTCCGCACTGGCGCTTATCTTCTGAAAGATTTCGATGCGCCAACACATGCACAAAAAGTGATCCTTGTGGCTTCCGGTTCCGAAGTTGCGGCAACCCTGAAAGCTGCCCTCTGGCTTCAAGATCAAAAGTTCGAAACACTGAGCGGTGAAGGCGTGCAGCTCAATGTGCGTGTTGTCAGTTGTCCTGCTCCGCAAAAACTTGCTGCTGACCCCGTGGCTCTCGCACGCCTCGTGCCAGAGAACATTCCGGCAGTCGCCGTTGAGGCGGGCTCGCCTCTGGGATGGGCTGAAATTGTAGGTCGCAAAGGTGCAGTATTGGCCATGCGCGATTTTGGAGCCTCGGCTCCCGCGGACGTTCTCACCCAAAAGTTCGGATTCACAACCGAAAGCATTGCAGAGCGTTGCCTGAACCACCTCCACCTCCGCCCCCGTGCACACTAACGCGTCGTGTAAAAACCTTGAACAGTTCCCACCCACCCGAGCTGAGTTTTTATGCGGGTTTGGGGTCAGTTTGTGTGGCATGGGGATTGCTCTCGGCACCTCAGGCGCGCAGATGAGACGACGCTCGGGGGACGAACCATGCGAAAACATGCAACGCTTGCAAAAACTCTTCTCCTCTCTGCCAGCCTTGGCTTGGCCGCCGCGTGTGAACTTCCTCCGGTGCAGACGTTCGAAAAGCGCTCCGGAGCGCCCACACCTGGAGAGGGTCAGGCTGCCGATCAAGTTGCAAGAGAAACTGAGAACGCTCGCAGCATCGACAACGCTCCCCATTGGATTCAAATCAACTCAATCGCAGACACGGTTTTTAAAACCAATCCGGTTGACTCAGGAGCGCTTCTCCAAAGCGAAAAATGCCCGTTACCACGCGGAACACGGCACTCACTTGCGGCTGCGCCTGAGTGGAACGGTTCTCATGTGAAAATCACTCTCAAGCAACCCATGGTTGGATGCAACTTCACCACAGGTTTCGTCTTCGCGGCGCATATTGGTTCTTCGAATGACCCAGCCCCAACGTCTTCCGGTAAAAAATATCGCACCGTCACGACGCTCTACACGACCGAAAACACCCCAATCGAAGGCGGTCCGAAAGACCGGTGTGGGCGCAACCTCAACACTCTCGATGATTACATGAATTGGAAGGCCAATGAAGTGAGCGTTGCAATGGACAGGCTCGCTCTCCCTTATGGAACCCTTATTCGTATACCCGAAATCGAGAAACGACTTAAAGTTTCAGAACCGATTCCATTCAAAGTGGTTGATACGGGAAGTGCCTTCATTGGAAAAGGATTTGCACGAATGGATATTTGCGTTGGCCATAACCAAGATACAATTTTCTCGTCTAAATATGTTTGGATGAGCCATGGCAGCTTCGAATTCGAAGTTATTAGTATGGGCAAGTCGTTCGACTGTTACTAAACTCTAAAGCCAAATAGTGCACAACGTTGCAATATAAATCATAGTATTTTTTGGTATTTATAAGACTGCAAGCCAGACAATTGTCGCCCACCCTGTATATTTCCAACTTTTTGCCGATACGATCATTATTAAAGAATGGTGGTCGAATTCATGGGCGAAAAACGGATTCAAGAAAATCTCCTCAAGGAGCTCGTCGCGAGTATCGACGTTTTCTCTTTTTTATCCGTTCAAGAATTACTTCAACACATTTACGCCGAACTCAAAAAAAGATTGCCGCGATATTCCTACCGAGCTTTCTCACACGACCTGGGTTTTGGTGAAACAAACTATCTCCATCTCATCTGCACGCAGAAGAGACCACTTTCGATGCGCAGCGCGCAACAAGTGGTGAATCATCTCGGCCTTCACGCTGAACGCCGCACCTGGTTTTTATCGCTGGTTGCACACAATGGTGCAAGAGACGTGGCAACGCGAACCGAGGGTATCAACAAAGCATTTGAAGTCCGGCAAAGGTGTATCGAGAACGATCTCACGCGCGATGAAATGGAATTTTTTGGAAAATGGTATCACCCTGTTGTTCGAGAGCTTGTTGGGCGGGAAGACTTCAAACCCGAACCTCGCTGGATTGCCGCCCAGCTTCGGCCACGCATCACCGCAGAACAATCTAAATTAAGCCTAGAACTCCTATTGCGCCTTGGATATGTCGAATGTGGCGAGGACGGCACTTGGCGCCTCACCTATGCTCACATTCGTGTTCCCGAAGGAGCCAATCATTTAGCCGTCCATAAATATCACCAGGAGATGCTCAGCTTGAGTGAGTTGAGTCTGAGCGAAGTGGACAAAAGCGAACGTGACCTGAGCGCACTGACCGTGATGCTCAATGCGCAGCAGATCCCCGAAGTCAAACAACTGCTTCGGGAGACCCGACGCCGCATTGTTGAACTCAGCGAAAAAGCCGGAACAGATCAGGAAATCTTCCAACTCAACATGCAACTTTTTCCAGTGACAGGACGGCCAAAATGAAAACGTCTAAAGCGCTCATAAGAGGCAGAGGAGCTGCACTGATCGCTGGATTGAATCTCTGCTTGTTTGCCGGATGCGCGTTTGAGGTTGAAAATCCAGAAAACCCGGCACCTATTTCTCCAAAGCGGGGGGGGGCCGGAGATGCTAGAAATTCCCCCGACAACTCAGTAAGCACACGTACAGAAAGTCGACCTGCAGCAAACATTCCGCTCCCCAACTCTAATTGCACAGTCAGCCTGTCCCGCGGAGCAGCCAACAGCTCAGGCCAAGATGGCGCATCCGTTGAACTTGCAGAATCAAGCGCAAGTGATGGCTCGACGCTCTTGATGCGAACTCTGAGTACAAACAGCTTTATCGAAGTCAAGGATATCGTTTTTGCAAGCTCGGGCGTTTTCTCGGCAAGTGCGTATACGTTTGAGTTTTACAAATCAAACGGCCAGTCTTGCTACGTGCGCCTCAGCGTAGAGTCGACAGACATCGAACAGAAACTGAAGATTAGCGTGAGCGCAAGTCTCCCACAATGAGAAGGATTGCCTCATGACGGTTGTTTTGAAACGACGCTCCCAACATGCACATATACTTGTGTGCAGAACATGCGGTGATACCTGCATGTCTTCGAGCAGCACTGAAGAAGCTTCAAATGAAGAACATCCAACCAAGAAGCTGCGCGTTGCACTGGAGAACAGCCTGCTCAATGGTCAAAAGGAAAAATGGCAGGTACGCATCGTCGAGAGCAGCTGTCTTGATATCTGCCCTGTCGGAGCCATCAGTGTTCGCCTCGTCGGCGCCGAAACTTCGGAAAACAAAGTTCTGACCTGGACTGTCGCACCCGAGACAGATGTCGAAGAGCTGCTCGAGGCCTTGAAAAATTATCTACCTCGGCTAGCCTGAAGAGTATTGTAAATCTACAAACCAATCGCCGAGAGCACAGCGCATGCAGCCCTTGCCAGACAAGACGCTCGATTTCTTGAAGCTTGTTTCCTTAGCCGCACTCGCCAACCCCTTCAGTTCCGAACGTGACCGGCTCGACACACTGATTGCAAAGCAACTTCCACGAAAGTATGCGCCTGAAATGGTTCCGGAAGCCATTGCGCAGGAAACAGAGAAAATCCTGCAGGGATTGGTTGGTCTGGCTGAATTGAAAAATCGTAAGGCAGAACCTGAAATTAAGGAGATTATCAGCGACGCTGCGCTTTTCTCTCTTTTTCACCGATATGTTTTGCAATTTGATCAGCACATCGCTACCCAGAACGAAGCACCAGGGAAAAACTTAGTCCTCAACTGCGGCGCGCAGATTTTCACCGACCTCAAACGCTTCGTTGGAGCTGACGAGGCGGTCGAGTTGGTCGGGCTGTTTTTCCAAATGCGGCGCGCTTACTTTTTTATAGCTCGGCATGTGGGTGGCTCCTCTCGTCCCATCAGAAACCTTCGAGAACGCCTTTGGCGCAGCTTGTTCACTCATGACATCCGCCTTTACCTCAGCACCATGCATTCCCGGATGGAATCGTTTTCTGTGCTGTTGCTCGGCGAAACGGGTGTCGGAAAGAGCCAAGCAGCATCTGCGCTCGGGCGGAGTGCTTTTATTCCGTTCGATCCCAAAACCAATCAATTCGCTGCAAGCTTTCTCGACATCCACCTCGCTGCCAACATTTCTGAATATCCCGAAACGTTGATTGAAAGTGAACTCTTTGGGCACCGCAAAGGTTCTTTCACAGGAGCCCTAGACAATTACGCCGGACTGCTGGGAGAAACCCATCCCAATGGCATGCTCTTTCTCGATGAAATTGGAGAGCTCTCCCAACCTGTGCAGGTCAAGCTCTTGCGCGTACTGCAAGAGCGCATCTACACACCTGTCGGCAGCCATGAACAACGTCGCTTTGCAGGTCGTCTCATTTCAGCGACCAACGCAAACATCTTCGAAAAAATCAGCCGTGCCGAATTCCGTGCTGACCTTTTCTATCGCCTAGCTTCCGACGTGATTGAAGTGCCGGCCCTGCGCGACCGATTCAACACCTCTCCTGAGGAAAAGTACGTTCTCACTGAACGCATTCTCAAACACCTCATTGGCGAGAAAAGCGTCGTCGATGTGAATCAAGTGCTCGATGGTGTGATGCGGATGGTTCCCGAAAATCATCCGTGGCCAGGCAACTTGCGCGAATTCGAGCAGTGCATTCGTTCGGTGCTGCTGCACGGAGTCCAGCAGGAGAACTCGACCTTCACAGGTTTAAAAACACTCCCAGCACAAACAGGCGGCGAACTTCCCGATGCCTGGGTTTCTGTGCGTTGGACCGCAGATGAAATGCTGGCCGCATACACGCGCACGGCCTATGAAAAATGGGGCTCGTTCGAAAAGGTTGCACAGCGCCTCGAGATGGACTGGCGAACTGTCAAGAAATGGGTTGGGCTACCTAAAATGTAGGCTGTAACCTACATCAAGTGTATAAAATTTAATTAACCCATCTTTTAACATATTGTAATAACAGCTTTACTTACTCGGCGCACAAGTTGCAATGACTGAACCGGAACAACCTAGGAGGGTTTCCCATGAGAGTTCAATCTATCAACAACCTGATTGCAGTTTCCCTGGTTTCTCTGATGAGTTTCGGCCAGGCTTTGGCGCGCCCCAACCGTCCTCTTGCAAGCAATGAAAAGACACGCACGCTTGTCGCTCAGAACGAAGGCGAAGAGATGGATGATGCAGCTCCTGTAAACAAGCCCAAGAAAAAATTCAAACAGACCGTTCGATCATCCGAGCCAGCATCTCAAGAGGGCTACTGGTACGCGCGCATTCAGCAACTCCCACTGCTTGGCCTTGCTGCGGTCTCCGACACCGGCGTGATCGATATTGAACTCATGAAAGTGGTCAACCCTAATTTTCATATCGGTCCTACGGCGGTCTACCACTTTGGCAAGCAGCAGGATACCAAGATGCAATCGCTTAACCTAGGCGTGCGTGCCGATTTGATTCTCAATGAGGTCGGCAACATGACCGACCTCTACCTTTCAACAGCGCTAATGTTTGGACTTTTTGAATCGACCACGAAGAAGTACGATGGCGATTTACCTGAACTCTTGTGCGACTTCAGAGAGAAAGGTTACCACCGGGTCGGTGCTTTTGCTGTCGGTAAACTCTGGAATCTTTCTGAGTCGGTGCACGTCACAACAGGAATCGGCACGGTGAAAACCAAAACATCCGGCTCCATCGAGAAGGATTTAGCCGGTCAATGCTAGCGATCAATCACCGAATCGGATGGCACAACCTTGCCTTGGTTCGATTTCGGAGTTGGCTTCCGTCTCTAATAGAGTCAGATAACCAAACCACCCCGCTGGGCGCATGATCGCCCAGCTTTTTTTTTCGCTTCCAATTCTTCCTTTGCAGAGCGGATCATTGCCCAAGCGAAGCAATAGCCCCAAAAGCAAGACAAGGTATTCCCGAGGGGGGGGTGGGGACTTGGTCTTGAACATGAGGATTCTTTCGAAAGTCACCAATGGCAAGAATCAAGAACCTCTGCTTGAGGCAGTCGCAGTGAGCAAGAGTTATCAAACAGCTGCGCAAACGGTTATGGCACTCAAGGAAGTTCAATTCACACTCTAATCCGGTGAATTGGTGGTCGTACTTGGCCCCTCCGGAAGTGGAAAATCTACCTTTCTCAACATCCTTGCTACGCTCGACAGACCAACCTCGGTTGAAGTCTTGTTCCAAGGAAAAAATCTCTTCACCAAAAGCAACGAAGAACTCGCCTTCTTCCGCAGACAAAATGTGGGGTTGGTGTTCCAATTTTTTAACCTGATTCCGACACTGACAGCACTTGAAAATGTTGAGCTCATGGCCTCTCTCTCCGAGTCAGCGATGTCTGCAGAAGAGGCGCTACAGCGGCTTCAGCTGTGGGAGAGACGAAATCATTTTCCCGGGGAACTATCGGGTGGCGAACAGCGTGTCCGCATTCAAATCGATTTCGAACATGCGCTACCTGAGCAGTGCCCCAGTGGGCTTGAACTCGAGGCACATGTTGAGGTCGCAAGAAGTGAAAACACACTGATTTCGCCACTCACAGCAGTCTGGAGTGAAAACGAACAGAGTTTTATTTTCGTTGTGCTGAACAACAAACTGCTGCGCCGCGAAGTGCGCACGGATTTGCGCTCTCAGCAGGAGGTTGAAGTCCTCGCGGGGCTCGACGGAACCGAGACCATCGTTCGATTTCCAAGCAGCGCAATGAAAGAGGGACTGAGCGTATCAACTCGCATTTGAGCCCGGATGGGGCTGATTGGTGATCTTAGAAATCACCTTCATACAAAAGAGCGTCAGCTCCGGGGTGCGTTCACTCGACATTAAAAGTGTGCCCAAACGGTGAGCCATCACGGCCGCAAGCTCCTCGACAGGAATATGCTTGTCGAGCACAGCTTTGCGAATGAGGTCGTCAAACTCTTGCGAAATCCACCACACCTTGATGCTCTCGGAGCTCATCGTCTCCTTCTTTTTCAAAGCGCGCGGTTTAAGCTCAGGGCGCTCTGAAGTCATGCTGGGTTTAGCATTCTTAGCTTCTGTTTTGGGTGCTTTGGATTTCGAGGGCGCCGCGCGGCTCTTCTCGGAGGATGGCGATTTTTTCCTGCTGAACGAAAGGACTTCACCCATGGCAAACCTCACAACGGTGCTTTAAGGGGGTTGTCAAACCGAAAACCGCTTTCGCAAGTCTACCACAAACCACCAGGTTTCTTCGACTCGAGCCAGGCGCGTGCTGCCTGCTTGACGGACGGAGTATCGGCCTCTTTCTCGAGAGTCTTAAAGAGTTCCTCAACCTCCTGTTTAGAAACACTTCTTTCGCGTGCCCAACGCGTCCCAAGCGCAAGCCATGCTTCCTGCTCTTTGCGAGCCCCCTGAGATTGTAGCCACGGCCACAGCACATGACGGTCGCGCGCTAAACTTGGCTGACTCTGAGCGGTACTCAAAGCCAATGCAGCGGCAGTCAATTCACAGCTTGTGGAACCCGCTGGAGCTGTTTTGAGCAACTCCAACCAACGCTCGGTTGGCATTGCGAGAACGAAGGAATCCCATTCACGCGTGCTCAAGGACGAAGTCTCAAGGAGAAAGCGCTCACAAAGTTCTTTGCGTTTGAGAGTCTGCTCGGGCTGACGCAGAACCTCGAACCGCATGCTACGGCGCAGGTTCTGTTTTTTCTTTTCAGGCTGCTCGAGATCCCACTGCATCACGCGAACGGCTGCAAGATATTTCCAGAATTTATCATCATCTATAGACTGCGATTGCTTACTCTCCAGAGCGCGCACCAGTGACCACAAATCCTCTTCACCGCCCCGCCGCAACGCCAAAAACAGTGCTTCAGCACGCTTGTCTGTGGGAGTCAGTGTCATCTCGAGTGCGAGTCGCGTAACCAGAGCATCAGCCGTTTCACCTGCCCGAGCTTGAGCACGATCTTTTCCCGAAGTCTGGCGTGCGGTGCTTTTAAACAACTGAGGAGAAAGTTTCTCAAGGACATCCTTCTTGGCAAACAAGGCGGCACACTTCAAAAGCCTCGCCTGTTCTTCATTAGTCCACTTAAGCAGCGGAAGAAACTTTCCACCATTCTTTTTCAAAACAGCAATCTTTTTCTCATTGGCAGTGAAGAAGGCCAAGGCATCTCCACATTGCTTGAAGGCCAAGGCATACGTTCCAAGGGCTGTTTGCAAAGTCGTCTTTCGCTCCTCAAGAAAGCGAAGATACTTGCTCTGCGGATATTTTTTCGAAAACTCATCGAGAAGTCCAAGTTGCACGGCAGCATCGTCGGGCAAACTTTTCATTGTGTTCTGAGCCATTGCGCCCGCATCATCGACAAGTCCATTCAAATGACAAGCACGAACCTGTTCCTGTTCAGCTTCATCCATCGAACTGAATTTATCTTTCAGTGCTTGATATTCGATGTATCGAGCCTTTGCTCCAGTTTGCGGTGCAGTTATGCAAAAGAGGCGGCGCCGTGCAATCAAACCAGCAGGATGCTTTTCTTGGTGACGAAGAATCTGCTCATACAAAATTGTTGCTTTATCGAGTCCCTCTGTGAGGTGTGCAATCTCAGCCAAACGGAGCCGTGCCCACGGACCAAAAAGCTTGTCTCCGGCCGAGAGCAAAAACTTAGAAAAAGCCTGCTTAGCGAGAGCGAGTTCACCTGACCAGAACGCATTTTCAGCGCCAACAAGCAAAAAATATGGATTCTGTTGGTACCATTCTGCGTCGGCAAAGGCCTCTGAAAAACCGTGAAAGCGGCGCGCAAAATTTGGATACCCGAGGTCTGAGTAAACATTTCCCGCCTGAGCAAAACCAATCACTTTGAACGCTGGGACATCCGATTGAAGAATGACCCTGGCCGACTCCTTCAAGGCCATAAGCGGATCTTCAGCAATAAACTGTCCGTTCACTCGCAACATTTGCACAATGCTCTTGAGCTGATGCGCTGTGCGAGGCCACATCATTATCGGGTGAGTGCTCTTCACACCCGGAGGTGTGGTGAAGTTGAGTTCAGTACTTTTCTGAGCAACGAAACGCTTATCAAGACTGTTGTAGACTTCCTCGAACTTCTGACTTGCCTCAAATACGCGTGTCCAATTCTTAGCCTTCGCCCCGAGCGCAGCAACGTTGTAAATTGCCGGAAGCGCAAGTGCGCGCGCAAAACGAATCATCTCTATCGAGCGTGGCGCCAACTTGGGTGGAGTCAGACGCGGCGGATAGATTCCTTCATCCGAGAACACGGCAGGTTCAGCCAATGCGGCTCTGAAAAGGTTGTCATCTACGCCCTTGTCAGAATCCGGAAGATAGACCTTGAGCTCCGTGCTACCGAAAGCATCCCAAAAAGATCCTTGCGCAGGACCAAAACGTTCCAATGGCATTTTCAATTCTGCGGCTGCTTGCAAATCGAGGAATCCGGACAGAATGGCAACTGTTGTGCGCTCGAGCGTACCACGCGGAAGTGTTTTTTTATCGGCCTGAAGCTTATTACGTAGCGCGATGGCTTCCTGGGTTCGACCGAGAGTCCACAGGCGAATCATTTCATTCAAGGTTCGAACAAAAGTTGAATCACCGACAATGTAAGGTACTTCTCGCAAACGTAGCATCGGTACTTCAATGCTCAACTCAGGTCGATTGAAGCTGCGCGTTGGGCCAAGAGTCAGGGCTTTTGCACCCTGCTTGTCTGCACTCCACCACACGGGCGGAGTGAGTGGGGGTTCGCGCATAGTCATGACTGCTGGAAAACCAAAACTCGCGTTGATGCGGTTGCGCAGCGCCTCATCAGCAAATTCTGGGACTTGCTTCAAACCAGGAACGTCATCTGCCTTGAGCAAAGAAATCCTGAGCCACTCGCGCGCGAGAAGATCATCTGATGCAGAACGTTTTTTGATATTGAGGTCCTCGGGACGAGGAACCTGTGTTGGCTCGGGGGAAGGCTCGGGAGTGGGCTCTGGCTCCTTTTTGTCGGCAGCCAAAGCATACAGAGTGACCGTCGCTGCAAGGGAAAATGCAACGAGGCCACTCTTCATTCGGTTCACTGTTTGCGTGCGCGGCGTGATGCCCACGTTGTTAACCCGTCACATTTGTTCTTGGCCGCAGTTAACCCCCAGCTCAAAAGAGTTCCGACGTCGCGTGCTGCAACATCCTTCACTCTCAGCTTCCAGGTGCCACCGAGTTTCTCCACACGTGAGTTTACTCGAATTGTCTCGTGAATGCCTGTGTCAGAACGACCATCATTTTTGCTGGTGCGGCGTCCCTTGAGCGAATTCACATCAGGATAGACACGCAGCTCTTTGCCCTCGGGCGAAAGCAAGGTAATACGCAGATCGCGCACATAGGGATGGTCGATATCAAGGCGCACATCTATCGAACTTGCTGAACCTTGACCTTGGCTCTCCAAAGCTGATTCAATTCCTTTGAGATCGTTGTCTGGAATGGAAGCCTGCGCGTTCACGGTGCCTTGTTCAGTCAATTCAACACGACCCAGCTGCAACTCGCGGGTCAGCTCGGTTGCACCCTGATCGCTCGATGCCTTTAACGAAAGGTTAACTTTCTCGCCACATTGAGCATCCTGAGCGACCTTAAAGACCACAGGAGACTTAGCGTCGGTTGTTTCACCCGCACTCATGTCACCAAAGCTGGTGGAGCGCTCAATTATCTGTACCTTTGTTGAAGGGCTGCTCAATACACCTTGAATGTTTGTCGTTGCCTTTACAGCTTTGTTTGCCAACTTGAAGAAGGCTTCAACTGTCTCGCCTGGCTCAATATAGCCATTGCCGTTTCCAACTTGCTCTTGATAGCGCACATCGGAGTATTGAATAGCGAGGAATTCGAGCTTGGGTTTGTACCAGCAGAGAGGACGCACACCCACATCGTATCCAGCCGCCGTCATGCATGACTGACTCGAAGCAGCGAGTTCAGCGTTGAGGCTCGTCTGGCCACCCGTGGTACTGCGGCCTGGGATCTGATTTTTGTCGAAACCAACCCCACACAGCGCGCCGCTGAGGTAGGTATCCAGACGGCACTGCGCTTCTGGGTGACCTGTAAAAGTGGCACTGACTTTGCGCTGATCGGGAGTGTCAAAGCGAGGAGGATTGCTGCGAGAGCGCAAAGCACCCAAAAGAGTTGCCAGGCTGTGTCCTGCCGCTACAGTGCGGTAACACAGATCCTGATCTTCGACCTTGCTCCAAGCTGCGTCGCACTTCTGCTTCTCAAATGCTCCTACCAATTGTCGGAATCGAGCATTTTCAGTGGTCTGGTTGCGCCAGATTTCGCGCGCACACGACTGGGTTGCAAAATAGTCTGATTGGCCTTCTGAAGATGCCCAGTCAGAGTCGCCATAGAATGGGAAACCACCCAAATGATGTCCCAACTCATGACAGACAACCAGAGCGAAACCATCAGCTGTCACTTCAGGACGGCGTGCGAGACCACCATACATATTGATTATCCAGCTGCTGCCGCTCTGCTGCGCACTCGCGTTAACTGTAGGGTCTGTCCAGAGATTGTTGGACACGAGGCGCGCACCCCGAGCAGTCACAATCGGACGGTACAGATTCATAATGTTGTTGATAATGGTGTTGAATTCCTGCTCGGTCATGTTCGCAAGAGAATGAACGTTGTCTTGCAAGTGCAGATTGTTCGGCGGGAGGATGGAAGCCTGAGCATTTGCTGCGCACATCATGCCGGCAATCATTCCAGCAGAGATGACACCCCATCGACGCCAACTGACCTGCTTGTTGCCACTGCTGCGAACCGACTTCACTGACACCATTATTGATTCCTCCTTGAGCACCTGTATGCCTCGGAAGATAATAATCTGGCGGCCTGGACGAACGGGTGTGACGATTCCGTCACCCACATCCAAACTTTGACATATCGCTAGGAGTTTGACGCCTCACGCACTGACGCAGAAGTGCTGCCTGAATCTGAAACAGGTTTTGCTGGACGCGCGTGCAACTGATTTACACGCTGCGCGATTTCTTCCGGTGTATCGCGCACCAAGATGCGTGCACCGCTCAGGAAGGTAATGGAGGTGTCAGGAAGTTTCTCAATCCATTGGATATTCGCTTCATTGATGTAGACCAATGCACCATCAAGGCGTGTCACTTGAATCATGTTTGTTCACCCTTCCGAGGATTTGACAAAATTATCGCCTATCAACTTCGCATATTCACAAATTGAAGCGGAATTTTGAGCTGTGCCTGCTGGGCACGCAACAGGGCAATGACCTCTTGAAGGTCGTCGATCTTCTTGCCCGTAACACGCACCTGTTTGTCTTGAATTTGAGCTTCCACTTTGAGTTTGGAGTCTTTGATCGCTTTGATAATCTGCTTAGCCTTATCTTGCTCAAGCCCTTGCTTCACCTTAATTGCCTGTTTCAACATCATTCCACCGGCGGCTTCACGTTTACCAACCTCAATGTATCCGAGCTCAATTCCACGCTTAATGAACTTGCCGTTCAAAATATCCAACATGCTTTCCAAGCGGCTTTCTGCATCGGCGCTCAACTTAATCTCGCAAGTGGCTTTGTCGAAGCTCAAATCAAATTTAGTTCCCTTAAAATCGTACCGTGCCTGAATTTCCTTCTGAGCCTGATTGACTGCATTGTCGACTTCCTGAACATTGACTTCCGAAACAATATCGAAGCTGGGCATACAAGCTCCTCTTAAGACTTTGCAGCATTCTCAATTCACAACAGGCCTGAGAAACGATGACTTCAACTCAACCAACTACAACCCCAGGCTCTGAAAAATCCATAAGGCGTTATACTCTTCTTGGCGTCTTTCTGACAATTTTTCTCGACCTACTTGGATTTGGGATGTTCATTCCCATTCTTCCTGCTGTGGCGCGTTCTCTTGAGGCGAGCGACGCGCAGGCCGCTTATCTGTCCACACTCTTTTCCTTAGGAACACTTATTTCGGTTATGGTACTCGGGAGAGTTTCCGACAAGCTCGGGCGCCGTAAAATTTTGCTGGCAACATTGATCCTTTCCGTGGTCGCACAATCCGCAACAGCACTGGCCATGAGCTTGGGAAGCTATGCTTTTCTTGCTTGCATTCGGTTTGTTGCGGGCGTCGCCGCGGGTAATATTTCAGTCGCTCAAGCTGCGATCGCAGATATAACGCCAGCACATGAACGATCACGCTCGATGGTGATTGTTGGCGTTGCTTTCGGCGCTGGATTTGCCGTGGGACCTGCGCTGGGCGCAGCCCTTTCGACACTTTTTCCGAATAATCCCCTCGAAGCTATCGCAGTTGCGGCGGTTGCACTCAACCTTTGCAACATCATATTTCTGCTCACACGTTTCAAAGAAACACACCGTAACTTTGCCCCACCAGAGCTCCAATCCTTGATTGAGGCAGCAGGTGTAAATGCCCCTCTGGCAGGCGAACAGCGTCACGCCAAGGCGGAGTTTCTTGCATTGCTCTCTCGCCCCTACTTCAAGACCGTTTTACTGATTCAATTCCTGCAGGTTTTTGGGTTTGTAGGAGTGGAAACAATTCTACCGCTCGCACTCAGCGACGCCTACACCCTAAACCAAGTTGAAGTTTACAAAGCATTCATGTTTTTAGGCGGTGCGGTGCTTCTCATGAATGGATTCATCTCACGCCCACTTCTGCGTAAACTCCCCGAAAGTGGAGTCCTGCACCTGGGGCAATCCTGTTTGGGGTTGGGAATACTCTTGATCCCATGGGTTGCTCCAAACCGAGATGCTCTCTACCCCGCTTTGGCTTGCCTTGCACTCGGCAGCGCACTTGCAAACCCAGCACTGAGCGGACTTGTGAGCAGGCTCAGTCCACAAGACAGACAAGGCATGGCCATCGGCCTGGCGCAGGCTGTGTCGGCCGGGGCGCGGATTCTTGGCCCTGCTTTTATGGGAATCCTGTATCAGTGGTTGAATGGAGCCCGGTCTCTCTATATTTCTGGGGCACTCTTGCTCGTTTTGGTTGTCGTCGGTATGGCCGGATTGGCGAGACTGCCTCGTGCTTGCCCTCAACACGAGCACATACCGAACGGAGATTCTCGATGAGCTGGAAACTTCCTCTGAATCAAATTGGCAGCGGCAGTACTTTTATTTTTGGACAACAGCTCGAAACGCCACGATTCAAGCAAACGACCTTGAGCGTAGAACAACACCCTTGGTTGTCTGAAATTCTCGATGAACTCGACTGCCGCACGGCTGGCTCCGAGGCAAATTTCGCCATTCAACTCGACGTTGAGAAACAAAGCGAGACCTACAGGGTCAAAGCCAAGTTACGGATGATTCCCAAACTCGAGTGTGTCCGCAGCCTCACCGAGTTTCGCAGCGACGTCATTACAGAAACTGAAGCACTGTATGTGAAGTCTGCAGAAACACCCCAAGGTGGTGAGCATGAAATGTCGGAAAGTGAGCTTGAGTCTTACGAACACGACGGGTCTGGGCTGATGTTGTCTGAATTTGTAACAGATCTTATCTATACGAGCTTGCCGGACTTCCCGCTGTGTCAGCCGGAATGCAAAGGACTCTGCACAGAATGTGGCTGCAATCTAAATGACGCTCGAGAGTGTGCCTCAAAGAGCAAGTCACAGAAAGACTTTGATTGTCCAAGTCTTAAGTATTTCCAGTGAGTCCGGCTGGCCTCAACCGCTGACAAGAGAACGAGTGAAAAGCAGAGCCATGGCGATGGCCACCAGGCCTGCCAACCAAAGCACCGCCATAGGCAACGCCCGAAGCAACAACTCACGTGCAAGCGCATCACGCTGGCGGCGGTAAGCAACCCGCACAAAACTTTCCACAACAGCAGCGCCACCCCGCGCGACAATCAGCTTTTCAAACTGTGCCGCACCCAAGGCTTGAAGAACAGTCCAGTTCATGGATGGATCAAAGAGCTGTGTGGGAGTGGACTGAGTTAAAGCAAACGCAACGCGCACGCGGTCGCGCTCACAGTCACTCATTTGGGCAGCTGATGCACGCAGAAAACGTTCAAAACCAGTCCAGAGCGAAAGAGATTTCGATAGGTGCATTACACCGACCGAGTCCTGCAGCTTTCCGCGAATAGAATCGTCGAGCTGCGTTTTGAGATTTTCAGATGAAGAGGCCAAAACATCTAGGCAACCCAGATTGGCCAACAGAAAAAAAACGCTCTCAAGCGTTCTTGGCTCATGGACAACGTCAGTTGAAGTCTGCACGACCTCAGCCACGTTCCCCAGAAGCTCAGGGGAATGAACAACCATCCTGGCAGACTCCCTCAGCAGGTAAGTTTACATCAGCTCCATTTCACTGAAGCTCGAAAACCCACCGAACTCGGGCATATACTCGACGTCGTTCTTGGGGATGAGAACCTGACGTTCACCTGTGCCACCGCGCTGATAAGACGCGAAGCGCGGACAGGCCTTGAATGCCGAATCCTCAAAGGGTGCGTAGGTGCATGCGGCTCCGCATGCAGACTTAACACCACAGACATCACTCAAAACCAGCTTCCCTTCCGCATCGACCACGCCTTGTTTAACGTGATACGGACAACGCTGTGCTTTCATCGCCTATCCTCCTTGACGGCAAAGTGCGCAACGAGCAGCAAAACTGCTGTTGATATAGAAACTTATGTTGTGATTTACGCCTGCATTAAAACACGCACTCTAAAGAGTGTCAACCCGCCGGCCAGTCAAGCTCCGGGTTTGAGTCAACTTTTCGGCACTCCACAGCGCTGCCTTTCTGCGCCACTGCTGAAAAAACAACACCTCAAAAAAATTTGTAAATAATTTTCGATCACGCCTCACTCCGGTTCGATTCCAACGTGCACATCTGTCATCACGCTGTGCTGCTGCGGAATTTTCACGCAGCTTCAACCGGTGGTGAAGAAATGAGCGAAGCGAATATTCTAACGAAACATCAGCTCGAGCAGTTGATCCGCAAACCACTCCCGCACTCCTTTCCTGCCGAAATTAGGTATGCGGGAAATCCGAATGTGCTCAGCCAAAAAAGGGTGGCCATCGTCGGCTCACGTCACCCGACATTCTACGGCCGAGAGCAGGCAGCATATTTCGCGCGCGTGCTTTCTGAAAACCAGGTCTGTGTTGTATCGGGTGCGGCTATCGGAATCGATACTATTGCCAACAGCGTGGCTTACCAATCCGGAACAACTGCGGCAGTTCTCGGGAGCGGCTTGGGTGTTCCTTACCCCCGCACCAATCTTGCTTTGTTTGAGCGCATGGCAAGCTCACAGAATGCACTCCTGCTCAGCGAGTTCGAAGACCACGAAGTCGCCATGCGATGGAACTTCCCCAAGCGTAACCGAATCATTGCGGCGCTGTGCGACTTCCTTCTGGTTATTGAAGCCGCGAGAGCCAGTGGTTCAATGATTACAGCCTGTCTGGCGGCAGACTGTGGAGTCGATGTGGGTGCCCTACCCGGCCCAGTCAGCAGTCCTCTAAGCCAGGGCAGTAACCTTCTAATAAAAGAGGGAGCTTTTTGTATTGAACAGCCTGAGGAAATCCTTGAAAGATTGGAGATTTTGGGCCATTAGAGGGGCAACCTGATGGAGAGCCCGGCACATGCAGGAACAGTCCAAAAGCAACAAGAATCTCTTCTTTTCTGAGCCACTTCAGGTCGGAAAGCTGCGCGTAAAGAACCGCGTGCTGCTCGCGCCCTTGGCGGGTGTCTCAGATGTTCCCTTCCGCCGCGTGTGTCAGGAGCAAGGTGCAGGGCTAACCTATGTGGAGATGCTCTCGGCAACAGCCATTCGCTATAAGAATAAGCGCACCTTTGAAATGATGGTACGCCACCCGAGTGAGAACCTTCTGGGTGTTCAAGTGACCGGCTCGAGTGCAGAAGATGTAGCTATTGCTATTGAACAACTCGATGCTCTTGGGTTCGACACCATCGACATCAACATGGGGTGTCCGGTGAAGAAAGTCACCAGTGCCGGTTGCGGCAGCGCCATCCTCAAAGACCCTCATCGCGTTGAAAAAACCGTCCGTCTGGCGCGTCAAAGCACATCGCTCCCTCTGAGTGCAAAAATCCGCCTCGGTTTTACCAGGGAAGATGTCAACGTTACCGATACGGTCAGCCGCATCACTCTTTCGGCTGCCGACATGGTCACCATCCATGGGCGAACCCGCTCCGAATCGTACTCAACCCCCGTCGATTGCAGCGGTGTGCGTCTGGGAATCCAATCGGCGATCTCCTCGGCCTGCAACTCTGCACGACCAATCCCTGTAACGATTGGCAATGGAGATATCTTCGACATTGGTTCGGCTCGGCGGATGCGTGAGGAAACAGGCTGCGATGGCATCATGGTCAGCCGCGGAGCATTGGGCAACCCATGGGTGTTCAGAGAGATTCTCGAGGAGCAAACCTACAACCCAACTTTTGCAGAATGGCACGACCTCGTTCTGCGGCACCTCGATTATCACCAGGCGCACTGCGGCAACACACCCACGGCTGCCGCACTGATGCGCAAGCATCTGCTTTGGTATGCGAAGGGTTACCCTGGAATCAAAGCACTACGCGACACTCTCAACCGGATTGAATCGCTCGATGTGGCGCGCGAGATTCTCAAGAACTTTGCGACAACACTTGCTCCCGAAACACCACGCTTCGTCTGGTGTGACGTTGATGGTAATGCAAACAAATATATGTATGATCCCAAATACGAAATGGACCGTCAGCTCGACCGCGGTGTCGGGGATGAAGACCTGACACCAGCGACACAAGAAGGATAACCAACACATGCACGACCACAAAGATAAAGAACATAAACACGATGGCTGCTGCGGTCATGAGCACCAACATGACCATGCGCATCATCACGTTCATGGCAGCAATGTTGGCCACGAACACGACCCACAGCACGAACACGACCACAGCCATCATCACACCCATGCGCACGATGGCCATCACACCCATGCGCACGATGGCCATCACGACCATCATGCGCACGATGGCCATCACGACCACGCTCATTGCCACAAGCATCTCAGCGCTCACGAATGCACAACCTTGTTCAACCAGGCTCAGGCCTCGGTCAACACAGTGCAAGCAGTTGCACTCCTCATTGAGGCAGGTTCCGGATTTGCACACCTGGGCGACGCAGCAGCGACGGCAGCAGTCAATGGAGAGCTTGCCACTAAAGTATCGGGGACAACCGCACTCACCGCGCTGCAACGCGCACAAATGAACGCGCTCAAGGGTCTTGAGCTAGCACTGACACGTTCTGGTGGAAAAGAAACACTCGCCAAGAGCGTTGAGGAGCTGGAGAATTTTTCTGGTCATGAACGGGCAGAGGTCGAACAACTCCTCGCTGATGTGCGCAAAGCGCTCGCCGGACTCCGAGCGACCGGGCTAAAATCACTGCTCAGCAAACTCAAGTTCTAATTACAATCTTAAAAGCAAAGAGCCGTGCAGAGATGCACGGCTCTTTGCTTTTAAACACCAGGCGCCTTTTTCAGAGCCCCTGGTATTTACGCTCGAGGTCAATCAATGACTTCTCGAGTTTCGCCTTCTTCGACATAAAGGCAATACCATTTACACGCAGCACATCGGTCGGGTACTGCGATACGAACTCCAACAGCGTAAATGAACCATCAGCGACGCTTTCAAAGAAGGCCTTTTCCACACGCTCACCAGAGTAATCGCGCGGAAAAATACCTCCGAGAATCTTTTTCAATTCCGCGCCTAAGGGAGATGCGATTGCGTCTGAGGCCATGTGAGCCGGGAATTTCAAGACCCGACCAAACTTCTGCCTGAGTTCAATCTGCTGATCGCGAGGGAGTTTATCAGAGATCGCAGGCACATATTCACCCGCCACAAAGCGCGTCAGCTCTTCGCGCGTGCACGAGCCCATTTCAATACCGAGAACAGCAATAGCGAACTTCTCAGAGCTCAGCTCGGATTGCTTATCCGAATCTAAATTCATTCCGCAGGCAGAAAAAAGCAGGGTCGAAAATATCATCAGTGAATTTAATTTCATTTCGATTCCTCTTTAAGAAAACAGAGCCTCTCCGGCACTACCACCTAAACCAGGACACTTACCCTGACAATCGAAAAAATCTGAGGACAAGCAAATAAAATCCTAGCCTTACCCCCTAACCTGCCGAGACCACTGAGGCATCATGAAGGCATCCGTGACGCAACTCGAACACACGATCAGCAAACTCACGTGCTTCATCGAGGTCATGAGTGACAAGAATACTCGTTGCTTTTTCCAGCTTCAGAGCTCCGACCACCTGCTGACGGACGCGCTGCCGCAGGCTGACATCCAGGCTCGAAAAAGCCTCATCAAGAAGAAGTATTTCAGGCTTTGGAGCGAGTGCACGCGCGCAAGCGACGCGCTGCAACTGACCACCACTGAGTGTCGAGGGCATGCGCGACTCCAGCCCCTGCAGCTCAAACTCAGTCAGCAATTCACCGACCCGCGACCGCTCAGAGACATCTTTCCCGCGACGTTGCAAACCAAACGCAATATTTTCGAACACAGTCAGGTGCGGAAAAACCGCCCAATCCTGAAAAACCATTCCGACTCTGCGTTTTTCGGGGGGAACGTGGAGTTGTGCTGAGGAAACCTTCTCACCATGAATCCAGATCTCACCGCCTGAAAGCTTTTCCAAACCTGCAATCAGGCGCAGCAGACTGCTTTTTCCAATTCCTGATTGACCAAGAACGGCCACGCGCTCTCCCAGGCCAACCCGCAAAGATAATCCGGCCAAAACAGATGGTGTTCCGGGGTACGAGAAAAGCGCGTCGTTGATCTGCAGCGAAAGAATTTCATTGCTCATGATTTTTGCCTGCTTTTTTGTTTTCAGAAATCCCAAATGCTCCCAGAGACTGAGCCAAGAAAACCCCTGCAACGCAAAGAACAATCATGAGCAGCGAGGCAGGAGCAGTTTCTGCAAGTCGCTCGTCGGAGGCTAGGTTGTAGGTTCGAATCGCCAAGGTTTCAAAGTTAAATGGCCGCAACAGCATACTTGCCGGCAACTCTTTAATGATATCGATACAAACCAAAATAAACGCGCATGCAAGACTCTTTTGCAGCAGCGGAATACTCACACGGCGTAACACAGCAAGGGTTGAACACCCTAAGATGCGTGCCTGTTCTTCAAAAACACGTGGGACGGTCAGCCAACCTGCCTCGATGGTTGAAGTACCCAAAGTTACAAAACGTATACAGTACGCAAACACAAGCCCCACAAGGCTTCCACTGAGGGAAAAAGGCGCGAGAAAAACAAGAAGACCAATACCAATCACACCACCCGGCAGCGCATAGCCAAGAGTTGCCAAACGCACCATGTCATTCCAAAACCGCCCTGCACACAACTGCAGAACAAATGCAAAAAGAAATCCAAAGCAGACAACCACAGCACCAGAGCCGAGCGCGAGCGAGAGTGTAGCAGTCGTCGGCCGCACAACAGCAATCCATTGCTCCACATCGAACGACAGCAATGAACGCTGAACGAGAATCAGAAGTGGTAAAACGCAGGCCAAAAGAACAGGAACGAGTGCAACCAGAATAAGAGGAAAAGCGCGTCTGAAACTCATGCGCGTTCGCACGAGATCGGAGGTATTACGCCCAGTGCGTGCCAAAGATGCACGGCCGCGCAGGCGCGCCTCCCAAAACAAGATGACGCCCGAAAAAGAAAGTAAGACCAATGCAAGCAGTGCAGCCCGGGCACGATCGCCATATCCAAACCAACTGCGATAAATTCCGGTGCTCCAGGTATCGATAGCCATGAAATCGACCGTTCCGAAGTCTGCAAGAACCTCCATCGCTGCAAGCAGTGCACCGGCGAAAAGGGAAGGACGCACTAAGGGAATTTCAATTTCGCGCACAATCGCCAGCCGAGAACGTCCCAAAAGACGTGCAGACTCAATGAGCGAACCAGACAACGAAACAAGCGCGACATACACAGGAAGAAAAATGTAGGGAGAAAGACTGAACGCAAAAATAAAACAAGTCAGGGTGAGATTTCTGAGGCTTCCCCCGGGAACGCCCTGATCAACCAGGAAATCGACCCACGTATAGGCCACGAGATAGCTCGGCACACCCAACGGAAGTACTGCAAGCCACTGAAGCATTTTTCGACCACAAAATTCAAAGCGGGCACACAAATAGGCCGTTACGCCACCAAAAAACACCGCACCGAAAACACTTCCCAACAACAACAGAAGCGAATTCTGCCCGTAGGCTGAGAGCAGTTCTGGAGAAAGAGTGAGAGTTTCAGAAAAAAAAGCTCCGCTCCCTTCCACCACCAAAGCGAAGAGGGGAGCCAAAAAAACAGCGACACAAACAAGGATGAAAAACTTAGCCAAAAGACTCAACGCCAACCAGCCTCTTCGAGGATTTTGATTGCTTCAGGTGTGTTTTGCCCGACAGCTGACAGCCCCTTCAAATCGAGCTTAGGTTGGCCCAGTGATTTCAGAACAGCCGGAATCGCAACATCCGCTCGAACCGGGTACTCTTTACTGTAGGAGACGAAGATCTCCTGCCCTTCTTTGCTGACCAGAAACTCAAGAAATTGGCGTGCATGAGCCACGTTCTTCGCTGAACGGGTGATGCCGCCACCACTGATATTGGCATGGGCACCTCTGTCTTTCTGGTTGGGGAACACGACCGCAGTATTCTTCATGAGGTCTTTCTCTGCTGGATTCTTGGAATCGAGCAGACGCGCAACATAGTAGCTGTTCACCATAGCGACATCACCTTCACCGGCAGCGATTGCTTTGATCTGGTCGGTATCACCACCTTGAGGCTTGCGCGCGAGGTTCGCCGTTACACCCTTCGCCCAACCAACGACTGCATCGCGTCCGTTGGCTGCGAGAAGCGTGGCTGCAAGCGACTGGTTGTAAACATGGTTAGAGCTACGCACCAGAACCCGCCCCTTCAGCGCAGGTGAAGCGATATCTTCCATGCGCGCGATTTGCTCGGGCTTAATTTTTTCTTTGTTGTAGGCCAGTGCACGCACACGCATGGCAAGGCCTGTCCAATTGTCTTTAGGATCGCGAAACTCCGTGGGGACACTCTTCTTGACCGCCGCAGACGCGAGTGGCTGAAAAATTCCGGCTTCCGAGGCTCTCCAGAGATTTCCGACGTCGGCTGTAATGACCACATCCGCTTGGCTCTTGTCTTTTTCCTCAATGATGCGCGCAATCAGCTGTGAGGCTTCTTTGATCTGAACGATATTCACCGCAATGCCCGTTTTCTTCTCAAACTCAGAAGCGAGCTTTTGATCGGATTCATAGTGGCGGGTTGTGTAGACGTTGATAGATTTTTTGGCCTCAGCTGGGTGCGCGATCAATGGTAAGCTAGAAGCAATCAAAACTGCGAATATGGTGTTCAAGCGCATTTGTCCTCTCCTTTTCTCTTGTCTTCTGAGGTCTAATGCAATTGAGAATCAATTTCAATAAGGAATTGTGTTTTTTTGAGAATAAATTTCAATAAGAGACTAAGATATGAATATCAATAATAAAAATAATTATATAAAACTTTTCTTATGCGTCTTCTTGAGCCTGCCAACGCAGGCGACTGCTCAACCCAGAGGCCTGGTGAGAGAAGTGATGGTCAGCGCCGCACAGCAATCTTCCACTCTCGCAGTGGCTCGCTGCGCACAACAAAACCCGCAGAAGCTTGCAGGCGTGGTGGTGGCCTTACATGGCCGCGGTGGCCACGCATCAACAGCAGACCTCGCTCAAATGTTTTTAAAATTCGCCTGTCCGAGAAGTTTTGCGGTGGTGGCTCCACGCGCTCCAACCAAAAACCACAATTGGCCGTTTGAAAAAATGGAGGGTGAAAAACAAGACCTATTTTTAATAGAGCTGATAAAAAAAACAATTCCCAAAGAATTAGAAAGCAAAGAGGAACTGAAAATTTATTTGGTAGGAGTTTCGGCGGGCGCAACATTTTTGATGGGTGATTTTTATCCACGTCATGGTGCACAGCTCAAAGGCGTGGCCGCTGCGCTCTGCGGTGGATCTGCACCGACAACAGCAAAGATTCAGGGATTAAGCACATTGGAGAAAAATTTTCCGCTTTTTATTCAAATGAGCCGCAAGGATTTTTTGTTTCAACAAACAGAGCAAGGCCTGAAAAAATACGCCGAAATGGGTTTACCCTTGCGTGCACGGCTCACCGAAGAGCCCGGCCACTGTGCATTTGATTTTGCGGACAGCCTAGAGCTGATTGAGAAACAGGTGCGCTGATTCAATTGACATCTTGGCGATACAAAGAACGCACAAGCCCGATGATTTTATCGGACTCATTCAATCCAAATGGAATAGCTGCAAAATCGTTGTTCTCGGGAACAAGCAGTGCCGGGGGAAGATTCTCAAAAGAGCGTTTGTTTGAATGCATGAGGTTCTCGTGAGCCTGGCGGTATAATTGCGAACCACGCATGGCAAAGCGCTTCACAGTAACTTCGTGATCGCCAACCGCCGCAACAACGATGTCACCATTGCGTGCGCTTGTGGCGGATTCAACCAACAGAAAATCTCCGGGAAGAAAGCCGACGTTCATCATGCTGTAGCCATCAACTGCGACTGCAAAGAGATCACTTTCGGTGGATTTTTTTGCCACGTTCATGAAGGGGACGGTTGTGCTTGCGTGCTCGATGGCTTCAATCGGAGAACCGGCTTGAACCAAACCGATGACCGGCACAAACAAACATGCGGGCTGCTCTGGGGAACCGCTGCGTGAGGCCGACGTGCCTAAAGACGCTCGCCCTGCCTCGGATTGAGATAGCCCCAATGGAGCGCGATCTCTCAGGACGTTGCGCAACAAGCGCGAGGTTCCAGAACTTGATGTGCCTTGAGATTGCGCTTGCGCTGCCCACCACTCCACCGCTTCCGAGGTTGGTACCAGCTGCCGCGACTTGCCCGGATTGGGGGGCAACAGAAAACCTTTCTTGCGCAGCACGTTCACCACATCCTGCGCACTGCCTACAGCCTTCCACTCAAAGTGTGCTGCGATCTCCCGCAGTGTGGGCGGCATGCCAGTGTGATCGAGGCATTGAAGAATGTAGGTGATCACCTGGCCTTGTAGGTCGGTTAACGGCAACATACAAATATACCCCATACAAAACAGCAAGAGAGCGAGTCGTGCGTTAGTCTAAGCAACTCACGAAATTCCCAAGAGATTTATGACACAATAAAAAAACAAACGCAAGTCCGGTGGGTTGAATAGAGCCATACACAGTTCGGGTGATGTTATTTCAAAGCGAGTCCTCGGAGGGAGGGTGACACGCTTGCTATCCCAACACAGATTTAATACCATACACATGTACCCCATACAGAGCCATAAAGACTCTCGACCGGGGTATTTAACCTACTGAACTTCGAGTTGTTTTATGAGCAGCGGACTCCACATCCCCTTTCAGATCGAAGCTTCTGCTCGGCCGCGGGAAGCCTCGCTCACACGCCCGTCCTCTACTGGGTTTGTGCGTCTCAACAGTACCCCCCTGAGAATCTGGGGCACTCACAACCGCGCTCTGCCTGCAGCTCTGCAGGCTCTACAGCTCAAACCCTATGCGCAAACCCTAGAACTCCTCCGCAAGCAACAAAACATTCTGCGCAAGCGCGAGCGCGATCCTCATCTTCTACTCAACATCGCCTGGATCTCCCTGGCCAGCAGCGCGCTGGAGTTCAACCGCCGCACCCTTGAATCTTTTGAGATCTCGCTTGCACACACACTTTTTCTTGAAAGCACACACCCCCAACAAAGCGTTGAGGCAGTGTGCAGTGAAGGGCATTTTGATGTCATTGTTCTTGAAGCCCCTCTCACTCCGGTCATCCTCAAACGCGCGCAGCGCTGGCTCAAACCGAGCACTCACAATCCAATGCAGCCGCAGTCGGCCAACGGGCTCGAAAATGCTGTGCGCGATCGCTTGTTCATTGCCCTCGATGAAACACGAGGGCGCACATGAGGTTCAAACATTTCTCCGGCAAATCCATAGGCACTCTGTTCGAACAGCGCAGCCTCAAAGCCTCATCGCGCACGCATCTTCCGCTCAGCCGCGGTGCGCACACTGGCACGTTGTGGGGATACATTTTTCTTCCGGATCTCAACTCCAATTCACTTTTCGCGGCGCGCACACTGGCACAGGCGTTGTCGGAGCATGTCCTTCGACCCCACCTCACCGTCCTGCTCGTCTCCCTCCAACACACCCTCCGGTATTTCGGGTCATGGGATGCCATGGCTCGTGTCTACCATGCTCAGGTGCAGCACCTGGCGCCCGGTGTGCGGCCGCGACTTCTCCTCTCGCATCATCTTTTTGCCGGGCTTCACTTTGGTCTGCATCATCCTGAAACCGAATTTGTCGTGGCCGATTCCAACAATCTCGTGTTCCGCAATCATCTTTCGGCTCTGGGTTGGCCTGAGTGGCGGGAAGCATGTCTGCTCTTTGCGAGCCTTCTTCAACTCAAAAACACCGAACTCCAGGAACTTGTGCGCAGTGTCAGCCAGTTTTCCGAGGCCGCGCAAAAAATGCGTTTCCAAAGCCCTGCACATTTTCCACACGACCTGCAAAACGACGACATCGCACGCCGCTTCGGACGCTGGGCGGTTCTCTTCTGGGAAATGTGGAGCCGACCAGAGCTCTCGCTGGGAACTGTCTTCAAAGATCTCCCTCAAGACCTCTGCGCCGAGGATTTCATCACCACAAGCGAAGACTGCGACGACTTCCGCAACGAACCGAGCTATCCGATCAGCACGCTTCCCGCTATGCTTGAAAGTGTCTTCAGAAAGCTTCTCGATAAAGTGTCGGCCTACAACAGCCTGGAGCGCGCCTTCGGTATCCGCGACTTCAAGCTCACCCTCGAAATTGAAAACAATCTCAAAATTCAGCAGTCGTGTTTGCTGAATGAACCGGTTATGGAATTCAACAAAACCACACGGCTGTTGCTCGACAACCTGCTCGCCAAGCTACCGCACAAAGGCCAGGAGTTTCAGCACCCCAACGAGCCCTCATTTTATTTCAAGGCCTTTCAAATTTATCGGCTCACACTGGAACCACTGCGCATCACACCATGCACTGTTTCAGCATCAAGCGCTCTGCACACCCAGCGCGCTTCCCTGCCGCTTGAGCGCATCATCCAGAACCTTGAGCTCAAGCATGCAGGCGAAGCCTTTCAGGTTCCCTTGCAGGCCAGCTTCTCGAGTGCGTCTTCTCCACAAAAAAATACCACTAAACTTGTGGAGGCAGCCGAAAAGCTGCAGTACTTGAACAAAAAGAAAATGAACCAACACGCCCCTTCGTGTTTGTTCCGCTATGCCGTGCAGGAGCGGCCGTTGCATCTGCTCAAGGAGAAAATCGAGTTCACTCTCTCTGATTTTTTTGCTGCACGCGAAGCTCCCGTACATCACCTCGAATATCTGGAAAGCATCGAGAGCGAAGATCTCTACGCCCTCCACGCGCCCTCGCTCCCTGCCCTGCTGCTCAGCTGCGCTGCGGGAAGCGCACCTGCAGAGGCTCGCTTTGAGCTCAAGGGCATCTACGAACCCCGTGGCAGCTCACTCCAGGAAAGGCTTTTTTAGGCGTGTACGTTTGGCTGTCACACTCCAATTATTCCTTTCTACAAGGAGCCTCGTACCCAAGAGAACTTGTGGAGGCTGCCTGCGAACAGGGCTGGTGGGGGTTGGGCATCACCGATTTCGATGGTGTGTATGGGATTGTGCAGACTCACCTCGCCGCAAAGAATCATTCACATCCGCTGCCGCTCTTTTATGGTGCCGAGCTGCTGCTGCATTGCCCTGTTCCCGAGGCTCTGCGCACAGATCCCCTCGCCGCGCGCATCTGGGATGATCCCGTGCACAATGCGCCTGTGTTTCTGCAAAACCGGGTTGCGTTTCTGGCCACAAGCAAATCTTCATACGCTGAAATCTGCACACTCATCAGCTATGCGCACCGCAATGGCAAAACAGCAACCCCGCTCGAGTGGAACGATCCGCACATCCCCTGGCCGCGTGAGGCTGTGGTGCTCTGGCCGATGCGTGGTGTGCAGCAGCTGTTTTCACCACGTCAGTCCCATCTCTTCAATGCGTGGAGCGAGTGCGTGGGGCATTTCGCAGAGCGTTATCCGCAGCGCTTTTTCATGGCACTCACCCCACCCAGCACACCCTTCGAACGCCAGGCCTATGCCAATCACCTGGCCTGCCACCGAAAATTCTCATGGCCGCTTGTGGCTACACCGGATGTCTTTTTTCATGTTCCTGAACGCAAAGAACTGCACGACATCCTCACTGCCATCCGCTTGAACACCCCGCTCGAAAACATTCCCTGGGCGTGCTTCAGCAACACACGCCGCAGCATGACCCCAGCGCAGCATTTTGCAATGGAATTCCCGAAAGTCCCGGAGCTTGTCGATGCCCTTGCGAACAACAAAAAACTCTCAGGATTCTTTCAATTCTCGTTGAACGAACTCAAGTACAACTACCCGTCCAAGTTCATTCCCGAGGGCTACAACGCCGAAAGCTACCTCGAATTCCTGGTGCACGAAGCTCTGCAGCGGCGCTACAATAACGCCCCGCCGCAGCGGATTTTGGCTCTGGTAGAAAAAGAAATGAATGTGGTACGCGACCTCAAATTCGCCGACTACTTTCTCACTGTCTGGGATATTGTCCGCTTTGCACGCGAGCAAGATATCCTCTGCCAAGGGCGTGGTTCTTCTGCCAACTCGGCCATCTGCTTTCTGCTGGGCATCACGGCGGTCGACCCAATGGTCTCCGATGTTCTGTTTGAGCGTTTCATTAGCCGTGAGCGCGGCGAACCTCCGGATATCGATGTCGACTTCGAGCACGAACGCAGAGAGGAAGTCATTCAATACATCTATGAGCACTACGGCCGCTCGCATGCAGCTATGGTGGCCAACGTCATCACCTTCCGCAGCCGTGGAGCGCGCCGCTTTGTGGGCAAAGCGCTCGGCCTCTCCGATGACCAACTGAATGAGCCCCAGTCACCAGAGTTCAATGCCCGCTGGGAACACTTTATTGGCCTCATCAAAGGCTTCCCACGCCACCTCGGAATCCATTCGGGCGGATTCGTGATCAGTCACGAACCACTCAACATGTTGAGCCCGGTTGAGCCTGCCACCATGCCCGGGCGGAGCGTGGTGCAGTGGTGCAAAGATGACATCGAGGCTCTTGGGCTCTTCAAAGTGGATGTGCTTGCGCTCGGAATGCTCACAGCCCTGCGCAAGACCTTTGCCGAACTGCGGCGACACCGCATGTGCATACCGGGTACGCTTATCCCGGTACAGCTCGACACCATCCCGGCCGAATGCAGCAAAACCTACGACCTGATTTGCGCAGCACGCACCACTGGAGTGTTTCAAATTGAAAGCCGTGCACAAATGAGCATGCTGCCCAAGGTCAAGCCACGCAGCTTTTACGATATTGTGATTCAAGTCGGGATTGTTCGCCCAGGTCCCATCGTCTCAGGCATTGTTCCGACCTATGTGAAACGCAAGCGTGGTCTGGAGAAGGTCACCTATGCGCACCCCAGCCTTGAGCGGATTCTGCACCGCACCCTGGGTGTGCCGGTGTTCCAGGAACAAGTGATGCGCATTGCCATGGCTGTTGGAAATTTTTCGGGCGGTGAAGCCGACGAACTCCGCCGAGCCATGGGAGCATGGAAATTCACAGGACGCATCTCCCAATTCGAAGAGAAGCTGCGCAGCGGCATGAAGCAAAATGGTATCCCAGATGCTTTTGCAGACCTCATCTACAGCCAGATTGAGGGTTTTTCGCAGTACGGCTTTCCGGAATCCCATGCCACCAGCTTTGCGCATTTGGCTTATGCATCGTGTTGGCTCAAAGCGCATTTCCCCATCTACTTTCTGGCAGGCTTGCTCAACTCGCAGCCTCTTGGCTTCTACTCACCGCACAGTCTTATTCAGGAGGCACGCCACAGTGGTCTCGCAGTATACCCTCCCTGTGTGTTGCGCTCGGGCTGGGATCACTACGTCACAAAAAATGGAGCTCTCCAGCTCGGCTTAAGGTTTTTGCGCGGCCTCAGCGAAGAGCGGGCACGCGCTTATGTGGTACAGCGACAAGAGCTTCTCCGCAGCCGCAAAAACCTTTCCCTGCACGACACCATTGCGCTGTGCGACAACTTCTATGCCCATGAAAAAATCCTGCTGGCACAGGCCAACTGCTTTGAGGTCTTCGATGCCAACCGCCGCAATATTCTCTGGCTGCTGCTGGCTCGCCCTTCGGCGCTCATGCCGGATGTCGAGTATGTGTTGTTTCCGGAAAAAGAATCCCTGCAGCACGAAGCCTGGGACAACATGCAAGACGACTTCGCCAGCACACAAAGTACATTCGGCCCTCATCCAATGCTGCTTCTGCGCAACATCGGCTGGCCTTATGCCTTCCCGGTAGAGAATCTCACACCCGCTTTTGCACTGCGCAAAAAACGCCACAAAACCCAAGTGGTGGTGGCAGGGCTTATTATGGTGCGACAATCGCCCGGCACAGCAAAAGGAATGCTCTTTATGACGCTCGAAGATGAAACCGGCACCATGAATCTGGTGTTTCGCCCCGACACCCAGGCACAATACAAAGAGTGGATGGAGAGCACTTCAATTCTCTGTGTGCGCGGCTGGGTGCAGGAAAATGGCCCCAACCCTTCGGTGCTGGTCACGGAAGTGTTGCCAGCAGTGCATCAAAAGAAATTACCCAGCGCACCACCCACCGGGCTAGAAAGAAACGATACGTTGTTTTGATGAAGGTCAATATTAAAAACAGCGATCTCGCAAAAATGCAACTACTGACACATTTGTTCAAAAATTTTCAACGCAGAGCCACTCGAGTCCCGAACATCAAATCCCTTCAGGTCAAGTTTCGCTTTTGTCCACCCGTTCTTCTCAAAAACCCATTTCGAATTCGCAACACATTCATCAGAGTCACTGGAGGAGCACGTCTCGTCTTTTCTTATTGGACTCTGGCGGGAGTAACCCTCCAGCGAACGCTCAACAAGCTCCAGTTGATTTTTCGAGTTCAAACAAAAACGCACTCCGACCTCAGAATGAGGACCAAAGAAATCGGTAGATTTAGAATCCAATAGGCTTTCTTTTTCCTTAAATTGACTGATGAGAATCCAACCTTTCCCATCCCAACGCCAGGATTCTTTCAGCCAGTTTTTTCCGGAATCGAATCCCCCAAACAGAACAAGCTGACCCGTAACAGGATCTCTCCACAAAACTGCATTGCTTCGTGCGGAGAGGCCTTGCGTATCTGGTTCTGTTCTTTTTGAGGAACGTTGGTTCACAGACTGTGTGACTGAGACTCCCGAGAGTTGAGACCATTTGTTTCCGCTCCAAAGCCAAAAAGCACTTGAAACATTTCTTCGACTTTGTCCACCGAAGAGCCAGTAATCTCCATTTGAATCTGCCCAAGCAGCAAACTGACTCTCCACATCTGGAACAGCCGCAGCTTCATCAATCTTGCCAGACGTTGCGCCTCCAGTGAGCCATCGCCAACGCTGACCATCCCACTTCCAGAGGTCAAAACCTTTCGCTAAATCCAAGCGACGTGCCGACAAATTCTCAAATCCATTCTGAACATTCAAACCCGACGCATAAATATACACGTCATTATTCGGAGCAATAGTCATATTGTAACTGAGATACTGAAATTCGATTCCGTATTTCTTTTCGATTTCAGGTTGCAAATCCGCAACCTTCACCCATTTTTTTTCTTTCAAACGCCAGAGGTCGAGTTTATCTTCGCTATAGGAAGAGTCTTCTGATAAATTCCTCTTAAAATCGGAATGAGTCTCTTCCATTGAACCACCAAAGAGCCAAACCGTGCCATCGTTCGATTTCTGAGTGTGCGTATTGATGCGTCTTCCCGGGTATTCAATCTTCCTGTTTTTGCTTTTGTTTGATTTAATCTCATCGACCCAGCGGTATTTCAGGTCGTCATCTGACCCTGGCGCCCCATCGGCTCCGTTCGACACCCACACGGGATACCCATCCACAAAATTATAATTAAAAGAATTCCCCCAACCGTCCCTCAGAGTGTCGGGTGAAAGTCGTGATGACAAACGCTGACCAACTTGCTCGCTTGTGAGAACCTCAAGCGCAGAAGGAAAATCACCCCGAACCTCAACAAAATCGAGCAGTGCTTGTTGAATTGCTTCAGCGTTTAAATGTGTCTTCAAGGTAGGAGCCATCACTTTGATGGTCTGAGGTGTATTCGATGCTTCAAGACTCCACACCTCTCCATCCCAACTCCACGAATCGTAGACAATGGATTCGATGGACTGGACACTCCCAATTCGACAGCCCAGATTCACGCACGACTGATCAAATTCCGAAGTTCCGCCAAAAAGTGTCACTCGGCCATCAGCTGCGCGCGCCACAACACTTTCCGACCTCGCCCCTGGAGAGCCTACGCCCGACATTCTCTTGCGCAAATTATTGTTTTCAATCACGCCTCGGAAGCGATGGCCGGAAACCCAGGTCCAAGATGAGCCATCCCAACGCCAGAGGTCGCTCACTCTCACTTCATTTGCTAAATTGTCGATTCCGCGTGTTCTTTCCTTATTTTTACTACCACCAAAAAGGAAAAGGTTATTCTCGGAATCAAGCCACGACGACGCTCCATAACGTTCAGGCGGATAATTGAGGGACGATGCGTGCCCTCGTCTGCCAAAACGGGAGGGTCTGCTCGAGTTAGGAATGCCGGATAATAGAACCCAGCTTTTTCCGTTCCATTGCCACAAATCATTCGAAACAACACGCATCGTGTAGTCTCTGACAGTGCAGAAACTGATTCCGCCGAAAAGAAAGAATTGTCCCTTGGCATCAACCCAGATTGAAGGGCTTCGCCGAGGATTGGGTTGTGTGCGAGCCTCACAGGCATCTTCATTTGATGCAAAGACTTTTGTCCATTGCGTTCCACTCCATTTCCAGAGTTCATTCAATGTTGGTTTTTTGGAATCGTCCCCTTCGCCACCATAGAGCCAAACTTCCCCCTGAGCGTCTACCCAAGCGCGCGCATCACTGCGTGGCGAAGGCATTTCGACGGATGGTGAGGGTGATTTTTCTCTCGAAGTTTTCCGATTTTTCGAAGAATCACTTGACAAGACATTCATCCAGGAACGCCCATCCCACTTCCAAAGCTCATTGTTCATTCTTGGAGTGGAAAAAGAACCAGAATGGTAGGAGAAACCTCCGAACATCCAAAGATGACCTGCTCTGTCAATCCAGGTCGTCGTCGCAACGCGGGGAGATGGCTCCTGCTCTGCGCTTGCAGAAACATTCTTCTCATTTGCTTGGGCGCACTTCCGACCCGCAAGCCATGTCCAGTTTTTTCCGTCCCACTTCCAGAGGTCATTGCTAAACATCATACGGTTGTTCTCGGTGCAAAGACCACCGAAGAGCCACGACTCCTTTCCGTTCGTCCACAAGGCTGAGCGCTCGCGAAATCCGGGAAAGCTGTGGGCGGAGGATTTCCCGAGCGCGGGATAGACTGCAGAAATCCACAACCGGCGCAGATCATCGCTTGTACCAAAACGACCATCCACCCCTGCGGAAGCAACCTCTACCGTATTCTGAACGTTGCTGTATTGGATTTTGTCATTGTAGAAACCGTACTTGAATTCATCGCTGGGCAAATACGGTCCACGCCAATTGATGTTTCCTTGGGGCTTTGTGAATAAGGCATCGAGACCCTCATCTTGTGTCGGAGGTCTGCCTACGTCTCCCGCAAATTCCGAAATGGCGACATCAATTCTGGAAAATGCCACGCTGGTTTGTTCCCTTTTCCAATCTGCAATACTAGTTTCACGTCTTTTGATTTGTCTGGGTGAGGAGAAATCCCGTTCAAAAATCCATTTTCCTTGTTCGAATTTCCAAAGCTCTCTTAAGTCTTCTTTGGAGCCATGAATCGAAGCGCCATGCCCACCGAGCAACCATAACGTTTGAGCTGAATCAATCCAGGTTATAGCTCCCGTGCGAAAAGCGGGACTCGAGTCTTTTTCCAGGCCGGGACGCCTGCGCGGAATCGGAGGATTGAGCTCGGTGTTTTTGGTCACTAATGTCCACTGGCCACCCTCCCACTTCCACAGGTCATTCATTGCTGGTGTATCGCTGCTTTTTCCGCCTAAAAGCCAAAGACATCCGCTTGCATCTTGCCACGTTGTTGCCATTGAACGTCTGCCAGGATGACCACCACCAGGGCGTTCAACAATCCGATTCCAAGTCTCACCATTCCACTTCCAGAAATTCGGACGAAGAATTTTTTCATTCGATGCTCTTCCGTTCTCCCCTCCAAAAACAATTGTATGACCTTGGGCGTCCGTCCAATGCGCTGCATGCTGATTTACAAAAGGAAGCTCTCTGTCATTCGTTGAGAGCCAATTTTCCTTCGCCCAAGCTTTTCCATTCCAAACCCAGACCTCATTGGTTTCTTTTCCGTAATCGCCTCCCTCAGAAACCCAAAAATGTCCCGCTTTGTCTTTCCAGAAGAAAACTTCAGAATTGATGACAGGCATCGGCAATTTTGAAAATTCAAACTTTTCTCTCTTAGGCAGCAGACCCGATTTTAAAACTGACTTTGCGTTGTCATCAGGATTGATTTGGATGCATTCATGGATTTGACCACGCCTCCCCCTGCACGCGGTCATGTTTTTGATTTCGCGTTGATGCAATTTCCAGAACAAAGCACTGCGCGTGCCTGCGAACAACCCCCAGACACCTCCCGAAGTATCAGCCCATAATGCGCGCGCCTTATTTTCATCAGAATAATAAGCTTTCGCTACCAAAGCCCACGCGTCGTTTTTATACTTCCAGAGCTCAAATTTGTTCTGTTCAGAAATATTTTGCCCAATCAACCAAACCGTTCCATCGGGTGCGACAGTTTGAATCGACCCGCGGAGGTCTGGGTTGGGGATCTTCTGGGTCAGGCCAAACTCTTGATAACGATAAATGAGTTTCTTGTCCGAGCCTGCTTCTCTGAGCTGCTCAAGACTCCTGGGGCTCAGTACAAACTCGTATTCTACTTTTTCCTGGTCGGACTTCCTGAAGCCGAATTTCTCTCCCCAGGGGTCAATCAAACTCTCTGAACCTGAGAGGTAGGGGCCTTTCCAGAGCGGATCCGACTCCAAATTCTTGAGCAAAACATCGAGACCGTTTGCAGAGAGAGGGAGCTTGCCCGTGTCAATGGCGTACGCCTTTATCGCGCGCTCCAATTCCGATCGCTTGTCGTCGAGCTGTGACTTCTTCTGATGCAATTGAGCCGATTCAATTGAGTGTGGATGATCTCGATGCCGGTTTTTCTTGGATTTTTGTGATGGACTGCTCGCAGAACCAGTTATTTGAGCGGCGTTGTCCGCGACCTGCTCAGCTGGACGTGACTGGATCTGTTTGCGGTGTTCCTTACATTCGGATGTGCACTTTTGCCCGACGAGGCTGAGTAACGAATGCCAGACCCGGACGTGCCATTTCCTCGGAATTTCAAAGGTGACCCACAGAGCCTTCCTACCCGACTTGAATTCAGAAATTGGGGTACGCCATTGAACAGTTCCTCTGTCGCGGCTCACAATTCCGTTTGAATCGATTATACTTGCGACGTTGAAGCTCTGCACAAACTCGGTACGAGCGAGGTTTGTCTCAACTGATTTTGCAATCATCGCGCTCACTGCGTCTGAGCCTCCGACTCCTTTGGGCAGGAGCGACTCAGGTATAACGTCAGCAGTGCTCACAAAGCGCGTCAGCTTTAATGTTTTGTTATCAATACGTTCAAAGACAATATCGTGCTCAACTGATTTTTTGAGATTGACTATCTTTTCACTCTCGCTATCCAAAAAATTCCCGGTCTTTGAGAGCAAACTGTAATCTAGTGGGCCAGAAATCTTTTGCGCGCAGATAACACCAAATTCCGATCGCGCAAAAGATGTGGTCGCCACCATCTTTGTAGTTTGCGGTATTGAACGCTCAAAGATCTCTTTGCAGGTATTTACAATTTCGTTATCTACGTCGTTTTTATTCCTAGTTCCACCTTTGGAAATAGCATCACCAATGCGCATTTTGTATGATCGTTCAATTTCGAATTTGTCAGCACTTAGGGTGATGGAATGGTCGACATCGAGGTTAAAATCAAAGCACCCCGAAAGCACAACGGTCAGCGCAAAAAAGGAATATTTTCGTGCGTATCGAGTTACAACTGCAAAAATCATGAGTTCGAACTCCACTGCAGCTCAGGCGAATCGTTTCGCGCCGAGGGTTCGGACAATAATCCTGAAAACTTTATAGTTTTTAGCGGTTCCAAAATCACAGCAAATAGGCAAAGTAAAAAAATCAACCCACCCGAGACTTCTATCTCCCCACTCTTCCTGCTAATCTTTCACCCGTAAACTCAGCACCAAAAAAAGCAGACCCTCGAAGAAGATAAGGACTCTCATGCAGACATTTTCCGACTGGATTCAATTCTCGGTTTCCTCGGCAGTCGTTATTTTGTTTCTTGCCATTATTGCTTTGCTGCTGGTGGTGCTCGCACGCAGAAAACCCAAGCCCGAGGAAGACAACATCATCGTTGAACACCTCAATAAGAAATGGGAAAGCAACGCCGACCGCATGAATGCTGCGCTGCTCAAGCCTAAGGAGATCAAAGCGCTCTTGAAGGAGCGTGAGAAGGCCGAAAAGGCACAGGAAAAGGAAGAGAGCTCGAGCGCGCGCAAGCGGGTTTTTGTGGTCGATTTTGAGGGTGACCCAGGCGCATCACAGTGCGAAAACCTGCGTGAGCAAATCACAACTCTTATTTCGATAGCACGCCAGCAAGATGAAGTTGTTGTGCGCCTCGAAAGCCCTGGCGGTGTGGTGCACTCGTACGGTCTTGCTGCTTCTCAAATTGCTCGCCTCAGGAGCCGCAATATCCACGTCACAGCCGCGGTCGACAAAGTTGCGGCCAGCGGCGGTTACATGATTGCCTGTGTTGCAAACCGAATTGTAGCAGCGCCGTTTGCCTTCATTGGCTCAATTGGGGTGATCATGGGAACACCAAACCTCAACCGATTTCTGAAAAAACACGAGATTGATTACATCGAGCAAACTGCCGGTGAAAACAAACGCAACGTCACCCTTTTCGGCGAATTGACCGAAGAGAAACGCGGCAAGTTGAAAGAGCAGCTCAACCTCATCCACGACCTCTTCAAAAAGCACGTGGCTGAGTTTCGCCCCCAGGTGGACATTGCCCAGGTGGCCACGGGCGATGTTTGGCCTGCATCGGAAGCGCTCAAGCTCCAGCTTGTGGATGCCCTGAACACCAGCGATGACCTTCTCGTAGAAATGGGCAAAACCGCAGACGTCTACCTCATTAAATCTGAGGAGAAGCAGGATTTAAAAACCAAATTGCTCAAAAAGTTTTTTACCTCTGTCCGCAACGAAATTGCTGGCCTCATGAGACCATCGAGTCTCGTCTGAACTTGGCGGTGAGTTGTCATTTGTTTCTTTCTCTTGTGGAGAGGCGTCAATATGCCACGCTACTCAATTGCGCTTGCTGCTCTTGGCTCCGTGCTCGGCCTCATGTTGGGCTGCAAAGTTGCACCGGATTATGGGAACAGCCGCTCGCTCGCGCGTCTTTCAGCCTGCGCCACCGATTCTTTCAAAGCACTTGAGAAAGCCTGGCCGGGAACACGGCTGAATCCAGACGAACTCGAGACTGCGCTTGAGTTTGACTGCAAAGAGAGCCTCAAAATCCGTTCGCTCAATGAGCCCGTCACAACTGCCAACACAGCAATGAACAACATCACCCGTCTCGTGGCCAAAGTTCCCAACGGATTTGTGAAAGACTCGGTTGCTATCCTCAAGCCCTACTGCCGGAACGAAAACGATCTTTACGGCCCGTTCTGCATGGCAGCTGATGTGGAATCCGCAGCGGAAATAACGCAGGATAAGGAGCTCATTGCACTGCTTCCGCAAGCGGTAAATGCCCTCGGAAAAGAGATTGCCAACTCCACAGAGGTCGATTTTAACCAAATTCTTGCACGCAGCCTTCCAGCAACATTAAACAACCGCACACAGCGCATCGCGCTTCTCGCTGGTTTCCTTGGACTCGACGACAACGCTGTTCAGGCAGACAGGCTCAAGGCAAATCTACTGAAGGAAAAGCGCCTTGAGGAATACGCGCGCGTCTTTCCAGCTCTCACTCAATATGCAGTTTTCCCAGCCCAGGGCCAGAACGATTACAGTCGCGATTTCCTCGCCGTCCTCTTCTCAATACGCACAGGTCTGGCAACCCTGCCAGGTGTCGCCGAGGGAGAGAACCAAACCTACAAGGCTTATGCCGGATTCTATTTGGGATGCCGGATGGCTCAGCTCAAGCGCTCTGCCGCACTGGCAGAACTCGAGGCATACAGCATGGGCTATGCATATCAAATGACAAAACTCGCAGCGCGCCTGCGCAAACCCATTGACCAGCTCGTGGCCGATACCCGAAAGCTCGATGCACACGGAAAGAAAACAGGGGAAAAAATGAAAGCCGGGGCACGCCACGGCTTCGAGGTTTGTTCTAAGTCTCTTTGAGGGTTCGCCCCAGAGGTTGCGCAGGCAAACCCTGAAGCGCACCCACGTGCGATGAACGCTCAGTGAACGCTAATGAGTTCAACTGTGAAAACGAGCGTTGCGTTGGGGCCAATTTTGCCACCTGCGCCGCGCGCTCCGTATGCAAGATCCGATGGAATGAACAGTTCCCACACAGCGCCCTCTTTCATGAGTTGGAGAGCTTCTGTCCAGCCAGCAATCACACCATTCACAGGGAAGGTTGCAGGCTCGCCACGATCATAGGAGCTGTCGAACACGCTGCCATCGAGCAATGTGCCTTTATAGTGCGTTGTGACCTTGTCTGTTGCCTTGGGCGATTTTCCTGTGCCCGCCTTCACTTCACGGTATTGCAATCCTGAAGCCAGGGTCACAACACCCGCTTTGTGGCGGTTGAGCTCAAGAAAGGTCTGGCCTTCGGAGGTGTTTTTCTCGGTTGCTGCAGCCTGCATTTTTGCCTGCTTGGCTTCCATCTCGGTTTGGAAAGCGGTCATGATCGCTTGGATTTCATCGTCCGAAAATTTTGGAGCGGCATCGTTCAAGGCATCGGCGACGCCGGCGGAGAGAGCTTGAGCTTCGATATCGATGCCCTGGTTGGCAAGATTGCGACCGATGTCGAGACCGATAATGTAACTAATTTTTTGCAGCTGTGTCTGAAGCATGAGGTATCTCTCCCATAAATGTTGGGCACTTGTATCACCCCAGAGAGGCCTCCGATAGAGAGTCACAATTTTTTTTTAATCCCACACCTTTTGACAATGATATTATTGCCTTGATCAACTCAATTGCCTAAACTTCGCTGTGACAAACAAACACTCACCGCGTCATGAGTCGAACTTGGGAGAACGATGTTGCCTCAACACAATACAATGCTCACTCCCCTCCTGCGCTACTGTGTGCTGGTGTGTGTGGCCTTGTTTCTGAACCCGTTTACCTTTGTTCATCGGTCTGCGCAGGCCGAGGTTTCCATTCCGGAACTCTCCTCTCCGGTCATTGACTCTGGAGAATTCCTATCTCGCTCTGAAGAGGAACGGCTCCGAGAGCGCCTGACGACACTCAAGCAGAGTGGTGGACCGCAGATGCAAATCTGGACACTGAAATCTCTCGAGGGTGAACCCATAGAAACCCTCAGCCTGCGTGCTGTTGAAAAATGGAAGCTTGGCAACATTGAAAGGGATGATGGTCTTTTGTTGACCATCGCAAAATCAGAGCGGCGCTATCGCCTTGAGGTGGGTCAGGGACTTGAAGGTGTGATACCGGATATCATGGCCTCCCGTTTGCTCCGGAAATACCTCGTACCTGGTCTACGCACAGGCACAACCGATTCAGCATTACTTGCGCTGATTGATGAAATTGAAAGACTCGTACGTCCCGGACAGAGCTCAGCCGATGACGTCCAGGACAAGCACAATCCACTCAACCTGACTCTCCTCTACATTTTTTTGATTCTCCTGTTTATTGGCGGCCTCCTCTTCCAGAGTATCGTTAGAAGAGGAGGCAGAGGACGCTCAGCGTGGGAAACGGGCGGTGTGAACGATTCCTATCATGGCTCATACGGTTCCGGATCGCGCGGCGGCTGGGGTGGTGGCTGGGGTGGCGGAGGTGGAGGATTCTCCGGTGGTGGCGCAAGTGGCGATTGGTAAACATTCAAAAGGAGTTCAAACAATGAACGTTATGAAAAACAGACTCTTGATTGCTTCCACCCTCATCGCATCTGGCGCAGGTGTCACGGGGTGTGGTTTGCAGAGTATTCCAAAATCAAAGAACGCGGTTGATGCTGCCTACGCAGAGGTCACAAACCAATACCAACGCCGTGCCGATTTGGTTCCGAATTTGGTCGAAGTCGTTAAAGCCACAGCTGCAACTGAAAAGGAAACCCTCGAGGCTGTGGTCAATGCCCGTGCCAAAGCAACCCAGATGCAGGTGAACCTTGGGGACGCAGAATCCGTGCGTCAATTTCAGAGTGCGCAAGCATCTTTGAGCAGCGCACTTTCGCGCCTTATGGTGGTGAGCGAAAACTATCCCCAGCTCAAAGCCTCAGAAAGTTATCGTGACCTTCAGGTGCAGCTCGAGGGAACTGAGAATCGCATTACGGTTGCGCGGCAGCGCGTGATTGCAGCCATTGAAGAGCACAACAATCAAATCACAATTTTCCCAACCAGCATCACCAACAATTTTATTTATCACTACAAACCTCTGCCGCAGTGGGGTTCCGACAAAGATGTCAAAACACTCGAACAAGCTCCAAAAGTGGATTTCAAGAAATGAACAACAGGAAATTGAACGCCTGATTCTTGAACTCGAGCAGAAATTCCCTCTCGAGGTCGTCGTTGCGTTCACCGATAAACCTGCGCTGGTCTCTTTTGCAGCTGCGCGCATGATTGCCTTGCTCGCCGTTGCTGCCGAACTCATTGCCGAGGCTTTCTGGATACCCGTGCCAGCTTGGTTGTTGGGACTAGTGGTGTTTTTTGCACTTCTTCTGCCCACGTCTGCTTGGCAGAGCGCATGGATTTTCCGGCTCCTCAGGTTCAAACACGAGCGTCAGCAGGGTGTGATGCTGCAGGCTGAAAAATGTTTTTCTGATTTGGGATTGGCGCGCACCAAGGCGCGGAACGCTCTGCTTGTGTTTTTCAACATGAAAGAGCGCATCTTTCTCCTGCGCCCTGATAACACCTTGGCGACAGAGTGGCCCGAGTTGAAAATGGCCGAGCTCGTAGATGACGTTGGCCAGGCAATGAGCAGCAATGCTTCTGCTGCGTCGGCGTCGCTTCAATTATTAGAAAAGCTCCGCAAACTTGGAACTCTGCGTTGGCCCGAGGCGCAGGCGCTTCCCTCGGCCAATGAACTCCCCAATGGGGTTGCCTGGTGGCAAGACTAACTTCTGATCATCGACTGCCACCCACCCAAGATTCCGTAATCTCAGTGCATTGATGTTTAAATTCAGCCCTTGCTGCCAAAAAGCCGATAACTCTTATGGAGGTGATCGGCATGGCATTAGGCGCTCGGCACGCAGCAGGAATCTGCTCGGTCATCTCGGCCTTCACACTTGCATTTGTTGTTGTCACCGGGTGTTCAAAACCCCAAACTGCGATGAAAGTTCCAGTACGTCTGTGTGTTCCAAATCCCTTTTCGGCAAACAAAAGTAAACCGGAGAGCCCGGCTGGACTTGGAATTGTCAACGGTGTGGTTGCCGGAAACAGCGACCCACTCGAACGTACTGTGGTCGGTATTCTCATGCAGTACACACTCAGCGACGGAAACAGTTCAGGTGGAACCTGCACGGGAGTCGTCGCAGGCAAAGACGTTGTCCTGTCCGCAGCGCACTGTTTTCAACCGCCAGCTAATGCAACGAGCCGCAAGGTTTACATCACCTTCAATGAAGAGCTCCGAAATCTCGATGCCAGCGATGTTATTGAGGCTGAGCGTGTCATCACGCACCCGGATTACACGGGTAACAGAGCCAATTACTCAAACGCTGACATTGCTGTTCTGAAGCTCACTCGTTCCGTGCCATCGTCACAATTGGTGGCTTCCTTCGTGCGCAACCCGGGGTCACTCGCAGCGGGCTCAGGCATTACTGCCATTGGTTATGGTGTAACCGGAACGTCGAACAGAGATTCTGGACTGAAACGGCGAGCTGATTCCTCTGTTGCCAACCTAATTAATGCAGCGAACTACCCAGGCTCGCCACTGCGCGATCAGATCCGCATCGTTGACACTTCAGGCTCCACACGTGGCGCATGTTTCGGCGATAGCGGTGGACCTGGCTTCGTCCGAGGCAAGGCGAACGTTTTCGGTGTCGTTCAGGGCGTACACAGCACCGTTCAAGGCCTGGGTTCAAGCTGCGAAGAAGCTGATTATAACTACACTCTCGTGGCACCTTTCATGGGATGGATAGAGCAACAGATTGGCTACAAACTCAACGTTTCTGGCGACCCACAGAGCGTGGCTCAGTCGCCCGCCTGGGGGGGAATGGGTGGAAGCACGCCTTCGGCAAGTTCCGGGCCAGATGCATCGGAGCCTCGTGATACAGATGTATTCACACCTGAAGGCGGCGACACAGACGGAAAAACTTCTTCACCGAAGGTCGCTGTAAGCTCAAAGCGTGGCTCATCGAATCAAAGCGTTCTCCCGTACTGCAAGTGAATTCACTCCCTCTCGATACAGCCGAGCCCTTCAAGGAGCACACAGAGGCAGCTGTGCACTTTTTTCATTCCCCGACATGAGTTCCACAAGCTCTCTCATTCCTTCCGCCCTCCGGTGATTCGGTTCTGCTTCAATTGAAGTGTTCGATCCGAGAAAGGGAGGAATTTTAAATGATCCGTGGCAGCCTGATTTCCGTTTCCGCGCTGATATTGCTTGGGACTGCGTGTAAGACTCGTGACTTCAACGTCGACAGCAAGAAGGTCAGCGAACAAGACAAAATTCAAGGTAACGAGTGTCTGCGTCAACTGGCAAAATGGGAGAATGAGGCCAACGGCGTCAGCAAGCGAGCCTCGACTCTTCTCAAGCTCAAAAACTACGAGATTCCGTTAGAATTAATTGAAAGTGACGTTGCAGAGAGCACTCCAAAGGAAATCAAAGATGCCTTCTTCTTCGAGAAAGACGGCAAAAAATTCGTCCGCTGGATTGTGCAACAGGAAGACACCAAATGGTTCACCGAAGTGGAGACATTCCTGGAGAAAAAGACAGGTAAAAAGCCTGTGCAGCAGGAGTATTTCAATGGCTATCTCACTGCATCACGCAGTATGTTGGTGATTGACCCAGCGACCGGATACAGTTTTTCACTGAAGGCATCAACTAACAAGACAGGTGGCAATTGGAAGGATAAAAAACAAGATTGGAAAGACGGCCAAGATATCCGCGCTGTTTCCGATTACGTTGCGCGCCTTGAGAAAAACTTAAAACTCAAAAATGCAGTTATCCTTCAGGAACCGATGGCATTCGGAATTGCAGACATCGACCAATCAAACGTGGTACGTTTGGTGGGTGAAGTTGCCACTTGCGATAAATACTATCTCCCTGGTTTCAGTGCACTTCATGAACAAGTGGGTAAAGAACTCGCTGGAAAAGAAAACCCCGTTGAGTTCTGGAACGAATACTACGTGAAACCATTGGGGCGTGCACTGGCTGAGTTTGCTGGAATCTGGGGGCTATCATTTGATTCGCCGCATTCACAAAACTTCCTCATTGAGCTCGATAAGCAAAAGAAACCTACAGGCCGCGTGATTCTCCGTGACTTGGGAGATGTCTTTGTTCTCAAAGAGCAATCCGACTTGTTCGCCGCACAAAATGTTGCAACCCGATTGGCCGCAGCCGAAAACCTTCTCAACGGTCGGCTGAGCATTGCTGTTGGCCTTCTGCACGGCAACGTCCCTCCAAGCTGGGTGCGTCCGGAGCAATACGCAAATATCTGGGGTCCTGCGTTCTTTGAAAACTTTGAAAAAGAGTACACCACACTCACTGGTTTTGATGTGAGCAAGATTGGCTCGCCCATGGGTATGCAATCGCAATTCTCATACGTGAGCAAGGTTTACACGGTCGATCAAAACTGGAAAACAGCAATGAACACTTTTGCGTCCTGTGTGAAAACCCGGAAGGCAGATAAAGGCAGCTGTCCTCAGGGTGTCACCGAACGCCAGCGCTGATGGGCGAAGTGGGTGGCTGAAACTGCCACCCCAACTTCAAACTGAGCAGACCTGCAGTTTTTCGGCCCGGAAAATTCACATCCGGGCTTTTGCTTTTGAACAGTTCTATCGACACGCCCGTCACGATACTCAAATTGAAAATTGAAACGAACGATGTTCGGGTCGGATAGCGGAGTGACACGAGAAAACGTGGCTCAATGTAATTCCACTCCCCTTCACGGCTTTGTGAAACTGAGCTGTCAACTGCTTTCCAGTTTTGACCCCAGCCGAGAAGAATCTCGCCCCCCGTATGAAAGTAAGGCAAAAAGCTATATTCGCCGCCGAACGCGGTGAAATAACCGCTCCGCACAAGACTCAGTGTCGACGAACCTTGTCCCGTGCCGGAATTCACTTTGAGTTTGGATGAGCGGTAAGCATAACCCATGGGCTGCAACCAAACCCGGCTCAAGCTCCCTTTTTGAAGATAAATCTGAGCGAGTGGAGAAATCTGAAATCCGAGTCCAGACCATTCCAAGGTTTGTGTTTCGCCTGCAAGGGCATCGCGGCCAACAATCTCGTATGGAAAATCAAAATCAACGCCTAAACCAAGACCGAACATGTTCAGCAGGGGAAGATCCTTTATGTGGGGAATAAAGAGCTGAGATTCCCAGGTCAGCCCCGAGAGGGTTTGGTTTGACCCGAGCCCCGTGAGAAGATCGGATTCATTATTTATTTTCTGCCGCCATCCTACACCCACTCCGTAAGGAAGATTCTTTCCTGCCAGACTTGCTGGGGCGGGTGAGAGAATTGCAAATTTTTGGTTCTTTGCTCGACGTACTGTTCGCCGTTTGGGTGGCTCAGACGAATCGCGCTTATCGCCCGCATCACTCGGGTCAGCCGCGTCAGGCGCTGGAGGACTCACCTGAGGCGGCGCGGGAGAATCACCAGGAGTTGTTGCAGGAGATGCTGGAATCTCTGCACCTTGTTCAGTGGGTGGAGTTGCTCCAGCCTCTGAAGGAAGACTTACTGCAGGCTTGGTGCCTGTGGAGGTTCCGCTCGCAGACGAGTTCTCTGGCTTCGTGCTTTCCGCCTGTGCGAGCAAAGCAAATGCGACCGCTGAAGTGCTAAACAACCCAGCAACCACAACAAGCAGCAAAGCATTTCTGAGCCGAACACGTGTTGAGTTCATCCTCATGGACTCCAACACACATTTTCTGCAGGAGCAGCGCCACCGGTGCAGCGGGGAATTGAGTATGTTCTGGTCGCAGGATTACCGGCCAAATCAAAAACTGTGAGCAGGAATGTTGCCGGAGAATTCGAGGCTGCATCGGGGAACTGCACCCGCGTTTCACTCAAAGCATATCCAGCTGTCTCACAGCTCACAGAGGAGATGAGCATTTGCGCGTTGGTTTGAGGAGTTCCAATGAAAATTTTATTGATTTTCTGTCCGCGTCCAAGGCTTGGATCTACGCCATCTGCGATAGCATCTATTCCAGGCACGGCCGTGCAAGCATTCTGTCGGAATGCAAGAACATATTGACTCACTGTCGCCGGTTGAATTTGAACTGCCGCCGGCTTGGTGGTGAGCGGAAGTGGCGTGTTTGAGAGAACGACATCCAACTCTGTTCCAAGGTCAACACCACTCAAATCAGGTGTCCCAGAGTCGAACCAGATATTGGAGCGGCGGTTGATTGAGTTCTGCGGATCGTCGCGTGAAACGTTTTCATATCTATCCTTCAGAAAAAATGCTGCATTTTTAAAGCCACCCGCTGCAGTCAGTGTCAGCCCCAGTTCCGAGAGTGTCATGGTGTTACCTTGCGGTTGGCAGGTTTGCCAGACAAGTGGCGCGGCAAAATTAAAATTATCAGAGAACGAAATTGCAAACTTCATTCCCGCGGAGCAATCGAGATACTTTACCACAAAAGGCAGGTTGACATCACCCGCGATGACATTTTCTACGCCGGTGGCTCCGATGACCTGAAACCGGCTCGAAAACACTGTGCTGAGGTTGCGTACTATTTTGTCGAACGTGAATATTGCACGTGGCGACTTCAAACCGTTCTCAACATCTTTTTCTGAGAGGAGACTTTCCACCAACACAACAAACGAACCTCGGGTTGAGGTTCTGTCTTTAAAACTCGTAGGCAAGGCCACCCTGATTCGGGGCGAATAAACTCTAAAAAGCTGCTGCGATAGCAAGGTTCCCTCGGGCTTAGTTCCCTCAAAGATGCGAACACGAAAGCCGCGCTTGACTGAACTTTTGCTTTTAAACTCCAGCTCCACAGAGTCCGCGTTGGTGAGATAAGTTCCCAACGGAAGTGTGGCTGTAGCCGCCTCGAGCTGAGCGATTTGGGTTGTGAGTGAAACATCCCAGGAGGGATCCTTAGAATTCTTTTGCTCTCCCGAACACTCCTGCAGTTGCAAGACAACTTCTGAATTATTTTCTTTTGCCACAGCCGGCAAAGATGTTGACGTGCAGTATCCATCAGCTGACGCAATCACTTGAAAGAGTTTTTTTCCTTGTGCGTCGCTTGGCACAGGCCAAAGCGAAACTTTACCTTCACCATCCGTGCGCGATCCGATGGGAGTGAAATTAACTTCACGCGTGAAGTCGAGAAGCTCTGCATCCGCCTCGCGAGTCGATTTATTCTGCAACGGAACGACCGTTACAAGTGCGCCTTCTAGGGGACGCGACTGCGCACCCAAAACGCGGGCTCGCACCAAGGAGACCTGCACCGGCTCGATGGAGTCGGATTCCAAAGAGAGCGTATCATTCTGACTGAAACGTGAAAGCGCAGGCAAGGGCAACCAACGCTGCACGTAAAGTGGAAGAAAAGAGGATTGATTATTTTCAAGGCCTGAGAAGATTTCAAAGCGCAGATAACCAAACTCACTTTTACGAAAGCTGCGTCCATCTCGATTCGTCTCCGGAGAGATCTGCCCGAGTGATGCCAGCGACTCAGCTGCAGAGAGACCACGGCCAGCGAAAAAATTCGGTCGACTCACTGCGAAAGAGAATGTTCCAGAGAGAGCATCGAAGGTGAGAGTGCCCGATGGCAAAATCCGTCTTTGGCCATTTTCGTCGATAAGCGAAACGAGAGGAGTGCTTGCCAATGCAGCTGTGCGTTGCTGCTCTGAGAGCTTCAATTTCCCAGAAACTGTGAAACGAGAACGGACTGGCACCTCTTTCGTGGCTGTGCCGCATCCTAAGAAAAATAATATCAGTGTGTTTACGACAAAGAACAGCATCCTCGCGGACGCGCTCACAAACTCACCTCCCGCAACACAACCGCTCATGACTGTTGATGTTTTCGGACATCTGGAGTTCGATCTTTAGCGGGTTGCAAGTGAGCAAACTTTGCAGCTATGAGTGAACGAGCTTAAACAAATCCCCAACAATGTCGGGTTTAAACATGAAATTTGAATTTTCGAAAAACATCACATCTCGCCTTCTCGCACTTATTTTGCCACTCGGACTTGCTGTACCAACAACCGCCTCGGCCAACAGCGAATCCCCTCCTGCACAAGGCTCCGAGCCTTTTATGAAAGAAGTGAGCTTGATTGGAGGGGTGTCACAGGCCAGCGGCAGCGGTCTGAAGAACCTGAAGGCACCTCTAGGGGGCTTTATTTACTACCGCGCCTTCAGCGCGCCACAACCCGGCAAATTTGTACTCCGTATGTTGGCTGATACAGTCGTGACTCAGCTGACTCCCAATCAAACCCCGCTTGCACAACTCGAAGCGGAACGCTCGACCCGCGCTGTTCTTGTCCGTTTCGGCTTCTCAGGATGCTATGTGCCAGCCCCTCTCTGGCTCCTCTGCATGGACGACGGCCCGCGCGTTGCGTGGCTGGATCAAGGCTCCTCAAATGCTCAAGTCCTAGGCAGCTTCCCGCTTGGATTGAGTGTCCACTCCGGACACGCCCACCCCATCGCGCTGCACCTTCGAGCAGAATTCGGATGGTGGAAAAGCAAGATTAACAACGTCTCCCAGCAGAGCAATCTGAATCTCTTTTGGCTGGGAGTCGGCTACAACTGGTGAAGCGCCTGTCTCGTCAAAGGGCAGAAAATCAGGTATGCCAGTGGAAAAATCAGCGAAGGAGCGCAGATGAAAACCTACCACGACCTCCTGACTCATATTCTCGAGTTTGGTCACCGCAAGGATGACCGCACCGGAACAGGAACACTCAGTGTCTTCGGGTATCAAATGCGCTTTCCCCTGAACCAGGGGTTTCCGCTCATGACAACCAAAAAAGTTCATTTCAAATCCATCGTGCATGAGCTGTTGTGGTTTCTTAAAGGTGATACAAACATCAAGTACCTCAAGGAGAACGGCGTCTCGATTTGGGATGAATGGGCCGACAGCGAGGGCAATCTCGGGCCGGTTTATGGTCACCAATGGAGAAACTTCGGTGCGCGCAAAGCGGGTGAAGACTGGTGCGGAACGCAGCTCGCTCAAGATCTTCCGGGTGTCGACCAAATCAAAAACCTAGTCGAGCAGCTCAAGAAGAATCCCGATTCGCGCCGACTGATTGTCTCGGCATGGAATCCCGTTGATGTGCCCCAAATGGCACTCCCCCCCTGTCATTCCCTGTTCCAATTTTATGTGGCTGGTGGTGCACTCAGCTGCCAACTCTACCAACGTTCAGCCGATGTTTTTCTCGGTGTCCCCTTCAATATTGCATCCTATGCGCTTCTGACTCACATGCTTGCGCAGGTCTGTGGCCTCAAAGTGGGAGATTTTGTGCACACTCTGGGCGATGCACATCTGTATCTGAACCATATCGACCAAGCTCGTCTGCAGCTTTCTCGCGATTTTCGTCTGCTGCCAACACTGCGCCTGAACCCTGCAGTTACTGACCTATTCACCTTCTCTTACGAAGATATTCAGCTTGAAGGCTACGACCCACACCCCGGAATTAAGGCACCTGTGGCCGTATGAAAATCACACTGATTGCAGCCCTCGCAGCAAACCGCGTGATAGGCATCAACAACACCTTGCCCTGGAAACTGTCGGCCGACCTCAAACGTTTCAAAGCACTGACCACGGGCAACACGATTGTCATGGGGCGAAAAACGTTTGAGAGTCTTGGGCGACCATTGCCAGGAAGGCGCCATATTTGCGTCTCGCGCACTGCACCGCAGAACGCTCTGCAAGCAGACCCGCGTTGGCCGGAACAAGTTTTCTGGTGTGGAGATTTACGAGCCGCACTGCAGCTTTTAGAAAAAGAATCTGCTTCTGATTCAAAAACCACTCTTTTCATTATTGGCGGTGCTGAAATCTACCGTCATGCGTTGCCGTGGGCTGATACATTGGAGCTCACCCACGTTCAAAAAAACTTCGATGGCGATGCTTTTTTCCCATGTTTTGAATCGCTCTTCGAGAAAACAGAAGAGAGCCTTTCTAGCGAAGGTGAACTGAGTTTCTCTTTTGCGACCTGGCACTCGCGCCGCCCTAAAAACTTAGTCATGCGACGCGCAACTCCAGAGGATGCGAGCTTCATCGCACTCTCGCAAATCAAAATGGCAGCTGAATCTGAAGGGCTCAAACTCAATTGCGCAACCGTTGAAGCCGGAGTCAACAGTGTTTTTGCCGACCCCAACCGTGGCACATATTGGATAGCCGAAAAGCTCACTGCGGAGAAAGCCACACCGGTTGCATGCTTGCTGCTTCAAAGAGAATGGAGTGATTGGCGCAACGGCTGGTTCCACTGGATTCACAGCCTGTATGTTGTCCCCGAGGAACGTCGCCAAGGGATTTGTCGTTGGATGCTGCTGGTCATTCGTGAAGATTCTAAAACAGCATCAGCCCTCGGACTCAAACTCTACGTCGAGAAGAACAACCAAGCTGCTCAACTGGTTTACAAGGAATTTGGTCTCAACGGCGAGCACTACGATCTTCTTGAACTTGAATTTTGAAGACAAACGCACCGGAGAAAACTGTGTCTAAAACGCTTCATATTCTCAATCCTCGCGCCAACCCTGCTCTGCTTTCAATCGTCATTCCATGCTACAACGAGGAAGAAGTTGTTCCGCTTTTGCGCCGAGAGATTGAGGCTTTTGCAGCCACACTCCCCTGTGCAGTCGAGTTTATTTTCATCAACGACGGAAGCCGCGATCGCACTCTTGTTGTTCTCGACGATTGGGCAAAGACCGACCCACGCGTGCGTCTGCTGGGCTTTGCCCGAAATTTTGGACATCAAACCGCCGTCACTGCAGGGCTCGATGTCGCGCAGGGCGACGCGGTGGTTATCATGGATGCCGACCTTCAAGATCCCCCAAAGGTTGTGCACGAAATGCTTGCACGTTTCCGCGAAGGATACGATGTGGTTTACGGTCAGCGTGAGGAGCGTGCGGGTGAAACGACCTTCAAAAAGATCACTGCCTGGGCATTTTATCGCCTCATGAAAAAGCTCGTGCATCCAGACTTACCCGTTGACGCTGGTGATTTTCGCCTTGTTTCGCGGGAATGTTTGAATGCTCTGCAGAGCATGCGCGAGACACACCGGTTTCTGCGCGGAATGGTTGCATGGGTTGGATTTCCGCAAACCGCAGTGCTTTATAAGCGCGATGCGCGGGCTGCCGGTGAAACAAAATATCCTCTGCGTAAGATGCTAACCTTCGCCTGGACGGCCGCGTTGAGTTTCAGCCCTTTACCGTTGCGCGTCAGCCTGTTGCTTGGAATTCTAACAGCTCTTATCGGATTCTTTGCCGGCCTGTATGCCTTGGTGGTTGCGATCATCCACTTCTTTTTCGCTGACCTGGGTATCCCCTACAGCAGCGGCTGGGCCTCGATTATGACCCTACTCTGCCTCGTGGGGGGCGCAATTCTTGTTGGAATTGGAATTCTAGGCGAATATGTGGCGCGCATCTACGATGAAATTAAAGCGCGACCTTTGTATCTCGTGAGCTATCGGCGCAACGTCGAGACTCCATCGGCACCGCGTTGATGCGCGCATTGCGCATCAGGCCAAATCTACGCCTGGTTGTTCATGCTGCTCTGCAACAGCAGCAGCCGGTTTGAAAACTAGAAATTTTGAGCCAAGAAAGTTCATCACTGTTGAAACGCCAGTGGCAAATACAAATGAAACTTGCCAAGGCTCGGGCAGCAGGTGCAGCCCGAGCGTATTGAGTGTCGTATTAACCGTAATGCTAGCTCCATAAAGCATCGAAAAACGCACAAATTGCGACAACGAAGCCCGCTGACTGGAGAAAGTCCAGGAGCGGTTAATGAAAAAGACAACAATCGTTCCAGCAACACAGCCCAGAGCCTTGGCTGGAGTCACATGCGCACCTAGTGCAACGAGTCCACGATACACCGACAGGTCAGTAAACAAGCCTGTAAAACCTGCAACAACAAACCGAGCGATCTGATGACGGAGAGTTTTGTCGTGCATGAGATGCAAGAGGCGCGAAAAAAACAAAGACATGGGTTGACTCCGAGCAAGTGCACACCATCAAAACACGGAGCAAGGCTTGCGGCAAGTCAGAAATGGGTTCAGAAGCATGAGGCATTGCAAAAAAAGGAGCCGGCAAGATGAGCCTTAAGAACTCAACCCCGCACACATGTCCAGCCTGGATGGCTCGAGCTTTTGCCGCTACCGGAGGTGCCGGAGTTGCACTCGGAGCCTTCGGAGCCCATGCGTTGAAGGACATTCGTTCAGCGCAGCACATTGAAACCTGGAAAACAGCAACACTGTATTTACTGGTGCATGCGGCTGTTGGGCTCTGCCTTACGCTGACAAGCCAGAGCTCACAGATAAATCAAGAGAAATCCTTAGTCATTCCTGTTTTAGGTCTTCAGCTTTTGCTTTTCGGCAGCGTGATTTTCGCCGGTGCCCTGTACCTGCTGGTGCTGATACAATTGAGCCCCCTCGGTGCAGTCGCTCCGGTGGGTGGCCTCATGATGATTGCAGGATGGTTGGTGCTAGCAACACGCCTCAGAACTTGAAGCGCAGGCCTGCTGGAACGATGCTGAAGGCAAACTCCGAACTCTCGACTTGATTGTTCTTGTCGGCCTTATTGGTGACCTTGGAATATTTCAATTTCAAGCCACCAACGAACTCGAGCGAGTTGCTGAGCTCTTTAATAACGTTGCCGTCGGCTTCGAATCCGTATCCGCTCGCATCAACAGTTGTCTGCGTGACGTTGTTGGCTGTTGCCTCTGCAGAACCGCTGATGATGAACAGCATGGCGTCGAGTTCAACGGGATAGCCTCCGAATTCAGCAAAGTAAACCGCATAAGGACCAACTAAAAGTCGGCTTTCAGTTGATTTGTTTTTGTTCGCATCTTCAGCTGTTCGGCGGTCAATAGCAAATGCTCCACCGATTTCCAGGTTTGAAGACCACTGTTGCCCAAATCTGACGTAAGAGATGTTCTCACTGACGTTCTGGCCGGCGATATCAAGATCGAGATCAAGCGTCGGACGGAAAACCCATGCGCCAAAGCGTCCGTAGAAGTCGAATTGCTTAGGCATGGCACGGAAGGATGTAGACGGAGTGTCCACGCTTTGGTCGCCCTGCTTCGAGGTTGCGCTGGTCATTGTGTAGGGCAACATGCGGATACCCATGTATGCCGCGTCGGCACCGCTCGAGCTGCCCATGCTGCCCGAACCGCTCATAGCCACCAGTGTGCCAGGTGCTTTGGTGGAAGCCTTTTTGGAAGATGCAAATGCAGGAGCAACAAACGAAACGCCTGCAACGCAAGTAGCAACGGAAGAAATACAAGCCAACTTCATGGGCTTCTCCTCATATCGTTTTACCGGAAAACTTTGCCTCACCTTCGTCGTGTTCTGACAAGAAGTCAAGACCGAGCCGGAGAAATAAGATTGATACAAGTTATCGAAAAGTATGAATATTAACGAATATACGTAGTCCCAAGTCTCCCCTCTAAAGCTTTGTATTGCTCCCACGCACGACGACCGCCAGGGCGGATGGCTCTGCCCTGAAAATTCTGCCGGCGAGCGCAACGCGCATGCTCCGATACACCGACGCAGATGGGAGCCTCGCCATGCAGAGACTTAAGGTCGGACAAAGAATCTGTAAAAACCGATTCGAGATCGTTTCACTGCTCGGTGTGGGCGGGAGCGGAGAGGTCTATCTTGCGCGCGACACCCAGCTCGAATCGCTCGATAACCAAGTTGCACTCAAAATCTTTTCTGAGATTTCGCAGAACGAAGCACCCATCTTAGAATTGCATGCCCGCATCAAACACGAAGCCGAGGCACTCGCAAAGATTGACCATCCAAGCGTCGTTAAGGCTCTCGAGCTGCTCGTCGAAGATGAAATGCACCTCCTTGTTCAGGAATATCTCCCGGGAGGCTCACTGCATGACGCAATCCGCCTTCAGCATAACGATTATCGTGACCCACAGAACTGGTTGAGATTGGCTGTTGCACTCGCTGAGGGACTCGAAGCTCTTCACGCCTCTGGTCTTGTTCACGGCGACATCAAGCCCGGAAATATTGGCTTCAGAGATCTTGGGCACAATCAACCTGTATTCGTAGACTTCGGACAAGCGGCACTCATCAACAGCAGCGATTTTTTGAGTCGACCCGCACATGCCCTGGCAACCCTGCCCTATCTTGCACCCGAGAGAAGCGGCTTTATCAAAGCAAAGCGAGAAGAACAGGCCGACCTTTATTCACTCGGAGCGACTCTCTATGAAGTGGCAACGGGACACCCGCCCTTTCGGGAAGCAACACCAAAGTTGCTTCTCGAGAAAATCCTCAATGGAGTGCCTCAGCCACTCAGCGAAGAAATTCCCTCATTCCCTGAACCACTCAGCGAAATCGTGCAGAAACTCCTGCGCAAGAACCCCGACGATCGCTATGCAAGTGCGCGCGGTCTGGCATACGACCTGCGCCTTTGTCTTGCCGAATTAACAGAATCTCGGCACGTCTCTATTTTTGCGCTCGGGAAAAAAGATCGCATCCGTGAATTGAAGACAAAAATCGCCTTTGTGGGAAGAAAGAGCGAGCTCAACAAGCTCGGAAACCAACTCGACGAGGCCATCAGTGGACGCGGTGGATGCGCCTTTATCGGAGCACCCTCCGGCGGAGGAAAATCGCGCCTGTGCTACGAGGTCGGGTGGAAGGCCTCGAGCCTCGGAGTGCGCACACTCATTGGAAAGTTTTCCGAGTTCGAACGAAATGTGCCGCTGTCTGGCATTCTTTCCATTATACATGGCTACCTTCGTGAAATGGCGCTCGAACCGGAAGCCGAAACAAAGAGCTGGGCAAAAGACGTGGGCAACGTTCTCGGTGCGCGCCTCAGACTTCTCACACAACGCTTCACCTCGCTGCGCGATATTTTCTCCTTCACCAAAGAATTGCCACACGAAGAATTTGAGGATGAATCTCGAACCTTCCTTGAAACACTCGTTGATTTATTGGTCATGTTCGGGCTTCGAGATGCTGCTTTGATCCTTGTTCTCGATGACCTGCAGTGGGCTGACACGGAGAGCCTGTCGGTCATTGAAATCGTATCTGCACGGGCTCGAAAAGGTGAACTCGGTAAGCTTCTTCTTCTTGGTTCCTATCGAAGCAATGAAGTTACCCAAGAGCATCCATTTTATCAGCGCATCCTGCAACACGAAGGCCCACAATCGCACGTAATGCTTGGGCCACTCAGCGAAGAAGAGTCGAATGCTTTAGTCGAAAATCTGCTTGACGAAGCAGGCGCCCAAATCACCAAACTGCAGCGCATGACCTTTTTACTGACTCAGGGAAATCCTTTCTATATCAGAGAATATCTCAACTTTTGCTTGACCAAAGAAATCTATCATCCTGATGAAAGCGGCGATGAATGGTTCTTCGATTCCGCAAAGGCACAGAGTGCATCTTTGTCGCATGGAATCGCCTCGCTTGTCTCCGAACGGATCGCTGAGCTCAACCCCGAGAGCAAGCAACTGCTGCTGGTTGCCAGTGTGGTTGGGAACGAAGTTCAACTCGGAGCTCTTGAGTATCTCCTGCGGGAAAAGGAAATCAAAGCACCGCTACTGCGTTGCCTCAGTGAACTTTCGGAAAAACACCTCGTTTACTTCGGGCGAGACACCTTGAGTTTTGTGCACGACAAGGTTCGTGAGGCTGCCTATCAGATGGCGGGGCACGAGCTTAGAACGGATTGCCACCACGGTTATGCCGTCTGGCTTCACCGCAAAATGGTTCAAGAGGAAAATGACAAAACCCCGGGCGGTCGCCGTGTTGCAATTGAACCTTTCGAACTGGCTTATCATCTTAAAAACGGACGCCCACAGCGTGATCCAGGATGGGCGCGAGGTATTCTACTGAATGCGGGTCGACTGGCACTCAAAGTCTTTGCATTCCAGAAAGCACTCGAATACGCGCAAACAGCCCACCAATTGCTTCCAGACGATGTCAGAGCAAATCCACAGGTGCTCAACGAATTCATACTCATCAGCGAACTTCTTGCAGACGCACGTGTGCTCAATGAAGATCCTGTTGGTGCAGTCGATCTGTACACCAGTCTGCTTGATTATATAAAGATTGATCTTCATAAAACGGAAATTTTGGGCAAACTTTGTGAGTGTAACCTGACTTTGTTTCGCTACCGCGACAGCCTTGAAGCTGGCATACAAGGGGTTCAACTTCTCAAGCGGAAAATCGACACAAGCGAAGGCAAATCACTCTTGATGATTTTTGCCCTGCTCATTCCCTTTGCAGTGGGCTTGGCATGGTGGCGACTTTTTGGAAAGGCCGAAAAGAAATTCCAAACACAACAAGACGAAATCTTCTTCAAACTGCTCGTGAATATACAAGTCGCTTTGTTCTTCTCACGGCCAGTTTGTGCCGTAAGCAATCAGATGCGCTATACCCTAACCTTACTGCGGCACGAACCCTGCAAGCACCGCGCTATGATCATAGGATATTGGGGTGTTGTTGCGGGCGTTTTTGGAATCGCAAAAATATCAAACCGAATTTATAGAAGCTCGCTTCAGTATTTCGAGCAACATCCAGACCCGATTGCGCGCTCGTTCCTGCTTTTCACCTGGGGCTACTTGAATGAGTTTCCACGCGCACGACTGCGCGAATCACACAGCAAACACGTCCAAGCGCTGGAAACATTGGAAACAGCCGGCGAGTCATTCTGGCGGGTTCTGACCATGCAAGGTCTGATCCACATGGACGAATACGGGCTCGGCAACGGTGAGACTTACGCACTTCTATCGCGCTATACCAATCTCATCTTCAGAATCAAACAAACCCCAACCATCCTAGATGCAGTTTTGCGGCATCATTTGCTCACAAAGAACCAGGAAGAACTCGAAAAATATGAAAAAATTGTTGCGGAAGCTGGACAGGCGATTCGCGCCGATGGCTTCGACACCATCGACTCATGTTATGCACATCTCTCGCTGGGTGAACTGAACATTCTGCGCGAGGATCCACAATCTGCTCTTCCCTATCTCCAGGAGGCATTCCGCATTGTCGTGCGGCATGCACACAGGGTGTCGTATTGCATCTTTGTACCTGTGATTCTTGCACTGTGTTATGTGCGACTCAATCGCCCGTGGGCGGCCCTACCACCGCTTGCGCTGGCTTGGGTCAATCAAATTTTCTCGGCGCGGCTCCTTCTTCCCAAGACGTGTTTTGTGACAGGTGAGCTACTGTATCGTTCTGGTGCTCGCATTTTGGGGCGCTGGTTCGCGCAAAAAGGTATTGAAAAAGCACACTATCATCGCTTACCTGCCATCACCCATGAACTCCGCATGAACTTTGCCAGCATGATTGTCGACGATGATCCGGAATATGCCGGAATAGTTTACCGCATGTGCCGTGAGTATTTCTCCGAACGGCAATATCTATTTTACGTCGACAGGTGTGACCGTGGGATTTTGCGCTCGCAAATGCTTGCTGAATCTTTCACGACACAAAAGCACTCAAGCAACTCGGGACGTTCGACCCGCTCGCCCGCAGTCGGTCCTACTTTTAGCAGCCAAAGCAGCAACCGCAGCTCGAAGACAGAGGTCATGCGGCACCGTGTCGAGATTGAGTCGCTGCTCCAGATTTTCTTGAACCTGAGTGCGCTCAATGAAAAAGAGCCGTTCCTCGATGCCGTTCTGGATGCAATGTGCCACAGCACCGGCGCGCGAGTGGGAGCTTTGTTTCTTTACGAAGGTGAAAACCTGAAGCCTGTGCGCACGCGTGGCTGTCTGCTCGAGGAGGTCGGCGAATCAGTCAATCCTGCATCAGGAATCGATAAATGGTTTCTTGAAAAGTGTGCACAGGAGGTCAAGCGCGAACCACGTATTCGGCCTACGGCTTGGCGCACTCCGCACCCGGCCTGCGATGGTTCGGCGATGGTTGTGCCCCTGCCCTTTAAGGAAAAGATTTACGGATACTGCTACCTCGCTAACGTCGAGGTCAACGAGTACTTTGATGCACGGTCACAGCGAGTGGTTTCTCCCCTCGCCTCGCAGGCTGCGATCACCTATCAGAACTTCATCCTCCTGAACGCCAAAGAAGAAAAGGCTCGTCTCGATGCAGAGCTCAATGCCGCTCGACTCATGCAGAACGCGCTTTTGCCAAACAGTATCGAAGTTCCTTCGCTCGAAATTTCCTATTTTTACGAGCCAGCATCGCAAACGGGAGGCGATTGGTTTCACCATCACTTCGATGCCGCACACGACCGTCTGTATGCTTTCGTTGGCGACGTCACAGGACATGGTCTACCCTCGGCGATGCTGACAGCCGTGGTCAGTGGAGCCATACAGTCGCATCTCAAGAGGGATTTTGAGCGCGCACGCGGTGACCTTCTCGGTCTCGAGGAAAGCTTAAAAGAGTTAGCAGAGATCGCAAATTTTGCAGTATTCAGTGCTGGAGCACGAAGTCAGCGCTTCATGACGATGAGCTTTGTATGCTTGGATTTAAAAACAGGTGAGTTGGGTATGGTGAATGCTGGACACCCACCTCCCTACGTTTACAGCGCTCATGAGGGTCGAGTTAGCGCCCTGCCTTGTAGTGGTTCTCTGCTTGGATTCTCGGAGACACCTGCCTTTGGATTTGCAAAGCATACACTTTCCCCGGGTGACAGCATTTTTCTTTACACAGACGGGCTGGTTGAAAACATATGCGATGGAAAACCGATTCTCAGCTCAAGAAACCTCCGCAAATCTATACAAGCAAGCCAAGAGCCATCCATTTGTGTGGAAGATCTCGCGCACCTTGTTAGAACTGCAGCTCAGCAACAGGCACTTGAAGACGACGTCACGGTGTACATGTTCCGCTGGCAAGCTGAGCGCAACCAGAACAAGGCAGAGTACCATGGGCTGCCGCTTGCTGGTTAACGCAGAGCAATCTCGCGCTTGAGGTTTTTAATAGACCAGAGCTGAATCCGCGAGAGCACAAGGTTCACAATGAACGGCGGCAATTGACCTCCAGGCTCAACGTACATCTCAATCCTGAAATTGACTGTTTTGGCATCCTCTTGCTTGACCTGCCACAGACTCTCAAAATGAGAAACACGAACGCAGCCCGAAGTGACGGCTGCACGGGAGTCGGCATGATTCAGTTTCGCCGTCAGAGCACTTCCATCAGGTTTGCGCTCAATTTCAACACGGCTGATGAGTTCACGGTTTTCAAAGGGCCACGGGATTTTGAAGACACCCTTAAAAGTGAAGTCGAAGGGTTGGGTTCGACTCACAAGACCGCTTTCAACCGTGCCGTAAACCCAGCGCTTGTATTGAGCAGGCTCGGTAAAAAACGGGATAAAGTCGTCGACTCGGGCTGATAAGCGCGCGAGCGCACGAACCTCCTCGTACGCACTTCCGAGGCGCGTTCTCTTGTAGACCTGGATACCATCGTCATTGAGAGTTTCACGCCAATCATTCGCCAGCTGTGCCGATTGAGCCGGCTGTGCCGATTGAGCCGGCTGTGCCGATTGAGCCAACGCGCAATGACTGCCAGACTCACACAGCAGCAGCAACGCAACGCTCACTGCCCTAAAGAAAATCAAACGAGCGCAGATCACACGGCCGTTCCTTGAGCTTTGGCCCACGTATCTCGGAGTGTGATAATGCGGTTGAACACAGGCCGCGCTTGCTGCGCGGATGCGTTGTCCACGCAGAAATAACCGACCCGTTCAAACTGATAGCGGCTCATTGCTTCAGCGCCCTTGAGGCTCGACTCCACCAAACAAGTGCCCACGAGCTCGAGGCTCTGAGGATTGAGCTTCGCTTTCCAGTCATCGATGTCGGCTGGATTGGGAACTGTGAAGAGTCGGTCGTAGAGGCGCGCAGTTGCTGCGAAAGAATGTTTATCACTCACCCAGTGAATGGTGCCTTTCACCTTCCGATTCGAGCCGGGCATGCCGGTGCGTGAATCCGGATCCAAAGTACAGTGCAGCGCAATCACTTGCCCAGAGGAGTCTTTAATAACTTCTTCGCATTTGATGATGCCCACGTGCCTCAAACGCACCTCTCCCCCAGGAACGAGGCGATGAAAACCCTTTGGCGGATTCTCCATAAAGTCGTCCTGTTCCACATAAACAACGCGCGAAAAACCAACTTTGCGGGAACCCATCTCGGGCTTCTTGGGATGCCAAGAACAATCGAGCCACTCTTCGTGGTTCTCGGGGAGGTTGGTCAAGACCACCTTGACTGGCTTGAGAACGGCCATAGCTCGCGCACAATTTTCATCGAGATCTTCGCGCACGGTGGTTTCAAAAAGTTCAATTTCGATGGTCGTGTTCTTCTTTGTCACTCCCACGCGTTCGGCAAAGTTGCGGATAGCCTGTGGGGTAATACCTCGGCGGCGGATACCTGAAATAGTAGGCATGCGCGGGTCATCCCAGCCTTCCACGTGTTTGCCTTCCACCAACTCCAGCAAGCGGCGCTTGCTCATCATGGTGAATTCGCAATTCAAGCGTGCAAACTCAATTTGTTGAGGATGACATGCGGTTTTCAAGGTATCGAGAATCCAATCGTACAGAGGACGATGATCCTCGAATTCAAGCGTACAAATAGAATGGGTGATGCCCTCAAGCATATCTGAGAGACAATGCGCATAGTCGTACATCGGATAGATACACCAAGTATCGCCCGTGCGCTGATGATGAGCACGACGGATACGATAGATCACAGGATCGCGCATGTTGATATTCGATGAGTTCATGTCGATTTTGAGGCGCAAGGTTCTGCTGTTGTCAGGAAACTCACCTTTACGCATTGCTGCAAACAAAGCGAGGTTCTCCTCCACAGTGCGGGCGCGGAACGGGCTTTCCTTGCCAGGCTGAGTGAGCGTGCCACGGTATTCACGCATTTGCTCTGCGCTCAGCTCACACACATAGGCTCGCCCCAACTTAATAAGTTCAACTGCAAAGTCATGGAGTTTTTCGAAGTAGTCTGAGGCGTGAAAGAACTTATCCTGCCAATCAAAGCCAAGCCAACGCACATCCGCCTTGATGGCGTCGACGTACTCCTGCTCCTCTTTAGTGGGATTCGTGTCGTCCATCCGCAAGTGACAAATCCCCTGGTAATCGCGCGCAAGACCAAAATTCAGACAAATCGATTTCGCGTGTCCGAGGTGCAAATATCCGTTCGGCTCGGGCGGAAAACGGGTCACAACGCGACCCTGGTTTTTACCGGAGGCGCGATCTTCGTCGATAATCTGGCGGATGAAGTTGCTGGGTTTGGTCGAATCAGCTGTGGGTGTATTCATTGTCTTGCTCTTAAGTAATGCATTCAGAAATATCCCCCCGCAGGGCGGGTGTTTACTTTCAATGTCTGGTAGGTTCCGTGAATGATCAAGTCAAAGGCGTCTGTTTTTCGAACTCAGAGGAAGCTTTTGAACAAAGGATGAATTGCTCCCATGTCGCTGACTCTCTTGCTGCTGGCTCTCATCCCCATATTTGCTTTTGCAATCGCTGATGCCATGGCGGGTCTCAGGACGGGTGTGATTGTAGCTATAGCGCTGTCGCTGGGGGTGTTTGTTGCCCATTGGATTTTGCTTGGTAAATTCGACCCCATTTCATTGATTGAACCTGTGTTTTTCGTAATCTTAGGCCTCATCTCGCTCCACCTAAATAATGGCATTTGGTTCAAGTTTCAGCCGGTGGTTGTGAACGTTCTGAGTGCACTTTTGTTGGCCGGATTCCAAATCTGGAGCGTCCCCTTCCTGGTGAGGTGGGCGCCGGCCATGGATAAACTCATGTCCCCCGAACAGCAGGGTTTCCTCGTCAGCCCACCGATTCTCGAGAAGTTGTCATTGATTTCACACATCCTCATTTACGTGCTGCTACTGCATGCGGTGTGGGTCGGGTGGGCTGCTTTAAAAAAAAGCACCTGGACTTGGACGGCGGTTCGGCTTGCCGGATATCCACTTCTGCTGGGTGCGGTTTTGGTTTGCATGCTCGTTTAATTCATTTTCCTAGACACTCACATTTGCATGTCAATGCATTGCGGCACACCGTTTCACCAGTGTGCCGCAATGCATTGGCATGCTTCTTTTCTTGCCGAAACTTCAGCTTAATTAGAGGTCGGAGATATCCTCCACAGCAACGGCGCGTGCAGGTTTAAACCTCTCCATCAGCCGGGTCGCTGCGACTTCGAAATTCTTGTGGTTCTGCTTCAGGCTCGCGACCTGAGTTTTGATGCGGTTCCTGTTTTTAAGTACCGCCTGCTCCATATTCAAGGGCAAATTCGGGCGCAAATCTTGCCATATTCCCTGGCAGGCCTCAGAGCGTTTCATCTGGAGAAGTGCTTTCGCGAACGGAACAAAATTGGTCACGGCGCTTTCAGAGCGGCTAACGAGAGTCTGCGCACGGTTATCAAAACGTTTCTGAGTCGACATATATTCACGCATGCGTTGCTCGAAGGCATGCATATTGCGCAGCAGCGCTGCATCGTCTTTGCCGTTTTGAGGTTGATTCACCAGTTTACCGAGTCGCAGCAAATCGACCTGCAGCTGCTGTAAACGTTGCGCATCAGCCTGAAGCTTCGCCTCATCCTGAACAGAACGTGTTGGCCCGTGACGCCCAGCGATTCCGAGTTCATCCATCAAACCCAGCTGAGGATTTACAATTGATTCAATGTCGGTGCGACACTGTTTGCGCTCGCGATCAAGCCGCTCCATTTTCTCTATGTATTGGACACGCAAGGTGGCGCCTTCACTTGCAGCACCCATGACCCGCTCTCCGCGCGCAAAAGCCACCTGAGGTAACAGTACGGAAGCAGCAGCAACCAATCCGAGCGACAATCTCACTTGAGCAGCTTTGGCGAACATAGACCCTCCTCGACGCGACCGAATGCGCCTGACACGCATCGGCTAAGCAACTCCAAGGCCAAATCTAAGGCGTCACAATTACTTAGAAAAATTAAAACCTAAGCCTCTACTGACAAATTTAGAGGCACCAAAGAATAAAAATGACCAAGAAATAAACACCCCTACGCAGGAGTCAAATTCTCGACTCGGCTGAGTTTGCCTCCTGTCGCCAGGGGAGCATCTTGGTCGACGAGCCAACCGAAAAACCATGCCCAGAGGAACAAGCATGAACGTCAAGACCCGTCTTCTGTCCGCCAGCCTTCTCGTTGGAGTCTCCTCATGGGCGCAGGCATCGATTTTACCACCAAACGACCTCCATCTTGAAGACAACCTAGGCATGATTGCCAACATGACAGAGGAAGAGTTCAAAGAGATTATCGACGGTGTTGTGAAGCACTACCAAGAACTAGCTGCAAAATACAAAGCGAACATCAAAGTAAACGCTTTGTGGTCGAACTCCACAGTGAACGCGTCTGCGCAGCAGATGGGCAACACTTGGATCATCAACATGTACGGCGGCTTGGCGCGTCGTTCTGAAGTCACAGCAGACGGCTTTGCCATGGTCGTGTGCCATGAGTTGGGTCACCACTTCGCTGGATTCCCTTTAAAGGGTACAAGTTGGGCTGCAAATGAGGGTCAATCCGATTATTTCGCAACCCACACCTGCGCGCGTCGTATTTGGGGAGAGCAAAAAGACGTCAACGCACAATTCCGCTCGCAGGTGGGCGATTTCGAAAGAAGCAAGTGCGACGAGGCATACGTCGGTCAGGATGACCGCGACCTGTGCTACCGAACTGCAGCAGCGGGCTTCTCGCTTGCCAACCTGCTTTCGAAACTTGGAAGCTCTGCTGAGCCCCGCTTCGATACCCCAGATACAAAGAAAGTTTCACGCACTGCAGACAGCCATCCAGCAGCGCAGTGCCGCCTCGATACGTATTTCCAAGGAGCTCTGTGCGGCAAGCCATATGACTTCATGCTCATTCCTGGAAAGAAAAACCCACGCGGCCAAAACAGCATTCAATCGGAAGAGGAATCGGCAAAATATTCCTGCACCGAGCTTGACGCCAAGTCCTTCGGACTGCGTCCGACGTGCTGGTTCCGTTCACGTTTGACATTGAAAAACTGATCCGCCTTTGTGAAAATCAGAGAGTAGAGACCGCCGCCCCTGGTTTTCTCGGGGCGGCGGTTTTCGTATGGAGTAAATCAACATGCGCGCTCTTCTTTTTCTTCCGGAATTCAGCAAGGCAAACATCAATGACCTGAGTGTCATCATCCGCTCTGCAGGGATAGCACTGATTGAATGTGCTTCGGAAGAAGAAGTTTTTCAGCACATGAACGAATCCCATTTTTCGCACCGTCGGAATTTGCTCATCTCGGACGAAAACCACCATGACCTGGTGGACAAGTTTAGCCAACAGTACCCCAACTGCCTTATCATTCTAACCATCCGCTCCCCCATCGGAGAGCTCCCGAACAACATCCGCGACTGCCTTCCTGTGCAGTGTTTCGTTGCTTCGAACAACAATGAATTCGAACCCCGAGACATGCAGACCATCATTCGCAAATTTCAAACTTCAGACATTTTCGGTGTGGAGAAGTACATCAAGGGATCATGCGAAATCTATCGCCATGATATTCTCACTCACTCCGACAAAAACCTCGCCATTGAACGCGTCGGTGACTTTGTCCGTTTTCTCGGTGGCAACATCGAGAACAACCGTTTCCAAGAATACTCACGCCGTATTTCCGACATGCTCGACGAATTGGTGCTCAACGCAGTATTTGATGCAAACCACCGTTACAAAGGCCAACCGCACCGTACGGAGTTCAAACTCGACAACACTGACCTTGTGACTGTCAAATGGGCTTTCGACGGCGAACAATTTGGTCTCTCAGTCACAGACCGCTTTGGCCGACTCAAGAAAGACACAATTCTCCGCTACCTTGATACGACACTCGACCTCGGAGACGTGGAGCGGCGCAAAAGCGGCGGTTTAGGAATAAAGTTTGTGTTTGAGAGGCTGCATCAGTTTGTTGTGAATGTGCATACAGACCTTATGACCGAAGTCGTCTGCCTGCTTCGGTTCGAACGCCGGCTCAAGGATTTCGACGCTCGCCCGCGGTCATTCCACTATTTCTCAATTTAAGGAATAGGCTCAATCACAGGCTTCAGTTTGTCATCCGAGAAACGCCGTGGCTTTGTGAGATCCGTGCAGCGGCACTTTTCGTTGCATTCCATTTTGTAAAAAACAACGTTGTTGGGTTCACGAAAAAAAGCAGGAGCACGATCATCCTGCTTTGGAAGAACATCGGGACCGCGTCCGAGTGTCTCCGGAGCCGGGCTTTGAATCATCTCAGTTCTGCCACCCATGTTGTAGGCAAAATTCAAAAGGATCCATCCTCCTGCTTCGGTATAAACGTCGAAGTAGGAGCGGGCGTAACCAGCGCATAACGCATCAGCCTCGGCTGTGTTCTTGCACTCAGGACTCACTTTAAGCGAACACCAGACCGCCTCGGGCGCAACGTAACTGAGACGTCGACCGTTAGCTGCTGAATAAGGAGCGAAATCGGCGGACGCTTTTTTCTTCGGGGGAATCTTCAAATTGCCTGTCTGTTCGCCCTGACGCTTGAGCGCAAATTTCTCGGCGCCCCGTTGCAAGCGCGCCTGGTTTACCAGAATCTCCATGGGAGAGGTCGTCAGGTTTTCGAAATCGACGCTCATGGTTTCACAGCGTTCTTTGCAGTTGTGATCGACCGAAACTCGCAATTGGCCATCACCAAACGCCGTGGCTGCCTGAGGCAATTCAGAGCCGGACGAACGCACGCCGGTTGAAAGACAGGCAGTGAACAACGGCACAGCAGTAGCAACGAAAGCAAGACGAACAACAGCGTTTAAACGCGCTGGAAACGCATCCATAGAGGCAACTCCTGTTTCAGAGCATGGGCATAATCTGCACCGCTTTATGGTGACACACCTCAACAACCTGTTGCAATTGATCATCAGGCTGAGCTTGACGGTCTGTTGCATGCACTGTTGAATGGGAAATGGGCTGAACCTCAGCACACGGAGCGCGCGCGTATGAACTTGAGCTGTCTTGAAACGAATGACAAACTCGTCTTAACCCTCGATGGTCAACTGGATGAAACAGCTGCGAGTGCTCTTCCCGAAAAGCTCACGCATCTTTGCCTCGGAAAAAAACAAACTCACATTGTCCTTGACTTGGCTGCCTGCCAAATCGAGGGCGTCCTTGGTTACGGTGCTCTTGTCGCTTTTCGACTTGCACCACAGGTTTTGCTTAAACAAGTTATCATTCAGAATGCCCTTCCCAAGGAACAAACGGGAATGAAGGCTCTGCGCTTTGAAAAGCTTTTTAAAATTGCTTGATATGGGTGAATATTTTGAGCACTGACACAGATGCGCGTAAACGAGCGCTATCGCTTCTGCGCACTCTGGGAAGTACTGCCGTTCGCGCAGGCTCCGAAAAAATCAAACGAAAACTGACTGGCACTGCTGCAGAGGATTTGCTTCAGAGCGGTGCTGCGTTGCGCTTGGTTCGCGGTCTTGACGAACTCAAGGGCGCGGCCATGAAGATGGGGCAGATGCTGAGTCTCGCCGACGAAACCGTCATCCCCAAGCCTTGGCGAGATGCTCTATCGCGTCTTCAATCGGATGCAACAGCGCGTCCCTGGAATGAAATTCAACCCCTCATTGAATCTGCACTCGAAGGCTCCTGGCCGTTTGCGCACATCGAGGAAACGGCAATTCATGCGGCCAGCATTGGCCAGGTTCACAAGGCTCGATTGCACGACGGCACACCTGTCGCTGTAAAGGTACGTTATCCTGGTCTTGAACGGAGCGTACGTTCCGACCTCGAGAACATCAAACGGGTACTGATTGTCGCAAACGTGTTGCCTGTAAAAGCTGATTATGACGATCTCTTTGCACGCGTAGAGTCTCTTTTTCTACAGGAACTTGATTTCGCGAAAGAGCGCGACTTTTACCTCTTCTACCGCAAGAAACTTGAGAGTTTCGAGAACATCATCGTGCCCGAGGTTTTTGCATCACTGAGCAACGAAAAAATGCTGGTGACGCGCTGGGTCGATGGAATGAATCTTAAGGATTGGATGACTCACACGGGTGCGCCGCATGTTGGTCAGGCCGACGAAAGCCTGCGTGACCGCCTGGGTCGCGCCATGCTTGAGTTGCTCTTTTTTGAAATCTTCGACAACGGATTCATTCAATCCGATCCCAACCCAGCCAACTTTCTGGTTACCCCGGACGGTAAACTGTGTGTGCTCGACTTTGGTGCAACAGAAGAACTCAGCTTGAGCCTGCGTGAGAACTACAAAGCGCTTTGCCTTGCATGCATGTTCGGCAGCAAAAAAGATGTCATCGCTGTGGCCGAAAAAATGCAGCTTCTCTTTACAACCGACTCCGAGGAAGCCCGCGACGCATTTGTGCAGATGATGGCCATCACCTGCGAGCCGTTCGTTCACAACTATTTTTCGTGGAAAGAATGTCACCTGACCCGGCGATTGAAAGACAAAATCTTAAGCTTTGCGAAGTCCACACTGTTGAGGCCACCCCCCGCGGAGCTCATGTTCCTCAATCGTCGGATTGTTGGAACCCAAATGCTCCTCGAAAACCTCGGGCCAACCGTGCGGGCCCGCGAAGTCATCCTCAAGCGCGTGCAGAAAACTTGAATCAGGCAACGCGCCTCAGGGAAGCAAGCATGGGGCAGTGTTTTACACCGCGATCCCGGTTTCGCGCAGAACTTCGTTCAGACTGACCTTTGAATCGGTGCGATCGTTGCGCCATGCAATAATGTAGGAACACTGCAGCTGCACATCCCCACCCGGAAAAGATTTGCTGCGAGTCCCCGGCGCTACAACAGCATTTGGCGGAACATAGCCGCGGTATTCAATGCGATCGGGAGAGGTCACATCGTAAATCGGTGTGGTGGCAGTAATGCAGACGTTGGCTCCAAGAACCGCTCCCGCACTGATAACCGCACCCTCAACCACAATCGCTCGACTGCCCACGAAAGCGTTGTCACCGACAATCACAGGCCGCGCATTTGCAGGTTCAAGTACTCCACCGATACCTACACCACCCGCGAGATGAACGTTGGCACCAATCTGCGCACAGGAGCCAACCGTTGCCCAGGTGTCAACCATTGTGCCCTGCCCCACATACGCACCAATATTTACATATCCAGGCATGAGAATTGCCCCTGGAGCCATGTAGGCACCTTCGCGCACAACACCGGGAGGCACAACACGAACGCGCATTTCTGCGTGATCGGAACGCGTGTCGAGCTTGTCATGGAAAACCAGCGCGTCACCATGAATTCGCCCCTGCGCAACTGACTGCTCTCCGGCAAACGCAGTAACGCCCGTCGACATGCGCGGCGTACGCCAACGCAAGGTCAGCAACACTGCCTGCTTCACCCAAGCATGCACATCCCAACTGCGCAAATCGCCAGTCAAGGGCGTATGTGTGTGGGTTGCCTCAGTGCCCAGAGGGCTCACAACACGCAGCGTGCCATGTTCGAGCGCACGCAGGATGGCAACTAAAGTCTGCTGTGTTTTGGGGTTTTTGATTTGCTCGGGGTCAGTCCATGCGGCTGCGATGGTCTGCTTCCATTCGTTGAGTTTTTCGGGAGTCAGAGAGTTGGGCATGAATTTTTATCCTTTTCGCAAAACGCCAGAATCAATTGCTTGCTGCCACAGCGCAACACACTGCTGAATTTTTTCAGCAGTCGGAACGAGGGCAAGTCGAAAACATCTTGTTGAAGAATCACCCAATGCATCTCCTGGCGTGGCGACGATGCCTGTCGCCTGCGCCAGAGCCTCGCAATAATCCTCTCCGCTTTGGTAACTCTGAGGAGCATCGATCCACACATAAAAAGTGGCCGAAGAGGGCAAAACTTTGAAGCCGTTCTTTTTGAGGAATGCATCCACAATTTGCCGCTTGTGCGCAAAGATGGTGTTCCGCTCATGCACATGCACGTCATCAGCCCATGCTGCCATAGCGGCACGCTGAACAAACTCAGGCGTACCAACTCCCACGTTGGGGCGGTATTTTGCAAACGCACCCACGAGGCGTGCATCTCCAGCAACGAATCCGGAACGGTATCCAGTCATGCCGGAGCGCTTACTCAAACTAAAGAACGCCATTACGTTTTTGAATGAGTTTTGCGCCGCGATTTCAAGAAGCGAGACGGGCTTTTCACTTCCTGGGAAATACATGTCTACGTAACATTCATCGGACAAAAGTACGAGGTCGTGTTTGATTGCCCAAGCATAGATCGCCTCTGCATCCGCACGTGGCAGTAACGCACCGGTCGGATTGTGCGGATAGGAAATCCAAACCGCCGCAACCTGCGGGAGAAGATCTACCGGGATACTGGCTGGATCGAAGACGTAGGCCTTCTCTGGCTTCAATGTGTACTGATATGGCACCCCCCCCGAAAGCAACGTTGAGCTTTTGTAAACCGGGAAGCCGGGATCGGGAAAAAGCACCATCCGACGTGCACTCGCACTGTTCAAAAGAACATGCGGAATGTGAAAGATTGCCTCTTTGCTGCCATTGCTCGAAATGATTTGCGTTGCTGCATCGATTTGAACATTCAACCGTGTTTCACACCAGCGCGCACAGGCTTTGCGGAAATCGAGAGAGCCTTGCGAGAGCGGATATTGGCTCACGTTCGGGATATTCTCGGCAAGCGCTTTGCGGATGAACTCGGGCGTTTCCTCTTGGGGATCGCCGATGCCAAAGTCAAAGACTTCTCGCCCAGCTGAACGCAAGCGCGCCTTGCGATCGTCGTTGCGCAACAGTGAGTATTTCGGCAACAGGTCAAGCCATGAATTGGACGGCAATGAAGACACGAAGCAATCTCCCTCAGTTCAGCGCAGCGCCAGAGCCCGCATAGGCCTGACGGAGAACCTGCCCCAACGCGGTTGTGTCTGCAAGCATCTCGGCTCGGGTGAGAGCATCGAGGGCTTCGGAACGTTCGTTGCGGACAAAATGCAAAAGCGCAGAAAAGACGTGCAGCTCAACAAAGCGCGGGTCATGCCGGCGAGCGTTTTCAACCTCGAGCAGAGCCCGGTCAGGCTGAAGCTGCGCAAGATATGTGCGTGCCAACTGCAATCGAGCCCGCGCGTGGTCGTAATGACGGCAGGCTTCTTCCGCCGCCTCCTGGGCACGGACGAATAAATTCAATTCCAGCAGAGCGTCGGAGAGCTGCAAATATTTCTCGGCTGCTGCCCGGCCTATTGCCACACCCAAAGAGGCCGGCAAATGTCCAAGCGGCAGAGGAAGTGTCGAACCCAGGCCGAGAGCACCTGCCTGCGAAGGCACCGAAGAATCGATGAGTTTTGCGGCATCGAAACGCTGCGCCGCTTCATCGTAATAACCAAGGTCAGACAGCAAAATCGCTCCATTGAGAAGCGGTTCAAGAAAATGAGGATCGGCGCACACCGCTCTATCGAACGCTGCGAGTGCATCGGAATATTGCCCTTGTGCAAAATACAAAAGTCCCAGTTGGTTCAACCAGTGTGGGTTATCCGGCCGATCGGCCAAAGCCTCGACAACAAACTGCTCCGCGTTCTCGAAATCACCGGAAGCATAAGCCACGTCGAACTCTTGCTGACGCATATCCATGCGGGAACCTCTCTTTTTTACATGTCAGCATTTTAGCGCACATAGCTGCACACGGCCAGCCAACAGACAAAAAAACTTTGATAGAATTCTGTTGGCACTTTTGCCCAAAGAGACACGTAAGGAAGACATGAAACTAACTGCCTTGATCTCGACTTTTGCATTGGCTGGAATTTTCTTTGGATGCGGAAAAAAGGCTTCGGACACCGTGGATGCACTCAATGGCTTTCTCAACGACCCAACCGGTGACATCACCAACAACGTTTGGGCGCTCGCAGAAAACCAGAGCGACACCATGGACGAAATAGCAAGTTCACTGAACGAATCGGGTTCGGGTGGTTCTGCGGCGAGTGCACTTGCGCTTACTCCCGCAACGCCTAAGAGCAAGAGTTTCAGCAACGGCAACCGAACATGCACGGCCGCCAACGGCGAAGTGACTGTAGTTATCACCTACACTGCCGGACAAAAAGAAATCTCAGAAAAGCGCGGGCGAATTCCCGCAGCCGCTACTGCTGTAAGATCAGAGGTGGCCGGAACGGGAACCCTGACGCGGATTTGGACGCCAACCAATGCTGCGGATGCTGTGTGCACCAACGGCGCTCACTTCAAGTTTAAAGGCGAAGGCAAAACTGGAGCAGATATCGCAGGCACAAAACTGAGAGAAACAGAAGCGCGCTCGCGTGAGATGAACGTCTCCAAAGCCGGAAAAACTCTCACAGGCCGCACCATGGCCACGTCCGGTACACGCGATGTAACCTTCAAAGCAACCACCGACACGGCCAATTTCTCGTACGAGAAAGAAATCAACAATGTGATGCAACGCACTATCACGCTGAAGAAGCCCGATGGTTCAACACTTGAACGTATCAAGGCCGTCACAACTCCCACCAAGCTGCTCGTGAAGGTCAAGCGCAATGCCGCAACCGGCGAGCTTGAGAAGAAAGTTGTGAGCGCGGGCGTGATTCAATTGGTGGTCGCAGCTGACAACACCAAGGTCGCCACCGAATTCGAAAACCTGACCTATAACTTTTTGAACAACGACAACCCCTGCACTCCGACCGAAGGCAAGATCAAAGGCAAAACCTTCAAATCGGAACAGGAAGTCAAAGCCTACGAAATCAACTATGGTGTTGACACGAATACATTCCCAAGCGGCATCAGCATCGCGCTGGGCACAGAGGCTGCTGTCGACTGCCCCACCTGCGTTGTCGCAAAATGTGACTTTGAATAAGCACTCGAAGCCACCGCATCTTTTTGAGGCAGCGGCCGTGTGCTTCTGAGTGGTGCTCCTACAGGCGCCCCACTGTTGCCCACCCTGCCCGGGTGGAGTACCGTGCGGCGTTTGCATTTTTTCCAGAGGAGTTCTGCCCATGCGTTCCCTGCTCGCCCCCGGCAAAGCCACGTGTATTCTTGGTGCTCAATTCGGAGATGAAGGCAAAGGTAAATTCGTCGATTTGCTTGCCCAAGATGCAGACCTTGTGTGCCGTGTTCAAGGCGGCAACAATGCAGGGCACACGATTTGGGTGAGCGGCCGCAAGGTCGTCACTCATCTTCTCCCCTCTGGGGTTTTACATCCCCAATGCGAGGTCGCCATTGGAGCTGGCGTTGTGGTCGACCCAATGGTGCTGCGCGATGAAATCCTCCGCCTCAAAGAACAGGGATTCGACCTTGCACCAGAGCGAGTGCATATCGACTTTCGTGCCACTGCCATTTTGCCAGCACACAAAGCTCAAGATCTCAAACGTGAATTTGAACGCAGCCAAAGTGGCTCTGCCATTGGCACAACCGGACGCGGCATTGGTCCGGCCTATGCCAGCCGTGCACAGCGCGATGCTCCGCGACTCGGAGAATGTGTTTCGCCTGGATTTATTGAGCACTTTGCACAGAGCGGTCATCCACTCGCCGAAGGCTTAAGTCCTGAAACCCTGACTGAGTTGATGGAAGCCTGCCGCTTTCTGCGCCCTTATTTGAAGGATGTGGCCATGCTGGTGCACAACCGACTCAACGATGGTGCGCGGGTGATGATCGAAGGAGCTCAGGGTGGCCTGCTCGACGTCGCCTACGGAACTTACCCTTATGTAACCTCAAGCAGCCTTGTGGCAGGAGCATGTCCTGGCGGTATTGGTATGCCGCCCACCAAAATCGGAAACATCATTGGTGTCGCAAAAGCCTACGCAACGCGCGTGGGTCATGGTCCATTCCCGGGCGAACTCTCGGGCACACTTGAAACTGCGCTCCGCGAGCGCGGCAACGAATTCGGCTCCACCACAGGACGCTCGCGTCGTATTGGGTGGCTTGATTTGGTTGCGCTGCGCTACATGGCGTGTGTGAACGGTTACCAGAGCCTCGCACTCATGAAATCCGATGTGTTGAGTGGTCTTGAACACGTCGGGCTTGTGACAGCATACAAAGACAAACGAACGGGAGCGCTCATGCAAGGCTGGCCAATGACCGCCGTAGCCTGGGAGAATGTTGAGCCCGTTTTGGAATTCGCACAGGGGTGGACGCGGGTTGCAGACGAAAAGAACGGCCTGGATCCTGCAATGGAAGATTTTGTCGAACGCATTGAAAGCTGGATTGGTATTCCAGTCAGCTACGTCTCGACCGGTGCTGAGCGCCTGGAAGGAATCTGGCGCAACAATTATTAATCTGCGCACCAAAAGAGCAAAAACAGCAGAGCGGAGAATTTGAAATCCGAGCACTGCTCGTGATAGGTGTTTAAAATACAGTTGTCGGAAGGACTCGACACTGGAGTATTTTTAAGCATATCCGGAGGCTCGAATGGTGTCTCATACCCGCGCGAATGCTCTCGTTCTGCAATCCGGTGGTCCCACGGCTGTCATCAACCAAACCCTGGCCGGAATCCTGGCTACAGCACGCTTCCACTCCAAAAAAATCCACACGGTCTATGGAGCGTTTCACGGGCTGCATGGCCTCCTTTATGAGAATCTGCTCGACCTCAGTGACCTGCCCGAACGCGTCCTCTCGGGGCTCGCACATACACCCGGTGCAGCGCTTGGTTCGGCACGTCTGAAACCCAAGCGCGAAGATCTCGACCGCCTCTTTCAGGTGTTTCGAGAACATCACATCCGCTACGTCTTCTATATCGGTGGAAACGACTCTGCCGAAGCCGCTCAACTTATCCGCAGCGAAGCCAACCAACGCAAACACGACCTGCATATTCTTCATGTGCCCAAAACCATCGACAACGATTTAATGGAAACAGACCACTGTCCTGGTTATGGCAGCGTTGCTCGTGTCGCAGCACATCTGTTGCTTGGCGACGATCTCGACAACCGCAGCTTTTACAATGGAATTAAAATCAACATTTGCATGGGACGCCATGCTGGCTGGATTGCCGCGGCTTCCGCTCTAGCACGCAGATGTGTCGAAAACGAAGATTACGAAAACTGCGGACCGCACCTTATTTATATGCCCGAGCGCAAGTTCACTGAGGAGCAATTTCTCGACGACGTTCAGAAAACCTATGACCGACTCGGACGAGCCACGGTTGTTGTTGCCGAGGGAATTGCCGATCAACTCCGCAATTCACGTTTTGCAGGAGAAAAAGATGAATTTGGTAACGCGCAACTTTCTGGCTCGGGCAAGTTGGGCGACTACCTTGCTCATAGCATCGATAAAAACATCCTGGTGAAGAGCCACCTCGGCAAACTGCGCGTTCGCGCGGACACATGGGGTTATCTGCAACGCTCCCTACCTGGCATGGTCTCGTCGGTTGACAGCGAGGAAGCCTTCGCCGTCGGCGCTGCCGCAGTGAGCGCGATGATGGCAGGAGAGACCGACAAAACTGTAATTATCAAAAGAGTCTCTGACTGCCCCTACGCAAGCACCACTGCACTCGTTGACTTGGAAAAGGTGGCACAAAAAACTAAACTTGTCCCATCACACATGATTAATACCGCCGGCAACGGTGTCACCAATGCGTTTTTTGAATACGTCGAACCCCTTGTGGGAGAACTTCCGAAAGCATTTTCACTGGGCGTAGTGGACAAAGTCAACAAGAAGCTGGGTGACTACGTGCGTGTATAAAAAAGCACACAGCAAGGGTGTGCTTCCGTTTACTCACGGCTGATAAATCACCTCAATCGTCACATCTTTGGTCGGCGACAAGCCGTTGAGGCGCACTGATTTTTTGTCGACAGAAAGAGCAATTCGGTCGACCGGAAAAACAAGACCACCAACAGAAACTCTCACAATTTTAGACGCAGTTTGAGGAAGAACGAAAACAGGCTCAGGCAATGCAGCCGCTAAAATCTGCTGTGCCACGGGTTTGTAATCGGAACGAATCGCAGCACCATCACAGTAGTCGAGCCACACACCACCACTGTCAGCAATCGCGGTTTGGTACGGCAGGCCGAGCCCGTCCGTAAGTGAGGGTGTTCCTTCGTTGGTGGTGCACCCGACGCTCGGAGTCACTCCGTGAAGTTTCACACTGGCAACAGTCGTATTTTGCTCGATCAGCGGTTTGAGTTGAGCGAAGGTCGGCCGCAATTGCTGCACGCTCGGTTCATTTTTACCAGGATCTTGTGTGTCGCTCACAAATACCACATTGACGTTCGAACCTCTGCGAAACAGCTGCGCTCTTTTTTTCACAATTTGGCTCAAGGCAACCAAGCCAGCCTCAACTCCAACACCGCGAAACGGACTTTGAATTGCAACCGACAAACAAGGTTTACCAGCGGAGTTCACGTCGCTCGGTTTGAACCAATCGGCCGCACACATCTGTTCTGCAAAGCCAGCCTTGTCGTCCGCAGCCGTTCCCGCAGCATCGATGAATCGTCTCCGCCCAGCTTCGTTCACAAGATTCAAAAACCCTGGGTCGAGATCAATGTTCGCATAGCGTTTCACGGTCGGATGGACTGTGCTGAGGTTGCTGGGATCACCGGGCAGAGTTGTCATAACAGCAATGCGCGAATCAGAAGGCCACGCTGCGGTATTCAAACTCGCAAAACCTGCGCGCAGCTGATCTAATGATGTGCGCATTGAGACCGAGTTATCAAAAACAAAAAGGAAGTCTGCCATCGCAGCTTTTGGACCGAATGAAAACGAAGCTCTTTTCTCGCCTGCCGCAACAGGCTCTCCGCGAGCTGTATTATTACCCGAACCGTCGTCCGAGTTTTTGCCAGGATCCGCACGGACGGCAGGTTCTCCACCAGCAGCCTTTTTCGAAGAGGAACCCGAAGGATTACCGCTGCCGTAATCACTCCCATCAGTACAAGCCACCAATGTAACGAGAATGGACAAATAGATTGAATTTATCATTATCACCCTCACTGGTGGCTGTATCGGTTGAAATCAGATAAATCTGAAAATCACTTTTTAACCATCTTGAATATTGAACCTTTATTTACATTGATCAGAAAACGGTAAAGTTTTAGACGCAACATTCCGAGATCTGGGTGCCTGAAAAGGAGATATTTTCGGAATGCGGCACAAAAAACAGATTCACCTGCTCATTTGCAGCGCAGTGCTCGCTCTCCTCGGTATTTCTGCATGTAAAAAGGGATTAACAGCTGAAACCGAGAGCACCACCTCAGGGGTTGCCGTTTCTGCTTTTGTGACCCGAGAACACGGTTACATTGATACAGCAATCGGACGTAAGCACTTGGTCTCAATGGCAGCCCGCATTGGAATAAAGCGCCTTTATGTCAACATGTGGTCACGTGGATGTACATTGTTCAAGTCGAACGTGATGAAGCAATATGGCGGTCCTGAGCGTTGCGCAGAGGCGGAGGGCGACCCGCTCGAAGACTTTGTGCGTTATGGCAAGGCTTTCAATGTTGAGATCGTACCCTGGTTTGAATGGGGGAACATTGTTCCAGCGCGCTCTGCTCTCTGGCAAAAAAATAAAAACGGAAATTGGTTTGGATTCGAAGAAAATTTCCACACCGTACCCTCGATCCGCATTAACCCCTACAAGGGATCTTTTGAAGCGTTCATGAGCAACCTGTTAAAAGAGGTTGCAACGAAATACGGTAGCCGAGAAATCCATATTTGTGACAACTTTGCTCCGCACCTTTCTTCAGGTGCCGCAGCAGCTACCCTGAAAGGGCCGCAAACTTTTACGGCGTTTATGTCGAGAGTCACTGCGCCTGCGCGCACCGCCGGAGTCCGATTCTCACTCAGTTCACAGCGCCAAGTTCTATCGTTGCAAAACTTCAGCATCGACTGGAATACCTGGCTCAAACGCGGAATCGTAAAGTGGGTTTATCCTCAACTCTATCACGTCGCAGAGGGAAAAACCGATCAGTTTATGAGTGAGGCGCGCAGCGAACGCGGATCAGGTGCTGTAGGCCTGGCGCTTTATTCAGGACCAAACACAGGCAAATGGAGTCTGGAAGGTTTGGGGCGCACCGTGAAAATGGCCAAAAGTGTAGGAATGGAACCTGCGCTCTTCGACCTAAACACACTTCTCAAAGATCAAGGTGCCTACAACAACACGCACGTGAGTCTTATTGCCGCAGCGCTCGGAACCCCAAAGCGCATGGATTTGGGAGGCAGCGACCCGCAAATGGCTCCACCGCCAGCGCCTGTCTTGCCACCGCCTGCACCCGTACTGCCACCACCCGAGACTCAGCCGGACACCCAACCTTCTTCAAAAGAGAAGGATGCAACACCAAAACCAGCAAAAACGAAATTGTGTGAGTACATGAAAGTCGCCGGCACACCGCAGGGTGGAGCCCCCACCTACGCATCTGCAAGCAAGGGGCCGATTATCGAATATGTGGGCAACGACCAGTTGATTTACCGCTACCTCACGCAAATCGGGGTCGATGGCGACCAGATGATGTACGTGCGCATACAAACAGGTGCTGCCCAAGACAAAATTCGCTGGATTCAGGCCAAGTACTTGGTCGAACGCGATCCTAATGCTGAAGTGTGTGAGCCCTAAAAAATCAAAAAAGAAAAGAACAAAGCACTCTCAGCCTTTGCGGTTTGGTGCTTCATTGTGGTTTGGCGGTAGCGCGAGCTCTGCAGTCACGGCAAAGAAATCGTGAAGATGGGGATAACGTTCCCTGACCTTGAGTGCCCAGTAGAGCTGTCGGCGCGGATGCTCATGCCGCAGAAAAATACGCAGTAACAATTGCTCATCTGCACTCAACAGGGTTTTCTGGGCTTGAGAGCGCTTAAGTTCTGTGTTGGCCAAAGTTCGAATTTTCTTCTCTGCTGATTGATGGCGTTGGCGATAGCTTTCCAGATCCACTTGTTCGTGTTGATGCCGATGGAACGTTTCCGAATAATGCATCCACGCTCCGGCAAGCATTGCCAGGGAAGGTAAATCTCGCCCAAAATGTGTGATGAGCTGAAGCACATGTTCTGTGGGATGCGCTTCAGCAAGCAGGCGTGCGTATTCAAACTCTCGCTGCTCGTCGAGCTCATGAACATGCCCCGAGGCCTTCAAAAAAACCTCGAGAATCCTTTTGCTCTCATGCTCAATACTACTCGGAACATCCGCCCCCTGTGCTGCAGCATTCTTTTGCACCGAGCCTGATTTACCATTCTCTCGCAGACCACCTTCAATCGAAACAAGTCCTACGCCCCGCCCCTCCGTCGATCTCTTTCCCGAACGCCGCGCAGGGAAAACAAGTGCCTCATCTGCTGAAAGTCCAACGGGCTGAGAGCCATTGGGCACGGGTGGCTGCGGATGGAGGGTTCTCACGTTCTTCGCATCACCCAACGCCGAGCGAGATTTCTTCTCGCTTGGCTTTCCTAGATTCTTCCATTGCGTGGGATCGAGATTTAGTTTCAAAAGACAGGTTGAGCCGTTGCGCTCAGTGACATTCACAACACCGGAATCACTTAATTCATGCAGAGCCGCTTTGACCTGACGCTCGGTTGCCCCGAGAATCAGAGCCAATTCACCTGCACTTGTCACAACCTCTTCGACCTTGGCGGTGAGGCAATTGAGCAAATACGACACGAGAGCGTAGGCTGGACCAGAAAACCGTGCGACTGCCAGGAGCTTGAATCCTCCGCGTTCCGCAAAGCGCTTGAAGTTCATAAAAAATCTCCCTGTCATTATCAAAACGCCATATTCATCAACTTAAATTCGTGCGCAAAGTGCCGACCATAAAAGTAACACAGGTGGGGGCACGGGCATGCTGCATCGCTTTCTGACACTTACGCAAATACCCGAATTACGGACTGAACCTGGGAATCCCGAGGCTGGGATAGCCGACATCGAAATCCTGATTCCCGTGGACGTGCTTTGGAAGGCCGAAGAAATTATCAAGGAACTGAAATATTTAAAGGCGTCTGGTTTCTCAACCAGTCGCCTTTCTGCGAAGCTCACGCACCTTTTGAGGCCCTATGTAGTCAATGAGCGCGACAGACTCGTTCTCGGCAAAGGCTCGAGTGCCGCTTGAAGCTCAATGAAACATGAACGAAATGGCGCCCCCGAGCTGAAGCCCCGACGTGCTGATGATTTTGCCGTCGTTGGTATTCAGGCCACCGAAAAACGACAGCGTCATGTCTTCAACCTGGTATCCATAACGAATCAGGTTTTCATCGTCACCGTAGAGCCGGGGAATCGAGACATCGAGAAAAAACCGGAACGTGGTGTAGCGTTGCCAAACGGGAGTGGTACCGCTCGGAGAGATATCCGACGTTCCCGACGATGAGGATGTATCACTCGAAACTGCTTCAGCCTCCTCGCGCATGCGCATCATCCCATACACACCTGAAATACGTGGTGCCACCCAAGGATAAGCACCGATGCGCAAACGATACTCACCCGTAATCCCACCGCCGTAGCCACCCAAAGAAACAGGAGTCTTTGGTGTATCGGAACTCGTTCCCTTCATGCTCAATCCGGTGAACTCATACCCAAGTCCCAACTCCCCAGACAAATCCACGAGTCGAAAGGTTTGCCCAACGAAAAGAAAAGCTGGCTTCTTGTCTTTGTATGACAGGTCATAAAGATCTTTATCAGCGGATGGACGAATCTGGCCACCACCGATGGTCAGAGTGGTGAACGCCGAGCCCCGGGGATGCTTCAACCCACTGTTGTCCGTCTGCGGAACAGAGGTGTCGGCGCGTGCCTCGGAACCTACAAGTTTACTCAGAAACAAAGAAATATTTTGCATCGAAGAATCCATGCTCTCACCGAAGCGGTGCATCCACTGCGAGAGTTTCACGAGATTGCGCCCACTCCATTCCAATGCTGCGTTCACTGTAGGTTTGTAAGCCGGGTTATCTTCAAGCCAGGCAGCCCAGGAGGGTGCGTAACGGTAATACACAGAAGACAAACCGAGCCGGTCGAGCCATGTGTCGCGCAAAATTCGCCAGTAATGAACAGACTTGCTCTGGCTGCTGCCTGAAGCGGCGGTGGCCACGAAACAGTCGCTCTTCGACTTGCCCAGTCCGGGCGATTTGCGTGTGCTTGCGAACTCAACATTGAAAGGTTCAAGCTTAGAGCAGCGAGAGCGAGTCATGCCGAGCCCACCCGACGAGTCGAGCGGATAAACCATCGCACCATATGTCCCGCCGTTCGTGGCGTTGTTCACTGCAAAACTAGTTCTTCCGTCTGAGGCAACACGGACAATATTCAAACAACCTCTCTTGATGGCGTTGTCTGCGCCGGTCTCAGTTGGAAACTCGGGAGGAACCGCGATGTCGTTTGCAGCCTTGCCGAAGAAGGAATCTCCGACATCAGTTGAACAACCCAGGTTACAGGAATTTGATCCACTGATAGCCGTATCAAGCCCAGGATATGTGCAGTTGAGGTCTGAGTTTGCTGCAGTGCGATCGAAGACCTTGTTGGGTTTGAACGTCCAACCCGAACCTCTGCATTCGGAGTCCTTCCAATAAACAACCACAAAACCCGAAACATTTGATTTACCCACGAAGGTCACAGAACCCGAGCTTGTGTCGGCGGCCGTCGTGTCGTCTGGAGCAGAAAACTCAATCGAAAATGCGCCGTCGGTGATGGCGGAAGAATTGATACGGGCAGGCGCAACAATAGCACCCACATCATCTTTCATGTAGGCCGCAGAAAGCCCCTGCACTGTGCCCGAATTCCCTGGTGCAACCGCACCATCCAGACTGTAATAAGGCTGTAGCTTGAGCGCCTTGCGGCCATCGATGGTTGTCAGAGCTGCATCGTTGGTGATTTTATCGGGCCATTGCCCCTGCGCGGTCAGACGCACGGTCATTTTGATTTGACCCTCACGCACTTCGCCGCTGCTAAAATTCCCGTCTTCCTTGATTTCAATAATGTCCGCTGCAGTCAGGAACTGCACATTGTTACCAACAGCCACAGTCCACTTCGAACGATCGTAAACAAATCTCGGATTTTTAACCGTCAGGCGTGGATAGAAAATAATTTGTAGGTCGCGGGCAATTTGACCAGGCTTGGGGAGATACGACGGAGTAACAATGGTCGTCTGGCCGGTTTTGTCGGTCAGGCTCACGTCGGTCAGAACACTCGGATCCGAGGCCAGTTCATAGGTGTCGGAACCAATAACAGAGGCAAGCTGCGCAGGCGTATCATCGCTGCGCCCGCAGGCAACAGCAACTGCAGCAAGAACACATCCGGTAGAGAACAATCGGCGTCGATAGGATGCCATTCACACATCTCCTCAGACAAAACTTCGCGGTTCTGGTGGGAGCTGTGATGCTTCTGCTCAAGCACTCAGTTGAAGAAACCGTCCTGAGCACAAGCTTCGACAACCTGCAGTGCGTTCAATGCAGCTCCCTTACGGAGGTTATCAGAGACAAGCCAAAGTGACACGCCATGCGCAAAAACCTTGGCTGTTCGAAGCCGCCCGACCAAAACCTCGTCACGCCCCTGGCATTCGCGAGGTGTAGGAAAGAATGCAACATCGGGAGCATCATCGGCATCAGACGCGGCTGCAGCTGTCTCCGGATTCAGGTTGGGGACACACATCATGCCTTTCGATGAAGCAATCAGCGTCTCGAGTTTTGCCAAATCAACAGGCTTCTCAGTCTCAATGGTCACTGACTCTGCGTGACCAACAAAGGTCGGTACACGCACACTCGTCGCCTCGACCGGGAGGTCAGGCAGATCAAGAATCTTGCGGGTTTCAAAGATTATCTTTTGCTCTTCGTCGGTATCGCCATTGGGAAGAATCTTGGCCACAAAGGGCATCACGTTAAATGCGATGGACTTGGGGAAGGCGCGTGAGGGCTTAACCGACAGATCCTGCGCCGTAAAGAATTGCCTGGCTTCCTCCTCAAGAACTTCAAGACCAGGTTTGCCCGCCCCTGAGACGCTCTGGTAGGTCGAAACAATGACACGCTTGAGACCAAATTCGCGGCGCAGAACATCGAGCACCATAACGAGTGGCGTTGTGCAGCAATTGGGATTCGCAACCAGTGGACGCTTTTTCAGCTGCGCCGAATTTAAAAGTTTACCGTTGACCTCAGGAACAACCAACGGAACATCTCCGTCTTCACGAAATGCGGACGACTTATCGACGCACAAGATCCCGCGCGCAGTGAGTTCGGGTATAAACCGTTTAGAAATTTCCGCTTCCGACGCAAACAAAACCGCATCACACTGTGCCAATGCATCGAGCTCAGTGGGCTCAACGATGACCGCACGGGTTCCCCAACTCAGCCTCTTTCCCACCGATGCAACTGAGGCGAATGCCCTGACTTCCTTAATCTGCAGTGCAAGACTGCCATCACCCAGAATATCGAGCGCGGTTTGTCCGACCACACCCGTGGCGCCGACAATACCCAGAGTCAAAGGCTTCATATGTGCGTCTCCTCTTCATCATCTTCATCGTCGCCAGCAACAAAAAGATCTTCCTCGTCGGCAGTGCGATCGCGTTTAAAGAACAACCACATCACCGGACCGTGCAAGCAGTAAAGAATAAGCAACAGAGAGAGTGTGACGGTGAACTCAAGAGTGAAGAGCAGCACAGTGAACATGAGCAGAATCGAGAGAAAGCGAAATGGACGCTTGCGTGGTAGCTTAAGATTTTTAGTACTGATGTACTCGAAAGTGCTGATCATGCCGAAGGCCAGGGCGAACATAAGACAGATAAGAAATAGACTTCTAAAATCTGGTTGCGAAAAGGTCTGCGCCAGGCTCACGGCCCACGGGCTGTAGTTGTTCTCGAGAGTCCAACTGGCAAACTCGTATTGCGACATGATGAACGCGCACAGGGGCATGGCTGCCATTGGAATAGGAATACCAGTAAAGTTTCCGCCTGCTTTGCCAACAGAGCTTTGAACGTTGAAACGAGCCAAGCGCAGCGCACCGCACAGCGCATAAATAAAACAGGCTGCAAAACCAATCCGTGAGGATGTATGAAGCGCATAGTTGTACATGACGAATGCAGGCACAATACCGAATGAAACCACATCACAGAGCGAATCAAGCTGAACCCCAAATGCGCTTTGAGTGCGTGTCAGACGCGCAATGCTACCATCCAGACCATCGCAGACAGCAGCTGCAAGAATGGCGTAGGCTGCATAGAGAAACGACTCTGGATTGGCGTTGGGAAGTCGGCCTTCCAATGCAAATTTCATGCTCAAGAAGCCAAAAAACAAGGACGCTGCCGTAATCATGTTGGGAAGCAAATAAATGCTCGCCTTCATGCCGCGCCGGCGCGGTGAGAGTTCGTGAACATTCGCCACGGGTGTCACTCCTCCAGTCACAATGAGTTTCCTTCCTGCCGTTTGAGTTTCAATACGGGTGTCGGTTCCCGACCATAGTGTGGCTCGAGCACATCCACAAGGTGAGCCGAGCCGCCTTGCCACAGCCGGAGCAAAGCATACAAGTCACCGAAGCTCATCTGAGTTGCATACGGGTCATCCGCATCGGGCGACGGACTCCCCCAAAAGGCGTTCGATGCGCAATCGTGCTGATTTTGAGCAGCTGTAGGCATTGCAGGATGCGGTTCGGACACAGCAAACAACATACGCCGACGACCAAAATGAAGGCCGTTTGCAAATGCACACCCCAAGCGTAAGCCTGTAAATGAGCCTGGCCCCACATTGACTGCAAGCATCTCAACTCGGGAGTCGTCCACTCCAAGAATCCCGAGCAGATGAGCATAAAGCTGAGCGAGATTCTCAGCCGTTAACCCCTCGCAGGTCGCAAAGCAGGATGAGCCGCAAACAAAGATTTTAGAGCGTGCTTGGGTGTTTGGTAGCTGAGCGAGTTGTGGTTCTAGCGACGCACAGCTCAGCAAGCTCTCCGCACACTTTTGAATATCCTCGGCGGCCTTGAGTGCGGGAACGATTGCCAAACCAACTCCCCTTTTGTGAGTACACACAAGCGCCGCGTACATGTGAACCTCAGGAGCGGAAAAGACGGAGGATGTCATTGAAGAATACCAGGACGATGAGTCCCAGAAGTAAGGCAACACCTAAGCGTTGAACCGCAAGCTGCACACCTAGAGGCAGCGGTTTACCGTAGGCTGCTTCCACTCCCTGGAGAAGCAAATGTCCTCCATCGAGAGCAGGCAAAGGAAGAAGATTAAACAATCCGATGTTGAGACTCATCCAGGAGATAGTCAACACGAACAACAAAAAACCACCCTCTGCAGCATCGCCGGCAACCCGTGCAATCGCGATTGGGCCACCAAGATTCGAGAGAGGAACGTCTCCAGAAAAAAGTTTTTTCAACGCAGTGAGAAGCGTGGTCGCCTGTTGCCAGGTTGCAGCAGCACCATCTTTGACCGCATCAATGAGGCTCTCACTGCGGATCGTTACCGGAGCAACGGCAACACCGCGCGATACAAAACTCACTGGCAACTCGAGCGTCCACTGGTTGCGTCCCAAAGCATCGAGAACCGAGCGACGAGGAATTTTGCACTCAAGAGTACGCATTTGATTGTCGCTGAGATTGAGCACTTGCCATACAACGGTCACAGCACCACTGTCTTCAGGGCGAATGAGCTTTTGAAAATTGTACGAGAGGTCAATTGGACCTTGAAGCTTGGGGTATCCACTCCAAGAAAACACAGTATCACCCGGCTTCAAGCCACAGGCTTTCCATGCCTCTTGAACTGGAATTTTTCTGTCGCCTTTGTTCAGATTATCAAAACTTTTAACAGTCATGTCGCTCGAGCGAACGGTTTGAGCCCACTCATCCGTCAAGACAGCTGAAGCAGTTGACAAGGTCAGTGTCTGGGTTGGGACAATCAATTTCTCTTTGCCGCTTGGAAGCAAAAGATGCTCTTCCGGCTTTTCCATGCGCTCGACCAAAAGCGAGACTGAACCTGCAGCAACAGCCTGTTCAACATCATGCAGTGCGCTCACTTTCTTGCCATTGACCTCAAGGATTTTGTCACCCGTGAGAAGTCCAGCCCGACTCAAGGTGGAGTCTTGTGGCGCCAGAATAATCCGCGGGGTTTCAAAAAACTGCGAGACACCAATACGCCCCACCGGAATGGGTTCACCGAAAAGAGACTCGCTCATGTCTCGGGCAGGAGTCATTTCAAGAGTGAGCCGACTCGCTCCACGCTCAATTTCAAAGACAGTGCTTTTTTCCGGGCGAGACGAGACCAGCCGATTGATGTCCGCCCAAGATTCAACCTTTTCACCCGCTATCGAAACAATTTTATCGCCTGTCAGCAGCCCAGCCTTGCGTGCAACGCCCTCGGGCATGACGCTGACAACCGGTGCTGGCTTTGGCAAACCCACCTTCGAGAGGACGACCATGACAACCAAACTCAGAACGAAGTTTGCAAATGGCCCTGCTGCCGAAATGATGGAACGCTTGTAGACGGGAGCTGTATTCAGAGCCCGCCCCTCAAGCTCAGGAGGAATAGCTTCGCCGCTTTCTTGTCCGAAAAAACGGACATAACCACCGAGCGGAAGCCAGCAGAGTTTGTATTCGGTGCGGCCACGTTTGAACGACCATGCCGTTGGTCCAAAACCAAGGCTGAACTCTTCGATGGCTATGTTCATCCAAACGCCGGCCAAATAATGACCAAGTTCATGCACAAAGACCACAACCCCAACGAGAGCAATAAACGCCACAAAGGGATTGGTGAGGAACCAAGAGAGTATATCGCTCATTCTCAGGAGCCCTTGACGCTAGTCAGACGTATAGGTGTAGCCGCGCGAGGAGCATCAGTTTGAACGCGCTGTTGCACCTGCTCCGGGGTGCGTCCGAAGCGACGTTCACGATCCGAAAAACGGCGCAGCAGGCCAGCAAAAATTTCGGAGGTAAAATCAGGCCACGGTGCTGACTCGAAGAAATACTCGGCATAAGCGCACTGCCACAGCAGAAAGTTACTGATGCGCTGCTCACCGCTCGTACGAATCACCATATCGACACTTGGAAGACCGGAAGTATCGAGGTGATCTTCAAAGGTCTGCTCATCCAGGTCTGCAGGATATAGTTCGTGAGATTCTATTTTTTCGAGTACGCGGCGCACCGCCCTGAGAATTTCGCCCCTGCTTCCATAGCTCAGCGCAACACAAAGATTCAATCCTGTATTGCCGGCACTCTCCTGCTCCAAAGCCGAGGCGAGAGCGAGAATATCGCTCGAAAGTTTGCCGCGGTCACCGATGAGCCGAAAGCGGATGTTGTTGTCGAGAATTTTGTTGCGTTCAGCCTTGAGGTACCAACGCAACAAGCTCATGAGAGCGCTGACCTCTTCTTCGGGTCGGCGCCAGTTTTCGTCGGAGAAGGCATACAAAGTCAGTGCCTGCAAACTGCATTTGGTTGCAAACTCCGTGACCTCATTTACACGCTCGACACCCTTCTTGTGACCAGCCACCCGCGGCAGGCGACGGCTTGTAGCCCAACGGCCATTGCCATCCATGATGATGCCCACATGGCGAGGCAATTTGAGCGGGTCAAGATTCCAATTTTGAAAAAATTCGTTCATTCAAAGGCCTCAGTGACTCTGCGGAAGCACTCTGGTTCCGGGGCTCCCGGCACGGGCTATATCGCAGCTGTCGGATGTGGTCTAGACGGCCTCAATAATTGACACATCCCGCACCTTTTGACTACTTTCGGCCGGTTCTAAAGTCTGCCCGCCTCCGGAGTGTCGTCATGAGCCAAGAATCCGCAAAAGCTAAGGAATCGCCCACCCTCTCGACCCAGGGCTACCGGGGTACACGGGACTTCCACCCGGAACTACAGCGCTTGCGCAGTTGGATGTACGAGAACATCAAGAAGGTGCTCGAAAGCTATGGGTACGAAGAGTACGCGGGCCCGCTGCTCGAGCCGCTTGAGCTCTATGCGAGCAAATCAAGTGAAGAAATTGTCAGTGAACAGCTCTACTCGTTTGAAGACAGGGGTGGGCGCAAAGTTGGTATTCGTCCGGAAATGACCCCCACCCTGGCGCGGATGGTTGCGGCGCGCTCGAAAGAGCTTCTGCGTCCTATTCGTTGGTATTCGATACCCACCTGCATGCGATATGAACGCCCACAGAGAGGGCGGCTGCGCGAATTCGATCAGCTCAATGTCGACGTCTTCGGTGGAACCCCAGTTGACGAAGACGTTGAGGTCTTGCTCACCTGCCACGACCTCCTTGTCCGACTCGGAGCGCGCCCAGGCGACTTTGAAATCCGCATCAATCACCGCGGTTTGGTGGATGACCTGTTGTTTGGGGTTTTGAAAATCAACCCCACCCAGAAAAATCCAGTGCTTCGCCTTCTCGACAAAAAAGACAAGCTTCCGCCGGAAACTTTTCGCGCGGAAGCTAAAAAACTCTGGCTCAGCGCAAGTGACATTGAGACCCTGGAAAGCTTTATGACCCGTCCCTTGTCCGAGGTGCGCTCGCTTCTTGGGAATCAAACAGCGCATCTCGATGCACTGCAGGAGCGTCTCACATGCCTCGAGGCGCTTATTCCACCACAATGCATCCGCTTCGATGCATCAATCATGCGCGGGTTCGACTACTACACCGGCCTGGTTTTTGAAATCTATGACACTCACCCAGAGAACCGCCGCGCCCTCTTCGGTGGAGGACGCTACGACAACCTCGTTGGAGCCTTCGGGGTAGACCCTCTGCCGGGTATTGGATACGGCGTCAGCGATGTTTCGTTGCTCAATTTTCTTGAGGTGCACGGCCTGACTCCTGCCCTCAAAAGGAAGACCGATGTTGCGGTGATCCGCTTTTCTGAGAACGACCGGGGCACTGCACTGCATCTCTCACAAATTCTTCGCAATGCCGGCATCAACGTGGAAACAACCCTCTCTGCAGGTAAATTCGGAAAACAAATTCAGTGGGCAGAGCGCACGGGCGCGCAAGCTGTTTTGTTCCGAGGCGAAGATGAACTGAAAAACAACACGTTCGCTTGCAAGTGGCTCGCAACCGGACAGCAGGAGATCATCCCACTGGAAAATGTGGGAGCTTTGGTCGAGAAACTTAAAAAGTAAACCCGCGAGCTTCGCTCCTGGTAGCTTAGCAGGTGGAGCAATGAAAACAGGAGCGCACGCCTGATGAAATCACTCGCTCACAAACAGGCCTTACTCTGGGCACTTTGCCTGCTGGTCTCGATTCACGCGCACGTGGCTCGCGCTCTCTGCAAATCAGAGAACGAAGGTTCACTCAATTCGGAAATTGCGCTTGCCAACATGATCATCTATTCCCAAGAGTACATGAAGTATTTCTTTGCGGATGATGACTCCGATGTTCAACCCCTACCTGCCTCTGGTATGTCTCTCTTTCTCTCGCGTGAGTTCACCAAAGAGAAGCGCTGGCTCACAGCACTGACCCTGCCCATACGAGAAGAAGAAGTGTTCATTAAGAATGCGGAGAATTTCAAATACTACTACCCAAAACTGGCAATGGTAGGTTTAGAAACCGATCTGCACACCAGCAAACCGCTCACTGAGAGCTCTTGCTTCCGTATCAGCGCTGCAGCGGGGCTTGCGCTTCCTCTTAGCAAACGCATCAGCAGCTATGCTCCCCCGTTTCTGCTCTCAAGAATGGGCGCTGAAATATCGAAAGATGTGTTTCTGAATTTCGGAATGGGTTATTCAGGGAATATAAAAACCGGAGCCTGGTTTTTTCCATTTGGCGTCAGCTATATAATTCGATAAATCAAAACGGTTTTTTATGCGAAGAAGTCGCAAGGAACTGTTCGAAGCCTTGTTTCGACTTTCGCCCTGAGCGCAGCGGGAGATCGGAAGTTGCCCAACGCGAACCGCCACGACGCCGCTGCGCCTGTGCGGCTTTCTTTTCCGCATCTGTCATAGCATCGACTGTTGTTCCCTGCGCACGTGCGATTTTTTCACGCAAGGCATGCGCATAAGCGATCCCGAGAGCATCGCTTGCGTCGTGTGGCAGATTTTCAAACGAGATTCCCAAAATCGACGACAATGCCCGCGCAATCTCTTCTTTGCTCGAACGCCCATGTGCTAGAACAGCCTTCTTAACAGCCGTTGGGGAAAGCTCAAATACGCCGAGACCCGCCTGATGGCAGTTTGCCAAAACAACTCCGCGTGCATGACCCAAAAACAGTGCAGAGCGAATATTTTGAGCCACAAAAGCCTGCTCAACACAGACCTTTTGTGGCTGATAGAGAGAAACCACACGCGCCAATTCAACTGCCAAAGAACCCAACCGCGCAGCCAAAGGCAGCTCAGGATCAAAACGCCAAACTCCAGCAGCAACACCAAACACACGCCCGTCGTCGGAGAGATCGACAACCCCGTAACCGGCAATGCGAGTGCCTGGGTCAATGCCAAGAATTCTCATGGCGCAGATTCCTTACGGAGAGATAGAACGTGCTCTGCAACAGCGTTCAACTCTACCTCCGAGGTTATCTCCTTGGCAAAACCAGGCATTGCACCTTTGCCATTCTTGATAACCTCCACAATAGCAGCGACGCTCTGCTCACCTTTCCAAGGACCGACCTGAAAATTTGTGGGTGACGGACTCATCATCCGCGCCATCGTGGTCTGCGCTCGACCATCTGCGCCATGACAACTTGCACAGAAGCGGCCGTAGAGTTTCTCAGCAGGACTTCCGCCACGCATTGATGAGGGTCCAACCGGTGTAGGAGCATCGCCCGAAGCGTTAGAAGCGAGGTCTGGATAAGCATTTTGTGGCGCAGCGGAATCTGCAATCAGGTCGGGCTTCTTCGGCGCACACAGCACCACCAAACCCGACATAAAAATCGTGGCAACACTGCCCAAAATAAAAACGCGCGAACGCGAGAGGGTCATTGGGGCTTTGACTTCAGGAGAATTCATTGTCGCCTCTTTATTGACGAGGAACGTTAACTCAAGTCGCAGATGCTGCCCGGCGCCGCTCAACTGCAATGAGCAGACCGACACAACTCAACACAGTCAGCATATGACTGCCACCGTAACTCACAAGTGAAAGTGGGACGCCCACCACAGGAAAGAAGCCCAGAACCATGGCAACGTTGATGAAGAAATGAAACAGAAAGAAACCAGCCACTCCGAGTGCCACAAGAGCCGAGAACGAATCGCGAGCCTTTTCAGCGATCTGAAAGATTTGCAACAACAAGAGAATATAAAGACCAAAGACCACAAGACAGCCAACGAAACCCTGCTCCTCAGCCCAAACCGAGAAGGCAAAGTCGGTGTGGCGTTCAGGGAGGAAGCTCAACTGGCTCTGGGTTCCTTGCTGAAACCCTCGCCCCCAAACACCACCACTCCCAACAGCAATCATGCTCTGAATGGAGTGATACCCTGCTCCCTTTGGGTCGCGCATAGGATTCAAAAAATTCAAAACACGCAACTTTTGATAATCATAAAGAACAAAGTTCCAAGCAATGACCGAGAGGCTCAAACCAGAAAAGGCAACAATCGCAATACTCGTCCAATTCACGCGCACAAATGCAATCTGGAAACAGCCAATAAGAAGAACCAAACCCGATGTACCAAGGTCGGGTTGAACGAGGACGAGAAGAAATGGAACCAAAATAATAAGAATCTGGCGCCACAGAGTGAGCAGTGTGAATTCATGAACACCTTTCACAAAAGCAAAACTGCGCGCAACAATGAGAATAATAACAAACTTAGTCAATTCACTCGGCTGAATTCGCACAGGTCCAAGTGCCAACCAGCGCTGCGAACCTTTCGCAATATGACCGGTAATATCCACGGCCAACAACATGGCACACACGACGATGTATGCAAAAATGGATAACCGCTCGATAGAGCGGGTGTCGAGCAAAACTCCCCAGAAGATCATGGCCACGGTACCGAGCAGTGCCCACTGTGCTTGGTCATTGAAGCGACCGGGAGCCATTTCCCCCCCGCTAGCGCTGTACATATTAAACAGTCCGATGGCGACGAGGAGGTAAACCGTAATCAGCAACGACCACGGGGTTCCACGAAAACGCTCTTTGAAAAGCTGCCAGAACAAAAGCACCGCACTCTCCTTCGTCAATCGCCTTCGACAGTTTCACTCGCAGAATCATCACTGTCTGCCTCATCCTGCTCAACAGTTTCATCTGATTCTGCAGCACCAGAACTCTGTGCGCCCTGCAACTTGGTTTTGCGCTCAGCAAGTTTCTCGGAATTTTTGCCTATGGGGAATTTCTCCGGATGAGCCTTGCGCAAGTAGGCATCGAGCACCCGCTGCACAATCGGCGCCGCCTGAGAACCGCCGCCTCCACCATCGAATTCACTCAGAGCGACAACAGCTATTTCAGGGTTATCGGCAGGGGCATATGCAGCAAACCAAGCATGGTCACGCTGTTGAAATGAAACTTCGTCCATATCTTTTGTTCTTTTTAGCGCAGCAGTCTGAGCAGTACCTGTTTTGCCGGCAATCACGAATCCAGGAACCTGCGATTTCCGTCCTGTTCCAGTCGGTGCCATGACCACGTCTTCAAGTCCGCCGCGCACAACCGCCATGTTTTCCGGTTTGAACGTCACACGCTGCCGCAACTGAGGCCTTTCCTCGCTCACGACTTTACCTGCAGCGTCGACAATCCTTTTGAGCAAAAATGGTCGATAGACTTTTCCACCGTTACCAATGGCAGCCATCATCACGGCAATTTGAATGGGAGTCATCAGATTATAGCCCTGCCCAATAGACACGTTGATTGTGTCACCACTTTGCCAGGGTGCTCCGCGTGTTTGCAGTTTCCACTCGGTCGAGGGAACAATGCCTGTGACTTCCATATTGAGGTCCAGACCAGTTTTGTCACCGAGACCAAACGCGCGCGACCATTTTGCAATTCTATCTACACCCAGAAGGTTTCCCACCTGGTAGTAGTAAATGTCGCAACTCTGCTCGAGAGAACTGCGCAAATTCACAACCCCATGCCCCGTCTTTTTCCAGCATCGCCATTTACCGTTACCCAAAGTGAAAACGCCGTTGCAAGAATAAGTGCGGTTTGGGTTGGTGACACCCTCCTCGAGGGCAGCCAGTGCGGTGATGATTTTGAAGACCGAGCCGGGCGGGTAAGCACCACCTGTGACTTTATCGAGAAGCGGCTTGAAAGGGTTGGTTTGGAGCAACTGCCAGTCTTCACCGGTCAAACCATCTTGATACATGGACAGGCTAAAGTTTGGATGACTAACGTAGGCCAGGACTTCACCATTCTGAGCATTGATTGCAATGACTGCACCGTTCTTGTTTTTGAAGGCATCAACGGCCGCGCGCTGGATGTCATCATCAATGGTGAGGAAAAGATCGTTTCCACGCTGACCATTCTTTCGCGAGTTAAGACCTAAATCCATATTGGCACTTGTCTGCAGACGTCCAAAAGCATCCACCTGGAGGGAATCCTTACCTTCCAGTCCCCGCAAACTATTCTCGTACTTTTTCTCGACACCCATTTTTCCAATGATTGAGCCAACACGATATTGATAATCACGCGTAAGGCTGTTCAAGTTGTTGAGCTCGCGGTTGGTAACCTCACCCAAGTAACCAAAAAGATGCGCGGAATAGGTGCGCTGATAATCTCGCCGCGGCGCAGTATCGACATCCACCCCGGGCAGAAAGAACTTATTTGATTCCATCACTGCGACTTCGTGCAGGGTCAAGTTGCGCTTGATACGCACGGGCACGAAGTGGGGTACACCCGCAGACTCATTCAATCTCTTTTCAATTTGCTCCAACGGAATACTAAACAGCTCAGAAACGATTTTGAGCGTCTGCTCGCGGTTCTGGAGATACTGGGGGATCACAACCAAATCAAAAAAGGGCCGATTGGAAAGCATCAGACTGCCGTTGCGATCGTAGATTTGCCCACGAGGAGCAGGACGAGTCACTTCGCGCACACGGTTGCGCTCCGAGGCAATCGAAAAGTCTTTGCCTTTGAGAATTTGAAGATACCAAAGCCGACCGGTGAGACACAGCACCAGAAAAACGAAAACCGCAATAGCGAAATAAATTCGTTTTGCGTCAACCAGCAACTCTGATCGGAATCGACTTTCAGCCACGGGTTATATACTCCTCAGTTTTCCGCAAGTTCTTGGCGATGATCGCGCCGGGAGCTAGCATCAAACAATCCGTCAATTGCAGAAAAGAATGCGAACAGTGGCACGGAGCACAAAGTTGTCACGAGAACAGAGGGTGCCACCTCTCGAAAAAACGAACCGAAATCAGCTACACGCTGAAATTTCGATAGACTTCCGTACACCAAAACAAATTTCAAACAGAAAATACCTGCAAAAATGAGAAACTGACTGCTCAGTTTGTGCAACGCAAAAAACTTCGCAAGGACATTCGCAATCACCAGGGCAAGCAAATAGAACATCAAATAGAAGCCATCCGGTGCACCAGAAAACATATGCATCAAGGCAGCGACGATAAAAATCCGAACCAACGCACCAAGAAGCAGATGCTCGATGGAAACGTAGACAACGAAAACTGTTGCAAGGTCAACCTGCAACCAAGGGGAACCGAGGCGCCCCAAAACATAGGCCTGGAAGTATACGATAGCCATGGCCAGAACGATCATGAGGGTTGCATGTGCCTGCCATGCGCGTAAGCGGATCATGATTAGCCCCCCGAGCGGCCAGGCACAGACTCAACCAGCTTCTTCATCCACTCACCACCACCCACGCGGCGAATAACGTCGACCTCTCGGCTGTTGCGCAAAAGAATGAGAGCTTCCGAGACCTCCGCGAAGTTCACAGCGGGCTCGACCTCAATAACTTGAGTGACACCATCCTTTTCAACGCGAATGCGAGACACCTTGCCCACAGCAATGCCACGCGGAAAAGGTCCCGTGAGACCACTGGTCACAATTTCATCGCCAACCAGCACGCGGCTGCCACGATCGGCGTATTTAAAGAGCATGGTCTGACCTGCGCTACCCTCCAACATTCCACGACGACGGTTACGCGCAACGATAACGTCCAAGTTCGAGTTGGGGTCGTTTAGAAGAAGAACATCGGATGCTTTGGAAACGGTTCGCATAACAACACCGACGGCACCTTCGGCAGCCACAACCGCCATCCCAGGAAGGACTCCTTCGGATTCCCCCCGATTAAGACGAATACTCTTGTACAGAAAGCTCGGGTCTCCGCTCTGAACTTGGCCAGAAACGAACTTCAAATTCACCTGACGGACAAAATTGAGCAGTTTTTGAAGACGTTCGTTTTCCTTTTCGACCTCTTGAAGCATCTGAATTTTTACAGCCAGCTTCGCATTCTCATCCTTGAGGTGATCCGCCTCGCCGCGCGCACCGCGGAGGTCAACATATGAGCGCACCATATCGCGTGACTGGTGAGTGACAAGATTAAAGACCAGCTCAATGGGCCGGCTGACCGTGTAGACGAGCTTCTCCACGAACGACAGGTCACGCCGGGTCGCAACGTCAGAGGAATAGAATGCAAACGGAAAAATGAGTGCACTCAAAACAAGCAAGGCAAAACCATATCTACGAAACACGAGCATGGCGAAGTCCTAACGGATGAGCGTTATTGAAAACGCATTTATTTTATAGCCAATTGGTTGAAAAAGGAAGCTTGCATGCTAAAAGAATTGGGAGGTTCATGTCATAGACCATCATCACACACAGAGGGCGCCCAGATGGGAGCCTTCCGTGCGAATCAGCCCAACAGAGAGGCATGCATGCGTTTGTCGACGAAAAAGCTTTTGTCCCCTAGCGTTAAGTCAATGGCTGTTTTTTCGGTTATTGCTGTTGCGGCCATCGCCTTTGCCGTCACCGGAATTTCTCCCGGGGGCTCGTCCCTAGACCGCAACATGGCAGCGCAAGTCGGCTCACAAACAGTCACCATGTTCGAACTTCAGCGTTCTTTCGAGAATCTCGACCGGCAAACCGGAAATGAACCCGGTCGGCGGGAAGCAAATATACAGTCTGCCCTCAACCAGCTCATCCAAGAGAAGGTTATGCTCGAAGAAGCCACTCGGCTCGGCTGGGTGCCTTACGACCAGGAAGTAGCACAGTGGATCCGCAAGCGTCCCGAATTTCAAAATGAAAAGACCCAACAATTCGACATCGCCAAGTACAAGAAATTTCTTAAGAGCGGTTATGTCAGCGAACTCGACTTCCACAAGCAAGGCCGCGACTCTATCTCCTTCGAAAAAATGGGAACGCTCATTTCGCTACCAGAGGCACTGCCAAAATCTATCCTCAGCGACCGCGCCATGCGTGACAGCACAGAGTTCAACCTTGAATTTGCTCAAGTGCAGCCCAGCGAAGCTAAACTCAATGAAAAAATCTCAGCTGAAGTGCAAAAGTATGTCGCTGACGCCGGCAACGAAAAGAGCTTAAAAGATGCTTGGGAGAGCAGCAAAGGTGAATTTACTCGCCCTGCACAGGTTCGGGCACTCGCCATTTTGATTGCCTACAAGGATGCCCAACGCGCCGAAGGCGAAGCGAAAAATCGCACTAAAGACGATGCTCGCAAACTTGTTGAGAGCCTCAAGGCCAAAATTTCCGCTGGTGAGTCGTTCGCGAGTGTTGCAGGCTCAACCAACGATGATGCAAGTGCGAAACAAGCAAAGGGTGATATCGGCTGGATTGACTCGACAAACATCGACCCTGCAACAGCAACGGCAGCGTTTGCGCTCACCAAAGAAAATGCTGTCTCTGAGATCATCGACACGCCGTTTGGATTCCGTCTGTTGCAATGGCAAGAGTCTCGCGAACGCGTCGAAAAGAAATATGAGGACGTCAAGCAGGAATTGGCTCGGCGCGCCTTAAGCGAGAAAATCAGAAACGAATTGACCGCCGATCTCGAAAAGCAAATCAACACACTCTTGACGGAAAGCAAGACAGCTGAAATCGAAGCGCTGCTTCAGACCCACACGATTTCTTGGAAGGTAGTTAAGAAACCCGTTACCCCGAGAACACGCTTCATTGAAGATCTCGGCGCATCGGATCCTCTGATGAGCACTCTCTTTACCCTCAAAAACACGGGCGACACCACCAAGTCGGTGCTCGACTTTGGCGGCCGCAAATCCATTGTGCGTCTCGCCAGTCGTAAAGACGGTACAGCTCCCGATGCTGAAAAACTGCGTCGCCTGCAATCCGCTGAACAACGCATTGCAGCGCAAACTTACTACTCAACCATGCAACGCAAGCTATTTGATATCTACACGAGCAACAAAGACATCAAGCGCAACAAGGAGCTGCTGCGGTGAAGCAGCCGCCTGCCACCACAGCTTCGCAGCTCTCCGCGCAGACACAGCAACCTGACGTCATCGTCATTCAAAAACGGACTGCGCTGGAGCGCTATGCTGCCGAGTTCAATTCGGACTCAGGGCGTTCTTATTTCCTGCGTGATGGCCAGAGCGACCAAATCCTCCAGCGGGCGCACGATCAACACTGCGAAACCCTCGATCGTCTTCTCACAGAGCTCACCCACAAAAACATTTCCTTCGGGCTTTATACACTCGATGATCTTGCCTCAGATACGCATACCTCCTTCAGCTTTTATCAGTCTGGCAAACCCTCAGGTCTCACACCAAAGCGCAGCCTGGTGATTTGCGTCGGGGGTGATGGCACTCTGCTCCGCGCAAGCCACTATGTGGGTGGCGATGTTGCTCTGGTTGGCCTGAATTCCGTTCCGATGCACTCGGTCGGGCACCTCTGCCAACTTTCTCCAGACACCCTGCTCTCTGGGTTAGCGGAAATCCTCGAAAATAAGAGAAAACCAAAATGGGTGCGGCGGCTCATCTCCCGCACCTCAACCGGAACAATTCTGCCCTACGCGCTCAACGACATCTATTTCGGTCATCAGCACCCTGCCTCGGCAAGTCGTTATTCGCTCAACATTGAAGGCCCACACGCGTGCTCCGAAAAACAGCTCTCGAGTGGTGTCTGGATAGCTTCACCGTCAGGGAGCACTGCGGCTATCCGCTCCTACGGGCTCGGCCTGCTCCAGCCCACATCAAACCAATTTCTGCTCGCTGTCAGGGAGCCCTACAGCCCTCCAGGGCATCATCTCAACCTGACGCGCATGACCTTAGACGGCGACAATGAGCACATCACCCTCTTTTCGCGTATGCGCCACGGCATGGTCTGCATGGATGGCCCCATGACTGCCTGTATTTTAGGCTTTGGGGAATCTCTGGAAATCGGCCTAGGTCGGGAGGGAATGCTTAAACTTTTCCTGTAAACTGAGCCCCATCAGGGCATCGACAAGCCCGGTGCATTTATGATTATCTGAACACTCGAACGATTCGCTGAGCGCTCCAAGGGAGTCCAACATGAAACACCACAGCTACGGACAAGAGTTTTTCATCACCACACAGGTTGACCAGTTCGTGAACTGGGCACGCCGCAACTCTCTTTGGCCATATCCATTTGGAACGGCCTGCTGCGGAATCGAACTGATGTCCGTCATGGGTCCTAAATACGACTTGTCACGCTTCGGTGCAGAAGTTGTTCGCTTCAGCCCACGCCAGGCCGACCTGCTGGTTGTTGCGGGAACAATAACTGAGAAAATGGCACCGGTTTTGCGTCGCATCTACGACCAGATGTCCGAACCCAAGTGGGTGCTCTCAATGGGTGCATGTGCGTCTTCCGGCGGTTTTTACCGCGCGTACCATGTTGTTCAGGGCATCGACCGCATTGTTCCAGTCGATGTTTACATTCCGGGTTGCCCACCCACGCCTGAGGCCGTTATCGACGGCATCATGCAGCTGCAAGAGAAAATCAAACAGCAACGCAAAGAAGCCTGAACCCGAAGCATGCTTCAGATTTCTGGCTTTTTTGTAGAAAAATTGTGACGCTCTTCACAGGCACGCGCTCTCTTTGGTATGCCGATTCCGGGAACACTTTGGAGGCTTGTTCGTGTCTGAATTGCATTTAGCGCAAACACAAACCCACAACCGCTCGCGGGTTCTGATTGTCGAAGACGACCGGGATTTGAATAATCTTCTTAAATTCACGCTTGAGTCGACTCGTGAGTACGAAGTCACGTCGCTTTTTGATGGCAAAGATGCCGTCGAATTCATGACAAAATGCAAGCCGCAGTTGGTGCTGCTCGACGTTATGCTCCCGCACATTGAAGGCACCGAAGTTCTTCGCATCATGCGCCAGCACGAACAACTTGCGCATGTGCCGGTCATTCTCCTGACTGCGAAATCACAGGAATCCGACAAAATCGACGGTTTCGAGGCAGGCGCCGACGACTACATCACCAAACCTTTTTCTCCCCGGGAACTCCTGCTACGTGTTCAGGCATTATTGCGCCGCTCCGGGCTTTCGGCTCCAGCGCAGAGCGTTGCAAAAAGGCCGCCTCAAACATTGCCGACTTCGCAACCTTCAGGCGAAACCTCAACAGAAAAACAAATTACTATCGACTGTCTGACCATTTTACCCGAGCAATTTAAGGTGCTCGTCCATGGTGAAAGCGTTTCGCTCACAGCAACCGAATACCAACTTCTTCTCTACCTTGCTGAACGCGCCGGGCGACTTCAAAGCCGCGACGCGTTATTGCAACGGGTGTGGGGATACGAAGGTCAAATGAACACGCGCACGGTCGACACGCACATCAAACGCTTGCGGCAAAAACTAGGGCATGCGGGGGCTCTGATCGAAACCGTACACGGGTTTGGCTACCAGCTCATCGACAACCAAAAAGGCGTGCGTAGCTGAATCCTGAATATCTATCGCACTTACTGCGCTAGCGTCTTCGCCAACTCACATAAATAACTTGGCACAAAGTGCTCATTTACGAGTGGATTCTGCATCGCTGCAGCGAGATTTGCGACGACCTGTTGAACTTTCTGACCATTGCTATTCCAATATTTCCCATCCCAAACAGCGTCCGACTCAAATCGACCCTTTGCGTAATCAGCCTGACCGAGCATGTCTGGAACTCCGGCGTGGGTGAAGTTTGCTTTGGCGAAAGTCATCCCTGTGAGAGCACCAATTCCATTCAGGAGAGCGAGTGTTGTTCCCCGCGTCGAGGGTTCAAGAACCGAGTTCAATGCAACATCAGCGCTCGCGCCGCTGGGTGGAAGATGTGGAACAGGATCGTTCGCATTTACAAACCGCTTCTGTTTGCCAGCGAGAATTTTCTCAGTCTCTGCAGCAAAGCTAGCATTGCCAACGCGTGGTTGCCCCAGCGTCACCATCCCTGCGATGTTAACGCCCTTTCTGTGCATGTCGAGTGCAGCCAAAGTTGCAAGCGCGCCACCTAAACTGTGTCCCACAAAAAATGTTGGCACAGATTTGCTGCTCTCAGGTTCGAGTTCCTGTGCAAGATTCGCTGCCACGCTGCGGTAAGCAAGCGCAAATCCCTGATGCACACCCCCAGGAAGACCATCAGTCAAAGCCGATTGAACCAAAAATTTAGAATCTGTCATGACACCTTCGAGGCTGTGTGTCCCCCGAAAAACAACCAGGTTCATTCGTGCAGATGTGGCAACAAACCCCTGCACCCCCTGCGCCTTGCTTTCCAGCAACTTCACCTTTGCGAAACCAACACCATTGAGCCACTTGGTGAGAGAGACCGCATCGAAAGGCAATGTTGTTGAACCGACTGTACCGAAGCGAGCGAGCAGAAAAGTATTTTTCGGACTCAAACCCTCTGAAAGCATGAAGGGAAGGTCAAAGCCCGCGTCGCACTTAAGCTGCATCGGAGCCATCGAACGAACGAAGATAGGCTTTTCGGCCTCCTTTGCCACCGCTTCCGGATCATTCTTCGTGGCTTCGGCGCCCTTCTGCCCCGCAGCACCTGCCCTTTCACCGGTGGCCGTACCTTTGAGGCCGGTCGAAGTCTTGCCTGCGCAAGACGTCTGCAGCAAGAACAGGCCAAAAATCCCGAGGAAAGAAGAGACTATTTTCATTCAAAACCTCCGAATTGTTACCTATCGGAATGTTTCAGAAAAAATTTACTCAATTTTGCGAAAAGGCGGCCGAAAGACCTTGGGAGAATAAATGGAAGGAGGGGTGGTTGATGTTGAAGTGGTTTTCCCAACCGAGAGCTGCAGTCACAGGGGCTGTGTTGGTATTAGCGATGGTATCGGCCTGCACCAAAAAAGCAGGCACCTCAAATGCGCCTGCACCCTCAACGGCTCAAACGCCGGGTCAACCGAACAACGGGACAACACCTTCCGCGCCAAATTCTGGCGGGGTTGAAGCAGTCTTGACCAGATTTGCGCTGCAGTCACTCGCGGGAGACGTGATCTTCTGCCAAACTTTCTCCACGGCATCGAAGTTACAGCTGAGCGATGTGGAATCAACCATCAACGCCCTCGCAGGTGCTCAGGCAGGAATTCCGGCGGGGATGCTCAATCCTTTCACAGTTCAGAGCCTTGCTCTCAGTGTGAAAAATCAGGCCTGTGCGCGTGTGCCCGAACTCTTGAACGCAGGACACTGTGCCCTAACGGTTCAGAAGCAAACCGCAACCGGGCTCGTTTCATTCGCAACCGAACAGCGCCTGTTTTGGAAGGACATTCCGACTCTCGCACAAGCAGCGAATGTTAAAACTTCGCTCGATGGAAAGACAGCTTTGTTGAGCTCCAAGAACGCAATCCTCCTTTCCCTCAACCGCCAGCTCACTCAACAGCGCCAGCTCCTGCAGTTCCTCCAAGCAACAACGGGGCAAAGCGGATTGATTGCTGATGCTCAGGCTCTGCTCACGAGCCTGCAGGAGCAAGTCAACACGCTTGACGGCGATATCAAAAGGATTGAGGATGAAATTAAGCCCATCGAAGATGAGATGAATAAGCGAATCGCAGAACTCAACACCGCCCGCGCAGCACTCAAACTTGCCTGTAATCCTGCCAGTATGGGCGCAACAGCAGCCGCCTGGAAAGATCAATAATCAAGAGTCGGTCTCTCGATACCGATAAGGAGCAAAATTTGCTGATGGGGACGAGGAGTTTAACATCCTCAAGCCAGTTGCGCGGAACATTTTGCTCGTAGCATTCGGTTGTACGGTCGCCGGTTGCGATACAGCAGCTTCGCTGCCCCAAGCGGCGAAGGGTTACTATGGGAAAGAAACGCTCGGTAAACTTCCCGAATCCCCCGACGGCGCTGACTCTTCGAAGGTCATCTCGTTGGTGCAGGCCAACGGCGACATGCCGCAGTACCGCGTTAAAGTGAACTCAAACATCAAAGCAGGAAAGACTATGTCCTGCGAAGTTAAAGCCGGCGAAATCATCGATGCGATTGCAGAATCAGGTTCGCAATTCCTGGTGCAAGCACAGCGCAGTTCTCTCACGCGAGATTGTGAAAATTCAGGCTCAGCAGATTTTGTTGAAGGATATATTGAGCAGAGCGTTTTGGAACTTGTTGCCGTCGCAGACTCAGATGCGGGTGGTCAAACACCCGCACCAACTCCGGCTCAGACCGTCGTGACACCCTTGGCCTCCCCAAATCCATCAGCAACAATCACTCCAACACCGGTTCCCACCCAAATGCCGACCATGACGGCACAGTGCGACTCGGTCAAGTTTGCCAACTATCCAAAGGGTGAGGCAGGTCAGAATCCGCTCATCACACTCGCCCGGCAGTCAAACAAACCAAACGCAATTCCAGGCGAATTATGGCGTGCCGGAGGGGACAACTTTTTGCTCCTCGTCAAGGGCAGTGCGAGCAAATGGAAGGTGCAGGCTTTCAACAAATCTGACAAGACCAAAATGGAAGCAGTGACAATCGAGAACAGCTCTCTGAAGAAGCGCAACTCTGGTGAGATCGCGCTCCCGTTGAAGAAGTTTGTCAAAAACCCAAATAGCTGGGTTGGCGCGAGCATCGAAGTCAAAATCACTGCAATTGATTCTCAGGGTGCCGAAGGTTCACAGAGCTGTTCACAAAAGCTGAACCTGCTGAGCCCATTGGTGCTCGATTTTTCCGGAGCATCAATGGTTCGCACTGTTCCACTCGTTCAGTCTGGAGTTGAATTTGATTTGGACGCCGACGGAACTCCAGAACAGGTCGGCTGGATTGATGGAAAAACAACAGCTTTTCTCACTCTTGACCTCAATGGCAATGGCCGAGTCGATGACGGACGAGAGCTTTTTGGTGATGCAACACAGATGCGTAGCCCAGCAAAAGCAAGCGACGGATTCGAGGCTCTTGCTCAATACGATTCCAATGCTGATGGTCGAATCGACGCGCGTGACCCCGCGTACGCAAAACTCAAGCTGTGGTTCGACAGGAACGGCAACGGCCGCAGCGAAAGCAACGAACTTGTGTCACTCAAAGCTAAAAAGGTGAGCTGGATTGGACTAAATGTCAAACCAATTGCCCGGACTGAAGCACTCCAACACACTGACTCTCTTGTGCCCAACGATGTTCGCCTCAGCGCAGAATTCGCAGCTCAGGGATGCACGAAGGGAGTCTGCCGCGTATACGATATCTTCTTTGGTGCGGTGACAAATCGTGCAACCGCACAGAAATAACTCCGCCTCGCATTCACCTCTGAGCAACCCTCAGAATGGTGTGAGAGCAGCAATTCGACCTTGAGTTCGGTTGCGGGGAATGGATACGGTGAACACCGTACCCACTCCGGGCTCGCTGCGCAGCTGGATGGCTCCCCCGTGCGCCTGCACGACGTGTTTTACAATTGCAAGACCTAGACCTGAGCCCCCACCCAGGCGTGTGTGGCTTTTGTCGACGCGATAGAAACGTTCGAATGCGCGCAGCTGCGCAGCGTGTGGAATCCCAAGACCGGAGTCCTCAACGTAAATCAGCCATTCATCGTCACCGACACGTGCGCAAACTTTTACGTACCCTCCGCGGCGGTTGTACTTGATTCCGTTGTCAACCAAATTTAACAACACAGAATCAAAGCGCTGTCCGTCGACCAAAACAACATCGACACGCGAATCAACATCAATAATGACACTGACACCTGCCTCTTTCGCTTTCAGACTCAAGGTCTCCTTGACCCGCTCGAGCGCATTGCGAATGTCATAGGGACGCAGTGTCAGTGGTATCTGACTGTTCTCGAGGTTGGAAAGTAGAATCATATCCTGAAGCAAGGTAGAAACCTGATCCGAATTCTTCACAATCACACCCAGAAACTGCTGAATTACTTCAGGCTCCAGCGTGGAGAATTGATCTTGCAGGATCTCAGCATAGCCTCGAATGGAAGCGATCGGAGTTTTAAGTTCATGGCTCACATTGGCAAAGAATTCTCGCCGAAACTGCTCGAGCCTGTGCAAGTCACTCATGTCAAACAAAAAAACAAAGCACACCGGATGCTGCGTCCCGGACTGCACCAAAACCATTTTAGCTCGCACGCGCTTTGCTTCGGTACCATCGAGATGAATAGATTCGACAACCTCTGGTTCCACATCCGCAGATGCATATTGCTGCCGACATCGGTTCAAGAACGCAACAAAACGGTTATTCAATTCAACACTGCGCACAACTTCAATTAAATCACGACCAAGAGGATCACCATAATATTCGAGCCAACGCCGCACCGTGTGATTGATTTTGAGCACCTTGCCATCGAGTGTGCACAGAATCACTCCCTCGCCGATCGCATTGAAAAGTTCATCGATACGGCTGTTCTGTTCGCGCGCTTCCTGAATAGACATATTCATACGCCGACCCATCCCTTGGATGGCACGGGCGAGGCGAGAATACTCATCGTAACCTTCAACCGCTGCGACGGTTCCACCGAGGTCGAATCCACCCTGGCGTGTGAGTTGTTGCAACGACCGGAGCGGCAGATCTACAAGTCGAGCAAGAATGATGTAGGAGAGCGCGGCACACAGAAAAAAAACAAGAAATGAAGGCATGTAATTGATGAGTGTTTCTTCAAGGAGCAGCACGAGAACAAACAACACCCAAATCCGCATGTGAACGGAAAGGGGCAATACGGCACGCAGTAGAATTCCAGTGTTGTGCAAAAACCGCTGGGCTGAGGAAGACGAATTTCGGAGAACGTCCAGCATTCTCTCCCAATTGCGCGCAAGACTCTTCATAGTGCAACGATCCCCTCATCGAGCGAGCAGTCGAAGAGCAGCGTCACAGGGCCATCGTTGATAAAAGAAACATTCATGTCAGTGCCGAAAATCCCCGAGTATACCGGCCTCTCGCCAGCCTTGCTGCGAACGAAAATCACCAGAAACTCGAAACAGATCTTCGCAATTGATGAGGCGAGTGCATTGGTGTAACTCGGTCGGTTGCCTTTGCGCATGTCAGCAAAGAGTGTGAACTGGCTCACCAAATAAAAGCCATATTCACTTGATTGTTGCAGAATCGAGTCATTCATTTTGCCTTGGGTATCACTGAAGACCCGAAGCTGCGAGACCTTATCCCACCAGCGCTGATACAGGGGCTCAAGTGCTCTGCGCAGCTCATCAGGTGGAAACGCGAGAGCCGCCTCGGGCTTGATTGGCGATGAGTCAGGAAGAGCCGCAAAGCCTACCAGAGCCAACACTCCAGCCGACATAACTCCACAAGATTTTCCCTCGACGCACACCTCTGCATTGCGACAGCGCTGCAGCACGGTACGCATTCGTAGACCGGAAAAAAGAATTGCTTCAGAGCGACTCTGCAACGACACAAACAAGCCTCTCTAGGTCATCTGAACCATGCTGGGTGCTTAAAAAGCCGACCTCGTAGCCACTCGGTCCCATGTAAATTCCGTGTTCAAGCCAACGGTGATACACCTTGTTAAACAAATTCATGTCGCACGCCGTGACCTCGTTGAAGTGAGTTGGCAAACGCGCGGCACCGAAGAAAAAGCAGAAAAAAGAAGCCTTGCGCACATATGCCAAACGGCCTGCCTTTATGTGCGATGCAAGATGTCTCTCTACACAACGGTCAAGCCCCTGCCCCGTTGCCTCCAAGCGCTCAAATGCGCCACATGCTTCCATTTCACGAAGCGTTGCCAGACCTGCGGCCATGGCCAGCGGATTACCACTGAGGGTTCCTGCTTGGTAAGCACGTCCGAGAGGCGCAACGTGTTCCATGACACTTTTCTTGCCACCATAAGCAGCTGCCGGAAGTCCACCACCAACAATTTTTCCAAATGTCCACAGGTCGGGCTCAACTGCAAAAGCTTCAGCTGCTCCGCCCTTCGCGACCCGGAATCCTGTCATGACCTCATCGAATATCAGAACACTGCCATGCTGACTGCACAGCGCACGCAGTGCCTCGAGAAAGCCTTTTTCAGGGAGCACAAGCCCCATATTTGCAGCCATCGGTTCCACAATGACCGCTGCAATCTCTTGTCCCCAGCGCGAAAAAATATCTTTGATACCTGCAATGGAATTGAACACTCCAGTAATTGTGTCAGCAACGCAGCCTTCCGGAACACCCGCAGAGCTCGCCTGCCCAAGTGTTGCCAAACCGCTGCCGGCCTTCACCAAAAGGCAATCCGAATGACCATGGTAGCAGCCCTCAAACTTAACGAACTTGTCGCGACCTGTTGCAGCGCGCGCCGCACGGATAGCGCTCATTGTGGCCTCAGTTCCGCTGCTCACAAATCGCATCATTTCGATGCCTGGCATCCATTCCTGGATTTTCTCGGCCAGCAGCACCTCCTCCTCGCTCGGTGCCCCAAAGGTCAGAGCGCGCAGTGCTTGCTTCTGCACCGCAGCAAGCACTGCAGGATGCGAGTAACCCAAAATCAAGGGTCCCCAAGAACCACAAAAGTCGACGTAAGAGTTGCCATCCACGTCGGTCAAATGCTTGCCTTGACCCTGTGCGAAAACCACAGGCTCTCCCCCGACACTTCGAAAAGAGCGCACCGGAGAGTTCACGCCACCCGGAAAAATTTTCCGGCTCCGCTGCATCAGTTCTACTGATCGACGCCGTTCCATGCTCATTTTTGACTCCAAACTCCAAAGACGAAAAACTCTATGCCATTCTCTAAAGCGACCCGGCCACCTTAGGCAGCTCGGGCTCCCGGAGGCAAGCGAAGTGAGCTATCCATACACCAGAAATGCCAACAAACACAGCCTGACTCTGCTCCGTCTGCTGCTTTCAGGAGTGCTCGTCCTAACCAGTTCAGCCTGCACACTGAACAAAGACAAAAAGTCGGGCGTGAGGGATCTTGCGGGAGGTGACGGCAGCGTGAGCGGAACCCTGAAACAAATGAAGCTCAAATACTCTTTCAGCTTTGTGGGTAGTGCGGGCTCGAAATATCCAATTTACATGAGTGCCGACGTACTTTTTAACGAAGACAAGAAGGAAGGAACCTGGAATTCTAGCATCGATAGCGACGGCGGACTCGTTACAGCCATCAATGAAACCAAAACCCTAAAACCCGACAAAAACCTGGTCTTGAAGTCAGTGTCGACTGCGACCCCCGCAGCAAGCGAAGTGTTTGTCTTCAATTCCGGAAATCCGGAGCTCGGCCGGGGACTTTCATTGAAAGTTCAGCGGGTCTCAAGCGGCGGCAATCAGGTTTGGAAGGCTCTCTCGCTCAGCTACTTTGGGTATGAAGCACAAATCGAGGACAGCCTTGCCCTCGCGGCTCAGGCGCCTTAATCTCTTCAGCCTGAAATTTAATTATGCTGAGCTTTGCCCTGAACGGCCGCAGCAAGCAATTCTCTGAACAGAGGATGCGGCTGAGTGGGGCGGCTTTTCAGCTCGGGATGGAATTGGCAGCACACAAACCAGGGATGATCGCTCAGCTCCATCATTTCTGCGAGCGTACCATCTGGACTTTCTCCGGAAACAAGAAAACCAGAGTCTTCGAAACGTGCGCGGAACTCTGGGTTGAACTCGTAGCGGTGCCTATGCCGTTCACTGATGCGATCCGCACCGTAGGCTGCATACGCATTGGTTGAACGACGTACGATGCAGTCGTACGCACCGAGGCGCATGCTACCCCCCTTGCGCTCGACCTTTTGTTGGCTTTCCATGAGATGGATAACCTTGTTGCGTGATTGAGGATCGAATTCCTCCGAATTCGCATCGGCAATCTTGAGAACATTTCGCGCATATTCAAGACATGACAACTGCATTCCCAAACAAATTCCGAGGAAAGGAACTTTCTTTTCGCGTGCATATTGAATGGCCGACATTTTACCGAGCACGCCACGGTCACCAAATCCGCCCGGAACAATGATGGCATCGAAATCACTGAGCAGCTCATGTGCATTCGCAGATGAGATTTGTTCAGAATCGAGGCCAACAATTTCGATAGCGGCTTCGTTAGCAATACCGCCATGAGTCAATGCTTCGTAAAGAGATTTATAACTGTCACGCAAGCCAAGATACTTGCCAACCACCGCAACCCGCAGGGTATGGCGCGGCTTCTCGAGACGCTCAATGATGCGGTTCCAATCTTCAAGATTGGGCTGCGCGGTCCAGATTCCAAGCTGCTCAGCAATCCGCGCATCGAGCCCTTGCTCATGATAAATAATTGGCATTTTGTAGATGTTATCAACATCTAGGGCTTCAAAAACACATTCGCGATCTAAGTTACAGAAGAGCGAAATTTTCTCACGCACATCTTGCGACATAGGCTGATCTGCACGGCAAATGAGAATATCAGGCTGAATACCAATAGAGCGCAGTTCCTTAACCGAGTGCTGGGTAGGCTTGGTTTTGAGTTCGCCGGCAGCACGAATGTAAGGAACAAGAGTGACGTGAATGAACAAGGAGTTTTCCTTGCCAACATCATTGCGGAACTGACGAATGGCTTCGAGAAAGGGGAGACTCTCGATGTCACCAATTGTGCCACCCACCTCAACAATCGCAACATCAACACCTTCCGATGAATTTACAATATTGCTTTTGATTTGGTCGGTGATATGAGGAATAACCTGCACAGTCCCACCAAGATAATCGCCACGCCGCTCACGGTTAATCACCGTGTCGTAAACCTGTCCGGTGGTAAAGCTGTTGCGTCTGCTCAGATTGGCGCGAGTAAAACGCTGGTAGTGCCCAAGGTCGAGGTCAGTTTCAGCTCCGTCGTCGGTCACGAAGACTTCGCCGTGTTGAAAGGGAGACATGGTTCCGGGGTCGACGTTAATGTAGGGATCCATTTTGGTCATGGAGACGCGCAATCCACGGGTTTCCAACAGGGCGCCTAAACTTGCAGCAGCGAGTCCTTTACCGATGCTCGAAACAACACCACCCGTCACGAAAATGTACTTGGTCGGATGTTGCCCACCGCGCCGCGCCCCACTCTTTTGCTGAAACTGCATGGAAGCCCCCAGGAAAGATAGATTGTTTGTCGGGAGCCCTACTTATCTTAAATCTGCTTCCAAGGGAAATTCTTGCCCGTGTGCCTGTAGCCAGGACTGTTAAAATCGGAGTGAACGTCCATGCGAGGTGCCCACGATGAGCCGAGACGGAATTGAACTGCATAAGTTCGCAGCACCCAATTTTGCCACGCCCACCACGGAACAAGTCGTTTCGACGCTCTTGATGAGTTTTGTCGAACGCAAAGTCAGCCCGCAAACAATTGCGGATGTGGTGCGCGCCCAGGTCACGGAAAACGGAATCAGCGCGGATTCCCTAAATTGCGCAACCTGCAACGGAATCATCGAGGTCGTCACCACGGCCTCCAGCGTTGGTGACTGCGCAGACCTTCTGTTCTTTCTCTCAAATCATCCGCAGTTTCCCGGAGGGCTTTCTCCCAAGGCCTCACTCGGTGGCCTGGCCTACCTTTTGCGCCGAGTTCAGGTCTATCTAAATCACTCCGATGCACTCCTGCGCAGACAGTTCCTGAATTCGACCGAGGGCTTTGCACAGCAAGTTTACAAACTGCTTGAACAAGACAGTGCGGATATCAATCACGCTGACCGCCTCCGTCTTATTAATGTCTTGAAGACAAACGACCCTGCCTTAGCGCGCTTGTTCTCGGCCTCAGATCAACTGAGCAAACTGAAAGATTATTTGCTTGCTCCGGTCAGCCGCATCACCACAGCCTTGGGCAATGCAGCAACGCTTGGGAGCAAGGGCACGTCACCAGATCAAATCATCCAGGAGATCTCCAGCACAGCCGATCACACCCTCGCTTTAAAGGGTGTTGCGGCCTACAAACTTTCTTCGCAGTTCGGTGGACACCTTTGGAAACTTCACAACGCAGATGCTTGTCTAGCTTTTCTCGATGATGGTGCGATGTCGTCTTTCCAACTTAGCTTTTTTACAGAATGGTTCTTCGATGGACTTTTCCGCGAGGCCGTTCTGAATCCTGCAGCGGAGCAGGGAGTTGTGCAATTGATGCGGCGCGTGCTGAGCCAAAAGGCTTCCGACATGTCGATCATCAAAGGTCTCGTGCGCTCGTTGCAACGTGATTACAGCCAAGTTCAAGTTGAATTTCAGAATCAAACTGCAGCACCATCGGTTGCTAACAAGGCGACCATCTTGGTCAATCAGTTTTTTATCAATCTGCTCCCTGCAATTGAACAGAACCAACAGGTTTATGCGCGCCAATTCACACCGTGGGCATTGCAGCTTCCAGTGCATCCACCAGAGACACGTATTGTTACGCGCGCACAATGGCAGTGGCTGCGCACACTCACATCGCAGAAGTGGGAAGAGGATCTGCGCGATCCGCCGAACTGGATTGTCAGCAACTCCAGTCGCTTCGCAGCACATATTTTCCTGATGGCTCCGAACTTCTGGTTGCACGACTATGCAATTCAGCTCCTCGAAAAGCTTTATGTGGAAAGCCTGACCCCACAATTCCAGGTCTCAAAACATCACGTCGAATATGTGGAATTCCTTGTGCGAGCGCTGCGCAAGAAGTCACCCTTCTTCGCGAGCCGTCCTGAAACTCTCGCTGCTCTCAAGGCACTGGGTGTTTCGAGCCCTCACGAAGAGCAGCTGTTGCAGTTGGCATTGACGCGCGCCAAAATCAACGTTCGCAGCGGCGCAGATGGAGCACGTGAGCATGAGTTCTTGATTGAGCTTGCAAGTCAAGGCGCACAAAGCGAGCACTACGGACAGAACCCAATCTCAAGAACCCTGAATCTGATGATGAGAGCGGCTCGTGACAGTTCTCGCCAACCTGCACATGCTCGAATCCCCCAACCAGCGACGCAAGCTGTAAACGCACGCTCAGGCCAGGGTCAATCTTCCACCACCTAAGGAGTCCTGGCAGCATGTGTGGATTCTCGGGTCTCCTTGTCGGCAATCGCTCCCATCCGCTCGCTGCGGAATGGGAAACCCGCTTTGCGGAGACGGCTCGAACAATCGCGCACCGTGGCACCGATGACAATCGCCTCATCAAGTTCAACTCTTTGCTCCTGAACCATTTCCGACTGGCCTTTCAGGATCTCGAATCCGGTAGCCAGCCCATGCTTTCGCGCGACGGAGCGCACGCCATCACCTTCAACGGTGAGATCTACAATCATCTCAAATTACGGAGCGATCTTCAGAGCCGTCATGGTGCTATCGAATGGCAAACGCAGAGTGACACAGAAACTATCCTCGAAGGATGGTTGCGCGAGGGTGCGGCTTTCATCGATAAACTTGAGGGTGAATTCGCTCTTGTTATCTGCCGCGTAGACGGAAGCGAATGCTTTGCCGCCCGGGATTATTTTGGTGTGAAGCCACTTTTTTTTGCACTTGCTGAGATCAACACCCGGATGTTCTCCGACGCTCGAGCACACTACGCAATCAACTCGCCTGTCATTGCTTTTGCGAGCGAAATGAAAGCACTGCCAGGAAAAAAGGTCTGGAACCGCGATGGAGCTCTCAGACAATTCGTTGGACTTTTTGAACCCATTTGTACCCCCTTCGAGAACATCGTACATTGCCCACCGGGAGGACGTGTTTTAGCAACGCTACAAAACACTTCTGCTGCAACAACTCGCTACAAAATCGTTGTCAGCACCCGTACTCAGTCTGTGCGTCGCTCAAATCGTTCAAGTTTCTGGAGCAACGATAATACATCTGAGAGTCTCATGGATTTTCGCATCGCATTGAAACAATCGGTGAGCGAGCGCCTCCTTTCAGATGTTGAACTTGGAGTTTACCTCAGTGGTGGCATCGACTCTAAAGCGGTGGCTTTTGAACTTTCAAGTGCTCTAAAGGAACATTCAGCGCAGTGGAAGCCGGGCGCTCTTAAATCATTCACGGTCGGCTTTGAATCAGCCGGATACGATGAGAGCACTGAAGCCATAGCATTCGCAAAGCATCTCGGTTTCGAACCCCATGTCCTGCCCCTCTCCGATGCGGCACTGAATTACAGCTATCCGCATGCCGTATTCAATTCAGAAAACCTCCAACCCTTCACAAACGGTGCTGCAAAGTGGTGGCTTAGTTTGTTCGCGCGCCAGCATGTTCCAGGCGTACTCACGGGGGACGGCGCCGATGAACTGCTGTGTGGCTATCCAAGCTTTCGCTATTGCTCCTGGTGGGCTTTTGCCCAACGTGGGCGTTCCGCTCGCACACCACTCGGACAACGCTGGCGCGATGGTGTCTACGTTAAAAGATTTCTCAAGCAGAGCGAGAATCCATGGCTTGCTGGCTCGAGTGCCGAAGGGCGTGGTGATGATTTCGAAAAAAGTATTGCGCTCTGGGGCGTGCCCCATCCCCTGTTCGAACAAATCGAAACCATCACAACTGCTATTCTGGGCGAGGCTGATGCTCAGCTCTGGCTCGCATCTCAAGGACCATCGGTGCGCAGTTGGTATCTATTGGGTCTTGAAAACAGCAACAGGGATGATGCGGAATATTTAATTGCGCCTGAAAACGCGCTGTTGTTATGGCAAAACTACTTCTGTCACAGTCACCTCCCTGTTCAGATTCTCAATTGGGTCGGCGACCGAATGGAAATGGCAAACACCTTAGAGGGTCGGACTCCCTTTCTTTCAGGGAGCCTGCGCCGCTTGGTCGAGAGGCTACCCGACATTGCACTTGTGCAAGGTTTCACCGACAAAGCAATTCTGCGCAAGGCTTATACTCAAGTGTTTCCACGGGAATTTGCACTGACTCCCAAAAAACAGTTCAACGCACCTTTCATTGATTTTGAATCGCTGCAAAAGCAATTCGAGGTAGAATCAGTGCTTGAAAAAATGGGGATCTCGACCCATGGGCAGAAGATCTGTGAGAGTCTTATGCGCGAAATTGCAAGCACAGGTCAGGAACTGCCACCGCGGGAACGATACCAGCGCACACACAGAATATCCGCTCTGCAAACTATTTTTTGTTCAGCCATCGTTCAGAGAAGTCTTGTTGAAGAAAATCCACCACAGCGGAACGCAGAATTCGAACGTCTCACACTGCGCCGAGGAGGAATCCGAACATGAAAAAAAGCATCCTCAACGCATCCATTGTCAAGCTCACCGTCGCCTGTTTCGTGCTCCTGAACACAACCATCGGCTGCGGTCCAAAAGACTCGGTCGTCGAGGAAGATTCAAACTCCAAAGATTCGGGCGGTGATCCTCGCTCACGGCTCACGGGTGGCTCATCTCTTGGAGGAACGCTCAACTACTGCAGATATCCTCTAGATCTCGGCACAACCGTAGATCCCCGCAGGCCAGGGCTCACGCAAACCGTGCTCACAAGCCCTGTGGACACACGCTGTGCTCAATCGCGAGATGCACGGATCACCATCCGCACCCGACAAAAACTAACCCTCGCTGGACGCTATACTTGCCGCACGGGTGCCCAGTCGGGAGAGCAAATCTGTCTTATTGCAACCTCCGAGATTCTATCACAACAACGAACCTCTCTGACTATTCCGGTCACCGCCGACGACACTCTCCGGAACGGTGATGTTGAAGCCAGCGTTGAACTCTACTGACCTGCCGAAGCAACGGTGAAGCACATTGAGTTGCGCAGGAGCATACGAGTGAACGGAGTCTTTGAGAGCATCCTACACCACATGTCGTCGCGCAGAACAGCGCAGGCACTTCCTTGGGTGCTGCTCATTGCTGCAGTCACACTTTTCATGGTTTTCATTCTCAATCTTCAACGCAACAACAACGTTGAGAATATTCTTGCCCGTTTGAAGGAAGGCAAGGAGATCATCTCACTCGATGAATGGCAAGGCCTGCCCTACTACTGCCCGCACCTCTCCACAACCCTTTCCCACTGCGAACTTATATCGTCGAATGAAAACAACATTACCTTTCCGCGCACGCAACACTTTTTTCCGAACCTGTTAAACGAAATCGAAAGGAAGCCAGGCAAAAAAAAACTTCCCAACTCGGCACGACTCAAATACAGATTCAAAATAAATGAGCTCGACTGGATCAAAAGTGGAAAACCCGCAGATGCACAGCTGTTAAGCTTGGTGATTCCGCGCACCTCGCAAAATCTGATGTTTGTTTACACCGATCCCGCAGGAGCAACCCAACACGGTGGCCGTCTGGTGAATGCCGTGACCACCTTCGGCCGCGAAGAGCTTATCCAAGCCGCAGAAATCAATATCGATATCATCGCTCCTTCTTTCGAAAGACAGTTTGGACCGCAGACACTTCCAGTGGCACTCATGACTCCAAGCCGAACGACCCCCTATCTGCAACTTCTTCAGCAAATGCAGGCTTCCAGTTTGCCAGCGACGCTACTTGCGCTCATGCTTCCAGTGCTTGCAGCGGCGATGGCTGTAATTCTCGACGGCAGTCGCATCATGTTTCACATCAGCGGGTATGCATTTTTGCGTGGTTTTCAGGCCTTGCTCACACAAACCCAAAATGCCCTCGACGGGCGTGGATTCAACCTTCTGGGAATACCCATCTCGTGGACAAGCCTGCGCGTGACACTAATAGCTGTCATCACTGCTGCACTGTTCTGGCTGGCTTATGTGATTGCTGAACTGGTGGTCAATCCACACTCAAAGCAGTCTAATCAGAGAAACAAACTCGTTTTTGCTGCGAGCTGTGCGTCAACCTATATAATTTTTATTATCTCAATGACTTCATTTAAAACGCCAACTCCTCAGCTCGAAAGGCTTGCTGACCTAATTATTGGTGCATCCACTTTCATACTGACAGCCTACTCCCTCTCGACGCACTTTAGAAATCGATCACTTCATGACCAAAACAGTCTTGCGCTTAACCTCGATTCCGACCAAAACCTTTTCAATCCTGTCTACTTTTTCCGCTTCAGAAGCATCCTAGTCACAACAACAGCCCTGCTCATGGCCTTCGCATCACTCCGTGATCTGCGCACAGGCACGTCGGGAATCATGCTTTATGACCCGCTCGACTGGAGACAAATTATTCTCGTTCCAGTTCTACTGCTGTGTGCAGTGCTCGGAGTCGGAAGTGTAACTCAAAAAATGAATGAGTATGCCCTCATCATGCGCAGACGGGTTGAACAATTGATGGTTGGCAGCCGTACTTTGGCCAGTTCATCACAACACGAAGCCGCAATTCTTGCAGCACTACGCATTATGGCAAAAGAGATTCCAGCGCTTTCGCAAGCACGCGTCGAACTTATTTTCCCCTCCGATAAGCAGCGTATCAATAAATTCTTTAGCATTGCGCTTGGCGATGAAATCAATCCAGAAAATCTACCCATGCCTCTGGAGCGCGAAGGTACACACCCTCTTCCCGATGGCGATCCCATTCAGGTTTCAGGACAATTTCTGACACTTCAACTTTTTCAAGATTCACGGTGGCTGGGAACATTGTCGCTTGAATGTCATTCAAGCCTTTTCCTCACTCACGAGGAACGCAATTTCATTAAGGTCACACAGCAAACCCTCTGTTTGACGCTTGATAATCTCAATGCGATTCGTGAGCTAAGGCGAGCCGACAAACTCAAAGACGACTTCCTTGCAAACACCTCACATGAACTTCGCACTCCATTGCACGGAATCGTCGGGATTGCCGAAAGTGTTCTGACTGGCTCGGAAGGCGCGCTTTCAACCCGACTGAGGGAAAATCTTAATCTCATCGCCATTTCAGGGCGACGTCTGACCAACCTGGTCAATGATCTGCTCGACTTTTCACAAATCAAACAACGCGAGCTCAAACTGCGGATCGCAACTGTTGAAATGCGCCCGATGGTTCAGTTGGTGATGGCTCTCAGTAAGCCGCTGTTGGGAAATAAACCTGTTGAGCTCATCAACAACGTCGAACCGGGATTGACGGCGGTCTCATGCGATGAAGGCCGACTGCAACAAATTCTGCAAAATCTGATTGGAAATGCAATTAAGTTCACTCATTCAGGGCAAATCACAATCAGCGCGAGACACGAGGGGCGCCTTGTGCGTGTTTTAGTTACCGACACCGGCATTGGAATTCATCCTTCCAAACTCCAACGCATCTTCAATTCGTTCGAACAGGCCGACGGGCAAATAAATCGTGTCTATGGTGGTACTGGTCTCGGACTCACTATTACAAAACAGCTGGTAGAGATGCACGGAGGGAACATCCAGGTTCAATCAGAACCCGATAGAGGCTCCGAGTTTTCCTTCACCCTGCCTGCTGCGCAACCAGACACCTCCCTTGTCTCGCAAGTTCCGCGTGACTCAGGAGGCAGCGCACGAAGCTCGCGTCCAGTGATGCTGCAAAATGACTCTGCCTGGTGGGAAGCTGCACAGCCAGAGTTTGCTGATGCCTCGGCAGAGAAACGGATGCAAACAATGGGTGGCGGGTTTCGAGTGCTTGTCATCGACGACGACACCGTTAACCGGAAGGTTCTCGAAAACCAACTGCGCTCGGAGGATTACCAGATCATACTGGCAGAGGACGGTATGACCGGGTTGCGTATGTTCAATGAAACACGCCCCGACATCATTCTCCTCGACTTGATGATGCCCCGCATGTCAGGACTCGAGGTTCTTAATGAAATCCGCAAAAGCCATTCATCAGCCGACCTGCCAATCATTATTTTGACTGCAAAAAATCAAATCAATGACCTCGTTTCCTGTTTTCAGGCGGGTGCAAATGACTTCCTCATGAAGCCTTTCTCCCAATCCGAATTGCTTGCGCGCATGCGCAACCATCTCCAGATTGCCAAAGTCCACGGAGCCTACACTCGTTTCATCCCGCAAGACTTCCTGCAACTGTTGGGACGCGAAAACATCATTGATGTGCGACTTGGCGATCAAGTTATGCGAGAAATGGCAGTTATGTTTCTCGACATCAGGCAATTCTCGAAGATCTCTGAAAGCATGTCCCCAAAGGAAAATTTCGATTTCCTCAACGAATACTTTTCAACCGTCAATCCGGTCATCCGAAAGCACTGTGGCTTTATCGACAAGTACATTGGCGATGCTGTCATGGCTCTTTTTGCAAACTATCCAGACGATGCACTACTCGCTGGCATCGATCTTCTCAGAGAGCTCGAAAACTACAACAACAAAAGAAAAACGACCTTCCGTAATCCAATCAGCATCGGAATTGGAGTTCACTTTGGTTCGCTGATGCTCGGAACCCTCGGAAACGAAGATCGCATGGAGGGAACTGTGATAGCCGATAGCGTAAACCTCGCTTCCCGGCTTGAGTCCATGACCAAGATCTTCTCAGTGGGAATGATCACCAGCCACGATGCGTTACTAACAGCTCAGAATCCCAAACAATTCTCGTTCCGCTCGTTGGGGCGCGTCCGCCCGCCGGGGTTTTCGCGCAGTCTAAGCATTGTAGAGATTTTTAATGCCGATGGCGTCCACACACGTGAGATGAAACTCAAAACTCTCGAACGTCACGAGACTGCACTCCGTGCGTTCCAAGCAAGTCAATGGGACAGTGCAATTGATGGGTGGAAGAAGATACTCGATGAGCACCCTGCCGACAAAGTCGCTGCGCTGTACCTCGACCGTGCCGTGCGCTACAAACAGGCTCCCCCTGGAGAGGATTGGGACGGAATCTTTGATCTGCGCCAGCGTTGATTTATACTACACATGAAGAATCTGCACTGCCCAAACCCGTTCAAGGAGATTCACCAGTGACACATCTCGTGCCACGATTCGCTCTGCTCGCACTCTCGGTCTTTCCGCTGAAAGCCTGGGCAGACGACTGCTCGTCCTTCAGCGGCAAGGCTCTCGACAAAATTGCCTGTGCCGACCCCACGGCAGCGCGTTTTTTAAACAGGCTTGCTAAAGCTCAAAAGGCTCTCGAGAAGGCTGCCCCCGCAGGCGCGCGCATTGCACTGCGGAGTCACCAAAGTCGATGGGAGCTGTTTGCAGATGCTTGGTTGGCAGCCAACTCCCCAGCAGATCCGAAATCATCGGCTGCTGCTCCTCGCTGCTCTTCGCCACGCGCATTGCTATTTCAGCGCATGGACTCTCTCGAAAAGGCAGTTTTGACCCTTAAGGAAAACAAGCCTAAAACATTAGACCTCTGCTATGATAACGCAGCATGCCTCGAACCTGGTGCAACCAACACCGAAATGGTTTGTGAGACTGTTTACATGGGCGTCGAGGGTGTACCCGCAAATGCTGAACCGATTGTCATCACCCTGCTCGGCGAGTGGGTGGCCAAGGGACACACATTTGAAACTCATGTGACCAAATCACTCCGCAATTCAGAGCCCTGTGAGCTTGTCTCTGAAAAAACCATGGTCGAGTATTTGCGCGGTGGATTTGTCACCATGCGCACCCGCCAAGGAGACACATGCAATCCCCTGGCTGCAAATGAAATGATTCAGACTTTCGATCTGCGGAGCGCTCGGGCACTCAAGATCTCCGATTTCACAACCTCTCCCGCAGCCTTGTTGGCTTTGCTGAAGAAACGTAAAGAGGGAGATGTTCTCCAGGCACTTTTGCGCCACCAACTCAACGGCGAAACCACTCGCCCAAACATTGAACCTGGTGAGTGCGCTGAACTTCCGTTCACAACTCTTAACGACGTCAATATTCACGTCACCAGCGATGGATTGCGAATCAACAAACTTTTCAAGAAAGCTCCACCAGAGCTGGCACCGTGCCAGTTCAAGGTTGAGGAAGGACTCTCGCCGGGCACAATGGCGCTGCTGCTGAAGGGAAGAAAAAGCCCGGCAAGCGGAATGTTGCGCTATATCCGCTAGAACCGAGCCTTCGAACTTTGAATCAGAATTTGCAAACACCTGGCACGCGCGGGAATGGAATAACGTCGCGCACGTTGCCCATGCCTGTAATCCACACAAGCAAACGCTCAAGTCCAAGCCCAAATCCACTGTGTGGAACACCACCGAAGCGGCGCAGGTCGATGTACCACTCGAGGTGTTCTGATGGAATGCCTTTAGTCTTCATTTTTTCGAGCAGCACATGCTCACGGTCTTCACGTTGGCTGCCACCAATAACTTCACCGATACCGGGCATGAGAAGATCCATTGCACGCACGGTTTTGCCATCGTCATTCTGGTACATGTAGAATGCCTTCAAAACCGATGGATAGTTGTAAACAATCGTTGGTGCTTTGAAGTGCTCTTCACACAGATAACGCTCATGCTCGCTCTTGAGATCTTCGCCCCACTCAACGGGATATTCAAACGTCCGGCCTGAAGCCTTGAGAATATCAACAGCCTCCGTATACGTGACACGCACAAATGGACGCTCGAGCGCCATACGCAGATATTCGCGAGTTTCAACACCATTGCGCGACACGATATTTTCCAGGTCATCAGCACAGTGGTCGAGAACATCTTTGACAACGTAACGAATCATGTCCTGAGCCAAAGTCATGTTGTCTTCGAGCTCGTAGAAAGCCATTTCTGGCTCAATCATCCAAAACTCGGAAAGGTGTCTGCTCGTATTTGAATTCTCAGCGCGGAAAGTGGGTCCAAAGGTGTAGACCTTGCCGAGCCCCAGCGCGAGCGCCTCGGCCTCAAGTTGCCCCGTGACACACAACATGGCTTGGGCGCCGAAAAAATCTTTCGAGTAATCGATGCCACCCGTGGCCGTGCGCGGCGGCTGAGCCAGCGGCAGCGTGGTGACCTGGAATGTCTCCCCCGCTCCTTCTGCATCGGAGGTGGTCAGCAATGGCGAGTGAATGTAGTAAAAACCGTTGTCTGAAAAAAACCGGTGGATAGCCTGGCTCACCCGCGCGCGAATCCGGAAGATACCCGCAAAAGTCGCTGTACGCCCGCGTAGATGTGCAACATCGCGGAGGTACTCGTACGTCATATCCTTCTTCTGGAGTGGATATTTTTCGGGGTCTGCCAAGCCGTATACCTTCACGGAAGAGGCCTGGAGCTCAAACTTCTGCCCTTGCCCAGGACTCGACACCAGCTGACCTTCGACACGAACCGAGGCTCCGGTGGTGAGAGCTAAAATTTCAGCCTCATAATTAGGCAAAGAGCCATCAATCACGACCTGAAGCGAGCGCCCCGAGGTTCCATCGTTCACTTCCAAAAAAGAGAACTTCTTTGAGCCACGCCGCGTGCGTACCCAACCAGCAATGGTCACTTTGCCCAACGCCACACGCTCCGCATGGATATCTGCAATTGTTGTCAGTGCCTCTCGAGCTGTCGACATGCTTCAAAATCCTTTGTCTGAAGTCCAAGTTATGCTACGTAGAAAACGATACATTGGCACACCCCCCGACAGAGTTCAACCGATGCATTCTGACTCCAACCAACGCCCCGATCGTTTCGAGAAGTCCTGGGAGCTCGAGCCCATGGGCGATCAACCCCAAGCCATCGAAAGCCTGGTTGAGGGTGTAGAGGCCGGTGTCAGTGAGCAAATCCTTCTCGGGGTGACTGGCTCTGGAAAAACATTCACCATCGCGAACGTCATCGAACACACCCAACGCCCGGCTCTCATTCTAGCCCACAACAAAACTCTCGCAGCGCAGCTTTTCCAAGAATTCAAAGCACTTTTCCCCAACAACGCTGTCGAATATTTCATCAGCTACTACGACTATTATCAGCCCGAAGCCTACGTTCCGAGCACCGATACATTCATCGACAAGGTTGCAACCATCAATGAAGACATCGATAAAATGCGGCATTCCGCAACACGCGCACTGCTTGAACGCGAAGACGTCATCATTGTATCGAGTGTGAGTTGTATCTACGGCCTCGGTGACCCGGAGGCCTATCTCAAGGCCATGGTCATGGTCGAGGAAGGAGCACGCATTGGACGTGACGAGCTTCTTGCAGCTCTCGTGAGCGTTCAATACTCACGCAATGACATTAGCCTGGAACGCGGTAAGTTCCGTGTCCGTGGGGACGTGGTCGAAATCATTCCCAGCCACGAACGCGATAAGGCTTTGCGGATATCTTTTTTTGGAAATAAGATCGAGAAACTTCACTGGATTGATGCACTTCGTGGTACGATTATAGAACGCGTCAAACGCTGTGCCATTTACCCTGGCTCACACCACGTCACTGACAAGGAACAACTCGACGACATCATCGAGCGCATTTCACTCGACTTGATTGAGCGCATGGAGTGGTTCCGCATGCAGGGGATGCATGTTGAAGCTCAACGCATTGAGCAACGCGTTTTGCATGACCTCGAAATGATGCGCGAGGTTGGATACTGCCAAGGCATCGAAAACTACAGCCGTTACCTCGACAACCGGCAACCGGGCGAGCCGCCCTCAACGCTGCTCGACTACTTCCCCGAGAACTACTTGCTCATCATTGACGAAAGCCATGTCACCATCCCACAAATTGGTGGCATGTTCCGTGGCGACCGTGCACGCAAGGAAACCCTCGTTGAACATGGATTCCGTCTTCCGGCAGCGCTCGATAACCGCCCACTCAATTTCGATGAATTCCTTTCGCGCATGGGACAAACCATCTACGTCTCGGCAACCCCAGGTCGATTTGAACTCGAGCGCTGCAACTACCAATCAATTCAACAAATCATACGTCCAACAGGCCTCGTTGATCCGATTGTCGAGGTTCGGCCGGCACAGCATCAGGTCGATGACCTTCTCGGCGAAATCAAAAAGACCATCGACAACAAAGGGCGTGTGCTTATCACAACGCTCACCAAGAAAATGTCCGAAGACCTGACCAACTACTACAAAGAGCTTGGCATACGTATTCGCTACCTGCACTCCGACATCGACTCCATCGAGCGTGTGGAAATACTCCGTGATCTGCGTATCGGCTTGTACGACGTGCTGGTTGGAATCAACCTTTTGCGAGAGGGTCTAGATTTGCCTGAAGTGCAGCTTGTAGGAATTCTAGACGCAGACAAGGAAGGCTTTCTGCGATCGCGTACAAGCCTTATTCAGACCGTTGGACGCGCAGCCCGCAATGCCCAAGGACGAGTGATTCTCTATGCCGACAAAACCACCGACAGCATCACAGCCACTCTCAACGAGACCAACCGGCGGCGCGAACTACAAATCAAGTACAATCAAGAAAACAACATCATTCCGCAAACAATCATCAAGAAAATTCCCGAACAGCTACGAAAAATCTACAACCTTGAGAGTTCGGCCAATGAAGATGATCTGGAACTTAAAATCGAACGTGCCCTGGAAGGCATTAATGACCGCAGCATTCTGACCAATCCGAAAAAGCTCGAAAAGGAAATCAAGCGCATCACCAAGCAAATCCAACGTGCTTCGCAGCAACTTGAATTTGAGGAGGCTGCGGCATTACGCGACCAAATGAATCTTCTCAAAGAGGTTGCACTTTTGGTGAGTACAGCTGCGGGAGAACTGAACCAAAATGTCCAGTGAGTTCAACAATACGTTCATCATCCGTGAGGAGACTCCCCGTGGAGTGCGCTTTCGTGCACTGCCTGGTGTGCGTAATCTTTGTCTTGAAATATCCTACAGAGGCGAAGCTTTTATGGGATATCAAAGCCAACCGCACGGGGTCACGGTTCAAGACATGGTCAACAAAGCCTGGCATATCATGACTCAGGAAACCACCGTTCTTTACGGCTGTTCGCGGCTCGATGCAGGCGTGCATGCAAACCAGTATTTTCTGAACCTCTACACCCGAAGTGTACGCTCGTGCGAAGAAATCTACCGCTCTCTGAATGGCATCCTGCGCACACAACTGAATGTTCCAATTTCCGTCTACCAGGCGCGCGACGTAGAACCCGATTTCAATGCACGCTTTGATACTCAGGGAAAACAATACCGCTACCGCCTCTGGTACGGCCGCGCTCACCACGCTGCCCTCACAACTGCCGCCTGGTCTGTGCGGAGCCGCTCCTTTGAACCTGAGAATCTCATAAGTGCCCTCAGCCAAGTGATCGGAGAACATGACTTCGCTGCATTCCGCGCTTCTGACTGCGCGGCAAAATCCACTGTCCGAAAAGTAGAGCGGGTCGATGTCTGGAAACACCCTGTGTACCCTGAGGCGCTGACAGTCGATGTTTGGGGCGAAGGGTTTTTGAAAAACATGGTGCGTAATATTGTGGGCACAGCAGTTGATGTCGCCACCGGCAAACTTTGCAGTTCAGCGCTCGTTGATGCGTTGCAGCACCTCGACCGAACCCGCATCGGACAATGCGCCCCGGCTCATGCGCTCACTCTCCAAAGGGTTTTCTACAGCGAAGCAGACTGGCAAGAAGCACTACAAAGCATGGCGCACCGCTGGCATTGAACTTAGCTCCAAGGCTTTGACATATAAGCGTTATCACCTGCGACAATTCATCCACAGAAATGGTAAAGTCGAGAAAACTCCACGCAGGGAGAGCACTCATGCGTCGTTTCGTTTTTTGTCTCATCAGCTTGTGCGCACTGCCTGTCGAAAGTCTTGCACAGCAGAGCGGCAATTTCGCGATTGTCAGTCCGCCCACTCCGGCACGCCGCTATGGCATGGCCGGCTGTGGACTCGGTTCGGTGCTTCTCCCAAATGGCCCGCAGGCGCTGACTTCGATCATCAACGGTTTGTTTTGGAATCAGGTGTTCGTTATCTCGAGCGGCACATCCAACTGCCAAAGTGATACGCTTCAGCAGGTGGGAGCCGAGCAGGAACATTTCATGAAAAACAACTTCGGAACCATTGCGCGCGAGGCCGCACAAGGTGACGGCGAGACTTTGGCTGGCTTGGCGAACAGCTTAGGCTGCCCACACAACAGAACAAAAGATTTCGCAGAGTTCACGCAGCGGAATCATCAAAAAATATTCTCACGGCCAGGCGCCATCGCTGCGCTGCATGCACTCAAGCTCGAACTCAATACAGTCCCTGCACTCGCGCAGAGCTGCACTCTCGCAGCCGTGCCAGAATCCCAAGATTTGGTTCGCTAGGGAGAATAAACATGCGCATGAAAACCTATCATTTCTCTCTTTTGACCCTCATTGCGGCCTCACCCGTTTTAGCTGGCGGCGTGCGCCACAGCCGCACACTTGGCGGCACGGGACAACCTATCCCACGCACCCAACCCGCTCAGCCACAACCCGCTGTGCCGAACATGAATCAAGGCTCACCTGTTCCCGTACAGGCGCCCAGCCAAACTCCGGTTCAACTTCCGCAACAGTATCCACCCGGAACTCAAATTCCCTCTATCGTTGCACCCCCCATGCCTGTACAAATTCCAAGTCAAATGGGTGCACCCGAGAATGCTGCTGGCGCAGTTCAACCCTCGATGCAAGGCGAATCTGCCGCACCAGCAAGCCCAACCAGCACATCTGGTCGGGGCACTCAAACAAAGCAAAATCCCCAGCCGCAGGATTCCTACATTCCTCCGGCACCCGTGGTGATTCCTCCACCGGTTCCAATGCAGGGTCAGCAGACACAGCCTCCCGCATCACCGTTTCCAATTCAGGGCCAGCCGACACTGCCGCCCGCACCTTCGGTTCCCATGCAGGGTCAGCCGACTCTACCTCCCTCACCTCCGGGCTCGCTCTCCGGTGACCGCTATATGATGCCCACATATGGCATGGCTGGTTGTGGCTTGGGTTCGATGATTTTCACGCGGAATCAGCGCTCCGAGCAGTGGCTTGCTGCAATCTTTAACGACGGCCTTTTTCCACAATCATTTTCTATCAGCACGGGCACATCCAACTGCGTTGACGTCGATGAAGAGCAGTCGCAAGCAGAGCAGGAAATCTTCATCGACTCAAATTTCAACGCCCTACGTATCGATGCTGCACGTGGTGATGGTGAAAGTCTGCGCGCTTACGCTGAATTGTTGGGATGCCACAAGGAAGGTCTCTACGATACCTTCGCTTCATTGAGCCAAGGCCAATTCAACTTTATTTTTTCAGATGCACAACCTCGGAGTGTTGCGGAACGCTATCGCGATTCTTTGAAGCGCTCGCGCGCTCTCAAAACGCGCTGTGACAGGCTATTCTGATGAGCCTCAACATTCTTTCGGCGTGCGACACAGCCGCCCTCGAGAATGTGACCTTGAACGATGGAAAAACAATCGCAGAGCTTATGCACGAGGCTGTGCAAGGGTGTTTTCACTTCGTTCTAAAGCATTACCCCAAATCCAAATTTCCCAAGGCAGCTCTTCTTGCTGGAACGGGGCACAATGGCGGCGATGCTTTAGGTCTTGGCAGCGCGCTGCTGCGAGAAGGTCGAAGCGTTACGGCGCTCATCTGCAATGAAAAGAGCTCCCTCAAGCCTCTGACCGATTCCATGCTGAAAGAATTCCTTCTCCTCGGTGGGCAGGTCATCTATGTTCGCAATGATAGCGAAGCACAACAGGCCGAAACGAATCCCACACTTCTCGACGCAGATTTATGGATTGACGGGCTCCTGGGCTTTGGCCTTAACCGCCCCGTTCAAGGTGTTGCCGCGCGCCTCATCGAATGGCTTAATCAACAAAAAAAGAAGGTTTTAGCGATCGACGTGCCCTCGGGTCTATCGTGTGATCTTGGTACTCTCGGCGGAGCATGCATCGAAGCCACTACAACTCTTGCTCTGGGTGTTCTTAAACCCGCTCACATCGACGACAATTCGCTCGCAGTTTTGGGAAACGTCTACTGCATTCCGCTCAGTTTCAGCAAAGAAAGGCATCGTCTCAATGCTCCAGCCTGGTTTGCTGCCGAAAAAGATGATCTTCCTCAACTCCTGAAAGTTGCACACCGCAAAAAAGGCTCACACAAAATCTCGAATGGACGTGTTCTGATTATTGCAGGATCGAGGCGCTATCCTGGTGCAGGAATCTTAGCCTGTTTGGGGGCGGGTCTTTCCGGTGCAGGGATGATACATGCCTGTGTGCCCGAAAGCATGCACAATCCACTGCTCACCCTCATGCCAGAAATTATTTTCGAAAAACGTATACCATCGCTTGCAAACTTTGATGCAATTTTACTCGGCTGCGGCTGGGTTCCTGGTGATGCATTGGTTTTTGAAAAGATAGTCGAGCACATCTTGCACCTCAGACAATCCAAACTCGTACTGGATGCAGGCGCATTTTCATTTGCACAAAGATGGCTCGCAGCTGGAAAATTATTCGACGACAACATCATTCTCACGCCCCACTTGGGCGAGTTCGCTCGCCTGTTCCCCGAGGCTGCAGCACGTTTATCGTCCCAGTCGCAATCACAACGTATCAACCGCCTTGAAGCTGCAGCATCGGCAGCACGGTTGAGTGGTGCAGTCGTTCTTCTCAAAGGTGCACGCAGCCACGTGGCTCACCCCACAGGCGAAGTTGTAAGCCTGATGGACTCTTCGCCCTTGCTTGCGCATGCGGGACATGGAGACGTGCTTGCAGGATTGATTGCCGGCCTGGCTGCTCTAGGTCTGGAAAGCAAAAAGGCCGCCCTCTTGGCGGCCTTGATGCAGTCACAAACAGCTTTGCACTTCAGTGGCTGCCACCCTGCTGCGCTGACTCTGCCACCAACCGAACTTGTCCGGCAGATGCCGCTCCTTCCACTCCAGGAGTGACGTTCGCGGGGCTCCATCCGCCGACCAAGGTCTCATTCCAGAGATCATCAATCGAGGAAACAAACCGAACCTGAACACGTTTGCGCAGTGATGCAGGAAGCTCACTGAATGACGATCTGTTCTTCTCAGGCACACACACGTTCTTTATGCCTACCCGCAGAGCTGCAAGAATTTTCTCACGCAGACCACCAATGGGGAGCACGCGTCCATGCAAGGTCAGTTCGCCCGTCATGGCCACATCTTGACGCACAGGGCGGTCAAGCAAGGCCGAGAGCAGGGCGCTCGCGATAGTTACACCTGCACTCGGGCCATCTTTAGGAATAGCTCCCGCTGGGAAGTGCAAATGCACGTCGAATTCTGTGAACTTCTTTGAGTCAATTCCCAACTGCGCCGCGCGGCTCTTGATGTGACTCAACGCCGCGTGCGCAGACTCTTTCATCACATCTCCCAATTGACCCGTGAGAATCAATTGACCTTTTCCTGGAAGAAGATTCACTTCGATGTAAAGAATCTCTCCGCCCACCGAAGTGTAGGCCAGACCAGTCGCAACGCCAATACGCTGAGCAGTGATGTCATGCTCCTCGGACGTGTAACGCTCCTCACCCAACAATTCACGCGCAACCTTTGGAGTCACCTTCCACACTTTGCGATCTTTACCGCCCGCATCTGCTTCGGCAACGTTGCGCGCAATCTTGCGGGTGATAGCTGCAATGTGTTTCTCAAGATTGCGCAGTCCCGACTCACGTGTGTAGCTATTGATAACAAGTTCAACCGCTGCATCTTGAATCTGAATCAAATCCGATGTCAAACCGGTCTGCTCGATCGACTTCGGAATAATGTACTGCTTCGCAATCTCACGTTTTTCATCTTCGCTGTAGCCGCTCACTTCAATGACCTCGAGACGGTCGCGTAGCGGTGCAGGAATCGTATCCAGACGATTGGCATTGGCAATGAACATCACCTGGCTCAAATCGAACGGAACGTTGATGTAGTGGTCTGAGAAATTATGGTTTTGTTCAGGATCCAAGACTTCCAACAAAGCCGATGCAGGGTCGCCCTTGTAGTCTGAGCCAAGCTTATCGATTTCATCGAGCATAATGATAGGATTCTTGACCTGAACGTTCTTCAACGACTGCATCAAACGACCAGGTTGCGCGCCCACATAGGTTCTGCGGTGCCCACGAATCTCTGCCTCATCGCGCATTCCACCCAAGCTCAAACGCACAAACTTGCGTCCCAACGATTTAGCAATAGAGCGACCAAGGCTGGTCTTACCAACACCGGGTGGCCCCACGAAACAGAGAATGGGACCCTTAGCATCGGGATTGAGTTTCTTCACTGCAATAAATTCAAGAATGCGATCTTTGACTTTCTCAAGTCCAAAGTGATCTTCCTCGAGAATCTTGCGGCACTGGAGAATATCGAGATTGGTCTCACTATTCTTGCTCCAAGGGAGGTCGCACAACCACTCAATATAGGTGCGCGTGATTGTCGCTTCACTGGAATCTTGATTCATTCTCTCGAGGCGCTTGAGTTGCTTCGTGGCTTCACTCATTGCTTCAGCGCTCATCTGCGCACGTTGCACCCGTTCTCGCAATTCTTCCAGATCGTCTTTGCCGTCGAGTTCGCCGAGCTCAGCACGAATGGCGCGCAGTTGTTCGCGCAAATAGTTTTCACGACTTGCGCGGCCAACTTCTTCTTTTGCTGCCGATTGAATTCGTTGCTGGGCGCTATGAACTTCTACTTCACGAACGAGAAGCTTGTGAACTCGGCGCAGACGTTCAATTCCACCAACCGTTCCAAGAACCCACTGAGCGTCTGCAATCCGCAGATTCATATTGCTCGCAACGAGGTCTGCCAAACGCCCGGCATCGGTGACGTCCTCGAGCAATAAGAGAATATCTGGTGTCAGAGCCTTACCCAGAGCGACCAGCTTTTCGAGTTGCTCACGCACCGTGCGCATCAGCGCCTCGGCCTCAGGCGCGAGCTCCTGTGCTACTGGTTGGTCTGCCACAACGGCAACACGCACAAGCGGATAAGGCTCTTGCTGAGACAATTCCTGAATACGTGCTTTGCGTATCCCCTGCACCAACACCTTCACGCGTCCATCCGGCAAACGACGCGTGCGCATCACCATGGCCACTGTGCCAACGTCGTAAACGTCGAAGGGAACAGGCGAAGAAACATTAAGCTCAGTTGCTTCCATCGTTTCGGGGGCACGTGCTGCCTGACTGTCCACTTGAAAAGCCGAGAGCAAAAGCAACTTGTCTTTTGCCATGGCAGCTTCAACCGCTTTCAGACAAACATCTTCCGCAATGAAGACGGGAAGAATCATCTGCGGAAAGACAACGATATCTTTGAGGGGAAGAAGAGGGAGTTGCTCTGGAAGTTTGTCTTGAACAGCCAGCATGCCGTGCGGTCTCCTTGAGTTGTCCAAAGGACGGTCTCTTTTTTTATTGTGGAGGAACGCTCGAGCAGCCGGTGAGTCGCGAAAATGTCATAAACAGGGGAAAAAAAAGCACCCCAGTCGGTTTGCTCGACTGAGGTGCTTTTCCGACAAAATCCAGCGTTATTTTTTTGAACTTGTCGATTTTGCCGCGGTTGTTTTGCTCACTGCTGGGGCGTTTGTTGCGGGGCTCGTTGCCTTTGCTGCCATTCGCTCGTTTCGTGCTGCAATTTCGTCTTCCGTGAAATAAATAAACTGTGGCGTCTTGCCGTCGCTGATGCACTCACCCGAGACAATGACATCCTTCACGTTCTTCATACCCGGAAGTTCGAACATGGTTTCAAGCATGACGTCTTCAAGAATCGCACGCAAACCGCGCGCTCCCGTTTTACGCTTGAGTGCTTCATGCGCGACAGCCGAAAGCGCCTCAGGCTCAAACACCAGGTTCACGCGCTCGTATGCAAAGAGCCGTTGGTACTGCTTGATGATCGCGTTCTTGGGCTCCGACAGGATTTTCACCAAAGCGACGTCATCAAGTTCTGCCAGCGTCACCACGACCGGCAGACGTCCCATGAATTCAGGAATCATCCCGAATTTCAGAAGGTCTTCTACGCGCACCTTGGCGAACAATTCGGTCACGTTGAGTTTGTTGCGACTCTTCACATCCGCACCAAAACCCATGGAATTGGAATCCATACGCGCGCGGATAATTTCTTCGAGCCCAGCAAATGCGCCACCACAGATAAACAGAATGTTGGTGGTATCCACCTGCAGGAATTCCTGCTGAGGGTGCTTACGTCCACCACGCGGTGGCACGTTGGATACGGTGCCTTCAAGCAACTTCAAGAGTGCTTGCTGCACGCCCTCGCCCGACACGTCGCGGGTTATGGATGTGTTCTCGCCCTTACGCGCAATCTTGTCGATTTCATCGATGTAGGCAATGCCCTTCTGAGCCTGCTCAACATCAAAATCAGCCGCCTGGAGCAGGTTGAGAATAATGTTTTCGACGTCCTCACCCACATAACCCGCCTCGGTCAGGTTGGTGGCATCGGCAATGGTGAAAGGCACCTGCAGAATGCGTGCCATGCTTTGTGCCAAGAGGGTTTTACCTGAACCCGTAGGACCAATCAGGAGAATGTTACTCTTGGCGAGCTCGACCTCGTCTTTGCCCTGGGCATTCGAATGCTCAATACGCTTGTAGTGGTTGTGCACAGCCACCGAGAGAACCTTTTTGGCACGCTCTTGGCCAATCACATAGTCGTCGAGCACCTTCTTAATTTCAGATGGACTCGGCACGCCTTCAACGGCACTGACCACATCGTCTTTTTCCATTTCTTCAGCGATGATGTCATTGCAGAGTGCAATACACTCATCACAGATATAGACGTTTGGACCGGCGATCAGTTTTTTAACTTCGCGCTGGCTCTTGCCACAAAAACTGCAGTGAAGTCCGTGAAGGTTGCCCCCACCGCCGCGACTTGCTGAAAAATCAATACCTTGTGATGTCATAGGGTTGCACCCCTCAAAATAGCTCGCAAAGTCAAAACCAACTCATCAAAACCAATCGTCCCGCCCAGTTCCGACTAGAGGCCGGTGTATGCCGAGCGGTCTGGACGAGGCATCAACAGATCGTCCACAATTCCATATTCCTTAGCCTCCTTTGCCCCCATGAAGAAATCGCGCTCCGCGTCGGTCTCGATTTCCTTAACGGATTTGCCAGTATGCAGCGCCAGAATTTCGTTCAGTCTTTTTTTCAGGGTCAAAATCTCGCGCGCCTGGATGGCAATGTCACTGGCCTGCCCCCCTGCGCCGCCGGAAGGCTGGTGGATCATGACGCGTGAGTTGGGAAGAGCATAACGCTTACCCTTCGCGCCAGCCGCCAACAGCAGCGCCGCAGCGCTTGCACACTGCCCAACACAATAAGTGCGCACCTGCGGGCGAATCACTTGCATAGCGTCGTATATAGCCAGTCCCGCGGTCACGCTTCCACCTGGGCTATTAATGTAGAAGTTGATATCTTTTTCAGGATCCTGAGATTCAAGAAAAAGAAGCTGCGCCACAATCAGGTTCGCCACTTCGTCGTAAATCGGCGTTCCGAGAAAAATAATCCGGTCTTTCAACAATCTTGACCAGATATCGTAACTGCGTTCGCCTCTGTTTGTTTGCTCAACGACTATTGGAACGAGTGGCATGTTTTCAAACCTCTTTCACAATCGCTCGGCAATGACCCAACCTCCACTTGCAGGATGAACCGTTTGCCGAGACACTCAAACCAGTTTTGGTACCTTAGCATATTGTCGGAAGGAGTTCGCCGATGCCATACCCAATCCCGCAGCCCTCGGGTCCAGAATTTGACAACTGCAATTTCTGGATCAGCGGAGCAACTTCCGGGATGGGCTATTCCATCGCGCACCAACTTGCGACACACGGTGCCTCGTTGTGGATCATGGCTCGTCATAGGGAGAATCTGCAAGCAGCCGCGCAACAACTCCGCCAGGCTGGTGCAAAAAGTGTGACCTGCGTTGAGCTCGATCTCACTGATCCACATCTCTTTGATTCCGTGCGCCGTCAAGCAAACAAGGTAACATTCCGCGGCGTGCTATTGAACGGTGGCGGAGTGCATGGCGGTGGTTCACTCGATTTCTCGGTCGACGACTACAACGAGGCACACGCACTCCTGTTGCGTGGCCCTGCACTTCTTCTCCAAGCTCTTTCCCCGAGCATTGAACCCCGCAAAGGAAGCGTTGTTGCTCTATCGAGCACAACCGTACGCGAGCTCAACCCAAATCTGCCGCTATCGGGGGCATACCGAGCGGGATTTATGGCTCTTCTCAAAGCATTTGCGGAAGAGCTTGGCAAAAATGGAATCCGCGTGAACACCATCGCGCCGGGCTACGTGCGCACCGAGAAACTCAAAGAACTGCAAAATTATACAGCGGAGAAAACCTTCGGCGATGCAAACTCTGCCCACCTTAAAAAGATTGAGGAATCCTGGGCAGAGCTATCGCCACTCAATCGAATTCTCGAACCTTCGGAGATTGCATCCCTGTGTCTGTTTCTATTTTCTCAATTGAGCAGCGCAGTCACTGGCCAAACGATTCTTGCAGATGCCGGACAATTGCGCCTGTACTGAAAATTGCACACAACTTTAACTGAGTTTATTGCGGTACCACGACCAAAGTGCCCCTGCGGAGAGGAACATGAGCGAAAAGAACACCCCCATCGGCCATCCTATGCAACGTTTGCGTCGTCTGCGTCAGAGTGAAGCACTGCGTTCCATGGTTGCAGATACCGTTTTGAACAAATCCGACCTTATCTGCCCTGTCTTCGTTACTGAAATCAACACTGAACGCACGCCCATCGCTAGTCTTCCGGGGGTCGAGCGCATTCCACTTGCAGAGCTTGCAGCGGAAGCAAAACGCATCCAGGAACTAGGATTGAAGTCAGTTCTGCTCTTCCCTGTGGTTGACGCAGCAAAGAAAACCACCGACGGACGTGAAGCATTCAACCCCAACGGCATTCTCCAACAGGCCATTCGAACTGTTCGCGCGGCAGCGCCAGAACTCATCGTTTTTGCAGACGTCGCTCTCGACCCTTTCACAAGTCATGGTCACGATGGTGTGCTTTCTACTGACGGACAAATCCTCAATGACCCAACGGTTGCAGCACTCATGAAGATGTCTGTCACTTTGGCCGAGGCAGGTGTGCACTTTGTTGCCCCGAGCGACATGATGGATGGTCGCATTGCAGCCATTCGTGAACAACTCGACAAGTCGCATTTTGAAAATGTAGGGATTCTTGCTTACAGCGCCAAGTACGCATCTGCCTTTTATGGCCCTTTTCGTGAAGCTGTTGGCTCCGGCGCACGCGGGCTCGACAAAAAAACTTATCAGTTAAATTATGCGAATGTCCGTGAAGCCTTGTTGGAGGCTCAATACGATGAAGACGAAGGCGCGGACATGCTGATGGTCAAACCTGGCTTATGTTACCTTGATATCCTTTGTCGCATTCGGCAGCAAAGCCACAAGCCACTTGTGATGTATCACGTAAGCGGAGAGTACGCGATGCTCAAAGCCGCCGTGGAGAAAGACTGGCTCGACGAAAAGCCTGCGGTTTACGAAACGCTTCTCTCAATGAAGCGCGCAGGTGCAGACCTCATAGTCACTTATTACGCACAGTGGGCTGCCGCACACCTTTTTCTGTAATCCTATCCAGGAGACAAAATTGAACTTAGATATGATATCCTGTCTCCACTTTAATTCAATAATTTTAGTATTTAAAGATAATACTTGAGGGACAGAATAGTTTTCCGATAAGCACTTCATAAGGGATGAAAGAGACCCAGCCGCATCGCTAACCTGTGGCGTGTACTATGAAAAACCTGAAGACAACTCTCCTTGCCATTGCGTTTCTCAGCCTCGGAACCGTGAGTGTTGGATGCGGCCAACTCGGGAAAATGCTGAATGACAAAAGCGATTCCAGCGCCGTTGTGAGTGATGCAGACGAAGCAAGCAAGCTCATCAGCGACTCCCTCAACAGCGCAAGCGGCTCAAGCGAAGATTTTCTCCGCCCCTACGCCATGGAAGGAGTTGAATCAGGAGCTGGAAAGCCTGAAGGGTTCAAGCCAGGACACAGAGGCGGACACGGATCAAAAGGTAGCCACGGTTCACGTGGCGGATCTGGAGCTGCGAAAGGTATGAAGGGACCTCCGCCCGCCTTGCCAGCCGACATCTTAGCTCTCATGAAAGCGGCTGATGCCAAAAAAGATGCGGTTCTGGGAATTGAACGCGTCAAAGTTGAGGAAATTCTGAAAAACATGCGCACAGACTTGGAAGCTGCGCGTGCTGTGGCCGCTAGCCGCGATGACTTCGTCGCACAGGCTAAAGTCATCCAAGACAAATACGTCGCCCAGCTCAAAACGGTTCTGCCCAGCTTCGAGAGCTTAACCCAAGAGCAAAAGGACAGGGTTAAGGCAATTCACGATCTGCAAAAAGGGGTCATATCCGCATGTGTTGCACGCGGAGCAGACTCTGCAAGCGCAACATGCACATCAGCCAAAGCAGCGCTGCAGGCTAATATCGACGCACCATAACGCAGCCGCACGGTTTAGCGCATCTTAAGCGCTGCATCGAGTGCCTGCGAGGCACGGCTTTTCATTCGGGTGTCGGCATGGTTCTGACTGATCCAAAGCAACTCACGGATCATTTCTGAGCCACCCACCCGACCCATGAGGTCAATCATTTGAAATTGAGTCCAAGGGCGCTCTTCTCGGAAAACAGGAATCCATTGAGCTGCATTCCGCTTTAGAAGAACGATATAGTTTTCTCCAAAAAGCCTTCTCGAACCGGCATTACCCGCAGCATAATGAATATTGAGAGCTGCAAATTCATCGACAGTGACACTGGGCTTTGTGAGCACATCCTTGAGATAAAGCTCGAGAACGAGCGGTGTCAGAACACTTTTCTCGCCCTGCTGAACACGCTCCTCAATCTGGGATTTTCCATACAATTCGCTCGTCGCTTTAGGCAGACCCATGCGACCGCGCAGTTTCTCGGCTGATGAGAGCACCCAACTGCGCAAGAGAGTTGAATAGGAGCGTTCATCCCACTGAGACAGCATGGAGAGCCACTCTGGCGCACCGCTTGTGGCCGCCTCTGCTTCGACAAGCTGCAAGGCAACCGGCAAGTCCAGCATTAATCCAAGATTCAAAGCCGCATGCCGGCCTGTGTTGTTCTTAAAATTAGAAGGCTTGTCTTTGAGCTCCTGCAGGCGAATCTCAAGTTCCTTCCTGCATCCGTTGTTTTTATCACGGAGAGTCTCCAGCAAAAGATTTCTCTCCTGAGATGAGGCCATCGAGGCCTGAGCCAAAACATCCTGGAATCTCTCTTTGCCGACAGCTGAAGTCGTGGAACAGATTTTGGCGAGCGCTGACAGCTCTGCTGCTGCAACTCCATTTCCAATCAATGAGTTCAACAAATCAGTCGCTACAACACAACTGAGAAGAACCAATCCAAGTCGCCGCAGTAGAGCAGAGCAAAGCATCAATTCTCTCCCTTTTCCGAAACCACTGTCCAATGACCACCCGCAGAAACCTGCTGCTGCCAATCGAGCACAGACTGCTTGCCGCGCTTCACAACAATAGGCTCGGGATGCATCAAAAGCTCATAGAGAGCAGCTAGCGCATTGCGCCAGTGTTCATCGGTCAACTCCAACAACGACTCTCTGTTCTTCCAAACCACTGAACAGCTATAACGCCGCTCAAACTCATCTGCGAACCAGGCCAACGCACGCACACGCGACGAGCGCAAGGCTGCCAAGTGTCGGGGCGACGGTCGGGGCGCTTCAGGCAAAGGCACTTCTGCCTTCGAAAGAAGCAACGAAACAACCACGCCCGCCTCAAGTTCCTGCTGCCGCGCAAGTAGCGCTCGGTAGGAAAATCCTGCCCAAAGCGCGGCGACCAATGCACCGAGGTGCCAGAGGAGATTTGTCAATTCCATGAGGTTAGCCCACTCTCTTGTTCCCGAATGCGGTAAAATCACAACAAGACCAATTTACCAGCTTTTCGAGTCGGAGTAGAACTCCCGACGGAGGAGACTGCCACTGTGAACCAGACGCCGCCCGAACAACCCAAGAAAAACCATGCACCGGCGCATCCGGAAATTTCGGTCGACCAGGTTGCAGATGACGCTTTTCAACGCCTGGCATCACTCTCCTCAACCTACCTCGATCAAACCGCAATCGAAAAGCTGCGTAAGGCATACCTGTTCGCACACTCGTTGCATGCAGGACAATTGCGCAAAAGCGGCGAGCCCTACATTGTGCATCCCATCGCTGTGGCCGAAATTCTCGCTGAATACCGGATGGATGAAACCTCGCTGATTGCAGCGCTGCTGCACGACGTTGTTGAGGACACTCATGTCAGTGTTCAGGAAGTCGAGAAACAGTTTGGAATCAATGTTGCCTCAATTGTCGATGGGCTCACCAAACTCGCAAAAGTTGAATTTCGATCGAGCCAGGAAAAACTCGCAGAGAATTTCCGTAAAATGATTGTGGCCATGTCACGTGACATTCGAGTCATTGTGGTAAAGCTCGCTGACCGCCTTCACAATATGCGCACCCTCAAGGCCTTGCCGCTCGAGAAACGCCAGCGCATTGCTGAAGAAACAAGTGAAATCTATGCACAGCTCGCGGGGCGACTGGGTATATATAAAATCAAAGCAGAGCTTGAAGATCTCTGCTTGAAAGAACTCAAACCATCAGTTTATTCGAATCTTGTTGCCCGAGTCGCACAGAAACGCGGTGAACGAGAAAAGGTCATCAACGCAGCTAAAGAGCATCTCGAAAAGGCCCTGCAGGAGCATAATATTAAGGCAAAAGTCGAGGGCCGCGCCAAGCACTTTCACTCCATCTACAAGAAGATGTCCGAAAAACAGATGGAATTCGAAGATATCTATGATCTCTTCGCTCTTCGTGTTTTGGTGAGCAGTGTCAGCGAATGCTATGAAACACTCGGAATTGTGCACAGCATGTACCGGCCAGTCCCTGGACGTTTCAAAGATTATATCGCAATGCCCAAGGCTAACTTGTATCAGAGCTTGCACACAACAGTTGTTGCAGCACGCGGTGAGCTTCTCGAAGTGCAGATCCGCACAAGCGAAATGCACCACATTGCCGAGAACGGGATCGCTGCGCACTGGGCCTACAAAGAAAAGCGGGGACGCGACCAGGCTCGCTCGGGCGACGAACCTTTGAGCCAAGAAGATCTCGACAAGTTCAATTGGCTCAAGCAAATCGTACGACATCAAAAAGAGCTTCAAGACCCAAACGAGTTTCTTGAAGCCGTCAAAGTCGACCTGTTCGACGACGAGGTCTATGTTTTTTCGCCCAAGGGCGACGTTTTTGAACTGCGCAGAAGCTCCACCTGTCTCGACTTTGCCTTTGGGGTGCACTCGGATCTCGGTTTGCGCACCACGGGAGCCAAAATCAATGGCCGCATGAGCCCACTGCGCACCACCCTGCACAGTGGCGACGTTGTGGAGATTCTCTCCGGCAACAAAATCCGAGCCACCAAAGATTGGCTCTCCTATGTAACCACCAGCAAGGCACGCAATAAAATCCGCGCATATCTGCGGAGCGAGGAGCGCGAGGAAGCAAAACGTGCTGGTCTCGAAATGCTTGAGACAGCGCTCGAACGTCATAATCTTACTTACGATAGAGCCATCAAAACTGGACTGCTCAGCGACCTTAACCGCATTCTGCCAGTGGGAAGTATCGACGATTTTGTTCTGCAGATTGGCTACGGTAAAATTGATGCTGCACAGGCACTTGTGAAGATCATCGCCCAGCTCCCGACGCCCATTGCACCAGAGATGGGCTCAAGCATGACACAGGTGTCATTGCTCTCCGAACTCGCCTCACTCGAAGTCAACGAACAAGAGTCGCAGCCACGCTCACGGATGAAGAGCCGGAGCAACAGAAAAGCTGAGGATGCCGTTATCGTTCAAGGTATGGAAGATATCGTTGTGCGCCTTGCAAAATGTTGTGAACCTTTGCCAGGACAACCCATCACCGGATTTGTTTCACGCGGACGAGGCGTAACCATCCACTCGGCGAATTGCCCGTGGGCTCTCTCGAACGATCCCGCACGGCAGGTGGAATGCCGTTGGAACCAACAAGGCAATGCGGAACACAACGTCCGCCTGAAGATTACCGCACACGACAAGCAAGGCATGTTGGCCAACATCACCAAACTGATCTCTTCCACCCAAATCAACATTACCGGTGCGGATGTCCAGACCACACCTGAGAAACGTGGCATCATCACACTGCGAGTTCACGTCAATAGCATCTCGCAATTGCGTGACATCCACGAAAGACTGGAAGCACTCGACGGTGTTATCCACGTGGAGCGGCTGACAGGGTAAACACACGAGAGAAGAAAAGAACCTTTGGTTCAGCGCAGCGGCATTTCCCATGCCAAAGTGAGTCTTGGCATTTCAAGACGGTCAGGAACCATCAATTCCGAGAGCGCAAAACTCCAATGAGAGTCTGTCTTAAGACCGAGCGAAAACTGCTTCCAATAGGGTTGTTTAGCATCGGCGAGAGTATCGGTGAGCTCAAGGTCTGTCTCATCTTCCTCAATACTCAGACGGCTCTCTGCTTTGCGTTTGCCCAACGCACTTCCTGCCCACAGCCCAGAGCGCTCGTGTTGCAAGGCTATTTCCGCAAAACTCACGAGGCTTGCTGAGGTAAACAAATCGCTTCCAGTAGCACTGGAGATTTGTCCACTCATCTTCGACTGGGTACGTGCAAGACCAGCCCCCACACTGAGGCGCGCATGACCCAAGCGCGTGCTTGCGAGTTGAGCTCGCGCCCCAACGTGGGTCTGCGACAATGAGGCTTTAATCCCCAAAAGCTTCTCGACACCTGCGGGCAACACTCCAACCCAAACTTCAGTTGCAACGCTCTCAGACTCGCCCAGCTCAACACCAAAAGAGGCTGCCACAACGGGAATACTCTGAACCGGTGCCGAGGGGAGCTTCTCGATTTTTGCACCCACAGTGGGGTTCGGGGAAGGTAAAAAACTCAAATCGGCTCTTATTCCAATGGAAAGACCTGCTTTGAGCGGCTGCGGCACAGGTACCGTATCAAGAAGTGCTGCACTGACCTGCTGAAGACGCTGTGCCTGATCAATCCAAAGTACTTTCGCCGCTGCGGGCGTCGGAAACAATAAACCCACACCGAGGCGTAGGCAGTTCATTTTTATATCAAGAGCGAATATCAAGAGCACACTCCACAGTTGTCTCTCGAAACAATCGTGTCACAATGTTGAGAATCAGAACATTGTTGTTTTTTGACTCAAGGTTACACAGCGGGAGAACCGATGAGCCGCCTCACTCTCACCCTCACACAACTCGAGTATCTCGTGGCGCTCGACCAGCTCAGACACTTTGGCAAGGCAGCGAAGGCCTGCCATGTTTCACAACCCACACTTAGTATGCAGATCCAAAAGCTCGAGACAGAACTCGGAGTGATTTTTTTCGACCGGAGTCATCAACCTCTCCTGCCAACCGCTGCAGGTGCAGCGCTCATTGCGCAGGCTCGGATCGTTCTTTCGGAGGCAAGACGCCTCAACCAACTCAGCAAAGAGGACTCCAAGGAACTCAAAGGTGAACTGCGCTTGGGAGTGATTCCAACCATCGCTCCTTATGTTGTTCCTCTGTTTGTTGAACACATGGCAACCATGTTTCCCAAACTTTTGCTTCATATCGATGAACTACAAACGCACCAAATCATCGCCTCGCTTGAAAATGAAACGCTCGATGTGGGACTGCTGGCCACCCCTCTCAAGGCCGAAGGACTCGAAGAAGAGAAGCTCTTTCTCGAACCTTTTTCGCTCTACGTGCACACCTCTCATCAGCTCGCAAAAAGAAAAAGTGTTTCAGAAGATGATTTAGATGGCTCTGACATGTGGTTGCTGAGTGAGGGGCACTGCCTGCGTTCACAGATTCTGCGTTTTTGCTCTCTGAAAAGCTCGCAGCCGGTATTCCGCAACGTTCACTTTGCTGCAGGAAATCTCGAAACACTGCAGAGACTCGTCGAAACCGGTTCGGGCTACACGTTACTGCCGTGGCTGGCCGCGCAGCGACCGCACCCAAAAATAGCGACAATCGTACCATTCAAAGCTCCAGTGCCACAAAGACAAGTTTCACTTGTGTGGCGTAGAAGCCAACTCAAACGGAAAGCAATCATGGCATTGGCTGAAGCCATTCGCGCCACACTTCCAAACGAATTGCGCTCGCTGCAAAAAAACCGAGTCACCCAGGCCAGCGATGCACTGCCGGCCTGGTAATTAAACGCTCATTCGAGTGGACAATTGAAGGTCGCTTTGACGTCAGCGGTCACGCTGGCATCAATCGGATTGCGGGGTGCTCCACTCAGATAGGTCTGAATCATGCGGGTACACTTCACTGTGCCTTTCACATAAGAAGCCACATCCAAAACATCAATGACACAACTGCCCTCATACACGAGAGACTGAGACTTCTCGGCTTCATCACGATACATGCTGTAACCGTTGACTTCCGAACCTGTACTCGATGCAGGCACACGCCCAGTCACGAAACACGTTTCAAACTTGGAACCTAAACTTCCAGCAGAGCGGTTGTCAGGAGCCTGCCTGCAGGTATACGGCTGCGGATTGGGTCGGAATCCAGTAATGCGCAACTTGAGGTTGGCAACCTCATTGGCATCGGTGAGTTCGATGTTTAGAACGCTGTTATCAACATCGCGCTTACAGGCAACAACCTTGTTAAGGTCGTTCACAGAAGAATCTGCAGACGAGGAGTTTTCAATCGCAAGATTGCCCACTTGAGCGCCCGGTAATTGTTCGTTGCAGCCAGAGACCTGCAAGAGCCCTAAAGCCAGCATCCACTTCATCGCGTTTAAAACCATGCTTCCACCTCCAACATGCTGGTCAAGTCAATATCCCTAGCTTGCTGCATCAAAGATAAGCACACAAGAGTCAGGCAATTCACACCAGCGCGACGTAGTTTTCAATCTGACGCTTCACCATGTTGACTGACGCCTGCCAGAACTCCTCCTGGCCAAGATCAACATTTAGATATTTGCGTGCCAACTCTTCAGCGCCCATGCGCCCCGTATCACGTAACAACTGCACATAGTTTGTGTAAAAATCTTTGCCTTGCCGTTCGCGCTGCGCGTAAACACCCAATGAAAACAGGTAACCAAAGGTATATGGGTAATTGTAGAACGACGTGCCGCTGATATGAAAATGCAGCTTACTGCACCAGAACATTGAATTCATTTCACTCAACTCGTTTCCGTAAGCGCGCTTCCATGCCTGACTCATGAGCTCAGAAAACTCATCCGGTGAGAGGGTTCTCTCCTGGCGTTTGTCGTAAAAATCGCTTTCAAACCAGAAGCGCGCAGGGATGTTCAACAGAAACGACTCTGCACTCCCTAAGTCCCCCCAGAGAATTTTTCTCCGGGAAACGGGATCTGGCGCACGCTTGAGCATCACATCGCTCACCACTGTTTCTGCAAAAATACTGGCCGTCTCCGCCAAAGTCATGGGATACCAGGTTTCCGGCAACGGCAGATCACGCATCACCCAGTTGTGAAACGCATGCCCGAGTTCATGGGCAAGTGTGCCCACATCTTCCATGGTTCCCTTGTACGTCATGTAAACGCGCGGAGTGCGGGATTTTGCAAACCGAGTGCAGTACGCACCCGGGCGTTTGCTGTCTCCAACAGTTCCTTCAATCCAACGGTTCTTCACCATTAACTCAACAAACTGCCCCATCTCCGGATCGACATCAGCAAAGGCGTCGCGAATCAGTTCAACAGCATCATCAAAAGATATTTTTTTCGTTTCACCTGCTGTTTCTTGCTCGGGAACAGGAGCAAAAAGATCCCACGGCCCAAGTTTTTCGCAGTTCAATTCTCGTGCCTTCAACCGTAACGCTGAGCGTCCGACCTCAAGATTCTTTTCAACCACATGCATCATGGCATCAAGCGTTGAACGGCGAATCCGGCTTTCGTGAAGAGGTCGATCGAGAAAATGCAGTGCATTGTTTTTACTGCGTGTCTTGTATTCATCGAGACGCCACCCCGCGAGGGCATTCAGAATAGAAGCACAAGCTTCTTTTTGCGTACTCCATGCACCCTCTACCGCGCGATATCCAGCCAAACGCTCCAGCGGATGAGCGCTCTGCGCACAACCAGCAGCACGCGCAAGCCCCATGCTGATATCTTGTCCATCGAGTTTAACTTCGCATCTCAAAGAAGAGGCGATGTTGTCGTAGAGCGTACCCCAGGCATCCGGTCCATTGACCGAGAAACGAGTGAGGACTTTTTCTTCCTCGAGTGAAAGCAGATAAGGTCGCCACTCACGCTGTTTTTGAATGCTGAACAAATGCGGCTGGAATTCCGCGCGGCTCAAGCAACTGCTGACGAAACCATCTGGAGCCTGGGTCATGATGAGCTCAATCGAAGTCAGCGACTCCTCCAACCGAGTCATCAGCTGACGCAAAATGGCCTGCATATTTCTGGCTTGAGTGTGCCCACCATTGAGGCTCAAAAGACAGCTCACATATGTTCCCAGGTTGGCTCCCAGAACGAAGGTCTCATCGGCCAGCCGACGCATCCGCACAGCGGCCTCAATGAGTTCCAAATCACTTCCCGAAAGATGAGTGACTCTGGCCAACTCCTCGTCGAACAGGGTACTTTGCTCTTTGAGCCTTTCAACGTTTCGCCTGAGCTTTTCGAGATCGACCACAAATTCAGCTGCTGTGAGATCTTTGTATTCCACACCGTTGTCCCAGTGCGGGCCTTCAAAGTTGGCTTTTGTCATAAAAAAATCCTCAGTCAGTTTTCGGATAGGCGGTGGATTGTAGGGCCAAAGAGTCTGAATACAACCCCTCGTCCAGACCTCGCAAAAGATTCAGCGCGCCGGCTGCCCAAAAGAGCCTCGGAAACGAAAATCGATGCCACGGAAAGTCATATCCATGCGCGGCTCGTCGAGTGAATCGCGCCCATTTTCGTCGCGGCATTGTGGACGAGGCGTACCCTGCGCAGCAAGGTATCTCTTCCACTGCAAGTCACGGCTCTGAGCTGAAACAGAACGGTGAGTCGCCACTTCACGGAACAGAATGAAACTCGGACGTGGTCGACGCTCGAGGTTGTTTTCCCGGTCGACCTCCAACAGCCCAAATTTTGGACAATATCCGTCAGCCCATTCCCAATTGTCCGACAGCGTCCAGAAATAATATCCTTCCACGGGAACCCCAAGACCCTGGGCATGGCGAACGGCCGCAAGGTGCTCGACAAAATACACGCCACGCAAAGCATCTGTACTATCGGAAACACCGTTTTCCGTGATCACAAACTTCAATTCGGTATTCGCCCTCGTGCGCGCCACTTTCTTTTTGTTGTAACGTTGATGGTAATCCAGAAGAAGTAGAGAAAGACCTTCAGGGTATACCGCACGTCCAGACTCGCTATACTCAGCACGGTCGACAAACGCCACCCCCAACCCTTTGACAACTTCCTGGCCGTAATAATTAATACCGAGAAAATCCAGCTGACCCACAATACGGTCAGTGAATGTGTATTTCGAGATTGCATCGAAATAACGCGCAGAAGCCCAATCAAACCAACGAGCGCCGTTGTTATAGCTAATGTTGTGAGCCAAGCCGACCCGAGCTGGCAGGCCATGCGCGAATGGGTTGCGCGTTGAAGCAAGTTGGCGATCGAGTGAGCGGATGCTGTCGTAAGCGCGCTTGTGAGCTTCGGCCATGTTCTCTAGTGACAACCAATAAGCACCACGTGTGATCAAGGGAACAGAGACGAGTCCGCTGATCCTTTGTTTACCACCTGGAGGCCAAATTCGGGCAACATCCGAAAGGAGAGAAAACACGGTAGGTTCGTTGAAGGTGATCCACTCGTCCACCAGACCGCCGCACTCCGACACCACATCTTTTACAAAACTCACAAAGGCATCCACGACCAGTCGATTCGACCACCCTCCCATTTCTACAGCCCAAATTGGCAACGAATGGTGAAAAAGAGTGACCATCGGTTCAAGACCATAAGCACGCACGGATCGCAGAATTTCTTTGTAGCGTTCAAGCGCTTGCCTATCCTGCACGCCAGCTGAGCAAGGTGTGTCGGAGCCGCATTTTAAGCTTCCGGGTGCATATGGAACCAAACGACCCCAATCGAGCCCAAGACGCAGCGATTTTGCACCTGATGCGGCCGCCCAAGCGAGCTCAACATCTGGGTCAGACCAAAAACGCAAACGTTCATCTGCGCGCGCAACATTTTTCCAAGCGGCGACACCGCCCTCACGCGCAAAATTCAACCATGCATCTGGGAGAGCATCCTCACTGTGCGCAGGAGCAGTCGCCAAACCAAAGACAAATGGCGATGGATCTTTGAAGGAAAACGACTGCGAAAACGCAGTCAGCGAGCCGCACAGAAAAGCGAGAAGGATGCTCTTCACGAACACGTTCAATCTACACCTTCCGGTTTGTGTTTGACTCTGAATTTTTTCATCCCGTTTCCGTTGAAATAGGAAGAAAAAATAACCAAATCGCGCACGATTCGTACTGGGATGTACGCACACGGTCAATAGAAAAGCACCTCAAAAAAATACAACTATTTAAGCCACATAAACTAAAAAGACAGCAACAAGAATAACTCCTGGCCGTCTTGAAGTTGAAAATCTGAAGCTTATTTCCTCAGAGCGGTTGGATCTTTGTCGAGTTCGGGTAGGTCATTTCCCCTACCCAAGCGAGGCAACAATCCGCGCTTTTGCAGCGATATACGGATCACATTCGGATAAAAGTCGATAGTTTTTGCTGTGAATCGACCAATTTTCTCGAACAAGCTGTAGTTCATGCCGGCATCAATAGCGGCCACAATCTCATTTGTGCAGTTACGTTCGATGGTGTGATACATCGCGCGCATTCCATTTTTTTCGCTCGTCTCAACGTACGAGACGATTATCTTTTTCGCCTCGTCAGGACTCACATTCAGCTTCCACTGTTCCACGCGGTGCTTCTGCTTGGTCACCATGTGCTCATACTTCTCGTCAAGCGAAGTTATTCGATACACTGCAGCGTAGTGATCTTTCATGCCTTTGAAGATGTCGTATTTAAAGCCTGGCTGCCCAAGAGCCTCGACGCTCAGCACCAAATCCTGGACACGGTGCACTGCGGTCTCACCGCCTCTTGCTTGCGAAACCAATGTCACAGGAGAGCCTTCCTCAAATTGAAGACGGAGCTGCGTGTGTCCTGCGGGAACGACCGCTGGAAAATATTCAAGCTGAAAGATGGCAGACTTAATTTTGTTGCTTGGAATATGCGCTACATAGAATTTTCCCATGTGGGAAACATTGGCAACAGTCAAAACCTCGGGGGCACTGCCGCCATAGTTTTTTGCCTGCAGTTCATTAAGGCGAACAACAGGCCGAGACTTTCGGGTGTCCAGGCATAAGTCTTTGTTTGGGCCTTTGCTGATACGTTCACGGGTTTCGAAGGGATCGTTTGCTTCAAAGGTGCAGCTCGTTGCGTCGAATCCTTCGATACTCTCGTAAGCCGAACTGAGGTTGGTGCTTGGAGGTTGGTTTTTTGGGATACATCCAAAGAAAATAGCCGTGGCGAGAAGAAATTGCTTACTGTTCATGATTCCCCAAAAACCTCAGATACAATGCGCCGAGCACAGCCCCGGTGCTTCTGGGGAACGACAAGCAACTCGTGTGCCAACGAATTTGGCGCCAACGGACTAGAAATGCGGCCGTAACGAGCCGCTTGAGTGTCGAAAGAATGGACAGCACTCACCAGGTCTTTAAATACTTATCCATTCTCAGTTTCTTCTGAGCCGCAGCGGTCGACATACTCCGCACTATCCCAAAAGGCTCACGCGCGGGCGGCCAAGGCCGGTCGAACTTACCCAGACACCAATAGATACCCGTGTAGGAATTTGGATCGCGTCCATCGAGGGAATATTTATTATTCAAATATTCAAGACGCTGCAAAGCTTCCTCCGGACCATTTGACCAACGCACAATTCCCTTACCCCACAACATACGCATGTAGTTGTGAATCACGCCGGTCTTGAGAAGTTCCTTCTGCGCGGCATTCCAAACCGGATCAGGACTTTCTGCTGCTTCGAGTTTTTCCAAAGAAACCTGCTTTGCTGGCGGTGGCACAAACTTCTTCAAGGTTTCCCAAGCCCACCCGGGAATCAGCGCAGGAGAGCCAAGTGAAACTCCATTGCGATATGCAAAATGAGCCATATTTTGACCAAGCTCGCGCCAAGTCACGAGCTCATCGACAAACTTTGCAGCAGATGATTCGACCTGCAATTCGAGAGCCTGTTGCACTCCCATCGAGTGAGAAACGCGCGCCAGTACTGTCCGCGGATGAATCATGCCAAAGTGTAGCCATGGCGAAAGTTTTGAAGAACAAGATTCATTTGGATGATTCCGCTCCTCGCCATATCGGCCTAAATCCCTCTGCAAAAACCTTTCAAGTTGCTGCAAAGCCGCCGACGCACCACCAAGGACATTCTTAACCGCAGGAACAGAATCACTCACGCGAGCAAAAGAACACATCGCCTGTGCATACTCACGTGCATCAAACTGAGTTTGGCCGACCACATCTCCGAGGAGCAACTCTCCGCTCAGAGGCAGACGCTCTGAGAACACCAGACGCTCCGAAATCATCTTCTCAAGGCCCACGCGCTCGCGCTCTGCTGCACCAATGTAGGCCTGCAATTTGGGGCGAATGAAACGCGCAGCAGCTTCAGCTTTGGGATGCTTGAACAAGGGCACTAGGCCAACATCATCCACACACACGAATGCAGCCTGTGGATTTCGCTTTTCCAGGGTACGCTGCGCACGCAAGGCAATATCTGGAAAAATATAAAACGGAGCCCAATCGCAAACCACAAGGGAAGCCTCATCGAAAAGACTGGGTACCAAAGATGCGTTTGCGACTTTCTCTGCGGACGAGAGCAAACCGGTCGTGAAGGCCTCTTCAGGCTTGAGATGCGACGCTATTCGCGCAGAAACGTTTTTTTCAGGTTCAACCAACGGGTCGTGGCCTTGGGGAACAAAAAGATAACCGGGAAAATGGACCGCAGTGGCAGCTGCGGATTCACCAATGAACGTGTGCACTCGGGCACTCGACCAAGGAGCATTGCCCGACATCGCCTCAACCACGAGCAAGGGTTTGCGCAATGCTTTGGAGAACGCGCTTGCCACAGCGAGCCCAGCGTTGTCCTGGACTCGACGCTGCACGGTCATCAAGTAAAGCACGTAACGGCCAGAAACAGTGGCTCCCCGGGCAGCGGCCTCCAGCACAGCAGCGCACTTGAGGGCATCTGGTGGTGCCGATTTAAACGAGGTCAGCGGCTGAGGATCGCGTCCTTTCGCCCCTTCGAGCACGAGCAGTCGCTCGAGATAAAGGCCTTGTTCGGCAAGTTCACCACAAAAACGCTGCGATTGACTGGTCATCTGCTGCTCTTCTCCCACCTGCCGCTGTTGAGCCGGCCCGCAACTCGGGCTAGAACCCATCATTCTCGATTTGGAGCGACAGATGGCAAGTCATATTGGGATTATTTTCAGGGTCAGCAGTTTCGGTGAGTCACACGGTGCGGCCGTGGGATGCTGTATCGACGGCTGCCCTGCGGGCATAGTGCTCGATGTGGATGCGCTCCAGGCAGCCCTCAATCGGCGTCGCCCCGGTCAAAGCGCGGTCACCTCGCCCCGTGCAGAGCCCGATACTGTCCGCGTACTTTCGGGAGTCGAAGATGGAGTCACCCTAGGAACACCTATTGCGCTGATGGTCGAGAACACCAACGTTCGCCCGCAGGACTACGCGCAGAGCAATGCAGCTTATCGCCCTGGTCATGCCGACTTCACCTACCAGGCCAAATTTGGTCGCCGCGCCCAGAGCGGTGGAGGTCGTGCGAGCGCGCGCGAAACGGTTGCACGGGTTGCCGCAGGAGCTGTGGCCGAACAGATGCTCAAACAAATCTGCCCCGAGCCCATTGAGGTGCTCGCTTGGGTGCAGCGCCTCGCGCACCTGGAATGTCCTGCCGATACCCTGCCCCTGAACCGTGCCGAGGTCGATGCTCACCCGCTGCGAGTCCCTGTGCCTGCAGCTGCTGCGCGCATGCATGAATATTTAGAAAAGTTGATGGCCTCAGGCGACACGGCCGGTGGATTAATTCGATGTGTCGTGCGCGGCGCCCCTGCAGGATGGGGCGAGCCTGTCTTCGACAAGCTTGAAGCGGATTTGGCAAAGGCCATGTTAAGCCTACCCGCTTCGCGTAGTTTTGAGATCGGTGCCGGGCTTGCATCCACGTACATGACCGGCTCAACCCACAACGACCCCTTCGACGCCGACCCGGTGACGGGGCAAATCATCACAACAACCAACAACAGCGGCGGCATTCAGGGCGGAATCAGCAACGGCATGGATATTGTCTTTTCAGTTGGATTCAAGCCCGTTTCAACGATTCAAAAAGAGCAGCAGAGTGTTGATGCTCAGGGGAATCCCGTCACCCTTCAAATCACCCAAGGACGACACGACCCATGCGTCTTGCCGCGCGCTGTACCGATGATTGAAGCAATGACCTGGCTGGTTCTCGCCGATCATGCTCTGCGCGCCCGTCTCAATCGCAAAGACACACTCGCGTCGCCTCAAGCAACGCCCACAGCCAAGGATAAGGCATGAGTACACAGCGCGTAGATGCTTCAAAATTCATTATGGAGCTGACAGCAACTACACCTGAAAAGGCGAGACTGCGGATCGTTCTAACCGACAACACACTCATCCGCCGTTTGGCTGCCGAACGCTTGTTGCGCCTTCACGGAACACGCGCTGTGCTTCATTCAGGAAAAAACCCTGTCCAAGAGGCTGTCGAGGCTCTCTCCACCCAAGACCTTTTTGGTGCACCTGCGCCGGTCTGGATCGAGTTGCCCGAAAAAATCACCTCAAAACAATGGAACGAATTCACAACACAGCTCAATCATTTGAGCGACCCAGCGCGGCAGGAACTTTATATTTTTGCACCCGCTGCAACCCGACACGGAGCTCCTGACCCCAAAGCTCTGCCCTGGAAGGCTGAAGTCCTGGTGATTTATGAGCCCGCTCGAGCAGAAGCAATAAACCTGCTGACCACACTCATCCCTCGTCACGGCGGCATTCTCGCGCAGGCAAACAAACCAGAACTTCTTGCATGGGCACACCATTGTTTCGACCACTATAGCGGTGATCTGGAGGCATGCGATCTACATTTCGAACAGATGGCAAAGGGTGGGCTCGCATTCGAAGCTGCCTTTATTCCTAAGACAGGCCTAGATGCATTCGACGTCATTGAAGCGCTCTCGAGTGGCGATACAAATCTCGTCCATTTGCGCCTCGGGCAACTTGAACAGGCCGGAGAAGAAGCGGGCAGCGTGATTTCCGCGCTCGCCTATACGGGTCGCCAGGTTCTTGCCTTTCAAGCCGCACTCGCCAAAACGAGTCAGTCACGCCAGGCACACGACATGGCGAAAACCCCTTATCCCTCGCAAGCACGTGTCGAACGCCTGGCGAAGTTGTTGCCACCAGAAAAATGGGCTCGATTCTTTTTGGTTGCCGCAGAGTTGGAAAAACAAACCCGAACACAACGCGATGCGCATAGCTGGCTCGCTGTTGAGCTCACTGGCCTTCTGAGCTGAAATCTGTTTCAATTGAGGGAACATTCAGCGTTTCAGGAGTTGAGCCACGCATGCCAAACGAAAGCACAGAACTCTCCAAATCTCTGCGCGTTCTGCAAGACGTGCGCATTTACCTTGTCGAAGACGACCTCACCACCGCGCGGGTCTATCAGCGCTGGATGCAGGATGCAGGCGCGGTCGTCGAGCATTTTGCGACGGCAGAAGCTTTCAATGAACGTCTCAATCTTGCCGACGAATGGAACTCCTCCGAAACTCTTCGCCCCCAGCTTTTGCTTGTCGACCTGGTGCTTCCCGATGGCACTGGTCTCGAACTGATTGAGCGTTGGCAAAAACATTGGCCACACATTCCGGTCGTAGCACTCACAGCCTTTGCCACAGTCGACACTGCCGTATCTGCCATGAAAGCAGGTGCTGTCGATTTCCTCAGAAAACCGATTCAGTTGGAAGACCTGGTGCTTGCCCTGCGCAAAGCTCAGCAGCATGGCGAACTCCTCCGCGAAAACAAATCCCTCACCAACGCCGTGCACATTCTGAGCATCGCCCAAACTCTTGCGAGCCTCTCCGAGAAAAAAGCACTCCTCAAAACCTACTTGCGCCTCATCACTCGCGAACTCAAAGTGAGCGAAGGATTCTCTTTCTTTTTCGATGCACACCGATCTTTCCCAGAGTTGCTTCTCGATCTGCGCCAGGCTGGCATCGGACGAACCGAACCCAGCCAACTCATTCACCGCTCGCTCGCGCCGTTTCTACGCAATCGAGCGACCATTCCCGAGAACGTCGCAGAAATGGATTCGGTCACCTTAATCGCGCCACGCACCGAAGTTTCACCGTGTGGACAATTCGTTGTGATTGAGTTCAGAAGCCCAACAGCAAACAGTGGCTTCATTGCACTCACGAAAGATGGAATGACCGGCACCGAGCTTCTCGAAATCATTAACCAGGTGTCTCCCATTACGATGCAGGCAGCGCGAACCTTCCAAAATCTGGACGTCGCCAATTCTCTTTCGCTCGTCGACGAACTCACGGGTCTCTATAATCAACGTTTCATGGATGTATCACTTGCACAGGAAGTGGCTCGCAGCCAGCGTTACGGAAGTCCAGTGTCATTGCTGTTCCTTGACCTCGACCGCTTTAAAGCAGTGAATGACACCCACGGACACATCGTGGGCAGTCAAATGATCAAAGCAGCCGCGCGCACACTGCGCGAAATTATCCGCGACTCCGACCAACTGCTTCGCTACGGCGGCGATGAGTTCTGCGTCATTCTTCCCAACACAGCGCTCGATGGTGCCCACATCCTGGCTGAGCGGATCCGCGTCGCATTTGAAAGCCGTTCATTTGATTTGCGCGATGCCAGTGGTGTTGACGAAGCCGTTGACCTGAAGGTCACCACAAGTATTGGGGTGGCAAGCTTTCCCGAATCCGCCAAAACAGTGCAGGAACTTGTTCAAGAGGCCGACACTGCGATGTACGCTTCCAAAAAGGCAGGAAAGAATTGCGTGACGCTCGCAAGCCAAAACGGGAGCTCAAATCTCCTCGTGGGAACGGTTGTTGAATTGAATCAACAGATCTGAAAGTGCACGAGCCTGCTCTTGTGGAAAGCCCACGAATGCGATCCCGTGCCAATGCTTCTCTCCGACTTTCTCGACCCAACGAACGTCGCAGCCCACCTGCGACAACCCCTTGAGCGCCAAAACCTTGTTCCAGTCAGCACGCCCCGTGCTGAGCGTTGCCTCAAACTGCTCCTTGCGCGTATATGGATTTTCAAATTCCAAACAAAAACCTGCTTCGGAGAAATCAACAACGCGCGCAACAATTCCTGACTTCAACGTGACCTGAAGCGGAACATCACACAACCAGGGAACACGTGAAGAGGCTCGCTTGTTGCCCGTCCGCATTAATCGCAGCGCAGCTTTCAGCAATTCAGGATCAGAACCAAAGGGATTACACTCCCAAGCTTCAAAAAGTCCCGTCTGGTGTTTAATTTGCAGAAAGCGTCTTCCCCAAACAACTCCAAGTCCGAAATCGAGAGGTAAGGACGACTCATCCAAGATGGCTTTAGCCGCAGGGCTCACCAGTACTTTGAAGATATCTGCAGACCCCTCCAAGCGCTTCGCCAAATTCACAGTCTCGCCGACCACCGTGTACTCAGACCGAGAAGGATCAATGCTACCATTCCCCCAATAAACTCTTCCGGCATTCAGACCAATTCGAAGAGGTAGGGCATGCCACTTCTTGAGGGTCTCTCCTTGTTGCGTTGGCACACTCCGCAAGAACTCTGAAACCCAGTCATGCTGAATGGCAATTGCGCTGCGCAATGCAGACTCCACAAGCTGACTCAACTGAGCATCTGTTTGAGGTGCTGTTTGAGTTTCATTTGCGGCAAAGTAACACAGCAGACCGTTGCCAAGGGTTTTGTTGACCCGGCCACCATGAGACTCAACGATCGCTGAAATTCGGCTCAGACAACTCCGCAATTCAGCGAAAATCGTTTCCGGATCTTTTTTGCCGACAATCCGAGAGAACCCTTCGATATCTATAAACATCACCACCGCACGCAATTCGCAGGCAGAGACGTTGGGGCTGTGCTGCACGTCTGACATATTGAGGGTCTCCGGAAATTACCGAAATTGTAACCCTTTCAGAGCATGACTTGCAATGTAAAAAAGCCGACAACGGAGTCACCGCTGTCGGGCAATGCCATGAACAGTGAATGAGGAGCTTATTGTTTGCTATTTTTGCCCCGACTTCGGAGAGCTTGAATCGTCTCGAGAGCATCTTTGTGACGACGCTCCATCGAATCAAGTAGAGAATCAAGTTTTTCGGCTGAACCATGCTGTAACAACAGCTGCGCGAGATGCTCTTCGAGGGCATTCAGTTGTGCACCCTGAGTTAAGAAAAGTTTAGCCGTCTTTTCGACGTCGGCAGAAGACACCGAACCAGGAATAGGTGGAACACGCATGGGTTGTGCAGCACCCTGAGCGTTTAGTGCAGCAGGGGTTGCGGGAAGATTTCCCTCACCAAAAATGGACGCAGCACTCGTCGGCTGGCTCGCCGCGGGTGCTCCAGCATCCGCTGATGAGCTATTTTTCTCTAAAGCAGTTTGTGCCGTTGGCTCCGTGGAGCTCATGGTAGCGTTGGTGACTACCGCCGAATCGCCTGCAACAACTTCGGGAACAGATGGAGCTTGTAAAGTGGCGTTTTGATCCGCCGACGTTTCGGCGGCAGAGTGTTCAGAGAGGGAGAGTTGACTCCGCAGTTGTTCCATCAAAGGGAGCTCTGAGTGGAGATGGCCTGTTGCAATGGCAACCCAAAGACCAACTAAGGTCAGACCAAGCACAGAACGCAGAACCCGACGACCAGTGCGCGGCTTGGACGAATGAGTCGTACCTTCTTCGGAGGAAAACTCACTCAGCGGATAATCACCCATGCCCGAAGCGTTGTTCGCAGGGGCAGCTGCCATCTCCGACATCGGTGCCAGCATCGAATCTGCATGGCGGGAAAGAGGGATGACGTTCTTCCGGTTTGATGATTTCCTATCGGCAGAGGAAGTCCGTTCGGAATGCTGAACCCTTTTCTTCTCAGACTTGCGCTGTGGCTGTAGCGAGGCCAGCTGCGACTCTTCAGGAAATGACATAGGAAATTCTGAGCTCATAACACCCTCCCTCCGGCGTAGGGACAGCAAAACCTGCGCCAACAAACCTCCAGCTCGCAGGCAGGACTAAAGACCTCGAAATAACAAGAATTTTTTACAGAGGACGAACTGGGTATGGAGACGCACTCGGCAATAACGCATGAACAGTGTAAAGAAAGTGAGCAGTCGCACGCGAACGGGGATAACCGACATGACGCTCATCAAAACACAAATCGAAGAGATTCTGACCGAGAAATTGAATCCAAAACATCTTCAGGTAGAAGATGAAAGCTGGCAACACGGCGGTGGAGCACAAGCCCAGAGCCATTACAAAGTGATTGTTGTGGCAGAACAGTTTACCGGATTGAAACTGCTTGCACGTCACCGCCTGGTACAGAGCGCGCTCGCCGATGTTGTCAGCCGTATTCGCGCCCTTTCGCTCCACACGCTTACAGCTGAAGAATGGGAAAAAGCAGAGTCGGATGGCGTGGGCTTCAGATCACCTGGGTGCCATAATAAACCGAAAACGAGCCTGTAAAAAATCTGCCTTAAATGCCAAGCTGAGTCGAGTTCACCCGACAAGACGCCGATCGAAGCTTCCCTCGGCTTTCTCCGCTTCCATATCTGAATTACCTCCAATCAATACGCCATTGACAAAGATCATTGGAAAGGTTGAATAACCACTCCACATCTTAAGTGTGACGCGTTCGTTGTATTGACTAAAGTAACTCCCAAACTCGCAGTACTCGAAAGCTACATTCCAACGCACAAGATTCCTGAGAGCTTTCTTCACAAAATAATTTCCACGCATGCCAACCACAACCACCTTGTTGGCAGAAATGGCCTGCTCGACGCGTTCGATTGCCTCGGGATGAAACTCGCTCATCATCTTCTGGATGCGCCCAGAAACACGATCATCGGAAAGGACTTTTCGGAAGAACATCGAAGCCTCGCTTCAAAGAAATTAAAAGATACTGGTGCAATCTATATTTCGTTAGCTCAAAAAAAAATCCTCTAGGTTGCCCCAGAGGATTCTTGAAAGATGGTGGGTCTGGGCTGAGTTGAACAGCCGACCTCGTGCTTATCAGGCACGCGCTCTAACCACCTGAGCTACAGACCCGAATTCTTTTCAAAGAGAGAGATTGAAGTCACAGAGTGCGTGAAGAGTTGACCTGGAAGGAATTCTCAATGTGAGAATCCTTTGTCGGTGAGCCTATGTAAGAGCCCACCTTAGAGCAGTTGTTACCAACCACTCATCTTCCTAGAAAGGAGGTGATCCAGCCGCAGGTTCCCCTACGGCTACCTTGTTACGACTTAACCCCAATCATCACTTGAACCTTGGCAGACTGCCTCCTTGCGGTTGGCTCATCTGCTTCTGGTGCAAGCAACTTTCGTGGTTTGACGGGCGGTGTGTACAAGGCCCGGGAACGTATTCACCGCAGCTTGCTGATCTGCGATTACTAGCGATTCCAGCTTCATGTGGT